>Ga0153994_1000017_pt1 | contig 218524 bp, 205 predicted proteins | sample TSNC078MetaG_FD_104735 | JGI IMG/M metagenome (GOLD analysis project Ga0153994, IMG submission 104735) | Attine ant fungus gardens microbial communities from North Carolina, USA - TSNC078 MetaG | ecosystem: Host-associated > Fungi > Mycelium > Unclassified | place: USA: North Carolina, Lumber...
CGGATCCCGCGCCGCTGACACGCGGCGGGGGGGGCGGGGCGGGGGCCGCGGCGGGCCCACCCCCGGGCTTTTTTCGGGGGGCGGGCCCCCCCCCCCCCCCCCCCCCCCCCCCCCCCGCCGCGTGTCAGCGGCGCGGGATCCGCATCATGCCCTCCTGGGCCACGCTCGCCAGCAGACGCCCGTCGCGGGAGAACATCCGGCCGAACGCGAGACCCCGGCCGCCCTGCGCGCTCGGCGACTCCTGCGTGTACAGGATCCACTCGTCCGCGCGACCGTCCCGGTGCCACCACATCGCGTGGTCGAGGCTCGCGCTCTTGACGCCCGGGGTGCCCCAGGCGACCCCGTGCCGCCGCATGATCGGCTCCAGGATCGACAGGTCGCTCGCGTAGGCCAGCACGGCGCGGTGGAGAGCAGGATCGTCGGGCAGGTCGCCCTGCACGCGGAACCACACGGCCTGGTGCGGCACGTGCTCACCCTGCACGTCGACGAACACCGGGCCCTCGACGTGCCGGAGGTCGATCGACCGCTCGGCCCACGCCCGCGCGACGGGGTGGTCGATCGCCGAGAGGATCGACGCCGCCGAGGGGAGCGACTCCGGCTCCGGCATGCCGACGGGGAAGGGGTCCTGGTGCTCGACGCCGTCGTCCGCCGTCTGGAACGACGCGATCATCGAGAAGATCGGGGTGCCGTTCTGGTAGGCCTGTGCCCGACGTGTGGCGAAGGACCGGCCGTCGTGGATGCGTTCGACGCCGAAGGTGATCGGCACGTCGATGTCGCCCGGTCGCAGGAAGTACCCGTGGATCGAGTGGATGTCGCGGCCGTCGATGGTGGCCTGCGCCGCCACGATGCACTGCGCGAGGACCTGGCCGCCGAAGACCCGGCCGCCGGGGGACCAGTGGTTCGCCCCGGTGAGGATCGTCTCGCGCGTACTCGCGCCGGTGTCCTCGAGTCGCAGGGTCCGCAGGAAGTCCGGTTCGTCGTTGACCACCCCCGCAGTCTACGAAGAGGAGCGCCCCGGTAGGATCGGACACGACATGAGCACCTCGTTCACGCTGCCCGACGCCGCCTCCCTGGGGGACCTCCGCACGTACCTCGGACGTGCCGCCCGCGTCGAGGACGGCTCCGTCCGCCTCATCGCCGACTCCGGGGTGCTCGCCGTCTACACGGCGATCCTCTACCCGCTGGGGCTGCTCGACGAGCTCCCGACGGTGCTCGGGCTCCGCACGTTCTCGCTGACCCAGCCGGCGTCGATCGACGTCGTCGTTCCGCTGGCCTCGTTCCAGGAACGCCTGCGGGTGCTCGCCGACGCGCAGGACGCCGAACACGCCGAGGGTGCGGACCCCACCCGCGCCACCCCGATCGAGGTCGAGCTGCCGCACGAGGTCCACACCGTCACCTGGGCTGCGATCTCCCCGCCGCGCGGTGGGTGGATCCCCCTGCCCGACGTCTCCGCCGAGCTCCTCCGCCGCGCAGCGAAGGCCGGCATCGACGAGGTCGCCGACGCGGTGCCGACGAACGCCGGCGAAGCCGTGGTGCGCAAGATCCGGTCCGAGGTCTGGGGACGACCGATCCCGGGCGTCGAACACGTCCCGGCCGGAGCGGGGTTCGCGGGGGAGAGCCTCGGGTTCCTCGGGCACGACCCGGTGCGGCTGTTCGAGACCGGCCCCTGGAGCCGCCTCACGACCTCGCGAGGACACGTCCTGGTGAAGCGACGCGCCTGGACCCTGGCGTCCTAGCCACCGCAGCGCGGAGCGCTCGGCCAGCCCCCGGTGCCAGGCTGGCCGCATGCATGTGTTCCTGACCGGCGCGTCCGGCTACATCGGTTCATCCGTCCTCCGTGCACTCGTCGCCCACGGGCACGACGTCACCGCGATCGTCCGTTCCGACGAGAAGGCCCAGGCCGTCCGCGACGCGGGCGGTCGCGCGTTCGTCGAGGACGTCACCGACACCGAGGTCGTCGAGCGCCTCGCCCACGAGGCCGACGCCGTCGTGCACACCGCGTCCGCGAAGGACGTCGACGCGGCGTTCGTCCGGACGGTCCTCGATGCGCTCACCGGGACCCCGAAGCCGTTCGTCCACACCGGCGGCATCTTCACGTTCGGCAACTCGACCGACATCTCCGAGCAGTCCCCGATCGACCCTCCGGCGATGACTTCGTGGCGCGGTGCGAACGAGGCAGCGGTCCGTGCCAGTGACGTGCGCACCACGATCGTGGCACCCGGCATCGTCTACGGGCGCGGAGCCGGCATCCCGGCGATGTTCGTCGGGGACGGCGAGCACGAGGTCCGGCTCGTCGGCGACGGGTCGCAGCGCTGGGCGACGGTCCACGTCGACGACCTCGGCGAGCTCTACGTCCTGGCGCTCGAGCGGGCCGAGCAGGACGGGTCCGTGCTGGTCGCGACGGGCGACAACCCGACCGTGCGGGAGATCGCCGAAGCCGGGGCACACGGGTCGCCGATCGTCGCGGAGAGCGTGGACGCGTCCCGCGAGCGCCTCGGTACCGCGTACGCGGACGCCCTGCTCATGCACCAGGAGTGCTCGGGCGCGCACGCGCGCAGCGCGTACGGCTGGAACCCGACCCGCCCGTCACTGCTGGAGGACCTGGCGGACGGCTCGTACGTCCGCTGACGCGACCGACCGGCGGACTGGAGGCTCGTGGCGACGCCGCCACGAGCCTCCAGTCCGGTGGTGGTCAGGACAGGGCGTCCAGGACCGGCCGCACCGCGTTCGCGAACGCGTAGCCGTTCGACGCGTCCCAGTTGATCGACCAGGTCATCGCACCGCGCAGCCCGGAGTACTTCGCAGGCGGGACGAACGAGCCGCAACCGGTCCCCTTCGCGAGGCAGGTCATCGCGTTGTTCACGACACTCGGTGCGACGAAGCCGCTCCCGGCACCGCTCGGCGAGGCGGGGAACCCGAGCCCGACCTGGTCCGCGCGCAGACCGCCCTGGAGGGACGTGCAGGCGAGCGCCGTCGCGAAGTCCACGGTGCCCTGCGCGTAGACGCCGCCGTCGCACCCGTTCATCGACCCGGAGTTGTAGTACTGCGTCTGCACGATGGTCAGGATGTCCTTGATGTTCAGCGCGAGGGCGAAGTAGTCCGATGACGTGCTGAGCATGTCGATCGTCTGCGGCGCCATCGTGATGATCATGCCGGGGTGCTTCGCCGCGACGGTGTGCAGCGCCTGCGCCATGTACGTGGGGTTCACGCCGTTCTCGAGGTCGATGTCGACCCCGTCGAACCCGAACGAGTTCATCAGGGAGTCGACGCTCGCGGCGAAGTTCGCTGCAGACGTGCTGTCCGCGACGGAGATCGTGCCGTTCTGGCCGCCGACCGAGACGATGACCTTCTGCCCGCGGGCGTGGATCGTCTGCACGTCCGACCGGAACTGCGCATCCGTGTACCCGCCGAGCTTCGTGGACAGGCCCGAGTCGACGGCGTACGTCACCGCGCCGGGCTTCGACGCGTCGGCGTTCGCGAACGCGACGGCGACGAGGTCGTACGACTTCGGGACGTCGGCGAGTCGCAGTGCCTTCGCGCCGTTGTCGAAGTCCTGCCAGTAGCCGGTGAGCGTGTGCTTCGGCAGCTGCGCGGCCGGGCCGGTGCCCGGGGTCGGTGTCGGTGTCGGTGTCGGTGTCGGAGTCGGCGTCGAGGTCGGCGTCGGCGTCGGGGTGGGTGTCGGCGTCGGGGTGGGTGTCGACGTCGGGGTGGCGCCTGCGCCGCCGGGGCCGCTCAGCACGATGTCATCGGCGAGGTAGGTGCCCTGTCCGTACCAGCCGTGCACGTACACCGTCGCGGTCTTCTGCGACGCTCCGGTGGTGAACGTGGTGGTCAACTGCTGGTAGCCCGCTGCGGAGGTCCACGTGCTCGCGCCGGATCCGCTCTCGCCGAGGTACACGTAGCTCCCGGAGACCCATCCGGACAGGGTGTACGCCGTACTCGGCTGCACGGCGATCGTCTGCGAGCACTGTGCGGTGTCCGACGACGTCGGCGCGCCGGAGAGGGCCTTCGTGCCGGAGTGGACCGGCGTGCTGACCACGGAGGCGCCGGAGCAGACCCACCCGCTGGTGGTCCCGGTCTCGAAACCGGGGTTCGACACGAGGTTGCCGCCAGCCGCGTCGGCGATGTTCGGCAGCATGACCGCCGCGGCGATCAGGGCAGCCCCTGCGCCGACGGCTGCGAGTTTCGGAACGACCTGCATGGTTCTCCTCATGAGGCGTCGCGGCCCTCGGGAGTGGGCGCCGTGCCCGAGCCACACCATTCCGCAAGGACATTGCGGAATGGTGTGGAGAGGTTATGACCAGTTCGGCCGGAGCGTCAAGGGGTCAGTCGAAGGTGTTCGTCATCGCGTGGGCGGCACGGTCGAGGTACGCCCACAACTCCGCTTCGTCGAGGGGCGCGAGCCCGAGCGACTCGACTGCTGCACGCATGTGGTGCAGCCAACGCTCGCGGGCCTCTGACGTGATGCGGAAGGGCATGTGCCGCATCCGCAGTCGTGGGTGCCCGCGCTGCTCGCTGTAGGTGCCTGGTCCGCCCCAGTACTGCTGCAGGAAGAGCGAGAGCCGGGAGATCGCGCCCTCGAGATCGTCCTGCGGGTACATCGGCCAGATCACGTCGTCCTGCTGCACGCCGTCGTAGAAGCGCCGCACGAGGCGGTCGAACGTCGGTGCGCCGCCGATCCGGTCGAACAGTGACCCGGTTGCGGACGTCCCGCCGAGGCCGACCCGCAACGTGATCGGCTGCGCAGGCACACCGCCGGACGCACCGGAGGCGCCTGGTGTGGGGATGTCGGTCATCGGTCGTTGTTCCTTCCGGAGTCGGGGCCGTCGGTCTCGATCGGCTGCCCGTACTGGTTGGTCTTGCGGCCGCGCCGGGGCTTCGTCGGGGCGGGTGTCGGCTGGGTCCGGACGGTACGGAGCCCGTTGATCGAGGTCGCGTTCTCCCAGCCCTCCGGCATGATCATCGCCATCGCGGGCAGCGTCACGCCGAGGTCGTCGACGGCGTGCTTCAGCCGGATGCGGAGTTCACGCCCGACGACGTCGAGCTCGGACGCGCGGGTCTTCACCACGAGCCGGAACACCATGCCCGTGTCGGTGATCGACTGCAGGCCCCAGATCTCCGGCTTCTCGATGATGCGCTGCCGCCAGCGGGGCTCCTGCGACATCCGCACGGCGGCGGCGAGCAGCGCGTCCTGGACGGCGTCGATGTCGGTGTCGTAGGGCACGGTGATGTCGACGAGCACACGCGACCAACCCTGTGACAGGTTGCCGACGCGCAGGATCTGCCCGTTCGGCACGAACCAGAGGATGCCGTTGACGTCGCGGATCTGCATGACCCGCAAGCCCACGTTCTCGACGACACCGGTGGCCTGCCCGGTGTCGACGACGTCACCGACGCCCGCCTGGTCCTCGAGGATCATGAACACGCCGGACAGCAGGTCCTTGACGATCGACTGGGCACCGACCGCCAGGCCCGCTGCGACGAGGGACGCCCCACCCACGATCCCGACGGCGGCGTTCGGGAGCACCTGCGGGATGATCACTGCGAGCGCGATGATCACCACGGCGACGGTGGCCAGGTTCTTGAGCACGCTGCCGAGCGTCCTGGTGCGCTGGACGACGCGTGCGGTCTGGATCGGCGAGGCGATGAGCGCCTGGGTGTCGGTGGTGCCCTGGCGCTTCTTCGCCCCGTTGACCACGCGGTCCACCACGCCGTTGATCGAGCGCCGGAGGATGAGCCGGACGATGATCGCCGCGAGGACGGTGATGACGATCACGATCGGGACGTGCCAGGTCTCCACGAACTGGGTGAAGGCGTTGGAGATGAGCTTCGAGGTGTCGTCTGCAGCCAGGTTCATATCCGCTCGATGCTAGAGGGGCGGGGTGTGGCGTCCCTGGAGGAACGCCACACCCTGCCTGGCAACCGGACTCAGGCGTCGGCGGCCTGGACCCGCAGTGCACGCTCGGTGCCCGCGAGGTTCTCGGTCACGATGCGACGCAGCGCCGGGGTCTCCGGGTGTGCCTCGAGCCACGCGGTCGCGGCGTCACGGAGCTCCACCGAGGCGAGCGGCGCCGGGTACAGCCCGGTGACGATCGTGTCGGCGATGTGGTAGCTCCGCTCGGCCCAGATGCGCGTGAGCACGTCGAAGTACTTCGGCACGAGGCCTTCGAGCACGACCGGGGAGTTGGCGTGCTGGAACCCGATGGTGGTCTGGCGCACGATGGCGTTCGGCAGCGCGTCGGAGTCGACGAGCGACGAGAACGCCGCCAGCTTGCCCTCGGCGGTGGGGATCGTCGCACGGGCCCGTGCGGCTGCCTGCTCGCCAGACGCGGTCTTGTCGGCGGCGAGCTCGGCGTCGACCTCGGCATCCGCGGCGGCACCCGCGAGCACGAGGCCCTCGAGCAGCTCCCAGCGGAGGTCGGTGTCGATCTCGAGCCCGTTCAGCGTGACCGAGCCGTCGCGCAGTCCCGTCAACGTCGCGACGTGCTCCGGCGTCGAGGCGATCTGCGCGAAGAACTTCGCGAACTGGAACTGGGCGTCCGATCCGGCCTCTGCCGAGGACGCCAGGTTCCACAGCGTGTCGCCGACGGTGCGGACCGTGGCGTCGACCTTGGCCGGCGCGACGTAGTTCCGCGCCGTCAGGAGCAGCTGCGACAGCGTCGTGCGGATCGTCGTCGACTCGGTCTCCGTCGCGATGTTGCCCAGCACGAGCCGGACGTAGTCGCTGGCGGGCGACTCGGCATCGCGCGTGGCGTCCCACATCGCGCCCCAGACGATGGAGCGGGCGAGGGGGTTCGCGATCGCGGCGAGGTGCTCGATCGCGGTGCGTCGGGACTGCTCGTCGAGACGGATCTTGGCGTACGCCAGGTCGTCGTCGTTGAGCAGCACGAGGTCGCCGCGGTGCTGGCCGACGAGCTCGGGGACGTCCGTACGGGCACCGTCCACGTCGATCTCGACGCGGTGCGTGCGCTCGAGCTTGCCGCCGGAGGACGCGGTGTCCGCGCCGAAGGGTGCTGCGCCGTCGGTACCGAACGCGTACAGGCCGATGGCCAGACGGTGCGGGCGGAGCGTCGGGTAGTCGGCCGGGGCTTCCTGCAGCACCGCGAAGGACGTGATCACACCGTCGGCGTCGACCTCGATCTCCGGGCGCAGCGTGTTGACGCCTGCGGTCTCGAGCCAGAGCTTCGACCACTCGCCGAGTTCGCGGCCGCTCGTGGCCTCGAGCTCGACGAGCAGGTCCTTCAGCTCCGTGTTGGAGTGGTGGTGCTTCTTGAAGTACGCGGAGACACCGGCGAAGAACGCGTCGATGCCGACCCATGCGACGAGCTGCTTGAGGACCGAGCCGCCCTTCGCGTACGTGATGCCGTCGAAGTTGACCTGGACGTCTTCGAGGTCGTTGATGGTCGCGACGATCGGGTGCGTCGAGGGGAGCTGGTCCTGGCGGTAGGCCCAGGACTTCTCCATCGCCTGGAACGTCGTCCATGCCTCGGTCCACTCGGTGGCCTCTGCGGTGGCGATCGTGGAGGCCCACTCGGCGAACGACTCGTTCAGCCAGAGGTCGTTCCACCACTTCATGGTCACGAGGTCGCCGAACCACATGTGTGCGAGCTCGTGCAGGATCGTGACGACCCGGCGCTCCTTGATGGCGTCGGTGACCTTCGAGCGGAAGACGTACGTCTCGGTGAAGGTGACGGCGCCGGCGTTCTCCATCGCGCCCGCGTTGAACTCGGGGACGAAGAGCTGGTCGTACTTCTCGAAGGGGTACGGGACGTCGAACTTCTCTTCGTAGTACGTGAAGCCCTTGCGGGTCGTCTCGAAGACGTAGTCGGCGTCGAGGTACTCGGCGAGGGACTTGCGGGCGAAGACGCCGAGCGGGATGGTGCGTCCGTCGCTCGAGGTCAGCTCGCTGCGGACGACCTCGTACGGGCCGGCGATGAGCGCCGTGATGTAGCTCGAGATCCGGGTCGTCGCCGGGAACGCCCACGTGGCGATGTCGCCGTCGACGCGCGGTTCCGGGGTGGGGGAGTTCGAGACGACCTGCCAGCGGGACGGCGCCGTCACGGTGAAGGTGAACTCGGCCTTGAGGTCGGGCTGCTCGAACACCGCGAACATCCGGCGGGAGTCGGGCACCTCGAACTGGGAGTACAGGTAGACCTCGTCGTCGACGGGGTCGACGAACCGGTGCAGGCCTTCGCCGGTGTTGGTGTACAGCGCGTCGGCGACGACGACGAGCTCGTTCTGCTCCTGCAGGTCGGCGAGCTGGATGCGCACGCCGTCGTTCACGGCCGCGACGTCGAGCGCGGTGCCGTTCAGGGTGATCGAGTGCACGGTCTTGGTGATCGCGTCGATGAAGGTCGACGCACCGGGCGTCGCGGTGAAGCGCACGCGGGTGGTGCTGCCGAAGCTCTCGGCGCCGCGCGTCAGGTCCAGCTCGACGTCGTACGACTGGACGTCGACGATCGCCGCACGTTCCTGGGCTTCGATTCGGGTGAGGTTCTCTCCGGGCACGGACGCTCCAACTTCGCTGCGGCGCGGACGATCGATGTCCGCGCATCGGTGGCCCCGCCCGGCGTCGTGCACCGGCGGAACATGTCGGAGCCAGCCTAGCGAGCACGCGTACGCTCGCACCCGTGACCGACACGACTGTGGACAACACCCCGACGACGCCGACCGCTGTGGACTTCTGGTTCGACCCGAACTGTCCGTGGGCGTGGATGACCAGCCGCTGGGTGGGTGAGGTCGAGGGGCAGCGTCCGCTCGACGTGTCGTGGCACGTGATGAGCCTGTACGTCCTCAACGAGCACCAGGACGTGCCCGAGGACTACAAGGAGCGGCTCGCACGGGGGCAGGTGTACCCGCGACTGGTGACCGCCGCGCGGCTCCGGCTCGGCGACGACGTCGTGAAGCCGCTCTACGACGCGCTCGGCGAGCACATCCACCACCGTCAGGAGGGCGACCCCGCAGTGGTCGTCCCCGCGGTCCTCGAGGAGCTCGGCCTCGACGCCGACCTCGCCGAGTACGCCTGGAGCGACGAGGTCGACGCCGCGACGCGCGAGAGCCACCGCGACGGCATCGAGCGCGTCGGGCAGGACGTCGGCACGCCGGTCATCGCCGTCGAGGGCACCGCGTTCTTCGGCCCCGTCATCTCCCCGGCGCCGAAGGGGCAGCAGGCGCTCGACCTCTGGGACGGGGTCGTCGCGGCTGCCCGGTACCCGGGCTTCTTCGAGCTGAAGCGCTCCCGCACCGTCGGTCCGATCTTCGACACGACCGACTGAGCGCCCGGTCGTCAGGACAGCGGGAGTCGCATCAGCGTCAGGTCGAGCCAGCGGTCGAACTTGCGTCCGACCTCCGGCAGCACCGCCACGACCTCGAAGCCGAGGCGTTCGTGCAGGGCGATCGACCCCGTGTTGGCACTGCAGATGCCGGCCATCATCACGTGCAGGTCCCGCTGCCGCGCATGGGCCACGAGGGCGCGCATGAGCACGGACGCGATGCCACGGCCCCGGAACGCCGGCAGCACGTAGACGCTGTGCTCGACCGTGTGCCGGTACCCGTCGTGCGGGCGGAACGGCCCGTACGTCACGTAGCCGGCGACCTCCCCGTCCACCTCGGCCACGAACACCGGCAAACCGGCGGCGCGGCGGTCCGACAGCCACGTGTCGAACCACGACCGCGGGTTCGGTGCGTCCTGCCAGATCGCCGTCGTGTGCAGCACGGCGTCGACGTGCAGCGCGTGGACGACGTCCAGGTCGCGGGGCTCGCAGTCGCGGACGAGCACGTCCGACGCCGAGGACCCACCGTTCGTCGCATATGCTGTCGCCATGTCTCAGATGGTAGACGACGATCGAGTGCTCGGCGAACGTCTCCGCACACTCCGCGACGAGCGCCGCTGGAGCCTGACGGAGCTCGCCGAGGAGTCCGGTGTCTCCCGCGCGATGATCAACCGTGTCGAGCGCGGGGTGTCGAGTCCGACGGCGACGATCCTCGGCCGACTGTCGGGAGCGTTCGGCCTGACCATCTCGCAGTTGCTCGACGAGCGTGGAGCCGACGGCGGACAACCGGGCGAGGTGCCGGAGTCCGGCAGCCCCGAGGACGTGACCGGCGTCCAGCGCGGCGCGACCGCCGACCACTGGACCGACCCCGAGACCGGGTACCGCCGCCGTCCCGTGTCGAGCGCGGACTTCCCCGTCGACGTCACCGAGGTGCGCCTCCCGGCCGGTGCGTCCGTGACCTACCCGGCGTCGGCGTACGCGTTCCTGCGGCACTGCATCTGGGTCGTCGACGGCGAGCTCGGGCTCGTCGTCGGCGGTGAGCCGACGACCCTCGCGGCGGGGGACCGGATCGAGCTGGGCGACCCGGCCGAGGTGACCTACCGGAACGACACCGAGGACGAGTGCCGGTACCTCGTGGTGGTGGCGAGGGGCGCTCGCAGCCGGGAATAGGATCGGATCATGCGCATCCACCTCGGAACGGACCACGCCGGCCTCGAGTTCTCGAAGACCCTCGCCGACCACCTCGCCGAGGCGGGTCACGAGGTCGTGGACCACGGCCCGACCGAGTACGACGCGCTCGACGACTACCCCTCGTTCTGCATCAACGCCGCGCACGCCGTCGTGCAGGACCAGATGGCCGGCGTGCAGGCGCTCGGCGTCGTGTTCGGCGGTTCGGGCAACGGCGAGCAGATCGCCGCGAACAAGGTCGCCGGCGTCCGGGCGGCGCTGGTCTGGAACGAGTCCACCGCGCTCCTCGCCCGCCAGCACAACGACGCGAACGTCATCTCGATCGGTGCCCGTCAGCACACCGAGGCCGAGGTCATCGACTTCGTCGACCTGTTCATCGCGGAGCCGTTCTCGGGCGAAGAGCGCCACGCCCGCCGCATCGCGCAGCTCGCCGAGTACGAGCAGACGGGGCACATCGCCGGTAAGCAGATCGACGGCGCGGCCGAGTAGACAGGGACCATGCCCGAGGGTCACTCCGTCCACCGCATCGCCAACCAGTTCACCCGGCACTTCGTCGGCAAGCGTTGCGAGGTGTCGAGTCCGCAGGGGCGGTTCGCCGCCGGTGCAGCCAAGATCGACGGGAAGCGCATGATCGCTGCGCGGGCCGTCGGCAAGCAGATGTTCCTCGAGTTCGAGGACGACCTGTTCCTCCGGGTCCACCTCGGCCTGTACGGGGCGTGGGACTTCGCGGGCATGGTCTCCTCCGCCGAGCAGCTGTCCGAGGACGGCGACGGCGAGGAGTCGCTGACGTCGATCGGCGCGCCGCGACTCGCCCGCTACCGGATGGCCGAGCAGGAGAAGGTCGAGGACCCGATCGAGTCCTTCCCTCCGGATCCCGTCGGGCAGGTCCGCGTGCGGCTCCTCACCGAGGACACCGTCGCCGACCTCCGCGGACCCACCGCCTGCGTCGTGGAGACCCCTGCCGAGGTCCAGAAGGCGCTCGACAAGCTCGGCCCCGACCCGATCAACGACGACGGCCCCGAGGCGGAGAAGACCTTCGTCGAGAACGTCCGGAAGCGGAACGTCGCGATCGGGCAGCTCCTCATGGACCAGGCCGTGGTCAGCGGCATCGGCAACATCTACCGTGCCGAGCTGCTGTTCCGGCAGCGGATCGACCCGTACAAGCCCGGCAAGCAGATCACCGTCAAGCAGGCGAAGGCGCTCTGGGCGGACTGGTCGACGCTGTTGCACGACGGCGTCCGTGACGGCCTGATGATGACGATGGACGGCCTGTCCGACGCAGAGCTCAAGAAGGCCCGCCGCTCCCGGAAGGACCGGCACTGGGTGTACCACCGCCAGGGCGAGCCGTGCCGGGTGTGCGGCACCGAGATCCGGATGGCCGACATGGCCGGCCGGAAGCTCTACTGGTGCCCGAAGGACCAGAAGTAGCGCTCGGTCACAGGTCGCGGTGGGTCCACCGTCCAGCGACGGCAGTGGCGAGGACGGGCATCTCCCGCAGCTGGGCCGAGGACGCCGCGAGCGGGTCGGCCGCGACGAGGACGAGGTCGGCGACGTCCCCGACCGACACCCCGACGCGACCGTCGGTCGAGCCGGTCCAGGCGGCCAGGGCCGACATGCGCTCCGACGGGTGCCACGGCTCCCGGCCGTCCCGGTCCCGCCCCACGGCGGCGGCGAGCGACACCCACGGGTCGAGGGGCGCCACCGGGGCGTCCGACCCGAGCAGCACCCGGGCGCCGGCCCTGGCGAGTGACGCGAACGCGAACGCCCGATCGGTCGAGCCCGCCCAGTAGCGGTCGGCGATGTCGCGGTCGTCCATGGCGTGCTCCGGCTGCACGGACGCGGAGACCCCGAGCCGGGCGAACCGGTCGACGTCCGTGTCCGCGAGCAGCTGGGCGTGCTCGATCGTCCCGCGGGCGCCGACCGCCTCGAACACGTCGAGCGCGAGGGTGTTCGCCCGGTCGCCGATCGCGTGGATCGCGGGCACGAGTCCGGCGGACACGGCTCGCCGGGTGATCGCCACGAGCTCCTCGAACTCCCACGCGAGCACCCCCTCGCCGCTCGCCATCGCCGCGGTCCTGGTGCCGAGCGACCCGTCCGTCACGACCTTGAACGGCCCCATCGTGAGCAGGCCCCTGGTGCCAGGAGCGACGTCGCCGGTGCGCAGCGCACGGGCGATCACCTCGTCGAGTTCGACGGGGTAGACGCCGGACGACACTCGCAGCGCGTCGGTACCGCCGTGGATCCGGCGGACCCAGCGGTCGAACCCGAAGCGCATCTCGAGGTCGACGATGCTCGTCAGCCCTCGTGCTGCGCCGGCCTCCACCGCGTCGGCGACGTACCCGTCGAGCACGGCGTCCGGTACCTGCGACAACGCACCCGTCACGTCGAACGCGTCCTGTTCGCGGAGGACCCCGTCCTCGCCGGCCGCGAGCGGCCGACCGAGGGCCTCGGCGAAGTGGGTGAGGGCGAGCGCGTTGCACCAGACCGCGTGCAGGTCACCGCTGATGACGACCGCCGGGAGGCCCGGTGCGGCCTGGTCGAGCAGCGCGCGTCGGGCAGGGCGGGGCCACATCCCGTCGCGGTAGCCGTGGCCGATGAGGACCGGGTCCGAGACACCGGTGCGCGCGACCTCGGCCAGCAGGTCTGCCGTGGCCTCGGCGCTGTCGCACGCCGAGACGTCGACGCGCCGACGGACGAGCGCCCACTGGTCGAAGTGCGTGTGGTGGTCGTGGAGGCCTGGTCCGAGCCAGGCGCCGCCGGCCTCGACGACGTCGGTGTCCGGGCCGGACGGGTCGACGGTGCCGGCGGGTGCGATCGCGACGACGACGCCGTCGCGGACCAGCACGTCAGCCGGCGCCCCCGCCGTGCCGATGCGGCGGATCGTGCGGAGCAGGACCTCGGTCACGCGTGGCCACCGCCCCGGACGCGCTCCATCTCGTCGGCGAGCGCCGGCGAGGCGTAGGGACCGTCGCCGCGGAGCCCGGCGATGACGTCGTCGACGACCTCCGGTGCCTTGTTCTGGGAGAGCTTCGCGCGGGCGTCGAACCGGGTGACCCGGATGCGGATGCCCACGGTGCCCTTCGCGATGCGCCTGGCGGTCTCCTCGTCGACGTCGAGCGACACCGGCTCCGGCATCACGCGCTCGAAGTGGTCGACGAGTTCGCCGAGGACGCGGAAGTTCTCCTCGTCGGACAGGATCTCCGGCGTGCCCCAGAGATGCGCCGTGACGTGGTTCCAGGTCGGCACGAACTGCTCGGCGGGGTACCAGGCGGGGGAGACGTAGCCGTGCGGTCCCTGCACGACGACGAGGACCTCGTGCTCGCCGAGTTCGTGGGCCTGCTCGTCGGGGCGGCCCACGTGCGACACGAGGACGATCTCGTCGTCCGACGCCTCTTCGAGCAGGAACGGGTAGTGCGACGCGACGATCCCCGCGGCGGTGTGGGACACGATCGTCGCCCACGGGTTCCCGCGGACGAGCCGCTTGACCTCGTCGACGTCGGTCATCAGGAAGTGGGGCGTGTGTCGCATGCTCGCCAGCGTTGCACAGGAGCCCCCATCAGCGCGACAGGTGTCGTTTCCCGAGTGTTTCAGAACGGTAAAAGTTTCAGAGTTCATTGAAAGAAGCATTGCTTCGGGGTCGGAAGCGGGCCTAGCTTCACTCATCAACGACGACCCGAGGAGAACTTCATGCGACGCAGGACGATCGCCGCGCTGGCCGCGGCGGCCACGGTGGCACTGGCGGCGACCGGCTGTTCGGCAAGCGGCACCGCCGACTCGGGCTCCGGCTCGGGCGGCTCCCTGGTGTACGCGACGGGCGAGCCCGACCACCTGACCCCCGGGCGACAGACCGTCGCCTTCGACCAGGTGATGAGCTTGTTCGCCCCGCTGACGCAGACCGACGCGAAGGGCAAGCTCCACGACGTCGCCGCGAAGAGCGTCGAGAGCGACGACGCCACCACGTGGACGATCACCCTCCGCGACGGCTGGAAGTTCCAGAACGGCGAGACGGTCACGCCCGAGAGCTACGTCAAGGCGTGGAACTACGTCGCCTACGGCCCGAACGCGTGGGAGAACAGCGGGCAGCTCGCCTCGATCGTCGGCTACACCGACCTGAACCCGGCCTCCGGGACGCCGAAGACCAAGGAGATGTCGGGCCTGAAGGTCACGGGCGACGACACCTTCACGGTGACCCTGACCCACGCGGACAGCCAGTTCCCGCTGCAGCTCAGCCAGGCGCAGACGGCGTTCTACCCGATGCCCGACGCCGCCTACGACGACATGAAGGCGTACGACAAGAAGCCGATCGGCAACGGTCCCTACGAGATGACGAAGGCGTGGAAGGCGGACCAGGAGTTCACCGTCTCCGCGTGGAAGGGCTACGAGGGCACGAAGCCGACCACCGCGAACGTCACCTTCCGCAGCTACTCGGACATGAACACCGCCTACACCGACGTGCTCGCCGGGAACGCCGACGTGCTGTTCCTGCCGACCGACAAGATGACGAGCGCGAAGGCCGACTTCGGCGACAAGCTGCACTCGTTCGACGCACCCGGCATCGACTACCTCGGCTTCCCGCTCTGGGACGAGCGGTACTCGAACCCAGACGTCCGCCGCGCGATCTCGATGTCGATCAACCGCGAGCAGGTCAACAAGGCGATCTACGGCGGCCTGTACGACCCCGCCACGGCGCTCACCCCGCCGTCGATGTCCGGCACCGAGGAGGGCATCTGCGGTGACGCCTGCGAGTTCGACCCGGCGGCCGCCAAGAAGCTCCTGGCCTCGGCCGGCGGCTTCGACGGCACGATCACGCTCGTCTACCCGGGCGGCAACGGCCTCGACTCGCTGTACCAGGCGTACGCGAACCAGATCCGCCAGAACCTCGGCGTCGACACCGAGGCGAAGGCCACCACCGACTGGGCGTCGTACTACTCCGAGCTCACCGACAAGAAGATCGAGGGCCCGCACTTCGGACACTGGGGTGCGCTCTACATCAGCCAGCAGAACACCCTCCGGGCGCTGTTCACGACCGCGGGCGGCTGCTCGCCCTGCACCGGGTACTACCAGAGTGACGAGGTCGACTCGCTGCTCGCGAAGGCGGACTCCGCCGGGTCGCAGGCCGAGGCGAACGAGTACTACACGCAGACGCAACAGGCGGTCCTGCGGGACTTCCCGATCGTGCCGACCTTCTTTGACAAGTACTCGTACGTCACCAGCGACAAGATCGCGAAGCTCCCCGCGGTGGCCGGCAGCCCGGTCATCGCGCAGATCGCCGTGAAGTAGGGCGCCACATGGACCGCGACACCATCCTCCGCCTCGTCTCCGAGGTCCCCGACCACGACGGCTTCCCGCTCGTCGACGACCTGCACGCCCGGTTCGACGCGCTCGCCGCGGCCCACCCGGACCAGGTCACGGTCACCCGCATCGGGACGAGCCGGCTCGGTGAGCCGCTCCACAGCTACCGCATCGGTTCCGGGTCGCACGCCGCCGTCATCGTCGGCGGCGTGCACCCGAACGAACCGATCGGCTCGTGGACCGCGCTGCACCTGGCGTCGACGATGCTCGAGGACCCGGTGGCGGCGGCCGCGCTCGACGTCACCTGGCACATCGTCCCGACGATCGACCCGGACGGGATGCGGCTCAACGAGGCGTGGTTCCACGACCCGCACGACCGGGTGTTCTACTCGCGGCACTTCTATCGGCCGGCTCCGGACAGCCAGGTGGAGTGGACGTTCCCGAACAGCTACAAGTCGGTGTACTTCGACCAGGTGCTGCCCGAGACGCTCGCGTTCATGCGCCTCATCGACGACACGGAGCCCGACCTGCTCGTGTCACTGCACAACGGCGAGATGGGCGGCGTCTACTACTACCTGTCCGAGGACCTCCCCGGTGTGATCGACGTGCTGCACGCCGTCCCGGAGTCGCTCGGGCTGCCGCTCGACACCGGGGAGCCCGAGTCGCCGTTCCTCCGCGAACTCGCCCCGGCGGTGTTCGCGATGGACGGGATCGAGACGGCGTACGACTACCTCGAAGGGCTCGGCGTCGACCCGGGCGAGCACATCCACGGGGCGTCGAGCGCGTCGTGGGCGATGCGGCACGGCGCCCTGTGCATGGTCGCGGAACTGCCGTACTGGAGCCACCCCGACGCCGACGACCAGACGCCGACGGACGAGTCGTACGCCGACCTGCTCCGACGCTGCGCTGACGAGCTCGGTGCGTCGGGGAAGGAGCTGCAGGAGATCCTCGACCTGGCGTCGCCGATGACCACGATCGAGACGCCCTTCCTCGAGGGGTCGCGGGCGTTCATCCCGATGCTCCGCTCCGGCCCGGAGACCGACCGTGCCCGGGCCGATCGTGAGCCGGCCGACCGGATGGCAACCGTTGCCGAGCGGTTCGGCTGCGAGGACCTGGTCCGCTGCTTCCGCCTCCGCTACGGCGGCATGCTGCTGCGGGCGCTCGAGGCGGAGACGACCGCCGGCACGGCGTCGGCGCCGCTCCGGCGGCTCCGGGACCGGCTCGCCGAGCGCTACGCGCTCTGGCAGGCGGACGCGGTGACCGGCGCGGAGCCGATCCCGGTGGGCAAGCTCGTGGGGGTGCAGTTCGGGGCGATCCTCGCCTGCGCGAGTCACGTGGTGGAGCCGAGCCGTGGGCCCAGTCCGGTGTCCGCGTCCATCCCTGGAGGCTCGTAATGCGTCCGGCGCTCACCGTCGGCCGCCGCCTCGGCGGCCTGGTGATCGTGTTCCTCGGGGTGACGTTCCTCATCTACGCGATGACCTTCGCCCTGCCGGGTGACCCGATCCGGGCGCTCGGCGGCGACCGACCGCTCAGCGACTCGGTCGTCCGGGCGCTGCGAGCGGAGTACCACCTCGACCAGCCGCTCTGGCTGCAGTACGTGCAGTACCTCGGCGGGCTGTTCCGTGGGGACTTCGGCACCGACTTCAACGGCCAGTCGGTCGGGGAGCAGATGGCCTCCCGCTGGCCGGTCACGATCACGCTGGCGCTCACGGCGTGGGCGCTCGAGATCGTCCTCGGCATCGGGCTCGGTGTGCTGTCGGCCCTCAAGCGCGGGACGGCGCTCGACAGGACGGTGCTCGTCGGCACGATCGTCGTCGGCGCGATCCCGGTGTTCGTCCTCGGCGTCGCGCTGCAGCTCGTGTTCTCGGTGCGGCTGCACTGGTTCCCGGTCGCCGGGGCGACCGCCGGCTGGCCGACCGCGTACGTCCTGCCGGCGTTCGTCATCGCGCTGTTCGGCCTCGCGGCGGTGTCCCGGCTCACCAGGACGTCGATGATCGAGACGCTCGACGCCGACTACGTCCGGACGGCCCGCGCGAAGGGACTCACGCCGGGGCGGATCGTCGGGGTGCACGTGATGCGGAACTCGCTCATCCCGACGGCGACCTACCTGGCGACGGACCTCGGGTACCTGATGGGCGGCACCGTGATCATCGAGGGCATCTTCAACCTCCCGGGCGTCGGCAACCTGCTGTTCCAGGGCATCCGGTCGCACGAGGGCGCGGTGGTCGTCGGGATCTCGACGGCGCTGATCCTCGTCTTCCTGGTCACGAGCGTGCTCGTCGACCTGCTCCACGCCGCCCTCGACCCGCGCGTCCGGACGGGAGCCACCGCATGACCACATCAGCCATCGGTGCGACCGTCGAACCGGTCGTCGCCGCTCGACGCCGGCCCCTCGTCGCCGCGGTCCGGACCCCGGGGTTCTGGGTACCGGCAGCGGTGCTCTCGATCGTCCTGCTCATCGCGGCCTTCCCGCAGCTGTTCGCCGGGCTCTTCGGCCACGGGGACCCCCGCGTCTGCCAGCTCGGGCGGAGCGGTGCGTCCCCGACGGCCGGGCACCCGTTCGGGTTCGACCTGCAGGGGTGCGACGTGTACGCGAACGTGGTCTACGGCACCCGGTCGTCGATCGCCGTCGCCGTGCTGACCACCGTGCTCGCCGGCATCGTGGCGGTCGTCGTCGGCACCGTCGCGGGCATGGTCGGCGGATGGGTGGACGCGGTCCTCGCGCGCCTGACGGACGTGTTCCTCGGCTTCCCGTTCCTGCTCGGTGCCGTCGTCGTGCTGAACAGCGTCGGCGAGCGCTCGGTGCTGACCGTGTCGCTCGTGCTCGCCCTCTTCGGTTGGCCGACCATGGCCCGGCTCGTCCGGTCGAGCGTCCGCGGCGTCCGGAACGCCGAGTTCGTGCTCGCCGCCCGCACGATGGGACTCTCGACGTGGCGCATCACGACCAGGTACGTGCTGCCGTCGTCGATCTCGCCGCTGCTCGTCCTCGCGACGATCACGATCGGCGGGGTGATCGTGTCCGAGTCGACGCTGACCTACCTCGGCATCGGCCTCGAGAGCCCGGCGATCTCCTGGGGGCTGCAGCTCTCCGCTGCCACGAGCCAGTTCCTCCGTGCCCCGCACATGCTCATCGCTCCCGCCACGTTCCTCGCGGTCACCGTGCTCGCCGTGATCGCGCTCGGCGACACGCTGCGCGCGGCGCTCGACCCCCGACGGCGCTGAACAGGCCAGTCTTGACCCAAGTGACCAGACCTCGAGAGGACACCATGACCGACACCGCCGTCACGCTGGACGCGTACCGGAAGACCCTGCCCTACATCCGCGAGTGGGTGGCGTACAAGGTCTGGCAGCTCCGTGTGCCCGGCGTGCAGGTCGCGATCGGGTTCCGGGGCGAGGAGCTCTTCTCCGATTCCTGGGGGTACGCGGACGTCGAGGCCGGCCGCCGCCTGACGACGGACGACATCTTCCGGATCGCGTCGCACTCGAAGACCTTCACCGCGACCGCGCTCCTGCTGCTCGCGGAGCGCGGGTCCCTACGACTCGACGACACCGTCGGCACGTACGTCCCGGCGCTGGTCGACGGTGGGTCGCCCATCGCGGACGCCACGATCCGGGAGCTCATGGAGATGGGCGCGGGCGTCATCCGCGACGGGCACGACGGCGACTACTGGTCGCTGCAGCGCCCGTTCCCGGACGAGTCGGAGCTCCTGGCGCTCGTGCTCGACCGTGGACAGAAGGTCCCGGCCGGGTCGTCGTTCAACTACTCCAACCTCGGGTACTCGTTGCTCGGGCTGGTCATCGCCGCGGTGTCGGGGAAGTCCTACAACGACTTCGTCCGTGAGGCCGTCGTCGAACCCCTGGGCCTGCGGAACACCGGCCCCGACTACGACCCCGCCCGCGAGGACGAGTTCGTCGTCGGCTACTCCGGCTTCCACGTCGCGCGCACCCGGCAGCGCATCGCCCACGTCGACACCCGGGCGATGGCCGCGGCGACCGGCTTCCACGGCACCGCCTCGGACCTGGTCCGCTACTTCTCCGCCCACGTCCTCGGCCAGGGCGACCTGCTGAGCGACCACTCGAAGCGTCTGGCGCAACGGAAGTCGTGGAGCGCATCGGACGACGACCCGAGCGCCCGCGGCTACGGTGCCGGGTTCATCGTCGACCGCATCGGGGGTCGCGAGATCCGCGGCCACTCCGGTGGCTTCCCGGGGCACATCACGCAGTCGCTGTTCGACCCCGCGTCATCGCTCGTCGTCTCGGTGATGACCAGCGCCGCGGCCGGCCCCGCGACGCTCCTCGCGACCGGGATCGTGCACCTGCTCGACGCCGCCGCCGACACCGGCGCACCGGGAGCCGCGGTCACCGACGACGCCGTCGCCGCGAGCTACACCGGCCGGTACGCGAACCCGTGGGGCGTCACCGACGTCGCCCGGGTCGGGGACCGTCTGCTCGCGATCGACCCGTCCGGCCCGGACCCCCTCGAGTCGCCGACGCGCCTGGAGGTCGTCGACGCCGACACCCTCCGGATGACCCACGGCAACCGCTTCGGCTCCGTCGACGAGGACATCGTGTTCACCCGCGACTCCGACGGCGCGGTGACCGGCATCCGCGGCAGCGGCGGCATGAGCGAGGAGCCGTGGTCCGTCCCCGAGGAGACCCCGACGGTCGCGGCGGGCCTGGCGTGAGCACTGGCACCGAGGGGGATCGGGCCGACCACCTGCACCTCGAACCCGAGCGCCAGGCGTTCGTCGAGGAGTTCGCGATCATGCTCGCGGACGGCGCCGGCATGCCGCTCACCGACGCGAGGGTGCTCGGCTACCTCATCATGACGCGTGCCCCCTACTCGTCCTCCGCGAACCTGCAGGCAGCACTCGGCGCCAGCTCCGGGTCGGTGTCGATGGCCACGAGACGGCTCGCCGACGCGGGGTTCGTGAAGCGTCACACGGTGCCGGGGGAGCGGAGCCACTTCTTCCGCGCCGAGACCGACGTGTGGGGCAGCTGGCTCGCCGGGGAGCGGAAGTACCTCGACCGGCAGCGCGACATCATCGCCCGCGGGCTCGCCGTGGTCGAGCAGGACGGCCACACCGCGGCGGGGGACGTCGACGCTCCCGTGCGCGAGCGACTCCGCAACGGCCGCGACTACATGCAGTGGCTGAACGGCCACCACCACAAGATGCTCGAGGACTGGGAGGCCTTCAAGGCCGCCCGGGACACGGGCGACGACGCACCAGGAACGGGATCGCCATGACCGACCACGTGCTCGAGATCGACCACCTCACCGTCACGTTCGACGTCGACGGCGAGCGGGTCGTCGCCGTCGACGACGCGTCCTTCTCGGTCGCACGCGGCGAGGTGGTCGCGGTCGTCGGCGAGTCCGGCTCCGGGAAGAGCATGACCGCGATGACGGCGATGGGCATCGCACCGGACGGGGCACGAGCGTCCGGTTCGGTCGTACTCGGCGGTGTCGAGGTCCTGACCGCGAGCGAGCAGCGCCTCCGCGAGGTCCGTGGCCGCCGCGTGTCGATGATCTTCCAGGACCCGTCGGCCGCGCTCAACCCGGTGTTCACCATCGGGTTCCAGATCGCGGAAGCGGTCCGCCGCGCCGATCCGTCGCTCGACCGGGCCGGCGCGCGCGAGCGGTCCCTCGAGCTGCTGCGCGTGGTCGAGGTCCCGGAAACCGAGCGACGGCTGCGGCAGTACCCGCACGAACTGTCGGGAGGCCAGTGCCAACGCGTGATGATCGCGATGGCGCTCGCCGCCGACCCGGAACTCCTCATCGCGGACGAGCCGACGACCGCGCTCGACGTCACGGTCCAGGCCGAGGTCCTCGACGTGCTCCGCCGGCTCCGGGACCGCACCGGCACCGCGATCTTGCTCATCACGCACGACATGGGCGTCGTCGCCGACATCGCCGACCGCGTGGTCGTGATGCGTCGTGGCCAGGTCGTCGAGACCGGGACGGCGAGCGCCGTCTTCGCGGCCCCCGCCGCCGACTACACCCGTGACCTGTTGGCCGCCGTCCCACGCATGGCCCTGCACGCACTGGAGGACCGGGTCGACCCCGCCACGCCGGTCCCGACGGCTGTCCTGGACGTCCAGCGCCTCGTCGTCGAGTACGGCGGTGGGTTGCGGCGGCGCTTCCGCGCCGTCGACGACGTGTCGTTCACCGTCGGACGCGGGGAGATCGTCGGCCTGGTCGGCGAGTCCGGCAGCGGCAAGACGACCATCGGGCGGGCTGCGGTCGGTCTCGCGCCGATCACCGGCGGCACGATCTCGGTGGACGGCACGGACGTCGCCGGAGCGAGCCGTGCTGCGCGTCGCACGATGCGGCAGCGTGTCGGTGTCGTCTTCCAGAACCCGCTCCGGTCGCTCAACCCCCGCTACTCGGTCGGCCAGACCGTGGCGGAGCCGCTGCGGCAGATCCTCCGGCTGTCCGCGCGGGAGACCGAGGAACGCGTCGAGCGGCTCCTGTCCGACGTCGGGCTCGACGGCGGGTTCCGCGAGCGGTTCCCGCACGAGCTCTCGGGAGGACAACGGCAACGCGTCGCCATCGCCCGCGCCGTGGCACTCGATCCGGCGCTGCTCATCGCCGACGAGCCGACGAGTGCGCTCGACGTGTCCGTCCAGGCGCGCGTGCTGGACGTGTTCCGCGAGCTCCAGGAGCGCCTCGGGTTCGCATGCCTGTTCGTGACCCACGACCTCGCAGTCGTCGACACCCTGTGCGACCGCGTCGTCGTGCTGCACCAGGGCCGTGTCGCCGAGCAGGGCACGTGCGACGACATCCTCCGCGACCCGCAGGACCCCTACACCCGCCGACTCATCCAGGCAGCCCCCGTCCCCGACCCCGAGGAACAGGCCGCCCGCCGCGCGACCCGTCTGGCCACCGCGTACTCCTGACCCGCGCCTGCTCGCCTACCCGCGCGCGCCCGCTCGCCCACCGCGTGCCTCAGCGCACCCCCGACGCAGCCCGCCGATTCCTGCGCGCAGGTTTTCCCTTTTCCCGATGACGGATCCGGTTCCCGAACCCCGGGGATCGGGAACCGGATCCGTCATCACCCAATCCAACGTCCCGGTCCGGCCCGGACGATGCGGTCCGCACTCGCATCGACCCGTGCGAGCGTCCGGCGGAGCGCCTTCACGGACCGGAACCCGAACCGTCGTGCGGCGTCGGCGGGCTCGGCGCCGAGGCGCAGTGCCGTCCTGACCTCGAGCGTCCGGAGCCACCTGGAGAACTCGTCTGGTGTCAGGCCGGTCTCCGCACGAAAGCGACGGAGGAGCGTGGACGGTGACACGTTCGCGAGCGCGGCGAGTTCCGGCACCGTCGGCGGCGGCCCGGGTTCCGCGATGGCGTTGATGCAGCGCGTGAGGCTGTTGTCGCGGAGGACCGGTGGGCGCCACGCTGCGACGAGCGTGACGACCAACATCCGCGCGAGGGCGTCCTGCTGTGGACCCGGCCACCGGTGCGCGGCCTGCTCCGACAGGTGCTGCAACGTCAGCGCGACGTCCACGTCCGCAACCGGGTGCTCGATGGTGGACACGAAGTCGGGGAGCGGGAGCGCCTCCGACGCGAGCGGTCCGAACCTCGCGCTCCCGTGGTGGACTCCCGACTTGTGGAACGGGAGGCCGAAGAAGGCGTCCGTGTCGGACACCCGTGGTGGTGGGTCGTGGGCGGAACTCGTCCCGACCCAGGCCGGTGCTCCCGGGGCGATGAGCGCGGCGTTGCCGCGCTGGAGCAGCTCGGTCTCGTCGCCACGCCCCACCCAGATGGTGCCGGACTGCGTGGCGATCCACAGGTGCCCGGACCGCGCCGTCGGGAAGTGGTGGGTCCAGGCGGAGTCGGGGTCTGCCTCCAGTTCGGCGCAGTACGCGACGTCGAGTCCGACCGCATCCACCAGCGCGCGGAGCGCGTCGGCCATGTGTCAGCGCACGTCTGCCGTGGTCCAGAGGTAGCGCGCTCCGGAGCGGACCGGACGGAGGAGCGGGCCGACGAAGAGCGCGGCGGCGGCGAGGAACGCGACGATCTGGGCGACCGCCGGGATCGCGAAGAGGACGCTGAGCATGGTCTGTGTCACCTGCGGGAGGGCCGCGAACCAGAGTCCGAGTCCACCGAGCAGCCACACCGCGGCGGCGACGGCGATCACCCAGCCGGCGATCCGCGTCGCGCCGGTGCTGCGCCGGAGCACCACGACGCCGAACGCGATGAGCAGGGCTTCGGACGCGATCGACAGGATCGTCGAGACGGGGAACGACAGCGCACCCAGTGGGACCCAGCTCAGCGCGAAGCAGAGCGCCGCCAGTGCGAACCCGAGCGTCGTGCGGTCGCTCCGACGCCACGCGACCCACCCCACGACGACCGCCGCGAGCCCGCCGAGGACGGCGCCGACGCGCAGGGCGACCGTCCCCGGGTCCCACTGCGTCAGGGTCACCAGGCCCGCGAAACCGCTCAGCGCGGGGGCGAGGGCGGCGACGACCGCAGCGAGGGCGATCCATCGGTCTCGAACAGCTGCGTCCATGGATGCAACATACTGTGCGCGGTGCGATCGGGGTGGGGTTATCCCCACCCCGGATCCGGGAGGGGGCAGGATGGGGTGGGAAGCCCGTGTTCGCGAGGCTTGAGCCATGACCGACACCGACCGTCTCGACCAGGCAATCACCGTGCCGCTGGACGACGCCATCCCCGCACCGCCAGGAGCCACACCGCCCATGCCCCCGCAGCCCACCGCAGGCTCGTTCTACCGCGAGGCATGGAAGCGGCTCCCGCGCGACTTCGGCTACATGGCGCTGACGGCGGTGCTCCTCTGCACGCTCTACTTCGTCTTCCCCGCTGCGGTCCTCGGCGGCGGGTTCCGCGACCTCTTCAACCCGTTCGTCCTGCTGATGTTCTTCATCGCGCTGTTCGTGGCGCGGTGGCTCGGCCAGTTCGAGCGGCTCCGCATCTCGTGGGCCGACCCGCGGCCGATCCGCCCGGTGGACTGGACGCCGCGCTGGCAGCAGAACTGGTGGACGCGGACGGGATCGGCGGTCGCGAACCCGCACTACTGGCTCTACCTGCTGCACGCGGCGGTCGTCTACCCGCTCACCGCGCTCGTCACGGTGGGCGCCGGTGCGCTGCTCGTCGTCGGGTTCTTCGGGCCGTTCGTCGCCGGGTTCACCGCGCTGCGCTACGGCTGGGACATCAACGTCTTCCTGATGCAGAACAGCTTCGACCAGAGCTGGGCGTGGATCCTCGGGGCGCTGGCCTGCGCCGTGAGCGTCTCGGCCTCGGTCGTGCTGTTCCCGCTCTGGGCACGCGGTTCCGTGCTCGCGCACTACTGGGTCGACTTCGGGCTGCTCGGCGGATTCCGTGCCGAGGTGCTCGAGCGTCGGGTCGCCGGGCTCCAGGCCTCCCGCGCTGGTGCGGTGACCGCAGAGGGACAGGCGCTCCGACAGATCGAGCGTGACCTCCACGACGGCCCGCAGCAGCGCCTCGTGCGGCTGCGGATGGACCTCTCGGCCGCCGAGCGCGCGTTCGACAAGGACCCCGACAAGGCGAAGCAGCTCATCGGCGAAGCGTCGGAGCACGCGAAGGACGCGCTCGACGAGCTCCGCGCACTCTCCCGCGGGTTCGCGCCGCCGATCCTGCTCGACCGGGGGCTGGTCGCCGCGCTCGAGGCCCTCGTCGCACGCACCCCGATCCCCGTCGGCCTCGACGTCCGCCTGCCCGACGGGCTCGAGCTCGCGACGGAGATCCAGCGGAACGTGTACTTCACGGTGTCCGAGCTCCTGACGAACACCACGAAGCACGCCGGAGCGTCGACGGCCGGCGTGTACCTGGGGCTCGTGGTGAACACCTCCTCGGTCTGGTACCTCACGGTCAGCGTCACGGACGACGGCGTCGGGGGAGCGAGCGTGCAGGAGGGCCACGGCATCGAGGGGCTCATGGGGCGCATGCGAGCCCTCGACGGTGAGCTGACGGTGTCGAGCCCCGAGGGTGGACCGACCGAGGCCACCGCGCGCATCCCGCTCGGCGCACTGAACGGAGTACCCGTCGCCCGCTAGGGTCCCCGTCTCCCGGTAGGGTTGGGGCATGACCGACGGCCCGGATGCAGCACGCATCCGGGCCGTCGTCGTCGACGACGCGGTCCTGCTCCGCGAGGGGCTGTCCCGCGTCCTCGACGAAGCGGGCATCGAGGTCGTCGGGCAGTACGCCGACGCCGTCTCGTTCCTCGCGACGCTGCCCGATGGCGCCCCCGACGTCGTGATCATGGACGTCCGGATGCCGCCGACCTTCACCGACGAGGGTGTCCGCGCCGCCGTCGAGACCCGCCGACTCGCACCGGCCACCGGGGTGCTGCTCCTGTCCCAGTACGTCGAGGCAACCTACGCCGAAGACGTCCTGGCGTCGGGCTCGTCGGGCATCGGCTACCTGCTCAAGGACCGTGTCACGCGGCTCGAGGAGATCGACGACGCCGTCCGACGGATCGCCTCCGGCGGCACCGTCCTCGATCCCGAGGTCGTCACACAGCTGATGAGCCGCCGCCGCGACCCGCTCGAGGCGCTCACGCCGCGCGAGCGCGAGGTCTTGGGGCTGATGGCAGAGGGCCGGACCAACGCCGCCATCGCCCGAGCACTCGTCATCGGCACCGGCGCCGTCGAGAAGCACGTGTCGAGCATCTTCGCCAAGCTCGCGCTCGAGGACACCGGCGAGGACCACCGCCGCGTCCTCGCCGTGCTCGCCTACCTGGGATGAAGCGGGGCCCGCTCGGATGACCCGTGTGCCCGCTCCGCTGCTGGCGCTCGCCGCGATCGTCTCCGTGCAGCTCGGCGCCGCCATCGCGAAGACCCGCTTCGACGAGGTCGGCTCCGTCGGCGCCGCCACGCTCCGGCTCGTGATCGGTGCGGTCGTGCTCGCACTCGTCGTCCGTCCCCGTGTCCGGCACTGGAACCGGGCGCAGTGGCTCGGCGCGATCGGCCTCGGCCTGGCGCTCGGTGGCATGAACGTCTTCATCTACCTGGCCTTCGCGAGCATCCCCATCGGGGTCGCCGTCACGATCGAGTTCCTCGGCCCACTCGCACTGTCGCTCGTGCACACCCGACGGTGGCGCGACGTGCTCTGGGCGGTCCTGGCGCTCGGCGGCGTCGTCTTGCTCGGTGTCGGCCCGTCCGCGGTCACGCAGTTCGGCGGCATCGCGTTCGCCGTGGCCGCCGCGGTGTGCTGGGCCGGCTACATCGTGATGAACCGGCACGTCGGATCGATCATCCCCGGCGTCGACGGGCTCGCGGTCTCGATGCTCGTCGCGATGCTGGTGTCCCTGCCGTTCGGCCTCCGCACCGCGGTGACGGGCATCGTCGCCGACCCGACGCTGCTCGTCGTCTTCGGCGCGGTCGCGGTGCTGTCGAGCGTGCTGCCCTACGCGTTGGAGATGCTCGCGCTGCGACGCATGCCGACGCGCGTGTTCGGCATCCTGCAGAGCCTCGGCCCCGCGGTCGCCGCGCTCGCCGGACTCCTCGTGCTCCACGAGGCGTTGTCACTCGTCGAAGTCCTGGCGCTCGCGTGCGTCACCGCGGCGAGCGTCGGCGTGACCGTCTACTCCTCGCGGAGGAAGTCGGCGTAGGTCGGTTCGTGCTGCTCACCCGACAGGAGCGCCGGATCGTTCACGCGGCGGTCGACGTAGGCGGCGATGACCTCGGGCGGCGTGAGCACGTGTGCGACCCAGGATGGCACCTCGCTGCGCTTCATCGTGCCTCCTTCCGGTCGTGCGCTCCGACCCAGAAATCTCGATGATCGAGATTCTTTGCGTCCCCGCACTCCGTAAACGATCTCGCTCGCGGTGTGTTGTGTCAATCGAGTGCGTCATACGGACTCTCAGCGCTCGTTCCGCCCCTGATCGGCCCTGAGTGTCCGGTGTTTGACGGCTGATCGCCAAACCCACGCCTCGGCCTGTTGCCCGAACTGCGCCCACTCGACGAGCACGGCATCGCGGGTCCAGCTCTTCGCGAACGCCTTGACCCGCACGTGGAAGGTCGGGAACTGGATCCACGCCCACACCGGCACCGGCGTGACGGCGTGGCAGGCGTCCGGACCGCGAGCGTCGTCGGACAGGGAGTAGGCGCGCGGACGTTCGACCTCCGGGTGTTCCGGGGGCTGCCACCGGTTCTCGCGACGCCGTCCCACGACGGTATTCGAACGTGTGTTCGAACGGTCGTCAAGTCGTGCGCGCCGAGCGGCCCGTGCGCGAACGCGCTGTGGGCGTGTCGTCAGGCCGGCGCCGGCCCCGTCGACTCGCGCACGCTGAGGGTCAGGAGCGGCCCCGGCTCGGACGGCAGCACGGTCTCGAGGTCGATCTGTCGACGGAGCAGGGTCGCCGCGCGCTGCCCGAGCTCGACGGTGTCACGCGTCAGGGAGGTGATCGCGGGTCGGACGAGCTGGATCATCGCCGAGTCGTCGAACGACACGATGGACACGGCACCCGGCACCGACCGGCGCATCTCGCTCGCGACGCCGAGGCCGGCGACGGCGAGCACGTCGTTGTCGTACACGATCGCCGTCGGTGGTGCCGCGCGGGAGAGGAGGTCCCTGGTCGCGGCGGCACCGCTCTCGGCCGAGTAGTCGGTGGGGATCGAGAGGGTCTCGGTGAGCCCGTGCGTCGACGAGAACGAGCGGAGTCGGTCGATCCGCATCGCGGTGTGCTCGAACTCCGGACGCCCGGCCACGTGTGCGATCCGCCGGTGCCCGAGTGCGTGCAGGTAGCGGAACACGGTGTCCGCCGCCTCCGAGTCGTCGATCCACACGCTCGGTGCTGCGCCGGTGCTGGACGGGTGCGATCCAACGACGACGGTCGGCATGCCGAGGTCGGCGAGCAGTCGGAGTCGCGGATCGTCGCGCCGCGGGTCGATGAGAACGACACCGTCCACCCGGTGCCCGCTCCACCAGTCGCGGTAGGTCTGGAGCTCTTCCTCGGCATCGCGGGCGACGAGCAGGTTCATCCCGACGTGTGACCCCGCGAGACCGAGTTGGATGCCGGAGATCAGGTCGCCGAAGAAGGACTCCGTGCCGAGTGTGCGAGCGGGCCGGTTCAGCACGAACCCGATCGACCCGGCCCGAGCGCCCCCGAGCGCCCGCGCCGCGGTGTGCGGCTGCCAGTCGAGTTCGCGCGCGACCGCCCGGACCCTGGCACGGGTCGCGTCGGACACCCCGGGGCGGTCGTTCAGCGCGAACGACACGGCGCTGATCGACACACCGGCCTTCGCGGCGATGTCCGCGATCGTCGTTCGTCGCTTGCTGGCCATGGGCTTGACTATAGCGTTTTAGTTCTTCATAGTCATGCACATCCACCGGTTCGGCGACCAGGACTGAACCGGTTCAGTCGCCACGAACAAGGGAGTCCGACGCGATGAGAACGACCACACACACCACCGGGCGCGCCATCGCCCTCCTCGCCGGGGCCGCTGCCACGGCGCTCGTCCTCGCCGGCTGCTCCACCGGCGGCGGCGCGTCGAACGGCGACGGCTCGGTCTCCGGCACGATCACGCTCCAGACGTGGGCGCTCACGCCGACGTACACCGGCTACCTCAACGGCGTGATCGCGGACTTCGAGAAGGAGCACCCGGACGCGAAGGTCAAGCTCCAGGACCAGCCCGGCGACGGCTACGCGGACAAGGTCCTCAGCCAGGCATCGAGCAACTCGCTCCCCGACGTCATCAACCTGCCGCCGGACATCGCGCTGCCGCTGGCCAAGCGCGGATTCCTGCAGGACGTGTCGAAGGACGACAGCAAGCTGTCCAGCACCTACGTCGCCGGGGCGCTCGATGCGTACGAGTACAAGGGGCTCGACGGCACGTACGGCTACCCGTGGTACCTCAACACCGACGTCGACTACTGGAATTCCGACATGTTCGCCAAGTGCGGGCTCGACGCGGACAACCCGCCGAAGACCGTCGACGACCTCTTCACGCAGGCCGAGACGATGCACAAGGCCTGCCCCGACGACTACCTGATGAGCCGCAAGCCGGGCCTCAGCGACTTCTCGCTCGCCGGCGTGAAGATCATCAACGCCGACGGCACGAAGTTCACCTTCGCGGACTCGACCAAGGCGGCCGACCTCATCGACCGGTACGCCAAGGCCTACCAGGACGGCCTCATGCCCTCCACGGTCCTGAACAGCGACTACCTCGGCAACTCCACCCTGTTCACGCAGGGCAAGGTCGCGTGGACGACCGGTGGCGCCACCGCGCTGAGCGACATCGAGAAGAACAACCCGTCGCTGCAGGGCAAGGTCACGGTCTCCCCGGCGCTCGACACCCCGCCGCTGTACGTGCAGGGCCTGTCGGTGTCGAGCAAGTCGAAGCACCTCGCCACGGCCGAGGCCTTCGCGCAGTTCATGACGAACGCCGACAACCAAGAGGCCTTCGCCCACAAGGTCAACATCTTCCCGTCGACGAAGTCCTCGCAGTCGGACCCGTTCTTCTCGAAGGACGACGGCACCGTGAACGGCAAGGCCCGCGTGCTCGCGAACGAGGCCCTGAAGACCGCGAAGAACCTCAACCCGGTCCAGGCGAACTCCGCGATGACGGACTTCCTCGACCAGCAGATCGCGCTCGCGATGAAGGGCCAGGTGACCGCGAAGCAGGCGCTCGAGACGGCGCAGACGAAGATGAACACCCTGCTCGCCAACGGCTGATCCGGCCCCGAAGAAGAGAGAGGGAGGATCGCCATGCGCGCGAATCGTTGGTTCACCCCCTGGCTGCTCGTCCTGCCGGCACTCGTCTGGCTCGTCGCGTTCAGCCTCTGGCCGTCGATCAACACCGTCCGGCTGTCGTTCACGAACGCCAGCCCGCTCGGCGGGGTCAGCCGCTGGGTCGGTCTGCAGAACTTCCAGACGCTGCTCGCCGACCCGCAGGTGTGGGAGGCGCTGCTCAACAGCGTCGTCTACATGGCGATCTGCCTGCCGCTCCTGACGGTCCTCCCGCTCCTCATGGCCGTGCTCGTCCAGCAGAAGCTGCCCGGCATCGCCTTCTTCCGCACGGCGTACTACACGCCGGTGATCGCCAGCGCCGTGGTCGTCGGGCTGATCTGGAACTGGATCCTCGACGACCGCGGTGTCATCAACGAGATGGCGCAGTCGCTCGGGATCGTGCACGGGAGCATCCCGTTCCTCACCGACCGGTGGCTCCTGCTGTTCAGCGCGATCAGCCTGACCGTCTGGAAGGGCCTCGGGTACTACATGATCATCTTCCTCGCGGCCCTCGGGAACGTCGGCAAGGAGCTGCACGAGGCCGCAGCGCTCGACGGCGCCGGTGCGGTTCGTCGGTTCTGGTCGGTCACGATGCCCGGCGTCCGCGGCACGATGACCCTCGTCGGGATCCTGGTGTGCGTGAGTGCGCTCCGGGTGTTCAGCGAGCTCTACATCCTGACGAACGGGACGGGCGGCCCCGGCGGCCAGGACAACTCGATCGTCATGCTCATCCAGCAGTACGCGCGGGGCTTCACCGGCAACCTCGGGTACGCGTCGGCACTGAGCCTGTTGCTCTTCGTCGTGACGCTCATCCCGATGCTCGCCCTCGCGCGGATCAACAGCAGGGCGGACCGATGACCAACACGACCACCACCAGTGAACCCGCCCTCGGCGGGGCACAGGGCGCGGCCAGCCCGACGCCGGACGTGGCCGGCGCGACGGGCGGAGGACGAGCCTCCCGTCCGCCCCGCCGCCGGGCCGCCTGGGGCGTCATGTCCACCCGCGAGAAGGCGATCCGCTACGTCCTCCTCGTCGTGGTGCTCTTCATCACCATCGGACCGTTCCTCTGGCAGCTCTCGACGTCGCTGAAGGGCGCCGGCGAGGACATCTACACGGCGAACCCGTCGTTCATCCCGACACAACCGACGATCGGCAACTACCTTCGGGTCGGCGACGCGATCCCGGTGTTCGGGTACATCGGCAACTCGCTCGTCGTCGCCGCGATCGACGTCCTCGGGAACATCGTGTTCGCGACCTTCGCCGGCTTCGCACTCGCCCGTCTCCAGTGGCGCTTCCGCAAGGCCGTCCTCGGACTGTTCCTCGCGACGCTCGTCCTGCCGGGAGAGGCGACGATCATCTCCCAGTTCGTCACCGTGAAGGACCTCGGCCTCGCCGACAACCTGGTCGGCGTCGCCCTGCCGGGCATGATCGCCGCCCTCAACGTGCTGCTCATGTTCAACGCGTTCCGGCAGATCCCGGACGAGATCGACCAGGCCGCGGTGATGGACGGCGCGAACGCCTGGCAGCGGTTGCGGTACATCTCGCTCCCGGCCGTCCAGGGCACGATCGCCGTCATCGCGATCTTCTCGTTCATCGGCGCGTGGGACGACTTCCTCTGGCCGCTCATCGTCCTGCAGTCTCCGGAGAAGCTGACGCTGACCGTCGGGCTCGAGTACCTGCGCGGAACGTTCGGCACCGACCAGCGGCTGATCGCGGCCGGCACCATGATCGCGTTCATCCCGATCGCCGTGATCTTCGCCGTCCTGCAGCGCTTCTTCTTCAAGGGTGTGGAAGAGGGCGGTGTGAAGGGCTGATGCGCTTCGGGGTCAACTACACGCCATCGGTGGGGTGGTTCCACTCGTGGCTCGACTTCTCGTGCTCCGAGACGGCGCGCGACCTCGAGGCGATCGCGTCCCTCGGCGCCGACCACGTGCGGATCTTCCCGCTCTGGCCCGTGGTGCAGCCGAACCGGACGCTGATCAGGGCCTCGGCGCTCGAGGACGTCGCCCGCGTCGTCGACATCGCGGCGTCGTTCGGGCTCGACGTCAACGTCGACGCGCTGCAGGGACACCTGTCGAGCTTCGACTTCCTGCCGTCGTGGCTCGACTCGTGGCACCGTCGGAACATGTTCACCGACCCGGACGTCGTCGACTCGACGGCCGCGTACGTGCACGCCCTCGCCGCGGCGGTGGGTGACCGGCCGAACCTGCTCGGCATCACGATCGGCAACGAGGTCAACCAGTTCGCGCACGCGCCGCACCCGTCCCCGCACGACATCACGGCGGCCGAGGGACACGCGTGGGCGGCACGGATGGTCGCCGCGGCGCGGTCCGGCCTGTCGTCCGGCGCGTCCGGCGCGTCGAGCCTGTCGTCCGGCGCGGCCGGCCTGGAGGCTCGGCACCCGTCCGACGCGTCGCGCGCCTCCGGCAGCGGGTCGGCCCCGGCGCCGCTGGTCACCGTCGCCCAGTACGACGCGGCCTGGTACGACGACGCGCAGCCGTTCGGGCCCGAGCACGCCGCCGACCACGGCGACGCCACCGTCACGCACTCGTGGGTGTTCAACGGCTCGGCCGCGGTGCACGGCGCCCTCGGAGCCGGTTCGGTCCGGCACGGGGAGTACCTGCTGCAGCTCGCGGCGGCGTGGAACCGCGACGCGGCCCGACCGAACTGGTTGCAGGAGGTCGGCGCGCCGACGAACGTCGTGGACGTGGCCGAGGCCGGGTCCTTCACCGAGCAGACCATCCGGCACGCCCTCGACGTGCAGCACCTGCTCGGGGTGACGTGGTGGTGCTCGCACGACGTGTCCCGCTCACTCGCGGACTTCCCGGAGCTCGAGTACGACCTCGGCCTGCTCACGAACGACGGCCGGGTGAAGCCGACGGGGGAGCGCTTCCGCGAGGTGGCCACCGCCTCCGGCGACACCCGACGTCCCGCGTCCACCGGCTCGGAGCTCGGACTGGTGCTCGACGACGTCGACGCCGCAGGCGCGCCGCTCCCGATGACCAGGGCCGACAGCGCGCCGGGCGGCCGGTTCGCCGCCGCGTGGCTGGCGCTCGCCGAGGAGCACGGCCGCGGCCCGCAGGTCGTCCTGCGCTCGCGCCTCGGCGACACACCGCTCCTCGCCGCACGCGGCATCACCACCTGCGTCGACGTCCCGTCCGACGCCAGCACCTCCACCCCGCTCGCGGTCGCGCACCCCGCGACGATGCCCTGACCCACCCCGTCTCCGGAAGGCACCATGCACGACGACATCCCCCTCACCACCGGCCGAGCCCGACGCGTCCTCGACGAGCGGATCCGACCTGCGGTGCACGCCACGGCGACGCCACTCGAGACCGCGTGGCACGAGCTGCCCGGCGAGCCGATCCCGCCCGCGGAGGGGCTCGCGCTGACGTTCGAGCCGTACGAGGTCGGGACGACCTGGGGTGCCGCGTGGGGGACGACGTGGTTCCGGCTGTCCGGGACGGTGCCGGTCGAGTGGGCCGGTCGGCGGGTGGAGGCCGTGATCGACCTCGGCTTCGACATCAACATGCCGGGGTTCCAGTGCGAGGGGCTCGTGTACCTCGCCGACGGCACCCCGGTGAAGTCGATCAACCCGAGGAACCAGTGGGTGCTCGTCGCGGAGGAGGCCGTCGGCGGAGCAACCGTCGAGTTCTTCGTCGAGGCGGCGTCGAACCCGGTGCTGCTCGACTACCACCCCTTCCTCGTCACGCACGAGGGCGACATCCAGACCTCGTCGTCGAAGCGGCTGTACACGAGCCGCCGGATGGACCTCGCCGTCTTCGAGTCCGAGGTACACGAGCTCGCACTCGACATCGACGTGCTCCTCGAACTCCAGGCGGAGCTGCCGGAGGGCCCGCGGCGCATGCGCATCCTGCAGGCGCTCGACGACGCGCTCGACGCCCTCGACCTGCAGCACATCGCGGCAACGGCGCCCGGTGCCCGCGCGGCGCTCGCCGATGTGCTCGCCTCGCCCGCCGAGGCATCTGCACACCGGATCTCCGCCGTCGGGCACGCACACATCGACTCCGCATGGCTCTGGCCGGTGCGGGAGACCATCCGGAAGGTCGCGCGGACGTCGTCCACGATGACGGAGCTCATCGACCAGACCGACGACTTCCTCTACGGCATGTCCAGCGCGCAGCAGTACGCCTGGATCAAGGAACACCGGCCTGAGGTCTACGCCAGGGTCAAGGACGCCGTCGCCGCCGGACGCTTCCTGCCGCTCGGCGGGATGTGGGTCGAATCCGACACGGTGATGCCGACCGGCGAGAGCATCGTGCGCCAGTTCACGCAGGGACAGCGGTTCTTCGAGCGTGAGTTCGGCATCCGCCCGAAGGGCGTGTGGCTGCCGGACAGCTTCGGGTACTCGCCGGCTCTGCCGCAGCTGATGCGCCGCGCGGGCTTCGAGTGGTTCTTCACGCAGAAGATCTCGTGGAACCAGGTGAACAAGTTCCCGCACCACACGTTCCTGTGGGAGGGCATCGACGGATCGCGGGTGTTCTCGCACTTCCCGTCGATGGACACGTACAACTCGCGGCTGTCCGGGTCCGAGGTCGCCAAGGCATTGCGGCAGTTCCGGGAGAACCGGTTGGCGTCGGGGTCGATCGCCCCGGTGGGCTGGGGCGACGGCGGCGGTGGGACCACGCGTGAGATGACCGGTACCGCTGCGCGACTGGCCGACCTCGAGGGGAGCGCCCGCGTGACGTGGGAGCATCCCGACGTGTTCTTCGACCGGGCGAAGGCCGAGCTGCCCGATCCGCCGGTGTGGGTGGGGGAGCTCTACCTCGAGCTGCACCGTGCCACGCTGACCAGCCAGCACCAGACCAAGCAGGGCAACCGCCGGAGCGAGCACCTGCTCGTGGAGGCTGAGCTGTGGGCCGCGACCGCCGCCGCCCGGACCGACTTCGTCTACCCGTACGACGAACTCGACGCGCTCTGGCAGCAGGTGCTCCTCCAGCAGTTCCACGACATCCTCCCCGGCACGTCGATCGCGTGGGTCCACCGCGAGGCGGTGGCGAAGTACGCGGAGGTCGCGGACCGCCTGGAGGCCCTCATCGCCGCCGCCCTGTCGGCGCTCGTCGGTGCCGGGGACCGGACCGTCGTGGCCAACCCGGCCCCGAGCCTCCAGTCCGGCGCCTCCGCGCTCGGCGCGACGCTCGCCGCGGACGTCACCGTCGCGGCCCCGGTCGCCCTCGACGCGGTCGACGGCGGGTTCGTGCTCACGAACGACCTGGTGCGCGTCGTCGTCGACGCCAGGGGGCTCGTCACCAGCGCGGCCGACCGCAGCACCGGACGAGAGGCGATCGCGCCGGGACAGGCGGCGAACCTGCTCCAGCTCCACCAGGACTTCCCGAACATGTGGGACGCGTGGGACGTCGACCGGTACTACCGGAACCGGGTCGAGGACCTCGACGAGGTGACCGGGCTCACCGGCTCGGTCGACGCGGACGGCACCGCCCGGGTCGTGGTGGAGCGGGCGTTCAGCGCGTCGACGCTGACGCAGGAGATCACCCTCGCGCCGGGATCGCGCACCCTGGAGATCGACCAGACCACCGACTGGCACGAGACCGAGAAGTTCCTCAAGGTCGCCTTCCCGCTCGACGTCCGCGCCGAGCACACCGTCGCCGAGACCCAGTTCGGCGCGCAGAAGCGTGCGACGCACACGAACACCTCGTGGGAGGCCGCGAAGTTCGAGACCTCGATGCACCGCTACGTGCTCGTCGAGGAGCCCGGGTTCGGGGTCGCCCTGGTCAACGACTCCATCCACGGGTTCGACACCACCCGCGACGCCGTCGACGGGCACGTCACCACGACGGTCCGGCTCTCGCTCCTCCGCGCGCCGCGGTTCCCCGACCCGGAGACCGACCAGGGTGTGCAGACGCACCGGTTCGGGCTGGTCATCGGGACCGACATCGTAGGGGCCACCACCGCCGGGACGCTCATGAACACGGCGTCGCGCACCGTCACGGGTGACCATGGCTTCGCGCCCCTCGTGCAGGTGTCCGGTGACGTCGTCGTGTCGAGCGTGAAGCTCGCCGACGACCGCTCCGGCGACCTCGTCGTGCGGGTGTACGAGCCTGCGGGCCGCCGGGGGACCGGTTCGATCGCCGTCGACGGGCCCTTCGGCGACCCCGTCGAGGTCTCGCTGCTCGAGGAGCCTCTGCCCGAGGGCTCCGCACACACGTCCTCGATCGACGCGGCGTTCGCCGTGGATGCGTTCGAGGTGCGCACGTTCCGCTTCGCGCGGAGCTGAACAACGTCGGCGGCGACCGCCGTCGCGACACTCGAAGAGGAGTGACATGAAGAAGTCGATGAAGTTCGGGATCGTGGCGGCGCTCGCCGCGATGGTGGCGGCACCGCTCGTGCCGACCGCAGCAACGGCGGCGCCTGCGGGGGGTGCCACTCCGGCTGCTGCTGCGACCAAGAGCGGGCCGACGAGCATCGCCTACGTCGAGGTCAACAACGACCAGCTGTCGAACGTCGGGCGGTACACGCTGTCCAACGGGGCGAACGCGTTCGACGTGGCGATCATCTTCGCCGCGAACATCAACTGGAACGGCTCGAAGGCGGTGCTGTACAACAACGACAAGGTTCAGGCGACGCTCGACGCCGCGGCGACGCAGATCAAGCCGCTGCAGGCGAAGGGGATCAAGGTCTCGCTGTCGATCCTCGGCAACCACCAGGGAGCCGGGATCGCGAACTTCCCCTCGCAGGCAGCAGCTCAGGACTTCGCGTCCCAGGTCGCCGCCACGGTCACGAAGTACGGGCTCGACGGGGTCGACCTCGACGACGAGTACTCCGACTACGGCACGAACGGCACCCCGCAGCCGAACGACCAGTCCATCGGGTGGCTCATCACCGCGTTGCGCGCCGACATGCCCGGCAAGCTGATCTCGTTCTACGACATCGGCCCGGCGTCGTCGTCGCTGTCGAAGGCGAGCAGCACCATCGGGTCGAAGCTGAACTACGCGTGGAACCCCTACTACGGCACGTACTCGGCGCCCTCGATCCCCGGCCTCGGCAAGAGCTCGTTGTCGGCTGCTGCGGTCGACATCCAGAACACACCGCAGTCGACCGCGGTGTCGCTGGCACAGCGCACGAAGTCCGATGGGTACGGCGTCTTCATGACGTACAACCTGCCGGGCGGTGACAAGAGCGGGTACGTGTCGTCGTTCACGAACGTGCTCTACGGACAGGCGGCGGTCTACAAGTAGGGGCCGAGACCGACGGTGCTCGGTGGCCCGCCCGCCGAGCACCGTCGCGCTGCCGTAGCGTTCTCGCATGGATTCCGGGATGGATGCCGTGACGTGGGCGCGGTCGGCTCTCGACGAGCTGGGCATCGACGTGCTCGGCGTCGAGGAGGTGCACCGGCGCGCGTGGAGCACCGTCTGGCGCGTGACCACCGGCGACGGCGACCTGTTCCTGAAGTCCGCGCCGGAGGGCGTCTCACCCGAGCCGGCGCTCCTCGACGTGCTCGCGCTGCACGGGGTCCCGCACGTGCAGCGTCCCGTCGCCGTCGAGGGGACCTTCGTCCTGCTGCCGGACGGCGGCCCGATCGTCCGCGATGCCGATGATCGCGAGACCGTGTGGCGTGCGGTGATGCGGCACTACGCCGAGCTGCAGTGGGCGACCGAGCCCGCGGCAGCCGAGGACCTGGTGCGCGCCGGCGTGCCAGACCTCCGGCTCCCGGTGCTCCCCGACGTCGCAGCCGAGGTCGTCGCACGGTGGACACCGGAACGCCCGGCCGTGCTCGCGCGACTCCGGGACGCCGCGGCCGAGCTCGACGAGCTGCTGCCGATGGCCACGATCGAGCACAGCGACCTGCACGACGGCAACGCGTTCGTGCGGGACGCCGTGCCGCTCGACTGGGGTGATGCCTGCGTGTCGCACCCGTTCCTCAGCCTGCTCGTCGCCGGGCAGGAGGACGTGCCCGGAGCCGTCGACGCGTACCTCGAGACGTTCTTCGGCGAGCCGGGAGTCGCCGAGGATCCCGACGTGCAGCACATCGTGGCGCTGGCGAAGACGGTCGGCGTCGTGCCACGGGCCCTGAGCTGGCAGCGGGCGATCGACGCCGCCGGCGACGCGATGCCCGACGAGTACCGCGATGCCCCGCGCCAGTGGCTCCTGACCCTCGTCGACGGAGCACGCTGACCGGTTCTCCACAGTTCGTCACGCCCCTCGAGTTCGCGCTACCTCGCCAACCTCGAGCACCGAACGACCCGCCGAGACTGCTGGAGACTGGAGGCCATGATGACGAGCTACTCCCTGCGTCTCGAGTGCGAAGCACTCGGCGCTGACGCCGAGCAGGTCTGGGCCGACTTCGAAGCATCCGCCGAAGCTCTGTACGAGATGGACGGCGTCTTCGACCAGGACGTCGAAGCGGACCTGTCGCGGAAGACCCTGACCTTCTCGCTCGGCGTCACGTCATCGAGCGAAGTCTGCGCGCTCGAGACCGCGATCAGTGCTGTTCGAACGGCGTTGCACGCTGCGGGCGGCGGGACACCGGGCTGGGAAGACCACTACCGGATGCTGCGTCAGGAGATCGAGTCGGACTCCCTGGGGAATATCCGCGCCTGACGGTCAGCAGGCTCGCATGCCGATCGGTGCGATTCACTGAGCTGCACCTACATCCAGTCGTCAAATGACACGGTAGACCCGTCTCCGAGTTCGCGCAGAATTTCCTCACGCAAGAGCTCGCCGTCTTTTCGGAACTGGGCTCCCACTTCGGGGTCGGCCCATCCTGTCTCTTCGTGGTAGCCGGCGATGAATGTGTCAGCCCACGCGACTATCTGCTGCTTCAGGTGTTCGGAAAGCGGCGCATCGGAAATCGAATCGAGGATATCTCCATCGAACCAAAGCGGCCAGCGCTGGCCGTAGTCCGGGACGACCCTAACCGAATATCCCACTGCAACGCTCCCGCGAAGTCGGAATTGCGGTGACAATCTTTTTGTTGTTCTGGGAGACATAGACCGTCGGCTCGTAGTGACCGAGCACGTCCCCGCTCGGTACCTCCTTGATCTGGATGAGCCCGGCATAGCAGGTCTTCTGTGCGACCGCGTCTTCCGAGGTCGCCAGCGGTGCGCTCAGAGCGGTCTTCATGTCGAAGTCGGCAACGTCACTCCAGTCCAAGCCTGTGGTCGGCCCGTACTTCGCGTACTGCCCGAGCCATTCGGCTGCGTGCCGGTCCCTGATGTGGATGAAGCCGTTGGCCGAGTTGCCGCACTGCAGCGAGACGGACCCGACCGTGTACCCGGGTGCTGCCGTGGCGCTGTAGGACTTCAGCTGGAAGTCGGACGCTGCTGTGTCACAGTACGTGTTCCCGTACGGGCCGATGCTCTGGGTTGAGATGCCAGACCCAGACGAGAGGATTCGTGATTCACCGGTCTGCGGTGCATACAACTCGAATTGCGTAGCTGTCGTGTTATCCGCAGCCTGCGCTTCCGCGGCGGGACCTGCGAGGCAGGCGGCTACTGCGGCCGCTGCGATCATGATGGCGAATGCTGTCTTCTGATTTCCCCCATGTTGTTTCATGGTGAAACCGTATCAGTCGTTGCTTCATCCTGTTCCGCCCCGGGTCCGACGGAGGTTGGGACTGTTGCAGTCCCGATCGCGCAACAAGGGTCAGTATCCGGCTGCCCGGAGAATCGCTCGGACATGGTCCCGATCAGGCAGATACGACGGGGCGATGTGGTGCCGACGCACGACGAAGTCGCTCATGTAGATACGTACGAGCCGGAGCCCATGTGTGGGCACGAGCTGGTCGCGACGTAGGTCGTACAATCGCCGCTGACCGTTGGCTCCGCCTCTCGGGACGCCCGAAACGGTCAACCTGTCGAGCTTGTCGAAGTGGGGAACAGGGTCGGAGTGCTGGCGCTCGTTGAACTCCATCACGAGCCCGAGGGGCTCCCAGTAGGCGTCTACTGGGAGCGGCTTGCCACGTGGGTTCTTCGGGTAGGGGGCGCCCCGAAGCCAGTCGAACGTCTGCCCTCGTGATGCGGCTATGCCGAGGACCTCGTCGCAGAGGTCGGTGATTTACCGCGGATCCAGTCTGGGCACAGCACCATCATGGTGCACAGGGGTCTCGGAGGGGTTCGGCCAGAGCGTCCATTGCCCGGACGGGCCTACTTCCCAGTAGCCGCAAGGGAGGGGATGACGGGAATCGAACCCGCGTAGCCAGTTTGGAAGACTGGGGCTCTACCATTGAGCTACATCCCCGCGCCTGCACACGAAGCGCAGCCCCACCACTGTAGCGGACGAACACACCCCTCATGGTCCTCTTGCCACCGGACGAGTCGTCCCAGCGCACGATCAAGCGTTCCCGGGTGCTCTCCTACGTCCTGGTGACGCTCGCCGCGGTGGTCCTGTCGCTCCGCCCTGACCTGTTCGGCGACCCGCAGACCCAGCCGGCGCACGCGCTCCTGCACGTCTGGCGGATCGTCCTCGGCATCGTCCTGGCGGTCGCCGCACTCGGGGTACAGGTCCTCGTCGGCGTGCGCTGGCGACGGAGTCTGCGCACAGACTCCCGAGCTCCCGGGAACCGCGGACCACATCCCCGCTAGACTCATCGGCGTCGCGTGCGCCCCTTCGGCGTGCGCGAGCACCCTGGCTCAGACAAACGGGGCGTAGCTCAGCTTGGTAGAGCGCCCGCTTTGGGAGCGGGAGGTCGCAGGTTCGAATCCTGTCGCCCCGACCAGGACACATCACCGCCAACCATCAGGAGAACCCCCCTTGGCCAACAGCACCGTCGACAAGGTGAGCGAGACCCGCGTCAAGCTCACGGTGAACGTGACGCCGGAAGAGCTCAAGCCGAGCATCGACCACGCGTACAAGCACATCGCCGAGCAGATCAACATCCCCGGCTTCCGCAAGGGCAAGGTCCCGCCGGCGATCGTCGACCAGCGTGTCGGCCGCGGCGAGGTCCTGAACCACGCCGTCGGCGACGCGATCGACACCTTCTACCGCCAGGCGGTCGAAGAGCAGGAGCTCCGCATCCTCGGCCGTGCCGAGGCAGACGTCTCCGAGCTCCCGAACGTCAAGGACTTCACGGGCGACCTCGTCCTCACCTTCGAGGTGGACGTGCGTCCGGAGTTCGACCTCCCCGACTACAGCTCCTACGAGCTGACGGTCGACGCGGTCGAGGTCTCCGACGACGAGATCGAAGAGGAGCTGCAGAACCTGCGCACCCGCTTCGGCACGCTCGTCACGGTCGACCGTCCGGCGACCAAGGGCGACTTCGCCCAGATCGACCTGACCGCGACCATCGGCGACGACGAGGTCGACTCGGCCACGGGCGTCTCCTACGAGCTCGGCTCCGGCGACCTGCTCGAGGGCATCGACGAGGCGCTCGAGTCCCTCACCGCCGGTGAGTCCACCACGTTCGAGTCCACTCTCGTCGGTGGCGACCGCGAGGGCGAGACCGCACAGATCGCCGTGACCGTCACCGCCGTCAAGGAGCGCGAGCTCCCCGAGGCCGACGACGAGTTCGCGCAGATCGCGTCGCAGTTCGACACCATCGAGGAGCTCAAGGGCGACCTCAAGGAGCAGATCGCGAAGTCCAAGACCTTCGGTCAGGGCGCAGCGGCTCGCGACAAGCTCGTCGAGAAGCTCCTCGAAGACGTCGAGATCCCGATCTCGGAGAAGCTCATCGAGGACGAGGTGCACCGTCACCTCGAGCAGGAGAACCGCCTCGAGGACGACGAGCACCGCAAGGAGGTCGCCGAGTCCAGCGAGACCGCCTTCCGCTCGCAGATCCTCCTCGACTCCATCGCCGAGAAGGAGTCGATCCAGGTCTCGCAGGAAGAACTCACGCAGTACCTGATCCAGGCCGCCGCGCAGTACGGCATGGAGCCGGGCGAGTTCATCAAGGTCATCGACCAGAACGGGCAGATCCCCGGCATGGTCGGCGAGGTCGCCCGCTCGAAGGCCGTCGCGACGGTCCTCTCCAAGGTGACCGTCAAGGACACCGAGGGCAACGACGTCGACCTCTCCGCGTTCACCGCTGGTGTCGCGCAGGAGCCGGCCACGGCCGACGCCGAGTAGCAGCAACTGCGCCGATACCGACCTCGCAAGCTCGGTCGGCGCTGGCTCCACGCAACGCTCCGCGTTGCACATGTGAAGAGCGCGCGGGAGGCACGGTGCCAGCTGGCACCGTGCCTCCCGTCCGCATTTCCGGCCACCCGCATTGCCGACAGCGAACAGGCGCGAACTGATGCGTTGCAACCGATAAGTTCGACATCAAGCGACAACTGAACGGGAGCTTTTCCATGGCCGAAGCGACACTGAACCCCAGTGTTTTTGACCGCCTTCTGAGAGACCGGATCGTGTGGCTCGGCTCCGAGGTCCGCGACGACAACTCGAACGAGATCGCAGCCAAGCTGCTGCTGCTCGCCGCCGAGGACCCTGAGAAGGACATCTACCTCTACATCAACTCGCCCGGTGGTTCGATCACCGCCGGCATGGCGATCTACGACACGATGCAGTTCGTGCCGAACGACATCGTCACGGTGGGCATCGGCCTCGCCGCCTCGATGGGGCAGTTCCTGCTCTCGTCGGGCACGCCGGGCAAGCGCTACATCACCCCGAACGCGCGCGTGCTGCTGCACCAGCCGTCCGGTGGCTTCGGCGGTACCGCCGCGGACATCCAGACGCAGGCGAAGGTCATCCTCGACATGAAGCAGCGGATGGCCGAACTGACCGCCGAGCAGACCGGCAAGACGGTCGAACAGGTCCTCAAGGACAACGACCGCGACAACTGGTTCACGGCGCAGGAAGCGCTCGACTACGGCTTCGTCGACCACCTCCGCGCGTCGAGCGCCGAGGTCATCGGCGGCGGCGGGACCGTCAGCGACGGCGAGACCCCCACCGCGGCAGCCGACCCCGACGCCCAGTCCTGATCCCCACCGAAGAAAAGGAAACGAGAATGCATCTCCCCATGCTCGGTGGCGCGCAGAACGTCCCGGCTCCCACTGATCGGTACATCCTCCCGAGCTTCGAAGAGCGCACGGCCTACGGCTACAAGCGGCAGGACCCGTACGCGAAGCTGTTCGAGGACCGCATCGTGTTCCTCGGCGTCCAGGTCGACGACGCGTCGGCCGATGACGTCATGGCCCAGCTGCTCGTGCTCGAGTCGATGGACCCGGATCGCGACATCGTGATGTACATCAACTCGCCCGGTGGCTCGTTCACCGCGATGACGGCGATCTACGACACGATGCAGTACATCCGTCCGCAGATCCAGACGGTCTGCCTCGGTCAGGCCGCGTCGGCGGCGTCGGTGCTCCTCGCTGCCGGCACCCCCGGCAAGCGTCTGGCCCTGCCGAACGCCCGCGTCCTCATCCACCAGCCCGCGACCCAGCAGGGTGGCGGCCAGGCGTCGGACATCGAGATCCAGGCGGCGGAGATCCTCCGCATGCGCACCTGGCTCGAGGAGACGCTGTCGAAGCACTCCAACAAGACGCCGGAGCAGGTCAACAGCGACATCGAGCGCGACAAGATCATGTCTGCGGCCGAGGCCGTCGAGTACGGCCTGATCGACCAGGTCCTGACGAGCCGGAAGAACCTCCCCGCACTCGTCAAGTAGCGAACGAAGAGGGCCCCCGCACCGACTGGTGCGGGGGTCCTCTTGCGTGCCGGGGGTGTGCCGGGGCCCGGTGCTCCCGAGACCGGCCGAACGGCCACGACACGCCGCCGGTTGGGTGCCGAGTGGTCGGAGAATGTCGCCCGGCGGGCTGTCGTGCGACGAGCTTCGACCGGTCGGCGGAGCTGAGCGGGGTGTTGTGACCAGTCAGGGGCCGGGCAGCGTCGGGTCGGGCCGGGCAGCGTCGGGTCGGGTGGGGCAGCGTCGGGTCGGGCCGGGCAGCGTCGGGTCGGGCCGGGCAGCGTCGGGTCGGGCCAGGTCGAGCAGGGGTTGGGAGCGAGTGTCAGGCGTCAGGCGTCGGGCACCAGGGGTCAGTCCTCGTCGTCGGTGGGGGCGGGGCGGCGACGGAGGAGGAGCAGGACGGCGACGACCGCGGCGACGAGCACCAGGCCGCCGGCGCCGATCCAGATCGCGTCGGACATCGGGGAGCCCGTCGTGCCGGAGGCGGTGCCCGTGGTGGCCGACGAGCTCGACGACCCGGCGGTCGCGCAGGTCGGCGGCTTCGCGGAGCCCTTCGCCGGCGTGAACCCCGAGGGTGCCTTCCACGTGAACGCGTACTCGTCGGAGACGGTGTGGCCGTCGGCGGAGACGATCTGCCACTCGACCTCGTACTTGCCGGAGGCGCCGAGCGCGGCCTTCGTGGTCATCGACGGGCCGTCGACGGCGACGCAGCCGTCCTCGTAGTAGCGCTTGTCCGGCCCGACGACCCGGAAGGCGAAGCCGGACCCGGTGCCACCGATGTCGAGCAGCTTGTCGTTCGTGGTGATCTCGAACGCTTCCGGCAGGGACGTCAGCGTGCCGTCGACCTTCGGTGTCGACGCGATCATGTAGTTGTGCGCGCTCGCCGGACCGGCGAGCCCGAGGACCGCACCGCCCGCGATCGCGACGGACGCCGCGGTGCCGGCCACGAGCCTCCAGGCCCGGGACCGGCCACCTGCCGGACGGACGGTCGTCACTTGGCGGTGCGGCGTCGGGTCGCAGCGACGGCGACGACGAGGCCGGCCGCACCGACGACGAGTCCGCCGAGGCCGAGGAACCGGCCGACGAGGTCGGGCTCGGCCGTCGTCGAGGTGCTCGTCGCGGTGGCGTCGTCGGTGGCTGCGGCAGCGTGGTGGTCGTCGTCACCGGTCGAGGCGGCGGTCAGCGTGATCGAGGGCGCGGGGTGCTCCGGCTCGGCCTGGCCCGCCTTCTGCTCCTGGTCCCACTCGGTCGACCCCTGCTCGCAGGTCTGCGTGACGGGGATCGCGACGACGTCGCCCGGCTTGCCGTCCGGCAGTGAGAACGACAGCGAGAAGGTGTCGCGCTCGTCCGCGGGGAGCGGGGTCTTCGCGGTGTAGGTGATGCTCGTGACGCGCTCACCGGCGTCGGCGGCGGTCTCGTCGTCGGCGGAGGCGGAGGGGCTCGTGTAGGGCTCGGTCGCCTTCGTGATGTCCCAGTTCGGGTTCACGGTCGGCGTGACCTCGATCACCGAGGACGGCACGTGGAACTGCAGCTTCGTCGTGGGGGAGCCGTCGCAGCCGTGCGGGACGGAGAAGGTCGCGGTCGTGTACGAACCCGCGGCGGACGACGTGCTCGTCGCCTCGACGTGGGCGCTGGCGGACGCCGCGGTGCCGAGGACGATCGCGGCGGCGACGCCGAGGGTCACTGCGCCACCGGCGGCGAGACGCTTCTGCATGGGGTTCCTTCCGGATGGTGTTCTACAACTTGTAGAGAAGACTGCATCACCGTAGCAGCACTGCACGCCCTGGGCGAACGCGCGCCCGGAAACGCGCACGGCGTCGCCGTCAGTGTCACCGGATGCGGTTAGGCTCGACAACACGACGACCTCGTGCACGCGAGCAGTGGTGCTCGTCGACTGCAGTGCACGTCGACTGCAGCGCACGTCAACCAGGGAAGGCCGGAGCATGGCACGCATCGGAGAGAGCGGGGACCTCCTCAAGTGCTCCTTCTGTGGCAAGAGCCAGAAGCAGGTGCAGCAGTTGATCGCCGGTCCCGGCGTCTACATCTGCGACGAATGCGTCGAGCTCTGCAACGAGATCATCGAAGAGCGTCTCGCTGAAGCGAGCGACGAGACCGGCACCGGCGAGTTCGAGCTCCCGAAGCCGCGCGAGATCTTCGACTTCCTGCAGGAGTACGTCATCGGGCAGGACCCGGCGAAGCGCGCTCTGGCGGTCGCCGTCTACAACCACTACAAGCGCATCCGCGCGCAGGGGCAGATCACCGCCGCCGAAGACCGCGACGACGTCGAGATCGCCAAGTCCAACATCCTGCTGATCGGCCCCACGGGCTGCGGCAAGACGTACCTGGCGCAGACGCTGGCCAAGCGGCTCAACGTGCCGTTCGCCGTCGCGGATGCCACCGCACTGACCGAGGCGGGCTACGTCGGCGAAGACGTCGAGAACATCCTGCTCAAGCTCATCCAGGCCGCCGACTACGACGTCAAGCGCGCCGAGACCGGGATCATCTACATCGACGAGGTCGACAAGATCGCCCGCAAGGCCGAGAACCCGTCGATCACGCGCGACGTCTCCGGCGAAGGCGTGCAGCAGGCGCTGCTCAAGATCCTCGAGGGGACGGTCGCGTCCGTCCCGCCGCAGGGTGGTCGGAAGCACCCGCACCAGGAGTTCATCCAGATCGACACGACGAACGTGCTGTTCATCGTCGCCGGTGCGTTCGCGGGTCTCGAAGAGATCGTGTCCTCTCGGGTCGGCAAGCGGGGGATCGGCTTCGGCGCTCCGCTGCACAGCCCGCTCGACCAGCAGGACCTCTTCGCCGACGTCCTGCCGGAGGACCTGCACAAGTTCGGGCTCATCCCGGAGTTCATCGGCCGTCTGCCCGTCGTCACCACCGTGTCGCAGCTGGACCAGTCGGCGCTCATGCAGATCCTGACGGAGCCGAAGAACGCGCTCGTCCGGCAGTACCAGCGGATGTTCCAGATCGACGGGGTCGAGCTCGAGTTCGACCAGGGGGCGCTGGAGGCCATCGCGGACCTCGCGGTGCTCCGCCAGACCGGTGCGCGTGGGCTCCGAGCGATCATGGAAGAGGTGCTCGGGCCGATCATGTTCGATGTGCCCTCCGACGACGACGTCGCCCGCGTGGTCGTCACGCGCGAGTCGGTGCTCGAGAACGCGGCGCCGACGATCGTCCCGCGGCCGAGGACCAAGCGCGTCGAGAAGTCCGCGTAGCGCGACAGCACGGCAGAAGGGCCCGCATCGTCATCGACGGTGCGGGCCCTTCATCCGTGTGGTCGTGGGGTGCGTTCGGACCCATCACGCGTGCTCTGGGAAGCCGAATCGAGCGTAGGGGGTCGGAACGACGTGCCTCCTACGCGCGAAACGACTCCCTACGCGCGAAACGACTCCCTACGCGCGAAACGGCCGACCGGACCGTCCCCGGCGCGCCGCGCGCTACTCCAGGCCGCGGCGGCGCAGCAGGGGGCCGACCTCGGCGTCGCGGCCGCGGAACTCGCGGAAGGCCTCGATCGGGTCCTTCGACCCACCGACGCCGAGCAGCAGCGTGGCGAAGCGGCGCCCGGCAGCGCGGTCGAGCCCGCCGTGGTCGCGGAACCACTCCACGGTGTCGGCGTCGAGCACCTCGCTCCAGATGTAGCCGTAGTAGCCGGCGTCGTACCCACCAGAGAACGTGTGCGCGAAGTACGTCGAGGAGTACCGCGGCGGAACGGCGGCGACGTCGACCCCGGCGTCCGCCAGGGCCTGGCGTTCGAAGGCCTCGACGTCCGTGACGGCGTCGGCCTCGGCCTTCGACAGGCGGTGCCACGCCTGGTCCAGGAGTGCGGCGGCGAGGTACTCGGTCGTCCCGAATCCCTCGTTGAAGCCGGCGGAGTCGCTCAGCCCGAGGACGAGCTCCGGGGGCATCGGCTCGCCGGTCTCGTGGTGCTTCGCGTAGTTCGCGAGGACCTCGGGCCAGGACACCCACATCTCGTTCACCTGGCTCGGGAACTCCACGAAGTCCCGCTCGACGTTCGTGCCGGAGAACCGCGGGTACGTCGTCCGCGCGATCAACCCGTGCAGCGCGTGCCCGAACTCGTGGAAGAGCGTCTCGACCTCGTCCTGGATGAGGAGCGTCGGGGACCCGGCGGCGGGCTTCGCGACGTTGAGGTTGTTCACGACGACGGGCAGGGTGCCCATGAGCGCCGACTGCTCGACGACGGGGTTCATCCACGCGCCACCCCGTTTGCCGTCCCGCGTGTAGAGGTCGAGCAGGTACAGGCCCACGGGAGCGTCCTGCTCGTCGGTGACCTCGAACACGCGGACGTCGTCGTTGTAGCCGTGCAGGTCGGGGCGCTCGGCGAACTTCAGGCCGTACAGCGCGTTGGCGGCGAAGAACACGCCGTCGTGCAGCACCCGGTCGGCCTCGAGGTACGGGCGCATCGCGGAGCTGTCCGCGGCGAACTGCTCGCCGCGGAGGATCTCGGTCGCGTACGCCCAGTCCCAGGACTCGACGTCGAACCCGACGGTGCGGGACCGGACCGCGCGCTCGTCCTCGGCGTTGCGCGCGGCCGCCGGTGTGAGCGAGGACAGCAGCCCGGCGACGGCGGCGGGATCACCGGCGGTCTCGTCTGCCGTGACGACCGACGCGTGGTCGGCGAAGCCGAGGAGTTCGGCGCGTTCGGCACGGAGCCGGACGATGCGGAGGAGGACCTCGCGGTTGTCGTGCTCGTTCCCGCGGCGACCTCTGGCGAGGGACGCACGCATGATGCGCTCGCGCAGCCCACGGTCGGTGAGCGACGCGAGCCACGGGTGCCCGGTGTAGAGCGGCAGGGTGATGAGCCAGCCGTCGAGCCCGCGGTCGGCTGCTGCACCGGCGGCAGCGGACTTCGCGCCGTCGTCGAGTCCCGCGAGCTCGTCCTCGGCGGTGACGTGGACCGCGGAGTCGTTGGTGTCCTCGAGGAGGTTCCGCTCGAACGTCGTGGTGAGCGTCGAGAGCTCCTGGTTGATCGCGGTCAGGCGTTCCTTGCCCGCGTCGTCGAGCCCGGCGCCAGCGAGGGTCATCTCGGTGAAGGTGCGCTCCACGAGCCGGAGGTCCTCGCCGGTGAGGCCCTCGGCAGCGGCGGTGTCCCGGACGGCGCGCACCCGCTCGTACAGCCGCGAGTCGAGCGTGATGGCGTCACGGTGCGCTGCGAGCAACGGGGAGACCTCGGCCTCGATGTCGTGCAGCTCCGGGGTGGAGTCGGCGGACGACAGCGTGAAGAACACCATGCTGACACGGGACAGCAGCTGACCGGTGCGCTCGAGTGCCACCAGGGTGTTGTCGAACGTCGCAGGCTCCGGATTCGCAGCGATCGCCTCGACCTCCGCGCGCTGCTCGGCCATGCCGGCCTCGAACGCGGGGCGGTGGTGCTCCAGCCGGACGTCGTCGAACGGGGGGAGTGCGTACGGCAGGGGACTCGGTTCGTCGAACGGCGTCGTCATCACCCCACCCTAGCGACGGGTCGCGGCGTCGATCAGGGTGGCGGCGGCGCGACGGGCGTGCCGCGCGGGTGCGGTGTCGCCGGCGATCGCCGCGGTGGTCTGGGCGCCTTCCGCGAGCAACGCCAGCTGGGCTGCGAGCTCGTCGGCGGCAGCCGCGTCGGCGACGGCCCGAGTGGTGAGTGCCGCGACGAAGGCCTGGAAGGACTCCTTGTGCCGGCGGGCGATCGAGGCGACGGCTGGGGAGGTCGCACCGAGCTCGCCGAACGCGTTGATGAACCCGCAGCCGCGGAAGCTGTCGTCCCCGAACCACGACTCGAGGAAGTCGTACATCGCCAGGAGCTTGTCGCGGGGCGAGGCGGCGGCGTCCACCGCCTGCTCGATGCCGTGCTCCCAGATCTCGTGGCGTCCCGCGAGGACGGCGGCGATGAGCTGGTCCTTGCCGGGGAACGCCGCGTAGAGCTTCTTCAGGGAGACGCCGGCGCCCGTGCGGATCTCGTCCATGCCGACGGACTGGATGCCGCGGGCGTAGAAGAGTGCATCGGCGACGTCGACGATGTGGGCCTTCGTGTCGGCCTCGATCGTGTTCGCGCTCATGTCGTACCCCGTTCGCTGTGTGTTCACCGTCTCCGAGTTGCATGGGGAACGGTCGTTCTCTACTGTAGGGCACATCGACGGAGAACGACCGTTCTTCGATCGGAGTGAAGTCCGTCACGGAAGGAACGACCATGGGTGAGATCACCGTCGGGACCGAGAACAGCGCCGACATCCGGCTGCACTACGAGGACAAGGGGACCGGGCAGCCGATCGTGCTGATCCACGGCTTCCCGCTCGACGGCAATTCCTGGGAAGGGCAGATCTCGCCGCTCCTCGACGCCGGGTACCGCGTCGTGACGTACGACCGTCGCGGCTTCGGCCAGTCGTCGCAGCCGAGCACCGGGTACGACTACGACACATTCGCGGACGACCTGCACACCGTGCTCGAGACGCTCGACCTGCGCGACGTCATCCTCGTCGGCTTCTCGATGGGCACCGGCGAGATCGCCCGCTACATCGGCCGTCACGGTGAAGAGCGGATCGCGAAGGTCGCGTTCCTCGCCTCGCTCGAGCCGTTCCTCGCGATCACCGACGACAACCCAGACGGCGCCGGCCCGATGTCGTTCTTCGAGGGCATCGCTGCCGACGTGAAGAAGGACCGGTACGCGTACTTCACGAACTTCTACCAGGACTTCTTCAACCTGTCGGAGAACCTCGGCTCGCGCATCTCCGAAGAAGCCGTCCGCAATGCCTGGAACGTCGCCGCCGGATCCGGTTCGATCGCCAGCGCCGCTGCTCCGCTGACCTGGCCGACCGACTTCCGTCAGGACATCCCGAAGGTCACCGTCCCGGCACTCATCGTGCACGGCACGGCGGACAACATCCTGCCGATCGACGCGACGGGCCGTCGCTTCACCAAGGCGCTCCCGCACGCGGAGTACGTCGAGATCGAGGGCGCCCCGCACGGCCTGCTCACCACGCACACCGCCGAGGTGAACGAGGTCCTGCTCGGCTGGCTCGCCAAGGCCTGACCCGCCCCCCCGCACAACCGAAAGCACCCCGAACCGCGGGAGGCCGTGGTGCGGGGTGCTTTCGGTTGTGCGAACGCGGGCGAACGCGGCGAACGCGAACGCCGGCGCGCGGGGCGGGCGCTCAGTCCTCTTCGGGAGCGTCGTCCGGGTTCGTCACCTGCGCGTGCCCGGCGTCGTCGAGGTGGATCGACGTGCCGTCGTCGAGCTCGACGCGCGGCTTGCCCTCCAGGAAGGTCAGCGTCCACCCCCAGCCCGTGGTGTCGACCGCCTCCGCGGCCAGCTCGTCCTCGACGGTCCGGACCGCCACGACCAGCGCTTCCACGAGCCGTGCCGGTGGTTCCCCACCCACGTTCCAGCGCGTACCCAACTGCATCAGGGCCTCCTGTCCGTGTGCTGCGTGAACGACTGCCGGACGCGACCCTACGCGGGCTGCTCGGCCAGCTCGATCTCGGTGACGGCGAGCTCCGGACCGTCGACGAACGACAGGTCCTGGATGCGGCCGACGGCCGCCAGGTCGACCGCTGCGCGCTCGACGAGCTCCCGCGTCTCGGCCGGGGCCGCGACCACCGCGCGCGTCACCGGCGTCTTCTGGGACGCCTTGGCAGCCGTCTTCGCACCGCGGATCCCGATGAGCGCCTGCCCGACGGCGGCGAGGAGACCGGTCTCGGCCGCGTCGACCGGCAGGTCGGCGGCGGTCGGCCAGGAGGCTCGGTGCACGCTGGTGTCGTGGGTCCAGGCCCACACTTCCTCCGTCGCGAACGGCAGGAACGGTGCGAGCAGTCGGAGCTGCACGTCGATGGCGGCGCGGAGCGCCAGGACGGCGCTCGCCTGGGTCTGGTGCGTCGCGTCCGGCGCGGTGCCGTACGCGCGCTCCTTGACGAGCTCGAGGTAGTCGTCGCAGAACGTCCAGAAGAAGCGCTCGGTGACCTCGAGGGCGCGGGCGTGGTCGAAGCCGTCGAACGCCGTGGTCGCCTGCTCGAGCGTGGTGCGCAGGGCGGCGAGCATGTCGATGTCGAGCGCCTCGGTCACCTGGTGCGCGCCGGTCGGCAGCTCGAAGCCGTAGACGAACTTCGCCGCGTTGAGCACCTTGATCGCCAGACGCCGGCCGACCTTGATCTGCTTCGGGTTCTGCGCGTCGAACGCCGCGTCCGTGCCGAGCTTCGACGAGGCCGCCCAGTAGCGGACCGCGTCGGCGCCGTGCTGCTCGAGGATCGAGAGCGGGGTGACCACGTTGCCCTTGGACTTCGACATCTTCTTGCGGTCGGGGTCCACGATGAAGCCGGAGATCGACGCGTTCTTCCACGGCACGACATCGGCTTCGAGCTGGCTGCGGAGCACCGTCGTGAACAGCCACGTGCGGATGATGTCCTGCGCCTGCGGGCGGACGTCGTACGGGTAGACGAGGTCGTAGAGCGCCGGGTCGGTCTCCCACTTGCCCGCGAGCTGCGGGGTCAGCGACGAGGTCGCCCAGGTGTCCATGACGTCGAGCTCACCCTGGAACCCGCCGGCGACGCCGCGCTGGTCCTCGGTGTAGCCGGGAGCCGGTTCGGACGCCGGGTCGACGGGCAGCTGCGCCTCGGTCGGGACGATCGGCTGGTCGAACACCGGGTTGCCGTCCGCGTCGAGCGGGTACCAGACGGGCAGCGGCACGCCGAAGAAGCGCTGGCGCGAGATGAGCCAGTCACCGGAGAGGCCGCCGACCCAGTTGTCGTAGCGGACGCGCATGAAGTCCGGGTGGAAGGCGATCTCCTCGCCGCGCTTCCGGAGCGTGGCCTTGAGGTCCTCGTCGCGAGCGCCGTTGACGATGTACCACTGGCGCGTGGAGACGATCTCCAGGGGCTTGTCGCCCTTCTCGAAGAACTTCACCGGGTGCTGGATGGTCTTGATGTCCCCGACCAGGTCGCCGGACTCGGTCAGGGCGTCCACGACGACCTTCTTCGCCGAGAACACGGTCTTGCCCGCCATCTCGGCGTAGAGGGCCTTGCCGCCCTCCGACTCGATCCAGGCCGGCTCGTCGGAACGCACGCGGCCGTCGAAGCCGATGATCGCGCGGTTCGGTAGCTGCAGCTCGCGCCACCACACGACGTCCGTGGTGTCACCGAAGGTGCAGACCATGGCGATGCCGGCGCCCTTGTCCTTCTGCGCGAGGTGGTGTGCGAGCACCGGGACCTCGACGTCGAACAGGGGGGAGCGGACCGTCGTGCCGAAGAGGTCCTGGAACCGCTCGTCGTCCGGGTGCGCGACGAGGGCGACGCACGCCGGCAGGAGCTCCGGGCGGGTGGTCTGGATGACGATGTCGCCCTGGCCGTCCGTGCGGTGGAAGGCGATGCCGTGGTACGCGCCTGGCATCTCCTTGTCCTCGAGTTCGGCCTGCGCGACCGCGGTGCGGAAGGTGACGTCCCAGAGCGTCGGGGCGTCGGCCTGGTAGGCCTCGCCGCGCTCGAGGTTCCTGAGGAACGCACGCTGCGCGCTCGCGCGGGAGGTGTCGTCGATGGTGCGGTACGACTGCGTCCAGTCCACGGACAGGCCGAGCGTGCGGAAGAGGTGCTCGAACTGCTGCTCGTCCTGCACGGTCAGGCGTTCGCACAGCTCGATGAAGTTGCGGCGCGACACCGGGATCTGGTCGGCGGCCTTCGACGACTTGTTGTCCCCGCCCTCGAACGGCGGGACGAACATCGGGTCGTAGGGGAGCTGCGGGTCGCAGCGGACGCCGTAGTAGTTCTGCACGCGACGCTCGGTGGGGAGACCGTTGTCGTCCCAGCCCATCGGGTAGAAGACGTGCTTGCCGCGCATGCGCTCGAACCGGGCCTTGAGGTCGGTGTGCGTGTACGAGAACACGTGGCCGATGTGCAGCGAGCCGGAGGCGGTCGGCGGCGGGGTGTCGATCGAGTAGACGTTGCTCCGGTCTCCGGCGGCGTCGCGGTCGAACCGGTACGTGCCCTGGTCGTCCCAGACCGGTCCCCAGACCTGCTCGAGTCCGTCCACCGTGGGCTTGTCGGGCATGGGCTTGGTCATGGCTGCGCCTTTCGATCGGTATGTGCGGCACCGAGTCCGTGATGAGGTGCCTGAGTGTCCACGCGTGACACGTGGTTCCCTCGATCGTACCGGGACCGGCGAGCGGGCAGCACGCTTACCACGCGGCCCCCTCGCGGACAAGTCCCGAAGCTGTTAGTCTGTCGGGGTTTGTCCGGCGAGCGCGAGCTCGTAGGAGCTGCAACGTCGCTGTCCCGTCGGACCCCCGAAGGACGCTCAGCACACCGGAGGAACACACTTGACACCGAACAACGCACCCCAGTCGCACGGCGATCGGCCGCTGCGGACGAAGGGCGCTGCGAAGCGCGCTCGCCGGAAGCTGACCACGGACGACGTCACCGTCGTCGAGGAGTCGCTCCTCAAGCGCGCCGTCGCCGCAGCCGCACTCGGCAACGCGATGGAGTGGTTCGACTTCGGCATCTTCGCCTACCTCACCGTCACCATCTCGAAGGTCTTCCTGCCGCAGGGTGACCCCGCCGCGAACATCGTCGCCACCTTCGGGTTCTTCGCCGCCGCGTTCATCGTCCGGCCGATCGGTGGTGCCGTCTTCGGCCCGATCGGTGACAAGATCGGCCGCCAGAAGGTCCTCGCCCTGACGATGATCCTGATGGCCGCCGGCACGCTCATGATCGGCCTGATCCCGTCGTACGACACGATCGGCTTCTGGGCACCCGTGCTGCTCCTCGTCGCGCGCTTCGTGCAGGGCTTCTCGACCGGTGGCGAGTACGGCGGTGCCGCGACGTTCATCGCCGAGTACTCCCCGGACAAGCGCCGAGGGTTCATGGGTTCGTGGCTCGAGTTCGGCACCCTGGCCGGGTACGTGCTCGGCGCTTCGATCGTCACCGGCCTGCAGTTCGGCCTGTCCGAGGACGCCCTGCTCAGCTGGGGCTGGCGCATCCCGTTCATCGTCGCCGGCCCGCTCGGCCTGATCGGGCTGTACCTGCGCCTGAAGCTCGAGGAGACCCCGGCCTTCCAGAAGCAGCAGGAGCAGGCCGCCGAACGCGAGTCGCAGAAGACGCCGTTCCTCAAGCTCTTCGCCACCAACTGGCGCGCGCTCATCGTCTGCATCGGCCTGGTGCTGGTCTTCAACGTGTCCGACTACATGCTCCTGTCGTACATGCCGACCTACCTCGAGCAGAACCTCGGCCAGAACGCGACCTTCGGTCTGATCCTCATCGTCATCGTGATGATCCTGATGATGGTCGTCATCACGTTCGGTGGTCGCCTGTCCGACCGGTTCGGCCGTCGTCCCGTGCTCGCCGCGGGCTGCATCGGGTTCTTCCTGTTCTCGTGGCCCGCGCTGCAGCTCGTGCAGTCCGGCACCGGCGTCGGCGTGTTCTTCGGGCTGCTCATCCTCGGTGTGGTGCTCGTGACGTTCACCTCGACGATGCCCTCGACGCTCCCCGCGCTCTTCCCGACGATCATCCGCTACGGTGCGCTGGCGATCGCGTTCAACGTGTCCGTCTCGCTCTTCGGTGGCACCACACCGCTCGCGACCGCCGCGCTCATCAACAGCGCGAAGGACGCCGGCTTCGGCTGGGCCGAGGACATCCCGGCGTTCTACCTGATGGCAGCGGCCGTGATCGGGCTCGTGGCGGTGTACTTCACGAAGGAGACCGCGTCGACGCCGCTCATGGGCTCCGGCCCGACGGTGGCCTCGGAGGAAGAGGTCGCGCAGGTCATCGACGAGTACAACGACCCGTCGTCCGACTTCGCGCAGTCCGACTGGGCGAAGGAGTTCTCGACCAGCGAGATCCCGATCATCTCGGCCGACTCGGACAAGGCGCCGTCCGGTTCCTGACCCGCGTGGGCGGCTCTCCGCCCCTGCGCCAAAGCGACAGTGTCCCGGCGGTTTTCGCCGGGACACTGTCGCTTTCGCGGTAGTGGCTGTGGCGCGATCCGGGACACTGTCGCTTTCGCGGGACCGACCGACGCGCGGGACCGACCGACGCGCGGGACCGACCGACGCGCGGGATAGCCCGGCCGGCGCTACGCGGCGGCGGACCTCGGGCCGGCCGACAGCCGCTCGGCGGCGCGGACGAGCCCCGCGGTCACGGCGTGCGTCGGGCGTGCGAACACCTCGGCGGCCGGGCCGTGCTCCACCGCGGCACCGTCGTGCATCACCAGGACGTCGTCCGCGATGCGCCGGACCGCACGGAGGTCGTGCGACACGAACACCATCGCGACACCGGTCTCGTCGCGGAGCCGTTCCAGGAGGCCCATCACGGCGTCCTGCACCGTGGCGTCGAGCGCCGTGACGGGTTCGTCGAGCACGAGCACGTCCGGCCCCGTCGCCAGCGCACGGGCGATGGCCAGGCGCTGCCGTTGCCCGCCGGACAGCGTCAGCGGCGACCGGCCGCGGATCGCGGGGTCGAGGTCGACCTGCCGCAGGGCCTCGTCGACGCGGGCGTCGAGCGACCCGGTCGCCCGTCGTGCGTCGCCGCCGGACATCGCGTCCGCCAGCACCCGCTCGACGCTCCACCGCTCGTCGAAGGTCGCGCCGGGGTCCTGCACGACGGCGGACACCCGGCGGCGGCGTGGCCGTCGGTCCCGCTCGGGGAGCGGAGCCCAGGGGTCCCCGTCGAGCGTCACCGTGCCGGTGTCCGGCGCCTCGAGCCCGAGCAGCATGCGCACGAGCGTCGTCTTGCCGGACCCGGACGCCCCGACGACACCGAGTGTCCGCCCACGCCGGAGTCCGAACGACACCCCCGTGACGGCGTCCACCCGGTCGTACGACTTCCGGAGGTCCGTCGTCTCGAGGACGGTGGCAGCAGCGCTGACGACCGGCCGCGGCGACGCGGTCCGCCCGGCGGCCGAAGCGGCGACGAGCGCCCGGGTGACCGGGTGGGTGGGGGATCGGAGCACCTGCGTCACCGGCCCTTGCTCGACGATCCGCCCGCCGTCCATCACCACGACTCGGTCGGCCCACCCGGCGACGAGCCCCAGGTCGTGCGTCACGACGAGCAGCCCCGCGCCCTGCTGTTGCGCTGTCCGGAGCTGCTCCATCACGCGGACGGCCACACCCGCGTCGAGCGCCGTGGTCGGTTCGTCCGCCACGACGAGCACCGGCGAGCCGATGGTCGCGGCGGCGATGAGCGCGCGCTGCCGCATCCCACCGGACAGGGTCCCCGCGAGCCGGCCGTCCGCCGCGATCGCCGGGTCGAGCCCGACCGCGTCGAGCGCGGAGCGCACGCCGTCCACCCGCTCGCGAGCGCTCATCTCCGTGTGCAGCCGCAGGGCGTCGCCGACCTCGCGCCCGACGGGACGCAGCGGGTCCAACGCACCGAGTGCCTCCTGGCCGACGTAGCCGACCCGTGACCCACGGACCGCTCGCCACCGTCGTTCCGAGAACGCGCGGGTGTCGAACCCCGCGACCTCGAGTCGGTCCGCGCGGACGGCGGAGCCGGGCGCGGACAGGCCGAGCAGGGCCCGGACGGTGACGGTCTTGCCGGAGCCGGACGCGCCGACCAGCGCGACGCACTCGCCGGGGTCCACGTGCAGCGTGACGCCGTGGACGACCGGCGCGCCGCCGATCGAGACGGACAGCCCCTCGACACCCAACACGCTCATCGCACCACTCCCGTTCGTCGGATGGCCCGGCCGAGCACCGTCACCGCGGTCGCGAGCACGACGATCGCGAGGCCGGGGAAGGTGCTCATCCAGGGCGCTGTCTGCAGGTAGGTCCGGCCGTCGGCGAGCATCGCGCCCCACTCCGGAGCGGGCGGTGGCGTGCCGACGCCGAGGTAGCTGAGTGCGGAGGCCCACACGATGGCCTGCCCGATGCCGAGCGTCCCGACCGCGACGACCGGCCAGAGTGCCGTCGGCAGCACGTGGCGCACGACGATGCGCACGGGGGAGCGCCCGAGCAGCACGGCGGTCTCGACGACCTGGGAGGACCGAGCCGATCGGACCAGGCCACGGACGATGCGCGCGTACCCGGGTGCCGTGGCGAATCCGACGGCGAGCATCGCGGGCACCGGGCCGGGGCCGGTCACAGCGATGACGACCAGTGCGACGAGGAGCAGCGGGAGCGCGAACGCGACCTCGGTGATCCGCCCGATGACGGCGTCGACGACCCGGCCACCGAGGCCGGCCGCGACGCCGAGCACCACCCCGAGGCCACCGCCGACCAGCGTGGCGACGACCCCGACCACGAGGCTCGCCCTCGTGCCGGCGACGACCCGCGCCAGGACGTCCCGTCCGGACTCGTCGGTGCCGAACAGACTCGACCAACTCGGGGCCTGCAGCGCCTGCGCGGGGTGCACGGCGAGCGGGTCACCGCCTCCGAGCAGCGCCGGCCACACCGCAGCGACGACGGCGAGCGCCACCACGGCCGCCGCGAGGATCCCTGCCGGCCCGAGCGTCCCCCCACGGACTCGCTCGGAACGTCGGGTCCCGTCTCCCGGTTGCGTGCCGGCCTGGAGGCTCGGTTCGGCGATCCCGCTCATCGCGCCCCCGCCTCGTGGCGCGTCCGCACGTGTGGCGGCCCCGGCTGTCGGCCGCGGGGATCGACGATGCGCTCGAGGACATCGGCGACGGCGAGCACGACGATGTACGCGAGCGCTGACACCATCGCGATGCCGACGACGAGGGGCATGTCGCGCTGGGTGACCGCGGTGACCAGGGCTCGCCCGATGCCGGGCAGCGCGAACACCGACTCGACGACGACTGCCCCGGACACGAGCGACCCGAACGCCCAGGCGGACAGGGCGATCCCCGGGAGTGCGGCGTGCCGGAGCAGGTGCCGACCGAACACACCCGCGCGGGTCTCGCCGCGCCCGCGTGCGGCGAGCGCGAAGGCCGACCGCTGGGCGTCGACGACCCCGTCGCGGATGGTCTCGGCGAGGTACCCGGCGACGGGGACGGCCACCGTGACGACGGGCAGGACCCACCCGCGCGCGGTGCCGTCGCTCACCGCCGGGAACCACCCGAGGCTGCTCGCGAAGACGACGATGAGCACGCTGCCGAGCCAGAAGTGCGGGGTCACGCTGGCGGTGACGCTCAGCGCCGAGGTCAGCCCCGCGGCGAACCGGCCGCGCTGGGTCGACCACCACGCGGCGACGATCGCGAGCGCCCAGGCGACGACGAGCCCGGCGACCGCCAGGGTCAGCGTCACGGGGAGCTGCTGTCCGAGCAGCGTGGCCACCGGCGTGCGGAACGCGTACGAGTCGCCGAGCTGCCCGGTCGCCAGGCGTCCGAGGAACACCGTGTACTGGACGACGACGGGGCGGTCGAAGCCGTAGTCGTGGCGGACCTGGTCGACCGCGGCGGCCGATGCCTGCGACCCTGGGCCGCCGAGGATCGCGAGTGCGGGGTCGCCCGGGATGAGCCGGATCGCGACGAAGACGATCGTCGCGACCGCCCAGAGCACGCCGATGCCGCCCAGCGCACGGCGGAGCACCCAGCGCGACCACTGCGCCGGTGCCGAGCCGCCGCCGGGCCGGGTCAGGCCTGCGCGACGCATGCCGTGCCTCCTGTCCGGATCAGTCCGCGATCCAGGCCGAGCCGAACCACGGGGTCGACACCGGGGTGGTGCGGATGCCGTGCACGCTCGAGCGGTACAGGAAGTGGTTCTGCTGGTCGTAGAGGGGCAGCACCGTCCGGCTCTCGAGGATGCGCTTCTGGGCCTGCTCGTACAGGTCCGCGCGGGTGCTCTGGTCCGAGGACTCGGCTGCCCGCTGGAGCAGCGAGTCGAGCTCCGGCTCGTCGAGTTGCGCGAGGTTCGCGAAGTACCCCGACGGAGCGGGCGTGATGCTCGCGGAGTCGTAGAGGATCCGCAGGACGTCCGGCCCGACCTTCGTGTACGGGGCGCTGACCACGTCGTACTGGTTCTTCGCGAGGGCCGCGTACCAGCTCGACAGGTCGAGTTCCTGCAGCTGCACCTTGATGCCGACCTTCGCTTCGGATGCCTGGATCTGCTGGAACAGGCTGCGCTCGGCTGGGACCGACTGGTTCGTCGACACCGGGAACGTCACGGTCAGCTGCTTGCCGTCCTTCTCGCGGATGCCGTCCGAGCCGACCTTCCAGCCGGCATCGTCGAGGAGCCGCTTCGCCGTCGCCGGCTGGTACCGGAACAGGCTCTTGTCGGAGTAGGCGAACGGTTCGACGCTCGACAGCACCGAGTACGAGCGCTTCGCGGTGCCGAGGAACAGGCTCTGGATGCCCGGGTCGATCTCGGCACCGGCGATGAACGCCTTGCGCACGGCTTCCTCCTGGAAGACGCCGTGGCCGGAGTTCAGCTCGAGTCGGTTCGAGGCGCCGGGTCGGGGCGCGTCGAGGTCGCGGATGGTGCCCTTCGAGGACGCGGCCTTGAGCTGGTCGGGCTGCGCGTTGTCGATGACGTCGACCTGGCCGGACTGCAGCGCCGCGTAGCGCGAGGTGGAGTCCGGGATGAAGCGCCAGGAGATGCCGTCGAGGCGCGGCTTCGTCTTCCCCCAGTAGTCCTTGTTCTGGACCAGCGTCACGCGGTCGCCGTGCTTCCAGTCCGTGATCTCGAACGGGCCGGTGCCGACGGGGGACTCGCAGTTCTCCTTCTGGGAGCGGTCGAGTGCCTTCGGGGACTCCATGCCGACCCACGCCTGCGAGAACGACTCGAGCAGTGCGCTGTCCGGACGGCTGAGCGACAGCGTCACGGTGTGGTCGTCGGTGGCCGTTGCCTTCTGGATGGACTGCAGGGCGAGGTAGCCCGTGCTCGACGCCGTCGTCGGGTCCTGCACGTGCTCGATGTTCCGCACCACGGCGGCCGCGTCGAACGGGGTGCCGTCGGTGAACGACACGCCCTGACGCAGCGTGAACGTCAGGGTCTTGCCGTCGTCGCTCGTGGTCCACTTCGTCGCGAGGGCCGGCGTGGGCTTGCCGTCGTCGAGCCCGACGAGCTCCTCGATGTACTGGCTCGCCAGCAGCGCCTGCGGGTAGTTGCCGCCGACGTGCGGGTCGAGGCAGGTGGGTTCGGCGTCACCGGAGGCGTAGGTCAGCGTGCCGCCGTTCTCCGGCGTGGCGTCGGCGGAGCTCGTGCCGGACCCCGTGCAGGCGGTCAGTGCGAGGAGGACGGCGACGGCACTGGCGAGGGCACCGGTCCTTCGGGTTTTCTGTACTGGGTCCAAGATCATGGCTCGACGAGTCTAGTTGTTTACTGGACCCCATGGACGAACCGATCCGCCGTGGGGGACGGCCGCGACGCTCGAGCGCCGAGGTGCTCGCGGACGCCGCCGCCGAGCTGTTCCTGGAGCAGGGCTACGGCCGGACGACGGTCGACCAGATCGCCGCACGCGCCGGCGTGAGCCGCGCGACGTTCTTCAACTACTTCCCGGCGAAGTCCGACGTGATGTGGCTCGAGCTCGACGCCGCGGTCGGAGCGCTCCCCGCGTTGCTGGCGGCGTCGGACGACCCGTCCGCGGTGCGAGCGGTGGAGAGCGCGTTGCTCGCCGCCGCCCGGGCGCACGACCCCGAGCGGGTCCCGTGGGCGATCGCGCAGGCCGAGGTGATGGGGATCGGGCCGGAGCTCGTGGGCAGCGTCGCGGCCCGGGTGATGGCGCAGCACGGGGCCGTCGCGGCGTTCGTCGCCCGGCGGACGGGGGAGTACGCGGGGTCGCTCTGGCCGCAGACCGTCGCCGGCGCGATGCTCGGTGCCGCTGCCGCTGCCTTCGGGGTGTGGGTCGCGGACGGGGTGGCTCGGCGCCCGCTCGTGGAGTACGTCGGCGCGGCGTCGACGCCGGTCGCCGCCGGCCTCGACGCGCGTTGACGCCGGTCGCCGCCGGCCTCGACGCGCGCTGACGCCGCCGTGCCGTCAGTCGGTGCGGGCCCGTCAGTCGGTGCGGAGCGTGCCGGCGCCGCCCGACGCGACGTCCTCCGCAGTGCCGTCGCGCACGACGTCGGGGACCTCGGCGTCGGTCGGCACCAGGGACTCGTCGCCTGGCAGGCTCAGGGTGAGGACCGCTTCCTCGATGTACTGGCTGTCCTCGAGTGACTTCTCGACGTCGCGCAGCCGGACGGCCAGGTGCGACTCGTCCTCGTTGCCGGTCAGGTCGATCGCGGCGACGAGGTAGACCCGCGACGGCCCGACGAACTCCAGGTGCAGGTACGTCACGCGTTCGATCTGCTCGCGGGAGAGCAGCTCGACCAGCACCGCGTTCTCCAGCTCCGGCGAGGTGCTCTCCCCGAGCAGGAACCGGCGGTTGCGGTCGATGAGGACGATCGCGACGACGCCGAGCAGGATGCCGACCGCGATCGAGCCGATCGCGTCGAAGACCGCCAGGCCGGTGACCTGGTGCAGGAAGACCCCGAGGAAGGCGATGACGAGGCCGACGAGCGCGGCGGCGTCCTCGGCGAACACCGCTCGGAGCGTGGGGTTCGATGACTGCAGCACGTGCCGCAGCACCGGCACCCGGCGCTTCGTCGCGGCACCGTGCGCCTGCCGGTACGCCTGCAGGAAGCTCGTGCCCTCGAGGCAGAACGACACGGCCAGCACGATGTAGTTCAGGGCGACGTCCTCGGCCGGCCCGGTCTCGCCCAGCTCGGAGATGCCGTGGTAGATCGACACGATCGCACCCGCGGTGAACAGCCCGAACGCGGCGAACATCGACCAGATGTAGGTCTCGCGGCCGTAGCCGAGCGGGTGCGCCACGTCACGCTGCTTCGCGCCCCGCCGCTCGGCGATGAGCAGGAAGATCTCGTTCCCGGTGTCGGCCCACGAGTGCGCCGCCTCGGCCACCATCGACGCGGACCCGGACAGGAGTGCGGCGATCGACTTGGCGATGGCGACGAGCAGGTTCGCGCCGAACGCGATGACGACGGTGAGCAGGGACTCGGGGCGGTCCTGCTGATCAGACGAGGGCATTCGTCCAGCATGCTCCCGTTGGGTAGACTCGGGTCCAACAGGCGTTGATCCGGCCATCACCGGGGAGCTTCCGGAAGAACGCGGGACGCACACGAAGCGGTCCGTCAGTAGAGCCGGGCGGGTTCGGGACCGTCACCATCCCCGACGACGAGCGGCCGATCGGTGTCCCGGACGGCAAGCGAGGTGGTACCGCGGAGCGTGCTCCGTCCTCGTGGTCCTGAACCGGCAACCCACAGGAGCCCCGCGGTGCGCTACCCCCTCAATCGTGCTGACGCGACCGACGCCGCTGCCGGCGTCACCCCGTCCCCGAGCTTCCCCGGCGTCGAGCAGGGCATCCTCGCCTTCTGGAAGGGCGACGACACCTTCCAGGCCTCGATCGACCAGCGAGACGGCTGCGACGAGTGGGTCTTCTACGACGGCCCGCCGTTCGCCAACGGCCTGCCGCACTACGGCCACCTGCTGACCGGCTACGCCAAGGACGTCTTCCCGCGCTACCAGACGATGCGCGGCAAGCAGGTGCACCGCCGCTTCGGCTGGGACACCCACGGGCTCCCCGCCGAGCTCGAGGCGATGCGCCAGCTCGGCATCACCGAGAAGCACGAGATCGACGAGATGGGCGTCGACGTCTTCAACGCCGCCGCGAAGAAGTCCGTGCTGCAGTACACCGACGAGTGGCAGGAGTACGTCACCCGTCAGGCGCGCTGGGTCGACTTCGAGAACGACTACAAGACGCTCGACGTCACGTACATGGAGAGCGTCCTCTGGGCGTGGAAGCAGCTCTGGGACAAGGGGCTGGCGTACGAGGGCTTCCGGGTCCTGCCGTACTGCTGGAACGACCAGACGCCGCTGTCGAACCACGAGCTGCGCATGGACGACGACGTCTACCAGATGCGCCAGGACCAGTCGGTCACGGTGTCGTTCCCGTTGCAGGGCGCCCGCGCCTCCGAACTCGGACTCGACGGTGTGCGTGCCCTCGCCTGGACGACGACCCCGTGGACGCTGCCGACGAACGCCGCGCTGGCAGTCGGACCGGCGGTCACGTACGTGGTGCTGCCGGCAGGGCCGGGAGGCTCGGCTGACGGCAGCGACGCCGGTTCCGTCCGGTACATGCTGGCGTCGGACACCGTGGCCGCCTACGCGAAGGACCTCGGGTACGAGTCGCCGGAGGCCGCTGTCGCGGCCGTCACGCGCGAGCTGCAGGGCGCCGAGCTCGACGGCGTCCGGTACGAGCGCCTCTTCGACGACCTCGCCGACGCCGAGGGCATGGAGCACGCCTGGCAGGTCCTCGTCGCCGACTACGTCGAGACCGGCGAGGGCACCGGCATCGTGCACCAGGCTCCCGCGTACGGCGCCGACGACCAGGTGGTCTGCGCCGCCGCCGGCATCCCGGTGGTGCTCTCCCTCGACGAGGGCGGCGTCTTCACGTCCCAGTTCCCGCTCGTCGCCGGCCAGCTCTGGTCGGACGCGAACAAGCCGCTGACGAAGGCCGTGCGCGATGCCGGACGGCTGCTGCGCCAGGCGTCGTACGAGCACAGCTACCCGCACTGCTGGCGCTGCCGCAAGCCCCTCATCTACAAGGCCGTCTCGTCGTGGTTCGTCCGCGTCACCGAGTTCCGCGACCGGATGGGCGAGCTGAACCAGGACATCACCTGGGTCCCGGAGAACATCAAGGACGGCCAGTTCGGCAAGTGGGTCGGCAACGCCATCGACTGGTCGGTGTCCCGCAACCGCTACTTCGGCACGCCCATCCCCGTGTGGGTCTCCGACGACCCGGCGTACCCGCGGCAGGACGTCTACGGCTCGCTCGAGGAGATCGAGCGCGACTTCGGCCGGCTTCCGCTGAACGGCGACGGCGAGGTCGACCTGCACCGCCCGTTCATCGACGACCTCACCCGGCCGAACCCGGACGACCCCACGGGTGCGTCCACGATGCGCCGCATCACCGACGTGTTCGACGTGTGGTTCGACTCCGGGTCGATGCCGTACGCCCAGGTGCACTACCCGTTCGAGAACCGCGAGTGGTTCGACACGCACAACCCGGCGGACTTCATCGTCGAGTACATCGGGCAGACGCGCGGCTGGTTCTACGTCATGCACGCGCTGTCGACGGCGCTGTTCGACCGTCCGGCGTTCCGCAACGTGGTCAGCCACGGCATCGTGCTCGGCTCCGACGGGCAGAAGATGTCGAAGTCGCTCCGGAACTACCCGGACGTCTCCGAGGTGTTCGACCGCGACGGCGCCGACGCGATGCGCTGGTTCCTGATGTCGTCGTCGGTGATCCGCGGCGGCAACCTCGTCGTCACCGAGGAGGGCATCCGCCAGGGCGTCCGCGAGTTCCTGCTGCCGTTCTGGTCGACGTACTACTTCTTCACGCTGTACGCGAACGCGTCGGGCGACGACGGCGCAGCGACATCCGAGGGGTACGGGGCGTCGCGCAGCACCACGAGCACCGACGTGCTCGACCGGTACCTCCTCGCGAAGACCCGCGTGCTCGTCGAGGACGTCACGAAGCACCTCGACGCGCTCGACACCCCGCTCGCCGCGCAGGCCATCCGCGACTTCGCCGACGTGCTGACGAACTGGTACGTCCGCCGCTCGCGGGACAAGTTCTGGCTCGGCGCCGGATCGTCGGCGTCCGCGAAGGCCGCGTTCGACACGCTGTACACCGTGCTCGAGACGCTCGCCCGGGTCGCCGCCCCGCTCGCACCCCTCGTCACCGAGGAGGTCTGGAAGGGCCTCACCGGTGGTCGCAGCGTGCACCTGGAGGACTTCCCGGACGCGTCCGAGTTCCCCGCGGACGACGCCCTCGTGGCCGCGATGGACCGCGTCCGCGACGTCGCCTCGAAGGGGCTCGCGCTCCGCAAGGCCACCGGCAAGCGCGTCCGGTTGCCGCTCGCGACGCTGACGCTCGTGGTGCCGGACACCGCCGCCGTCGAGCCGTTCGTGGACATCCTCCGCGACGAGCTCAACGTGAAGCGGGTCGTCCTCGAGCCCCAGGCGGAGGAGTCCCTCGCGCAGTACGGCATCGAGCGGAAGCTCACCGTCAACGCCCGCGCCGCCGGTCCCCGCATCGGCAAGCAGGTGCAGCAGGTCATCCCGGCCGCCAAGGAGGGCGACTGGGTCGCGACCGAGTCCGGCGTCACCGTCGGCGGGATCGACCTGGTCGAGGGCGAGTACACGCTCGACCTCACCGTGGCCGACGAGTCGACCGTGGTGGCGTTCCTCGACGAGGGCGGCTTCGTGGTGCTCGACACCGTGACCACCCCGGAGCTCGAGGCCGAGGGCCTGGCCCGCGACGTCGTCCGTGCCGTGCAGCAGGCCCGGCGCGAGGCCGACCTCGACGTCAGCGACCGCATCGTCCTGACGCTCCGTGCGGACGAGACGGCCGAGGCAGCGGTGCAGGCGCACCAGGAGCTGATCGCGAACGAGACCCTGACGACGACGCTGCAGCTGGTGGCCGCCGTGTTCGCGGAGGACGACCCGGCCACCGAGGTCGGTGACGGGGCGAAGGTGACCGTGGAGGTGGAGCGCGCATGAGTGACGACGACGAGAACGGCTTCGAGGACCAGACACCGGACGGCATCGAGATCCCGGTGGGTCCGGCCGGGGACGCCGACCCCACCGAGGTGGTGCCGTACGGGGGTGACGACGACGAGGTCAAGCGCGTCGAGGCCGCCCTGTACGCCCGGATCGGCGAGCAGTCGCCCGAGCACCGCCTCACCGCGACTCGTCGTGCCGTCGAACTCCTCGGCGACCCGCACCTCGCGTACCCGGTCATCCACATCACGGGCACGAACGGCAAGACGTCGACCGCGCGGATGACGGAGAGCATCGTCCGCGCGCACGGGCTCCGCACCGGACTCATGACGAGCCCGCACCTGGTCTCGATCCGCGAGCGCATCGTCATCGACGGCGCCCCCATCGCCGCCGACCGGTTCGTGGAGAACTGGGACGACATCGTGCCGATCCTCGAGATGACCGACAAGGAGCTCACCGACAAGGGCGAGCTCCCGCTGACGTTCTTCGAGGCGCTGACCGTGCTCGCGCTGGCGTGCTTCGCCGAGGCGCCGGTCGACGTCGCCGTGATCGAGGTCGGCATGGGCGGCGAGTGGGACTCCACGAACGTCGTGCAGAGCCAGGTCGCGGTGTTCACCCCGATCGCGATCGACCACGCCAAGCAGCTCGGCAACACCGTCGCCGAGATCGCCCGCACGAAGTCGGGGATCGTCAAGCCGTCCTCCGCTGTCGTGTCGAGCGCGCAGGTGCCGGAGGCGCTCGCCGAACTCGAGCGCGCAGCCGAGCTCACCGAGTCCACGCTCGCCGTCGAGGGTGCAGGGTTCAGTGTCGTCGACGTGACCCCGGCGGTCGGCGGCCAGCTCATCACGGTGCAGGGCATCGCCGGGCGCTACGACGACCTCTTCGTGCCGCTCTTCGGCGGGTACCAGGCGCACAACGCCGCCGTGGCGATCGCCGCGGTCGAGTCGTTCATCGGCCGCGGTTCGCAGCCGCTCGACGAGGACGTCCTCTCCGAGGGGCTCGCCGGCGCCACGAGCCCGGGCCGGCTGCAGCCGATCGCCCAGGACCCGACCGTGGTCGTCGACGCCGCGCACAACCCGCACGGCGCCAAAGCGCTGGCCGAGGCACTGCCCGTCGCGTTCCCGTCCGGGCACGTCGTCGGCGTCGTCGGCATCCTCGCCGACAAGGACGCCCGCGGCTTCGTCCGGGCGCTCAAGGACACGATCCAGACCTTCGTCGTCACGCAGCCGCCGGGGGAGCGGGCGCTCGACGCCGACGAGTTCGCCCGGGTCGTCGTGGACGAGGTCGGGGGTGACCGGGTGGTCGTCGAGCCCACCCTCGCCCAGGCCCTGCAGGAAGCGCGCGACCTGGCGGACGAGGCGGAGGCCGAGGACGCCATGGTGCTCGTCGCCGGCTCCATCGTGATGGTGGGCGCGGTCATGGACCTGGTGCACCAGGAAAGCGGGGCGAAGTGACGGACGCACCACGAGCCTCCCGGCCGGCCAGGCGACCGCGTCGCGAGCGCGGCGCGCAGGAGAGCCTCACCTCGATCGCGCTGGTCCTCGAGGCGATCATGTTCTTCTTCCCGATGCTCGTCGTCTTCGGCAAGCACACCCTGCCAGCCGGATGGGCCTTCGGCGGCGGCATCGGCGCGATGATCATCCTGGCGCTCGCGTCGCGGATGACGGGCACCCGTGCCGGTGTATGGTTCGGGTGGCTGCTCCAGGCGGCCATCCTCGCCACCGGCTTCATCGAACCGTTCATGTTCGTCGTGGGCCTGGTGTTCCTGGTCCTGTGGGTGTTCTGCTTCGTCAAGGGCGGACAGCTCGACCGGATGAACGCCGCCCGGCGCGCCGCTGCCGAGGACTGACCACATCCACCCCCGAACCCCAGGGAGTACTGCGTGTCCGACTTCGAAGAGACCCTCGTCCTCGTCAAGCCCGACGGCGTCGCCCGCCAGCTCACCGGTGAGATCCTCCGCCGGATCGAGGCCAAGGGCTACGAGATCGTCGACCTGAAGATGCTGACGGCGCCGCGTGACCTGCTCGACGCGCACTACGAGGAGCACCAGGGCAAGCCGTTCTTCGAGCCGCTCGTGGAGTTCATGCAGTCCGGACCCGTCGTCGCCGTGCGCGTCGCGGGCAACGGTGCGATCGCGGGCTTCCGCTCGCTCGCCGGCACCACCGACCCGACGAGTGCCGCACCCGGGACGATCCGTGGTGACCTCGGTCGTGACTGGGGCCTCAAGGTGCAGCAGAACCTCGTGCACGGCTCGGACAGCACCGAGTCCGCCGCGCGCGAGCTCGGCCTCTGGTTCGCCTGACGCCGGCGCAGCCTGAGCCCGGCGCAGTTCGCACAACGAAAAGCACACCGCACCACGGCGACCCGTGGTGCGGTGTGCTTTTGGTTGTGCGGGGGAGCGGAGCGCATCCGCGCCGAGCCGCAGACCGCCTAGTTCTTGACGGCCCCGCCGTTCTGCTCGACGAACGCGGCGAACGCGTCGGCGTCGGTCCAGGCGTTCGTACCGGTCGCGTTGTACTGCTTGCCGTTGACGATCACCGTCGGGGTGCCGGTGAGCTTGTCGAGGCTCGAGTTCGCGAGCGGCTCGGTCAGGACGCGGTTCGTGGCGTCCGCGACCCACCCGGCGAACTTCTGGTCGGTGATGCACGAGGCGACGTTCTTGTTGGTCGCGCCGGCGTCCTTGGCGATCGAAGCCAGCTCGGCGTTCGTCGGGCCGCGGGTGCCCTCTGACGGCTGGTTCTCGTAGAACGCGGTGTTCACGTCGAGGAAGGCGTCGGGGTCGTAGTTCGCGACGCAGGCGGCCGCTGCTGCCGAGCGCGTGGAGTACTTGGAGCCGAGCGAGGACCGGTCGAGCAGGTTGAACGGGTGCACCTCGAGCGTGGCGGAACCGCTCTGCACCCACTGCTTGATCTGGCTCATGTTGCCGGTCTCGAACTGGTTGCAGATCGGGCACATGTAGTCCTCGTACACGGTGATGTTCGCGACCGAGTCGTCCTGCTTGGTGGCCGTCGGCTTGCCGCCCTCGGGGACGCCCTTGGTCTCCACCGGCACGATCTTGCCGTTCTGCCCCTGCAGCACGATGCCGTCGCTGGCCATGTTCTTGGGCCCGGGGCCAGCCGGCTGGATCGAGTTCGCGATGACCAGCACGACGACGGCGACGACGGCGAGGGAGCCGACGATGATGCCGCTGATCGTCAGCGTCTTGTTGCGGCGCTTGCGGGCCTTCTCCTTCGCGCGCTGGGCGGCGGCGCGCTCCCGGGCCGCGTTCCTGCGAGCCTTCTTGCTCTCGTTGTCGCTCATCGAGAACGAGCGTAACGGGTGGCGACGCGCCCGAGGGTCGCCCTGGCTGAGAAGAGTCCAGGAATCAGGTGACGTGTCACCGAGTGCGATGGGATCAGAAGATCGACAGCACCGTCGGGAACTTGATGATGATCACGACGACGATGAGCAGGTAGTTCGCCAGTGGGAACGCCCAGCAGAACGGCAGCAGCGCCTTGCCGACGCGGCGCGCTCCCAGACCGAACGTGCCGTGGGACATGTTCCAGATCGTGAAGACCCAGAACATCGGGATGGTCATCGACCACACGAGCATGCACCACGGGCAGAGCGCGCCGATGAACCACACCGTCTGCGTGAAGAGCCAGGTGACGAAGACCCAGGCCAGGAAGACCCCGGCGTTGAACGCGACCCAGAACCACCGCGAGCCGCGGAATCCGGCGAGCATCACCACGGCCACCGCGATCGGTGCGACGAAACCCATCAGCCCGAGCAGGGGGTTCGGGAACCCGAGGAGGTGCCCCTGCCAGCTCGCCATCACGTCCGAGCAGCTGATGAACGGGTTCACGTCACACGACAGGACCGTGTCCGGGTTCGCGTACTTCTTGAACTCGTCGATCGTGAGCGCGAAGGCCCCGTACAGCCCCACCGCCCCCGTGACGAGCAGCAGGATCGCGATCGCGACCGGACGACGGGTGGTGGGTGCAGTCGTACTCACGTCGACATCATGACATGGCGGTCTGCGCCTTCCCGGGCCCCGCGTGCGATGATGGGGAGGTCACGCGGCCGATCCGTGTGACGACGAGAGCTTTCCGGGCGCATGCCCGGACGATCAGGCGCGGTGAGAGCGTGCCGTGACCGGACGACGCGTCACTCCGACGCCGAGCCGAGCGGAGCCGGGTGCTCCGCACGGATCGTGCGCGGACCGCATGAAGATGTCGACGCCGGACGGTCACGAACCCAGCGAGTGCGGGCGGCGGGGTCGCCGCCCGCCACAACAACAGAGTTCCCGCCGCCCCTCGGGGTGAGGGCGGGGTCGAGGAGTGCACCAGCACATGGTGGAGCAGAACGAGAACAACACGAACAACGACGAGAGCGCACCGAAGCGACGGGGCCGCCTGTTCGGCGGCCGCCGCGCACGGTCGGCCGGCAGCCTGGAGGCCCGTGGTGGCGCCCAGCCGTCGACCGACGCGGTCGAGACGGTCGCCGTCTCGGGCACCGAACCGGTCGCGCAGACCGGCACCGGTTCCGAGACGGACGCCGCGGCGGACGCGACGCCCGTGACGGACGCGAGCACCGCCTCCCGTCCGGAGGCGACGGACGCTGCGACGGACGCGACCAGCGAGGTCTCGGTCGAGGTCTCGGTCGTCACCGGCACGACGGACGCGCACGACGTCAGCACGCTCACCGGCGACCTGCCGGTGGTCGCGGCGGAGGCCGAGGCGTCCGCGGTCGCGGAGTCCGGCGCCGACGACACGGACACGTCCGCGGTCGTCGCCGAGCAGCCGGAGGAACCGGTGGCCGAGCCGGCCGCTGAGCCCGTCGTGCCGAAGGCGACGTCGACGCTCAGCCTGATCTTCCACGCCCCGGTCCTGCCGGAACTCCCGCAGCGTGCGGCGCGCCCCGAGCGGGACGACCGCTGGGACGACGAGGACGACCGCGACGAGCAGGGCGGTGGCAGCCGCCGCCGCACCCGTCGTCGTGGCTCGAGTGCCGACCGCGAGCCGCGTGAGCCGCGCGACCACCAGGAGCCCCGCCGCCGCGAGGTCGAGTACATCACCGAACCGCAGAAGGTGAAGGGCTCCACCCGTCTCGAGGCGAAGAAGCAGCGCCGCCGCGACGGCCGTGACGCCGGACGTCGTCGTCAGGTCGTGACCGAGGACGAGTTCCTCGCCCGTCGCGAGAGCGTCGACCGCCAGATGATCGTGCGCTCCTCCGCGCAGAAGATCGAGATCGGCGTCATCGAGGACAACGTCCTCGCCGAGCACTACGTCACCAAGTCGCACAACGTGTCGCTCATCGGCAACGTGTACCTCGGCAAGGTCCAGAACGTGCTGCCCTCGATGGAGGCCGCGTTCGTCGACATCGGCCGCGGGCGCAACGCCGTGCTCTACGCCGGCGAGGTCGACTGGAACTCCGTCGAGACCGGCAACCACGGCCGACGCATCGAAGCCGCCCTGAAGCCGGGCGACAAGGTCCTCGTGCAGGTCACGAAGGACCCCGTCGGCCACAAGGGCGCCCGTCTGACGAGCCAGGTCTCGCTGCCCGGCCGCTACCTCGTGTACGTGCCGAACGGCTCGATGAACGGCATCTCGCGGAAGCTACCGGACACCGAGCGTGCGCGTCTCAAGAAGATCCTCAAGGAGGTGCTGCCGGAGCACGCGGGCGTCATCGTCCGCACCGCTGCGGAGGGCGCCACCGAGGAGCAGCTCACCCGCGACGTGCAGCGCCTCACCGCGCAGTGGGAGGCCATCCAGAAGAAGGTGGCGAACGGGCACGCCCCGGTCATGCTGCACTCGGAGCCGGACCTGCTCGTCAAGATCGTGCGTGACGTCTTCAACGAGGACTTCACGAAGCTGATCATCGACGGCGACTCGGCGCGCGAGACCATCGAGGAGTACCTCGACGCCGTGGCGCCGGACCTCAAGGACCGCGTCGAGCTCTACGACGGCCCCGACTCGTTCGAGGAGCACCGTCTCAACGAGCAGATCGAGAAGGCGCTCGACCGCAAGGTCTGGCTGCCGTCGGGTGGTTCGCTCGTCATCGACCGTACCGAGGCCATGACGGTCGTCGACGTCAACACGGGCAAGTTCGTCGGCTCGGGGGGCAACCTCGAGGAGACCGTCACGAAGAACAACCTCGAGGCCGCCGAGGAGATCGTCCGCCAGCTCCGCCTGCGCGACATCGGCGGGATCATCGTCGTCGACTTCATCGACATGGTGCTCGAGTCGAACCGCGACCTCGTGCTGCGCCGACTCATCGAGTGCCTCAGCCGCGACCGCACGAAGCACCAGGTCGCGGAGGTCACCTCGCTCGGCCTCGTGCAGATGACCCGCAAGAAGATCGGCGTCGGGCTCCGCGAGTCCCTCGCCGAGGTCAACGCGCAGGTGAACGACAACAACGCGGACCCCGGTCCCTCCAAGGGCCGTCGCAAGGGTCGTGGCGGTTCGGGTGGCGCGTCGGGCAACGGCGGGTCGAACGGCAGCAACGGCGGGTCGGGCAACGGGTCGGCCAACGGGTCGAACGGCAACGGGTCGCACGACCAGAAGTCGTCGCAGGCGCACCAGATCACCGACGACGTCAAGAACGCGCTGTCACGGATCGCCGCGTCGACCATCCCGCACGACGAGCCCGCCGTCACCGGCGTGGCCTCGCCCGCGTCGTCGGCCTCGGCTCCTTCCGAGTCACCGGTGTCGCCCGTCGTCGCTCCGGCAGCCGAGTCGACCGAGGGCGAGTCCTCGGGTGGCGCGAAGCGTCGTCGCCGTCGTGGTGGTCGCGCGAGCTCCGAGCAGACCTCCCCGGCGTCCACCGACGGCGTGCTGACGATCCCGGCCGGCGCCTCGGCTGGTTCGTCTGCTCCGGCCGATTCGTCCGCTTCGGCCGATTCGTCCGCTTCGGCCGATTCGTCCGCTTCCGTCGCCGATGCGCTGGTCGCTCCCGCGGCGCCCGTCGTCGAGGCCCCGAAGGAGAGCGCGCCGACCCGTCGACGGGTGTCGTCCTCGACGCCCGTGACGCCGGCGGACACCACCGTCGCGATCCTCGACATCCCCGTCGCGGTCACCAAGCGCGAGCCGCGCAAGGCCCCCGATGCTGACTCCCTGCTCGACTCGGTGCTGCAGGCGCTGCCCGAGCCGAAGCAGCCGGGTCAGGGACGCGCTCGCTCGCGTCGGGTGTCGTCGGGCAGCATCAGCGCGCCGGCCACCGCCGACGAGGGCACGACCGACGACGGCACCGTGATCCTGGGGAACTGACGGTGACGAACCCCGAGCAGCGTCCGCAGAACGACCGCGGGTACTACGGCGCCGGGTGGCAGCAGCACCAGCCGCCGCTGCCACCCCAGCAGCCCGCCGGAGCCCAGGCGCTCGGTACCGGGCCCTCCGCACCGCCGCGTCCGCCGCGGCGTGCGGGGGACCCGACCAGGGCCTTCGCGCCCGGTGCATCGGCGGCCACCGTCGCCGGTGCGGCCATCGCGGTGGTCGGGCTCATTGCGATCCAGGCGGTCTCGGGGCTCGTCGGCCTGCTCGGCACGAGCATCACCGTGAGCCCGTTCCAGTCGTACGGCGGGCAGAGCGTCATCCTGAGCTTCGCGACGGGGGTGTTCCTCAGTCCGTTCCCGTTCTACGCGGGGGCGTTCCTCGGGCTCGCGTTCCTCACGCCGATCACCCGCCGGAGTCCGTTGCCGGTGGTGCTCCTCCGTGCCGTGCTCGGCGGGGCAGCCGGCACGGTGGCGCTCGCGCTCGTCGGCGTCTTCACGGGCGCGTACGGGACGATCGCCGCCGGTCCCGGACGTCTGGTCATCGACGTCGTCACGGCGCCGTTGCAGCGCGGTGTGCCGCTCACGGCGATGCTCCTCGCGACGGCGACCGTGGCGTGGCTCTGGCTCGGGCGTCCCCGCGGGGCGCGGCCTGGGCCGCACGCTGGCATGCCCGGCACGGTGCGCCCTGCCGACGCGGTGCCGCCCGCGACGGTGCAGCCCCCGCAGCCGTCGTCGTTCGCCCCACAGCCCCCGCAGCAGGCGGCCCAGCAGCAGGGCCAGCAGCAGGGCCAGCCGTACCCGCAGCAGCAGCCGTACGGGCAGCAGCCCCCGTCGAACCCGTGGGGCCCACCGCCCGCACGCTGACGGGCTGCCGGGGCGACCACGGGACGGACGCGACCGACCCGGCGGACGCGCACCGAGCCTCCAGGCCGGCGCGGCAGCGCGGTCTAGAAGACGCGCTTGTCCCGCTGCGCGACCCGCAGCCCGCTCGCGATGAGCCGCAGCACCAGCTCGCGGCCGGTGACCGGCGTCGCACCGAGCGCCACGAGCTCGTCGTACCGCGCGAGCGGCACGTCGTAGTGGTCGTGGTCGAACGCGCGCCGGGGAACACCGGCCCGTGCAGCGAACTCGTGGAGTTCCGCGTACGATAGGTCACTGACGAGGTGCGACCACACGGTTTCGTGTGCGGGCCACGTCGGTGGGTCGATCAACACGGTCACTCCGACAGACTACGTGTGTCGCCGTTTGACCGGACCCATGGGCATCGAGTATTCTCGATCCCTGGTGTCAACGGGCGGTTCTGCCTGTGTCGTCGATCCTCAGTCCGACTGGGCAGATCGCGCCTGGGCACCCGAGACTTCCCTCAAGCAGAGTTACGTAAGGATTTCCACGTGGTTTACGCAGTAGTGCGCGCCGGCGGCCGTCAGGAGAAGGTCGAGGTCGGCACGATCCTCACCATCGATCGCGCCAAGGCCGATGACAAGGGCAACATCGAGCTCGCGCCCGTGCTCCTCGTGGACGGTGACAACATCACCTCCGCCGCGACCGACCTGGCCAAGGTGACCGTGACCGCCGAGGTGCTCGAGGACCTCCGCGGCAAGAAGGTCGTCATCCAGAAGTTCAAGAACAAGACCGGGTACAAGAAGCGCCAGGGTTTCCGCGCTGAGCTGACCCGCGTCAAGATCACCAAGATCGCGTAAGGGAGTCTCCTCATGGCACACAAGAAGGGTGCGAGTTCCACTCGCAACGGTCGCGACTCGAACGCACAGCGCCTCGGCGTGAAGCGCTTCGGTGGCGAGGTCGTCAACGCCGGTGAGATCATCGTCCGCCAGCGTGGCACGCACTTCCACCCGGGCGCCAACGTCGGCCGCGGTGGCGACGACACGCTGTTCGCCCTGGCCGCCGGCTCGGTCGAGTTCGGCACCAAGGGTGGCCGCAAGGTCATCAACATCGTCAACGCGTAGTACCCACTACAAGCACCGCTGACGACATCGCCGCCGCGTGAGCGGACGGCGACGCAAGTCTCAGGAGGAGGGGCAGGCCGAGTGCCTGCCCCTCCTTCCCATTTCTACGAAAGTGTGAACAACCGATGGCGACGTTCGTCGACGACGTGATCCTGCACCTCAGCGCGGGGAACGGCGGCAACGGCTGCGTGTCCGTTCGTCGCGAGAAGTTCAAGCCACTGGCCGGCCCGGACGGCGGGAACGGTGGCGACGGTGGCGACATCGTCCTCGTGGCCGACCCGCAGGTGACGACGCTGCTCGGGTACCACCGCTCACCGCACCGCTCCAGCCGCAACGGCCAGCCGGGCATGGGCGACATGCGCAGCGGCATCTCCGGGGAGGTCCTCGAGCTGCCCGTCCCCGTCGGCACCGTGGTCTTCGAGGAGAACGGCGACCTGCTCGCCGACATGACCGAGCCCGGGATGCGCGTCGTCGTGGCCCAGGGCGGTCAGGGCGGCCTCGGCAACGCCGCACTCGCGACGACGAAGCGCAAGGCGCCGGGGTTCGCACTCCTCGGGACCGAGGGGGAGTCCGGTGACGTCCGGCTCGAGCTCAAGACCATCGCCGACGTCGCACTCGTCGGGTACCCGAGCGCCGGCAAGTCCTCGCTCATCGCCGCGGTGTCCGCCGCGAAGCCGAAGATCGCGGACTACCCGTTCACGACCCTCACCCCGAACCTCGGGGTCGTCGAGTCCGGTGAGGTCCGCTTCACCGTCGCCGACGTCCCCGGCCTGATCGAGGGTGCATCGGAGGGCAAGGGCCTCGGCCTGGAGTTCCTCCGGCACGTGGAGCGCTGCGAGGTGCTCCTGCACGTCATCGACTGCGCCACGCTCGACCCCGGTCGCGACCCGATCAGCGACCTCGACGTGCTCCTCGGTGAGCTCGAGCGCTACCCGGTTCCCGAGGGACAGGTCCCGCTCGCCGAGCGCCCCCAGCTCATCGCGCTCAACAAGGTCGACGTGCCCGACGCCGCGGAGCTCGCTGCCTTCGTCACGCCGGAACTCGAAGCGCGCGGCTACCGCGTCTTCTCGATCTCGACCGCCTCGCACCAGGGCCTCCGCGAGCTGACCTTCGCCCTCGCCGACATCGTCGAGCAGGCCAGGGCCACCGCTTCGGCCGAGCCGGTCCAGGAGCGCATCGTCATCCGCCCGAAGGCCGTCGACGCCAAGGGCGGGTTCACCGTCCGTGCCGAGGGCGGCGAGGAGCACCGCTTCTACCGCGTGCGCGGCACGAAGCCGGAGCGCTGGATCCAGCAGACCGACTTCACCAACGAGGAGGCGATCGGCTACCTGGCCGACCGGCTCGCGAAGCTCGGTGTCGAGGACGGGCTCTTCAAGGCCGGGGCCGTCGCCGGGTCGACCGTCGTCATCGGCGGCGAGGGCGGCATGGTCTTCGACTGGGAGCCGACGCTCACGTCGACCGCCGAACTCATCACGAGCGCCCGCGGGACGGACGCCCGCGTCGACATGAACATGCGTCCGACCCGCAACCAGCGGCGCGAGGAGTACTTCGAGCGCATGGACGCCAAGGCCGCCGCGCGCGCCGAACTCGAGTCGGAGCGCAAGTCCGGGCTGTGGGTGGACGAGGACCCCGCGGAAGAGGACTGACCAGCACATGACCGACACGACCGACCAGACCGCACTCGGCCCCGTCACGACGCGCGAGGACATCCCGCGCGCTCGACGGATCGTGGTCAAGGTCGGGTCGTCGTCGGTCAGCGGTCCGAACACCGGGCAGATCGGTGCGCTCGTCGACGCCCTCGCCGCGGCGTACGGACGGGGCACCGAGGTCGTCCTGGTGTCGTCGGGTGCGATCGCGACGGGGTTCCCGTTCCTCGGGCTCGAGGGGCGTCCCGACGACCTCGCCACCCAGCAGGCGGCGGCGGCGACCGGGCAGAACGTGCTCATGTTCCGGTACCAGCAGCAGCTCGACCGGCACGGTGTCGTCGCGGCGCAGATCCTCCTCACCGCCGGTGACCTGCAGAACCCGACCCACCGTGTGAACGCGCAGCGGGCCATCGACCGGTTGCTGGCGCTCCGGGTGCTGCCCATCGTCAACGAGAACGACACCGTGGCCACCCACGAGATCCGCTTCGGCGACAACGACCGGCTCGCGGCCCTCGTCGCACGACTGCTCGGCGCAGACGCCCTCGTGCTGCTCTCCGACATCGAGGCGCTCTACACGCGGCCCCCCGAGCAGCCCGGTGCCGAGCGGATCGACGAGGTACCGTTCGGCGACGAGCTCGCCGGGGTCACGTTCGGGTCCGTCGGCGCAGCGGGCGTCGGCACCGGGGGAGCGGGGACGAAGGTCGCTGCCGCCCGGCTCGCAGCGGAGGCCGGGACGTCCGTCCTGGTCACCGACACCGCGCTGGTCGCGCAGGCGCTGGCCGGCGAGCACGTGGGCACCTGGTTCCACGCGGCGCCGCGTTCCTGAGCCGGTCCGAACACCCGGACTGGAGGCCCTGGTCGACCGGTCCCGTCGGCTCGCGTCCGCCGTCATCCGGACCCGGGCAGACCTACAATCGAGCCATGTCGCTGACCGCTCCCGCACCGACCCTCTCGGACAAGCTCGTCGCGTCCCGCGCGGCGGCGGCGTCGCTGGCGACCGCCACCACTGCGGCGAAGGACGCGGCGCTCCGCGCGATCGCCGTGGCTGTCCGTGCCGCGACCGACGAGATCGTCGCGGCGAACCACGGCGACCTGGTCGCCGGTGAGGAATCCGGCCTGACCGGCGGGCTGCTCGACCGGCTGCGACTCGACCCGGCCCGCATCGAGGCCCTCGCGGCGGCGGTCGAACACGTCGTCGGACTCACCGACCCGGTCGGGCAGTCGGTCCGCGGCTCGGTCCTGCCGAACGGACTGCAGCTGTCCCAGGTCCGCGTGCCGTTCGGCGTCGTCGGCGCGATCTACGAGGCACGTCCGAACGTCACCGTGGACATCGCGAGCCTGGCGCTGAAGAGCGGCAACGCCGTCGTCCTGCGGGGTGGATCAGCGGCGCAGCGCACCAACGCCGTGCTCGTCGCGCGCATCCAGGACGCCGTGGAGTCGGTCGGACTGCCACGCGACCTCGTGCAGACAATCGACGAGTTCGGGCGGCAGGGCGCCACGGAGCTGATGCGCGCCCGTGGGCTCGTCGACGTCCTCATCCCGCGGGGGAGCGCCTCGCTCATCCAGACGGTCGTGACCGAGTCCCAGGTGCCGGTGATCGAGACGGGTGCCGGCGTCGTGCACGTGTACCTGGACGAGTCAGCGCCGCTCGAACGGTCGGTGGACATCGTCCTCAACAGCAAGGTGCAGCGTCCGAGCGTGTGCAACGCGCTCGAGACCCTGCTCGTCCACCGCGGTGCGGCGGAACGCCTCCTGCCGACCCTCGCGAGCCGGCTGCGCGCGGCGGGGGTCACCCTGCGCGGCGACGAGGAGACCCGTGCGATCGTGCCGGGTGTGCTCCGTGCGACGGATGTCGACTGGGCGACCGAGTCGATGGACCTCGACCTCTCGATCCGGGTCGTGCCCGACGTCGACGGTGCGATGGCGCACATCGCGAAGTGGTCGACGCACCACACCGAGTCGATCGTGACGAACGACGTCGACACCGCCGAGCGGTTCATCGCGGCCGTCGACTCCGCCGTGGTGATGGTGAACGCGTCGACGCGGTTCACCGACGGCGGGGAGTTCGGCTTCGGCGCCGAGGTGGGCATCTCGACCCAGAAGCTGCATGCACGCGGGCCGATGGGGCTGCCGGAACTGACCAGCACGAAGTGGGTCGTGCGCGGACAGGGGCAGATCCGCGGCTAGACTGGTCCGCAGTCTTCCTCGACCGATCGGAGCACCGCAGCATGACCCTCCTCGCAGAAGCCGCCGAGCACGCCTCGGGGGTCCCCGCGTTCATCTTCCCGGTCGTGGCCGCAGCGTTCTTCACGCTCCTCGGGTTCGTCACGTGGTCCTTCCGTGACGTCGCGTACCGTCACTCGAACAAGTTCGAGGCCACCCGCACGCACGAGACCGGTGTGGACGAGTTCGGCCACACGAAGATCTGACGCGCTGCTCGATGCTCGAGAGCTCGGGGCGGCCCCGCATCGGTGTGATGGGTGGCACGTTCGACCCCATCCACCACGGCCACCTCGTGGCCGCGTCGGAGGTCGCCAAGTCGTTCGACCTCGACGAGGTCGTCTTCGTCCCCACCGGACAGCCCTACATGAAGTCGGGCGTCACCGACGCCGAACACCGGTACCTGATGACGGTCATCGCGACCGCATCCAACCCGATGTTCACCGTGAGCCGCGTGGACATCGATCGGCCGGGCCCGACCTACACGGTCGACACGCTCCGCGACCTGCATGACCAGCGGCCCGATGCGCAGCTCGTCTTCATCTCCGGCGCAGACGCCGTCCAGCAGATTGTCGACTGGAAAGACCATGATGGCCTCTGGGACCTCGCGCACTTCGTCGCCGTGACCCGCCCGGGGCACAACCTGAGCATCACCGGTCTGCCCGAACGCGACGTAAGCTTGCTCGAAGTCCCCGCGCTGGCCATATCGTCGACCGACTGCCGCGACCGGGTGAGACGCGGAAACCCCGTGTGGTACTTGGTCCCCGACGGTGTCGTCCAGTACATCACCAAGCACCACCTGTATCGGAGCGTTGCATGAGTCCGTCCGACGCGCAGCCGCCACTGTCGCGGCGCCAGGCGCGCGAGCGTGAGCGCGCGGCGAACGCCGGCGCGCAGCCCGTGACCCCGCCGCCGACCGTGGCTTCGGAGCCCGTCTCCTCGGACACGCCGACGTCGGCCGACGCCGGGCGTCGTCGCCCGGGGTCGCACGTCGCGCCCGCGGCCGCCGCACCCGTCCAGGCACCCTCCTCTTCCGCGGTCCCGCCGCAGGCGTCGGCCGGGGTCCCGTCGCCGCCACCGGCGTCCGCGACCGAGATCGTGCCGGGTACCGGCGGACTGACCCGTCGGCAGATCCGCCAGATGCGTGCGGCCGAGGGGCAGGGTGTCCGTCCCGTCCCGCTGCAGAACCCCACGCCACAGTCCTCCGATCGCACCGTGCAGGACGTCATCGGGACCGTCGGTTCCCTGTCGCCCGACGAGCGTGGGGCAGCGCCGACCGCTCCGTCCGGGTTCGCCGGGTCGAGCGCGCCGGTCGCACCCATCCCGGACATCGAGCCAGAGGTCGTCCCGGAGTCGTCCGGTCCGACCCAGCTCGACCCGGCCGCCGTCGAGCAGGCCACCTCCGCCGACGGCTCGCCCGACGACCTCGAACCCCTCGAGGAGGCCGCGGCGCACGCCGAGGAGCCCCGCCGCCACCGCTCGACCTGGGCGCCGCAGGCGGACACCGACGACGTCGCCGAGGCGCAGCCGGTCGACGACATCGTCGCTCCTGCGGACGAGCAGCCGGCTGCCTCGGCCCCCGGCGTCTTCCCGCTCTCGCTCGACGCCGACGACGACGACACGAACGAGGTCCCGATCCAGTCGCCCGAGGCGCAGGACGGATCGACCTCGCAGGACGAGCCCACGCCGGCGGCCGCCGGCTCCGCCTTCCGTCGCCCGGTCGAACCGAAGCCCGTCACCACCGCGTTCGAGGCGCCGACGGGGCACTGGTCCACCCAGGCACACGACTCGCACGACGCCGAGGTGCACGACGAGGAGACCGGCACCCGCCGTGTCGCCGAGACGCGCACCAACGCGCTGATCCTGCCGAACTCCGCCCTCGCGGACCCGACCGGAGCGCTGAACGCCACCGGCGAGGTCATCCTCACCGGCTCGATCGACCTGCCGGCGTCGCTGTCCTCGACCGGGTCGCACCGGCCGATCGACGGCGCCGAGGTCGACCGCCTGCTCGACCAGCACGACGAGCAGCCCGAGACCGATGCCAGCCCCGTCCGGGCGAGCCGTGCGGTGTCGAGCCACACCTCGACCCGCCAGGTGGTGCTCGCCGCCGCGAAGCCCAAGGAGTCGCGCACGCCGCTCATCCTCGGCATCACCGTGACCGCTGTCGGCGTGGCTGCGGCGACCGTGATCGTCGTCGCCCTCGTGACGACGAACTTCTTCGGGTCCTGACGTCCACCGTCGGGTACCCACCCCTCGCCGCCGTCGGTGGTGTGACCTATGATCGTGTCCCATCCGGCGGAAGTGTCGGATGACAACCGGAAGGACTCCGTGACCGCCTCTCCTCGCGCACTGGAACTCGTACAGATCGCCGCCGGCGCCGCTGACGCCAAGCAGGCAGACGACCTCGTCGCGCTCGACGTGACCGGGCCCCTGCAGCTCACCGACGTGTTCCTCCTGGCCACCGGGCGCAACGAGCGCAACGTGATGGCCATCGCGGACGAGGTCGAGGACCGGATGCTCCAGGCCGGCGCGAAGACCCTGCGTCGGGAAGGCCGGAGCGAGGGCCGCTGGGTCCTCATCGACTTCGGCGACGTCGTCGTGCACGTCTTCCACGAAGAAGACCGCCAGTACTACTCGCTCGAGCGCCTCTGGTCGGACTGCCCGACCATCCCGCTCGAGATCCCGGCAGAGCACACCGCGTAGTCCCGCCGACGCGCCCGGGGTCCTGCTCCGATTTCGTTCCCCGGGTCGCGCATGGTGTACGCTTCACTGGTGCCTCCGGGAAGTCGGAGACACGAAATGGGTCTGTGGCGCAGCTGGTAGCGCACCTGCATGGCATGCAGGGGGTCAGGGGTTCGAGTCCCCTCAGATCCACCATCGAAGCCCCGTTCTCCACAGGAGAGCGGGGCTTCTTCGTTGTGTTCTGCGCTCCCACTACGCTGATCGCATGAGCAACGACGCCCCGCTGTCCGGTTCGCAGCTGACCATCTCGGCTGCCGGCTACACCGCCGAGATCGCGACGGTGGGGGCGACCCTCCGCTCGCTCCAGCACCGCGGCCGCGACCTGGTCGTGCCGTTCGCCGCTGACGAGGTCCGTCCGGTGTTCCGTGGCGCCGTCCTCGCGCCGTGGCCGAACCGGGTCGTCGACGGCCGCTACACCTTCGACGGGCAGGAGCACGAGCTGGCCTTGTCCGAACCAGCACGCGGGCACGCGCTGCACGGCCTCGTCGGGTGGACCGACTTCGCCGTGGCGCTCCACGAACCGGACCGCGTCGTCCTGATGACGACGATCGCGCCGCAGGCCGGGTACCCGTTCCGCGTCGTGGTCCACGTCGAGTACCGGCTCGACGCCGGGGGACTCCGCACGACGATCACGGGGAAGAACACCGGGGACGATCGCGCACCGTGGGGGACCGGTCCGCACCCGTACCTCCGCGCGGGCGAGGGGACCGTGGACGACTGGACGCTGACCCTGCCGGCGACCGAGGTCCTCGAGGTCACCGCGGACCGGCTGATCCCGACGGCGCTCGTCCCCGTGCACGACGAGTTCGACCTCAGGACCCCGACCGCGATCGGCCCGCGGTTCGTCGACCACGCCTTCACCGGCTTCGACCGCGACGCCGAGGGCACCGCGACGATCGCGCTGACCGCCCGCGACGGACACGGCGTCCGGGTGACGTTCGGGCCGGAGTGCCCGTGGGTCCAGGTGCACACCGCCGACCACGTCGTCCCCGAGTACCACCGTGCCGGTCTCGCCGTCGAGCCGATGACCGGTGCGCCCGACGCCTTCAACGCGGGCACCGAGCGCGGGCTCGTCGTGCTCGACCCAGGGGCCGCACACTCCGCCGCATGGACGATCGCCGCGATCTGACCTCGGGGGCCGGTTCCCCGCGCATCGAGATCCGGCAGCTCGACGGCGTCGACCCGGTGTCGTTCGCCGGCACGCTCGGGGGCGACGTCGTCTGGCTGGACTCCTCGTTGCCCGCCGGTGCGCCGGACAGCGCGCGGGACCGGGCACGCTGGTCGGTCCTCGCGCCGTGTGACGGCGCGTTCACCGCCCGGTTCCGGCACCAGGACCGGCGTGCGCAGCTCGACGTGTCCATGCCGCTCCTGGCATGGTTCGGCGTGTCCCGCTCCGAGGACCGTCCGGCCTTCGACGTCCTCGCGGACCTGCTCGCGCTGACGCCCCGACTCGCCGAGCCGATCCCGGGGCTGGGGTTCGCGCTCGGGTGGGTCGGGTTCCTCGGCTACGAGCTCGGTCGTGAGTCCGGCGGTCCCGACCGCACCGCGGACGGACACGCGGACGCGGACCTGCGGTTCGTCGACCGCGCCGTCGTCGTCCGCGACGACGGTGCGGCATGGGTGCTCGCGCTCGTCGACGACGCGGAACCGGATGCGTCGGCGGCGAACCGGGCATGGCTCGGGACGGTGGCGGACGGCGGACCGGCGGCCGACGTCCGGGACGTGCCCCCGAGCCTCCCGTCCGGTCCGGCGAGCGGCCGCGTGTCGCGCGCCGCCTACGAGACCGCGGTCGACGCGTGCCGCGCCGAGATCCGCGACGGCAACGCGTTCCAGGTCTGCCTCACCACCGCCTTCTCGGTACCGGGCACCGGACGGGAGGCCCTCGCTGGTCCCGGTACGGACCCGCACCTGGTCGAGTACCTGCGGATGCGCGCGGCGGACCCCGTGCCGTTCGGCGCCTACCTGCGGCTCGGCCCGCTGCGCGTGGCCAGCAGGTCGCCGGAGCGGTTCCTGCGGATCGGCGCGGACGGCAGGGTGCTCGCCGAGCCGATCAAGGGGACCAGGCGGCGGCTCACGGACCCCGAGGCGGACCCCGCGGCAGATCTCGCGGTGCGGGACGAGCTCGCGGCGAGCGTCAAGGACCGCGCGGAGAACGTGATGATCGTCGACCTGCTGCGGAACGACCTGCTCCGCACGGCGGTGCCCGGTTCGGTGCACGTCGACCGGCTGTGCGCGGTCGAGACGTACGCGAGCGTCCACCAGATGGTCTCGACGATCGGTGCCGTGTTGCCGGAGGGCGTGTCGCGGGCGGACGTGGTCCGTGCGGCCTTCCCGCCTGGATCGATGACCGGTGCGCCGAAGACCAGCGCGATGGCGATCGCATCGCGGCTCGAAGGCGGGCCGCGCGGGGTGTACTCCGGGGCGATCGGGTACTTCTCGGCGAGCGGGGCGGTGGATCTGTCGGTGGTGATCCGCACACTGGTGACGGTGCTCGACGACGGTGGTGCTGCCGGGTCGCGGACTGCGGTCCGGTCGCGGACGCTCGGCGCCGGGGGAGCGGTGACGTGGTCCTCGGTCGCCGGTGACGAGGCGGACGAGGCCCTGACGAAGACCCGGTCGGTGCTCGGCAGCATGGGGGTCGTCGCCGACTGGTAGCCGCCCGAGTCGTGTTCGAAGACGTGTTCGAATCGTTGTCCACAGAATGTCGGTCCCGATTGACATCATCGAACACGTGTTCGAACATGATGTGATGCAGACGGCGGCGGCACTCCGGTCGCCCGGGGCTCGCGCACCGCGCCCCGGGCGGGACGGTGCTGTGCGGGACGGTGCTGTGCGAGACGGTGCTGCGCGTGGGGCTGACCACATCGCTGATGCGCGGGCGGCGCTCGACCGGATCACGTCCCTGCGGTCGCGGGTCGCCGACATGGAAGCCACGCGTGTCGACACCGCGGGGCTCCCCACCGCCCCGGCGCTCGAGCCGCTGCTGCCCGGCGGGGCGATCCGTGTGGGCGGGACCTACGCCGTGCCGGAGTCCGTCCTGCTCGCGATGACCATGCTGCAGGCGGCCTCGGCGGCGGGGGCGTGGTGCGCCGTCGTGGGCGTGCCGTCCTTCGGCGTCGAGGCAGCAGCTGCCGCCGGCATCGACCTCGAACGACTCGTGCTCGTGCCGGACCCCGGCGACCAGTGGCTCGCGGTGACCTCCGCGATGGCCGACGTCGCGCAGATCGTGCTCACCCGCCCGCTCGGGCGGGTGGTGCCAGGTGACGTCGCGCGGCTCTCCGCGCGGCTGCGGCAGCGCGGTGCGGCACTGGTCGCGCTCGGTTCCTGGCCGGGTGCCGACGTCACGCTGCGGGTGACGTCGTCGTCGTGGAGCGGTATCGGGCAGGGACACGGGCACCTGACGGAGCGACGTGCCACCGTGACCGCGACCGGTCGTGCCGGTGCGGTGCGTCCGGTCAGCGCCGAGCTGCTGCTCCCGGCTGCGGACGGCGTCGTGCGGGCAGCGGTCCAGGCGCCGGTGGCGCTCCCCGGCGACACGCGTGGCTTCCGCCCCGTGGCGGTGGCGTCGTGATCGGGCGCGGTCGGATCCGTGCCGACGCTCTCGTCCGGGGCGCCGCGATGCCGGAGCCCCCACCCACCAGGACGATCGTGCTCTGGTGCCCCGACTGGCCGGTCATCGCCGCGGCCCGTGCAGCAGGGGTGCCGCCGGAACAGCCCTTCGCCGTGGTGTCGAAGGGGCAGGTCTTCGCGAGTTCTGCCTCGGCCAGGCAATCAGGCGTCGTGCGCGGACTCCGCGTGCGCGAAGCTCAGGCACGCTGCCCGGAACTCGTCGTGCAGCCGTACGACGAGGGCCTCGACCACCGCGCGTTCGAACCGGTCATCCGCGCGGTCGAAGCGGCAGTCCCCGGGGTCGAGGTCCTGCGACCGGGCACCGTCGCGCTGCGCTCCCGTGGCCCGGCGCGCTACTACGGCGGCGAGCGGGCAGCGGCGGCGACGCTCGCGGGCATCGCGGCGGACCACGGTGCCCCCGCGGTGCGTGCCGGAGTGGCGGACACGCCGTTCGCGGCGGACCAGGCGGCACGTGCCCGGCCGGTCCGCCCGGGGGAGCGCGTCCGGATCGTGCCCGTCGACGGCTCGGCGGAGTTCCTCGCCGACCTGCCGCTCGCCGTCCTCGGCGACGCCGACCTCGCGATGGTGCTCGGACGGCTCGGCATCGCCACCCTCGGGGAGTTCGCCGCGTTCACCGACGAGCAGGTCCGCGACCGGTTCGGGGTCGCCGGCGCGTTCCTGCACCGGCTCGCGGGCGGACGCGACCCGCGGGAGATCTCGTCGCGGCCGGTCCCGCCCGAACTCCGGGTGGAAGCAGCGTTCGAGCCGCCGCTCGACCGTGCCGACCAGATCGCGTTCGCGTTCCGGCGGACGGCAGACGACTTCGCCGCCCGGCTCCGTGCCGCGGGGCTCGTCGCGACGACCATCCGCGTCGGCATCGTCGACGAGCGGGACATCCTGCTCGAACGCACGTGGGCGCACCCGCGCTGGTTCGACGCCGCCGACGTGGTCGACCGGGTGCGCTGGCAGCTCGCCGGCGGGGTCGACCCGACCGGGCTCGAAGCCCCCGTGACCTCGGTCGTGCTCGAGCCGGTCGCGGTCGACGACATGGCGAACCACGAGCGCGGGCTGTGGGGGTCCGGGCCGGACGAACGCGTGCACCACGGTCTCGCCCGCGTGCAGGGCATGGTCGGTCACGACGGGGTGGTGACGCCGCGGGTCGGTGGTGGTCGCACCCTGTCCGAGCGGGTCGTGCTCGTGCCGTGGGGCGATGCTCCCGCCGCCGACCTCGCGTCCGTCGCCGACCGTCCCTGGCCGGGCAAGCTGCCGGGGCCACCGCCGGCGACGGTGCTCGAACGGCCGCGCCCGGTGGACGTGGTGGCGTCGGACGGCGGCAGCGTCGACGTCGACGACCGCGGGGTGCTCTCCGGAGCGCCGGAGCGGTTCCGCGCCGAGGCGGATCGCGGTGGCCGGTTCGCCCCGGTCACGGCGTGGGCGGGGCCGTGGCCGCTCGTCGTGCGCTGGTGGGACGCCGGCGGACGACGACTGCACCGGCTGCAGCTCGTCGACGCCGAGGGACGCGCCTGGTACCTCGTGCTGGCGGACCACCGGTGGTGGGCGGAAGCGGTGGCGACGTGAGCGGGGGTGCCTGATGGGCTACAGCAACCCACCGATCCCGTGGTCGGAGTTCGAGCGCGCCCTGTCCGACAAGCGGAGCCCCGGTTCCACGAACGCCGGCGACGGCGGGGACAGCCCGGCGTGGTCCAGGAAGCGTGCGCCGTACGTCCCCGCGGAGCCGACGCAGTCCGACGGGCCGCCCGTCGTTCCCTACGCCGAACTGCACGCGCACTCGACCTTCAGCTTCCTCGACGGCGCGAGCCAGCCGGAGCACCTCTTCGAAGAGGCCGCCCGGCTGCGCCTGCACGCCCTCGCGCTCACCGACCACGACGGCTTCTACGGCGCCGCCCGGATGGCAGAGGTGGCAGAGGCATACCCGGGCGTCGGTACCGTGTACGGCACCGAGCTGTCCCTCGGGCTCACCGAACCGCAGAACGGCGTCCCCGACCCCGAGGGCTCCCACCTGCTGCTGCTCGCCGACGGCCAGGACGGCTACCACCGGCTCGCCGGCGCCGTGACGAGCGCGCACCTCGCGGCCGGCTCCGAGAAGGGGCGCCCGCGGTACGACCTCGACGACCTCGCGTCCCGCTCGGACGGACACTGGCGGGTGCTCACCGGCTGCCGGAAGGGCACCGTGCGCCAGGCACTCGAGCAGGGCGGGGAGTCGTCGGCGGAGACGGCGCTCCGCGTGCTCCTCGACCGCTTCGGGACCGGCAACGTCGTGGTGGAGCTGCTCGACCACGGCGACCCGCTCGACAGCGCCCGCAACGACGTCCTCGCCGTCCTCGCCGCCCGGCACGCGCTGCCGATCGTGGCCACCGGCAACGTGCACTACGCCACCCCCGACCGCTTCCCGGTGGCCACCGCCCTCGCCGCGGTCCGGGCCCGGCGCAGTCTCGACGAGATCGACGGCTGGCTGCCGGCAGCCGACTCGGCACACCTGCGATCCGGCGCCGAGATGGCCAGGCGGTTCGCCCGCTACCCCGGCGCCGTCGAGTACAGCGTGACGCTCGCCGACGAGCTCGGGTTCCGGCTGAAGACCGTCAAACCGGGGCTGCCCGACCTCGACGTGCCGGACGGCCACACGGCGATGTCGTGGCTTCGGGAACTCACCTGGGCCGGGGCACGACGGCTGTACCCGGGCAGTGCGGACGGGGTCGACCCGCACAAGCGGCAGCGCATCGAACGCGAGCTGTCCGTGATCGAGGACAAGAACTTCCCCGGGTACTTCCTCATCGTCCGCGACATGGTGCAGTACGCCCGCGGGCGGGGGATCCTCTGCCAGGGGCGCGGGTCGGCGGCGAACTCGGCGGTCTGCTACCTGCTCGAGATCACCGCGGTCGACTCCATCCGGTACGGACTGCCGTTCGAGCGGTTCCTGTCGGCGATGCGCGACGAGGAACCCGACATCGACGTCGACTTCGACTCGGACCGCCGCGAAGAGGTGATCCAGTACGTCTACGAGAAGTACGGCAGGTACAACGCCGCACAGGTGGCGAACGTGATCACCTACCGGCCGAAGGGCGCCGTGCGGGACATGGCGAAGGCGCTCGGGCACAGCCCCGGCCAGCAGGACGCCTGGTCGAAGCAGGTCGAGCGGTGGGGATCGGTCACCGAGAGCGAGGACCACGACATCCCCCCGGCGGTCGTCGGGCTGGCGAGCGAGGTCCTGGGGTTCCCGCGGCACCTCGGCATCCACTCGGGCGGGATGGTGCTCACCGACCGTCCCGTGGGCGAGGTGGTGCCGATCGAGCACGCCAGGATGGACGGCCGCACGGTCCTGCAGTGGGACAAGGACGACTGCGCGTACATGGGCCTCGTGAAGTTCGACATGCTCGGGCTCGGCATGCTCGCGGCGCTGCAGTACTCGTTCGACCTGGCTGGCGAGCACTGCGGGGAACGCTGGGAGATGCACTCCATCCCGAAAGAGGAGCAGGGCGTCTACGACCAGCTCTGCCGCGCGGACACGATCGGGGTGTTCCAGGTGGAGTCACGTGCGCAGATGGGCACGCTGCCCCGGCTGCTCCCGAGACGCTTCTACGACCTCGTGATCGAGGTCGCGCTGGTCCGCCCCGGGCCGATCCAGGGCGGTGCGGTGCACCCCTACATCCGTCGGCGCACCGGCGAGGAACCCATCACCTACCTGCATCCGGCACTCGAACCCGTGCTCGAACGCACCCTTGGCGTACCGCTGTTCCAGGAGCAGCTCATGCAGATGGCGATCGCGGTCGGCAACTGCTCCGGGGACGACGCCGACCTGCTGCGCCGGGCGATGGGGTCCAAGCGCGGGCACGAGAAGATCGACCGGCTCCGCGACAAGCTCTACGCAGGGATGGCCGACAACGGCATCCACGGCGCCGACGCCAACGCGATCTACGCGAAGATCCAGGCGTTCGCGAACTTCGGGTTCGCGGAGAGCCACTCGATCAGCTTCGCGCTCATCGTCTACGCCAGCGCGTGGATGCGGCTGCACTACCCCGGGGCGTTCCTGGCGGCACTCCTCCGGGCGCAGCCGATGGGGTTCTACTCGCCGCAGACCCTCGTCGCGGATGCCAGGCGGCACGGGGTGACGGTGCTCCGGCCGGACATCCTGCGCTCGGGCGTCGACGCGACGCTCGAGCCGACGGGGGAGCCGGCGCCGGAGACCGACGACGCGTGCCTCGACCCGGAGCAGGCACCCGTGCTGCCGTTCGACAAGGCGCTTCCCGACGACACGGCGAGACACCGCCGCGACGGTGCGTTCGCCGTGCGCCTCGGACTCGCCGAGGTCGCGTCGCTCGGACGGAAGAGCGCCGAGCGGATCGTCGCCGAGCGCGATGCACACGGACCGTTCGCCGACATGTCCGACCTCGCCCGCCGGGTCGGGCTGACCACCGCGCAGCTCGAGGCACTCGCCGCTGCCGACGCGTTCGCACCGTTCGGGGTCGACCGCCGGGGTGGGATGTGGTCGGCGGCGCAGGCCGCTGCCGAGCGTGCCGACCAGCTGCCGGACACGCAGGTCGTCGTGCAGCCGCCGCTGTTCGGGCAGATGACCAGCGGGGACGTCCTCATCGCGGACATGTGGTCCACGGGCATGACGACGGACGACCACCCGGTCCGGCACGTCCGCGACCGGTTGCGTGCGAAACGGGTGCTCAGCGTCGGGGACCTCGCCGCTGCGGAGACCGGGCGGCGGATCGAGGTGGGCGGGATCGTCACGCACCGGCAACGACCGGCGACCGCATCCGGCATCACGTTCATGAACGTCGAGGACGAGACCGGGCTGGTGAACGTGATCTGCAGCGTCGGGGTGTGGGGACGCTACCGACGAGTCGCCCGTGAGTCGCCGGCGGTGATCGTGCGGGGCATCCTCGAGCGGTCCCAGGACGGCGTGGTCAACGTGGTCGCGGACCGCATCGAGCACCTGCCGCTCGCGGTGCGCACCCGCTCGCGGGACTTCCAGTGAGCGCAGCGCTACCGCGGGCGCAGCGCTGCCGCGGGCGCGCGCCCGACTGGTCAGCGCACCTCGGGGACGCGGATGGTGACCTCGAGACCACCGGAACGGACGTTGCGGAGGGATGCCGTGCCTCCCGCCTGTTCCGCGATCGCGCGCACGATCGCGAGCCCGAGACCGGAGCCGCCGGGGAGTGGGATGCCGCCGGTCGCCGGGTCCGGGTTCGGGCGGGACTTCCTGGCCTCGTCCGGTCGGGTGAAGCGGTCGAAGGCGACGGCGACGAACGACTCGGGGACCCCAGGCCCATCGTCGGTGACCTGGAGCTCGCCGAAGCCGGGCGTGCTCCGCCACGTCACCAGGATGCCGCCGCCGCGGGGCAGCGCCGCGACCGCGTTGCCGGCGATGTTCGTCACGAGCTGCGCCATCGCGCCGGTGTCGAGCCGGTACCGGGGCTCCACCGTGCCACCGCCGATACCGGGGCCGGAGCCGCCGACGGAGACCGGGGCCTCGAGGTCGAAGTCGACGGTGATGTCCTTCGTGCCCGCGATCAGTCGGACGCGGTCCACGGCGGCCATCACCTCGTCGCCGAGGTCCGACCACGCGGTCAGCGTCTGGCGGTCCCCGTCCTCGGAACGACGCTCGGACTCCTCGATGCGCGACAGCGTCAGGAGGTCGTTGGCCAGTCGGGACAGCCGTGCGACGTTGTTCTTCGCCCGCTCGATGTGCTCGGCGAGCGCCCGGGCGTCGTCGGCGTCGAGCGAGGCGAGGTCGAGCTGGGTGGTGAGGATCGCGAGCGGTGTCCGGAGTTCGTGGCTGGCGTCGGAGACCATCTGGCGCTCGCGCTCGGTCGCCTGCCTGGTCCGCGCGAGGAACGCATTCAGGGTCGTCGCGAGCGACGCCAGTTCGTCCTGCGCCGGGCCGACCGGCAGCTCCGCACGCTCGGGGGCGACGGAGAGGCGCTCGGCCTCGCGGCGCATCCGGTTCACCGGGCGGAGCGCCGCCGTGGCGAGCGCCCACGACGCGACACCGAACGCGACGAGGATCGCAAGGCCGGTGATCGACAGGGTGGTGGTGAGGTCGTCGACGACGATCGACTCGGCCTGCGAGTTCCGCGCTGCGACGACGGTCCAGCGTCCGGCCTGGTTCACCGGGTGCTCGACGACGACGCGGTACTGGGACCCCGAGACGTCGATGACGCTCGTGCCCGCCTCGGTCGACGTCAGGCTGCCCAGGGCGCGCTCGACCCGCGTCGGCATCGTGGAGAGCACGATGTCGCCGGAGGGGGAGACGACGGCTACCAGCTGGGCGTTCCCTGGCGGGGAGAGATCAGGGTCGCTGTCGACCTCGAGCGTCGCCACGTACGGATCGGCGTCGGCGTCGAGCAGCGTCCTGGTCGCGGAGGCGACCACGCTGACGACCTGGAAGCGCATGACCAGGACGAGCAGCACGATGACGACCGCGGCGATCGCCGTCGAGCCGATCGTGATCCGCGACCGGAGCGAGAGCAGCCGGAGCGGCCTGACGAAGCGCATCGGCGTGACGGGCCGGCCCGTCAGGAACCGAGCAGGTCGAGCCGGTAGCCGCGGCCACGCACGGTGGAGATCGCGACCGTCGCTTCGTGCGACGTGAGCTTCTTCCTGAGGTACGAGATGTACTGTTCGACGACGTTCGGGTCGACGTGCTGCGACCCGTCCCAGACCTCTTCGAGGATCTTGGGGCGGTCGACCACGGTGCCGACGGATCGGGCGAGCAGACGCAGGAGCGCGAACTCGGTCGGGCTGACGGCGACGCGCTGGCCCTGGATGGAGACGCGACGGGCCTCGGAGTCGATCGAGACGTCGCCGACCTCGATCGTCCGCGGTGCTCCGGTGGCCTCGCGCCGGCCGAGTGCTCGCAGTCGGGCGGTGAGCTCGGCGAAGGCGAACGGCTTCGTGAGGTAGTCGTCGGCACCGGCGTCGAGACCGAACACCCGGTCGTCGACGGCGTCGCGGGCGGTGACGAGCAGGATGCGGACGGGGTCCTCGCGTTCCCGGATCCGTCGAGCGAGCTCGAACCCGGACATGCCTGGCATCATCACGTCGACGACCGCGAGCTCGAATGCCTGCTCACCGAGCGCGATGAGTGCCTCGACACCGTTCTCGACCGCGGTGACGCGGTACCCCTCGGCAGCGAGACCGCGTTCCATGAGGGCGCGCATCTCGTCGTCGTCCTCGACCACCAACAACCGCATAGTGGACCTCCTGGGACCCATCGTGGCATCGAACCGGCGTTCACGGGCGGACCGACGTGCATCCCGACTGAATCTCGTCACAGTGAACACGGGGCGTGGCCCACGATCGAGGGACGTGAGGACTGCTTGCGTCCTTGCTAGGCTCCCCGACCGGACGCCTGTACCCGACAGAACGTCCTGTCTCTGGGGGAGCCATGAACGACCAGCCGGACCACCCGGCCATCATCCGCCTGCGCACCGAGCTCGATGCCGCGTGGAAGGGGGTCGGGGCGCTGGGACAGATGGACGACGGTCGTCGTGAGCGCATCGTCGCCGAGCTGCGCGCCTCCGTGCCCGACGTCGCCAGTCGCGCGGCGCGAGAGGCCGGCCAGGAGGCGGTGTTCGCCGAGATCCGTCGGTTCGCGGACGCCGAGGTGGTGGTGTCCGATCCCTCGGTCCCGACGCGGACGATCTGGGGACAGATCGTGCACACCGCGGCCGAGGCGGCGATCGCGGCTCGCTGACGCGCGGTGGCCGGTCCAGCGGGCAGGGCAGGGCTGGTCCGGGCCGGGCGGTCGGGCGGTGGGGCGTTCCGCGCGTAGGAAGCTGAATCGCGCGTAGGAAGCCGGAATTTCCGACCTCCTACGCGCGAAACGACCTCCGACGCGCGAAGACGCCCACCCCCGAAACGCCCCCGCCCCGCCCCCGCGCCCCCGACCGGTCAGTCGTCCTCGCCGAGGAGCTCCTCGCGGACGCGGCGGATGTCCTCGAGCAACGCCCCGATGAGGATCCAGTGCCGGGAGTTCGGCCGCACGACCTCGAGCGGTGCCGTCAGCGCGGGCTCCGCAGGGTCGTCGAACCCGTCCGCGGCGGACGCGGAGACCGACGACGAGGTCGCCGACGCCACGACGGCCGACTCGACCTGGGCGCCGAGCGCCCGGACGTCGGCACCGATCCTGGCGACCTCGGTGGCGATCCGCCCGACCATCGGGTCGGCACGGAGGTCCGGCGCGGTGTTGTCCTGGATCGCGCGGGTCATCCCGGTCACGCGGGTGACGAGCACGCGCAGGTGCTCGGTGACGACGACGTCGCGGTCGAGGATGGTGCGGTGCCGCCCACCGCGGGGGTTCATCGTGAGGGACTCCTGCGCGGAGGTCAGGGCCGCCTCGGCCTTGGCGTGCTGCTGTCGCAGGGACCGTGCACGGAGGAGGGCGTCGTGCCAACGGTCGCGGTCCCAGCCCTCGGTGAGCCCGATCGCCACCCGCTCGAACGCCACCGCGGTGTCGCGGGCGAGGCGGGCGACGGCCAGGTGGGCGGGGCCGAGCAGGACCGGTGGCACGATGACGGCGTTCACGACGAGCGCGACGGCGGCGCCGAGCACGGTCTCGAGGATCCGGTCGGCGGAGTAGTTCGGCGTGACGATCCCCGCGGTGAGCACGAGCATGCCGCTGATCGCGACCTGCGTTGCCGACGTCGGGGTCAGGCGCAGGGCCCACGCGATGAGGATCGCGACCACGATGACGAGCAGCACGACCCACACGGAGTCACCGAGCGCGAAGTGCAGCCCCGTGGCGAGCAGCACCCCGAGCACGACACCGGCGCTCCGCTCGAGGCCCTTCACGAAGGACTGGTTGATGCTCGGCTGCACGACGAGGAGCGCCGCGATCGCCGCGAAGGTCGGGAACGGGCCGTTGATGACGACCTGGCACAGCAACACCGCCGCGACGACCGCGACCGCCGTCTTGACGACCTGCAGGAACGGCGTGCGACTCGAGCTGCGGAGGCGCGCGACGGGGTTCACGACGACCACGGTAGCCACGCGCACGACGCCGAGCCGTGCACGAACGCGACGAATCCGCGTGGACCCTGTTGACTGATGTCGTGTGGCCCAATCACGAGCGAGTCATCCCGGAGGCATTCGTCGGCTCCGGGACCACCGTCGTGGCCGCACGCGCCCACTCGGTGGAGCCATCCGGGAACGGGTACCTGTACGGATACGAGGTCGACACGGTCGACCGGAACGGCCAGCGCGGGACCGTCCTGACGTACGTGGACACCGGTGGGACGCACGACCAGAACAGCGCGCTCGTCACGGATCCGTCGACGGGTGAACCGGTCTCGGTGTGGGCGTACCCGAACGACCCCGGTCTCCCCGTCCTGCCGCAGGTGACCTACCGCGACGCCGTCGCCGAGCTCCTGACCACGCTCGGGATGCCGGTGACCGCCCCGACCCTGACGGTGGCGGCTTACCGTCCTGGCAAGCGCGCCGTGGTCCGGGTCGACGCGCCGGAGGGCACGCTCTTCCTCAAGGTCGTCCGGCCGCACCGCGTCGCGCCGATCGTGAAGACCCACGAGCAGTTCGTGGCGGCGGGGCTCCCGGTGCCCCGCGTGCTCTCGAGTCGCGGTGACGGTCTGCTCGTGCTCGAGCGGATCCGCGGCGTGCCGGCGGGCAGCAGGATCCTCGACATCGCCGACGACCCGCGCTTCGTCGCGTCGCTCGCCGCGCTCACCGGACGCATCGCGACGGTGCCGATGACCCAGCAGGCCCGCGCCGACGCCATGGACCACGCGGACTGGCACCGGAGGACCCTGGTCTCGGCGCTGCCGCAGGACGCGCTGCAGATCGACGAGCTCTACGACGCGATCGGCCGCCGGTCGATCGGGTGGAACAACTCCGACAAGCAGGTCGTGCACGGCGACCTGCACCTCGAGCAGGTGTTCGTGGACGACGCCGAACCGTGGCGGATCTCCGGACTGCTCGACATCGACACGGCGGGATGGGGCTACCCCGTCCGCGACATCGGTGCCGTGGTGGCGCACCTCGTCGTCACCGGGCTCTGGCACCGCTCCCGCGGCGACGCCGACCGCGGTGCCGCCGCTGAGCGGCTCGCCGACGCGATCGCCCGCGACTGGGCGACCCGCAACCCCGCCGGGGCCGAGCGGCTGGGACCGGCCATCGGTGCCCAGCTGCTGGCACACGCCGGAGGGCAGGCGACCACGGGCTCCGCGAACGGCATCGCCACCGCGGAACAGCTGTTGGCGGCGACACGTGCCGCGCTCGCGGAACCGGCCCCGGTCCTCCCGGCCGAGCCCACGGCCCGCCCGCGGTCCGCACCGCGCGTCTGAGACGCGCGTTTCGACCCATCGCGCCCGGAGTAGGAGGTCGAATCGCGCGTCGGCAGCCGGAAAGAACCGCCACCGACGCGCGTTTCGGCCACCGACGCGCGTTTCGTCCCACGGTGGGCCGGGCGGGGCGGACGGGAGGCACGACTCGCGCGGGGTGCGCCGACTCGCCTCCGTCGGTGGTCCGGGAGTAAACTGAGCGCGCACGCACCGCGTGCCCGCGCGTCGGGTCGATTCCGGACACGACGAGTCGGTCACTTGACCGACGTGGGCACCGGATCCGCGACCGCCCTGGGACGACCCAGTCCTGCAGCGTCGCGTGCGTGCGACGGCGCCGGATCTCCGCGCAGACCGTCCCATCGACGAGGACTCCCACCCGGGTGTCCTCGACGGGAACGGTCGCACACACGTCGCGGGGATCGGCGGGCCACGGTGGCCCGTTGCCGGCATCGGTGCGACGGACGCACCGAGGAGACTTCCGCCCGCACGGGCGGCTCGCCCCGGTCTCGGGGTGGAACAGGAGGAGCCTTGGCTCGATCAGGCACGCGGCGTGCAGCCGGTGGGACGCGGACCGCGTCGCGCCGGACCCGGCCGCTCGACAACGACGGTGTCATCCCGGTGCTCGCCCGCGCCGTGCGCGAGGTCGAGGCGGCCGCGCAGCGCGGACCGTTGAAGGCGTCGAACCGCACGAAGTTCCAGGCGGTCGCGCTGCTCATGCGTGAGGAACGCGCCCGGGTGAAGGCGGACACGACCCTCACCGACGCGCAGCGCGCCGAGCAGATGAAGCGGCTCGACGGCGTCGCGCAGATCCTCGCGAAGACCGCAGCGCGGGACACCAGCGTGATCCAGCTGCTCGCCGAAGAGGCATCGGTGTCGGAAGCGACGCGCACCGTGAAGCGGGACATGATGATCGCCGGTGGCGTCGAGATGCAGCCGGAGGACCTCGTCATCGCGGCGGAGCCCGCCCCCGTCGCGGTCGCGCAGGAACGCGCCGTCGTCCCGCAGGCGGTCGTGCAGCGCCAGCTCGCGAACCCGTTCCTGCCGCCGGACTTCGCCCTCGCCGACCAGCCCGTCGCGCACCCGCGTCGTCTGGCGAACTGGGAGCTGTTCGGCCCGCTGTTCAAGTCGTTCGAGTACGGCGCCGGCGGGGGAGCGGCGACGATGCCGCTGCCAGAGCCGCCGACGCAGCACTCCGCGTCGGGCACCACGCTCATGAAGCACCAGGCCGAGCTGATCGCCGCAGCCGCCGACGGGCACCGCACGTTCCTGCTCGCCGACGAGCCGGGTCTCGGCAAGACGGCGCAGTCGCTCCTCGCAGCCGAGGCCGCGAACGCGTTCCCGCTCCTCGTCGTGGTGCCGAACGTCGTCAAGACCAACTGGGCCCGCGAAGCAGAACGCTGGGTGCCGAACCGCCGCGCCACGGTGATCCACGGTGACGGCGACGACCTCGACGGGTTCGCGGACATCGTCATCGTGAACTACGAGATCCTCGACCGGCACGTCGGCTGGCTCGGCGCCTTCGGGTTCAAGGGCATGGTCGTCGACGAGGCGCACTTCATCAAGAACAAGGACTCGCAGCGGTCGAAGTTCGTGCTGCAGCTCGCCGAGAAGATCCGCTCCAGGACCTCGTCGCCGCTGCTCATGGCCCTGACGGGGACGCCGCTCATCAACTCCGTCGAGGACTTCCGCACCATCTGGGAGTACCTCGGCTGGATCGACGACAAGAAGCCCCGCGCGAAGCTCATGAACGAGCTCGAGGAGATCGGGCTCACCCCGGCCGACCCCGGTTTCTTCAGCGAGGCCCGTCGCGCCGTGATCGACATGGGCATCGTCCGACGCCGCAAGGTCGACGTGGCGGCGGACATCCCCGCCCGGCGCATCGCGGACATCCCGGTCGAGCTCGACGGCGAAGAGGGTCGATCGATCCGCGACGCCGAGCGCGAGCTCACCGCGAAGCTCGTCCGCCGGTACCACCAGGCGCTCGACGCCCGCACCGGTCAGGACCCGGTCGTCGGCATCGACCACAAACTCGTGCGGCAGGTCGCCCGCTGGGAGCTCGAGGACCAGGACGCCTCGTCGACCGGCGAGAACGTGTTCTCGATGGTCCGGCGGATCGGCCGCGCGAAGGCGCAGCTGGCGGCGGACTACGCGGCGCAGCTGGCGTCGAACGTCGGCAAGGTCGTGTTCTTCGCGAAGCACCTCGACGTGATGGACCAGGCCGAAGAGGTCTTCGCGCGCCGGGGCCTGCGGACCGCCACCGTCCGCGGTGACCAGACGCCGGCCCAGCGCACGGCGGAGATCGACTCGTTCGTGAACGACCCCGACGTCGCCGTGATCGTCTGCTCGCTCACCGCGGCGGGCGTGGGGCTCAACCTGCAGGTCGCGTCGAACGTCGTCCTCGCCGAGCTCTCGTGGACCTCTGCCGAACAGACCCAGGCGATCGACCGCGTGCACCGCATCGGGCAAGAGGAACCGGTCACCGCGTGGCGCATCATCGCGGCGCAGACCATCGACACCAAGATCGCTGACCTCATCGACAGCAAGGCGGGGCTGGCAGCGCGCGCGCTCGACGGCTCCGACGAAGAGGTCGTCGACTCCGGCGACATCCAGCTCGACGCGATGGCGGCGCTGCTGACCGAGGCGCTCGGCGGTTAGGGTGCGGTTCCCGCTCAGATGCGGGACTGCACCTCGGCCAGGGAGGGGTTCGTCGCGGTGCTGCCGTCGGGGAACACCAGCGTCGGCACGGTCTGGTTGCCGCCGTTCACCTCGGCGACGAGCTCGGCGGTGCCAGGGGTGGCCTCGATGTCGACCTCGCGGAACGGCACACCGGCCTTCGACATCTGGTTCTTCAGCCGTGCGCAGTAGCCGCACCAGGTCGTGGTGAACATGGTGACCGCGCCGGCTTCGGGCACGAACGCGTCGCGGGTGATCGTCTCGCTCATGTCCACAGGCTAACCCGCGTGGTCCTCCGCACCCTGGACGGGCTGGTAGACAAGAGCGTGTGACGGACACGCACCTCGAGATCGAGCGCACGTACGACCTTCCAGACGGAGCCGAGCTCCCCGACCTCATCGGGGCGGGAGGGATCCTGCAGGTCGACCACCAGGACCCGTTCGAACTCGACGCCACGTACTGGGACACCGAGCGCTACGACCTCGTCGCCTCCCGCGTGACGGTCCGCCGTCGCACCGGGGGACCCGATGCCGGCTGGCACATCAAGCGCGCCGAGTCCGACACGGTCCGACACGAGCAGCACTTCCCCCTCACCGACGACGCCGACACCGTTCCCGAAGCCGTCCTCGCCGCGCTCTTCACCGAGCGCCGGGGCCGCGGACTGCACCCCGTCGTGCGCATCACCACCACCCGGACCGTCACCCGCCTCCTCGACGAGGACGGTGACCAGGTCGCCGAACTCGCTGACGACCGCGTCAGCGCCCAGCGCCTCGACGCGGACGCCCCCGCGGACCCGCGCACCTGGCGCGAGGTCGAGGTGGAGACCGTCGAGGGCGTCGACCCGCAGATCGCCCACGAGTTCCTCGGGTCGCTCGACGGCCGCTTCGCCGCCGTCGGAGCCGGCCCCGCCGCCGTCGCGTCCAAGCTGGCACGTGGGCTGGCAGGTGCACCGGCACCGCGCCTCCAGTCCGCGGACAAGCCCGAGAAGGGCACGACCGCACGGATCCTCACCAAGCGACTCCGCAAGCTGCGTTCCGCACTGCTCAGCCAGGAGGCCCGGCTCCGCTCCGGCGACACGGCCGACCTCCGCCACGCCGCCGGGACGGCACTCGAGATCGCCGCGATCCTGGAGACGTACCGGTCGGCGTTCGCGCCGGGCGACGCGGGCGACCGCGCCGCCTCGGCAGCAGACGGTCTGGCGAACGTCACGGCGCGTGCGGCGCTCGCGGAGTACCTCATCGACCGGCTGCCCAGGGCGTCGACGCCGGCGCAGGACGACCTCGTCGACGCGATGACGCGCGAACGGATCCTCGCGTCGACGCGGGAGCGGCGCGACCACGCGGTGCGCGACGTCGTGGCGTTCCTGCACGGTGAGCCGTTCCTCGAGCTGCTCGACGCCCTCGACGACGCCGTGGAGCGTCCGGCGCCGACGCCGTGGGCGCTCCGCTCCCCGAAGCACGTCGCGCAGGACGTCACCGCCGTCGTGAAGCCCGAGGTCCGGGAGCTCGTGCGCGCGGCGGTCGCCGACGACGAGTCCGAGACCGCCGCCGAGCGTGAAGCAGCCGACCGTGCGACGACCGAGCGGGCGTGGCAGGGCACGATGCGCGCCCGGATGGCGATGGACGTGCTCGGGGACGACGCGTTCCCGCACGCACTCTGGAAGCGCATCGGCACCGCGGCGGACGTCCTCACCGAGCGCGTGCGGTCACTGCACGCACTCGACGCGCTGCGCACGAACGCCGGCATCGCCGAGCGCGGTGGCGAGGGGACGTTCGGGTACGGCGTGCTCGCGGGGGACCGGGTCCGCCTGGCCGAGGAGTCCTACGACGAGGCGGTGCACGCGCTCAACCGCGTGTGAGCGCGTGCGCCGCCGGTGTCGCTCCGGGCGACGGTGCGGTGCGGTGCGGTGCGGTGCGGTGCGGTCGGCTGACGCGCGCTCTGCGGGACCGAGTGCGCAGCAATGCCGTCCTGGGGCGCCGCGGTGTCGCCGTTTCTGCGCACTCGGCCGCTCGCCGTGCTGCGACCGACCGGCGGACGGGCGGACGGGCCCACTGCGGGATCGAGTGCGCAGCAATGCCGTCCTGGGGTGCCGCGGTGTCGCCGTTTCTGCGCACTCGGCCGCTCGCCGTGCTGCGACCGACCGGCCGACCGACCGACGGTCCTTCGGCGCGATCGAGTGCGCAGCAATGCCGACCTGGGGCGCCCGCGCGTCGCCGTTTCTGCGCACTCGTTCGCTGGCAGTGCTACGACCGACCGGCGGCAGGTCGACCGACCAGCGACCGACCGGCGACCGACCGGCGGCAGGCCGGTCGGTCGGACGTCAGGCGGACGCGATCGGTGCTGCGGTCGCTGCCGCGGGGGAGACCTCGGCGAGACCGAGCGTGTCGAGGAGCCAAGCGAGCTCGAACGCGCGCTCCTTCCACGACGCGTACCGCCCGCTCACCCCACCGTGGCCCGCCGCCATCTCGGTCTTGAGGAGCACCGGAGCACCGACCTCCCGCAGCTTGGCCGTCCACTTCGCCGGCTCGACGTAGAGCACCCGGGTGTCGTTGATCGACGTCACCGCGAGGATCGCCGGGTACTGCACGTCGTCGCGGACGTTCTCGTACGGGGTGTACTCGCTCATGTAGCGGTAGACCTCGGCATCGTGCAACGGGTCGCCCCACTCATCCCACTCGATGACGGTGAGCGGCAGGTCGGGGTCGAGGATGCTGGTCAGGGCGTCGACGAACGGCACCGCGGCGAGGATACCGGCGAAGCGATCGGGGGCGATGTTCGCGACGGCGCCCATCAGGAGTCCGCCCGCGCTGCCGCCCTCGGCGACGAGCTGTCCCGCCGTGGTGCGACCGGTCTCGATGAGGTGGTCGGCGACCGCGACGAAGTCCGTGAAGGTGTTCTTCTTCGTGAGGGTCTTGCCGTTCTCGTACCAGTGGCGTCCCATCTCGCCGCCACCGCGCACGTGCGCCACCGCGAACACGACGCCCCGGTCGAGCATCGACAGCCGCATCACGCTGAAGCCGGGGTCGATGGAGTGCTCGTACGAGCCGTACCCGTAGAGGTGCAGCGCGCTCGGCGTCCCAGCGTCGACGGCGTCACGACGCCACACGAGGGAGATCGGCACCCGTGTGCCGTCGGCAGCCGTTGCCCAGTCGCGCTCCTGCACGTAGTCGGCGGGGTCGTAGCCGCCGAGGACCGGCTGGCGCTTCAGCACCGTCACCTGCCCGGTCGCGAGGTCCAGGTCGCTCACCTCTGACGGGGAGACGAACGACGTGAACCCGATGCGGAGCGTCGGCTGGTCCCACTCCGGGTTGCCGCCGAGGCCGGCGGAGAAGAGCGCCTCGTCGAAGGGGACCTCGTGCGCATCACCGAACCCGTCGCCCTCGATCGGGATGATCGCGACACGGGGCAGCGCTTCGGCACGGTACTCGAGCGCGAGGTGCCCGGCGAAGGCGTCGACGGACTCGATGCGGCGTTCCGCATGGTGCGCCACGACGACACGGCGGTCGGTCTCGGAGGTGGGGTCGTCGGCGGGGACGTCCACGAGCTCGAAGTTCTCGGCGCCGTCGTTGTGCAGGACGAGGAGCCGGTCGCTGCCGCCGACGATGGCGTGCTCGATCTCGTACTCCACGCCGTCCCGACGCGGCCACACCACGTGGAAGTCGCCAGTCGGGTCGGCAGCGTCGAGGATCCAGGCTTCCGAGGTGATCTTCGACCCGAGCTCGATCACGATGTACTGCGAGGACCGGGTGACCCCGACGCCCACCCAGTACCGGTCGTCGGGCTCTTCGAAGACGACGACGTCGTCCGTCGCGGCGGTGCCGACGGTGTGGCGCCAGATCCGGTCGGGACGCCAGGAATCGTCCACCGTGGGGTAGAAGACGTAGCGGCCGGACGGGTCGAACGTCGCACCGGACCCGGTGTTCTCGACGACGTCGTCGAGGTCCTGCCCGGTCGTCAGGTCCCGCACGTGCAGGGTGTACCGCTCGTCGCCCTCGACGTCGACGCCGTAGACCAGCCGGGTGCCGTCGTCGGAGATGTCGTACGAGCCGAGCGAGAAGAAGTCGTGGCCGTCGGCGAGGACGTTGCCGTCGAGGACGACCTCTTCCCCGGGGAGGGCATCGGCGCCACCGTCGAGTGACGGCGGCGTCCAGTCGTCCGGATCGCTGATCGGCGCCCGGCACTGCACGCCGTACTGGCTGCCCTCGCTGGTGCGGGTGAAGTACCACCACCCGCCCATGCGCACCGGCACCGAGAGGTCGGTCTCCTGCACACGGCCCTTGACCTCGCCGAAGATGCGGTCGCGCAGCGGGGCCAGGTGGTCCGTCGCGGCCGCGGTGTAGGCGTTCTCGGCTTCGAGGTACGCGACGGTGTCCGGGGACTCCTTGTCACGCAGCCACTCGTAGTCGTCGACGAAGTCGATGCCGTGATGCGACCGGGTGACCGGGCGCTTGTCGGCGGTGGGCGGGGTGGTCGCTCCGTGCTCGCTGCTCACCGCACCAGCCTAGGCCGCAGCGACGTCGAGAGGCCTGCGCAGGCGGTCCATGTCGACGGTGGATCGAACGCGCTCGGCGAACGCGTCGACCTCCGTCGCGACGTCCGTCACGAGCCAGGCCCGTCGGCGGCGGCGGGACGTCACGGACCGGATGATGCCGGCCCGCTCGAGATCGATCGCCAGGTCGTCTGGCGACCTGCCCGACTCCGCTGCGAGGGCGGTGAGGTCGTCCTCGGTCATGACGGGGTCGTGGAACAGCGCGCCGACGTCCCACGGCAGACGTCGTGCCGCATCCGCAGCGTGCTCGTCGAGCACCAGCGCCGTCAGTGCCGCTTCGTCGCAAGCGGTCCCGATCGCGATCGCCAGGTCGGCGACGAAGTCGTGGACGGACCCGAACCGGTAGCGCACCAGGTGGTCGAAGTACCGGGAACGGTCGGCGACGAGCGCGGTCGCGATCGGCACGGTCGTGCTGCTGACACCCCGGCGTCGCAGGACCGCGCCGATCAGCGCCCGCCCGATGCGCCCGTTGCCGTCGGTGAACGGGTGGATCGACTCGAACTGGGCGTGGGCGATCGCGGCCTGGGCGACGGGGTGCAGGTCGTCGCGGGCGAGGAACACCAGGAGGTCCGCCATCGCCTCCGGGACCAGGTCCGGTGGTGGCGGGACGTACGTCGCGAGCCGCGGGCTGCTGCCACCGCCGATCCAGTTCTGGACGGTCCGGTACCGGCCGGCGTCGCGTCCGTCCAGGGGGTCGTCCCGCATCAGGTCGAGGTGCGCGGCACGGACGGAGTCCGCCGTGATCGTGCCGGACGCCGCGTCCGTGACGAGGCGGCCCGACGCCCTGGTCGCGGCCACCATCACGGTCGCGCTGTCGTTCGCACGGACACCGACGACGGCGCGGGCGTAGTCGTCGAGGCCGGCGTGCTCGTCCTCGATGCGGGAGGACGCCACTGCCTCGGTCCGGGCGAGGACACCGCCGAGTGCGCCGATCCGCGTGCCGTGCTCGCGATCGAGCCGTCGGAGCGCGGCGACCGCCCGGTCCAGCAGCGCGTCGTCGCCGGGAGCCGGACGGTACCGAGCGGTCGCGATGCGTGGTGGGATCCACGTGGTCACCGCGGTGCAGAGCCGGTCGGCGCGCGGTCCACGCACCCCGCTCCGCCACGGCCGCACGGCTCGCTCGTGGCGCGGCCAGTCGGTGATCCGTGTCGTCGTGTCCTGGTGCACAGCAGTCTCCGTCCGTCGCGACGACGGTAGACACGGTCGGCCAGCGAGGGCCAGGAATCGGTATGTCGTACTTCGCCGGTCGTGTCGGCGGCGACGGCTACCGTGGACCGCATGACCAACGCCTTCGCCATCACCGGTGCCCACGTCGTCCCCGTCACGGCGGACGAGTTCGACGGGGGAGCGGTCGTCGTCGAGGACGGACGCATCACGGCACTCGGTCCCGACGTCACACCCCCGCCGGGGATGCCCGTCGTCGATGCTGCTGGTGCCTGGCTCGTCCCGGGGTTCGTCGAGGCGCACGGCCACGTCGGCATCCACGAAGAGGCGAACGGCCAGGCCGGCAACGACACGAACGAGCTGACCGGCCCGAACATGGCAGCGGTCCGCGCGATCGACGCCGTCGACATCGACGACGAGGGCTTCCGTGACGCCCTGTCCGGCGGCATCACCTCGATCGTCGTCAAGCCCGGCTCCGGCAACCCGATCGGCGGTCAGTCCGTCGCCATCAAGACCTGGGGCGGCCGGACCATCGACGAACAGCTCATCTCCGACGCCGTGAGCGTGAAGAGCGCCCTCGGCGAGAACCCGAAGCGCGTGTACGGCGACAAGGGCCAGACCCCGTCCACCCGACTCGGGGTCGCCAAGGTGATCAGGGAGGCGTTCGTCGCGGCACAGGACTACCGCGCCGCCCGTGACGCCGCCGCTGCGAAGGACGAGCCCTTCACGCGCGACCTCACCAAGGAGACCCTCGTCCGCGTGCTCGACGGCGAGCTCGCCTGGGACCAGCACACCCACCGCCACGACGACATCGCGACCGCCGTCCGACTCGCAGAGGAGTTCGGGTACCGGCTCGTCGTGAACCACGGCACCGAGGCGCACAAGATCGCGGACGTCCTCGCCGAGAAGGACATCCCGGTCATCTACGGCCCGCTCTTCACGAGCCGGTCCAAGGTCGAGCTCCGTGACCGCGGCATCCCGCACCTGGCCGCGCTCGCCGCGGCGGGCGTCCGGGTCGCGATCACGACCGACGCCCCCGTCGTGCCGATCAACATGCTCGTCACGCAGGCGACGATGGCCGTCCGGGACGGACTCCCACGCCAGACGGCACTCGAAGCGCTCACCACGAACCCGGCGACGTTCCTCGGTTTCGGTGACCGCGTCGGGCGGATCGAGCCCGGCTACGACGCCGACCTCGTGCTCTGGTCAGGCGACCCGCTCGATGCGACGAGCCGCGCGACGCGCGTCTGGATCGAGGGCCGACAGGTCTTCGAGTGGGCGGACGGCGTCGGCGTCACCACACCACGCTGGTAGCGCTCTGGTCGGACGGGACGCTCGGATCGCGACGTGCGCGCACGTCGCGATCCGAGCCTCCCGTCCGACCGCCGGCGGTGCGGCGTCAGGACTCGCGCGCCAGCAGGAAGTCGTTGATGCGGGTCGTGAGCTCGGCGTCCACGGGGACCTCATCGCCGTTCACCAGCCGGATCGGCGCCGCCTGCCGGACGCTCGACACGAGCCAGAGCGCATCGGCCGCGCGCAGGTCGTCCATCGTGACGAGTTCGTAGGCGGTCTCGATCCCGGACTCTTCGGCGAAGCGGAACACGTCCGCCTGCGTCGTGCCGGCGAGGATCCCGATGTCCGTGCGCGGTGTGACGAGCCGACCACCGACGGACATGATCAGGTTCGCGCGCGTGCCCTCGAGCACGTAGCCGTCCGTCGACACGAACAGCGCGTCGTCGGCCCCGCGGCGGACGGCTTCGCGGAGGGCCGCCATGTTCACCGCGTAGGACAGCGTCTTCGCGCCCTGCAGCAGCCACGGCGAGGTGCGCTCCACGTCGTGGCGGTACCCGCGGTCGAGCGTGACGACCGCGATGCCCTCGGTCCGGTCGGCGGTCGAGTCCGGCGACGCCGCGGCGTACACCCACCCGGTCGGACGCCCGGATCCCTCGACGCCGCGGGTGAAGACGGTCTTCGCGAACGCCTCGTGCACGGGGTCGAGCTCGGCGCACACGGCCTCGATCGCGCGGCGCCACGCGTCGAGGTCCGGAAGCGGCAGGTCGAGCATGCGGGCGGACCGCTCGAAGCGGGCGAGGTGCGGCTCGAGGGCCTGCGGGCGACCGTCGACGACGGTGATCGTCTCGAAGACCCCGTCGCCCCGGATGATGCCGAGGTCCTGCACCTGGAGGTGCTCCTCGAGCGGGGCCGCGAACGTGAAGGCCTCGGCGGACGGATCGTGCGGCGCGGCGTCGCGGGAGGGCTGGTTGAGGACGGCGAGCACGGTGTCGGTCATGCAGCCATCCAACCCCACGTCAGCGCTGCTCCGGTAGGGCGCCCATCAGCTTCCAGACCGCCTCGGTCAGTTCGGGGTGTTGCAGCGCGATGCGACGCAGGCGGTGGTACTCCTCACCGAGCTGGGTGCCGTGGCCGGACGCCGGGTGCATCGACCACTGCGCACTCCGCTGCCCGATCGCGGCGTCGAGTTCGAGGGCCTCTTCGCGGAGGATGAGCACGACCTGCTCGTCGACGGTCGGGAGCATCGGCATGAACTCCCACGGGTCGTCGCCCTGCCGCGAGCGGTGCTCGACGATCATCGAGATCTCTTCCGCCGCCTCGGCACGCAGCACTTCGAGGCTGCGCCCGAATCTCCGGTGCTCAGCCATGGTGCCCCCGCAGCACACCTGCCATGGAACGAGCGTACGCCAGATCATCGGCCACACTGGACACGTGACCGAGCGCGACGAGACGAAGAACCAGCACCCCCGCGTCGTCGTCGTGTACCTGCTCCGGGACGACGGTCACGGGCCGTCGGTGCTGCTCGGCGAGAAGCGCCGCGGGCTCGGGAGCGGCCGCGTGGTCGGCCCTGGTGGCAAGCGCGAGCCGGGGGAGACGGCGGTCGAGACCGCCGTCCGCGAGGTCGCCGAGGAGGTCGGCCTGCGGCTCGACCCGGCCGACCTGGAGGCTCGTGGCACGTTGGACTACCGGTTCCCGTTCCGGCCGTCCTGGTCCCAGGTCTCCGACGTGTTCGTCTGTCGGGTCTGGTCCGGCACGCCGGTCGCGAGCGACGAGCTCGAACCGCGGTGGATCCCGCTCGACGACGTTCCCTACGACGCGATGTGGGACGACGCGAAGTACTGGCTCCCCGAGGTGCTGCGTGGTGGCACCGTCGCGGCACGGTTCACGTTCGCCGAGGACAACGCCACGGTCGCCGGGTTCACCGGGGTCGGTGTCGACGCGCCGAACGCCTAGCGCTGCGTGCGGGTGCTGCCGGTCCTGGCTTCCTCGGCCGCGGCCATCACGTCGGCGTCACCGCTGCGGCCGCCGAGCGGACGGACGAAGAAGTCGATGATCCCGAACACGATCGCGCCGACCATCGAGAACATCGCCCAGCCGACGAAGAGCCCTGCGGTGTTCCGGCCGTCCGCGGGGGCGAGGATGACGCTCGCTGCGTAGAACACCACGGTCATCGCCAGGAAGACGACGACGAGCGTGATGAGGAGACGGTGCCAGGCGCTACGGGTCATGATGCCTCAGGATACCGCTCAGCGCGCGGCGTGCCGGCTGTGCTGCCGCTCGCCCTCGTCGTCCCGGACCTGCTGTCGCACGACGGGGATGCTCCTGGTCGTCAGCGGCTCGTTCTCGAGACCGTCGCGGCCACCCGTGAAGACGTCACCTGTAGCGCGTTCGTCCTCCCAGAACTCGTCGTCGCGGAGGACCTTGAGGGTCCCCGTCTCGGTCGAGGTCAGCCCGTGGCGCTCGAGCTCCACGTCGCGCTGCTTGCCGAGGAACTCGCGGTTGGCGGTCTGGGCGTCCATGAACATCGTCGTGCGCCCGGTGACGATCGCGCGGATGCGGCGGTGCTCCCACCACTTCTTGCCGAAGTACATGAGCACGAGGCCGGCCGCTGCGTAGCACCCCATCGTGATGAGCCCACGCGCCGGACCCGGGCCGACGCCGTAGATCTGGTGCTTGATCATGTCGACCATGCTCGAGCCGACCACCACGTGGTTGAGCCACGCGAAGGGCTCCGGCATGAACCACTTCGGGTAGGCGCCACCGGATGACGGCATCGACAGGAAGACGAAGCAGATCATCGCGGGGGCGGCGATGAACCGGCCGACGAAGTAGCTCAGGCCGTTCACCGCGAGGCCGATCGCCACGATCCAGCCCCACGCGATGAGCACGAGCTCGATCCAGTGGCCGTGGATGGCGCCGACGACGGGCCCGGCGAGCGTGTTCGTGATGAGCGAGATGACGAGCCCGCCGATGACGATGACGGCCATCCTGGTGCGGTGGCGCAGCGGGCCGCCCATGATGCCGATGAACATCGACACCATGTAGCCGCCGATGCACCACGCGAGCATGACGTACATCGCGACGGTGCCGTACTCGTCGTACGCGGGGAGCGCGGCGAGCTCGGTGATCTTCGGCGTGGCCACCCCGGTCGCTGTCAGCACGGCCGACAGCGTCGCGGGGACGAGGCTCGCGACCTGGAACTGGTGCGCGCTCGCCTTGAAGAACTCGTTCGTCGCGGGGTCGTACGCCACGGCCATCGACCCGGCGATCACGTCCCGCTTGGCGGCGACGAGGGAGTCGTACGTGTGGAAGGCGTACTCGCCCGGCAGCGCCTTCTGCACCGCGGCGACGAAGCCGGGGTCGCTGCCGACGAGGGCGATCGGCACGTCGTGCGGGTGCGGCGCGTGGAACGCGAAGACGTAGCACAGGCAGAAGCCGACGATGAAGAACAGCGGCATCCAGAGCTGCAGGCCGATGAGCTGGAGCGACGGGTGCAGCGTGCCGTACCAGCGGCGGTACGCGCTGATCTTCTGCGGTGCCGGGACGGGCGCCTGACGACGCTGCTTCGGACGCGAGGACCCGGCGACCTTCGAACCCCGACGCGGCTTGGTGCCTCGGGCGGAGGGGCGGGTGGTCCGCTGCTTCGGAACGGACTTCTGCTGCGCCCCACCGGAACGGTCCGGGGTGCCGGTGTTCTTCGGGACGTCGTTCCGCGGCGTGCTCACTCGGCGCTGTGCTCCTGGTTCTCGTGTCGGGTCTGGCCAGGATACGCCGCCGCGCTGACCGCGTCCCGGGCGGGTCGCGACTCCGGCCCGGGAGCGGTGCGAGGGCGCGGTTGTGGCGGTCTGGGCGTGTGTGGGTCGCCGTTGCTGCGCACTCGGTGTGGCCGGCGGGGTGGCGGACGGGAGGCTGGTGGCGGTGCCGCCCCGTGCCTCCGGTCCGGGCGGGGCGAGTGCGCGGTTGTGGCGGTCTGGGCGGGTGTGGGTCGCCGTTGCTGCGCACTCGGTGTGGCCAGCCGCCGGCGCCTGGCGCGGTGCGCCCGGCCGCCTACGAGCGGCTGCGGGACGCCTGGGCCGAGTCCATCGCGAGCTCCTCCGCGTCGAGGGTCACGAGCACCCGGCGCATCACCTCTTCGTCGAGGTTGCCGCGCTCGCGTTCCTCGAGCACGATCTCGCGACGGCGGTCGAGCAGCTCGCGGCGGATGTCCTGGATCTGTGCGCCGCTGAGCCGGACCGGTGCGTTCCGTTCCTCGGACTCCTCTTCCTCGGCGTCGCGTCGGAAGGTCTCCGCCTGACGCTCGAGACGGGCCTTGAGCCGGGAGACGACGGCCTCCACCGCGTCGGTGCCGAACTGCGCGGACCACTCGGGCTTCCGGTCGTCCAGGAGCTGGATCGCCGCCTCGGTCGTGCGCTGGTTGAGCCGCATCTCGCTGCGGATGTCCTCCTCGCCCTCCGCCGGGTCCTGCACCTTGAGCCGTCGGATCACGAACGGCAGCGACAGCCCCTGCAACAGGAGTGTGCCGACCGTCACGAAGAACGCGATCACGAAGATGGTGTCCTGTGCCTTGATGTCGACCGGGTTCGCGACGACGGAGACCGCGGCGGCGAGCGTGACCACGCCGCGCATGCCGGTCCACGAGATGACGGTGAGCTCACGCCAGTTCAGCTTCGGCTCGGCGGAACCGCGTAACCACCGCAACGAGGGATGGCCGCGGGACAGCCGGATCCGCAGCGGTCGCAGCCACCGGCCGTTGAAGCGGTTGCGGACGTAGGACTCGAAGACGAAGAGGGGCCTGACGACGATCACGACGGCGAGGACCACGGCGGCCGCGGTGATCGTCTGCCCGAGACTCCGCTCGCTCTTGATGAGGTCCTGCACGACCGTGTTGAGCTGCAGCCCGATGAGCGCGAACACGAAGCCCTCGAGGATGACGTCGATGCTCGTCCACAGCGGACGCTCCTGCAGCCGGGTGGCGTAGCCCTCCTTCGGCGAGTTGTACCCGATGTACAGGCCCGCGGTGACGACCGCGATGACGCCGGACCCGGAGAGGTCCTCGGCCAGGATGTAGGCGACGAACGGCAGCAGGATGCTCATGATCGTCTCGACCACCGGGTCGTTGATGCGCTGCCGGATCCAGTGCACGAGCACGCCGAGGACCCCACCGACGGCGAGCCCCACGCCGATGGCGAGCCCGAAGATGCCGAGGTCCTGCCAGATGGTGAGCGACGTCCCCGCGGCGATGAGGGTGAACACCCGCACCAGGGTCAGCGACGCCGCGTCGTTGATGAGGCTCTCGCCGGACAGCACCGTCATCACGCGACGGGGGAGTCCGAGCTTCCGGCCGATCGCCGCTGCGGACACCGCGTCCGGGGGCGCCACGATCGCCCCGAGCAGGATCGCCGCCGGCCAGTCCATGTCCGGGATGATGATGTACGCGGCCAGGCCGACGGCCAGCGCCGTCACGATGACCAGGAAGATACCGAGACGACGGATCTGCTTGATCGACGTCCGGAAGCTCTGCCACGAGACGTCGAGCGCCGCCGAGTAGAGCAGCGGCGGCAGGATCAGCGTGAGGATGACCTCGGAGTCGATCTCGATCGGGGGCAGCCCCGGCAGGAACGACGCCGCGAGCGCCACCGCTGTGACGAGGAGCGGAGCGGGGAGCCCCTTCGCCCGTGCGAAGCCGGTCACCGCGAGCGATCCGACCAGCAGGATGAGGAGCTCGACGGTGTCCATGGACCCATTCTTCCATCGGAATGCTTCCGAACCTGAACGAGTCTGCAGTCGACATGAACGGCTGGTGACCGATCGGGGTTTGCTCGGAACGCTCCGGACTGGGACACTTGCCCGCGGTGGACATCACACTCATAGTCGTCCTGGTCATCGCGTTGGCCCTCTTCTTCGACTTCACAAACGGTTTTCACGACACCGCCAACGCGATGGCGACACCGATCGCCACCGGGGCCATGAAGCCCAAGGTGGCGGTCACGGTCGCAGCGGTGCTCAACCTCGTCGGTGCGTTCCTGAGCACCGCCGTCGCGACGTCGATCTCGCACGGCCTCATCAACGAGGGTCCCGGCGGCGTCGCGATCTCGCCGGAGATGATCTTCGCCGGGCTCATCGGCGCGGTGGTCTGGAACATGATCACGTGGCTGCGCGGTCTGCCGTCGTCGTCCTCGCACGCGCTGTTCGGCGGGCTCATCGGCGCCGCGATCGTCGGGGCCGGGTTCCAGTCCGTCAACTACCTCGCGCTGATGACCGTCGTCATCATCCCCGCGTTCCTGTCGCCCGTGATCGCTGCGCTGGTCTCGTACCTGTCGACGCGCATCGCCTACCGGATCACCCGGCGCCCGGTCTTCCCGAACGAGCGCGGCGGCTTCCGGATCGGGCAGATCTTCACCTCGTCGATGGTGTCGCTCGCGCACGGGACGAACGACGCGCAGAAGACCATGGGTGTCATCACGCTCACGCTCATCGCGTCCGGCGCGCAGTCGTCGAACAGCGGCGTGCAGCTCTGGGTCGTCGTCGCCTGCGCCCTCGCGATCGCCCTCGGGACCTACACCGGCGGCTGGCGGATCATCCGCACGCTCGGCTCCGGCATCACGGAGATCCGCGCGACGCAGGGCTTCGCAGCAGAGGCCTCGACCGCTGCCACGATCCTCGCCTCCAGCCACCTCGGCTTCGCGCTCTCGACGACGCAGGTGTCCTCCGGCTCGATCATCGGTGCCGGGCTCGGTCGCCGCGGCTCGAAGATCCAGTGGTCCACGGCCGGCAAGATCGTGATCGCCTGGTTCATCACGCTGCCCGCGTCGGCAGCGGTCGGCGCGGTCGCGTCCGGGATCGCCCGGCTCGGTGTCGTCGGGCTCGTCATCGACGCGCTGGTCGGTGCCGCGGTCATCCTCGGCCTGTACCTGTGGTCGCTCCGGAAGCCGCACGGCTCCGCCTCCGCGATCGAGGTCGACGTCGCCGCCAACGCCGTCTTCACCCGCAAGGAGCTCCGCGACCTGCAGCGCAAGAAGCGCGCGGAGAACGTGGCCGCCCGCCGCGAGGAACTGAGCCGCGAGCGCACGCTCCGCCGCATGGCCGCACGCAAGGGAGGGCGTCGCTGATGGGTATCGACTGGTTCGCCTTCCTGACGGTGGCGCTCGTCGCCGTCGTGTCCTCCTGCTTCGTCGTCGCCGTGTACTCGGTCGGCCTCCGCTTCTGGAGCGCCGCCGACACACGCGAGGGCAAGTTCACCGTGAAGGACGACGGGACGATCGGCCCAGCGACCGCAGGGTTCCCGAACCCGCAGGGCGCCACCGCCGCCGTGCGCGGGTTGCGCGCAGCGGCCATCGCCTGTTTCGTCGTCTGCGGCGCCGTGGTGCTCTACGGCATCTACCTGATCGTCCCGCAGTTCCACTGACCGATCGCGTCCACTGACGGGTCGCGTCCACTGACGGGTCGCGCCCACTGACGGACGGGAGGCTCGTGGCGGGGCCGCCACGAGCCTCCCGTCCGCCGTCTGGTCGCCGCGCGCCCACCGGACCGGCTGGACGGGACGGACTACCCTCGTGACGTGATCCACGACGAGGAAACGCACGTGAGCGTTGGTACCCGCACCGAGACCGATTCCCTGGGGTCGAGGGAGGTGCCGGCCGATGCGTACTGGGGTGTCAACACGCTGCGGGCGCTGGAGAACTTCCCGATCACGAGCGTGCCCATCGCGGTGTACCCGGACCTCATCGAGGCGCTCGCGACGGTGAAGCAGGCCGCGGCCCGTGCGAACAAGGCGATCGGCGTGCTCGACGACGAGCGTGCCGACGCGATCGACCGTGCTGCGCAGGAGGTCCGCGACGGCGCCCTCCGCGACCAGTTCGTCGTCGACGTCGTGCAGGGCGGCGCCGGCACGTCGACGAACATGAACACGAACGAGGTGCTCGCGAACCGGGCGCTCGAACTCCTGGGGCGCGAGAAGGGCGACTACGCCTACCTCCACCCGATCGACCACGTGAACCGCAGCCAGTCGACGAACGACACGTACCCGACGAGCGTGAAGATCGCGATGATCTTCGGCGTGCGACGGCTCGTCGAGCAGCTCGAGCAGCTCTCCGAGGCCTTCGCCGAACGCGGAGCGGCGTTCGCGGACGTGCTCAAGGTCGGACGGACCCAGCTGCAGGACGCGGTGCCGATGACCCTCGGCCAGGAGTTCACCGGCTTCTCGCACACCATCCAGGAGGACGTTCTCCTGCTCCGCCGGGTCACGCCGTTGCTCGCGGAGATGAACCTCGGCGCGACCGCGATCGGCACGGGGATCACCGCCGACCCGCTGTACCGCGACGAGGTGCGCCGTCAGCTGCAGGAGGCGAGCGGCATCGACGTGGTGACCGCCCCGGACCTCATCGAGGCGACGAGCGACGCCGGTGCGTTCATGACGCTCTCCGGCACGGTCAAGCGGAGCGCGATCAAGCTCTCGAAGATCTGCAACGACCTGCGGCTGCTGGCGTCGGGACCGCAGGCCGGGTTCGGGGAGATCACGCTGCCGGCTCGACAGGCGGGTTCGTCGATCATGCCGGGCAAGGTGAACCCCGTGATCCCCGAGGTCGTCAACCAGATCGCGTTCGCGGTCGCCGGTGCGGACGCCACGGTGACGATGGCGGCGGAGGGCGGGCAGCTGCAGCTCAACGCCTTCGAGCCGATCATCGCGCACTCGATCATGCAGTCGCTGCAGTGGATGACCCGCGGGTGCGCGACGCTCCGCGAGCACTGCGTCACGGGCATCGAGGCGAACGAGGCGAAGCTCGCGGCCCAGGTGGACACGAACGTCGGCGTCGTCACGGCCCTGACGCCGTACATCGGCTACGCGGCGGCGGCGTCGATCGCGCACACCGCACTGACCACCTCGACGCCGATCTCCACCCTCGTCGTCGCGGCGGGGCTCATGGAGCCGGACCAGGTGCAGCGTGTCCTCAGCCCGGCGCGGCTGTCGGGCATCGAACTCGCAACCGGTGCGATCCCGGTCATCACGGAGGCCATGCTCGACGCGGAGGCGGCCAGGAAGCAGTAGCGGCTAGGGAAGGGGCAGCGGCGGCTCGCCGACCCTGACCTGGTCGGAGACCGTGCGGAGGCGCTCCTGCTCCCCGTCGTGCGGTTCGGCCTGGGGGAGGCGTGCCGCCGCGGTCCTGACCTCGTGCGCCGCTGCGACGTCGGCGTCACGCCAGCGAGCGAGTGTGAAGTTGCGCGTGACGTCGCGGAGCGGGAGCCGGATGGCCTCGTCGGCCTCGATCCCGGCGAGGAGCTGTCGCATCCGGATCACCTCGGAGTCGAGCTCGCCGCCGACGACGAGCACGAAGTTCGAGAGGTACAGGTAGACGAGCAGCAGGATCGCGCCGCCGAGCCAGCCGTACGCCCGGTTGCCGCCGCCGACGGTCTCGACGTAGAGGGAGAACCCGAACGTGGCGATCGCCCACGCCACGATGGCGAACGCGGCGCCGGCGGACACCCACCGCAGCTGCGGCGTCTTCACGTTCGGCGTCGCGTAGTAGAGCACGGCGACCATCACGACGAGGTCCACCGCCAGGATCGGCCACTTCACGACGTTCCAGAGGTCGTCGATCCACGTCGCCCAGCCCAGCTGGTGGACGATCGCGGCCGAGATGGTCGGGGTCCCGAGCAGGATGACGATGGCGATCGCGCCGCCGACCATGACGAGCAGCGTGACGAGGAGCATCATGCTGCGGAACTTCCAGATCCGGCGGCCCTCCTCGACCTCGTACGCGGTGTTCATGGCGCGGCCGAAGGCGGTCGCGTACCCGGACAGCGACCACAGCGTCAGCACGACGCCGGTCGAGAACCCCAGCCACGGGTTGTCGAGGGTCAGGAGCTGGCGCAGCGGTTGTTCGAGGTGTTCGGCGGTCTCCGGCCGCACGATGAAGCCGATGATCTCGATGATGTCCGCCAGGCTGTCCCCGGCCCGGTCCACGATCGCGAGCGCCGACACCACGGTGAGCGTCGTCGGGAACACGGTCAGCAGGGCGAAGAACGTCAGGGAGGCTGCTGCGTCGACGACACGGTGCCGGATCACCGAGTGGTAGGTGCGGCGCACGACGGCGCGGACCCCGGTCCGCTGGAGCTCGCGCGCAGTCGGGTCCGGCATGTGGACGAATCTACCCGGCCACGAAAGCGACACTGTCCCGGAACTGCCGGACGGTTGTTCCGCGAAAGCGACACCGTCCCGGAACTGCCGGACGGTTGTTCCGCGAAAGCGACACTCTGCTGCGGAACTTCCGTCGCAGACTGTCGCTTTCGCGGGGCCCGGGCGGAGGCCGGGCGAGACGGGCGGGTCAGTTGGCGTGGGGGTGCAGGGCGTCGTAGCGGCGGAACGACGGGACGAGGCGCAGGAGCAGCGCGACGAGACCGATGATCGCGACGCCGCCGAGGATCGGCGGGACGGCGATGCCCGCGGCGACGACCAGACCGGCGTACAGGTCGCCGAGCCGAGGGCCGCCGGTGACGACGACGATGAAGATGCCCTGCAGCCGTCCGCGCATGCCGTCGGGCGACGCGGACTGCAGGATCGTGTTCCGGAACACGGAGCTGACGTTGTCCGCGCCGCCGGCCAGGGCGAGGAAGAGCGCGGCGAACCCGAGCGCGGGCAGGATCCCCGTGCTGAACGAATCCCCGGCACGACCTCCGAGCACGTGTGCGAGGGCGACGACCACGCCGAACGCGGCGATCGCGGCACCGTAGGCCGTGATCGCCCACCCGACGGCCTCGCCCTGACGGCGGACGTGGCCGAGCGGGCCGGAGAACACGCTCGAGAGCAGCGCACCGACGGCGTAGGCGGCGGTGAGCGTCCCGACCGTGACGGCGCCGCCGCCGATCACCAGGGCGCCGATCGCGGGGAAGAGCACGCGGGGCTGCCCGAAGGTCATCGCGACGATGTCGAGGACGAACGTCATCGTGATGTTGCGGGACTTCCGGAGGAACCTGGCGCCCTCGACGAGGGATCCGAGCCCGGGCTTCAGGGCACCGTGGTCGGCGGCCATCCTCGGCAGCGTGAACACCCCGGCGAACGCGAACGTGAACAGCACGACGTCGATCGTGTAGGTCGGCGCGAACCCGACCGACGCGATGAGGACACCGGCGATCGCGGGGCCCACCGTGACCTGGAAGCCCGAGGCGATGCCGCCGAGGGCGCTCGCCGCCGGGAGCAGGTCGGTGCCGACGAGCCTCGGCACGATCGCGGAGCGCGAGGCGTTGCTCACGGTCGCCGCGACGGCGTTCACGGTCGCGAGGACGTAGAGCAGCGCGACGCTGTGCAGACCGAGCCACGAGTGCGTCGCGATGAGGGCGACAGCTGCCCAGGCCACGATGCTCGACACCAGTGCCACGGTGCGCCGGTCGAACGCGTCGGCGAGCATCCCGCCGTAGAGGCCCGCGACGATCATCGGCAGAAGCGCGATCACGCCGACGAGTGCGACGGCGAAGGTCGAGTGCGTGATGTCGTACACCTCGAGGCCGACGGCGACGGTCGTCATCTGCGTCCCGATGCCGGCGATCGCGGTGCCCGCCCAGAGTCGGGCGAACGCGGGAGACCGGCGGAGCGGGGTGAGGTCGGCGAAGACGCGGCGGCGCGGCGGTGCTGGGGTGGGTTGTGTCACGGTGGAACCATTCTGGGGGCTGTCCGCCGTCTCTGGTTGACTTGCGGCATGACTGACCTGAACAGCAAGCCCGAGTTCGACGCCCCCGAGGGCCCGGCCCCCACCGACCTCGTCATCACCGACATCGTCGAGGGCAGCGGGGACGAAGCGTCCGCCGGCTCGACCGTGAAGGTGCACTACGCCGGCGTCGAGTACGAGTCCGGCGAGGAGTTCGACAGCTCGTGGAACCGTGGCGAGCCGATCGACTTCCCGCTCGCGGCGCTCGTCCGCGGCTGGCAGGAGGGCATCCCCGGCATGAAGGTCGGCGGGCGTCGCAAGCTCGTCGTCCCGCCGGAGCTCGCCTACGGCCCGGCCGGCGGCGGACACTTCCTGTCCGGCAAGACCCTGATCTTCGTGATCGACCTGCTCGGGGTGCGCTGATGGCGGGGGCCGTCCCGCTCGCCCCGACGGTCGAGCTCAACGACGGGCACCAGATGCCCGTGCTGGGCCTCGGCACCTACTCGCTCGACGGCGACGAGGGCGCTGCCGCGATCGGCACCGGCATCGCCAGCGGGTACCGCCTGCTCGACACCGCGCTGAACTACGGCAACGAAGACGCCGTCGGTCGTGCGGTGCGCGAGTCGGACGTCCCGCGCGACGAGCTCTTCGTCACGTCGAAGCTCCCCGGTCGCCACCACGGCTGGGACGAAGCGCACAAGTCGATCGACGAGACCCTGGGGAACCTCGGCCTCGAGTACGTCGACCTGTACCTGATCCACTGGCCGAACCCGTCGGTGGACAAGTTCGTGGACACGTGGAAGGCGTTCGTCGACCTCCGCGACAGCGGCAAGGTCCGCTCGATCGGCGTCTCGAACTTCACGCCCGCGCACCTCGCACGCATCATCGACGCGACCGGCGTCGCCCCCGCGGTGAACCAGGTCGAGCTGCACCCGTACTTCCCCCAGGCGGACCTGCGAGCGGTGCACGCCGACCTCGGGATCGTCACCGAGAGCTGGAGCCCGCTCGCCAAGCGGTCCGAGCTCCTCACCGAGGAACCGATCACCGCTGCGGCTGCCGCACACGGGGTCACCCCCGGGCAGGTCGTGCTGCGCTGGCACACCCAGCTCGGCGCGATCCCGGTGCCGAAGTCCGGCGACGTCGACCGGCAGCGCGAGAACCTCGACGTGTTCGGGTTCACGCTCTCCGACGACGAGGTCTCGGCGATCTCCGGTCTCGAGCGCGGCCGGCTCTGGGACGGCGACCCGGACACCCACGAAGAGATGTAGCGACAGCCACGAGCCGAACAGCGCGACGGAGCGGCTCGGTCCTCCGGGGCAGGGGACTACACTGGATACCCCTGTCCCGAAGGGTGGCGTGTGTCCGAACCGACCGAGATCGACCGTGAGCGTACGTACGTCGACGGGCTCTTCGCCCGACTCGACGAACTGACCGCCGAGGCCGGACAACGCCTCACCGAGACCCGCCGTCAGGCGGTCGGTGGGAACCACCAGAGCCGCAGCGAGCGTGACGCGTTCGCCAAGCTCTACGAGGACACCATCCAGACGCTCGAGCGCGTCGGGGACCGGCTCGTCTTCGGTCGGCTCGAGGTCGCCGATCCCCCCGCTGGCGAGGACGCCTTCCGGTACATCGGCCGCGTGGGGCTCCGCGATCGAGACCACCGCCCGCTCCTGCTCGACTGGCGCGTCCCCGGTGCCAGCGCCTTCTACCAGGCCACTGCCGCGCACCCGATGGGCATGCGTGCCCGTCGGCACCTCTCGCTCGAGGGCCGATCGGTCGTCGGCGTCGAGGACGAGGTCTTCGACGCCACGCTCTACGACGACGAGCGCACGCACCTGCAGGGCGAGGGTGCACTGCTCGCCGCGGTCACCGCCGAGCGCACCGGCCGGATGACCGACATCGTCGCGACCATCCAGGGCGAGCAGGACCGCATCATCCGCTCGCCGCTCGAGGGCGTCCTCATCGTGCAGGGCGGACCCGGCACGGGCAAGACCGCCGTCGCGCTGCACCGCGCCGCGTACCTGCTGTACTCCTACCGCGAACGGCTCCGGGGCTCTGGCGTGCTCGTCGTCGGGCCGTCCCCGGCGTTCCTGACCTACATCGAGCAGGTGCTGCCGTCCCTGGGGGAGACCGGCGTCGTGATGGCCTCGCTCGGGTCGCTCTACCCCGGTGTGCACGCGACGACGCACGACCGCCGGGACACCGCGGCGGTGAAGGGCTCGGCGGAGATCGCCGACCTGCTCCGTCGCGCGGTCCGCTCGCGGCAGGTCGTCCCCACGGAATCGGTGACCCTCGACGTCGAGGGCGAACGGCTCGTCGTCCCGCCGCAGCTCGTCGCGGACGCGATGCGCCGCGCCCAGGACCGTGGGAAGCCCCACAACGTCGCCAGGGTCACGTTCAACAAGATCGCGCTCGACGCCATGACGAAGCTCCTGGCCGACCAGCTCCGCGAGCGCGGCACCACCGTCGACGACGCGGACATCAAGGTCCTGCGCGAGGACATCCGCTCGTCGTACGACGCCCGCGTGCTGCTCAACACCGCGTGGCTGCCGCTGCCGGCGGAGAAGCTGCTCGAGGACCTGTACGCCCGGCCGAACTGGCTCGCGTCGCTCACGCCGAACTGGACTCCCGAGCGCCGTGCCCTGCTGTCGCGGGAGCGCGGGGCGACGTTCACGGTCGAGGACGTCCCGCTCCTCGACGAGGCCGCCGAGCTCCTCGGCACGTTCGACCCGACGGGCGGTGCCGCGAAGCGCCAGGCGAAGGCGAGTCGCAACCGGGACATCGAGAACGCCAGGCAGGCCATCGAGAACATGGGCGTCGAGGGCATCGTCACCGCCGAGCAAGTCGCCGGCGCCTTCGCCGAGGGCGGCGACCCCCGGAGCACCGCGGAGCGCGCCGCCGAGGACCGCGAGTGGACGTACGGCCACATCGTCGTCGACGAGGCGCAGGAGCTCTCCCCGATGCAGTGGCGCGTGCTGGCCCGCCGCAACCCGCTCCGATCGTTCACCATCGTCGGCGACATGGCGCAGGGGTCCTCGCCGGGAGCCGCCCGGACCTGGGACGACGTGATCGGCGCGCTCGCCCGACGCCGTCGGGGTCGTGCCCCGCAGGTGCCCCTCGACCACCGTGTCGAGGAACTCACGGTCAACTACCGCACCCCGCGGTCCATCGTCGAGGCAGCGGGTGCGTTCGCCGCGTCCGCCGGGCTCACGGTCACCGCGAACCAGGCGGTCCGGGACGGGGACCCCGTCGTGCGGCTCCGAGCGACCCGCGCCGAGGTCCTCGACACCATCGCCACGACGGTGGCGTCCGAGCGCGAGCACATCGGCTCGGGGACGATGGGCGTGATCGTGCCGGACGCCCAGGTCGACGTCGTGCGGCAGCGTCTGGCGCAGGGCGACCTCGACGTCCGGAGCCTCGGGTCACCGCGTCCGGGATCGGTCACGGTGCTCACCGGCGCCGACGCCAAGGGGTTGGAGTTCGACGGCGTGCTGCTCGTGGACCCGGACGGTGTCGGCGACGACGCGGCCCGCGCGGCCGCCGCGGTCTACGTCGCGATGACGCGTCCGACGCGTCGCCTGACGGTCATCGACGTCGCCTGACCCGTCCGGGCGCGGGCGTCCCTGGTCGTTCGCCGATTGCGCCCGCGCACGAAGATCGCGCCCCGCCACGACGGGGCGCGATGTTCGCAACGGGGCGCGATCGGGCTGAAGCATGGGCGAGGCGGGGCGGGGTGCGAACGGGTCGCAGACGCCGGACGGGAGGCCACGGTCGGGTCCGTCAGGTCGGGTCGCCCTCGGCACGCACCCGGTCCACGAGCGCGGCCCACTGGCCGTCGAGCTGGCTGCCCGGCATCCGCACGGTGGTCCTGGCGACGGTGATCGTCCACTCGAAGTCGTCCGGTGCCCGTCCCCGGCGTCGGACGGGCGGCTCGCGGGGGAGGGCGTCGACGAGGTCGTACCAGCCGTCCGGGTCGTCGCAGGACTCCGTGTCCACGCGCCACCCACGCGTGAGGCCGGCGACCCCACCACTCCGGCGGACGACGATGTGCATGTCCCGAAAATACCCCCGCGCGGCGCGGTCCGGCCGGGAGATCAGGGGAGCACGCCGACCGTGCGCCACGCCTCGGTGACGGCGGACGACTCGCGGGAGTCTGCCCCGAACCGGGCGTCGGCAGCGGACACCGTGACACGGGCGAAGCCGGCGAAGTCGATCGAGGCCGTCACCTCCGCCGAGGTGAGCGCGTCCCACCACACCGCGCCGGCGCCTTCCCACGCACGACCGCCGATCGCCGTCGCCGCGAGGAAGAACGCGTGGTTCGGGATGCCGGAGTTCGTGTGGACGCCGCCCGAGTCGTCCTCGGTGTCGACGTACCCGGCCATGGTCGCCGGCTGCGGGTCCTTGCCGAGCACCGGGTCGTCGTACGCGGTACCCGGTGCCTTCATGGACCGGAGCGCCACCCCGTGCACGGCCGGCGTGAAGAGGCCCTCGCCGATGAGCCAGCTCGCCTGGTCGGCGGTCTGACCTGCGGCGTACTGCGCGACGAGGGAGCCGAACACGTCGCTCACCGACTCGTTGAGCGCCCCGGACTGTCCCTGGTAGGTCAGGTCGGCCGTGTACTGGGTGACCCCGTGTGCGAGCTCGTGCCCGATGACGTCGAGGGCGATCGTGAAGCGCTCGAAGACCTCGCCGTCCCCGTCGCCGAACACCATCTGCGTGCCGTCCCAGTAGGCGTTGTCGTAGTCGTTCCCGTAGTGCACGCTCGCGTCGAGGGGGAGCCCGGCGCCGTCGATCGACACCCGCCCGAACACGTCGAGCCAGAAGGCGTGGGTCGCACCGAGGCCCGCGTACGCCTCGTCCACGGCCGCGTCACCGGTGTCCGGGGCTCCTTCGCTGCGGACGAGGGTGCCGGGGAGCGAGGTCGACCCGTGCGCGTCGAAGATGCTCCGCTGCGGCGACCGGTCGGGGGCAGCGGCGGCGTGCCTGACGCCGAGCCGAGCTTCGCGCTTGGGTGCCTCGACGACGGCGAGCGAGGCCAACGCCGTGCGTGCGGCGGGGGTCGCGCGGGGGAAGGCGTCCGACGGCGCGTCCGCGATGGCGCGCAGCAGGTACGGCGGGACGACGGATCGGCGGCCGACGGATCGGGGCTGGGCGGAGGTCATGGTGACCATGGAACCCCCGACGGCCGACAATCGGGGCCGAGCCGGGCCTCCTGTCAGTCGCCCTTGCGGTTCTCGACCAGGGCGAGCGCGTACGACTCCCACCACTGGCCGGCTGCCGGGCCGCCGTTGCAGGTGCCGTCGCTGAGCCCCGGCGTCTTCACCCAGAGCAGCGCGTCCAGCCGGCTCGACCCCGCGGTCACGTGCGGGTCCTGCCCGAGCCCTGCGCCCTTCGGGTTGCACCAGTCGCCACGCCAGCCCTGACCGTTCCGGGAGACGTCGATGACGAAGTGCGGGTCACCACCGACGGCATCGGCCAGTCGGTCGGCGTACGCGCGCTCCTGGTCGACGCGGTAGAAGTTCGACACGTTCGTGAAGAAGCCCTGCGTCTCGTCGATCCCGGCCTCGCGGAGCCACTTCGCCATCGACGCCGTCGGCACGCGGTTCTCGTTGCCGCCGTCGAGGTACACCGTCAGCCCGTGGCCGGTGAGTGCGTCCACCGCCTTCCTGAGCAGGGGGAGCCGGGAGTCCTGGAGCCGCTTGCACACCTGGATCTGCGCGATGGCGTCGGGTTCGACCAGCACGACGGCCTTCGACCCGGCCATCGCCCGCACCGCGGAGCGCACCCACGGGACGTACTCGGACGCGGTCGTGCCGCCCTTCGAGTAGTGACCGCAGTCCCGGTCGGGCACGTTGTAGAGGACGAACACCGGCGTCCTGTCCTGCTTCCTGGCGTTCGAGACGACGTCGCGAATGGTCTCCCGGGTCTGGGTGACCGAGGGGTTCGTCAACCACGTGGCGATCGGCTGGTCCGCGATGACGGCGATGCGGTCGGCGGTGTCCTGCTCGCCGTCCTGCCGGGCGGCTGACTCCCGCATCCCGGGCTGGTTCTCGTTCGCGGGCTGTCGTGCGAGACCGCCGGGGAACGCCTGGGCGGCACTCTTCCGCTCGACGATGTGCCGGCCGTCCGGGCCGTTCGGCCGGTTCGGGAGCCAGAGCGCGACGGCCGCGACGACGGCGATCACCACGACGGCGGCACCGCCGATCCACAGCCACTGGCGGGCAGCACTCGGCACGCGGGTCCGGCGCGGGCGATTCGTCTCGTGGTCCGGCATCGGCGGTCCTCCCTGGTCTGACCGTTGTCCGTCGGGCGCTGCGTTCGTGCGGTTCCGGGCGGCCCTGTCCCACCCGTGGTCCCATGCTTCCACCCCGAGGACCCGCCTGGCCACCACGGGCAGGCGTTCCCTCAGCATCGGCGGTGCTCCTGCCCAGGAGCGCTCCAGGTGTCGCGCAGGCCGGTGACCCACACTGTCCGGATGCTCCGGAAACTCCTCCTGCTCGCCCTCACGGCGGCGTACGCCTGGGTGATCTGGCGGATGACGTTGACCCCGCACGTCTTCTCCGACGCGCAGCAGTCCTTCGTCTCGCACGCGATCGTCTGGGCGCAGCAGCTCCCGGGTGGCGCGTGGCTCACCTACGACCGGACGGAGTTCCTCGCGAACGTCGCCATGTTCGTGCCCGTCGGGATGATCGCCGCGATGTGGTTGCCGCGCCGCTGGTGGTTCGTCGCCGCCGTGCTGGCGGTCGGCCTCTCCGCCGGGATCGAGATCGCGCAGGGCGCACTGCTGCCGTACCGCGTGGCCGACCCGCACGACGTGCTGTCGAACGGCATGGGCGGGTTGCTCGGAGCGACGCTCGTCGGGCTCGCGCGCAGTCTGATGCCGGCCCCGCGTCGTCGTCGACTCCGGGCCAGGACCGCGTAGCCCGTCTGGTAGTCTTGCGCGGTTGCCGTCGAACGGCCGCGGACAAAGAGCGCTCACGCATCCGGTGTGGGCACCGCGCAACGGACAGAAGGGGATCACCATGGCACTTGACGCGAAGGTCAAGCAGGAGATCATCGAAGAGTACGCGACCCACCCGGGCGACACCGGATCCCCCGAGGTCCAGGTCGCCGTTCTGACGCGTCGTATCAACGACCTGAACGAGCACCTCAAGGAGCACAAGCACGACCACCACTCGCGTCGTGGTCTGCTGCTCATGGTCGGTCAGCGTCGCCGTCTCCTCGGTTACCTCTCCGACGTCGACATCGCCCGCTACCGCGCGCTCATCGAGCGCCTCGGCCTGCGCCGATAAGGTCAGCGCCGCGAGTCGTCGACCGACACACGCTTGACCGAACGCCCCGGTCCTCCTCGTGAGGCCCGGGGCGTTCTCCGTGTGCCTGGGACCATCGATTCCTCCCGGAAGGGAGCGCGAGGGGAATGGCCGCGAGGGGAGCCCGGTTGGGTACGATGTTCATGCAAACGCATCGAAGATCGGGAGTCACCATGACCACCATCGCCGTCGTCTCCGCCGGGCTCTCCGAGCCGTCGTCGACCCGCCTGCTCGCCGACCGCCTGGCCGCGTCCGCCGTCGCCGCCATCGAGCAGGACCGGAGGGGAGGCTCGCCCCGCGTCGTGCACGTCGACCTGCGTCCGCTGGCCCACGAGATCACCGACGCGATGCTCACCGGCTTCCAGGCCCCCGCCCTGGCAGCGGCGACCGCTGCGGTCGTCGAGGCCGACGCGCTCGTCTTCGTCTCGCCGATCTTCACCGCAGGCATGAGCGGCCTGGCGAAGTCCTTCCTCGACGTGATGGACAAGGACGCCCTCGCCGACATGCCCGTCCTGCTCGGCGCGACGGGCGGCACGGCACGGCACTCCCTGGCACTCGAGCACGCGATGCGCCCGGTGTTCGCGTACCTCCGCGCGGCCGTCGTGCCGACCGGGGTGTTCGCCGCGACCGACGATTGGGGCACCCAGGGTGACCAGGCGGCCCTGGACGGTCGCATCCGCCGGGCCGGGACCGACCTCGCCTGGGCGATCGGAGCCTCCCGTCGGTCACCGCAGGAGGCGGACGCCCTGCCGGAGGTGCAGGACTTCGCGAGCCTGCTCGGCGGGCTCGGTCACTAGAGCGGGCGGACGAACAGCCGGAACCGGACCGGACGGCCGTCCGCGTCGGTGTCGGTCGTGCTCGCGAACTCGCGGACGAAGGTGAAGCCGGCACGCTCGGCGACCTTGGCGGAGGCGGCGTTGCGGACGTCGGCGCGGATCGCGGCACGGGTCCCGACACCTCCGGAGCGGATGCGGTCGCAGATCTGCGCGACGGCGATCGCCGTCACGCCGCGACCGCGCATCCACGGGGCGATGCCGTAGGCGATGTTGACGTCGCCCGGATCGAGGCCGTCGTGGACGTCGGGGTCGTAGTCGATGGTGCCGACACAGTCACCGTCGACGAGGACCGCGAATGCGCGTTTGCCCGCGCCGGCCGCTGCCTCGCGGGCGAGGCGGTCGACGTAGGCCTGGGTGCCGACGACCGTGCTGCGTCCGCCGCTCAGCCAGCGGATCGTCTCGTCGTCCTCCGCCGCGACGATCGCCGCGGCGTGCTCGTGCCGGAGCGGTTCGACGGTGATGTCCACTCATCCACCGTACCGGGCTCTTAGGCGGACCACAGGGTTCCTCGGGGAGCGGCGCAGCTGACGCCCGGTGTCCTCATCGTCACGGCCGCGAGCCTCGTGGTGACGGCGAGGAGGAACGATGGACACCAGGGGCAGTGGGAAGCGGTCCGCACGGATCACGAGCGCGCTGGTCGGTGCCGGCGGGCTCGTGGTGGCGCTGGTCACCGGCGGCGGGCTGTGGCTCGGGCACACCGAGGCCGCGACGACCGGTGACACCAGCACGTCGACGTCGACCTCCACGGACACGGACGCCGGGACGTCCACGGACACCGGGACGTCCGCCGGCACCGGGACGTCGTCCGACACGGGCGTCAGCCAGGGCACCACCGGCGGCACCGACGCGACGACGACGGGATCGTGACCGTGCGCGCCGCCACCTCGTGGGACGTCTGGACCACGACCGCCCGGGTCGTGCTCGACCACCGCGACCGCCGTCACCTCGCCGCAGCGGAGTCGTGCGTGCGCGAGGTCCTCGCCGCCGTCGACGACGCGTGCAGCCGCTTCCGTTCCGACTCCGAGCTGCGCTCCCGTGCCGCGGAACTCGAACGCGGCGCCGTCGTCTCACCCCTGCTCGCGAGTCTCGTCCACCAGGCACTCGACGCCGCCGAGACCACGGGCGGCGACGTCGACCCGACGCTCGGGGCGCGCATGGTCGCACTCGGGTACGACGCAGCCTTCGCCGACGCCCCGCCGACCGACACCCCGACGGAGCTCGCCGCGGCGCTCGACGGGCGGCCGGCCTGGAAGCGCGTCCTGCTCTCCGGCACCTTCCTCCGGGTCCCGCACGGGGTGGTCCTCGACCTCGGCGCCACCGCGAAGGCCGCTGCTGCCGACATGGCCGCCGCGAGCGTCACCGCCCGGTTCGGCATCGGCGTGCTCGTCTCCCTCGGCGGGGACGTCGCCACCGCGGGTCCGGAACCGCACGGCGGATGGCAGGTGCTGGTGCAGGACCTCGACGACGACCCGACCGAACGGGTCACCCTGTCGCCCGGGTGGTCGATCGCGACGTCGAGCACCCAGAAGCGCCGATGGGAGCAGGACGGGGACGCACGGCACCACATCCTGGACCCGCGGTGGGGGCTGCCGGCTGACCCGGTCTGGCGGAGCGTGACGGTCGTCGCACCGTCGTGCGTCCTCGCGAACACGTTCACCACCGCAGCGGTCGTCCGCGGTCACCGTGCTCCCGCGATGCTCCGGGCGCACGGCGTCGCAGCGAGACTGGTGGGGGCGAACGGAGACGTCGTGCGCCTCGGGGGATGGCCGGACGAACGGCTGGTCGCCTGATGGACACCGCGCTGTGGGTCCTCGGGCGAGGGATGGGCGTGGCGGCCGTCGTGCTGCTCTCCCTGACGGTCGTGCTCGGCATCGTCACGCGTGGCGGCCGTCCGCTCCGGGGCCTCCCGCGCTTCGCCGTCCAGCTCGTGCACCGGGACGTCGCCCTCGCCGCGACGCTCTTCGTCGTCGTGCACGTGGTGACGCTGCTCCTCGACACCGAGGCCGAACTGCGGCTGGTCGACACGGTCGTGCCGTTCGTCGGCACCTACCGCTGGTTCTGGCTCGGGCTCGGGACGCTCGCGGTGGACCTGCTCGTCGTCCTCGTCGTCACCGCGTTGCTCCGGCGGGTGATCGGCCCGCGGGTGTTCCGCGTCGTGCACTGGACGGCGTACGCGATGTGGCCGGTGGCGATGGCACACGCGATCGGCACCGGGACGGACGGGACCTCGGCGTGGTTCCTGGTCGTCGCCGGGGTCGGTGCCGCAGCGGTCACCGGTGCCGTCGTGTGGCGCTGCTCCGACCGGGTCACCGAACACCGCACGCTCCACCTCGAGAGGACGGCCCGACCATGACGACCACCACCGCGATCGCTCCACCACTCGGCGTCCGGAGGCTCCTCGCAGCGTCGGGCCCCGCACTCGCCGACCACGTGCGGACACACGGCCCGATGCCGTCCGTGCGACCGGGGATCATCGACGAGCTCGGGCTCGCCGGCATCGACGGCCGCGGCGGAGCCGGGTTCCCGCTCGCGCGCAAGCTCGCTGCGAGCGTCGCCGCCGCGCGCACCGAGACGGCGGCCTCGGTGCACTCGCGCAGGCGCACACCCCTCGTGATCGGGAACGCCGCCGAGGGTGAGCCCGCGAGCCGGAAGGACGCCGTCCTGCTCGCGACGAGTCCGCACCTCGTGCTGGACGGACTCGTCGTCGCGGCGCTCGCCGTTGGGGCGACCGACGCGGTCCTGGCGACCGGCGCGGCGAACGCCGACGTCGTGCAGCGAGCACTCGCCGAGCGGCACGACGCAGTCGCGATCACGCTCCGGGTGCTCCCGCACACGTCGTTCGTGTCGGGCGAGGCCGCAGCGCTCGCGTCCGCCGTGGCCGGCGGTCCGGGGAAGCCGACCGACCGGGTCGTCCGGCTCGCCGAACGCGGCCCGAGCGGACGCCCGACGATCGTCTCGAACGTCGAGACCCTCGCGCAGGCCGCACTCGTCGCACGCTGGGGCGCGGCGTGGAACCGCTCGATCGGGACCGCGTCGGCACCCGGGACCCGTCTCGTGACCGTCAGCGACGTCCGTGACCCGGCCACGGCGGTGGTGCTCGAGGTGGCGGGCGGGACGGTGCTCGGGGAGGTGATCCGGGCCTCCAGGGCGGTTCCCGACCCCGCGCGGACGCGAGCCGTGCTGGTCGGCGGATGGGGCGGGACGTGGGTGCCGGCGGCCGCGCTCGACGCGACGCTCGATGCGGACGGACTGGGGCCGTGGGGTGCCTCGCCGGGTGCCGGCGTGGTGGCGGTGCTCGACGACGAGACATGCCCGGTCTCGGTCACGGCCCGCATCGCGGCGGCGCTCGCCGGGGCGTCTGCGGGACGGTGCGGGCCGTGCGTGAACGGGCTGCCGCGTCTGGCCGACGTGCTCGGGGCGCTGACCGCCGGTGCGCGTGGCGCTGACCTGGCGGGGGAGGTGCGTCGCCTGACCGGGCTCATCGACGGGCGGGGTGCGTGTCACCACCCGGACGGTGTCGCACGGATGGTGCGGAGTGCGCTCAGCGTGTTCCACGAGGACGTGCAGGCACACCTCGGCGGCACCTGTGCGGTGCGGCGATGAACGGCCGTGCCGGGGCGAGCCCCCGCGCCGGCGCGACGGCACTGCACGTGGACTGGACGCGGTGCCGTGGGCGCGGGCTCTGCACGGAGCTCCTCACCGAGCGGTTGGACCGCGACGAGTGGGGCTTCCCGATCGCCCGTGACGGGGGTCGGACCCGCGACGTGCCACTCGCCCCGTCGGACGTCGCTGCGGCACAGGACGCCGTCGCGATGTGCCCGGTGCAGGCGCTCCGACTCGTCAGTACCAGTGCGGGTTGACGCTCATCTCGTGGTTCCACGCGCCGCACGGGGTGCCGTAGCTCGACTTGATGTACGCCAGACCCCAGTTGATCTGCGTGTTCGCGTTGGTCCGCCAGTCGGCTCCGGCGGCACCGAGCTTCGATGCGGGGAGCGCCTGGGGGATGCCGTACGCACCGCTCGAGGAGTTCAGGGCGTTCGCGCGCCAGCCGGACTCCTGCGTCCACAGGGAGACGAGGCAGCCGTACTGGTCGTCGCCCCAGCCGTAGTTGCCGAGGACGCTCCTGGCGTAGGCCTTCGCGGCCGCCGGGTCGACCGTGACCCCGGAGGTGCTCGGGTACGAGGTGCCGGTCGACGGGGTGGTGGTCGCGGCCTCGGCGGCGGCCTGCGCTGCTGCCGCCTGCGCCGCTGCCTGGGCGGCGACGGCCTGGCCGACCTCGTACTGCTGCTCGGTGGCGGCGGTCGTGTCGTTCAGCGACGCGAGCTGCGCGTAGAGCTCGTTGCTGTGGTCCTTCGTGGAGGCGACGGCGGCGTCCGCCTTCTGCTCGGCGGTCTTCGCCGCGGCGGAGCGTTCCTCGGCCGCCTGCGCGAGCGACGCACGCTCGTCCTCGGCGCGCTTCGCCTGGTCGTGCAGGGACGACGCGGTCTTCGCCGCGACCGATGCCTCGTCCATCACGCCGGCCCACGTGCTCGACAGCTGGTCCATCGCGCCGAGCTGGTAGAGCAGCTGGTCCGGGTTCTTCGCGGTCGCGATGCGCGTGGTCATCTGGTTCGTGGAACCGTCGCGGTACAGGTTCGCGGCGAGCTGGCCGGCCCGCGTCTGCGCGCGCGTCGCGGTCGCCGACGCCTCGTCGGCCTGGGACTGGAGGCTCGTGGCGGTCTGGGTGGCTTCGCTCAGGTCCGCCTCGGCCTTCGTCGCCTTCGCAGACGCGTCGAGCGCGGTCTGCGACTTGGCAGCGGCGTCCGCCTGCGCGGACTGCAGCGCTGCCTGGACCTTCTTCACCTCGGCCGCCTTGGCGTCCGCGTTCCCCTTCGCCTTCTGCACGTCCTGCCAGGTCGGGTAGTCCGTCGCGCTCGCGGGTGCAGCGGTCACGACGGGGGCGACGAGCGCACCGACGACCACGGCGGCCGCGACGAGTACGCGTCTGGCAGGGGATCGACGCATGGACGCAGGCTATCGGGGACACGCCCGTTCGCTACGAGCCTCGCCGTCGATTCACCGCCGACTGCTAAAGTCGAGGCGTCCGGGGACCGTTTCCCGAGACGACACACAACATCGCACGCAGACCGGCACGAAGCTGGTCATCGGTGGTGGCATGCGGGCCGACCTCGTCCCGACTGCTTCTACTGCTGGCCAGGCATGCGTTCCGCGTCGTGGAGCGCACGTGCACGCGTGTGCCCGAGGCCGGGTCTGCTGCATCACAGACGCAAGGAGGCATCCTCTTGGAGGGTCCCGAAATCAAGTTCGCTGAAGCGATCATCGACAACGGTCGCTACGGCACCAGGACGGTCCGGTTCGAGACCGGCCGTCTCGCGCAGCAGGCACAGGGTGCCGTCGCCGCGTACCTGGACGAAGAGACCATGCTGCTCTCGGCCACCAGCGCCGGCAAGCACCCGCGCGAGGGCTTCGACTTCTTCCCGCTGACGGTCGATGTCGAAGAGCGCTCGTACGCCGCCGGCAAGATCCCCGGCTCGTTCTTCCGCCGCGAGGGCCGCCCCTCGACCGAGGCGATCCTGGTCTGCCGGCTCATCGACCGGCCGCTGCGCCCGTCGTTCGTCGACGGCCTCCGCAACGAGGTCCAGATCGTCATCACCGTCCTGAGCATCGCTCCTGACGAGTTCTACGACGCGCTCGCGATCAACGCGGCATCGGCGTCGACGCAGATCTCCGGTCTGCCGTTTTCCGGCCCCATCGCGGGTGTGCGCCTGGCGCTCATCGGCGACCAGTGGGTCGCGTTCCCGAAGGCGTCGCAGCTCGCCGAGGCCGTCTTCGACCTCACCGTCGCCGGCCGTGTCGTCACGGACGAGGCGGGCAACGAGGACGTCGCGATCATGATGGTCGAGGCCGAGGCCACCGAGCACAGCTGGGACCTCATCCAGGGCGGCGCCACCAAGCCCGACGAGGCCGTCGTCGCGCAGGGCCTCGAGGCGGCGAAGCCGTTCCTCAAGGTCCTCGTCGAGGCGCAGGCGAAGATGGCCGCGCAGTCGGCCAAGGAGATCCAGGACTACCCGGTCTTCCCGCCGTACGCCCCCGAGGTCTACGACGCGGTCGAGGCCATCGCCCTGTCCGAGCTCGGCGACGTCTACAAGATCGCCGGCAAGCTCGAGCGCCAGGACGCGGACGACGCCCTCAAGGCCCGCGTCAAGGAGGCCATCGCCGCGAAGGTGACGGCCGGTGAGCTCCCGGAGTCGGCCAACGGCCAGGTCAGCGGTGCCTACAAGTCGGTCACGAAGAAGGTCGTCCGCGGCCGCATCCTGACCGAGCAGGTCCGCATGGACGGTCGCGGCCTCGCCGACATCCGTCCGCTCGACGCCGAGGTCGCCGTGATCCCGCGCGTCCACGGTTCGGCGATCTTCCAGCGCGGCGAGACGCAGATCCTCGGCGTCACCACGCTGAACATGCTCAAGATGGAGCAGCAGATCGACTCGCTGTCGCCCGTCACGAAGAAGCGCTACCTGCACCACTACAACTTCCCGCCCTACTCGACCGGTGAGACCGGCCGCGTGGGTTCGCCGAAGCGTCGCGAGATCGGGCACGGCTTCCTCGCCGAGCGCGCCCTCGTGCCGGTGCTCCCGTCGCGCGAGGAGTTCCCGTACGCGATCCGTCAGGTGTCCGAGGCCCTCGGCTCCAACGGCTCGACGTCGATGGGTTCCGTCTGCGCCTCGACCCTGTCGCTCCTCAACGCCGGTGTGCCGCTCAAGGCCCCGGTCGCGGGCATCGCGATGGGCCTCGTCTCCGACACCGTCGACGGCCAGACCCGCTACGCGGCGCTGACCGACATCCTCGGTGCCGAGGACGCCCTCGGCGACATGGACTTCAAGGTCGCCGGTACCTCGGAGTTCGTCACCGCGATCCAGCTCGACACCAAGCTCGACGGCATCCCGTCGTCGGTGCTCGACGCCGCGCTGAAGCAGGCCAAGGAGGCCCGCTCGGCCATCCTCGGTGTCCTCACCGAGGCGATCGACGCCCCCGACGAGATGGCGGACACCGCGCCGCGTGTCATCTCCGTGCAGATCCCCGTTGACAAGATCGGCGAGCTGATCGGCCCGAAGGGCAAGACGATCAACGGGATCCAGGACGAGACCGGCGCCGACATCTCCATCGAGGACGACGGCACCGTGTACATCGGCGCCGTCGACGGTCCGTCGGCCGAGGCCGCTCGCGCCCAGGTCAACGCGATCGCGAACCCGACCAACCCGGAGATCGGGGACCAGTTCCTCGGCACCGTCGTGAAGATCGCCACCTTCGGCGCCTTCGTGTCGCTGCTCCCGGGCCGCGACGGTCTGCTCCACGTCTCCGAGGTGCGCAAGCTCGCCGGTGGCAAGCGTGTCGAGAACGTCGAGGACGTCCTCGGCGTCGGCCAGAAGATCCTGGTCGAGGTCACCAAGGTCGATGACCGCGGCAAGCTCTCGCTCGCGCCGGTCGTCGCCGAGGAGTCGGACACCGACAGCAGTGGTGCGCGCGAGGAGTCCACGGACGCCACCGTCTGATCCACTCCTGCACGCAGAACGGCCGTCGTCCTTCGGGACGGCGGCCGTTCCGCGTGTGTGGGGTGGCCGGGCCGGGTGGGCCTGGGCCGGGTGGGCCGAATCGTGCATAGAAAGCGGAATCGCGCGTAGGAGGCCGAGATTTCCGACCTCCTACGCGCGATTCGTCTTCCTACTGCAAGCGCGATGGGAAGGAACGCCTGCTACTCCGCGGGGGTCTCCTGTGTGCCCATCAGCACGGCACGCGCGAGGAGGTGCTCCCGCAACATGAACCCGACGACCGCGGGGGTCGCATCGGCGGGGACCTCGAGCAGCGGGACGTCGAGCGCACTCAGCGTGAAGAAGTAGCGGTGGGACCCGTGCCCGGCGGGAGGCGCTGCACCGAGGAACGTGTCCGACCCGAACTCGTTGTGCCGACGGAGTGCCGCAGCGGGCAACAGCGCGTCGTCCGTGCCGGCACCGGCAGGGAGCGACGTGACATCGGCCGGGATGTCCGACACACACCAGTGCCAGAAGCCCGAGCCCGTCGGTGCATCGGGGTCGTACACGGTGAGCACGTAGCTCTGCGTGTCCTCGGGGGCTCCCGACCACTCGAGGGCGGGGGAGCGGTCCTCGCCACCGACGTCGCCGCCGCGCGCGGACGTCGGCAGCTCGTCACCGTCGGTGAAGTCGGGGCTGGTGAGGGTGAAGGTGGGCACCTCGGGGAGGCGCCAGAGCGGGTCGTTTGCCATGCACCCAGGCAACCACCCGTGCCATGGAGGCGACCGGAGGCGGACGGAAGGCACGGTGCGAGCGGGCACCGTGCCTCCCGTCCGGGTCGTGGTCGCGACCACGGCGACCAGACGGATCAGGCCGGGCCGGTCGCGCTCCCCGGGTTGCCGCTGGCGACGATCGCTCCGTTGACGCCCTCGGGGAAGAAGCCGCCCTTGTCGATCTGGTTCGGCGTCAGGAACACCACGTTGAGCACCCGTTCGGCGGTGCGACCGTAGGCGAGGGAGTTCGCGTCGGTCGGCACGAGGTTCACCGCGCCACTCGACGTCGTGATGCCCTGGTCGTCGTCCGTGGTGCCGTCGAGCGAGTCCCGGGCGTCCGAGATCTTGTTCGCCGGCACCTGCAGGCCCTTGTCGTACAGCTTCGACCGGATGATGCCGGCGTGGTAGGCCTCGACGGCGAGGATCCCGGCGGCGGCGCTGAGGTACGTCTTGCTGGAGATCAGGGGAGCAGCGCCCTTGTAGGCGGTGACCCCCACGTCCTCGAAGACGTACGCCCCGAGCAGGAAGTTCTCCTCGCTCGCGAACGGGTCGAACGTGCCCGTGGGCCCGACGACCCCCGCGGCTCGGGCGGCGGCCGTGAAGCTGCCCACCAGGTCGATCTTGGGACGGGACACCTTCGCGTCCCCGAGCGCACTCCGGAGGAACGCGACGTGCGCGCGTTCGTCGTTCGCGATCTCGGTGGCGATCCCGCGGATGGCTGCGGTCTTGAACGGCACCTTCTTGCCACCGATGACCGGCCCCTGGGGGTCGATGCCGGTGATCATGCTGTCGGTCAGGCCCGTGCCGAACACGGCGCGGAGGTAGAACTCGGCCTCGAGGTACTCGAGGTTGAGCGCGAAGTTGAGGATCGCGGCGTCGGAGACGGCGGCGTCCTCCTCGGGGGTGGCGGAGGCGGGGGCGGCGGTGAGCACCGACGAGCCGAGCGCGGCGATGCCGGCTGAGGCGCCGGCGACACCGGCGGCTGCGAAGAAGCGTCGTCGGTCGAGCGCGTTCTCGGCGCTGCGGTCGATGGCGTGACGGATGAAACGGTTGTCGAACATCGTTGTCCTCGAGACGTGCGGGCAGCACGGGGCCCTGGCCGACGCTGCAGGGAAACGGGTCGGCCGGGGCACGATCGGCGGGTTGGTCGACCGTGCGGTCAAGGTACCCCCGAACAGGGGTCGTCACCAGGGGTGCGCGGAAACCGGCGGACGCCGTCAGCCGGCGAGGACGCGTTCGGCGACGCGACGGAGTGCCGCTGTCGCCGCGATGGCGTCGCCGGCGTAGGCGCCCGACATGGCGCCGTCCCGCGCGAGCATGAGCTCGTCGGCGCCGTCGCCCGGGAGCGCGTGGCCGGCGGCCTGCAGGAGTTCCGCGAGACGTTCCGTGTACCAGTCCCGGTGGCTCGCGACCACCTGGCGGACGGGGTCGCGCGGGTCGTGGTACTCGGCGGCGGCGTTGAGGAACGCGCAGCCGCGGAACTCGGCCTCGTTCACCTCGTCCGAGACGGCGTCGACCCAGGCGCGGACAGCCCGGGGCGCTTCGCCGGCGTCGGTGACGAGGCGCTCGAACCGGTCCTGCACGCGCTCGTGCTGCGTCCGGATGTAGGCCAGGATCAGGTTGTCCTTGGACCCGTAGTGCTTGTAGAACGTCGCCTTCGTGACGCTCGCCTCGGAGATGAGGCGGTCGACGCCGACGCTGTGGATCCCCTCTTCGTAGAAGAGTCGCGTCGCGGTCTCGAGGATCCGGACCTTCGCGCCGCCGGAGCGGGGAGCCGGGGGGACGCTCGACCCGTCCGACGACGCGAGGTTCGGATTGCTCGGCCCAAGGAGACGCTGGACGGCCGGTTGGGGGGAATCGACCGTCACAGCGTGGCTCCTTGGGACTCATCGGCTCCGCGGCTGAGTGGGGGGACTCGTGCCGCCGAGGACTGATGTCCCGAGCCACCGGATCGGAATCTAGGGGGGGCTACCGATCCGGCGTCCGCAACTGTAGCACATGGAGGACAGACAGACGTGTCGGTCTGTCCTCACTTTGTGTACCCCATTTCGAGGCACACGCTGACTTCGGCCCAGCGCCCGGGGAACGTCAGTAGGCTCGACCGCGATGAACCACCCAGTGCCGTTGCCCCTCGAGGCCCCGGACACGTCGTTCCTGACGTCCGGGGGATCCTTCGTCCGCCGCACCGTCCTCCCCTCGGGCGTGCGCGTGCTGACCGAGGCCGTTCCGGCGTCCCACTCGACGAGCATCGGGTACTGGGTCGGAGTCGGGTCCCGAGACGAACGAGCCGGCCAGTACGGCTCCACGCACTTCCTCGAACACCTGCTGTTCAAGGGCACCACGACCCGCAGCGCGCTCGACATCGCCGTGGCGTTCGACTCCGTCGGTGGCGAGCACAACGCCGCGACCGCCAAGGAGTACACGTGCTACTACGCCCGTGTCCGTGACGCCGACGTGCCGATGGCCGTCCGGGTCATCGGTGACATGGTCACGAACTCGGTGCTCGAAGCGGATGCGTTCGACGTCGAGCGCGGCGTCATCCTCGAAGAGCTCGCGATGGCCGCCGACGACCCGGCCGACGTCGCCGGCGAGGCGTTCTTCGCCGCGGCCTTCGAGGGGCACTCGCTCGGCCGACCGATCGGCGGGACGCCGGAGAGCATCCGCGCGGTGCAACGTGACGAGGTCCTGTCCCACTACGCGGAGCACTACGCGCCGAACGGGCTCGTCATCACCGCGGCCGGAGCCGTCGACCACGACCGCTTCTGCGCCCTCGTCGAAGAGGTCTTCCAGAGCGCCGGTCGCGCCCGTCCGGTCGCCAGGCGCACGGCGCAGCCCGTGGCGGACCCCGCCGTCGAGAAGCTCACGGTGGTGCACCGTCCCACCGAGCAGGTGAGCATGCTCCGCGGCTCGCAGGGCCTGGACCTCCGTGACGACCGTCGTCCGGTGTTGAGCGTGCTGAACGCCGTCCTCGGTGGGGGCATGAGCTCCCGGCTCTTCCAGGAGGTCCGTGAACGCCGAGGTCTCGCCTACGCGGTGTCCTCCTTCGCGCCCGCCTACCTCGACAACGGTGCGTTCGGTGTGTACGCGGGCTGCGCTCCCGACAAGGTCGGCGGCGTGATCGAGATCGTCGACGCCGAGTTCGCGCGGATGGCCGACGACGGCATCACCGACGACGAACTCCGCCGCGCGAAGGGGCAGATCGAGGGAGCGGTGACGCTCTCCCTCGAGGACTCCGACGCGCGGATGACCCGGCTCGGGCGCGCCGAACTCGGCACCGGCGAGTTCACCGACCTCGACACCGCACTCGAACGGGTCGACCGGGTCACGACTGACGACGTGCTCGAACTCGCCAGAGACCTGCTGACCCGCCCGAAGATCACGTCGGTGGTCGGCGACGTCGAGCGCTCGGCACTCGAGTCCGCGATCGGCATCGGCGGTCGATGACGGAGATGTCGCACTACCTCTACCTCGTCCGGCACGGCGAGCACCAGGACGCCGAGCACGGACTCCGCGACGGCAAGCTCTCCGAGCGCGGCAAGCGCCAGTCGATGCTCGTCGCCGACCGGCTCGGCGGCGTGCCGTTCGACGGCGTCTGGCACTCGCCGCTCGAAGCGCCGAGCGAGACCGCGTCGTTCCTCGCGCAGCGGTTGCCCGCGATCCAGCCGGAACCGTCGACGCTGCTGTTCGACTGCATCCCCTCTGGACCGACGCCGGACATGCCCGCTGCGTACAAGAAGTTCTACGGCGGCATCACCGAGGAGGAGATCATCGCCGGGCAGGCCCAGATGGGCGATGCGGTTGCGGAGTGGTTCACGCCGGCGATGCGCGACCGGCACGACCTGATCATCACGCACAACGCCGTGATCGGCTGGTTCGTGCGCGAGGTCTTCCAGGCGCCCGAGTGGCGCTGGATGGGGACGAACGTCGCCCACACGGCGCTGACGATCATCCGCATCCGGTCGGCGAAGCCCGCCGAGCTCGTGACCCTCAACGACACGGCGCACCTGCCGGTGGAGCTCCGGACCGGCCTGCCGGTCGACCAGCCGCTCTAGTCGCGACCGCGATCCGGACGGGAGGCTCGTGGCGGCCCCGCCACGAGCCTCCGTCCGCCGTCAGCGCGCGTCCGGGACCCTGCAGCCCTGAGCCGCGCCCGCCCCCATCGAGTGCGCAGAAGCGGCGCTCCGCCGCCGCCGCGCGCCGCCGTATCCGCGCACTCGTCCCGCCGCCGGCACCGGACTGGAGGCACGGTGCGGGGCCGCCACGAGCCTCCCGTCCAACGGCTCACCGGCCCGCCCGCATCGAGTGCGCAGGAACGGCGCTCCGCCGCCGCCGCGCGTCGCCACATCCGCGCACTCGTCCCGCCGCCGGCACCGGACTGGAGGCACGGTGCGGGGCCGCCACGGACCTCCCGTCCGGCGGCTCACCTGCCCGGCCCGGCCCGGCCACCCCATCGAGTGCGCAGAAGCGGCGCTCCGCCGCCGCCGCGCGCCGCCGTATCCGCGCACTCGTCCCGCCCCGCCACCGGACCGCAGGCGTGATCCGGACGGGAGGCTCGTGGCGGCCCCGCCACGAGCCTCCAGACCGCCGTCAGCGCGCGTCCGGGGCCACCGGCTTGCGGTACCAGGCGGTCGCGTTCGGGTTGTCGTTGAACGGCTCGACGCGCGCGTAGCCCCGCGAGCGGTACATGGCACCGGCTGCGACGAGCGAGTCGTTCGTGTCGAGCACGATCGACGTCGCGCCGAGTCCGGCGGCCGCGCGCTCCAGCTCGTCCATGATCGCCGTGGCCACGCCCCGCCCGCGGCCCTCGGGCGTGACGAACACGTGCTTCACCTCGAACCGCACGTCGTCGCCGTCGTCCGCGATGCGCCGGAGCCCGCCGCAGCCGAGCGCCCGTCCCGCGTCGTCCGAGGCGACCGCGAACACGCCGTTCGGCGGGGTGAACTCCGCGGCGGGCGTCCGCTTCCGCGAGTAGCTGCCCTGCGCGCTCGGGAACGTCGCCTCGCGCTCGTCGAGGTAGGCGTCGAGCAGCACGTCGACCTCCGGCAGGTCGGCCGGGACGATGCGGACGGTGACCCGGGTGCGCTCGGTGGTCATGCGTCGATCCTAGGATGGGGCGCATGGTCACTCCCGTCGCCGTCGTCGGCGCCACCGGTCGTCTCGGGGGCCTCGTGGCCGCCGTCGTCGAGGAACTCCCCGGGTTCGAGCTCGTCGCCAGCCTGTCGTCGAAGGACGGCGCGCACGAAGCCGGGCCGTCGGTCTTCCACGGCGCCGGGATCGTCGTCGACGTCACCGTCCCGGCGCTCAGCCCCGCGATCGTGGCGAACGCGCTGGAGAGCGGTGCGAACGTGCTCGTCGGCACGTCCGGCTGGTCAGCAGACCGTCTCGCGAAGCTCCGGTCGTCGCTCGATGCACGTCCGGAGCAGGGCGCGCTCGTGGTGCCGAACTTCTCGATCGGATCGGTCCTCGGCACCCACCTGGCGACGATCGCCGCGCCGTGGTTCCCGGCGATCGAGATCGTCGAGACCCACCACGCCGGCAAGATCGACTCCCCGTCCGGCACCGCCGTGCGCACCGCCGAGCTCATCTCCGACGCCCGGCGAGCGGTCGGCCCGGTCGACGCCCCGCACGTCGACCAGCGTGCCCGCGGGCAGCAGGTCGCGAGCGTGCCGATCCACTCGCTGCGGCTGCCGGGAGTCAAGGCCGTGCAGGACGTGGTGCTGAGCGGCCCGGGGGAGACCCTGACGATCCGGCACGACACGAACGACGACGTGGCCTACGCACCGGGCATCCGCGCCGCCCTCGCCGCGGTCGGCGACCTCCGCGGGCTGTCGGTCGGGCTCGGCACCGTGCTCGGCATCGGCTAGGAGCACCGCGTGAAGCCATCTACCAGGAGCACCGCGTGAAGCTCCGCTCGCCGTTCTGGGGCGCCGCCCTGATGACGGTGCTCCTCGCGCTCTACATCGTGCTCGTCGGGCAGCGCGCCGTGGCGTTCATCGCGACGGGCCTCGCCGTGGGCATCGCGATCGGCGTCGCGCTCTTCGTCGTCGCGGCCATCGGTGCGCTCCTGCTCGTGCTCGAGTTCCGGTTCGGGCTGCGCATCACGCGGCTCGGTGCCCGCCTCGAACGCGAGCACGGCACCCCGGCCGACGTCGTCCCGCTGCGTCCGTCCGGCCGACCCGACCGAACGGCGGCAGACGAGCTCTTCCCGCAGTACAAGGCCGCGGTCGAGGCCGCTCCGGACGACTGGCGTGCCTGGTTCCGACTCGGGGTCGTCTACGACGCCGCAGGCGACCGGAAGCGAGCCAGGGCAGCGATGCGGACCGCCCTGGCCCACTCCCGCTAGAACGCCGCGTCGACCGCGGCTTCTGCCCGGGTGTACCGGAAGGCGTAGCCGGACTCGAGCAGCTTCGTCGGGACCATCTGCTGGCTCGACAGCAGCATCTCGTCCGCGGCGTCCCGCAGCAGCGCCTTCAGCGCGAACTCCGGGATCCGGAAGAGGTACGGGCGGTGCAGGTCCTCGGCGACGCGCTTCGTGATCCGGTCGGCGACGGCCGGTTCCGGACCGGCGAGGTTCACCGGGCCGGACACCTCGGCTGCGGAGGACACGGTGGCGAGGTGCACGATCGCACCGACCTCGTCCTCGAGCGCGATCCACGGCCAGTGTTGGCCGCCGGTGCCGAGTCGTCCGCCCAGCCCGGCCTTCGTGAGTGGCACGAGCGGTGCGAGCGCCCCGCCGCCCTTCCCGACGACGATGCCGGTCCGCAACGTGACCACCCTGACCCCGTCCGGCGCCCGGTTCGCGGCGGCTTCCCATGCGGTGCACACCTCGGCGAGGAAGCCCGTCCCGGCATCGGCGTCGTCCCCGAGCACGTCGGAGGGACGGTCGCCGTAGACGCCGGACGCGGACCCGGACAGGAACAGGCGCGGCGGGGTCGTCGCGTGCCGCATCGCCTCGACGAGCGTGTCCGTCGCGTCGACCCGGGAGCGCAGGATCTCCTGCTTGTACGTGTCCGTCCACGGCAGCTTGCCGATGTTCGCCCCGGCGAGGTTGACGACGACGTCCGCGCCGTCGAGGACCGCGGGGTCGAGCGGTCGGCTGCCGGGGGCCCACCGGAACTCCGTCGGGGTGTGCGGCTCGCGCCGCACCAGGGTCGAGACGTGGTGCCCGGCATCGCGCAGGGCACGCACCAGCGGGGTCCCGATGAACCCGGACGCGCCGGCCACCAGGATCGAGAGCGGTTCGGTCATGGAGACCACGCTACGCAGTCGGTCTGGAGGCTCGGGGGACGTCTCGCACGTCGACTCGCCAGTGTGGGTGGTCGCGTTTAGGCTTCGGGTGTGACCGACACCGCGACCGTCCAGCCCGACGCCACCGTTGCCACCCCGTACGAAGACCTGCTCCGGCGCGTCCTCGACGACGGCGCTCCCAAGGGCGACCGCACCGGGACCGGCACACGCAGCATCTTCGGCGCGCAGCTCCGGTTCGACCTGTCGAAGGGCTTCCCCCTCGTCACGACCAAGCGTGTGCACTTCAAGTCGATCGCGTACGAACTCCTCTGGTTCCTGCGCGGCGACGGCAACGCGACCTGGCTGCAGGAGCACGGCGTGCGGATCTGGAACGAGTGGGCGGACGGGTCCGGCGACCTCGGCCCGGTCTACGGCGTGCAGTGGCGGTCGTGGCCGACGCCGTCCGGGGAGCACATCGACCAGATCGCCCAGGTCATCGAGCAGATCCGGACGAACCCCGACTCGCGCCGGCTCATCGTGTCGGCGTGGAACGTGTCGGACATCCCGGACATGGCGCTCGCACCGTGCCACGCCTTCTTCCAGTTCTTCGTCAACGACGGCAAGCTCTCGTGCCAGCTCTACCAGCGGAGCGCGGACATGTTCCTCGGCGTGCCGTTCAACATCGCCTCGTACGCACTCCTGACGCACATGATCGCGGCGCAGACCGGGCTCGAGGTCGGTGACTTCGTGTGGACGGGCGGCGACTGCCACATCTACGACAACCACGTCGAGCAGGTCCGCGAGCAGCTCTCCCGCACGCCGTACGCGCCGCCGACGCTCGAGATCGCGCACCGTGACTCGATCGACGACTACGAGTACGAGGACTTCGAGGTCCTCGGCTACCACCACCACCCGGCGATCAAGGGCGCGGTCGCCGTCTGATGCCGCCGGAGCAGTGGGTCGAACCCGTCCGGGGTGTCGGCCTGGTCTGGGCGCGGTCGCTCGACGGGGTCATCGGCGCGGACGGCGGGATGCCGTGGCACGTGCCGGAGGACCTCGCGCACTTCCGGCAGGTGACGGGGGACGCCACCGTCGTGATGGGTCGGCGCACCTGGGACTCGCTGCCGGAGCGCTTCCGACCGCTCCCGGGTCGCCGCAACGTCGTGCTCACCCGCGACGCGTCGTGGTCGGCCGACGGCGCCGAGGCCGTGCACGACCTGGCGACGGCGCTCGACACCGACGAGCCCGTCTGGGTCATCGGCGGGGGACAGGTCTACGAGGCGGCGGTGCCCTTCGCGGACCGGGTCTCCGAGACCGTGATCGACACCGAGGTCGCCGGCGACACCGTCGCGCCGACGCTGGACGACGCGTGGTCGCTCGTCGACGAGGGCCCGTGGCAGACCTCCCGCACGGGCGTCCGCTACCGCTTCCTGGAGTGGCGCCGCCGCTCGTAGCGCGCGCCGCGCGCCTCCCTCGATCTGGTGGGTGGCGTGTGTGGGGCGGGACCGGCGTGACGGTGCCGCGCCGAGCCTCCCGGCCGGCCGCTGGTGCCGCACCGTCCGGGCGGACGGCCTCGCCCGCGCGCATCCCCGGTACGCTGGTGGCCGTGTCCCCGCGTGAGAATCCCTTCGGTCAGGTCCTCGTCGCCCTCGTGACCCCCTTCACCGCCGACGGTGAAGTGGACTGGCCGGGCGTCGAGCAGCACATCGACGACTGCATCACCGCCGGTGCCGACGGCATCGTCGTGACCGGCACCACCGGTGAGACGTCCACGCTCACCGACCCGGAGAAGCTCCGGCTGGTCGAGGTCGGCAAGTCCGTGGCGAACGGCCGCGCGAAGATCATCACGGGCGGTGGCTCGAACGAGACCGCGCACGCCATCCACCTGTACAAGCAGAGCGAGCGGGCCGGCGCCGACGGCGTGATGATCGTCACGCCGTACTACAACAAGCCGACCCAGGCGGGCGTGCTGACCCACTTCCGGATGATCGCGGACGCCACCGACCTGCCGGTGATCCTGTACGACATCCCCGGCCGCACGGGCATCCCGATCACCTACGACACCATCCTCCGGGCGTCGAAGCACCCGAACATCCTCGCCGTGAAGGACGCCAAGGGCGACTTCGCCGAGGTCTCCCGCGTGCTGAACAACACCGACCTGATGTACTTCTCCGGCGACGACACCAACGTCCTCCCGCACCTGTCCATCGGCGCCACCGGGCTCATCGGCGTGACCGCGAACATCACCAGCGCGCCGTACCGCGCGATCGTCGACGCCGTGAACGCCGGTGACCTGGCGACCGCCACGCGTGAGCACCAGCGCCTCGAGCCGCTCGTGCGCGCCGTGATGACGCACGTGCCCGGCACCGTCGCGGCCAAGTACATCCTGCACGGGCTCGGCCGCATCGGCAGCCCGCGTGTCCGTCTGCCGCTCGTCGGCCCCGAGGACTCCGAGGCGTACGCCATCGAGACCTCGCTCGAAGCCGTGCACGGGATCCCCGGCGCCGACTTCTCCAACTTCCGCCCGGACCGCAACGCGGCCGCTGGCGGTGCGCTTCCGAAGGTGCCAGGCACCACCCGTTGATCGACCGCGGCGCGCGGGTGCGCGCCGCCGAAGCAGTCAGGACCGAATGCCCACGCAAGTCTCCGAACCCCAGCCCCTCGAGCCGGGCACCCTCCGTGTGATCCCCGTCGGGGGACTCGGCGAGATCGGTCGCAACATGACCGTCTACGAGTACGAGGGCAAGCTCCTCGTCGTCGACGCCGGCGTGCTCTTCCCCGAGGAGCACCAGCCGGGCGTCGACCTGATCCTGCCGGACTTCGCGCCGATCCGGGACCGCCTCGACGACGTCCTCGGCGTCGTGCTGACGCACGGTCACGAGGACCACATCGGCGCCGTGCCGTACCTGCTGAAGCTCCGCGCGGACATCCCGCTCATCGGCTCGACGCTGACCCTCGCGCTGGTCGAGGCCAAGCTCAAGGAACACCGGATCAAGCCGTACACGCTCGTCGTGGCCGAGGACCAGACCGAGCAGATGGGCCCCTTCCACCTCGAGTTCGTCGCGGTGAACCACTCCATCCCGGACGCCCTCGCCGTCGCGATCACGACCCCCGCCGGGCGTGTGCTGCACACGGGCGACTTCAAGATGGACCAGCTCCCGCTCGACGACCGCATCACCGACCTCCGTGCGTTCGCGCGGCTCGGCGAGGCCGGCGTCGACCTGTTCCTGCCGGACTCGACGAACGCCGACGTCCCCGGGTTCACCGCCCCCGAGCGCGACATCGGCCCGGTGCTGGAGAACATCATCATGCGGGCGCGCAAGAAGGTCGTCGTCGCGAGCTTCTCCTCGCACGTGCACCGCGTCCAGCAGGTCCTCGACGCCGCCGCCGCTGCGAACCGCAAGGTGGCGTTCATGGGCCGCTCGATGATCCGCAACATGACGATCGCCGCCGAGCTCGGCTACCTGCGGGTGCCGGAGAACGTGCTGATCGACACGAAGAAGGCCAAGAACGTCCCGGACGACCAGATCGTCTACATGTCGACGGGGTCGCAGGGCGAGCCGATGGCCGTGCTCGCCCGCATGGCGAACCTCGAGCACCAGATCGAGATCGGCGAGGGCGACACGATCATCCTGGCGTCGTCCCTGATCCCGGGCAACGAGAACGCCGTGTACCGCGTCATCGACGGGCTGACCAAGCTCGGCGCGAAGGTGGTGCACAAGGGCAACGCCAAGGTGCACGTCTCCGGGCACGCCTCGGCCGGTGAGCTCCTCTACTGCTACAACATCCTGCGTCCGCGCAACGTGCTGCCCGTGCACGGCGAGCACCGCCACCTCTACGCGAACGCCGACCTGGCGATCCAGACGGGTGTCCCGCCGCGCAACGTCATCCTCGGTCAGGACGGCATCGTCGTCGACCTGAAGGACGGCGTCGCGAACGTCGTCGGACAGCTCGACATCGGGTACGTCTACGTGGACGGTTCGACCGTCGGCGAGATCACCGATGCCGACCTCAAGGACCGTCGGGTCCTGGCGGAAGAGGGCTTCATCTCCGTCTTCTGCGCGGTCGACTTCGCAACCGGACAGTGCGTGATCGGCCCGGAGATCCAGTCGCGCGGCTTCGCCGAGGACGACTCCGTCTTCGACGACGTCCGCCCGCAGATCGCCCGTGCCCTGGCCGACGCGGCCGGCAACGGCACGCGGGACCAGCACGCGTTCAGCCAGGTGGTCCGCCGGACCGTCGGCCGCTGGGTCAACACGAAGCACCGCCGCCGTCCGATGATCGTCCCGGTGATCATCGAGGCGTAGGGCCCCGCGCGCGGTCCGACCGGAGGCCCGCCGCACGTCCGTCCCGGACGCTGCGGCGGGCCTCCATCTCATCCCAGAGCATGATCTTTCGTCGGCATGCCGGTCACTAGTATTCCTGTGTGATCGTTCTGCGTCGCTGGGTCTGGCCCAGCCTCAAGTTCCTGGTGTTCGCCGCCATCGCAGTGGCACTCGTCCGGCTCGCGTTCTTCGCCGCCCAGCCGCCGGAGGCCGACAAGGTCCCGACCGGCAAGATCGACGACCCGGTCGTCACGGTGGAGAAGGGCGACATCAGCAACGACGTCGAGGCGAAGGGCAGCATCCGCTCCGTCGCGTCCACCCCGGTGCGCGCGACGGCAGCCGGCACCGTGAACCGCCTCTTCGTGGCGAACGGCGACCACGTCGAGCAGGGTGCAGCGATCCTCGACGTCCGTGTCGAAACCCCGGTCGACGATGTCACGGCCGACGGCAGCCCGCTGCCGCCCAAGGTCACCTTCTCGACCGTCGCCGCTCCGGCCGCCGGGACCGTGTCCGGGCTCGACCTGGTGTCGAAGCAGCCGGTCGACATCGGCACGACCGTGGCCCGCGTCGCCCCCGAGTCGTACCGCGCGAGCGCCACGCTCGAGGCCGCGCAGCTCTACCGCCTGATCAACCGCCCGTCCGAGGCGACGGTGACGGTCAAGGACGGCCCGGCGCCGTTCACCTGCACCAACCTGTCGTTGACGAGCGCGGCCGCGTCCGACTCCTCGTCGTCGGACGCCGACGCCGCGGACGGGTCAGGATCGGACTCCTCCTCCGGCGGGACGCAGCTGGAGTGCGACGTCCCGGGCGACGTCACGGTGTTCCCGGGGCTCGAGGTGACCGTGGCCGTGCCCGCCGGCAAGGCCGAGGGCGTCCTGACCCTCCCGACCACGGCCGTCCAGGGCACCGCGCAGAAGGGTGTCGTCACGGTCGTCACCGACGAGGGGAAGCACGAGACGCGCGACGTCGAGCTCGGCATCAACGACGGTGAACTGGTCGAGGTGAAGTCCGGCGTGGCCGAGGGCGACCAGGTCCTGCAGTTCGTGCCGGGCAAGGAGCAGTCCGAGGACGACTCCGCCGAGGGTGGCGCGGTGATGGTCGGATGAGTCTGGTCTCCGTCCGCGGGCTGCAGAAGTCCGTCACGCTGCCGGACGGCTCCACGCTCGAGATCCTCCGCGGGATCGACCTCGACGTCGAAGCCGGCAGCACCACCGCGATCGTCGGCCGCTCGGGCTCCGGCAAGTCGACGCTGCTCAACGTCCTCGGGCTGCTCGACACCCCGTCCGACGGCACGCACGAGTTCGGCGGGGTCGACGTCGGTCGGGCCGGGTCACTCCGTCGCGACCGGATCCGCGGGGCCGACGTCGGTTTCGTGTTCCAGCAGTTCAACCTGCTGCAGGGCCGCACCGCGGTCGAGAACGTCGAGATCCCGCTCCTCTACGCGACCGGGAAGGACTTCTGGCGCCGTCGTCGTCTCGCCACCGAGATGCTCGACCGGGTGGGACTGGCCGACCGGGCCGACACGCAGCCGCACCGGCTCTCCGGCGGCGAGCAGCAGCGCGTCGCGATAGCCAGGGCGCTCGTCCGCTCGCCCCGGCTCATCCTGGCCGACGAGCCGACCGGAGCGCTCGACGTCGACACCGGTCGCATCGTGATGGAGCTGCTCGAGACCGTCGCCGCCGAGACCGGTGCCGCGCTCATGACGATCACGCACGACGCCGCCGTCGCTGCCCGAGCGGACACCGTCCACCGGATCGACCACGGCCTCGTGGTCGACGCGTTCGAGGAGGCCGCCGCGTGAACGGCGTGTTCAGCACCGTCGTCGGGACCTTCGTCGAGTCCTGGCAGGAGCTCCGCGTGCACCGGGGCCGTGTCGTCCTCAGCCTGGTCGGTGTGACCATCGCCGTCGCGTCGCTCGCCGTCGTGGTCGGGTTCGGATCGCTCGCCGAGAAGGCGACGGAGGCGTTCAACGAGCAGTACGGCGGCCGGCCGGCGACGTTCCAGCTCACCGCGTCGACGAAGTCGGGGGACGCCCTGCCCGACGAGGACGCGGTGTTCGACCAGCTCCGTGCCGGGGCTGCTCGCTACGACGTGTCGTACGCGAGCGAGGCGGCGGAGGGGCCGCGGAAGGTCCAGTTCCCGGACGGCGTCGGCGACGTGTGGACGAAGACCGTCGATCCCGGGTACGCCGAGATGCACCGGGTCCGGATGGCCGACGGATCATGGTTCACCGAGTCCGACCGTGACAGGCTCGCGCCGGCGATCATCGTGAACCGGGCCTTCCTCGACCGCCTGGGTGACCCCGACCTCGTGACGCACCCGACCGTCCGACTGCCCGGGACGCCCGCGGTCACCGCGGTCGTCGTCGGGGAGTACAAGACGTCCGAGTACGACACCGAGCCTGGGATGTTCCAGCTCGCGCGCACGACGGCCACCGCCGGGACCGTCGTCGACCCGGAGATGGGCGGCAGTCGCACGTTCGAGGTGTGGATCCCGGCGTCGGGCGGCAAACAGCTCGCGAAGCGGATCGCGAGCGACACCGAGCGGACCCTCGGCGGCGACGTCGAGGTCAGCGCGAGTCGCATGGACGCCGGTGCCACGGTGGACGGTGACCCGCTCGGGCCGCTGCGCTACGTCATCGCCGCGGTGTCGGTGCTCGTCCTGGTGCTCGGCGGGCTCGGGCTGCTCAACGTGTCGCTCGTGAGCGTCCGGCAGCGGATCCGCGAGATCGGCATCCGACGCGGTGTCGGTGCCTCCGCCGGCCGGATCTTCGTGGCCGTGCTGCTCGAGAACGTCCTCGGGACCGCCGTCGCCGGGGGCATCGGCGTGATGCTCGGGGCAGCGGTGCTCAGCAACGAGACCGTGCGGACCGCGATCACGAGCGGGGCCGACATCGGGGGAGCACCGTTCCCGCTCGAGGCCGCGTTCGTCGGGATCGGCGCCGCGGTGTTCGTCGGGGCGCTCGCCGGACTGCTCCCTGCGCTCGTCGCGGTGCGCGTCAAGGTCATCGACGCGATCCGGTACTGACCCGTCGGGAGCCCCGCCGCCTCGTGCGGCGGGGCTCCATCGGTTTGTCCCCAGGTGGCGTTAGGGTCTACCCCATGGCCGGAGGCACCAAGTCGACCACGCGCTCGCGCGCGTCATCGTCGTCCCGTGGAAGCGGGTCGCGCGGGACGTCGCGCACGCAGGCCACCACGAAGAAGCTGCCGCAGGCGAAGCCGTCGGTCGAGTTCACCGGGCAGAACCCGCTCGTGACCGCCTGGATGGGCATGGCCCACGGCGTCGGTGCGATGTTCCGGCTGCTCGGGTCCGAGACCCTCGAGAAGGACCAGCGTCGCGACGGTTTCCCGTTCTTCCTGTTCGTGCTGGCCATCGCCGGCGCGGTCGTCGAGTGGCTCAACCCGAGCAACGGCGTCTCGGTGGCGCTCGACGCGTACACGTTCGGCGGGCTGTTCGGCCGGCTGGCGTTCGCGCTCCCCGTCATCATGATCGTGTTCGCCGGCTGGCTGTTCCGGCATCCGGCGTCCGTCCACGACAACACCCGCATCGGGATCGGCCTCGGGCTGCTGCTCGTGTCGATCTCCTCCCTGTGCCACGTCTTCGGTGGCCAGCCGAGCGCGTCCGACGGCATGCCGGCGCTCGCCACGGCTGGTGGTGTGATCGGCTGGGTCGTGATCGGCTGGCTGGTCGCGGTCGCCACCGTCTGGATCGCCGTCCCGGTGGCGATCGTCCTGCTGGTGCTCTCCCTCTTCATCATCACCAAGACGCCGCCGAACAAGGTCGGGCGTCGACTCCACGAGCTGTACGCGTACCTGTTCGGCGCCCCGGCCCCCGCCGCTGAGGAAGACGTGCCCGCGGAACCGGCGAAGGCGCCGCGCAAGGGCGTCGCGGGCAAGACGGACTCGCAGGGCCTGCAGCTGTTCGACGACCTCGGGTTCGGCGACGGCGAGCAGCCGGACGACGACGCCGAGGCGCACATCCCGTGGTGGCGCCGCAACAAGTCCGGTCGCGAAGAAGACCCGGCGTACGACAGCCCGGTCATCCCGGCCTCGACCGCCGCGGTCGCACCGGCACCGAGCCCGAACGCCGGTGCCGCTGCCGGTCTCGTCGACCACACGCCGGCCGAGCCCGCGTCGGTGAACCTCAACGACTCCCTCGAGCAGGACGTCGCCGCTGACCTCGACCGTGCCGAGCAGGCGCTCCGTGACTTCGGCGCCCCCGTGCCGGACGACCGCACCGAGGTGATCCGTCCGGAACGGGACCTGCCCGCGGCGGCCGCACCGAGCCTCCCGTCTGCTCCGGCCGACCCCGTCGACGACGCGACCGGCCAGGCGGACGACGCGATGGCGGCGGCATCGGCGGACGACCCGTCGAAGCCGTACCGGCTCCCTGCGGCCACGACGCTGAGCGCCGGGACGCCGTCGGTGGCGCGCAGTCAGGCGAACGACGACATCGTCGCGGCCATCACCGGTGTGCTCACCGAGTTCAAGGTCGACGCGAAGGTGACCGGCTTCTCCCGCGGCCCGACGGTGACCCGGTACGAGATCGAGCTCGGGCCCGGCGTCAAGGTCGAGCGCGTCACGGCGCTGTCGAAGAACCTGTCGTACGCGGTCGCCTCGAACGAGGTCCGCATCCTGTCCCCGATCCCGGGCAAGAGCGCCATCGGTGTCGAGATCCCGAACTCGGACCGCGAGATCGTGTCGCTCGGCGATGTCCTGCGCTCGAGCGCCGCGACCAAGTCGAAGCACCCGATGACGATCGGTGTCGGCAAGGACGTCGAGGGCGGCTTCGTCGTCGCGAACCTCGCGAAGATGCCGCACCTGCTCGTCGCCGGCTCCACGGGGTCCGGCAAGTCGGTGTTCATCAACTCGATGATCACCTCGCTGCTGATGCGCGCGAAGCCGTCCGAGGTCCGCATGGTCCTCGTCGACCCGAAGCGCGTCGAGCTCTCGATCTACGCCGGGGTCCCGCACCTCATCACGCCCATCATCACGAACCCGAAGAAGGCAGCGGAGGCGCTGCAGTGGGTCGTGAAGGAGATGGACATGCGGTACGACGACCTCGCGTCGTTCGGGTTCCGGCACGTCGACGACTTCAACAAGGCGATCGAGAACGACGAGATCGTCCTGCCCGCCGGCAGCGAACGGAAGCTCAAGCCGTACCCGTACCTGCTCGTCGTCGTCGACGAGCTCGCCGACCTCATGCTCGTCGCCCCACGGGACGTCGAGGAGTCGATCGTCCGCATCACCCAGCTCGCACGTGCCGCCGGCATCCACCTGGTGCTCGCGACGCAGCGGCCGTCGGTGGACGTCATCACCGGCCTCATCAAGGCGAACGTCCCGTCGCGGATCGCCTTCGCCGTGACGAGCGTCACCGACTCGCGCGTGATCCTCGACCAGCCCGGCGCCGACAAGCTCATCGGGCAGGGCGACGGGCTCTTCCTGCCGATGGGGTCATCGAAGGCCGTCCGCGTGCAGGGCGCATGGGTGCAGGAGAGCGAGGTCGCCGAGGTCGTCCAGCACGTCACCCGGCAGGCCCAGCCCGAGTACCGCCAGGACGTCCAGGCCGTGGTCGAGCGCAAGGAGATCGACGCCGACATCGGCGACGACCTCGAGCTGCTCCTCGCCGCGGTCGAACAGGTCGTCTCCACGCAGTTCGGGTCGACCTCGATGCTCCAGCGGAAGCTCCGTGTCGGGTTCGCGAAGGCCGGGCGGCTGATGGACCTCATGGAGTCGCGCGACATCGTCGGGCCGTCCGAGGGGTCGAAGGCGCGAGACGTCCTCGTCACCGGCGACCAGCTGCCGGCGGTGCTCGCGAAGCTCCGCGGCGAGGAGCCGCCGCCGGAGCCCGCAGCGGCAGCGCCGGCACCGGTGTCGCCGCCGGTTTCGTCGCCGTCCGACGACGGGGACCGGTACAGCGCTGACCCGGTCGGCGACATGACGCGCGGGTACGATCGAGTCGAGGAAGAACCGGACGAGGACGCCTGGGGCCTCACGGGCAGGGAGTGAAGACGATGACCGCCTCGGAAGGCACCAACACGAAGCGGTTCCCCTGGCGGGGACGTCTCGTCCGCAAGGGACCGGGTCCCGCGTCGACGGCGAACGTCGCGAACATCATCACCGTCATCCGGATCCTGATGGCGCCGCTGTTCTTCGTCCTGCTGCTGGCAGATGCCGGCCAGGACGGCCCGACGCGCATCTGGGCGGCTGTGCTCTTCGTCGTCGCGATCGTCACCGACAGTGCGGACGGCATCATCGCGCGGCGTCAGGGCCTCGTCACCGACTTCGGCAAGCTCGTCGACCCGATCGCCGACAAGGTGCTCATCGGGGGAGCGCTCGTCGCCCTGTCCATCCTCGGTGAGCTGCCCTGGTACGTGACGGTCCTGATCATGGTGCGCGAGATCGGCATCACGGTGTTCCGGTTCGCCGTCCTGTCCGACCGGGTGATCCCGGCGAGCCGCGGCGGCAAGATCAAGACCGTGCTGCAGGCGGTCGCCATCACGCTCGCGCTCTTCCCGTGGTGGAACATCGCCGGCGACTTCGCCCACTGGACGAACGGGATCCTGATGACGGCCGCGTTCATCGCCACGGTGTGGAGCGGGCTGGACTACCTCTGGCAGGCGTGGAAGCACAACCGGACCGCAGCGTGACCCTCGCGTCATCGGTCGTCGCGGCGCTGACCGCGCGGGGCGAGACCGTCGCCGTGGCGGAGTCGCTCACCGGCGGGCTCGTCGTGTCGGAGCTCGTGGGCGTCCCCGGAGCGAGCGCCGTCGTCCGTGGCGGAGTCGTGGCCTACGCGACGCCCGTCAAGGCGTCCGTCCTCGGCGTCTCCGCGACGCTCCTCGCCCGGAACGGCGCGGTGGACCCGACCGTGGCGGCGCAGATGGCCGCCGGCGTGCGGACCGCCCTGGCGGTCGACGGCGAACCCGCGACGTGGGGGATCTCGACGACGGGCGTCGCCGGGCCCGACCCGCAGGACGGCCAGCCCGTCGGCACGGTGTTCGTCGGCATCGCATCAGCGGCGGGCGCGGAGGCGTTCGAGTTGCACCTCGACGGGGACCGTCAGGCAATCCGGCAGGCCGCTGTCTCCGAACTCCTGACACGACTGCACGTCACGCTCGAGACCGGGGAATAGCCCGCGTTACCGCTGGGTTACATCTCACGCAATCTCCAGCAGGACGGCAGCCCAGGTGGCTAGCATGCTGCAACCGGCAACGCTAGTGTTGCTGAACCCGAACCCGGTCACCCTGGCCGGTCGGGCGCGGAGACGACAGAGAGGAGGAGTTCTCATGGTTCTCGTTCGTCAGGAAATCGGCGACGTTCTGCGGGACTTCCGCTTGCAGAAGGGCCGGACCCTCCGTCAGGTCGCGTCCAAGGCCAGCGTTGCTCTCGGGTACCTCAGTGAGGTGGAGCGCGGTCAGAAAGAGGCCAGCTCGGAGATCCTCGCTTCCGTCGCGGATGCGTTGGACACCCCGATCTCCACGATCATGCGCGAGGTGGGAGACCGCCTCGCCGTGGTGGAAGGTCTCACCCCGGTCCCGGACACGCTCCCGGACGAACTCGTCGCCGAGTTCGACAACGACCTCGCGGTGCGCTGAGACGCACTGCACACGAACGCCCCCGTCGGTCCGCCGGCGGGGGCGTTCGCCGTTCGTGCTGACGCTTAGGGTGGTCTGATGCGTGTGAGTGAGTTCTGGCGAGCCGTCGACCAGGTCTTCGGGGAGGCCTACGGTGCGGTCGTCGCCCGTGACGTGGTGCTCGAGGAGCTCGGCGGGCGCTCCGCTGCCGATGCCATCGCCGCCGGGATCGACACCCGGAAGGTGTGGGACGCACTGTGTGACTCCCAGGACGTCCCGCAGGACCGGCGGCACGGCAAGGGGTTGTTGGAGCCGCGCGACTAGCGTTCTGCGACCGAACATCTGTTCGGCGTGTCGCTCGAACGCGTGTTCGATGGGTGATAGCTTCCTGCACAGCGGCGTGATCGGCGGATTCATCCACAGTCAGCGCGGTGACCGGCATCGATGTCGGTGGCCCGCCCTAGGTTCGAAGCCATCGGGAACGTCCGAAGCCTTGTCGAAGAACCAGGGGCCTTGCACCACCGGCCCCGGGGGACGGGACAGCCTACAGGCGGCCGACATCGAGCACGAAGGAGCACACCATGCCATCACCCGCAGACCGCGAGAAGTCCCTCGAGACCGCACTCGCCCAGATCGACCGGCAGTTCGGCAAGGGCGCCGTGATGCGCCTCGGCTCCGACGAGCGAGCACCGGTCGCGACCATCCCGACCGGTTCCGTCGCGCTCGACGTCGCGCTCGGGATCGGTGGGCTGCCGCGTGGCCGCATCATCGAGATCTACGGCCCGGAGTCCTCGGGTAAGACCACCCTGACGATCCACGCCATCGCGAATGCGCAGCGCAACGGTGGCATCGCCGCCTTCATCGACGCCGAGCACGCGCTCGACCCCGAGTACGCCAAGAAGCTCGGCGTGGACATCGACGCGCTGCTCGTGTCGCAGCCCGACACCGCCGAGCAGGCACTCGAGATCGCCGACATGCTCGTCCGCTCCGGGTCGATCGACCTGATCGTCATCGACTCCGTCGCGGCGCTCGTGCCCCGCGCCGAGATCGAAGGCGAGATGGGTGACTCCCACGTGGGCCTCCAGGCACGACTCATGTCGCAGGCGCTCCGCAAGCTCGCCGGTGGACTGAACCAGACGCAGACCACGATGATCTTCATCAACCAGCTGCGCGAGAAGATCGGCGTGTTCTTCGGCTCCCCGGAGACCACGTCCGGCGGTAAGGCGCTGAAGTTCTACGCGTCGGTCCGCCTCGACATCCGTCGCATCGAGACGCTGAAGAGCGGCACCGACGCCGTCGGCAACCGCACCCGCGTGAAGGTCGTCAAGAACAAGATGGCGCCGCCCTTCAAGCAGGCGGAGTTCGACATCCTCTACGGCACGGGCATCTCGCGTGAAGGCTCGCTGCTCGACTTCGGCGTGGACCACGGCATCGTCAAGAAGTCTGGTGCCTGGTACACCTACGACGGCGACCAGCTCGGGCAGGGCAAGGAGAACTCGCGTTCCTTCCTGATCCAGAACCCGGAGATCGCTGCGGAGATCGAAGGCAAGATCCTCGCCAAGCTCGGCATCGGTGGTGCCAAGGCCACCGAAGACGCAACGGCACCGGTCGAGTCGCTCGAAGCCAAGCTCACCGCACGCAAGGGCGCGTGACCGGGCACGACGACGGCAGCGACGACCTCGCACCGGTCACCGACCTGTTCGGTGCGAGGTCCCGCCGCCGTCGGACACCGCCGCTGCCCGAACCGGAGAGCGAGGCGGACACCCCCGGCATCGAGACGACGCGCGATGCCGATGCCGATGCGAGCGCGCCGGTTCCGCTCCGTGGACACCGTGCGGAGTCCGAGTGGGTCTCACCGGTCGTGGGGGACGGCTCCGGTCGCAGCGCCCGCGCCGAGCAGGACGGCTACGACACCGACGTGGCCGATGCCACGACGGCGTCGGTGTTCTCGATCGCCGGCGGTGACGAGATCGACCCCGCTGACGCGCCCCGGCCGCTGGACGAACAACGCGCCGACGCCGAGCGGCTCAGCATGCGCGCACTCGGCCGCAAGGGCGTGAGCGAGTCGGAGCTCCGGACGATGCTCCGGGGCAACGACCTCGACCCGGACGTGGTCGAGCACGAGGTCGAACGGCTCACCCGTGTGGGGCTGCTCGACGACGTCGCCCTCGCGACCGACCTCGTGGACCGGCTCCACGATCGCAAGGGACTCGGGCGCCAGGGTGTCGTCGCTGAGCTCCGCCGACGTGGCATCGACCAGGCGGCGATCGACGCGGCCCTCGACGCTGCGGCGGACGACGAGGACGACGAGTTCATCCGTGCGATCGAGCTCGCCGAGAAGCGCGCCGGTCAGCTCAGGGGACTCGACCGTGCGACCGCAGAGCGCCGGCTCTCCGGGTTCCTCATGCGCAAGGGCTACAACGGCGGCGTCGTCCGCATCGCGGTGGAGCGAGCGCTCGACGGCGGCGGGTCACGGAAGGGTGGGCCGCGCGGCACGGTCCGGTTCGAGTAGGCACCGATCCACCACGCGCCGATCTCCCACGCGCCGATTTACCCCACGCGCCGATTTACACTGGGACGACCATGGCCACCGTCGCAGCGCAGCCCCGCACCTACGAAGTCCGCACCTACGGGTGCCAGATGAACGTGCACGACTCCGAGCGCCTCAGCGGGTCGCTGCAGGCCGCCGGGTACGTCGCGGCGGTCGGCACCCAGGCGGACGTCGTCGTGATCAACACGTGCGCTGTGCGTGAGAACGCCGACAACCGGCTCTACGGCAACCTCGGGCAACTCGCGGGCATCAAGCGGGACCACCCCGGCATGCAGATCGCCGTGGGTGGCTGCCTGGCGCAGAAGGACAAGAACGTCATCCTCGAGAAGGCGCCGTGGGTCGACGTCGTCTTCGGCACGCACAACATGGGTTCGCTGCCGACGCTGCTGGAGCGCGCCCGGCACAACGGTGAGGCGCAGCTCGAGATCCTCGAGTCCCTGGACGTCTTCCCGTCGACGCTGCCGACCAAGCGCGACTCGACGCACAGCGGGTGGGTGTCGATCTCCGTCGGCTGCAACAACACCTGCACGTTCTGCATCGTCCCGTCGCTCCGCGGCAAGGAGAAGGACCGTCGTCCCGGCGACGTCCTCGCGGAGATCCAGGCGCTCGTCGACGACGGCGCGATCGAGGTCACCCTCCTCGGCCAGAACGTGAACTCCTACGGCGTCGAGTTCGGGGACCGGCAGGCGTTCGGCAAGCTGCTGCGGGCGGCCGGGCAGATCGAGGGCCTCGAGCGCGTCCGGTTCACGAGCCCGCACCCGGCGGCGTTCACCGACGACGTCATCGACGCGATGGCCGAGACCCCGAACGTGATGCCGCAGCTGCACATGCCGCTGCAGTCCGGCTCGGACCGGGTCCTCAAGGCGATGCGCCGCAGTTACCGGAGCGAGCGGTTCCTCGGGATCCTGGACCGCGTGCGCGCCGCGATCCCGAACGCGGCGATCTCCACCGACATCATCGTGGGCTTCCCCGGCGAGACCGACGCCGACTTCGAGGACACGATGCGCGTCGTCGAACAGGCCCGGTTCGCGTCGGCGTTCACGTTCCAGTACTCGATCCGCCCCGGGACCCCGGCGGCGACGATGGACGACCAGCTCCCCAAGGAGGTCGTCCAGGCACGCTACGAGCGGCTCACCGCGCTGCAGGATCGCATCACCGCGCAGGAGAACCAGCGGCAGGTCGGCCGTACGGTCGACGTCCTGGTGGCGACCGGTGAGGGCAAGAAGGACGGCGCCACGCACCGGCTGTCCGGCCGCGCCGAGGACTCCCGCCTCGTGCACTTCTCGGTGCCGGCCGGCTCCGACGTCCCGCGCCCCGGCGACGTCGTCACGGTCGAGGTGACCCGTGCTGCACCGCATTTCCTGATCGCGGACTCCGACCAGCCGCTCCGCGTCCGGCGCACCCGTGCCGGCGAGGCGTGGGACCGTGCGCAGGCCGAGTCCTGCGGTGTCCCGACCCCGGCGGCACCCGGTGACGGGCCGAAGCCGGTGTCGCTCGGTCTGCCGACGATCCGTGTCGGCCGCTGAGCCCGCACCGGGGCTGCACGACGAGCCAGGCGAGCCCGCGGCCGACAGCGTCTCGCTGATCGCCGTCGTCGGCGCGACCGGCACCGGCAAGTCCGACCTGGCGATCGCGATCGCCGATCGACACCGGGCGCACGGCCGGAACGCCGAGATCGTCAACGCCGACGCGATGCAGTTCTACCGCGGCATGGACATCGGCACCGCGAAGGTCCCGCTCGCCGAACGGCACGGCATCCCGCACCACCAGCTGGACGTGCTCGACGTCACCGACGAGGCGAGCGTCGCCGCGTACCAGCGCGACGCCCGAGCGATCATCGGTCGGATCGTCGACGACGGTGGGGTCGCGGTCCTCGTCGGGGGCAGCGGCCTGTACGTGTCGTCCGTCCTGCACGACCTCGAGTTCCCCGGCACCGACCCGGAACTCCGCGCCGCGCTGGAACGCCAGCACGCGGAGGACGGACCGAACGCACTGCTCGCGCGGCTGCGCGAACTCGACCCGGCGGCCGCCGAGACGATCGACGTCCGCAACCCACGGCGGTTGATCCGCGCCGTGGAGATCGCGAGCCGATCCGACCGGGTCACCCCGAGCCTCCCGTCCGCGCCGCGCGCGTGGCGACCCGCCCGTGTCCTGCACCTGCGTCGTGATCGTGCGCAGCTCGTCGCCGCGCTCCACGACCGCGCAGCGGGCATGTTCCGTGACGGACTCGTCGACGAGGTCGCCGCGCTGCGGACGCGCGGGCTCGAGCAGGGACGCACCGCGCGTGCCGCGATCGGGTACTCCCAAGCGCTCGACGTCCTGCGCGGCGACGCGACGGTCGCCGACGCCGTCGAGGCGACCGCGGTGGCGACGCGGAAGTACGCCAGGCGACAGGTGTCCTGGTTCAAGCGGTACGCCGACGCCGAGGACCTCGACGTGACCGGTGCCGACCGGCAGGAGCTCTCGGACGTGGCCCGTAGGATCGTCCCGTGACCGAGCTGCACTTCACCAAGGGCCAGGGGACCGGCAACGACTTCGTCCTGTTCGCCGACCCGGACGCGACGGTCGACCTGGCCCCTGAACGGATCCGCGCGATCGCCGACCGACGGTTCGGTGTGGGGGCCGACGGCGTGATCCGGGCGGTGCGGGCTGATGCCCTCCCCGAGGGGCGCGCCATCGCTGCGTCCGCTCCCGAGGTCACGTGGTTCATGGACTACCACAACGCCGACGGCACGGTCGCGGAGATGTGCGGGAACGGCATCCGTGTCTTCGCGCGCTACCTGACCGAGTCCGGGCTCGTGGACCTCGAACCCGGCGAGACCCTGTCCGTGGGGAGCCGCAAGGGCATCGTCGACATCCAGCGGCAGGCGAACGGGTTCGCCGCCGACCTCGGGCGGTGGGACCTGGGCATCGAGGGCGGTGGGTCCTCCGACGTGCTCGTCCGCGCGAAGAACCTCGACCGTGCCCGCCCGGGCCTCGGTATCGACGTCGGTAACCCGCACGTCGTGGTCGCCGTCGCGACGGAGGACGAGCTCGCCGACCTCGACCTGACCTACGTCCCCGTGCTCGACCCGGCACCGGCGGCCGGTGCGAACGTCGAATTCGTGCTGCCGGGGGACCCGCTCGTGCAGGACGGCGTCGGGCAGATCACGATGCGGGTGCACGAGCGGGGGAGCGGCGAGACGCTGTCCTGTGGCACCGGGGCGGTCGCCGCAGCGCTCGCGACGCGGTACTGGGCGGGCGCGAGCGCGCCGGACACCTGGCGCGTGCGGGTCCCTGGTGGCGTCGTGACCGTGCGGATGTTCGCGGCCGAGGACGGCGAGCACGTGTCGCTCGCCGGGCCGGCCGAGCTGGTGTTCTCCGGCGACCTGACCGTCTGAGGCGGGGCGCGCGGCGGTGCGCTTGAGACGCCCGACCTGCCGCCGGTGCAGCCGAGAGGTCACGAAACCCCGCTCACTGCCGTTGAGCGGTCGCGAGCTGTCGCCTGTGCCCGTCGCGAACGACGACCGGTGACCGCTCGGCGACCGCAAGCGGGGTGTCGTGACCACTCGACGGCGACCGCGGACGCAGGCACCCGCGCGGGCACGGGCGCATGGGCAGGCACCCGCGCGGGCGCGGGCGCACGGGCACGCGCGCGGGCGCACGGGCGCTCGCACGGGCAGACGAACGCGTCGGCCGAGGTGCGCGCGCACCGCGTGCCCCGCCTCGCTGGTCCGTGACGCGGCTACTCCGCCGTGCGGTGCACGCGCAGCACGCGGAACCCCTTGTCCGTCGACGCCCGCGTGACGTGGAACGACGCCCCGAGCGTGTCGTGGAGCCACCGCTGCAAGGAGTCACCACCGAGGTCCTTCGACACGACGAGCCAGGCGTCGCCGGACACCTCGAGCCGGGGGAGCCAGGTCATCAGGATGTCGTGGAGTTCGTCCTTGCCGACGCGGATCGGCGGGTTCGACCAGATCGTCCGGAAGCGCAGGTCCGCCGGGACGTCGGAAGGCACCCCGATCGACACGTTCGTGACCCCGGCGGCTTCGGCGTTGGCGCGCGCGAGGGCGAGCACGCGCTCGTTGACGTCGACGCCCCAGACCTGTGCGTCCGGGGAGTGGAGCGCCATCGTGATCGCGATCGGCCCCCACCCGCAACCGACGTCGAGGAGTGCGCCGTCGTGCGCGGGCGGCGGAACGGAGCCCAGCAGCACGCGGGTCCCGCGGTCGATGCCGTCCGGGCTGAAGACCCCGGACGCAGTGGTCATCGCCAGGGAACGACCCGCCAGCGTCACGTGGATCTGGCGCGGTCGCGCCTGGCTCTCCGGGGTGGCCGAAAAGTAGTGGTCGTTCGCCATGGATGAACCGTACCGGCAACCCCGTGTGTCCTGGAGCCCGCAGAGGTACCCTGTGGACAGCATGACGGATACCCACAACCAAGCTGAAGGCGACGGCGTCGTCGAGCGCGTGCTGCGCAACGCCGACTCGCGAGCCAGCTCGTCCATCTTCGCGCCGGCACAGGCGATCCAGACCCGCTCGGTCGACGAGCACGGCTGGGCCGGTGACGGCGACCAGTACGACCGCGACGACCGCGCAGCGCTGCGCCGCGTGGCCGGTCTCTCCACCGAGCTCGAGGACGTCACCGAGGTCGAGTACCGGCAACTCCGGCTCGAGCAGGTCGTCCTCATCGGCGTGTACGCCCAGGGCGACGCGGCCGACGCCGAGAACTCGCTCCGTGAGCTGTCGGCACTCGCCGAGACCGCGGGTGCCGTGGTCCTCGACGGGCTGCTGCAGCGACGGCCACACCCCGACCCCTCGACCTACCTCGGCAAGGGCAAGGCCGAAGAACTCGCGATGGTGGTCAAGGCCACCGGGGCCGACACCGTGATCGCCGACACCGAGCTCGCGCCGTCCCAGCGCCGTGCGCTCGAGGACGTCGTCAAGGTGAAGGTCATCGACCGGACCGCCGTGATCCTCGACATCTTCAGCCAGCACGCGAAGAGCCGGGAGGGCAAGGCGCAGGTCGAACTCGCGCAGCTCGAGTACCTCCTGCCGCGACTGCGCGGCTGGGGTGAGTCGATGTCCCGCCAGGCCGGTGGTCAGGTCTCCGGCGGTGCCGGCATGGGGTCGCGTGGTCCTGGTGAGACGAAGATCGAGCTGGACCGTCGCCGCATCCACACGCGGATGTCGAAGCTGCGTCGGCAGATCGCGTCGTTCCGTCCCGCACGAGAGGCCAAGCGCGCCGACCGCCACCGCAACGAGGTGCCGAGCGTCGCGATCGCCGGCTACACGAACGCGGGCAAGTCGTCCCTCCTCAACCGGCTGACGAGCGCCGGCGTGCTCGTGCAGAACCAGCTCTTCGCGACGCTGGACTCCACGATCCGCCGGACGAACACCGGGAAGGGCCGCGAGTACACCTTCGCGGACACGGTCGGTTTCGTGCGCAACCTGCCGCACCAGCTCGTCGAGGCCTTCCGCTCCACGCTCGAGGAGGTCGGCGAGGCCGACGTCATCGTGCACGTCGTCGACGGCTCGCACCCGGACCCCGCAGCCCAGCTCGCGACGGTCCGGGACGTCATCGGCGACGTCGGCGCCCGGGACATCCCCGAGATCGTCGCGTTCAACAAGTCGGACCTCATCGACGACGCCCAGCGGCTCGTGCTCGTGGGGCTCGCCCCGGACGCCGTGTTCGTCTCGGCGCGCACCGGCGAGGGCATCCCGGAGCTCCTCCGGGCGATCGAGGCACGGCTCCCCGAGCCCGACGTCGAGCTCACCGTGGTGATCCCGTACGAGCGTGGCGACCTGGTGTCGTCCCTGCACGACGCGGGTGCGGTCGAGTCCGTGGACTACGTCGAGGCGGGGACGCGACTGCGCGTGCGCGTCTTCCAGCGCCAGGTCGCCGAGCTCGACCCGTTCGTGGTCGCGCCCGTCACGACGGCCTAGTCACCGCAGGCTCGCCTCCGTCAGACACGGCTCGGTTCCGGAGGCACCCCAGAACACACGAAACGCCGCCGGATCCGGCGGCGTTTCGTCGTTCCCGAGGTGTCTCGCGCGTCAGATGCTGCGGAGGACGGCGACCACCTTGCCGAGCACCGTCGCGGCGTCGCCGAGGATCGGTTCGAACGCGGAGTTGCGGGGGAGCAGCCACGTGTGGCCGTCCCGCTGTCGGAAGACCTTGACCGTGGCTTCCTCGTCGAGCATCGCCGCGACGACGTCGCCGTTCTCGGCGGTCTGCTGCGACCGGACGACGACCCAGTCGCCGTCACAGATGGCCGCGTCGATCATCGACTCGCCGACGACCTTCAGCATGAAGAGGTCCCCGGTGCCGACGAGCTGACGGGGGAGCGGGATGATCTCGTCGACGTGCTGCTCTGCGGTGATCGGAACACCCGCGGCGATGCGGCCGACGAGCGGGACGAGGGTCGTGGCGTCGACATCGGGGCCGTCCGCGTCCGGCGTCGGCTCGTCGACCAGGACCTCGAGCGCTCGCGGGCGGTTGGGGTCACGGCGGATCCAGCCGCCGAGCTCCAACTGGCCGAGCTGGTGCGAGACGCTCGACAGTGACGAGAGGCCGGCAGCGTCGCCGATCTCGCGCATGCTCGGCGGATACCCCCGGCTGGCGATCGACGCACGGATCGCGTCGAGGATCGCCTGCTGCTTCGCCGTCAGCGGTTTCTGTCCCCGCAGTTCGTCCGCCACGTCGTCTCGCCTTCTGGTCGGACCGGAGACGGCCTCTGCGGGAATGTCGGTGGTCCCCGTCAGGCTTGTCCCAGTCAATCGAAACAGTATCCGACGGCATGCTGCCGGACAAACACCTGTTCGAGCGTGTCGCACGAAAACTCCCCAAAAATGTGTCCAGGGGACTTGTGCGGCTGCCCGGTCGAACGTATGTTCGGTACATCGCTTCGGTTCACCAGAGCAGGAAGGCACCACGACATGAGCACCATCGCACTCGCAGACATGCAGGGCACGGCCGTCCGTACCCGGCTCCGCATCACGCGCCGCGGCCGTGTGGTCTTCACGACGCTCGCCGCCCTGCCGGTCATGATCGTCGTCGGTCTGTTCGCGTTGAACGGTGGCCAGGCCGCTGCCGGCAACACCTCGGCGGACGTGCACTTCCAGACGGTGACCATCGAACCCGGCGAGACGCTCTGGCAGCTCGCCGAGCAGACCGCTCCCAATGCCGACCCGCGTGACTTCATCGCAGACGTCGTGAGCCTCAACGCGCTCGATGGTTCCGGTGTCCAGGCCGGCGAGCAGATCGCCATCCCGGCCAAGTACGCCCCGGCGAAGTAAGCACCACGCCCCGGCGAAGGAAGCGCCGCGCCCCGGCGAAGTACGTACCAGGTACGCCTCGACGAAGTGAGCGGAGCGCACGGAGTCGACGGGCCGGCGTCCTGATCGCGTCGGCGGGTGCACAGGGCATGACCGTCCGGACGGCCGGTCGCCGTGCAGCCCGACCGCTCTACGATGGATCGGTGGCATTCACGCTCGAAGACCTCCCGATCCGAGACGACCTCCGCGGTCAGAGTCCCTACGGGGCACCGCAGAAGCACGTCCGCGTGCAGCTCAACGTCAACGAGAACACGCATCCGGTGCCGCAGGACGTCGCGGACGACATCGTCGAGTCGGTCCGTCGGGCGCTCGAGACGGTGAACCGGTACCCGGACCGCGAGTTCACCGAGTTGCGCGAGTCGCTCGCGGGGTACCTCGGACACGACCTCACGGCCGAGCAGATCTGGGCCGCGAACGGCTCGAACGAGGTCATCCAGCAGCTCCTCCAGGCGTTCGGCGGTCCCGGGCGCAGTGTGCTCGGTTTCCCGCCCACCTACTCGATGCACTCGATCATCGCGTCCGGCACCGGCACGCAGTGGATCGCTGCCGAGCGCGACGCCGAGTTCCGCATCTCGCCCGAGACCGCCGTCGCAGCCGTGCGTGCGCACCGCCCGGACGTCGTGTTCCTCTGCGGACCGAACAACCCGACGGGCACCCCGCTGGACCTCGCGACGATCGAAGCGGTCTACGACGCCACGGACAGCATCGTCATGGTCGACGAGGCGTACGCCGAGTTCATGCCGGTGGGGCAGCCGACCGCGCTGACACTGCTGCCCGGTCGCGAACGACTCGTCGTGTCCCGCACGATGAGCAAGGCGTTCGCGTTCGCGGGCGCCCGCGTCGGGTACCTCGCGGCACACCCCGCCGTGATCGACGCGCTCCGTCTCGTCCGCTTGCCGTACCACCTGTCCGCGCTCACGCAGGCGGCGGCGGTCGCGGCGCTCCGGCACGCACCCGAGATGCTCGCGATGGTCGACGACATCCGGGGCCAGCGAGACCGCATGGTCGACGGGCTCCGCGCGATGGGGTACTCGCCGTACGAGACGTGGTCGAACTTCGTCCTCTTCGGCGGTGTGGCCGACCCGCGTGCGGCGTTCGAGTCGCTGCTCGAACAGGACGTGATCGTCCGGGACCTCGGGATCCCGAACCACCTTCGGGTGAGTGCCGGCACCGAGGAGGAGACCACCGCGTTCCTCGACGCCATGCGCCGGGTGGCCGCCGAACAGCCGCCGGTTAGGGTTGCAGCATGACCGCCCGTACCGCCGAGATCACCCGCTCGACGAGTGAATCGACCGTTTCCCTGTCGCTCGACCTCGACGGCACCGGCAAGTCCGAGATCGCGACGAGCGTGCCGTTCTTCGACCACATGCTGACCGCGTTCAGCAAGCACTCCCTCATCGACCTCCGGGTGCAGTCCTCCGGGGACACCGACATCGACGTGCACCACACGGTCGAGGACACCGGGATCGTGCTCGGCCAGGCCCTCAAGCAGGCGCTCGGCAACCGTGCCGGCATCGGTCGCTACGGCGACGCGCTCGTCCCGCTCGACGAAGCGCTGGCGCAGGCGGTCGTCGACGTGTCCGGCCGTCCGTTCCTCGTGCACTCCGGCGAACCCGCCGGCTTCGAGTTCCACCGGATCGGTGGCCACTTCACCGGGTCGATGGTCCGCCACGTGTTCGAGGCGATCACGTTCAACGCGGGGATCACCGTGCACGTCCGCGTACTCGAGGGCCGCGATCCGCACCACATCGCGGAAGCGGAGTTCAAGGCGTTCGCGCGGGCGATGCGCCGTGCGGTCGAGCTCGACCCGCGCGTCGACGGCATCCCCTCGACCAAGGGCGCGCTGTGACCGCGAAGCCGAACGTCGTCGTCCTCGACTACGGGTCGGGGAACGTGCACTCCGCGGCGAAGGCGCTCGAGCGTGCCGGCGCCGACGTCACGCTGACGGCCGACAAGCGCACGGCGCTCGACGCCGACGGACTGCTCGTCCCCGGTGTGGGCGCGTTCGCGGCCGTCATCGACCAGCTCGAAGGCGTCCAGGGCGGCGAGATCGTCGACCACCGGCTCGCGGGTGGCCGCCCGGTCCTCGGGATCTGCGTCGGCATGCAGGTGCTGTTCTCCCGAGGGGTCGAGCGCGGGGCAGACGTCGAGGGGCTCGCGCAGTGGCCCGGCACCGTCGAGCAGCTCGACGCCGAGGTCCTGCCGCACATGGGCTGGAACACGATCGACGCCCCGGCGGACTCCGTGCTGTTCGACGGCCTCCGCGACGAGCGGTTCTACTTCGTGCACTCGTACGGCGTCACCGACTTCCCGCTCGAGGCGTACGGTCCGTTCCGCGCGCCGAAGCTCACGTGGGCCGAGCACGGTCAGCGCTTCATCGCCGCCGTCGAGAACGGACCCCTCACCGCGACCCAGTTCCACCCCGAGAAGTCCGGCGAGCCGGGCATCCAGATGCTCCGCAACTGGGTGAACTCGCTCTGACCCGCGCCGCGCCGTGGGTCGACCACGGCCCAGGTGAGGAGCGTGCCGGACCCGCACCGAGCCTCCCGTCCGGCCATGTACCGGCACCGCACCCCGCAACGAAACCGACAGGACCATGACCGACCTGACCTCGACCCCGCCCCTCGTCCTGCTGCCCGCCGTCGACGTCGTCGACGGCCAGGCGGTCCGCCTGACCCAGGGCGAAGCCGGCAGTGAGACCTCGTACGGCGACCCGGTGACCGCTGCCCGGACGTGGCGCGACCAGGGTGCCGAGTGGATCCATCTGGTGGACCTCGACGCGGCGTTCGGTCGCGGCGACAACCGCAAGGTGATCGCGCACGCGATCAAGGAGGTCCACGGCGTCTCGGTCGAGCTCTCCGGTGGCATCCGCGACGACGCGTCGCTCGAAGCAGCGCTCGCGACCGGCGCTGCACGCGTCAACCTCGGGACCGCCGCGCTCGAGAACCCCGCGTGGGCCGCGCGGGTGATCGGGGAGTACGGCGAGCAGATCGCCGTCGGGCTCGACGTCCGCGGCACCACCCTGGCCAGCCGCGGTTGGACCGAGGACGCCGGCGACCTCTGGGAGGTCCTCGACCGCCTCGAGGACGCCGGGTGTGCCCGCTACGTCGTGACGGACGTCACGAAGGACGGCACGCTGCAGGGGCCGAACGTCGAGCTGCTGCGCCAGGTCTGCGACCGCACCGACCAGCCCGTCGTGGCGTCCGGCGGCATCTCGACCCTCGACGACCTCGTCGCGCTCCGGGAGCTCGTGCCGCACGGACTCGAGGGCGCGATCATCGGCAAGGCCCTGTACTCCGGCGCGTTCTCGCTGCCGGCCGCGCTCGACATCGCGTCGGAGTAGCGGATGGTGGGCATCTCGAACGGGCGCGGCGGCGGACCGGAGGACGGGGCGACGCCCCACGACCACGCGGCGGACTCCGCCGGGTTCCCGTGGGCCGGTCGGACGTTCGACAGCCACGACGACGCGTTCGCCGATGACGACGGACTCGCCGACCCGGCCGTGCTCGCCGCGATCGCCGCGCTACCCGCAGGCTCGTCGCAGGCCGACGTCGTCTCCGCGTTGCGAACGGCTCGGCTGCTGATCCCGCTGGTCGCCGAGGCCGGCGAGGTCGGGGAGACCCCGGACGGCCGGCTCGTCGACAAGACGCAGGAGCTCTCGATCGTCACCGTCGCCGGGCCGGACGGCCGAACCGTCATGCCCGCGTTCACCTCGGTGGCGGCGATGCAGGCCTGGGACGCCACGGCACGGCCGATCCCGGTCGAGTCCCGCCGGGTCGCGATGGCCGCCGCGAGCGAGGACACGCAGCTCGTCGTGCTCGACCCGACGTCAGCGAGCGAGTTCGTCCTCCGTCGGCCGGCGGTCTGGGCGATCGGGCAGGACCTGCCGTGGACGCCGTGCTTCGAGGACCCGGGCGTCGCGGCCGCCTTCGCCGCCTCGGTGGACGGCGAGCGCAGCGTCGCCCGCGTCGAGCTCGAGCCGGGCGACCCGCTCGGCCGCTTCGCCGGCCCGGAACTGACCGTGGGGCTGGCACTGCACCCGGGGCTCGACCGCGCGCAGGTCGGTGAGCTCGTCGGGCGTCTGCAGCAGCGGTGGGCAGGCGACCCCGTCATCGCGGAGCGGGTCGACAGCATGCGGGTCGCGTTGCGGGCGGCCTGAGCCCGGCGGTGCGGCCCGGCTCCGGTCGCCCGCGCTTGTACGATGGCCCGGTGAGCACCAACCCGACGACACAGCCCGGCACCGGCGAGACCACGTACGGTCCGACCGGCCGGCCCGTTCGGGAGTTCCCCGTTCCGGAGGAACTCGACGGTCACGGGCCCGCACGCATCATCGCCCTCTGCAACCAGAAGGGCGGCGTCGGCAAGACCACGACGTCGATCAACCTCGGTGCCGCGCTGGCGGAGTACGGCCGCAAGGTCCTCGCCGTCGACTTCGACCCGCAGGGCGCCCTGTCCGCAGGGCTCGGTGTCCGCACGCACGACATCCCCACCGTGTACGACCTGCTGATGGGCTCCATCAAGGACCCGAACCAGGTCATCCAGCCGACGAACACGCCGTACCTCGACGTCATCCCGGCGAACATCGACCTGTCTGCGGCCGAGGTCCACCTCGTCAACGAGGTCGCCCGGGAGCAGATCCTCGCGAGCGTCCTGCGCAAGGTCGCGGGGGACTACGACGTCATCCTCGTCGACTGCCAGCCCTCGCTCGGCCTGCTCACCGTGAACGCCCTCACCGCCGCGCACGGCGTGCTGATCCCGCTGGAGTGCGAGTTCTTCGCCCTCCGTGGTGTCGCGCTGCTCATCGAGACGATCGACAAGGTGCGCGACCGGCTGAACCCCGCCCTGAAGCTCGACGGCATCCTCGCCACCATGTACGACTCGCGGACGCTGCACTCGCGCGAGGTCATGGAACGCGTCGTCGACACCTTCGACGAAAGCGTGCTCGACACGGTGATCGGCCGCACCGTGAAGTTCCCGGACGCCACGGTGTCGGCCCGCCCGATCACCCAGACCGCTCCGGACCACGCTGCGGCGCACGCCTACCGGCAGCTCGCACGAGAGCTCGTCCAGCGTGGCGCCGTCGCCTGACGCCACCGACGGGTCGGGCTTCCGCGTCCGACTGCGGAACTTCGACGGCCCGTTCGACCTGCTGCTGTCGCTCATCACGAAGCACGAGATGGACATCACCGAGGTGTCCCTCGGCGTCGTCACGGGGGAGTTCATCGCCTACGTCCGGCTGGCGGAGTCCTCGGACGAGCTCGACGAGGCGAGCGAGTTCCTCGTCGTCGCCGCGACCCTGCTCGACCTGAAGATCGCCGGGCTGCTGCCCCAGGGCGAGCTCGTCGACGCCGAGGACGTCGCACTCCTCGAAGCGCGTGACCTCCTCTTCGCCCGACTCCTGCAGTACCGGGCGTTCAAGCAGGCCGCCGACTGGTTCGGTGCGCGCTGGAACACCGAGTCGCGCCGGCACGTCCGCAGCGTCCGGCTCGAGGAACGCTTCCGCGCTCGTACCCCGGAGCTCGTCTGGACGCTGTCGGTGCAGGACTTCGCCGCACTCGCCGCGCTGGCGTTCGCTCCGCGCGAGATCCCGACCGTCGGTCTCGACCACCTGCACGCGCCGCTGGTCAGCATCCGGGAGCAGGCAGCCGTCGTCGTCTCGATCCTCCGCACGCGCGCCGGATCGGGCGATCCGGACGTCTCGTTCCGGGAACTGGTCGCCGGCGTCGACATGACGGGTATCGTGGTGGCTCGCTTCCTCGCGATCCTCGAGCTCTACCGGAACGCGTCGATCACCTTCGAGCAGGACGAACCGCTCGGGGAGCTCACCCTGCGGTGGACCGCGGAGCACTGGACCGACGAGAGCCTCGCCAATCTTGGAGCCGACTATGACGGATGACGTCCACGACGTCTCGAGTGCCGAACCCGGCGGTGCGGACGAGATCGCCGACGCCCGGGCGATCGAGCAGTCGATCCGTTCCGGTGCCGCCGATGCGCCCCTATCGGACGCGCCGGTCGGGTCCGGTGCATCGGTGCGGTCTGACGCGCCGGTCGACCGGCAGCTCGAGGCGATCCTGATGATCGCGGACGAACCACAGTCGCTCGTCTCCCTCGGGGCGGCCGTCGGCGCACCGGTCCCCGTCGTCCGCCAGGCCATCGAGCGCCTCGTCGCGGACTTCGACGGCGTCGACGGCACCGTCCGCCGCGGCTTCGAGCTGCGCGAGGTCGGCGGTGGATGGCGCTTCTACGTCCGAGCCGACCTGGACGCCGTCGTCGAACAGTTCGTCGAGGCCGAGCGCCCGTCGCGGTTGTCGCAGGCCGCGCTCGAGACGCTGGCCGTCGTCGCCTACAAGCAACCGATCACCCGCTCCCAGATCGCTTCGATCCGGGCCGTCAACGTCGACGGGGTCGTCAGGACGCTGGTGGCCCGCGGGCTCATCGAGGAGTCGTTCACCGACTCCGAGACCGGTGCCATCAACTACGTCACGTCCGGGTTGCTCCTGCAGCAGCTCGGCATCAACTCGCTCGACGAACTCCCGCTCATCTCGCCCCTCCTGGAGGACGGCGCCGACGGCTTCGAGCAGAACGAAGGGATCCCCGATGGCCGCGTATGAGGACGGACGACACGGCGGCGCCGGTCGCGGGGGTGCGGGTCGCGGAGACGCCGGCCGCTCCGGCGGTGGACGTACTGGAGGCTCGGGTCGCCCGGGCGGGTCGGGTCGCGACGGGGACCGGTACTCCGGTCGTCCCGGTGGTGCGGACCGCGGGTACGGCGACCGTTCCGGCGGTCGCTCGGGTGCGCCGGGCCAGCGCGACGACCGTGGGTACGGCCGCCGCGACGACGACCGCGGAGCGCCTCGCCGGGACGACCGTGCTGGTGACCGTGGGTACGGTCGTCGTGACGACGACCGTGGGTACCGTCCGCGTCAGGACGACCGTGGGGCGCCCCGTCGGGACGACCGTGGTGGTCCGCGTCGCGATGACCGTGGCGCTGCGAGCGGTGGGTACGGCCGTCGTGACGACGACCGTGGGTATCGTCCGCGTCAGGATGACCGCGGGGCGCCCCGTCGGGACGACCGTGGTGGTCCGCGTCGCGATGACCGTGGCGCTGCGGGCGGTGGGTACGGCCGCCGTGACGACGACCGTGGGTACCGTCCGCGTCAGGATGACCGTGGCGGTCCCCGTCGGGATGACCGTGGTGGTCCCCGTCGGGATGACCGTGGTGGTCCCCGTCGGGACGACCGTGATGGTCCGCGTCGCGATGACCGTGGCGCTGCGGGCGGTGGGTACGGCCGTCGTGACGACGATCGTGGGTACCGTCCGCGTCAGGACGACCGTGGTGGTCCGCGCCGCGATGACCGTGGCGCCGGTGACCGTGCGTACGGCCGCCGTGACGACAACCCTGGCTACCGTCCGCGCCAGGACGACCGTGGTGGACCCGGTCGTGACGACCGCAGCGCCCCCCGTCGTGACGACCGCGGGTACGGCCGCCGAGACGACCAGCCCCAGGGCGGTCGTGACGATCGACCGCAGGGTGGCCGCGACGACCGCGGGTACGGCCGTCGCGACGACGACCGCCGCGGCGCGCCGACCGGAGACCGTCGGACGGATCGCCCCCGGTGGAGCAACGCCGACCGTGACCAGCGCGACCAGCGCAACCGCCGGGACGACCGCGGCCGCGATCGCCGCGAGGACGACGGGCAGGCCAGCCGCGTCTGGCACAACGGTCGACGCTACGTCGGCGGGACCGCGACCGTCCGGAACCGTGCGACGACGCCACGACCAGCGGGGGAGCGCGACGCCGCGGGGACCCCGGTGGAGGGCACGCCGGAACGCCCGATCATCCCCGAGTGGGACGCAGCAGAGGGAGCGTCGACGCCGGCCGACCTGCAGCCGGACGGTGAGCGCCTCCAGAAGGTCATCGCTGCGGCCGGTGTCGCGTCGCGACGGGTCGCCGAGAACCTGATCGCCGAGGGGCGTGTCACCGTGAACGGTGCCGTCGTCGAGGCCCTCGGGCGTCGGGTCGACCCGGAGACGGACGCGATCGCGGTCGACGGTGTGCCCGTGCAGGTCGACACCTCGCGCCGCTACGTCCTGCTGAACAAGCCGACGGGCGTCGTGTCGAGCATGCTCGACGAACGCGGCCGTGCCGACCTGTCGCAGTTCGTCGAGAAGTTCGAGGAGCGCCTGTTCAACGTCGGGCGGCTCGACGCCGAGACGTCGGGCCTGCTGCTGCTCACGAACGACGGTGCACTCGCCCATGTGCTCGCGCACCCGTCGTTCGGCGTGACCAAGACCTACATCGCGAAGGTCGCCGGCAACGTCAACCCCGCCACGGTCCAGCTGCTGCTCGACGGCATCGACCTGGAGGACGGCCCGATCGCCGCCGACAAGGTCCGCCTGCTCGAGTCGTCGCGCGGGGAGTCCCTGGTCGAACTGACGCTGCACTCGGGCCGCAACCGCATCGTCCGCCGCATGTTCGATGCGGTCGGTCACCCGGTCAACGAGCTGGTCCGCCGGTCGTTCGGGCCGCTGCACCTCGGGAGCCTGCCGAGTGGCCGGACCCGCGAGCTGAGCAACGTCGAGCTCGGCAAGTTGCTCGGCATCGCGCGCGGTGCGAGTGCGCCGACGGGACCGGACTCCGCGGAGACCAGCGACTGATCGCCGGGGCTCACGAACGCTGCGCCGCACGGTAGGCCTCGGCCCCCGCGCGCCAGCGTTCCGCCTCGACGTCGAAGTCCGGCACGTCGTCGAGATCAGGGCCGCCGGCGGCGAAGTGCTCGACGATCGCCTCGTTCGCACTCCGTCCGATCGATGCACCGCGGTCGATCACGACGCGCTCGGCGGAACGGATCGCCCGGTCCACGTCGGTGCCGTCCCGGAGCGCACCGACGATCGCCCGAGCCAGCTCGGCCGCGTCGAGCAGCGCGAGGTTCACCCCGTTGCCCCCGAACGGCGACATGACGTGGGCGGCGTCCCCGACCAGGGTCACCCCGGCCACGTGGCGCCACTCCATCGGCGTCGGGAGCGCCATGATCGGGCGGTTCGCGAGCGAGCCCTCGCTGTCGGCGACCACGCGGAGCAGCTCGGGGGAGAAGTCCCGGAACCGCACCAGCAGCTCGTCACGCACCCGCTCGGTGTCCGTCGCCTGCGTGGCGTTCGCGTCGAGCGCCGGGCTCTCGGCCAGTACGCCGCCGCGCCCGTCCGCCGTGCCGAGGCCGGCAGCGGCGAGCCAGTCGAGGTCCACGCGCATCCCCAGGTAACCCCGGACCACGTCGTCGCTGTTGCGCTGCAGGACCATCGTCCGACCGTCGCCGTTCGCCCAGAGGTGCCCGTCGCCGACGAGTCCGGCGATCTCCGGGTGTGCCGTGGAGACCGCCGTGAAGAGGACCTCGACGAAGCTGACGCCGGTGTAGTGGGGGAGCGTGTCGGTCAGTGCCGCCCGGACCCGTGACCACGCGCCGTCGGCGCCGATGACGAGGTCCGCGCGTTCGACGGCGCCGTCCGCGAAGACGAGCTCGTGCGGCGTACCCGGCACGACCTCGGTCAGCTTCCGGCCCCACCGGATGGTCCCGGGCGCCAGCGACCCGGCGAGCATCGTCCGGAGCTGGGCACGGTCGATCTCGGGCGCAGCGAACTCGTCCGGTGACGCGACGTGCTCCATCAGCAGGGTGCCGTCCGGGGCGACCATGCGCTTCGACTGCCCTTCTGGCCGTGCGAGGGCGGCGAACTCGTCGACGAGGCCGGCGTCCTCGATCGCGATCTGACCGCTGTCGGCGTGCAGGTCGAGCGTGCCGCCCTGGTTCCTGGACGCGAGCGACGCGTCGGCGTCGTACACGGTGAGCCGCAGCCCCGCACGCTGCAGCACCCGGGCGCAGAGCAGTCCACCCGGTCCGGCTCCGATGATCGCGATGCTCGGTTGGTCGTCCATGGTCCATCCCTTCCTCGTTGCCGAACGATCGTTCGGTCAGCACGACGATAACCACCGAACGATCGTTCGGCAAGTAGGATGGCGACCATGAGCAACGCGACCTCGACCCGCCGACCCGGCAGCGAGACCCGCGCGGAGATCCTCCGCGTCGCGCTGGAGCTCTTCACCAGCCGCGGGTACGAAGGCACCTCCATCCGAGACATCGCCGAGGCGCTCGGCGTCACGAAGTCGTCGCTCTACTACCACTTCGCCAGCAAGGAGGCGATCATCCGTGCGCTGCTGGACGATCGCCGCGGTGAGCTCGACGCCCTGCTCGCCTGGATCGACGAGCAGCCGCCGGGCCCGGACCTGCTGCGCCGGACCGCCCTGCGCTGGGTCGACTCGACCTCGCCCGGCCGGATCCGCGGGATGCGGTTCGCGCACGCCAACCGGCCGATGATGCAGAAGTTCGCGGAGGAGGGCGGCGACATCCGTTCGTGGTTCGACGAGGTCGTCGATCGGCTCGTCCCGGCGGACGCGCCCTGGACCGAGCGGCTCCGCGCGCGCATGGCGTTCGACACCGTGAGCGCGGCACTGTTCGCCGCGCTGGGAACCCGCGCGTCGGAGGAAGAGGTGCTCGCGACCGCCCGAGCCGCGACGATCGCACTCACCGATCCGGAACGACCGGGACCGGTCGGTAGGGTTGCCAGGTGACCCAGACGCCCCACCCCGGCACGACACCGGAGCCCGACCGCCGGCTCCGCGGACCCGTGCGCGTGGTCGGCGCCGGCCTGCTCGGCGCGTCGATCGGCCTCGGTCTCCGGCAGAAGGGCGTGGAGGTGATCCTCGACGACGTCTCACCAGCAGCGCTCGCGCTCGCCGTGGACTACGGCGCCGGCCGTCGTCCGGCCGACGGGGACGCTCCCGAACTCGTCGTCGTCGCGGTCCCGCCGGACGTCACCGCGCAGGTCGTCGAGCGGGAGCTCACCGCCTACCCCGACGCAGTCGTCACCGACGTGGCGAGCGTGAAGTCGGTACCGCTCGAGCGTCTCCGTGCCGCCGGCGCCGACGTCACGAGGTACGTCGGGTCGCACCCGATGGCCGGTCGCGAGCGCAGCGGCCCGACCGCGGCGCGCGCCGACCTGTTCATCGGTCGCCCGTGGGTGATCGCCGGCCACGACGACATCACGCACCGCCGGGCGGCCGTGGTCGAAGCCCTCGCCCTCGACCTCGAGGCGACGGTCGTCCCGATGGAGCCCGAACCGCACGACCAGGCCGTGGCGATCATGTCGCACGTCCCGCAACTCGTCTCGACGCTGATGGCGTCCCGACTCCGCAGCGCTCCCGAGTCGGCGCTCGGACTGGCCGGCGGGGGCGTCCGCGACGTCACCCGGGTCGCGGCGAGCGATCCCGGGCTCTGGGTCCAGATCATCGGGGCGAACGCCGCGCACATCCGGCCGGTCCTGAACGACCTGCGGGACGAGCTGACGAAGGTCATCGACGCCCTCGCCGACCCCGACGCACCCGGTGCTCCGCGGACGATCGCCGAGACCATGGCATCGGGGAACCGCGGCGTCGAGCGACTCCCGGGCAAGCACGGCACCACCAAGCGCTTCGCCCAGGTCGTCGTCCTCGTGGACGACCGACCCGGGCAGATCGCCGAACTCCTCACGACCATCGGCGAGATCGGCATCAACCTCGAGGACATGCGCCTCGAGCACTCACCCGGAGCACCGATCGGCATCGTCGAGGCGTCGGTCGTGCCCGAGCAGGAACAGCGACTCGTCGACGAACTCGAGAGCCGCGGATGGAGGATCGCAGCAGCATGGGCCTGAACGACCAGAACGAGTCCGGCGTGACCGGTGGGCCCGACGGCCCCGACACCGGGCTCCCCACGCCCGTCGACCAGCCCGGCCCGGTGACCGGTGGCGACATCGGCGGCGCCGACGGCCAGGGCAGTGGCGAACCGGGCCTGACCCGCGACCCGATGCCGGCCGGTCTCGCGGACGGCGCGTACGTCGCGAAGTTCGTGATCGCGGTGGACGGCCCGGCCGGCAGCGGCAAGTCCAGCGTCTCGCGGGCAGCCGCTCGCGCGCTCGGGTTCGGCTACCAGGACACCGGCGCCGCCTACCGCGCGCTGGCGTGGCACGCCCTGCAGCAGGAGGTCGACCTCGACGACGCCGCGGCGATCCTGGCGAGCTGGGACACCTTCGACTACGAGATCGGCACCGACCCGGACGCGTACTTCGTCCGCGTGGCGGGCACCGACGTGACCGATGCGATCCGGACCCCGGAGGTGACGGCGGCGGTGGCGCACATCGCGAAGCTCCCCGACGTCCGGAAGCGCCTCGTGCAGCTGTTCCGGAACGTGATGCGCAAGACCGATGCGAAGGGGATCATCACCGAGGGCCGGGACATCACGACGGTGGTCGCGCCCGACGCCGACGTCCGGATCCTCCTGACCGCCGACGAGCAGGTTAGAATGGCCCGACGCTCGGCGGAGGTCACGACCCAGTCGGCCGCCGAGACCTCGGCTGCACTCGCCCGACGTGACGCAGCCGATGCGAAGGTCGTCGACTTCATGAACGCCGCGGACGGCGTGACGACGCTCGACTCCACCGATCTCGACTTCGACCAGACCGTGCAAGCGGTCGTCGACCTGGCCCGCGCGGCCGGACACTGACACCGGCCCGACGGGCCCGAACACACGCGGCCGACCGGCCGCCGGCAAGGAACCCACCATGGCGCAGCTGGACAACGGACCAGAGCACGACGACTTCCCGGAGTACGACGACGCCCTCGGCGAGCGTCTCGCGGGCCTCGACGAGTCGGAAGCGGAGCAGCGGGCGACCGCACTCCGCGCCGGTCTCGAGGACTACGACCTCGACGAGGAAGACGTCGCGCTCCTCGACTCCGCGCAGTTCGGCGAGGACGGCGTCGCGTACCTGCCGGCACTCCCGGTCCTCGCGATCGTCGGTCGTCCGAACGTCGGCAAGTCCGCGCTCGTGAACCGCATCATCGGTCGCCGCGAAGCCGTCGTGCAGGACGTCCCCGGCGTCACGCGCGACCGTGTGAGCTACAAGGCCGAGTGGAACGACAAGCGGTTCACCCTGGTGGACACCGGCGGGTGGGAGCCCGACGCGAAGGGCATCAACGCCTCGGTCGCGCTCCAGGCAGAGGTCGCGATCGACCTCGCCGACGCCGTGCTGTTCGTCGTCGACGTCACGGTCGGCATCACCGCGACCGACGAGCACGTCGTGAAGATGCTGCGCGGCACCGACAAGCCGGTGATCGTCGTGGCGAACAAGTCCGACGACGACCGCCGCGACCTCGACGCCTACGAGCTCTGGAACCTCGGGCTCGGCGAGCCGCACCCGGTCTCCGCCCTCCACGGTCGTGGCGTCGCGGACCTCCTCGACCTCATCATCACGACCCTCCCCGACGTCTCGGCGGTCGCGAAGCAGGAGATCGGCGGCCCGCGTCGCGTGGCGATCCTCGGACGCCCGAACGTCGGCAAGAGCTCGCTGCTCAACAAGGCGGCCGGCGAAGAACGCGTCGTCGTGAACGAGCTCGCCGGCACCACCCGCGACCCCGTGGACGAGCAGGTCGAGCTCGGTGGCCGTGTCTGGCGCTTCGTCGACACCGCCGGCATCCGCAAGCGCGTGCACCTCCAGCAGGGCGCGGACTTCTACGCCTCGCTCCGCACGACGGCCGCGCTCGAGAAGGCCGAGGTCGCCGTGGTGGTCCTCGACGTCACCGAGCCGGTGTCCGTCCAGGATCTCCGCATCATCGACCTCGTGCTCGAGTCCGGTCGCGCACTGGTCCTCGCGTACAACAAGTGGGACCTGCTCGACGACGAGCGTCGTCGGTACCTCGAGCGTGAGATCGAACAGGACCTCGCGCACGTGGCGTGGGCGCCGCGCGTGAACATCTCGGCCCGCACCGGCCGGCACCTCGAGAAGCTCGTCCCGGCCCTCGAGACCGCGCTCGAGTCGTGGGACACCCGCATCCCGACGGGCAAGGTCAACGCCTTCATCGCCGAGCTCGTGCAGGAGCACCCGCACCCGGTCCGTGGCGGCCGCCAGCCGCGCATCCTCTTCGGCACCCAGGCTGCGAGCCAGCCGCCGACGTTCGTGCTCTTCACGACCCAGTTCCTCGACCCGCAGTACCGCCGGTTCATCACCAGGCGTCTGCGCGAGGTCTGGGGCTTCGCTGGAACGCCGATCACCGTCAACATGCGCGTCCGCGAGCGCCGGAAGCGCACCTGACCCCTCCCCGGAACGACATGCACGGGCGTACGCTCCGTGCATGTCACCCGGGCACGGGCCCACGCCGAACGGCTGGGCAGCGATCGGTGCGGCCGGCGTGATCGTCGCCGCGGCGGTCTTCTTCTGGCTGCTCGCTCCGGCCCCGACTGCGCACACGGCCGTCGAGCGTGCGCCGACGAACGCCGTCGCGACCGTGCCACCGCACCCGGAGCCCTGGTACCGCACCGGGCTGCCGGTGGACGGAGACATCATCCCGATCGGCGTCGACACGACGGGCCACGTCACGGTGACGAGGTCGGGCGAGCGTGCGCTGCGGGTGACGATCACGGACTTCCGGACCGACCTCGCGACCGCGGACGTCCGGGTGCAGCTGACCGGCGGCGACGTGGTGGGCACCGGGCAGGAAGCACGGTGGGTGCCGGACGGCGACCCCGTCGAGGTCGGCACGATCCCGCACGGCGCGACGTCCGCGGTCATCGACGTGCGCGTCCCGCAGATCCTGCCGCCCCAGGTGCACTCGCTCGTGATCCTCGACTGGAACACGACCACCATCCTGGGTGGTGCCGAACTGCTGCCAGCCGGCTGACGCCGTCGACCCGGCCACGCCGGTCGCGCGGGGTGCGCGCCGGTCGCGATCCGAGCCTCCCGGCTGGTCGGACGGGAGGCTCGTGGCACGTGATCCGCGCCGGATACGGCACCATGGACGGGTGACGCTGCAATCCATCGCGGACCGGGCCGACCGGCTGTGGTGCCGACTCCGGCTCGACCGCCTGGCCGGCGGCCGACAGGCCGACTACGTGATCCGTGAGGACATGCTCGCGCACCCCGCGACCGTGCGGTCGTTCCGGTGGATCCGCTGGTTGCTCGTCGCCGAGACCGTGGTGGGTCTCGCCGCGATCGTCGTGGCGATCCTGCTCACGCGGGCCGGCGAGACGATCCCGTGGGCCGTGTGGTTCCGGGCGACCGTGGTGCTCCTCATCACGCTGACGCTGTACGTGTTCGCCTGGCGTGCGCAGCTCGGCTACTACTGGGCGTACCAACGGCTGCGGTTGTTCAGCAGGATCTTCCCGATCGTGACGCTCATCATCGCGGCGATCCCCGGGCTCTACCCGTTCTGGATGGTGATCGAGCAGATCGTCTTCTCGGTGTTCATGATCGGCATCGGTGACGTGCTCACGTCCGACCACATGCGCTCGGCCTTCCCGAAGCCCGCGAAGCGTGCGGCTCCGTAGGATCGCGTCATGACGATGTTCGGCGGGGTGCGGTTCGACCCGGAGGACCTGCCCCGGTTCGCCGGTGACCTGTTCGACCACGTGGCTGCGGGCGGGACGGCCCCCGATGTGGACGGCGCACCGTTCGCCGACGCGGTCGGGGTCCTCGCCGGGTCCGGTGGCGGCGCGGTCGACACCGACGTGTTCGACGCGGCGGAGTTGCTCGGGTACCTGCTCGCCGTGGTCGCCGCGGAGACGTCGTTGCCCGACGCCGTGTTCGTCGAGCCTGTGGACGCCCGCGAGCGGCGTTCTCGTGTGGAGGAAGCGGTTCGCCGGATCGTCGGGTACCGCTCCTAGGACCCCGGGTCCCAGGGACCATCGGGGCCTGTCACCGATCCCGGTCCAGGAGGATCGTGGACGACATGACGAACACCACGCTCCCCGGCGGCACGTACCGTCTCGCCGACGACCTCGAACTCACCCGTGTCGGGTACGGCGCGATGCAGCTGGCCGGACCCGGGGCGTTCGGCCCGCCCGCCGACCACGACGAGGCGATCCGTGTGCTGCGCGAGGTCGTCGAGCTCGGCATCACGCACATCGACACGTCGGACTACTACGGTCCGTTCGTGACGAACGGCCTCATCCGCGAGGCGCTCGCGCCCTACCCGGACGACCTGCGCATCGTGACGAAGGTCGGCGCCCGACGCGACGACCAGGGTGGGTGGCCCGAGGCGCGGGAACCGCACGAGCTCGTCGAGCAGGTACACGACAACCTCCGGAACCTCGGCGTCGAGCGACTCCACGTGGTGAACCTGCGCATGGGCGGCATGGAAGGCCCACAGCCCGGATCGATCGCTCCCCAGTTCGAGGCGCTCGCCGAGCTCCAGCAGCAGGGGCTCATCAACCACCTGGGGCTCTCGACGGTGAACGCCGAACAGCTCGCGGAGGCGCAGGGCATCGCACCGGTCGTGTGCGTGCAGAACCTGTACAACGTCGCGCACCGTGAGGACGACCCCTTCGTCGACCTCACCGCTGCGCAGGGGATCGCCTTCGTGCCCTACTTCCCGCTCGGCGGCTTCTCGCCGATCCAGTCAGGGGCGCTCGATGCGGTCGCCGCCCGTCTCGAGGTGTCGCGCCTGACCGTCGCGCTGTCGTGGCTGCTGCAGCGGTCGACGAACATGCTCCTGATCCCGGGGACGTCGTCGGTCGCGCACCTGCGCGACAACGTCGCGTCGGCGGGCTTCGCGCTGCCGGCCGACGCGGTGGCGGAGCTGGACGCGATCGGCAGCGGCGCGTAGATCCGCCGGTCGGCGCCCGTCGTGCGGCGTCCCTAAGATGGTCGCGGGGGTGACGTGTGAAACTCAAGATGACCATCGGCGGCACGGCAGGGGGCGATCGCGACGTCGTCGTGACGGCGGACGTGACCGCGACGATCGGGAGCCTCGCGAACCGGTTGGCGACCGGCAGTCCGTCCGGGGTGCACCCGCTCACGCTGCGCGTGCAGTTCCCGGACCGTCCGCAGGCCCGGCTGCTCAACCCGTCGGCGACGGTGCACGAGTCCTCGCTGCGGTCCGGCTGCCGGGTGGAGGTCGTGCCGGTCACCGAGCGGCGGCGTGGGGACGACGTGGAGGACGCACCTGCCGCCGTCGTGCAGGTGCTCGCCGGTCCGGAGGCCGGGCACGAGTACACGCTCTCGCGCGGCGTGAACCTCATCGGACGCGACGCGATGGCGCAGGTGTACCTCGCCGGTGACGACGAGGTCTCCCGCCGCCACGCGTCGGTCACGGTCGGCGAGACGATCGAGGTCGTCGACCTCAACTCGGCGAACGGCGTCTCCGTCGACGGTCGGCTCGTCGCACGGGCCTTCGTCGAGCCGTCGTCCGAGGTGCAGGTGGGGGAGACCCGGCTCCGCATCGTGCCACTCGCGTCCAGTGGACTCCCGACGCTCCCGGGTGCCGCCGAGACGCCGTCGGAGTTCTCGCGGTCCCCGCGGGTGGACCCCGCGTACCGGGGCCGGTCGTTCACGCTGCCGGAGATCCCCGTCCCCGGCGAGAAGCCACGGCTCCCGATCATCGCGATCATCGCGCCGATCGTGCTGGGCGCCGTGCTGTTCCTCGTCACGAAGCAGCCGTACACGCTCATCTTCATCGCGCTGTCCCCGGTGATCATGATCGGGACGTGGATCGACCAGCGCGTGCAGGTCAAGCGGCGGAAGCGCGACGAACGGCAGCGCTTCGAGGACTCGCTCGCGGACGTCCGCACGCGGCTCGTGGCGGAGCGGGCGCGCGAGATCGACGCCCGGGTGGCCGAATCGCCCGCTCCCGCCGTCGTGACGGCGGCGATGCGGACGCGGTCCGAGCTGCTGTGGACGCGCAAACCCGAGCACACCACCTTCCTCGAGGTCCGGTTCGGCGCAGGGACCCAGCCGTCGCGCGCATCGATCACGCTGCCGTCGAAGAACACCGGCAGCGTCGACGACTGGAACCGCGCAGAAGCACTCGCCGACGAGTACGCCACCGTCGGTCCCGTCCCGGTCATCGAGACGTTCGAACGAGCCGGTGCGATCGGCGTCGCCGGGACCGGACTCGCTGCCGACGACGTCGCCCGGTCGCTCGTCGTGCAGCTCGTCGGACTGCACAGCCCGGCCGACCTCGTCGTCACGGCCTTCGCCGGCGGCACCACGACCGAACAGTGGGGGTGGTTGAAGTGGCTGCCGCACGTCGACTCCGCGTACAGCCCGCTCCGCTCCGGCGGGCTCGTCAGCGACTTCGCGGGCGCGTCGACGCTGCTCGCGGAACTCGAGGGGCTCGTCGCCACCCGCCGTGACGCCGGCGCGGGTCGCGGCGAGCAGGTGCGGTCTCGCCTTGACGAGGGGCATGCGCTCGACGAGGAGCACGGCGAGTCCGTCGACCGGTTGCCGGCGACCCCCGCGGTGCTCGTCATCGTCACCGCGGAGGCCCCTGCCGACCGGGCTCGACTGGTGGCGCTCGCCGAGGAGGGCGCGGACTTCGGCGTCTTCGTGCTGTGGCTCGCCCCGACGCAGCAGGCGCTGCCGGTGGTGTGCCGGACGTACATCTCCCTCGACCGCTCCACCGGGACCGCGACCGTCGGGTTCGTGCGGTCCGGCCAGGCGGTCGTGCTCGACGAGCTCGACCGCGTCGACGTGATCGAGGCCGCGACCGTCGCCAGGGCCATCGCACCCGTCCAGGACACCGGCGCCCGCGTGCTCGACGAGACCGACCTGCCGCACAGCGTCGCGTTCGTCGACCTGTACGAGGGCGACCTCGCCGGCGACCCGGTGGCCGTCGTCAGCCGCTGGGCGAAGAACGACAGCATCACCGCGGACTGGGTGCCTGCCGCCGGTCGTGAAGCCGGCGGGATCCGGGCGGTCATCGGGCAGGGGCCGAGCGAGCCGCTCGCGCTGGACCTCCGCACCCAGGGCCCGCACGCACTCGTCGGCGGGACCACCGGTTCCGGCAAGAGCGAGTTCCTGCAGACGTGGATCATGGGCATCGCGGCCGAGTACGCCCCGGACCGTGTGACGTTCCTGCTCGTCGACTACAAGGGCGGTGCGGCGTTCGCCGAATGCGTCGGGCTGCCGCACACGGTCGGACTCGTCACCGACCTCAACCCGCACCTGGTCCGCCGTGCGCTGACGTCGTTGCGGGCGGAGCTGCGGTACCGCGAGCACCTCCTCAACGAGCGGGGTGCGAAGGACCTCGTCACGCTCGAGCAGCGCGGCGATCCGGCAGCGCCGCCGTCGCTCGTGATCGTCATCGACGAGTTCGCCGCCCTCGCTTCGGAGATCCCCGAGTTCATCGACGGCGTCATCGACGTCGCACAGCGTGGTCGTTCGCTGGGGCTCCACCTCGTGATGGCGACGCAGCGGCCGAGCGGGGTCATCAAGGACTCCCTGCGCGCGAACACGAACCTCCGCATCGCCCTGCGCGTCGCCGACGAGGTGGACAGCGCCGACGTCCTCGGTGTGCCCGACGCGGCGTGGTTCGATCCGGGCACCCCCGGGCGCGCTGCGGCGAAGACCGGACCGGGGCGTGTCCTGGACTTCCAGACGGCGTACCTCGGCGGACGGTCGGACGACGTCGTGCACGAGCCCGACATCGACGTGCAGGACTTCCCGTTCGGGCCGGGCACGATGTGGCCGAGTGCCGCACGGGCTCCGCGGGACACCGCTCGCGCGAAGGACATCGAGCGGCTCGCCGGCACCATCGCGGCCGCGGCGGACCGACGCTCGCTCGCGATCCCGCGGAAGCCGTGGCTGGACCAGCTCGGCGAGAGCGTCGACCTCGGCGCGGTCGGGCGATCCGACGGAGCGTCCCTCGTGATCGGCACGCTCGACGTCCCGGAACACCAGCAGCAGACCGCCTACGCCGTCGACCTCGACGTCGTCGGCAACGTCGCCGTCCTCGGGACCGGAGGCTCCGGCAAGTCCACGGTGCTCCGCGCCGTCGCCATCGCGGCGTCCTCGGTGGCCGACGAGCACCCCGTGCAGGTCTACGGACTCGACTTCGGCGGCGGCGGGCTCTCGATGCTCGACGCGCTGCCCACCGTCGGGTCCGTGATCAGCGGGCCGGACGACGAACGCATCACGCGCCTCCTGGTCGATCTGGAGGCGACCATCTCGGACCGTTCGCGGCGGTTCGCAGCGGCCCGAGCCTCCTCTCTGACCGAGTACCGGGCCGTCACCGGCGAGGCGGAGCCGCGCATCCTGGTGCTCGTCGACGGGATGGGCGCGTTCCGGAACGAGTACGAGTTCCGACCGGGCACGCTGCAGCTGTTCGACCAGGTGCTCGCGATCGCCTCCACCGGGCGGGCGCTCGGCGTGCACCTCGTGATGTCGGCCGACCGTGTCGGGGCCTTCCCCACGAACCTGCAGGCGAACATCGGCGAACGGATCGTGCTGCGGCTCGCGAGCGACATCGAGTACAACGCGGCCGACGTGGCCGCGGACGTGCTCGAGGACGCCGTCCCCGGGCGTGGACTCGTGGGATCGCACGAGGTGCAGATCGCCGTCCCGAGCGGCTCTGCCGATCTCGTCGTGCAGGCCGCTTCGGTGGAGTCCCTGGCCGGTTCCCTGGTGGCGCGCGGCGTCCCGGCGACACCGGCGGTCCGACGGCTGCCCGCCTCCGTCGGGATCTCCTCGCTTCCCGTGTCGGTCGATGGACGTCCGACGATCGGTGTGGCCGACGACACGCTGTCGGCCGTCGGCATCCCCACCGACGGGCTGTTCGTCGTCACCGGGCCGTTCGGGTCCGGACGGAGCACCACGATGCGCACGCTCATCGGGTCGGTCACGGCGACGTACCCGGACCGTCCCGCGTACCTCGTCGTCGGGCGTCGGAGCGCGCTCCGGGACGCCACTGACTGGGCCGCGGTCGCGAGTGACTCCGACTCGGCCGACGCGCTTGCCAGCCAGCTGGCGTCGTCGCTCGAAGCAGGAGGGACGATCGACCCATCGCCGTTCATCGTGATCGAGAACGTCGGCGACTTCGAGGGGCTGCCAGCCGAGTCGCAGGTCGCGCGGTTGATCAAGGCCGCTCGGCGCGCAGGGGTGTTCGTCCTCGCGGAGGCCGACACCGTCACCGCGCCGAGCGCCTGGCAGCTCTTCGGGGAGCTCAAGACCGCCCGCGCGGGCATCGCGCTGCAGCCGGAGGAGACCGACGGGCTGACGCTGTTCCGGACCGCCTTCCCGCGCTGCACGCGGTCGGACTTCCCGCTCGGGCGGGGGTTCATGGTCGACTCCGGGCGGGTCACCCGGGTGCAGGTCGCGTTGCCGGGTTCAGGTCTCGGCTCGGGTTCTGGTTCCGGTTCGGGTTCCCATCACATGGGTGAGGAATTCTCCTCCTCTGGTAGCGTGCCAGATGTCGCCGGAGGGGCTGGCGACGAGAACCGAACGAGGGGATGACCATGCCGAACATCAACGTGTCCTACCAGGAGCTCAACGGCAACGCGGACCGGCTGCTTGCCGGTCGTGACGAGATCAACGCGACGCTGTCGAAGCTGCAGGCACAGATCGCATCGCTGACGCAGGCGGGGTTCCAGACGGACCGGTCGTCGGGGGCGTACAACGACGCGTACCAGCGCTTCACCTCCGGTGCGCAGAACACCATCGGCGGGCTGAACGACCTGGCGCAGTTCCTGCGCACCACGGCGACCACGCTGGGTGACGTGGACCAGCAGCTGGCGTCGAAGCTGGGTCGCTGAGCCGGTCCGATCACAACGACACGGTCGGTACCGCTGGGGCGGTGCCGACCGTGGATTCGTCACGGGGGTGACAGGTGAGCGGAGAGCTCAAGGTCGTCTACGCCGCACTCGATGCGGCGTCGGCGAAGGTGACGGCTGCGGCCGATGACATCCAGATCGGCTCACGAATCCGGCAGGGGGCCGGAAATGCCGAACTGGGATCGGACGCCGTGGCGTCGGCGCTGTCGAACGCGACGGCGCAGCAGGTGCAGCGGTCGGATCTCGTCGCGGAGAACGTGCGAGTTGCGGCAAAGTTCCCGCTGCAGGCCAAGCAGTCCTACCAGGCACAGGACTCTGCGCTGGCCGGAGCGGCGGCGAAGCAGTGACCTGGACACATGATGATCCGAGCCAGGGCAGTCCGGCCGCGATCCAGGGGCTGGCGCAGCTCCGGAGCGCGCGTGCGGGCAAGATCCGCGACGCTCAGCAGTCGCTGCAGGGTGTGGGGTCGGGTTCTGGGGCAGAGTGGAAGGCGATGAGCCAGACCGCGTTCGCCTCGAAGCTGTCCGCGGATGCTGCGGACATCGAGTTGCTCGCGACGGGACTCGAGGCGCAGGCATCCGCTCTGAAGACGTACGCCGGGCAACTGTCCCAGTTGCAGGACCGGCAGCGGGTGCTTGAGCAGCAGCGGTCCAGCGTGCAGATGGACCTCGGTCTCGCGAAGATGAAGCTCAGCATGTCGAATTCCGAGCTGCCGGCACTGCTCAAGGCGGAGACGCCCGATCCCGATGCGACGGCAGCTGCGAAGCGGAAGTCCGCTGCCGCACAGACTGCGGTCGATGATGCGCAGGCAAAGTCCCGCGCGATCGACGCGCAGTGGGAGCAGTTGGTCGCGGATCGGCGGTCGATGGACTCGACCTGTGTTGCTGCGCTACAGTCCAGAGCGGTACTTGGTGGGCTGTCTCAACTGGGCGCCACAACGGCTTCGTCTATTGCTCCCGACGCACTCCTCGGGATACTCGTCGGCCTCTCGACGACTGACCTCAACGTGATGTTGCGACTGTGCCCCGACCTTGCCAAGCGAATTGCCGAGGCGAGCCCTGAGGCAGTGGCCAAATGGTGGTCTGCGCTGGGGGACTCTTCTGCACCGAACGATTTCACCGATGCGCAGCAGTGGTTCATCGCGAGTATGCCGGCCGCGATGGGCGCACTCGATGGACTTGCGCCAGCGGCGCGAGTCGCGGCGAACAAGCTCAACGCTGAACGCCGTCTCAAGGACGATGAAGCCCGACTCGCCACGATCAACACCTCGATCGCTTTGCTGAGTGGTCACTTGGACACGAGTTCGCTGGTGAAGGAGCGCGACCAGTTGAACGCGGAGATCGGCTACCTGCGAGACGCCACAACTGAGCCGCCGCGCGTGCAGCTGTACCTGTACGACCCCGACAAATCCCGCATCATCGAGATGATCGGCACGTTCGGCCCTGAAACCACGAACGTCGTGACGTACACGCCCGGCACGTTTGCAGACCTCAACGGGTTCTATTCCGGGCAGACTCAAGCCATGGCGCAGTGGTTGGCGTCCCGCCACGCAGACACCGTCGCGTTCGTCTATAAGGACGGCATGTACCCGGGTGAGACGAATCCGAAGAGCACGATGAACCTCCTCCGCATCGGGGAAGCTAACGATCCGTCCGTCGCTCGCGATGCCGGTCAACGGCTCGCGGACTTCCAGCGTGGATTGAACGCGGGAAGTGACATCGCGCGCGACGCTCGGTCGACCGCTATCGGACACAGTTGGGGCCTCGCCAACGTCACCTCCTCCGAGGTCGAGGGGGCGCACTACGATACGGTGGTGTCTCTCGCTGGGGCAGGCATGCCTTCGCAATGGGAACCGAGTCCGACGACAAAGTACGTCCATGAGGGTTATCCCGATCTTCTTCTGGAGGCGCAACTGACCGGAAAGGTCTGGGACGGTCGCATACCGCTCCTCGACGGATCCTTCGAGATTCATATGCATCAGGGACCAAAATCTGTTGTAGATACTCACTCGGTGTTCGGTATTGAAGTGAAGACCCTTGATCAGCAAGCGTTGCTGGACAATCACAATCTTGTTGCCGAAGCATCCAAGAACAACCGTGAAGTATTGAACGAGATCAATCAAACCATTTATGGAGATCGGTGAGCCTCGTGAAAACATTCGCGCTTGCTGTCGCAACCGTTCTCCTCCTGACTGGATGTGCCCGAATGAACCCAGACGAAAATCCGGCGCCCGCGGAATCATCCAGCGCCGCGAGCCCGAATACTGAGCAGACGATCAAGGACCGCAAGGCTCAAACTCAGGCGATCGAACGCCAGATCGCCGAGAGCATTCCGGGTCACGGGGATATTCGCCAGTCCTCGAATGGGGCCCTCTTCACTTGCGCTGGGGGAGATCGCCAGTGGGTCGGAGGGGCCGATGTGGTCGTCCAGGGAAAGGTCGACATGGAATCGATCGTCGAGGCTCTCCTCAAGCAGTGGAGCGATCACAATGGGTACGCGGCGAGCCGCGGGTCCGACTCAGCGGGTGTTCCGAGTGTTGAGATCGTTGGCGACGAGGGCGAGGGATATCTCGTCGCTCAGGGCGCAAAGGGGGACGAAGTCGCGCTCACGTCCTCGTCGCGATGCTTCTCAGTGCCGAACGGGTTCAGCGGCGCTGGCTCCTGGTAGCACGCCGCTGGAAGGTCCTGAGGATCGGAGCTCGTGAACGACGTGCGCCACAGCCCGTACAGGTCGGTCCAGAGCACCGAGCAGAAAATGGCGGCAGACAAAGGGGTAACGCAGCGGGCCAGAAGGAGCTGATCAGGACAACCCTTCGGTGAAGTCGTCATCGGACGTCGGGCAGTTTCTTGGGGGCAAGGGCAATCAGACCTGGGTCGATGACTGGGAAGTGGAACGAAAGCAGTGAAAGTACCTCGGGCCGCAATCGCGGTCGTCGCGGCCCTCAGCCTCGCCTGCGTGATGATGGCTGCTGGCTGCAGCCGAAGTAACCCGGGAGGCGAACCGACGATGACAACTTCCTCAACGGCCCAGGGCGGCGAATCACTCGATGTTGCGCGAGCGCAACTCGCTGAGCTGGCCGGTCTGTCCAACGCGACCATCAAGGTCAACAAGACTGCCTCAGGGTTGCAGACGAATCGGCGGATCTGGTTCGAAGCAACGAGCAGCGCGACGTCCGCGGACGAGCAGGCGAAGCAGATTGAGCAGCTCGTAGAGCTCGGTTGGTCCATCAATGACGTCGATGCGAACAGTGGCGTCAGTGTGCGGCTGCATACATCGCCGCAGGTGGTCGTCGGCGACCTCCTCGACTCGTCGTGGACGGACCTCCAGTACCGATCATCGCCCGAGAGCTTCAAGGAACTCGTCGTCGTCCCGCGCTCGTCGCTCGAAGCAAAGCTGGGAGCATGGCCGGGCGACGTCCCCGACCTCAGTTCGTGAAGCTGCGCGCCTCGTTGATTGACACCGGGCTTCCTACCCAGGGTAAGAAAGTGCCGACCTCGATGTCCGTAAGAGAGGTGTCTGTTCGTGTTCGCTGACCGAAGACGCGCTGTGCGCACTCCCGTCACGATTGTGGTGATTGCGACCACGCTGACGGGCTGCCTCGCGACGACTGCTGGGTGCTCGATGATGGCGTCTGCTCTACCCGACGACCCGGTCGCTCGCATTGATGCCGCCAAATCCGCTTCGCAGTCAGCCGAGCAACTCGTCGCGGGCTTTGTGCCGACGAAAGACGTGAAGAGCCTCCGCCAGACGCGCACCGGCAGCTTGCTGACTTGTTCTTCCGGAAAGCAATGGTCCGGTAACACGACGGTGGGTCTCGTCAGTAGACAGGACGGTTCCCGGCTCGTCGATGAGATATCGCGGCGTGCCGAGGATAGCGGGTTCGATGTAGAGCAAGACAAGACTCGTTCGGGTACCCCGCGGGTAACTCTGACCGCGGACTCCGGCGTCTCCCTGCTTGTTGGGGTGTGGAACGACGAGACGGTGGTTAACATCGACTCGTTTTCGATGTGTTTCTCGCTTCCAGACGACTTCCCGCCAGAACCTAGTTATTGACCGTGATCAACCGCACTAATCCGAGGAGCGCATTGAATTCAGCTCCTTCTGTTCGACATCGACGCCTCGCGTGCATCGGTGCGGCGATCGTTGTCCTGGGGTCTGTCGGAGGGTGCAGCACAATGGAGACACAGGGTCCGACGCCGACGAGTTCAACTCAGTCGTCGCACGGGCGTGCGGGCCAGTCTCTCGAAGCCGCGCGTGGACAGCTTCGAGCCATGTCCGGCCTGACTGACACATCCGTCGACATCGATGAGACGGTGTCGGGGCTGAACACGCACCGCCAGGTGCTTGTGACTGCGGCGGTCGACGATCCCGCACAGGTCCCGACGGTGATCAACACGTTGGCGCAACTCGGCTGGTCGGTGAACGACCACGAGCCGGACGCCGGCATCTTCGTCAGGTTGCGACTCTCGCCACAGCCCGTGATCGGAGATATTGCAAAGGAGGAGGGGTGGACTGATGCTGCCTATGCCACGTCGACGGATCGGTTGAAGCAACTGGTGCTCCTGCCGGAAAGCGCGGTCGAGAAGCGCTTCGGAGAATGGCCGGGCTCCGCGCCAGACGCTTCCGGCTGACAGTCTCGACGTGCATTCGAGTCGGTGCGCACCGTGATGCCGGCTGCGCTCGTCGGGGAGAGCGAGTGATGCGGATCGTCAAGGCAGTCGGCGGTGCATTCGTTGTGGGTGCCCTCGCCGGATGCGCTGCGAACGCTGCGGATCAAGGCGACCCGATGGAACGCCTCGCCGCTGCGAAGCAGTTGACGCAGCGTTCCGAGCGTGCGGCCATAGAACTCCTCCCGAAGGGGGACGTGATCGACATCGAGCAGCTGTCCGAGGGGTCGTTCCTCCGGTGCTCTGTTGGATACGTGTGGAGTGGGAACGTCAGAGCGTCCTTGCGTGACGGCATGGATGGTGACGGTGCACAGGAGAAGCTGGCCGTCCGCGCCGAGGAACGCGGTGATGACGTGCGGGAGGACGAACTGCTGTCGGGGCGCCGTCGATACACGATCACGACGGATGACGGCGTTCAGATGCTGCTCACCGTGTGGGACCACGGCACCGTGCTGGACATCGACTCGGCCTCACCCTGCATCCGTCTCCCCGATGACTTCAAGCGACCTCGCACCTACTGAGGGGCGGGACGACAACCGCTACGCTGCCGAAGATGGGGACGGAACGGAGCGCTGGCGCTGATCGCAAGAGATGGCATCATCTCTGGTGGACACTCCCGATCGCGACCGTCGTAGCCTTCCCTCCGTGGGTGCTCGCCGCGTTCGAGTGGGGAGGATTCGGCAGCCGTGAAGTGCTTCCCGCCGTCGCTGGGATCGTCGTCGTCGCCCTCGTGTACTTCGGCGCCGTCACCATCCCGACGAAGCTGACGGCCCGGTCCGGCACCGTCGGCGCTCTCGTCGGGGTCGCTGCAGCCGCGATCGGCGCGCTCGTCATCGTGGTCATCACTCCCTGAGCGCAGCGCCGCAGGACACCCTCGATACCATCGACTGATGACCTCGCAGCGACCGCCGTACCGTGCCGACATCGTCGGCAGCTTCCTCCGCCCCGCCAGCGTGAAGGACGCCCGTCAGCGCGCTGCCGCGGGCACGATCGACCCGATCGAGCTGCAGTCGGTGGAGGACGAGGCGATTCGCGGCCTGATCGACTCCGAGGTCGAGGCCGGGCTCCAGCTCGCGACCGATGGTGAGTTCCGCCGCGCCTGGTGGCACCTCGACTTCTGGGGTGGACTGAACGGCGTCGAGGTCGTCGAGCTGGACCACGGCATCGCGTTCCAGGGGGTCGAGACCACCCCGAAGGGCATGCGCGTCACCGGGCCGGTGTCGTTCCCAGCCGATCACCCGTTCCTCGCGCACGCCGCGTTCGTGCTCGCCGAGGCAGCGCGGCGCAGTGTGACGGCGAAGATGACGATCCCGTCGCCGACCGTGTTCGACTTCCGGCTCGATGTGGATCAGATCCGCACGGACCACTACGCCGACCGCGATGCGATCACCGACGACCTCGTGCAGGCATACCGTGACGCGATCGCCGCGTTCTACGACGCCGGTGTCCGTTACCTGCAGCTCGACGACACGGCGTGGGCGTACGCCTGCTCCGATGTGGAGATGGAGAAGGCACGGGCTCGGGGGATCGAGACCGACGGCATCGCGGAGCGGTTCGCCACGATCATCCGCCGGGTCCTCGACGGTCGCCCCGACGACCTGGTCGTGACGACGCACGTGTGTCGTGGGAACTTCCGGTCGACGTGGATCGCGTCGGGCGGGTACGAGCCGGTGGCGGAGCAGATGCTCGGACACACGGGCTACGACGGGTTCTTCCTGGAGTACGACAGCGACCGCGCGGGTGGGTTCGAGCCGCTGCGGTTCCTGCCGAAGGGTGATCAGGTGGTCGTCCTCGGGCTTATCACGTCGAAGTCGGGGGAGCTCGAGGACCCGGCGGTCATCGAGCGTCGGATCGCCGAGGCTGCCGAGTTCGCCCCGCTCGACCAGCTGGCGCTGAGCCCGCAGTGCGGTTTCGCGTCGACCGAGGAGGGCAACGTCCTGACCGAGGACCAGCAGTGGGCGAAGGTCCGTTCCGTGGTCGAGATCGCCGAGCGGGTATGGCCGACCGCTACGCGACCCTAGCCACCCAGCACGGCGGCGGGACGCCCGCTACGCCACGGTAGCGAGCGCGAAGGGCAGCACAGCCGACGCCCCCGCACGTCGGAGCTCCCGCCCGGCGACGGTCATCGTCCACCGGCTGTCGACGAGGTCGTCCACGAGCAGCACCGGTCCTTGGTGCGATTGCAGCGCCGAAGACAGAGCAGGCCCGACCGTGAAGCTGTCCCACACGCCGGCCAGCCGGTAGGCGCTGTTCGTCGCACCATCGCCACGCGGCGTCCCACCGGCGCGGTCGAGCGTCCCGAGGAACTCGAGCTTCCCGATCGACGACAGTGCCTGCGCGAGCGACGAGACGAGCTGCGGTCGGGACTGCGACGACATCGCCACGACACCGGTCGGCCGGGTCTCCCACGGCCAGTCCTTGAGCGCCCGGATGCACCCGTCGAGGAGTTCGCGCGAGACCGGTGCGTCGGCGACCCCGGACGCGAAGAGCGCACGCAGCGGACCACCCCAGCCGAGGTCGGTCAGACGGGCGACGGCGCGCCCGGGCGCGACGACCTCGTCGGCGGCGAGCTTGCCGCGCACGGGCACGTTCAGCGCGGACATGCCCGAGGGCCACTGCGCGCGGGGAGCGATCTCGACGCCGACCTGGTCGAGCGCCGATGCCGCGCCGGTGGACGCCCCTTCGGGGACGTCGGCCGGGTACCAGACGCCCGCACAGTTGTCGCAGCGGCCACAGGGTTCTGCCGAGGGGTCGTCGAGGTCCTGCTGCAGGAGCTGCATCCGGCAAGCCGAGGTCGACTCGTAGTCGAGCATCGATGCGGCCTCGGCAGCGCGGGCGGCAGTGACACGTTCGTAGCGCGCGGCGTCGTACTCCCACGGCTGCCCGGTCGAGACCCACCCGCCGGTGACCCGACGGACGGCACCGTCGACGTCGAGGACCTTGAGCAGGAGCTCGAGCGTGGACCGCTTGATGTCGACGAGCCCTTCGAGCGCGACCGTCGACAACGCCGAGTCGGTCGACAGCGCGCCGAGGACCGCGGAGGCGCGGGCTTCGGTCGGCATCGAGGCGCTGGCGAAGTACTTCCAGATCTCCTGGTCTTCGTACCCGGGGAGCAGGAGCACGTCGGCGTTGTCCGTCGCACGGCCAGCACGACCGATCTGCTGGTAGTAGGCGACGGGGGAGGACGGCGCCCCGACGTGCACGACGAAACCGAGGTCCGGTTTGTCGAACCCCATGCCGAGGGCGCTGGTGGCGACGAGGGCCTTCAGCTCGTTGCCCTTCAGCTGCTGCTCGAGCTGCTCGCGTTCGTCGGTGTCGGTGCGCCCGGTGTACGCACGGACGGCGTACCCGCTCTCTCGCAGGAGCCGCGCGATGTCCTCTGCCGCGGAGACGGTCAGCGTGTAGATGATGCCGCTGCCCGGCAGGTCACCGAGGTGCGCCAAGAGCCACCCGAGCCGAGCCCGGGTATCGGGCAGCGTCAGGACTCCGAGACGCAGGGAAGCGCGAGCCAGCGACCCGCGGATCGTGAACACCGGATCGGCCGGCCCCGCGGTGAGCTGCTCGGCGACGTCCTCGACCACGCGCTCGTTCGCGGTCGCGGTGGTCGCGAGCACGGGCACGCCGTGCGGCAGGGAGCGGATGAGTTCGGCGAGGCGCCGGTAGTCGGGCCGGAAGTCGTGGCCCCAGTCCGAGATGCAGTGCGCTTCGTCGACGACGAGCATGCCCATCCGGGCGATCAGCGTCGGCAGCTGTTCGTCGCGGAACTTCGGGTTGTTCAGCCGCTCGGGGGAGACGAGCAGGACGTCCACCTCGTCACGGGCGAGCGCGGCCTGCGTGTCGGACCACTCATGGGCGTTCGCGGAGTTGATGGACACGGCCCGGACACCGGCGCGGGCAGCGGCAGCGACCTGGTCGCGCATCAGGGCCAGCAGCGGCGACACGAGCACCGTCGGGCCCCCGCCGCGACGCCGCAGGAGCAGGGTCGCGAGGAAGTACACCGCGGACTTGCCCCACCCGGTGCGCTGGACGACGAGTGCGCGCTGCCGGTGTTCGACCAGGGCCGAGATCGCTTCGAGCTGGCCGGGGTGGAAGACGGCGTCGGGACGCCCGGTGAGCGCAGCGAGCGCTGCCTGCGCCTCGGCAGCGATGTCTGCAGAAGGCGAGGCGTTCGGCGGGGCTGCAACGGGGGTGTCCATGGTCCCATGCTGTCAGGACCGACCGACGAAACGCAGGCCGAGCCTCCAGGCTGTGGAGAACGCGCGCTACTGGTACGTGACCAGCGACGGCGTCGGCGCCACGTCCTGCATGGTCTGCGCAGGCGTCAGCATCGGCTGGTCCTCGTCGTAGAAGTTCTTCCATCCCCAGTGCGTGCCTGCTGGCGCACCGGCGTGCAGCGCCTTCCACGTCGCCTGCTTGTCCGGCTGCGATCCCTGCCCGTCGGCATGGATGAGCAGGTCGAGCTCGGGGTGCGACTCCAGCGACGAGCGGTCCTGGATCATCGACAGCCGGAACTGGTGCAGGACGAGTGCCTTCGGCGGCAGCCCCTCCGACCGGACGAGCTGCGAGAGCCAGTCCGAGACCTGGTTCACCTCCGAGGCGTTCACGCTCCCGATCTGCTGCAGGGGCACCTGGTCCGCCGTCAGTCGCCACTCCGGGTCCAGCGCCAGCCACACGCCGGGCTGCTTCAGGAGCGACTCGTACCGCTTCGCCTGGGACAGGAAGTCCGCGCGGCCGGGCTGGAGATCGATGATCACGGGCATGCCGGCGTCGTGGGCGGCGTCGACGTAGGGCTCCAGCGTCGAGACGGGGAGCTCGGTCGAGTAGTCCCCGTCGGCGCCGGCGTCACCGGCCGCGACGGTGGCGATGACCTCGAACGCGGGGGTCACGGGCTCGTCGGACACGTCGTCGTACGACGCCGCGAGCTGCTTCGCGCGCGACACGGACGCCGCCGGGTCCTGCTCGCCGAGCACGCCGAGGGCCGGGGCTCCTGGTGCGCCGTACATCGCGACGTACCGGTGCCCGTCGAACGGGCGTTGCCCGCCGTGCGGCAGCTGGAAGCCGCTCTCCGCAGCGCGGACGGTCCACGTCGGGTCGCTCAGCCCACCGAACGCGGACCCGACGAACAGTGTCGGCGCATCGCGGTGGTCGTGGAGCGCGGTCACGACGTCGGGTGCTGCAGCCGGGTCCGTCACGCCGTCCGGCATGGTCACCACGCGTGCTCCAGCCGCCTTCGCGGTCGCCACCGGAGCAGCGTCGGCCGTCTCGTCCGCCACCACGACGGTCGCCGGCCTGGAGGACCGGGTCGCCTCCGGCGCGTCGCGGTCCTCCGACGCGGATCGCCGCTGGGCGTCGGTGTCGATCCGGACGTCGCCCTCGGCCTGGTACCAGGTGGCGCCGAGGCGATCGAGTTCCCGGGCGACGGTGTGTTCCTGCTTCGTGCGCGTCAGGAGCAGGGGGACGTGCGCTTTCGTCGCAGCATCGGTCGCGGTGTCGATGGCACTGTCGTTCCCGGCCGGTGCGACGACCGCGCCGGGAGCGGTGGCGAAGAGTGCGCGACTCGCCCGGATCGACCGTTCGACGGGATCCTGTTCGGCTGCGACAGACACGGAGTCGGGGGAGGCCTTCGTCAGCGTCGGCCGGTCGTCGTAGACATCGGCCTTCGTGCATCCGGCGGCGCCGAGCACGAGGCCGGCTGCCGCGAGTGCGACGAGGGCACGGGCGGTACGGGAACGCATCGGGCCACCCTACGAGCCGGGTGCTGGGCGCCGCATGTCCGGGGTGGGGTCGGGCGGTGTCGCTCTGGTGCTCTCTCGGGGTCGCGTGGGCGCTCGCTTTGGGGTCGCGCGAGATCGAGTGCGCGGACGCGGCGAGCACCGGCATCCGGAGGGAGCCGTTTCTGCGCGCTCGATGCCCGGACACGGGGCCGGAACGGGACGTGGCGCGGCAGGGGTCCGGCGTCCGCTATGCTGGTCGGGCTGCTCCGCGCTCGGTCGGGTGCGGGTGGCGGAGTCCTCCGGGACTCCGAGTCCGCAAGGGCTCGCGGGCTGTGGCGCAGCTTGGTAGCGCACTTGACTGGGGGTCAAGGGGTCGCAGGTTCAAATCCTGTCAGCCCGACCGAAAAGCCCCGATGGAACTACGGTTCTGTCGGGGCTTGTTTCTTGTCCGGAGTTGCAGCCCCTCCGAAACCCCTCGCGGACGTCGAGATGTCGTCAAGTTTGCGCCAGTTGTCCTGTACTCTCTGGTCACTACACTCACCGGAGAGGGACCCATGACTGACACGAGCGCAGCGGACACGCCGACACGAGGCAGCCAGGGCACTACTGGTACTTCGAAGAAGTCGAAGATCGTGCGACTGTCGCAGTCCGACGTCCCTAGCTTCGCCCTGGAACAGGCGCTTCGAGTTGCGCGAGCAATCGCGGACAGCTACGGCTATGCGCCGACGCGACCCATCCATGTCGCCAGCGCAATGGGTGTTACACCGTCGTCAAGCAACTTCCGAGGAGTTACAGGCGCGGCAGTTGCCTACGGTTTGACAACCGGAGCGTACAACTCTGCAGAGATTGGTCTCACCCCGCTCGGAACGCGAATAGTCCGACCGACCAGCGAGGGCGATGATCTAGCTGCGCAACGGGAGGCTCTCCTCAAACCGCGCATCCTCGGTGAGTTTCTCCGCCAATACGATAATGCGGCGCTGCCGCAAGACGCAATCGGCAAGAATGTACTAGTTGAGAAGGGCGTCCCGGCAGAACGCGCCGAAGCTGTTCTCGCCTTGATCGTGAAGAGCGCCGAGTCCGTCGGATTTATTCACGAGAACAAGGGGCGGAAATACGTAGACTTGTCAGGTGCCGAAAGTGTTGCTTCAAAAACGGAAGACCTCCCGGCCGAACCGCAGGGGTCGCCCGTGGATGCACCGCTTTCCCCTGTAGAAGCACCGGCGGGAGGCGGTCGTCACAGCGTCGCGTTGTCTCCCGGCGTGCACATCAATATCGAGATCCATATTGCAGCAGATGCGTCAAGTGAGACTGTTGAGGACATCTTCAAGAACATGCGTCGTTACGTCCTCAAACCGGACGATGTGACCGATGATGGCCGAGAGTAGCGGAGCTCCTTCGCCAGACTTCCTGCGCCGGCTGCGCGAGTATCAGATTCAGGTCCGACAGCGGCCGAGACCGAGCGCCGCAGTAGTGCCAGCTCGCGCCCCGTTCTCGGGTCGGGACGCGGTGGTGATGGAGAGGCTTCGGCGGCTATCGGAGTCGCTTGCTCAGTCGCTTGAACAGTGCCTGCGGGACTTGAACGATCCGACTCGGCTCAGCTACATCGGCCCGGCCGGGGAACTGCGCGAAGTCATGCGCGCTGCGATACAGCAACTCGCCCCGGACGAGGAAATTCGCATCCAGCCCTGGTACAAGGGAGTCCCGACAGCAAACGGCAAGTCGACCAACCCGAGTCAGGCGGAGCGGGCCAGGTATGCCGCCCAGGTACGCGGCGGCGACCCCGAACAGGTCAAGGAACTCGACGCGATCGTGGAAGGTTCGATCGGACGCATTAGTCGAGACACCTACACGGTGAGCAGCAAGTCTTTCCACTCCGGGGCCGCTCAAGAAAAGGTTCGCAAGCTCACGGGCTGGATCTTCGCAATCCTTGATGAGGTGCTGCCTGAGTAGCTCGGGCGGGTTTCGCTCGATTCGTCCGGTCATCACACCTGTCAGCCGCTCTACGTAGCGCTGGTGAGCGTGGTCTAGTTCGTCGTCGCACTGGCCCACGGGTGGCCGTCCCTGTGGTCGGCGGGCGGTGCTGTGGCCCCGGTGACGAACGCCGAGAACCGAGCTCGCTGCGCGGCGTAGTCCTTCTTCCGAAGGTGCGCGTAGACCTTATCGGTGATCGCGACAGACGCGTGCCCCATCAGCCGGGAGAGCTCGAACATGTCGAATGCGCCCGACTCCAAGACCAGCGTGGCGAACGTGTGGCGAAGCTCGTGCAGCTTCAAGGTGGGCAGTTCGATGCTTCGTGCCGCGGGCTTGAAGGTGTACCGGTAGAAGCCCTTGGGATCGAAGGGCAGGTCGTAGGTCAGGGCGGTGTAGCGCTCGGCAGCCTTCTTCAAGTCGACACGCGAGCTGTCCAGCTCGTACTTGACCTCCTCGCGCACGGCGCGCTCGACGTTCGTCGAATTCTTAATGGGCGCGGCGCCACGTTCGATCAGGGCCCCCGAGCTGTCGACCAAGGAGTTCTCGTAGATGCGGACTCGATCGAAGACCGCGTCGTCCACGCGCTTGATCTCGGCCTGTTCAGCGACCGAGTTCGGGTAGGACTCTTCCCGAGCGTGGATGCGGTACACCTCGGGGTCCGCAGCGACCGCGGGGCTGTAGTCGAAGACGGGCATGTCAGGCTCCGATCCGGCGCGTCGGGCGCTTGGCCAAGTCGCGGATGCGATCCCGGGTGCTGCTGCTCTCGTCGGCTCGCTCGAAGGCCGCGGTGAAGTACCGCTCCGTGGCATCGAGCTCGGCCCGCAGCTCTTCGGCAGCGCCGCGGTAGTCCTGAGCGCGAAGGCGCAGCAGTCCTGCGGCGCGCGGCCCGTAGTACGCGGGGTAAGGGGTGGTCTGGATAGTCATCGGTCGTCCTTCTGGGGTGAGCGGTCGCTGCTGAGTCGGCCGCGGGTCTTAGTCGGGCGGAGCGTCTGAGCGACTTCGGGGAACAGCACCCCAAGAGTCGTCAGGTGGTCGATAAGCGCGGTACGCACGATCGTTGCCTTGGAAATGCCGCCGAGGCGCACCATCAAGTCGAGCGCGTCGCCCACTTCCACAGGCAGCGTCGTTCGCAATTCTGATTCATATCCGAGTGGTTGTGGTCCACGCTTTCCCATTGGGTTCCTTCCGTTGCGTTAGCATTAACCATACGCCGCAAATAAACCAGTCAGGCAAAAAGCGCCGTTTTGTTTGCATGGCATTCTCGACAATCACGGAAGGCAATTATCATGAGCAACAGAAGTGGCCGCGGCACCGAGTACACCGGCAACGACAAGGAGCGCGCGAAGCATCCACTCACCGTGCAGGAGCAAGCCCGCGCCATGCGTCGCGAGGGTCTGGCTAACGGCCAGCCGAAGCCGGACAAGCGCCGCAGCTAGATTCCGCACAACAGGAGGCGAGACCCGCAGACGAGGGCTATCGAGAGCCGAGCCTGAGCCATACTCTGCTTCGTGTGAACAAGCACCTCTCCTTCGCGGTAATCGCTCTCGCGGCAGCCAGCATCGTTGCGAGCACAGCCGCGGTCCCAGCAGGTGCGGCATCGGCAGCTCCGAAGCAGACAGTTACAGCAAGCAAGGCGACACCTACAGCGACACCGCAGAAGTCAAAGCGGATCAAGAAGGCCGAGAAGCTGGTCCTCGCTGAACTGCCGGACGCGCCAGTTTGGGAGGGCCTGACCGTCAACGGGGTCAAGGTCAGCAAGCGAGTGATCTGCGTAGACCGCACGTGGGCCCCTGGCGGCGGCCCGGACGACAAGGGCGGTAACGCCGGGTACGTCGTGGTCAAGTTCCCGAAGAAGAAGACCGGCAAGGTCAAGCTCGGCGACCCGCAGGACGGCCTGTGCGCCGACTACGCACCCGTGGCAGCGACACCCGCAGCAAAGGTCGACGTACCCAAGAAGCTCAAGAAGAAGAAGGGCCTCCTCGTCAGCACGAAGTTCGGTGACGAGTGGCCGCTGACGGTGCCGTACGCGGTCGTCCGATGCAAGAACATCACGGCGGGCGGGATGGACCTCAACGTCGTGACGCTCGACGCCCCGGACGGCACCCGCTACGCAGTCAACGGCACCGCGCAGGCACACACCTCCTACCCGGAAATCGATCCGATCTGGGCCGCCGATCCGAACGTGGACGGGCTGAAAATCGACATTTCGCCCGTCATCGATGCAGGCTTGAAACTGTGCCGATGAGTTTCGGGCGGCTGGTGCCGGACCACGACGGCGGACGCGCAGAAGTCGACCGGAGAACCGCGCTCTTGCAGGACCCTCCAAGAGTGCACATGCCGTCTACGAACTTCGCAGCAATTGGGAGGATGCAGGAGGACTGCGCACGGCGACTTGAACGGGCGCGTCTGCGTGCCCTCGAGTTCGATGCGGATGTGAGTCAGTGGCGAGAGAAAATGCCATATGCGTTCGACATCGAGATTGACGCCGACCGCCTCGGTTGGGGCTTGCGCGTAATTGTCGAGCATGAGCCCGACCTTGCGTCGTGGGGTCTCACGCTCGGGGAAGCCCTCCATCATCTGCGAAGCGTGCTCAACACCACTCTGGTAGGCATAGCGCTTGCGGAGGGAGCTGAAGTGAGCAGAAATCTTCAATTTCCGATCGTAACGAACGAAGAGAAGTGGAAGCCGGAGGCGAAGAAGCTGTTGGCGCTGCCTGTTTGGCTCGACAAAGCCGTGCAGGCGGCTCAGCCGTTCCACGCCTGGCGACTCGGGGACCGATACGCCGCTGAGGTGGAGCAGCACCCCTTGGTGGTAATGGCCGCGCTTGACAACGACGATAAGCACTGGAATAACCTGGTCGGTGTCGTGACTCCGGAAAGCTTCGATTCTCAACTCCGTCCAGTCTTCGCCGAGCCTTCAGCCGTTGACAACGCGCATCGTCGATTCTCCTACGATACTTCACTCGCGGACAGATCCGTCTTCCTTCACGAGGACACGAGTCCCTCGCTAACCGTCGCGGTAGAAGGTGGTCTGACCTGGCTTGCAGACGTCTCCGTTGAGGATCGAACCGGACACAACGTGCACGGGCTTGACCTCTATCGAACTGCGGAGCGCGCAGTTACTGATGCCTGCGCCATGATGTTCGCAGCCTGGGAGTCGCGCCTGTCGGGCATCGGTCCGTTTGCAACGTCACCCGGCGATTCCTTCCGCCGTCGAAAGTCTGACGGTGAGGGCCATGGCTGAGCCGAGGCGCTTGAAAAAGGGTGTTCGACTCGGCGTGATCAGAGGCGGCACCGGCGACTTCCGGGCCATCGCTACCCTGAGCTTCGCTTCGGACGGCGGCGTTCACATCACCCCCGCCCAGCTCCCCGGCGTGATGTGGCGATACGGGCTGCACCCCTCCGGGCGCAGGCTACTACGCAGCGAATATTCGGAAACGGAGCACCGCCCGAAGCTGCACTACCACTCCTCGGGGTACGTCGCCGCAACTCTCGACGGCCATACAATCGAGCAAAGATCTGCCCAATTTCCTGCGCTGTCGTCACTCCGCAAAGGACAAATCTTCTCCGTGAGTGCGGTCCGCCCCTGGGAGCTGCCGAAGGTCGAGAAGCCCCGAGCGGGCGATATGTGGACGCTCCAGCCTCGATGGCCCTGGGCTGTCGGCTGGACACTTTCACTTCTAGAGCTTCCCGAGTTCGACGGGACTCGTCTCCACCTGATGCGTAACCGAGGTCTGATAGCAGGCGACCGCACGCGGTTCGTTCTCGACCTTCGCGAGTTTGGTAGGAGCGCCCTCTTGATAGGTCATGTGCTCATCGAGGAAGACTTCGGCTTTGACATGGAGGCTTCGGTCACGGTTGGCGCTTACGCGAACGGCCCGGGGCAGACGTTGGCTCAAGACCCGTTCCTTCTCTGGAGCTCTTCGGCGCGCAACCCGATGGTCGCCTGGGAGCCCCGGGAACATGACATCGACGTAGCGGACCTGGATGCTGCACTCGCAGGACCTGTGTCCAACATGACGGTCGGGGAGCGTCTGGAGAAGCGATGGGGCATCCGACCGAGACATCCCAATTAGCCAATCGACCCCTCCTAAAACCCCTCCAACCGCGCGCCACCACGCCCGACCTATCCGAGCCGACGTGAGCCACTGCGGCTCTCCTGGAAACCCGAAAATACGGGCCAGGGCAGCTCCGCGAAGGCCGGATCGGTTCGCGTCGGTTCATGGCGGTGGGGTGGCACCGCCAGCCTGGGGGTCAAGGGGTCGCAGGTTCAAATCCTGTCAGCCCGACCGAACCGAACTGCTGGTGAGAACACAGCAACGAGAAGGGGCCCACAGCCGACTGGCTGTGGGCCCCTTCTCGTTGCCCTCCACCGCGGAGCCCAGCGGGCGAGTTCAGAGCCCGAACGTCCGATCCCAGATCGTCGTCACGACCTGGGTAGCGTCGTCGAGGTCTGTTCCCGCGCGCGAGGCCTCGTAGAACGTCCGCTCGGTCATCCCGACGAGCGCGCCGACGAGCGCCGCGGTGCGGTCGTCCGGCCCGACAGAGTCCGTCGACCCGAGCAGCTCGGTGACGCTCCGCACGGTGTCGTCCCGTGTCGCCGACCACAGCTGCTCGATCACCGGCACCGATCCCGGACTACGACGCACTCATGGACCCGATCCGCGCGAACCGGCAGAAGGCGAACGGGAACCAGCTCGGCGATCCCGCGAAGGCGGCCGCGGCCGTGCTCGCCGTCATCGAGAGCGATGCGCCGCCCGCCCACCTCCTGCTCGGATCGGACGCGCTCCGCCTCGTCACCGCCGGGCGCGACGCACTCGCCACGGAGATCGCGGCGTGGGCGGACGTGTCCCGTTCCACGGACCTCGCCGACGGAGCACAGCTCCGCTGATCCCGCGAGCGGCTCGGACGGGAGGCACGGTGCGGGCCCGCACCGTGCCTCCCGTCCGGCCGTCGGTCGCGTCCACGGCCGCGACCCGCGCCGCGGATCGTGACGTCCGGTGACGGCTGCGCCCGTTCCGGTGACGCTCCGTGACCCAGGGTGACCGGGGGTGACGACCCGCGTTGTGCAACACCTGTCGGCGGTTGACGATGACGTCATGACCCGGCCGCTCATCTACAACGCGTTCGTCCACCTGACACCGAACCACCACTCGCACGGCTACTGGCGCACGCCCCAGGGCAGCGTGCAGTACGGCTACAAGGACCTCGAACCGTGGGTGGCGGAGGCGAAGGTGCTCGAGCGAGGCCGGTTCGACACCCTGTTCATCGCCGACGTGGTGGGCACGTACGACCTCGAGGCCGGTGACGGGACCGCGACCATCCGGAACGGTTCGCAGTTCCCCGGCAACGACCCGGCGTCGATCGTCTCTGCGCTCGGCCTGGTCACCGACCACCTCGGGCTCGTGGTCACGAGCAACGTCATCCAGGACCACCCGTTCTCGTTCGCGCGCAAGCTCTCGACGCTCGACCACTACACGCACGGCCGGGTCGGCTGGAACATCGTCACGAGCTACCTGTCGAACGGCTTCCGCAACTTCGGGTACGAGGACATCGTCGGCCACGACGAGCGCTACCGCTGGGCCGACGAGTACACGGAGGTGGCGTACAAACTCTGGCAGGCCTCGTGGGAGGACGGCGCCGTCCGACATGACGTCGCGACGGGGGAGTACTTCGACCCCGACCGGATCCACACGATCGACCACGTCGGCCCGCGCTACCGCGTGCAGGGACCGCACATCGTCGAGCCGTCGCCGCAGCGCACGCCGCTGCTGTTCCAGGCCGGGAACTCGCCGGCGGGCATCGACTTCGCCGTCCGCAACGCCGAGGTGACGTTCCTGCCGTCGAACACGCCGGAAGCCGCTCGTCGGGACATCGCGAAGCTCGCGGCGGCCGCGACGGCGGTGGGTCGTCCGCCCGGGACCCTGAAGTCGCTCGTGCAGCTCTCGACGGTCATCGGGTCCACCGAGGAGGAGGCGAAGCGGAAGCAGCAGCACCTCCGCGACAACATCAGCATCGAGGGGCTGCAGGGCTTCTACGCGGGCAACACCGGGATCGACCTGCCGTCCATCGACCCGGAGACACCGCTCGCCGAACTGGCCCGCCGTGTCGACCTCGGGGACCACGTGCGGAGCGTCTTCCGTGCCGCGACCGAGGTCTACGACGACCCGGTGGCCGTGACGTGGCGCGAGTTCCTCACCGAGAAGGCGCTGCTGCCCGGACGGTTCGCGGGCACGCCCGAGCAGATCGCCGACGAGGTCGAACGGTGGGCGGCGGCCGGCGTCGACGGCTTCAACGTCGTGCCCGTCACCTCGCTCGGGTGGTACGAGGAGTTCGTCGACCACGTCGTCCCGGTGCTCCGCCGGCGCGGGCTCATCCAGGACGAGTACGCACCTGGGACCCTCCGCGAGAAGCTGTTCCGGGATGGACCGGGCCTGCCGCCGTGGCACCGGGCGCACGACTGGACCGAGGAGATCGCGTCCCACTCCGTCCGTCGGACCGCGGGGGTGGCACGGTGAGCGTCACGGAGACCGTCCGGTCGACGACGGACGACCTCCTCGCACCGTTCGCCGACGTCGTGGCAGAGCTCGCGGAGACCGCGGCCGCCCGTGACGACACCAGGACCCTGCCGTTCGCGCAGGTGGCCGAGCTCGCCCGGCGTGGACTCTGGGCGCTGCGCGTCCCGGTGTCGCACGGGGGACGCGGCGCGAGCATCGCCGAACTCACCCGGGTGCTCGTCGCCGTCGCCGAGGCGGAACCGAACGTGGTGCAGGCGCTGCGGTCCCACGTGCTGTTCACCGAGGCGATCATCGCCGCCCCCGACTCGCCGGACCGGGACCGGTGGCTCCGCCGGATTGCCGGCGGGGCCGTCCTCGGCGGAGCGCACACCGAACGCAACCCGCAGAACACCGACCACTTCGGCACGACCGTCACCACCGGTGGCGACGGGGTCCGTCGGGTGGACGGCGTCAAGTACTACAGCACCGGGTCGTTGTACGCGGACTGGATCGTGACGAACGCCGAGGCCGACGACGACCGGCTCGAGACGCTCGTCGTCGGCGCCGATGCGCCGGGTGTCACCCGCGTCGACGACTGGGACGGCTTCGGGCAGCAGCTCACCGCGAGCGGGACGACGCGCTTCGAGGGCGTCGTCGTCGACGAGGCGGAGCAGCTGCACGTCGAGCTCGGGAGCGAGGGCACCTCGCTCGCCCAGCACCTGCACCTCGTCGCGCTCGCCGGGATCGCCCGCGCCGTGCACCGCGACGTCGTCGCCTTCGTGCGCGACCGTCGGCGGTGGTTCGCACAGAGCCGCGGCGAGCTGCCCCGGCACGACGCCCAGGTGCAGGAGGTCGTCGGGGAGCTGAGCACCACCGCCTACCTCGCCGAGACCGTCGTGGCCGACGTCGCGCGTGCGCTCGACGCGCTGCGGGCCGGAGCCGCGGACGGGTCGGCGACCCCTGCCGACGAGGACACCGTGGAGCTCCGCGTCTACCGCGCACAGGTGCTCCTCGTCCGCGACGTCCCAGCGGCCGCCACACGACTGTTCGACGTCGGCGGTGCCTCGGCCCTCAGCCGGTCGAGACGCCTCGACCGGCACTGGCGGAACGCCCGCACCCTCGCCACCCACAACCCGATCCCGTACCGGCTCTCGTCGATCGGCGACCACGACCTCAACGGCACCTCGCCGTTCCACGCCTGGTTCAGCGGCGTCGACCTCCGCGGTCGCGCTGCCCAGGGCTGAGACCGCCCCACACCCGAGGAACCCACCATGCAGAAGACCAGACTCATCGGCGCGATCGGCGCCGCCCTCGCCACCGCACTCGTGCTCGCGGGGTGCTCGACGGGCGGGGCGGCGTCGTCCCCGGCGTCGCTCGGCCCGACCAAGGGCGACACCGACGTGAAGCTCGCCGTGATCGTCGCGAACTCGAACCCGTGGAACACCGAGTACGGGAAGTCGTTCAAGGCAGCGGCGGAGCAGCTCGGCGCGTCCGACGTCCGGGTGCTCAACGCCGACAGCGACGCGCAGCAGCAGAGCGAGCAGATCGACTCGCTGCTGAATGCCGGGTACAAGGGCATCGGCCTGAACCTCGCCGCCCCGAACACCGCCGAGCTGTCGAAGAAGTTCCAGGCGCACGACGCCTACTTCGCCAACATCTTCCAGAACGAGGAATGGAAGACGGTCTACGACGCGCCGGACGACCGGCAGGTGTCCTACGTCTCGCCGAACTACTACAAGTCGGCGTCCGACGCGACGGAGGCCCTGGCGAAGTCCGTCGACGGCAAGAAGACCGAACTCATCGCGCTCGCCGGGAACGACAGCCCGTACACGATCGCCAACCAGGCGTACCTCGGCCTCACCGACACCCTGAAGAAGCACGCGAACATCACGCTGGTCGGGAACGTGGACACCCCGTGGACGGCGGAGAACAGCCAGAAGAAGGTCGCTGACCTGCTGGCCGCCCACCCGGACGCCACCGCCTTCTTCGCCACGGACGCCGCGGACGTGGACGGTGCCGTGGCTGCGATCCGCGCGATCGGCAAGACGCCAGGGAAGGACATCCAGATCGTGTCGGCGCACTCCGCCGGCGACGTCGCACAGTTCGTCGAGCAGGGGACCGTCCTCGCTGCCGCCGCGATGCCCGGCAGCTGGACGGGGTACCAGGAGGCGGCGCAGCTCTTCGACGCGCTGAACGGCAAGCTCCCCGGTGACTCGTTCCGCCAGCTCGAACTCACGCTGCCGCTCATCACGAAGGACAACGCCGCGGACTTCATCACCCGCTACGTCGACACCCCGATCGACCGGCAGCTGTCCGCGCGGGCGATCTCGCAGGTGTACTCCGGCGACGACTGGGACCTGCAGGCCGAGTACACGCCGATCACCGACCTGCCGCACCTCTGGCCGACGTCGAAGGAGCCGAGCGGGTACGAGCAGAACGCGACGTTCACGAAGCTCCAGGAGTCCGGAGCGCTGGACGACGCGGCGAAGACCCTGCAGCACAACGACGTCATCGATCCGTTCGACCCGAAGCCGGAGTTCCCGACACGATGACCGCGACGACTCGTGTCCGCCTGACCGGCATCGGGAAGGACTTCACCGGGGCCACCGTGCTCGACGGCGTCGACCTCGAGCTCCGGAGCGGAGAGGTCGTCGGTCTCATCGGCGAGAACGGTGCAGGCAAGAGCACGCTCCTCACCGTGCTGTCCGGCGTCTTCCCGCCGAGCCGCGGCACGGTCGAGGTCGACGGTGCCCCCGTCACGGTCCCCGACTACCGGGCGGCGAACGAACTCGGGCTGTTCCGCGTCTACCAGGACCTGGCACTCGTCGAGTCCTTGACCGTCGAGGAGAACCTCCTGCTCGGCTGGGAGCGGCGGTTCGCCCGCGCACTCGGGACGGTCGACCGACGTCGTCGTCGAGTCGTCGCGACGCGCGCACTCGAACGGCTCGGCCTGCCGGCGACACTCGCCGGGCGGCGAGCAGCGGACCTGTCGTCGAGCGTGCAGCAGAGCCTGAGCTTCGCGAAGGTGCTGGCGACCATCGACCTCCTCGGCACGCCGAACCCCGTGGTGTTCCTCGACGAGCCGACCACGAGCCTCGACAAGCACGGCGAGGAGCGCTTCCTGCAGGTCGTCCGCGAGCTCGCGACCGACGGCGCCGCGATCGTGTTCGTCTCGCACCTGCTCGAGGAGATCCTGTCGGTCACCGACCGCGTCCTCGTGCTCAAGGACGGCCGGCTCGTGGCGGAGCGGCCGACCGAGGGACTCCTCGAGGAGGACCTGCACCGGCTCATGGTCGGTCGGGTCCGCTCCGAGCAGTACTACCGGGAGCACCTGCAACGGCAGCACGAACCGGGTCCGCTGGACACCGGCGTCGAGGTCACCGGTCTCCGCGTCGACGGCACCGGACCGGAGGTGACCCTCCGCATCGCCCCGGGGGAGGTCGTCGGGCTCGGCGGCCTCGAGGGATCCGGCAAGGACGAGATCGGCGCGCAGGTCGCCGGTGCGGCAGACTCCTCGCACGTGCTGACCTTCGACGGCGAGCCGGTCCGCTACGGCTCGGTGCGGGACGCCGTCGAGCGCGGCATCGTCTACCTGCCCCGGGACCGCGCCACGTCAGGGGTCTTCGCGGACAAGAGCATCCGGTTCAACCTGGTGATCGGTTCGCTGCACGACCGCTACGCGAATCGTCTCGGCGTGATCAGGAGACGCCGCACCCGATCGGCCGCGAGCGAGCTCGTCGCGGCGTACGGCGTCAGGACCCGCGGGATCGAACAGCCCATCGGGGAACTCTCCGGCGGGAACCAGCAGAAGGTGCTCATCGCACGCTGGTTGCACCGGCACCCGAGGCTCGTCGTCCTCGACGCCCCCACCCAGGGTGTCGACACCGGATCGCGCGAGTCCATCTACGAGGCGATCCGGGCCGCGGCGGCCCAAGGGTCGGCGGTCCTCGTCATCAGTGACGACCTGCTCGAGCTCATCGGGCTGTCCGACCGCGTCCTCGTCGTCCGCGACCGTGCGGTCGTCGCCGACATCCCGTCGCCGCCCGGCGCGAAGCCACGGGAGGACGACGTCGTCCCGTTCATGTTCCGTCCGTCCGACCTGGAGACCGTCTCGTCATGACCACAACCACCGAACCCCGCACGGCCGACGCCGTCGTCCCGGTCGCGACCACTGCGCGGCGCCCGCTCGTCCCGCGCGCACTGCTGGTGCGGGTCCTGCCGCCGCTCGTGCTCGTCGCGCTCGTCGTGTACTTCTCGATCGCCAGGGGCACCTTCCTCACGATCGGGAACTTCGTCTCGATGGGCACGTCTGCCGGGTACCTGCTCGCCGGCGCCGTCGGGCTCACCTTCGTGATCCTCGCCGGCAGCATCGACCTGTCCATCGGCGCGACGGTGCTGCTGTCGTCGGCCGTCGTCGCGCTGGTGGTCAGAGGGGCCGGCGACCACCTCGCCCTCGCGATCGGCGTCGCGCTCGCCGTGGGGGTGCTCGTCGGGTCCGTCAACGGGGCGCTCACCGTCTACGGCCGGTTGCCGTCGTTCATCGTCACGCTCGGGACGCTGTCCGTGTTCACCGGTCTCGCGCTGACGATCCTGAACGGGCAGTCGGTGTCGTTCTTCGCGAACGGGCTGCTCGGGCTCGTCAACACGCAGCTCGTCCCGGGCGTGACCGGGACGTTCCTGATCGGGCTCGTGCTCTTCGGGATCAGCTGGTTCCTCACCCACAAGACCCGGTTCGGCCTCTACGTCTACGCGATCGGCGCGAACGAGAAGGCAGCGGGGCTCGCCGGGGTCGACGCGAGGAAGCTCCGGTTCTGGCTCTTCGTCATCTCCGGGACGTTCGCGGCCGTCTCCGGGCTCCTCGTGGTCTCCGGGCTGCAGTCCGCCGGGCCGACGCTCGGGACGTCGTTCATGCTCGACGCGATCGCCGCGGTGGCGGTCGGCGGGACCTCGCTCGCCGGCGGCAACGGGGGCGTGGAACGGACCCTGGTCGGCGTGCTGATCCTCGTCGTGCTGTCCAGCGGGCTCAACCAGCTCGGCGTCCCGGACTTCACCCAGACCATGATCAAGGGCGTCGTCGTGGCGGTCGCCGCCGCGCTGACGATCGTCGGCCGGAAGGACGCGGTCGTCAAGTGACCGTCCACACCACTCTCCACAACCGTCCACCCGGACGGCCGGGCACCGTGCCCCGTCCCCTACGATTGTCAGCGTGTCCAAGGTCCTGAGCAGTCTCCCCGTCGGCGAACGAGTCGGCATCGCGTTCTCCGGAGGTCTCGACACCTCCTGTGCCGTTGCCTGGATGCGTGAGAAGGGCGCGGTGCCCTGCACGTACACGGCCGACATCGGCCAGTACGACGAGCCGGACATCGACGCCGTGCCCGGTCGCGCCCACGAGTACGGCGCGGAGATCGCGCGGCTCGTCGACGCGAAGAGCGCCCTCGTCGAAGAAGGCCTCGTCGCGCTGCAGACCGGCGCCTTCCACATCCGCTCCGGCGGCAAGACCTACTTCAACACGACGCCCCTCGGTCGCGCCGTGACGGGCACGATGCTCGTCCGCGCGATGAAGGAAGACGGCGTCGACATCTGGGGCGACGGCTCCACCTACAAGGGCAACGACATCGAGCGGTTCTACCGCTACGGCCTGATGGCGAACCCGCGCCTGCGCGTCTACAAGCCGTGGCTCGACTCCGAGTTCGTCGAGGAGCTCGGCGGCCGCAAGGAGATGAGCGAGTGGCTCGTCGCGCGGGGCTTCCCGTACCGTGACTCCACCGAGAAGGCGTACTCCACGGACGCCAACATCTGGGGCGCCACGCACGAGGCCAAGAGCCTCGAAGAGCTCTCCAGCGGCCTGGACATCGTCGAGCCGATCATGGGCGTCGCCGCCTGGCGTGACGACGTCGAGGTCGCGACCGAGGTCGTCTCCGTCCGCTTCGAGGCCGGTCGCCCCGTCGCGATCAACGGGGTCGAGTACGCCGACGCCGTCGCACTCGTCTACGAAGCGAACGCCATCGGTGGCCGCCACGGCCTCGGCGCGTCCGACCAGATCGAGAACCGCATCATCGAGGCGAAGAGCCGCGGCATCTACGAGGCCCCCGGCATGGCGCTGCTCCACATCGCCTACGAGCGCCTGCTCAACGCGATCCACAACGAGGACACCGTCGCGTCGTACCACAACGAGGGCCGCCGCCTCGGCCGCCTGATGTACGAGGGCCGCTGGCTCGACCCGCAGTCGCTCATGCTCCGCGAGTCGCTGCAGCGCTGGGTCGCCTCCGCCGTCACCGGTGAGGTCACCCTGCGTCTCCGTCGCGGCGACGACTACACGATCCTCGACACCACCGGCCCGGCGCTGTCGTACCACCCCGACAAGCTCTCGATGGAGCGTGTCGGCGACGCCGCGTTCGGCCCGGACGACCGCATCGGCCAGCTCACGATGCGGAACCTCGACATCGCTGACTCTCGTGCGCGCCTCGAGCAGTACGCGGCCGCCGGCCTCATCGGCGGGGCGACGGGCGACCTCGTCGGCGAGCTCGAAGCCGGCGAGTCCGAGGAGATCCTCGGTGGCGCCGTCGTGACCTCCGACGCGGACGACGCGCTCGGCCGTGCGACGGACGCCGCGTCCGAAGGCGCGGCCTTCGACGCCGGCACCGACTGATCGGAACCAAGCCACAGACGGACTGGAGGCTCGGTGCCAGCTGGCACCGAGCCTCCAGTCCGTCTGTGGTGGCGACTGATGCCGCATCGCACCCCGTCACGCACGTCGCGCCCCGTCGTGAGCGGGCGCGATGTCCACACGGGGGTGCGACCCGGCGTCAGGACAGCACCGACTCCACCACGTCGGCGACGATGTCCGGTCGGGTGATGAACGGGTGGTGCCCGGTCGGGACGTCGACGGCGCGTGTCGAGCGTGCCGCGTGCGAGCGCTGGAGCGCGACGGTGGTGCTGCGGTCGTCGGTGCACACCAGGTACGTGGAATCGACGCCCTGCCAGCCAGCAGCGCTCGTCGGGGTGACGAACGCGGCAGCGGTCTGGGTGGTCACGCGCTCCCAGGCGGCGCGTTGCACGGACTCGTCGGCGTCCTGGAGGAACCGCGCGCCGAACGTGGCAGCGTCGTAGCCCGTGATCCCGAGGGTGCCGTCCCCGGCGTCGCCGATCGACACGGGGTCCGGTTCGTCGGCCATGATCGCGCCCTGCGCCTGCCCGACGTCGGGCAGGTACGACGACACGTACAGCAGGTGCCGGACGGCCGGGTGGGATCCGGCCTCCGCGATGACGGTGCCGCCGTAGGAGTGCCCGACGACGATCGCGTCGTCCACCTCGTCGAGTGCTGCGCGGAGTGCTGCAGCATCGGCGACGAGGCCACCGGCGGGGCGGCCGGACGTGGTCTCACCGCATGACGGGAGTTCGACGGCCCGACTGCGGATCCCGGTCCGGTCGAACAGCAGGTCGGCGGTCGGCTGCCACCACCAGGCACCGTCTCGGACCAGGGCGCCGTGCACGAAGAGGAGTTCCATGGTGCCGACGCTACGACCTCAGCGTTCCAGATGAGCGTAGTCGGGCAGGTCGATGCGGTCGGCAGGCGGGGTGAACAGTCGCCCGGCGACCTTGCCGACGAGGGGGCTCGACCCCGCGCGGACGGCGAGCCCGAACAGCGCGACGCCGGCCCGCGACTTCGGGTTGGCGACGCGTGGTGTGCCCGGCGGGAGCTGCTGCGCCTGGTCGACGTACGGCCGCATGATCCGCTCGTACCCGCGGAAGGCGTCCCGGTGGTCGACGTGCGCGGCGAGCTCCCCGGCGAGGACGTACGCCCCGGTGATCGCGAGACTCGTGCCCATCCCGCTGATCGGCGAGGCGCAGTACGCGGCGTCGCCCACGAGTGCGGCGCGGCCGGACGTCCACCGGGGTGCCCGGACCTGGCCGATCGACTCGGAGTACAGGTCGTCGGCGACGTCGAACCCGTCGAGGACCCGCTGCGCCTCCCACCCGGCGTCGGCGAAGCGCTCGCGGAGGCGGGCGCGCTGGGCGTCGACGTCCCGGAGCTCGGCACCAGCCTGCTCGCGCGTGCGGTCGGTGAGGAACGACATCGCCGCGCGGATCGTGCCGTGCGCGTCGGGGCGCAGCGTGACGGACCGTCCGCCCGGAGCGCTGTACCACCGCCACCAGTCGTCGTCGGCGGCGGTGCGGGGGATCGTCGCGTACGTGGTCTCGAGGCCGAGGGACCGGATCGTCGGCTCCGTGCCGAAGACGAGTCGCCGCGTGGACGACCCGATCCCGTCGGCGGCGACCACCAGGTCGAAGTGCTCGGACGGTGCGTGCTCGAACTCCACGCGGACGGCGTCGGCGCCCTCGTCGTCGTGGATCGCGGTGATGCGGTCGCCGTATCGGTACTCGGTGTCGGCGGTGGTCTGCGCGACGAGGAGCGCGGCGAGGTCGCCGCGCAGGACCTCGAGTTCGGCGGTCGCGCCGCCGGAGTCCGTCGTGCCGGCGGGGAACTCTGCGATGACGCGGCCGCTCGGTCCGATGAAGCGGGTGCCGACCTCGCCGGTCGTGGCGCGACGGATGTCGTCCTCGATGCCCATCCGGCGCGTGACCTCGCGGCCGGCACCCCGCACGTCGACGTTCTGCCCGCCGGTGCGGAGCGCTGGTGCGCGCTCGACGACGGTCGTCTCGTACCCGTACCGGTGCAGCCAGTACGCCAGGGCGGGACCGGCGATGCTCGCGCCGGAGATGAGGACTCGTCCGCGGGTCATGGTGCTCCTTCTCGCAGGGTGGGGTGGGCCGGTCGGGCTGGTGGGCCGGTCGGGCTCTCCGATTCAACCGGAGCGAGCCTGCACGCCGCCGGGCTTGGGGTGTACCACCAGGGCGTTCCACGTCCGGGCTGCGGCTCGTACCGTGGTGGGCATGTCGAACAAGGACGACGTCAAGGAGTTCCTGACCTCCCGTCGTGCACGGGTGACCCCCGAGCAGGTCGAGCTCCCCGGCGGTCCCGGCCGTCGGGTGCCCGGTCTCCGGCGGACCGAGGTCGCGATGCTCGCGGGCATGAGCGTCGAGTACTACGCGCGTCTCGAGCGCGGGGACCTCTCCGGGGTGTCCGACGTCGTGCTCGCGTCCCTCGCCGACGCGCTGCTGCTCGACGACGCGGAGCGGGAGCACCTCTTCGACCTCGCACGAGCGGCCAACGCGTCCCCGGTGCGGCGCCGTCGACGCCAGCCTGCGCAGTCGGTGCGCACGAGCATGCAGTGGTCGCTCGACGGCTTCACCGCCGGTCCCGCGTTCGTCCGGAACGGTCGGATGGACGTCCTCGCGGAGAACCAGCTGTTCCGCGGCCTGTACTGGGACATGTACGCGCAGCCCGAACGTCCGGTGAACCTCGCCCGGTTCACGTTCCTGCACCGCGACCTCGCCGAGCGGTTCTACCCGAGTTGGACGACGGCCGCGGACATCAACGTCGGGATCCTCCGCACCGAGGCCGGCCGGAACCCCGACGACCGCGCACTGCAGGACCTCATCGGCGAGCTGTCCACGCGGAGCGACGAGTTCCGGACTCGCTGGGGTGCCCACGACGTCCGACACCACGCGAACGGCAGCAAGCACTTCCACCACCCGGTCGTCGGCGACCTCGACCTCGTCTACGAGGCCATGGAGCCGATGGGCGACCCCGGACTGAACTTCCTCGTGTACTCGGCCCAGCCCGGCTCGCCGACCGAGGACTCCCTCCGGTTGCTCGCGAGCTGGGTGGCGACGCAGGAAGACGAAGCACGACAGAAGGAGCGCCATGCAGATCGAACCCAAGCAGCCCACGACCAAGAACCCGCCTGAGCAGTTCGTCGGCGACGTCTACCTCGACCCGATCGCCGGGCCGAAGGAGTCGGGTCAGACGATGACCGTCGCCAAGGTCCGCTTCATGCCGGGTGCCCACACCGCGTGGCACTCGCACGCCAAGGGGCAGACGCTCCACGTCACCGAGGGTGTCGCCCTGATGGGCACGCGTGACGGCGGCGTCATCGAGGTCCTCCCCGGGCAGACGGTCTACACGCCCGCCGGCGAGGAACACTGGCACGGCGCGACGCCGGACGATTACATGGAGCACCTCGCGATGCTCGACCTCGCGGACGACCCCGCGACCACCACGACCTGGCTCGAGCACGTCAGCGACGAGGAGTACCACCGCCCATGAGCACCATCGCCATCATCGGAGCAGGAAAGGGCCTCGGCATGGCCGTCGCCCGGCGATTCGGACGCGAGGGCTTCTCCGTCGCGCTGATCGCCCGCAACCAGCAGCGCGTCGACGCCCTCGTCGAGACCCTCGGCGGCGAGGGGATCACCGCAGCCGGCTACACGGCGGACGTCCGCGACCAGGGCGCCCTCCGCACCGCGCTCGTCCGTGCGAGCGAGGACCTCGGCCTGATCGAGGTCCTGCAGTACAGCCCGCTGCCGGCGAAGGAGTTCATGCGCCCGGTCCTCGAGACCGTCGCCGACGACCTCGTCGGCCCGGTGGAGTTCTCGATCTACGGCCCCGTCACCGCGGCCCACCAGGTCATCCCCGGGATGCGGGCGCTCGGCCGCGGCACGATGCTGTTCGTCAACGGCGGCAGCGCGGTCCGCCCCGGTGCCCGGGTGACCGGGACGTCCGTGGCGTTCGCGGGGGAAAGCGCCTACGCGCAGCTCCTGCACGACGCCCTCGCCGACGAGGGCATCCACGTCGGCCAGGTGATCATCCCGTTCGGGATCGACGACGGGGATCCGTCGCGCTCGGGGGAGTCCGTCGCCGAGCGCCTCTGGTCGATGCACGTCGAGCGCGGCGACTTCCGCGTCTACGCGGAGGCCATGCCCGACTGAGTCGACGGTGACGACGGCGGCGGCAGTGCCGCCGCTGTCGTCGTCACCGCCGCCGGACGAGCACCACGCTGTCGAGGAGGTCGTGCACGGTCCCGTCGTCGCGCTGCACCGACCGCGGTCGTGTGTCCGCAGCGACGACGTCCCACTCGTCGGGCGCCAGCGCGAGCGCGTCGAGGTCGTCCGTCGGTGTCGGGAAGCGGTGTCCGTGGAACTCCTCGGGGACACCGCCAGGGGGTGCGGCGTGCGCGGTCACGAGCAGGTGCCCACCGGGTGCGACGAAGCGGGTGGCCCGGTGCAGGATCGCGTCGCGGGGGATCTCGACCGGCCAGGACTGCAGGAAGGACGCCGTGACGAGGTCGAAGCGCTCGTCGGTGTCCCAGACGGCGAGATCGGCGGCGACGAAGGTCGTACGATCACCGAGCCCGGCAGCCTCCGCCGCAGCGCGTCCGCGGTCGGTTGCCGTGCCCGACAGGTCGACGCCGGTCGCCGCCCACCCCTGCGCCGCGAGCCAGAGGACGTCGCCGCCTTCCCCGCACCCGAGGTCGAGCGCCCGCAGGTCCCGCGGATCCCCTCGGCGCCGCGGCGAGACGTGCCGTTCCACCGTGTCGGCGAGCACCGCGTTCACCCGGCCGGACCACATGCGGTCCTGGTCGGCGTAGCGGGCTTCCCAGTACGTCGCCGGGTCGAGAGACGCGTCTGCGGGGATGTCGTGATGCTCGTGCATCGTGCGATCCAGCCACACGCCGCGCTCGGCGGGCAACCCCCGTTGCCGGATCGGCAAGGACCGGTGCTACTCCGTGGGGACCGGGTCGGCGTGCTCGATGCGGGCGCTCGCCGTGGCCATGTGCTCGTCCATCGCACGCTGGGTCGCCGCGACGTCGCGCGAACGCATCGCGTCGAAGACCGCACGGTGCTCGCGGTACGCGGCCTCTGTCGCCTCTCGCGTGGTCACCCGGCGGCCGACCCAAACGCTGAGCATCGAACGGAGGCTCTGCAACAGGTCGGCGAGCACGTCGTTGCCGCCGGCCCGGGCGAGGAGGATGTGGAAGCGGACGTCGGCCTCGATGAAGGCGGTCGGATCGTCGAGCGCCGCGTCCTGCTGGTCGAGGGTCGCGCCGAGTGCGTCGAGTTCCTCGTCCGTCGCGCGCTGCACGGCCAGGATCGCCGCCGTCCGTTCGAGCGACGACCGGATCTCGAGGAGTTCCCGCGTCCGGTTGGACGCGAGCATCAGGCCCCAGGACAGCGTCGTGGGGAGGAGGTCCGACGTGCCACCGCGCAGGTACGTGCCCGATCCCGGCCGGATCTGCACGATGCCGAGGATCTCGAGCGCCGCGAGGGCCTCACGGACGGCCGAACGACCGACCCCGAGCTGCTCGGCGAGGATGCGCTCGGATGGCAGGCGCGACCCGGGGGCGAGGTCGCCGGCGGTCAGCAACGAGACGAGCTGACGGGCGACCTCTGAGGCGGGTGAACCCGTCGGCACGGACTCGAGCTCGAGTCGCATGTTGAGCGGGTCGTTCTCGCTGAACGCGGGCATGGGGAGATCGTACCGTTCGGTCAACTGGTCAACCGGTTGACAAATGCGAGGGGTGCGATGCACACTGTCCTGGGCGCGCCGAAGCGCCCCGAACTCGTTCCGGAACCCGCACGCGCAGCAGCGCCGGACGAGGTCGATCACCCCATCGAGCAGGAGTCATCGTGGACATCCCCGCCACGCGAGGTATCCCCACCTCCGTCGTCGAGAAGACGACCATCCGCAAGATCGCCATCCGCATCGTGCCGTTCGTGGCGCTGATGTTCTTCATCAACTTCCTCGACCGCACCGCGATCTCCTTCGCGGCGCCGAACGGCATGGAGGCGGACCTCGGCCTGACCGCCGCGCAGTTCGGTTTCGCCTCCGGTGTGTTCTTCATCGGCTACCTCGTGCTCGAGGTGCCGTCCAACCTCGCCCTGCACAAGTTCGGCGCGCGGATCTGGCTCGCCCGCATCATGATCACGTGGGGCATCGTCTCGCTGCTGTTCACGTGGGTGCAGAACTACCCGCAGCTCGTCGGCCTGCGCTTCCTGCTCGGCATCGCCGAGGCCGGGTTCTTCCCCGGCGCGATCCTGTTCCTGTCGACGTGGGTACCCGCACGCCACCGCGGCAAGATGCTCGCGCTGTTCTACCTCGCGCAGCCGCTGACGAGCGTCATCGGCTCCCCGCTCGCCGGCTGGCTGATGACCCACGAGGGGCTGCTCGGCGGACTCGCCGGCTGGCGCTTCATGTTCCTCTGCGTCTCGATCCCCGCGATCATCGTCGGCATCCTGTGCCTCTTCGTCCTCAAGGACAAGCCGTCCCAGGCCAAGTGGCTCGACGAGGACGAGAAGGTCTGGCTCGAGACCGCGCTCGCCAAGGACGCCCAGGGCAAGAACGACGGCCACGGCAAGGGTGGTCTGCGCGCCGCGTTCGGCAACGGCCGCGTCTGGATGCTGGCGTTCGTCTACTTCGGCTTCATCTACGGGCTCTACGCGCTGAGCTTCTTCCTGCCGACGATCATCGACGGCTTCCAGGAGCAGTTCGGCACGTCGTTCGACCTGTTCCAGAAGGGGCTCATCACGGCCATCCCGTACGTGCCCGCCGCGGTCGTCCTGTACTTCTGGTCGCGTGACGCCTTCCGCCGCGGCGTGAAGGTCTGGCACATCGCGTTGCCCGCGCTCGTCGGCGGCCTCAGCATCCCGGTGGCGCTCTACATGAACTCCCCGGCGGCCACCGTCGCGGTCATCGCGATCACCGCGTGCTCGATCTTCGCCGCGCTGCCGAACTTCTGGACCGTGCCGACGCAGTTCCTGTCCGGTGCCGCAGCGGCCGCCGGCGTGGCACTCATCAACACCGTCGGCAACCTCGGTGGGTTCGCGGCGCCGTACATCACGGGCGCGGTCAGCGAGTGGACCGGCGGGTACCAGATCCCGATGTTCATCGTCGGCTTCTTCATGATCCTGTCGAGCGTGCTCATGGTGATCGTGTCCCGACAGCACCGCGGCACTGGCGACGCGGGCTCCGCACCGACGACGACCGACGCCGAGCGCGCGGTCACCACGGAGGCAGGCGCATGACCCGGTTGTTCAACGATCCGGCGGACTTCGCGGACGAGATGGTGGACGGGTTCGTCGTGGCGAACCAGCGGTGGGTGCGGAAGGTGCACGGTGGTGTCGCCCGGTCCACTGCGAGCCCGGACGGCACGGTCGCCCTGGTGATCGGTGGTGGCAGTGGTCACTACCCGGCGTTCGGTGGGCTCGTGGGACACGGGTTGGCGGCGGGTGCGGCGATGGGGAACCTGTTCGCCAGCCCGAGCGCGCAGCAGGTCACCGCGGTCGCCCGCGCAAGCCAGCACGGTGGTGGGGTGCTGCTGTCCTACGGCAACTACGCCGGCGACGTCCTGAACTTCGACGCCGCCGCCCGGGCACTCACGGAGCAGGGCATCGACGTCCGCACGGTGCGCGTCACGGACGACGTCGCGTCCGCGCCGGCGGGCGAGACGCACAAGCGGCGGGGGATCGCGGGGGACCTGTGCGTGTTCAAGGTCGCCGGCGCCGCCGCAGAGCGCGGCGACACCCTCGACGAGGTCACCGCGATCGCCACCCGTGCGAACGACCGCACCCGGTCCTTCGGCGTCGCCTTCTCCGGCTGCTCCCTGCCGGGCGCGGACGAACCGCTCTTCTCCGTGCCGGAGGGTCGTATGGCGATCGGCATGGGCATCCACGGGGAGCGGGGCATCGACGAAGCCGACGTCCCCACCGCCGACGGCCTCGCCGAGATGCTCACCGACCGGCTCCTCCAGGAGCGTCCGGAGGGTGCCGGTGACCGGGTGGTCCCGATCCTCAACGGGCTCGGCAGCGTGAAGTACGAGGAACTCTTCGTGGTCTTCAACGCCGTGCAGCAGCGCCTCACCGATGCGGGCATCACGATCGTGGAGCCCGAGGTCGGGGAACTCGTCACGAGCTTCGACATGGCCGGGGTGTCGTTGACGTTGTTCTGGCCGGACGCGGAACTCGAAGCGCTCTGGGCAGCACCGGCGGACAGTCCTGCCTACCGGAAGGGTGGTGCGGTGCCGCAGGAGCGGCTCCCCGAAGCCGTCCTCACCGCCGACGCGTCCGCGCCGATCCCCGCAGCGACCGCCGAGTCGCGGGAGTCCGCGGCGATCGTCGCCGAAGCGATC
>Ga0153994_1000020_pt1 | contig 215743 bp, 170 predicted proteins | sample TSNC078MetaG_FD_104735 | JGI IMG/M metagenome (GOLD analysis project Ga0153994, IMG submission 104735) | Attine ant fungus gardens microbial communities from North Carolina, USA - TSNC078 MetaG | ecosystem: Host-associated > Fungi > Mycelium > Unclassified | place: USA: North Carolina, Lumber...
GCACAACCATACACGATGGAAACTACTTCGAAATTTGGTCAGGCACTTCGTACAACCTCGTGTCACTCGCCGTGAAGGCGGGAGTCGGTGTCCGTGTCGCTCTGACTTGGAATAAGTTACGCGAACCTTCAATCAATTCACAAATCGCCTGGTCACCACGCCGATTTCGGCAGCCAACGCCAGGTCAGACAGTTTTGTCATTCCACCACCGGCTATAAGACGCGAGTGTGACGCCGAGCACCGAGCTTATTCGGTGCCCACCCGCTCGATCACTCCCCCGAGTCCACGGAGATTCTCGACAAAACGCGGGTAACCACGGTCGATGTGGAAGATGTCGTGGACTTCGGTGGTTCCGTCCGCGACCAACCCAGCAAGCACGAGCCCGGCGCCGGCTCGAATATCCGAGGACCACACCGGTGCACTCGACAGCACTGGAACTCCGCGGATCACAGCATGGTGACCGTCAGTACGAGCGTCGGCCCCGAGTCGGATCATTTCCTCGACAAATCGGAAACGCGATTCGAAAACGTTCTCGGTGATCATCGACGTGCCCTCCGCAACCGCAGCCAGACCGATTGCCATCGGCTGCAGGTCGGTCGGGAATCCCGGGTACGGCAATGTTGCGAAATTGACCGCTTTAGGTCGTTCGCGCTGGATGACACGGAAGCCGTCGACCTCGGGCGTCACCTCAGCGCCGGCTGTCCGAAGCTTGTCGAGGACAAGTCCGAGATGCTTGTGGTTCACCCCACGAACACGGACGTCACCCCTGGTCATGGATGCAGCGACACCCCATGTCGCAGCAACGATCCGATCGCCGATGACACGGTGGGTAGTCGGTTCCAACTTGCGGACGCCTTGAATGGTGAGCGTCGAACTTCCGCCGCCCGATACCTTGGCGCCCATCTCGTTGAGCATGTTGCACAGATCCACGATCTCGGGCTCACGTGCAGCGTTGTCGATCACCGTTTCGCCACGGGCGAGTACAGCCGCCATCAAGATGTTCTCGGTTGCACCCACCGACGGGAAGACCAGGCGAATGTTCGCTCCGTGTAGGTCATCTGCCTCGGCAACGACACAACCGTGTTCGATTTCGCTACGCGCACCCAACAGACGGAGTCCGGATTGGTGCATGTCGAGTGGTCTCGAGCCGATCGCATCGCCGCCAGGAAGTGCGACAACAGCGCGTCGACAACGCGCGACCAGCGGACCGAGCACACACACCGACGCCCGAAACTGCTTCACCGCGTCAAAATCAGCGTGATATTTCGGCTCGGCCGGCGTCGTGATCCGCACTTCGGAGTCTTCGAGTTCGACCTCGCAGCCCAGCCCTCGCAAGACGTCCGCCATCAGGGGCACGTCGAGAATGTCCGGGCAGTTGGTCACCACAGTGGTGCCTTCGGCTAACAGCGCAGCGGCCATCAGCTTCAGCACACTGTTCTTGGCCCCTCCCACCAGTACTTCACCTTCGAGGCGGTTACCCCCGGTCACAAGAAAGTGCTCACTCACGGTTCACAGCCTAGAGCCACAACCTCGTCGGCACCGCGCCGGTACCGTAGCCGTATGTCTGTCCACCTGACGAAGATCTACACCCGAACCGGCGACGACGGGACCACCGGCCTCAGTGATTTTTCGCGAGTCTCCAAGAACGATCCGCGTCTGGTCGCCTACGCGGATTGCGACGAGACCAACGCGGCGATCGGTGTGGCCGTTGCCCTCGGCACACCCCCGGAGAATCTGCTCGCGATGCTGCGCCAGATCCAGAACGACCTTTTCGACGCGGGGGCCGACCTGTCCACCCCTGTCGTCGAGAACCCGAAGTACCCACCGCTGCGAGTGACTCAGGCCTATATCGATCGACTCGAAGGATGGTGCGATGAGCTCAATGAGCAACTGGCACCGTTGAATTCGTTCATTCTGCCCGGCGGAACTGCCCTGGGCGCCCTGCTTCACGTAGCAAGAACCGTCTCGCGGCGTGCGGAGCGTGCGGCCTGGTCCGCCATCGATGCGAACCCGGAAGACACGAGCGTCCTCCCCGCGAAATACCTCAACAGATTGTCGGATCTGCTCTTCATCATGGGAAGAGTGGCAAACCCGGAAGGCGATGTGCTCTGGAAGCCCGGCGCCGGGGCTTGATCGGGACCGGTCAGGCGGTGCGACGCCTACGGGCGCGCCCGTCCGGCCGCGATTCGACCCAGGACAGGAACGCTGTCAATGCTCCACTGTCCAAGGCGATTTCGTAGGCCGACGATCCGTCGTTGACCTTGACCACGACGATGTCGTCGCTCATGATGTCGAATTCGGTACCCGAGGGAGAGCGACGGCTCTCGACCTCGACACCTTGACGATCAATCCTGGAGTCCGGGCCTGGCCGCAGACTCGACAGTTTGAAAAAGACGAATGTGCTTTCGCCGTAGCGAATGATCCCGTGCCGCCACCCGCTGTCCCCCGGGGATGGCAGAACACGAAGCAGTGCAGCAGTACCGCCGCGACGTAGAACGAGCAGACGATACAGAAAAGCCGCGACGAGAACCGCGAGCAGCACAACCAGAATGATCAACACAGTCATTCCGAATGTCACTGTTCGTCGGCTCCCGTCGCGGCTTTACTCGAGTAACTTACGCGCGCTCGACGGCCCGGAGCTGACCCTTGGCGACCGCAATCGCTTCAAGGTCGCCCGAGTTCTCAGCCAAGACAGCCTTGGCTGCCTCGACGTCGATGTCCTGTGCCATGTCCGCGGACTCGGCAAGGATCGTCACCGTCGTCGCAGTGACGGAGAGGAACCCTCCGTGTACTGCAGCAACGATACGCTCGCCGTCGACCGAGGTGATCGACACGGTTCCGCCCTCGATCAGCTGACCGAGGACCGGCTCATGCCCAGGCATGATGCCGATTTCACCCTCGGTGGTCTGAGCGCTGACCAGCGTCGCCGAACCAGACCACAAGCGCTGCTCGACGGCAACGAGTTCTACGGTCATCTCAGCCATCGCGGACTACTTCCCGGCCATCTTCTTGGCTGCAGCCTCGACGTCGTCGAGTCCACCGCAGCTGTTGAATGCCTGCTCGGGCAGGTGATCGAACTCGCCCTTGCAGACGCGGTCGAAGGCCTCGATCGTGTCGCGGAGCGGCACGACGGAGCCGGGCTCACCGGTGAACTTCTCGGCGACGATGAAGTTCTGGCCGAGGAACTTCTGGATACGACGGGCGCGGCCGACGAGGACCTTGTCCTCTTCCTGAAGCTCGTCCATACCGAGGATGGCGATGATGTCCTGCAGTTCCTTGTACTTCTGCAGAATGCGCTTGACCTCGTTGGCGACGCGGAAGTGCTCGGCACCGACGATGCCAGGCTCCAGGATGCGGGAGGTCGAGCTCAGCGGATCCACAGCGGGGTAGATACCCATCTGCGAAATCGGGCGTGAGAGCTCGGTGGTGGCATCGAGGTGCGCGAACGTCGTAGCCGGCGCGGGGTCGGTGTAGTCGTCGGCGGGCACGTAAATAGCCTGCAGCGAGGTGATCGAGCGGCCGCGGGTCGAGGTGATGCGCTCCTGGAGTTCACCCATCTCGTCCGCCAGCGTGGGCTGGTAGCCCACTGCCGAAGGCATACGGCCGAGGAGGGTGGAAACCTCGGAGCCTGCCTGCGTGAAGCGGAAGATGTTGTCGATGAACAGCAGAACGTCCTGGCCCTGAACGTCGCGGAAGTACTCCGCCATCGTCAGTGCGGACAGGGCGACGCGCATACGCGTTCCGGGCGGCTCGTCCATCTGGCCGAAGACAAGGGCGGTGTCCTGGAGGACGCCCATCTCTTCCATTTCCAGGTGGAGGTCGGTGCCCTCACGGGTACGCTCACCGACGCCTGCGAACACCGAGGTGCCCGAGAACTCGCGAGCGATACGCGTGATCATTTCCTGGATCAGAACGGTCTTGCCGACGCCGGCGCCACCGAACAGGCCGATCTTTCCACCCTTGACGTACGGGGTGAGGAGGTCGATGACCTTGATGCCGGTCTCGAGGATCTCGGTCTTACCTTCGAGCTGATCGAAGGCTGGTGGCTTGCGGTGGATGCCCCACTGCTCGCCGTCGCGGCCGAGGCCCGGGGTGTCGAGGCAATCGCCCAGTGCGTTGAACACGTGGCCCTTGACGACGTCACCGACGGGAACCGAGATCGGCTTGCCCGAGTCGGTCACTGCAGTGCCGCGGACGAGGCCGTCGGTGGGCTGCATGGAGACGGTGCGGACCAGGTTGTCACCGAGGTGCTGTGCAACCTCGAGCGTCAGCGTCTTGGCGACCGAGGGAAGCGTGATCTCGGCGTTCAGGGCGTTGAACAGTTCAGGAACAGCGCCACGCGGGAATTCAACGTCCACGACGGGACCGATGACCCGCACGACGCGGCCGGCTACGGCCGAAGCCGAACCTGCCCCGTTGTTTTCGGTTACTGCTGCGGTCATGTGCTAGTCACTTCCTGCGCTCGAGGCGAGCGCGTTGGCGCCGCCGACGATCTCGCTGATTTCCTGGGTGATCTGGGCCTGGCGAGCCTGGTTGGCCTGACGGCTCAACGTGTTCACCAGTTCGTTTGCGTTGTCCGTCGCGGCCTTCATGGCGGTACGACGGGCTGCCGACTCCGATGCCGCAGCATCGAGAAGCGACGAGAAGATACGAGTGCTGACGTACTTCGGGAGAAGAGCACCGAGAAGCTTCTCGGGCTCGGGCTCGAAGCTGAAGTCCGCGACGGGACCATTGTCATGGTCGTCGTCGTGGCCGTTGGTCAGCATGTCGTCACCGAGTTCGATGCGCTCTTCCGACACGAAGACCTCGAGAGGAGCCATACGGCGAACCTCGGGAGTCTGCGTCAGCATCGACACGAAGCGGGTGTAGACGATATGGAGTTCGTCGACGCCCTCGATCGTGCCTTCACCGTTCGGAGCGGCAACCTGGTTACCCGAACCAGCCATGAACAGCTCCACCAGGTGGCGGCTGGCCTTCGCTGCATCCGAGTATCCCGGATCCTGCGAGAAGCCCGTCCACGCAGCACCGATGTCGCGGCCGCGGAACGTGTAGTAGCCGAGTCCCTTGGAACCGAGCACGTACACGACCGGCTCCTTGCCCTCGCTGCGGAGGAGAGCCATGAGCTCTTCTGCCTGCTTGAGGACGTTGGAGTTGTAGCCACCACACATGCCGCGGTCACTGGTGACAACGAGCACCGCAGCCCGCTTGGGCTCCGGACGCTCGTTGAGCAACGGGTGATCGAGCGAAGCAGACGCACTCGCCAATTCGGTGAGTACCTTCGTGATCTCCTCGGCATACGGCTTGGACGCGGCGACGCGAATCTGAGCCTTGGTGATACGCGAAGTCGCGATCAGTTCCTGTGCCTTGGTGATCTTCTTGGTCGAGTTGACCGACTTGATACGAGACCGCAATTCGAGAATGCTCGCCATCGATCAATCACTCTCCCTTCGGAATTCGCAGTGTCATGGGCGCGTACGTCACTTGCTGACGGTCTTGCGCTTGACGTTGATCTGCTCGTTCGCGACCTCGTCGGCGCCCAAAGCGTCAGCCTCGGCCTCGTTCACGACCCGGCTTCCGTCGGATGCGATGAAGCCTTCCTTGAACTTGTTCGTTGCAGCGATCAGCTCAGCAGCGTTGTCGGCATCGAGTGCCTTACCGCCGTTGATGCTGGAGTAGACGCCAGCAGCCGAGTGCTTGAGGTCTTCGAGCAGTTCCTTCTCGAAGCGACGGACGTCGCCGATCGGAACGCTGTCGAAGATGCCTTCGCCGGCCAGGTAGATCGAGACGATCTGGTCCTCGACGGGGATCGGGCTGTACTGATCCTGCTTGAGCAGCTCGACCAGACGGGCACCGCGCTCGAGCTGAGCCTTGGAGGCAGCGTCGAGGTCGGATGCGAAGGCGGAGAACGCTTCGAGCTCACGGAACTGAGCCAGTTCCAGACGCAGCGAACCGGAAACCTTCTTCATGCCCTTGGTCTGTGCAGCGCCACCGACGCGGGAGACCGAGATACCGACGTTGATCGCGGGGCGAACGCCCTTGTTGAACAGGTCGGACTCGAGGAACACCTGACCGTCGGTGATGGAGATGACGTTGGTCGGGATGTAAGCCGAGACGTCGTTCGCCTTGGTCTCGATGATCGGCAGAGCCGTCAGCGAGCCACCGCCGAGTGCGTCGGACAGCTTCGCCGAGCGCTCCAGCAGACGGGAGTGCAAGTAGAAGACGTCACCGGGGTAAGCCTCGCGTCCCGGCGGACGACGCAGCAGCAGTGAGATGGCGCGGTACGCCTCTGCCTGCTTGGTCAGGTCGTCGAACACGACCAGAACGTGCTTGCCCTGGTACATCCAGTGCTGGCCGATGGCCGAGCCGGTGTACGGTGCGAGCCACTTGAAGCCTGCGGAATCAGAGGCCGGAGCAGCAACGATGGTGGTGTACTCCATCGCGCCCTTCTCCTCGAGGGCAGCCTTGACGCCCGCGATGGTGGAACCCTTCTGACCGATGGCAACGTAGATGCAGCGCACCTGCTTGTTGACATCGCCGGAATCCCAGTTGGCCTTCTGGTTCAGGATGGCGTCGATGCAGACCGCGGTCTTGCCGGTCTTGCGGTCGCCGATGATGAGCTGGCGCTGGCCGCGGCCGATCGGGGTCATGGCGTCGATAGCCTTGATACCGGTCTGGAGCGGCTCTTCGACCGGCTGGCGCTCGAGCACCGAAGCGGCCTGGAGCTCGAGTGCACGGTTCTCGGTGCTCTCGATCTCGCCGAGGCCGTCGATGGGCGCACCCAGCGGGTCGATGACGCGGCCGAGGAAAGCATCGCCGACGGGAACCGACAGAACGTCGCCCGTGCGCTTTACTTCCTGGCCTTCTTGAATGTTCTGGTAATCGCCAAGGATGACGGCACCGATTTCGGTGGCATCCAGGTTGAGCGCGACGCCGACGATTCCACCGGGGAACTCCAACAGCTCGTTGGACATAGCCGAAGGCAGGCCAGAGACGTGCGCAATGCCGTCACTGGTGTCGGTCACTGTGCCGACCTCCTCACGGGAGGCCTCCGGGGAGTAGCTCGCGGTGTAGTTGTCGATCGCGCTACGGATCTCGTCGGAGGAGATCGTCAGCTCCGCCATGTTTTTCCTGCTCTCGGTGTCTGGTCTTCGAAAAGATCTGGAGTATGTGTTCGGCTGAAGGACTACTTGAGGTTCTTCCGCAGTGCTGCGAGTCGACCCGCTGCGCTGCCGTCGATAACCTCGTCGCCCACCCGGACGACCAAGCCGCTGAGGAGTTCTGGATCGACCTCGACGTGTACTGCTACCGGCTTCCCGTAGGTGCGGGTAAGAGTGCTGGCCAAGCGATCCGACTGCTCCGAGCTCAACGCCGAGGCGCTGCGAACGTGAGCAACGGTGGTATCGCGCTGCGCTGCGGCAAGATTCGACAGCTGATCGAAAGTGTCTGCGGGTGCAGACTTCAACCGGCCGACGGCCTGTCCGGCGAGTGCCTCGGTGACCGCGGTGACCTTGCCGTAGAGCAAGCGAGAGAGGAACTCACGCTTGCGGGCTGCGGGAACCGACAGATCCGAGAGCGTCTGCTCCAGGCTGGGGTCCCCTGCCACGATGCGACCGAGACGGAAGAGCTCGTCCTCAACGGTGTCCAACTGGCTCTGATCGGCTGCGGCGCGGAGCAGAGCTTCGCGTCCGAGCAATTCGAGCGAGTTGACCAAGTCGCGGGCCGCAGACCAGTCCTGGCCTGCAGCTGCCTTCACGGTGGCGAGCGCCTCGGCGCCGACCTTTCCGGAGAACAACTGCTCTGCCAAAGCCTGGCGACCAGCGGCCGGTGCCGAAGCGTCAGCCAGCGCGCTGCGAAGAGCGCGCTGGCCGTCGAGTACCTCGACCACCGAGAAGAGCTCGGACCCAGCCTGAGCAGAAGCAGCAGTTGCGGCTCCTGCAGAGACGGCGCCCAGGGCACTGCTCAGCGCAGAACGAGTCTGCGCCAAGGCTTCACGGCTCGCTGCGTACATGTTGCTCACTTCCTGGCTGAATCAGCGCTGACGGTGTCGAGCTCGTTGAGGAAACGATCAACCGTTCCGGCGCGCTTCACGTCGTCGGCGAGGGACTCCCCGATGACCTTCTCGGCCAGGTCTACAGCGGTCTTGCCGAGATCCGAGCGGAGCTCAGCGACGATCTGCTGACGCTGGGCGACGAGCTGGCTGTGGCCTGCGGCCACGATGCGGTCGCTCTCGTCCTGCGCCTGAACCTTCATGTCAGCGATGATCTGCTGACCCTGGGTACGCGCTTCCTCACGGATCTGCGCTGCCTCGGTACGAGCTTCGGCGAGCTGCGCGCGGTACTGCTCGAGCGCTGCCGCTGCCTCTGCCTGTGCGTCTTCGGCTTTCTTGATGCCGCCCTCGATCTGCTCGGTGCGTTCGGCCAAGACCTTCTGGAACTTCGGAAGAACGAGCTTCCAGAAGACGAAACCAACTACTACGAGCGCGACCGCGGACCACACGATGTCGTATGTCTCGGGGATGAGGGGATTGTGTTCAGTCGTCCCCTCCGCCGCGAGAATTGCGATGGTGGCTGCCATGTCGGTCTTAGAAGATGAAGCCGGCGACGAGGCCGATCAGCGCGAGGGCCTCGGTGAATGCAATACCGAGGAACATGGTGGTACGAACCTGGCCGGCCATCTCGGGCTGGCGGACCATGCCTTCGATTGCCTTGCCCACAACGATGCCCACGCCGATGCCGGGGCCGATTGCTGCGAGGCCGTAGCCGATGGCTCCGTAGCCGCGCGACTTGGTCTCGACAACTTCCTGAGCGAGGTAAGCGATGCTCATGGTGTTCCATTCCCTTTCTGTTGACCTCCGCCGGATTCGGCAAGAGGCTCAGTTCTTGGTGTAGCTGGTGAGGAGGTAAAAGGTCAGTGCTCGTCGGCGTGGAGCGCCAGATCGATGTACACCGCGGTCAGCAGCGCGAACACGTAAGCCTGCAGGAAGATGACCAGCAGCTCGAAGAACGTGAATGCGATACCGGCGATGATCGACGGAACACCGAAGATCGCCTGGAATCCGCCGGACACGAAGAAGAAGTAGTTCGTCGCGCTGAAGAACAGCACCAGCAGGATGTGGCCGGCCAACATGTTGGCCATGAGACGAACCATCAGCGTGAACGGGCGCAGGATGAAGGTCGAGATGAACTCGATGGGCACCAACAGGAAGTGCAGGGGCAGCGGGACGCCGGGAACGACGATGCTGCTCTTGACGTACTTGAAGAAGCCGTACTTCTTGATTCCCACGTAGTTGAACACGATGTAGGCAAGCGCTGCGAGTACCAGCGGCATACCGATTCGCGCGTTCGGCGAGATGTTCAGGAAGGGAATGACGCTGGCCAGGTTGCTGGCGACCACGATGAAGAAGATCGTCGTGATGACCGGCAGGAAGCGCTTGCCCTGTTCCTTGCCCAGGATCTCCTCGGCGATATTGATCCGAACGAAGTCGAGCGCAAGCTCGGCTGCGTTCTGGAGTCCGCGGGGAACCAATCGAGGGCTGCGCATCGCGATCACGAAGAAGGCTGCGACCAGCACCGACATCAGCAGACGAATCAGCATCAGACGGTCAAGCTCGAAGGGGCCCGCGTGAATCAACACGGAGGGCGGGAAAAAATCGTCTAGTGACGGCGCATGGAATTCATCCGCGGCCAGGGTGGTGACGCTCAGCGTTCTCTCCCGTAGTCGGTCCGCAGCCATCATTGACTGCGGTTCGATCGGACATTGACGATCTACAAGTCGACAAGTTCGACTCGCGCATTCGTCAGCAGCTGGAGAACCCTTGAGGGACCTGGCGTCTGTCGGTGTCGGCGACTCTCGTCGACTCAGTGGTCAGAATTTCGACCACCTGCGAGCACATGGCATCGTCGGCTGAGTGTTACTCGGCCCACCATTGCTCTCGCTTGAACCGAACCTTATCAAGTCATCTACGACATTGTGTAGATGGGGTACCTGGAAGTCCGATTAGTTACCTCTTGTAGTACTACTCGTCGTCGTCGACGTTGCTGCTGGGAGTGGGATCGACGTACGGAGTTTTGGTTCCGAGAACGCCGTACGTCTCCGCACCGAGCACCACGACCAGCGACATGATGATGACCAGGACGAGGGCGGTCTTGTTGTAGAAATCCATGTCCGAGAGGACGAAGAGAACCACCATCGCGAGAATCATCTTGAGCAGCCACGTTCCGAGCAGAACTGCACCGGCCGTGAGCGCGGGCAGCTTTGCCGTCAGCAGTACGCCCAGCGCGGTGAACAGGATGAACCCGCCGCCGACGGCTGCGCCGATCAAAGCGCCGTAGACGCCTTCCTTGCCGGCGAACAGCCCGCCCAGGAGCGCGCCGACCACGGCCAGCGCGATCAGCCCCATCACACCCCACTTCACGGCCGACTTCATCGCGGCGGTCGAATCAGGGATTGGTTGCGAGGCAGGTACAGGCTGCGGCGTGTTCGTCACGATGCCCAAGGGTAATGGATCGGGAAACGTGGCTAGCGCCGCTGCTGCTTGCGATCGATCAAAGACGGCACGGCGGTGAAGAACAACGCAAGGACCAAACCGGCCGCGACGAGTACGACAACCAGCTGACGATTGAGCAGTGAGGATCCGACGGCACCGAAAGCCAGAACGCTGACCCACAGGTAGATGACCAGCACGACTCGTCGATGCGTGTGCCCGATCTGCAAGAGCCGGTGGTGCAGGTGCATCTTGTCCGGACTGAACGGACTCACGCCCGCTTTCGTTCGGCGGATCACGGCCAGGAGCATGTCCAGCATCGGGATGAACATCACAGCTCCGACCAGCAACAACGGCGCGAGAAGGCCGACGAGGTCGCGGGTTCCGTAGGCGGCCAGCGGAATACGACCGGATGCGCTGGTGGAGATCGCAGCCAGCATCAGACCGATCAACATCGAACCGGAGTCGCCCATGAAGATGCGTGCCGGATTGAAGTTGTGCGGAAGAAATCCGAGACAAGCACCTGCCAACGCCGCGGCGATCATCGCGGGTGGATAGACGCTGGCGTCACCGCCCTGGTCGTGGAGCAGACCGATCGAGAAGATGAGGATTGCCAGGGCCGCGATCAGCCCCAAACCGGCGGCCAATCCGTCGAGACCGTCGACGAAATTCATGGCGTTGATGGTCGCGACGGCAACAGCCACCGTGAACAGTCCCGATTGAATCTGATCGAGGATGATGGTGGACCCACCGTCACCGCCGAACGGGTTGTAGATGATGAACCAACTGACGCCCATCACCACGAGAACTCCGGCAGCAGTCACCTGACCCACGAACTTGGTGAGCGCGTCGAGACCCCATCTGTCGTCGATCACACCCACGAGGACGATGACGGCTCCCGCAACGAGCGCAGCATGTACGTCCGGACTACCGAAGCCGAAACCTCTTGTGAGCGCGGGTAATTGCTGCGCAAACAGCAGGCCGACAGCCATGCCGATGTACATCCCGACGCCACCGAGGCGCGGAATCGGCTCGACGTGAACGTCCCGATCACGCGGAATCGCAACGGCGCCGAACCGCAGCGCCAACAACCGGACTGCGCCGGTCGCCAGGTAGGTCACCACCGCAGCCGTACACAGCACGAGCAACAGTTCACGGATGGGAACACCCGCTCCCCCGCCACCCTGTGCCAGATATGTGGTCGCCTCGTAGGAAGTGATCACTGCGCGAGATCACCCGTCTGGCGGGGGTAGGCGGGCTTTGCTCGGACCAATTCGCGAACGCCGTCGGCTACTGACGCCAACTCGGCCTCCCCGGACGTGGTGGCGGGATCCGCGACGACTGCACGCGCGATCAACTCCCCCACGACGCTCATGTCGGCACGGTTGAATCCCTGCGTCGTCACGGCCGCGGATCCGACGCGGATTGCGGACGTGACGGCCGGCGACTGCGGATCGAACGGAATCGCATTCTTGTTGAGCGTGATCGAAGCCAGTCCGCACCTACGCTCGGCGTCGACTCCGGTGACCCCGCTTGCGCGCAGGTCGAGAAGTGCCAGATGCGTGTCGGTTCCACCGGACACAGTACGCAGGCCGCGAGCTTCCAACGACTGCGCGAGCGCCGACGCATTGGCAACCACTTCCTGTGCATACCAACGATATTCCGGCGTCGATGCTTCTTTGAAGGCAACCGCCTTCGCGGCGATCGCATGCATCATCGGACCGCCTTGAATGAAGGGGAACACCGCGCGATCGACAGCCGAGGCGTGCTCGCTGCGGCACAAGATCATTCCGCCGCGCGGGCCCCTGAGGACCTTGTGCGTCGTCGCGGAGACCACGTCGGCATACGGAACACACGACGGTATCGCTCGGCCTGCGACGAGTCCGATGAAGTGGGCGGCGTCGACCCACAGGATCGCACCGACCTCGTCAGCGATCGAGCGGAAGGCTGCGAAGTCGATGGTGCGGGAGTACGCCGTCGCGCCGGCGACGATGATTTTCGGCTTGTGCGCCAGAGCCAGGGTGCGAACCTCGTCGTAGTCGATCAATTCGGTGGCCGAATCGACGTGATAGGGAACGGTGGTGAACCACTGCCCCGAAAAGCTGACCCGAGACCCGTGAGTCAAATGTCCACCGTGCGGCAGACTCATCGCCAGCACGGTGTCGCCGGGCTTGGCGAATGCGGCGTACACCGCGAGATTTGCAGTGGCTCCCGAATGCGGTTGGACGTTGACGTGCTCAGCGCCGAAGAGTGCTTTCGCCCGGTCGATCGCCAGATTCTCGGCTGCGTCGACGTACTCGCACCCGCCGTAGTAACGCCGACCCGGATAGCCCTCGGCGTACTTGTTGCTCAGGGTCGAACCCAAGGCGGCCAGTACGGCGGGGCTGGTGAAGTTCTCGCTCGCGATGAGTTGAAGTCCGCCGCGCTGACGCTCGAGTTCGGCCAGCGCAATAGCCGCGATCTCGGGGTCTGCCGTGGCAAGCTCACCGAAATCCGGTCCCCAGTACGTGGATTCCCCCGCGCGCTCGCCGCCGGCGCCGACCATCGTTACGAAACTCCCTCTACGAGGCTTTCCGGACTGGTGCCCAATACCTCGGCGATGGATTCTGCCGAGACGGCGCCCACTCGCAAGATACGCGGTGAATTGCCGGTCAGGTCGACGATCGTGGAAGCAACGGCGTGTTCGGCCTTGCCCCCGTCGAGATACACGCTGGCAGATCCACCGAGCTGATCTCGAGCTTCCTCGACGGTAGTCGCCGGCGGACGCCCCGAAATGTTGGCGCTCGAGACGGCAAGCGGTCCGACATCGCGCAACAATTCAAGAGCAACCGGGTGCAGGGGCATGCGGAGCATGACGGTTCCGCGGGTATCGCCGAGGTCCCAGGCTAGTGACGGCGCCTGCTCGACGACCAAGCTCAGTCCGCCGGGCCAGAACGCGCGGATCAAATCCCGTGCCTGCGGGCGCACGCTGTAGACGAGCCCGTCGATGGTGTTCCACGATCCGACCAGTACCGGGACGGGCATGTCTCGCCCGCGTCCCTTGGCGCGCAACAAACTCGTGACAGCTTCGCTGTCGAACGCGTCGGCGGCGAGTCCGTACAGGGTGTCGGTAGGGAGAACTACGAGTCGGCCGGCCTTGAGCGCGTTCTTCGCGGCGGCCAAGCCTGCGGTTCGGGAATCTGTCTGACTGCAGTCGTACACGGTGCTCACTCAGCCATCCTTTCACTCTGCACTTCGGGCGTTCGATTCCGCTGGGCTTCGACGTCGGTGGCGACACGTCTGGCGACGACGAATCGCGGACGACCGGCAAGATCGGGATGCTGCGCGACCTCGCCGAATACCCGGCGCGCCGAGAACAGCGCAGCGACGCCGTCGCCGTTGGTGTCGTCGTGCTCGATGCCCGCCGCGCCGCCGATGCGAAGCCACCGCGCGATGTTGCTGATCATCGGTTTGATGACGGACAGACCGTCGGCACCGCCGAACAGCGCGGTGTGTGGGTCGTAGTCCATGACCTCAGGCTGCAATTGCGCGCCTTCGGGGATGTACGGCGGATTGGAGACGACAAGATCGACGCCGCCCTCGAGCCCCGGCAACAAGTTCCGATCGGTGACGTCGCCCTGATGCAGATGGATCGGTGTATCACCGGCGGCCTCGCGGTCGGCGGCATTACGACGCGCCCACGCCAGCGCGGCGGGTTCCTTCTCCACGGCGTGAACGACGGCGTCGGGACGGGCCTCGGCGATGGACAGCGCGAGTACACCCGATCCCGTGCACAGGTCCAGCACTACCGGCGGCTTGCTTCCGCAACCTTCGAGGAACGAGAGCGCCCAACCCATGAGCAATTCGGTTTCGGGCCGCGGAATGAAGACACCCGGACCGACGGCGACGTCGATGTTGCCCATCGATGCGACTCCGATGATGTGCTGCAAAGGAATCCGCTTCACGCGTTGCGCAACCAACTCGTCGAACGCCGCGATGACCTCGGGATCGACCAACGGAATCAGCCCGAGACGCGTGCGTTCGACGCCGAGCAGGTGGGATGCCAACAACTCGGCGTCGGTGCGTGGGCTGGGCACACCTGCGGCGTCGAGCTGTTTTGCAGCTTCGATCAGCGCCAAACGAAGTGGAAGTCGACTCACGGGTACAGCCTGCCACGCTCGACCGACACGCGGTTCACCGAGTTCCCGGCAGTATGGAGGTCAGTCATCGTCTGCATCTACTCGGCCGCGAGACGCGCCTCTCGGTCCGCCTTACCCAATGCGTCGAGAAGTGCGTCGAGCTCACCGTCGAGCACCGCGTCGAGGTTGTGCGACTTGAACCCGATGCGGTGATCGGTGATGCGGTTCTCCGGGAAGTTGTAGGTGCGGATGCGCTCAGAACGGTCCACCGTCCGGACCTGACTCTGGCGACCTGCCGACGCTTCTGCGTCCGCGGCTTCCTCGGCGACTACCTGCAAGCGGGCGGCAAGGACCTGCATCGCGCGCGCCTTGTTCTGCAGCTGCGAACGCTCGTTCTGGCAGGTGACGACGATGCCGGTCGGAAGGTGCGTGATTCGGACAGCAGAGTCGGTCGTGTTGACGCCCTGACCACCCTTGCCGGACGAACGGTAGACGTCGATGCGCAGGTCACTCTCGTCGATCTGGACCTGCTCGACCTCTTCCGGCTCCGGGTAGACCAGAACGCCGGCGGCCGAAGTGTGAACGCGTCCCTGGGATTCGGTGACGGGCACTCGCTGGACGCGGTGAACACCGCCCTCGAACTTGAGCCGCGCCCACACGCCGTCCGGAGTATCGGACTTGCTCTTGATCGACAGCGTTGCTTCCTTGTATCCGCCGAGATCGGAAACCGTCGCGTCGAGGATCTCGACGCGCCAGCCGTGCCGTTCCGCGTAGCGGACGTACATGCGGGCAAGGTCCGAGGCGAAGAGCGCGGATTCTTCGCCGCCCTCACCGGACTTCACTTCGAGGACGATGTCGTCGCCGTCATGCGGATCACGCGGCGCCAACTGATCGGTCAGCGTCTGCTCGAGCTGCGCGACCTCGGCTTCGAGATCGGGGATCTCGGCGGCGAAGCTGGAATCGTCGGCAGCGAGTTCGCGCGCGGCTTCCAGATCGTCCTGCGCAGCCGTGAGCTTGTTGTACGTCGACATGATCGGCGAGAGCTCGGAGAACCGCTTACCGACGCGCCTGGCAGCGGCAGGGTCGTTGTGCAGCGCCGGATCGGACATCTGTGCCTCGAGACCGGCGTGCTCCGCCAAGATGTCGTCGATGGCCGAGGGCTGGGTTGCGCCTGCCATGGTTCGCTCCGCTCTGAGTTTCGATTCCTACGGTGCGCGCTTGAAGGTGTTTCGAGGCCGGGACCCGGGAAACGCGCAAACCGAGTGCAGGCACAAAAAAGCCGACGCCCGATCTGCGCATGGCAGATCGGGCGTCGGCGGAACAGCTAGGACTCGGTGGCCGGGACCTTGCTGTCTGCGCGCTTGCCGTAGCGAGCCTCGAAGCGAGCGACGCGTCCACCGGTGTCGAGAATCTTTTGCTTGCCCGTGTAGAACGGGTGGCACTGCGAGCAAACCTCGACGTTGATGCGTCCGGACTCCTTGGTGCTGTGGGTCTCGAACGTGTTACCGCAACCGCAGACGACGGTGGTCGCTACGTAAGTTGGGTGGATTCCTGCCTTCATGGTGTCCCTTTCAATGGTCGCCGGGTCGACGTCGCCAATCGACATCGTGAACCGGAACCGGACTCGGCCGTTCAGTATGCCAGATGCGGTACCTCACCGGATAATCCGCGTCTCGCACGCCTCGGGGTGGCTGTACGAAGTTGTCAACGCACTGCCCCTCGGTTTTGTTCCGCCCATGCAAAAGGCCCACAACCAGCTGGTTGTGGGCCTTTTGACGTCGAGTCGATCAGTCGTCGATCGCACCCGGTGCGGTCTTGGAGACCTGCATCAGGAACTCGAGGTTGTTCTTGCTCTTCTTCAGTCGATCGATCAGCAGATCGATGGCCTGATGCGAGTCCAGACCGGACAGGACGCGGCGGAGCTTGTGCAGCACCGCAGCCTCGTCCGGGCTCAGGAGCAGCTCGTCCTTACGCGTACTGGACGGGTTGACGTCCACGGCCGGGAACACGCGGCGTTCGGCGATCTTGCGATCGAGCTTGAGCTCGGCGTTGCCGGTGCCCTTGAACTCTTCGAAGATCACGGTGTCGCCGGTGGATCCGGTCTCGACCATTGCGGTAGCGATGATGGTGAGCGATCCACCGTTCTCGATGTTGCGGGCAGCACCGAGGAAACGCTTCGGCGGGTACAGCGCTGTCGAGTCGACACCACCGGAGAGGATGCGTCCGGACGCCGGCGAGGAGTTGTTGTACGCACGACCCAGACGCGTGATGGAGTCGAGCAGTACGACGACGTCCTTACCCATCTCGACCAGGCGCTTCGCACGCTCGATTGCCAGCTCGGCAACTGCGGTGTGATCTCCCGGCGGGCGGTCGAAGGTGGAGGAAATGACCTCGCCCTTCACGCTCCGCTGCATGTCGGTCACTTCCTCGGGACGCTCGTCCACGAGGATGACCATCAGGTAGCACTCAGGATTGTTGGTGGCGACAGCATTCGCGATCGCCTGCAACACGCTGGTCTTACCCGCTTTGGGCGGGCTCACGATGAGGGCGCGCTGGCCCTTACCGATGGGCATCACCAGGTCGATGACACGCGTGGTGAGAATGTGCTGCTCGGTCTCGAGGCGCAGACGCTGGTTCGGGTACAGCGGCGTGAGCTTGTTGAACTCGGGGCGCTTCTTCGCGGCCTCGACGTCGCCGCCGTTGACCGTGTCGATGCGGACCAGCGGGTTGAACTTCTGACGCTGGCTGCCCTGTTCACCGTCACGCGAGACCCGGACGGCACCGGTGATGGCGTCGCCACGGCGAAGGCCGTTCTTGCGGATCAGGTTCATGGAGACGTAGACGTCGTTGGGACCGGCGAGGTACCCGGACGTACGCACGAAGGCGTAATTGTCGAGGACGTCGAGGATGCCGGCAACCGGCTGAAGGACGTCGTCCTCGCGGATTTCGGTCTCACGCGAATCGTTGGGTGCGCCACCCTCACCGCGGTCGCGACCACGGCCACGGCGCTCGCGGAAACGGCGTCCGCGGCGTCCGCGTCCACCCTCTTCGTCGTCGTCCGGTCCGTTGTTGCGGTTGTCCGTGCGCGGACCGGCATTGTTCTGGCCGGCGTTGTTCTGATTGCCACGATCCTGACGGTCCTGGCGATCCTGGTTGCCCCGGTTGTCTCGCTGGCTCTGGTTGTCCCGCTGGCCCTGGTTGTCCCGCTGGCCCTGGTTGTCGCGCTGGCCCTGGTTGTCGCGGTTTCGCTCGCGGCGGGGACGCTCGTTGCCCTGCTCGGCAGGAGCCTGCTCAGCGTCCGACTTGCCCTCGGCGCCTGAAGAACGCTCGGCCGGAGCCTCTGTCTTCGCAGACTCGGCGGCCTTCGAGGTGTCCGAGTCGGACTTTGCCGAAGGAGTGTCCTGCTCGATGCTCAGTTCACCCTGGTCGGGTGAACCTGCTCGACGTGCGGCGCCGCGACGCTGACGTCCACGACGGGGTGCAGCCTGATCGGCGTCCTCGGCGGATTCGGTACGTGCCGGCGCGGCCTCGGCAGGAGCCGATTCGGCCGCCGGAGCTGTTTCGGCTGCGGGGGTTTCGGTTCGTGCGGCGCGAGTGCTCTTGGCACGAGTGCGCGCAACGGGCGCGTCGTCGAGAGTGAGTTCACTCTGTGCGGGTGCAGCCTTTGCGCTGCCGCCCTGGCGCTCCTTGATGGCTGCGATCAGGTCACCCTTGCGCATGCCGGAAGTGCCTTTGATGCCCAGTTCACCCGCAAGAGTGCGGAGTTCGGTGAGCACCATGCCGGAGAGTCCGGCACCACGGCGCGTTTCGGCACGCTTCGTGGAGGTCGCCACCGCACCGTTCGATGCTGAAGATGACGCCTGAGAATTGTCGCCTGATTCCGACCCGGCGGGTGCAGAAGTGGCGATGAGGTCCGTATCGGTCACGGAGGTCCTTTCCTTCCCTCACTCGCACTGCGCAAAGTCGAGGGTTCGTCCCGCAGTTCGATTGAATACCGAACTCGGTGGTGCCGTACGTGGTTGCTGTCCAGAACTGCCGGCTTGTCCGCCGTCACATGATTGTCGGAAACTCTCGCCTCAAACTTTTCATGCGCTCGCAAACCTGCCCAACGCGCCTTCGTCGACGATTCACTCCCCCGTGTGCTGAACCCCAGAGTCATGGAAACTCTGAGTGTTCGATCCGCGGAGGATTCAAACCTTCGGAGAAGGTACAAGCGCGAGGATCATGCCTGCGAGAATCATGCCAAGGACTGTGGACCCCGATTGGGAAGGAGTTTTGCCCCCTGGTGATGCACCGGCGACTGACGCGCACGATGTACGGACATAGCCCAGGATAGCGCCCAAACCTGAGTCCGGCAAGAATTTGGACGACTGGGTGTGTCAGTTCACTACCGATCGGTAGCGGGCAATCACCAGGACCAAGGCAGGGATCAGACGGTCGTCGTGACTACTTCCACACCGTCGGCGATATCCAATTCGAGTACACGGAGCCCGTCGGCCCGCGCAGCTTCGGCGAGTTCGACGGGGAAAGGCTCTGTGCTGAGCGCCAACACGGTGGGGCCGGCGCCGGAAACGGTCGCGGCGATACCCGCCTGACGCAGAATGCCGATCCACCGAGTCGTGAGCGGCAGAGCGGGCGCGCGTTGCGCCTGATGCAGACGATCTTCAGTGGCTGCCATCAGCAGATCCGGGCGCGCGGTGAGCGCGACGACGGCCAGGGCGCTGCGGCTCGCGTTGAACGACGCATCCTGGTGCGGAACCAATTCGGGCAGAAGCCCGCGGGTGTGCGCGGTGGACGAGCGCTCCTCGGGAACCAGTGCCACGGCACGGATGTCGGGATGCACGTCGAGTTTCGCCGCGGAGTAGATCGGCTCGTCTCCTTCGACGGCCGGCGGGCAACTCCACGAGACGACTGCGCCCCCGAGAACACTGGCGGACGCATTGTCCGGGTGACCTTCGAACTCGGACGAGAGTTGAACCAACTGCTCTTGCGTCAAACCGATCTCGGCATCGAGCGCGCGTGCTAGACCGTTGGCCGCAGCCAGTCCACCGACGGCCGCGGAAGCCGAGGAACCCAACCCGCGCGAATGCGGGATCGCGTTGCGGCACAACACGTCCAGGCCACTTGCCCACACTCCCGCAGCTTCGAGGCCACGCTCGATGGCGCGAACCACGAGATGCGAAGGACCCCAAGGCACGTCGGCAGCACCTTCACCTTCGACGCGAATCTGCAGACCCGAATCCGTTGTGGTGACCACGATTTCGTCGTACAACCCCAACGCCAGACCGAGGGTGTCGAACCCCGGCCCCAAGTTTGCACTCGAGGCCGGGACGCGAGCAGTCACCGAAAGGCCGATAGGCAGGGTTATAGTCATGTCAGACACCGGATTCCGCGGAGTGGTCGATGAATCCACGGACACTATGCAAGCTCGAGGGCAGCCGCGACGGCAACGGGATCGACACCGATGGGCTCGACGTTCGGCATCCCCTTCAATGCGGTGTCAGGATCCTTGAGGCCGTTACCGGTCACCGTGCACACGACGGTCAGGCCAGGCTCGAGCCAGCCCTCTGCACGTGCGGCGAGCAGGCCCGCGACGCTGGCGGCCGATGCCGGTTCGACGAAGACGCCCTCGGTAGCGGCGATCAGTCGGTACGCCTCGAGGATCTTCTCGTCGGTGGCGGCACGGAATGCACCGTTGGACTCTTCCTTCGCCGCGACTGCGCCGTTCCAGGAAGCGGGGGAACCGATTCGGATTGCGGTGGCGATGGTTTCGGGATCCTTGACGGGTGCGCCATTGACCAACGGCGCCGCTCCGGCAGCCTGGACTCCGAGCATGCGGGGCTTGACCGTTGTCAGGCCGTCTGCGTAGTACTCGGAGTACCCGCGCCAGTACGCGGTGATGTTTCCGGCATTGCCGACCGGGAGAGCGTGTACGTCGGGAGCCTTGCCGAGGACGTCCATGATCTCGAATGCCGCGGTCTTCTGACCTTCGATGCGCACCGGGTTGACCGAGTTGACCAGACCGATGGTGGGGAATTCGGCCGTGGTCTTGCGTGCCAGCTCCAGGCAGTCGTCGAAGTTGCCCTGCACCTGAATGATCTTGGCGCCGTGCATGACTGCCTGCGCGAGCTTGCCCATGGCGATCTTGCCCTGCGGGATGAGCACGGCGCAGGTCATGCCGGCCTTGGCTGCATACGCAGCGGCCGAGGCGGAGGTGTTGCCGGTGGACGCGCACAGAACTGCGCGCTGGCCGCGAGCCAAGGCGTCGGTGACGGCCATCGTCATGCCGCGGTCCTTGAAGGAACCAGTGGGGTTGAGGCCCTCGACCTTGAGGTAGACGTCGCAACCGGTGATCTCGGAGAGGTGGCCGGCCGGCAGGAGCGGGGTGCCGCCCTCGCGCAGGGTGACGGTCTTCCAGTTGTCACCGATCGCGAGACGGTCCCGGTATGCCTCGATGAGACCCGGCCATGCCTTGTGGACGGGGTTGACGATGCCGGTCATTGTTCAGTGCCTTCCAGTCGCAGCACGCTGGTCACAGCGGTGACGAATTCGAGTTCGTTGAGGGCCGCCACGGTCTCGGACAGAGCCGCGTCGGTTGCTACATGAGTGACGACCACCAGACGCGCGCCGGCGCCGGCGCCCTCCTGGCGGACGACGGAGATGCTCACGCCGTGCTTGGCGAACTCGGCGGCGACTGCGGACAGCACGCCTTCCTTGTCCGCGACCTCCATGTTCACGTAGTAGCGCGTGAGGATGTCGCCCATCGGAGCGACCTTGAGCTTGGCGTACTTGGACTCGCGGGGGCCGCGACCGCCGTGAACCTTGTTGCGCGCCGCCATCACCAGGTCACCCATCACCGCGGACGCGGTGGGGGCGCCGCCTGCGCCCTGGCCGTAGAACATGAGCCGGCCGGCGTTCTCTGCTTCCACGACAACGGCGTTGAACGCGCCGTTGACCGAGGCCAGCGGATGGCTGAGCGGAACCAGCGCCGGGTACACGCGAGCGGAAATCCGCTCCTTGCCCTTGGGCGTGACGATGCGCTCGCAGATCGAGAGCAACTTGATGGTGCAGTCGAGTGCCTTCGCCGACGCCAGGTCGGCAGAGGTGATCGTGGAGATTCCTTCGCGGTACACGTCCGCGGCAGTGACGCGGGTGTGGAACGCGATCGACGCGAGGATCGCAGCCTTCGCCGCGGCGTCGTAGCCTTCGACGTCCGCGGTCGGATCTGCTTCCGCGTATCCGAGGCGTCCGGCCTCGGCGAGGGTCTCCTCGTAGTCGGCCCCGGTCTCGTCCATCGCGGAGAGGATGAAGTTGGTGGTGCCGTTCACGATTCCGGCGACCTTGTTGACGCGGTCTCCGGCCAGGGACTGCGTGAGCGGGCGGATCACGGGGATCGCACCGGCAACAGCAGCCTCGAAGTACAGGTCGACAGAATTGGCCTCTGCAGCCTCCGCCAACTCACCGGTGTGGTCCGCGAGCAGCGCCTTGTTGGCGGTCACGACCGACTTACCGGAGTTGAGGGAAGAGAGAATCAGCTTGCGAGGGAGCTCGATTCCGCCGATCACCTCGACCACGATGTCGACGTCGTCACGACCGACCAGGGACTCGGCGTCCGTCGTCTGCAGTTCCTCGGGAATTCCGCGGTCCGAGCCGATACGGCGAACGGCAACTCCCCGCAGTTCCAACGGGGCACCGACGCGAGCTTCGAGTTCCTCGGCCTGCTCACGAATGATCCGGACGACCTCGCTCCCGACGTTGCCGAGGCCGAGAACGGCCACACCGATAGCGCGATGCGCCGATTCGCTCGTCACTGCGATACCTCCAAGCTGAGCAGATCTTCCACTGTTTCCCTCCGCAGAATCACGCGTGAGACTCCGTCACGCACCGCCACCACGGCTGGGCGGGTGAGCAGGTTGTACCTGCTCGACATCGAATAGCAGTATGCACCGGTCGCTGCTACCGCTAGTAAATCACCGGGCCCGACGTCCTCGGGCATCCAGGTGTCCCGAATGACCACGTCACCGGACTCGCAGTGCTTACCGACGATACGTGCAACGACGGGATCAGCCTCGGAAGTTCGCGAAACCAACTTGGCTTCGTACTCCGCACCGTAGAGGGACGTGCGGATGTTGTCGCTCATCCCGCCGTCGACGCTGATGTAGCGGCGTGTCAGAGCGCTACCCACCGTGACGTCCTTGATGGTGCCGACCTCGTAGAGCGTCACCGTGCCAGGTCCGGCGATGGCGCGGCCGGGTTCGACGGCAAGCGTCGGCTCCGGCAATCCGGCCAGGGCGGACTCGTTGCGCACGATGTGACCGAGCTTTGCTGCCAGTTCGTCGACGGGCGGCGGGTCGTCGGACGGGATGTACGAGATCCCCATGCCGCCGCCGAGGTCGATGATCGAAATCTGCTTGGTCTTCTCGACTCCGAACTCGGTGACGACGTCGCGGAGCAAACCGATCACGCGGTGCGCGGCCACCTCGAAACCGTCGACGTCGAAGATCTGCGAACCGATGTGGCTGTGCAGGCCGACCAGTCGCAAGTTGTCGGCAGCGAAGACGCGGCGGACCGCGTCGATTGCCGCTCCGCCGGCCAGCGAGAAACCGAACTTCTGGTCCTCGTGTGCGGTGGAGATGAATTCGTGGGTATGCGCTTCGACGCCGACGGTCAGGCGGATCAACACGTCCTGAACGACACCGGCCTCACCGGCGACACGATCGAGTCGGTCGATCTCGATCGCCGAGTCGAGCACGACGTGCCCGACACCCGCGGCGACACCGGCGGCCAGTTCGGCGACCGACTTGTTGTTGCCGTGCATCGCAATTCGCTCAGCCGGGAAATCGGCATGCAACGCAATCGCAAGTTCGCCGCCGGAGCAGACGTCGAGCGAAAGACCTTCGTCGGCGACCCAACGTGCGATCTCGCCGCAGAGGAACGCTTTGGATGCGTAGTGCACCTTGGCATCCGGACCGAAGGCACGGGCCATGTCACGGCAGCGCGAGCGGAAATCGTCCTCGTCGATGACGAACAGCGGGGTGCCGTACTTCTCGGCGAGCTCACTGACCTTGACACCGGCAAGGGTCACTTCACCGTCGTCGCCGCGAGAAGCGTTGCGCGGCCACACCTGCGGCGAGAGTTCACCGAAGGCTTCGGGGCTGGTCGGACGGTCGGGCAAGCCGGGGGCCTGCAACTGCTCGGCATGCTTGGGGCCGGCGGGGTGCGCGTTCACATTTGCTCCGGTGCGGTGACGCCGAGCAGTTCGAGGCCGTTGGCCAGGACCTGTCGGGTGGCGGCGCAGAGAGCCAGACGCGCGCGGTGCACGTCGGTGGCGTCTTCGTCGCCTTGCGGAAGGATGCGGCACGCGCCGTAGAAGCGGTGGTACGCACCCGCGAGCTCTTCGAGATAGCGGGCAATACGGTGCGGCTCACGCAGATTCGCTGCGCTCGACACGACGCGTGGGTACTCGCCGATCGTGCGGATGAGGTCACCCTCCTGCTCGACAGTGAGCAGGGCGAGGTTGCTCGCGTCGGCGGACAGGCCGAGGTCTGCGGCGTTGCGAGCGATCGCCGAGAGACGTGCGTGCGCGTACTGGACGTAGTAGACGGGGTTCTCGCTGCTGGTCTTGGTCCACAGGTCGAGGTCGATGTCGATGCTCGAGTCGACCGACGAGCGGATCATCACGTAGCGCGAGGCGTCGACGCCGATTGCCTCGACCAGGTCGTCGAGGGTGATGACGGTGCCTGCGCGCTTGCTCATCTTGACGGCAGTGCCGTCCTTGACGAGGTTGACCATCTGGCCGATCAACACCTCGACGGTGTCCGGATCGTCGCCGAAAGCGGCAGCGGCAGCCTTGAGGCGGCCGATGTATCCGTGATGGTCGGCGCCGAGCATGTAGATACAGAGGTCGAACCCGCGGGCACGCTTGTTCTGGAAGTAGGCGATGTCACCGGCGATGTAGGCGGCGTTGCCGTCGCTCTTGATGACGACGCGGTCCTTGTCGTCGCCGTAGTCGGTGCTCTTGAGCCACCACGCACCGTCTTCGTGGAAGAGGTTGCCCGAACCCTTGAGGGATTCGACGGCCTTCTCGACCGCACCGGATTCGAAGAGCGAGTTCTCGTGGAAGTAGACGTCGAAGTCGACGCCGAAGTCGTGGAGTGTCTGCTTGATGTGCGTGAACATCAATTCGACGCCGATGGCGCGGAAGGTTTCCTGCTGCTCGTCGGCAGGCAGGTCCATGACGTCGGGACGCTGCTTCAGAACCGAGGCGGCGATGTCGGCGATGTATGCACCGGCGTAGCCGTCTTCGGGAGCGGGTTCACCCTTCGCCGCAGCGATCAGCGAACGCGAGAAGCGGTCGATCTGGGCACCGTGGTCGTTGAAGTAGTACTCACGGGTGACCAGTCCGCCCTGCGCGGACAGAATGCGTCCGAGCGCGTCTCCGACTGCGGCCCAACGGGTTCCACCGAGGTGAATGGGGCCGGTGGGGTTGGCCGAGACGAATTCGAGGTTGATCTTCTTGCCGGCGAGGGAATCACCCGAGCCGTACGACGCACCGGCTTCGAGTACCGACACGACGATCGCGCCCTGGGCGTCCTTGTCCAAGCGGATGTTGAGGAAGCCGGGTCCGGCGATCTCGGCGGATTCGATTCCGTCGGCAGCGGTGAGGGCTTCGGCGATCCAGCCCGCCAGCTCGCGGGGATTCGTGCCGACCTTCTTGGCTACCTGCATGGCAATGTTGGTGGCGTAATCGCCGTGCTCGGGGTTGCGTGGTCGCTCGACGGTGAGGGTTTCGGGTAGCACGGATACGTCGAGGCCACGATCGGCTAGGACGCTCGCTGCGGTTCCGCGGAGCAGTTCGGCAAGGTCAGCTGGAGTCACAGGTATTCATCCTATTGCCTGTACACCGGAAGTGGAGACTCGCCTCACGCCTCACTCTCCGTGAACCTGTCCGAGGCCGCTGTGGCGTGTCGCACGCCACTCTCAAAGTTTGCCCTCAGACTCGGAAAGTACAGTGGTAATGCCCGAGCTACCACCGCGTACCTTCATGCGCGGGCGCGCTACACCTCAAGCCCACACACCGAAAGAGCCCAATCGATGCCAAGCGGTTCCGATAGTCGCGGTCCCAACAAGAACTCCGGGGCCAAATCAGCCAAGGCCATCAAGGCCGCCAACAAGAACAGTCGGCCGGCCAAGAAGGGCAAGGGTGGCGTCCCCGCTCCCCGCCAGATCCCCTGGCTGTCGATCGGTGCCGGTGTGGCTGTGCTCGCACTCATCGCCGTGCTCGGTATCAATCTGTGGCCCAAGGTCGAGGAGCGGCAGGCGCTCGAGCCGTACAAGTACAGCTCGGAGAACAAGGATCCGTCGGACAAGATCGACGGCGTCCTCAAGATCGAGTACCCGGCCGGCCAGCACGTCGATTCCACTCAGCGCGTGGCGTACGACCAGACTCCGCCGTTCGGTGGCCCGCACGACGCCACCTGGGCTAACTGCACCGGAACGGTGTACGCCGACCCGATCCGCACCGAGAACGCCGTTCACTCGCTCGAGCACGGCGCCATCTGGATCACGTACAACCCCGATCTCGTCGACCAGGACCAGATCGACAGCCTCGCCGGACGCGTCAACGGCAAGTCCTACATGCTGATGTCGCCGTTCCCCGGCCAGAGCAGCCCCATTTCTCTGCAGTCGTGGGGCCATCGCCTCGAGATCGACAAGGCCGACGACGATCGCATCGATCAGTTCATCACCGCGCTGAACCAGAATCCGAACGTCTACCCCGAGGTCGGCGCGAGCTGCACCAACCCACTGTTCACTCCGTCGACGTCGCCGTTCGATCCGACTCCTCCGGGTCCCGACGCCATCCAGATGGACGGCACGGGCGCTACCCCGGCCACCGACGAACAGATTCCCGCCGGTGGATAGTCCGGTGAACAGTTCAGAGACCACCGATCAGTCTTCGAAGCCGAGTCAGCGCACCGCACTGCTGATCATCGGTCTGATCGGCGCGATCGCCGTCGGTTTTGCGCTCGGCGCACTGACCAATCTTCTGGGACCCGACGCGAAGTCGTCCCTGACGGTTCCGGCATCGGATTCGGTGGACGTCGGCTTCGCGCAGGACATGAGCGTGCATCACAGCCAGGCCGTGGACATGGCGTCCATCGCCCTGACGAAATCCACCGACAACGACGTACGCACGCTGGCGTTCGACATCTTGACCACGCAGCAGAACCAGCTCGGTCAGATGCAGGCGTGGCTGACCATGTGGGATCAGCCGCTGTCCAAGGTGGGCCCGTACATGGAATGGATGTCGTCCGATTCGGGTTCCGGTCACGGATCGCACGGGACTTCGGCCACGATGGACATGGCTCATTCCGGTCCGGTCGACACCATGCCCGGCATGGCGTCCCCCGAGGACCTCGCGGCTCTCCGCGCGGCGGAAGGCCTGCAACTCGACACCCTGTTCCTGCAGCTGATGCTTCGTCACCACGAAGGTGGGCTTCCGATGATGGAGTACGCAGCAGCCGACGCCACCGAGGGTCCGGTGCGCAGCCTGGCACAGACCATGGTCAACACGCAGCAGAGCGAGTCCAAGCTGATGACCGACATGTTGGCAGCTCGCGGCGCAGCGCCGCTGCCCATGAATTGAACTGAGAACTCGGACCCGACTGGGCCTGGTCCTGATTTCAGGACCAGGTCCAGTTTTCTACCTCCGGCATGTCTTCGAGGTGCTCGACGATGTAACGCGAGTGCTTTTCGAGCTGTGAGCGGCAGAACTCCGCCAACTCGGACGCCCCGGCCGGCCGGCGCTTGGAGCGTCGTAGCGCCTCGATCACCAGGTGGTAGCGGCTCATCTTGTTGAGGACAACCATGTCGAACGGTGTTGTGGTTGTTCCCTGTTCACTGAATCCGCGGACGTGGAAGCGCTCGGGACTCGGACGCCCGTGAATCAGTTCGTGCACCGCACGCGAGTATCCGTGGAATGCGAACACGACGTCGGTCTGCGCGGTGAACAAATCGAGGAAGACCCGCTCCCCGAATCCGTGGGGATGCTCGGTGGGGGTCAGCAGGGCCATCAGGTCGACGACGTTGACGACACGGGTGATCAACTCCGGCGTGTGATCGCGCAGCAACTGTGCAGCAGCCAGGATCTCCTGTGTCGGTACGTCTCCGGCCGCGGCCAGGACCACGTCCGGTTCCTGTCCGCGAGCTTCGGTTCCGGCCCATTCCCAGACCGAAGCGCCCGCCGCACAGTGCTCGTGCGCTTGCTCGAGCGTGAGGTATTGCAGGTGCGGTTGCTTGTCCACGACTATCAGGTTGACGTGGTCGGTACTACGCAGGCAGTGATCCGAGATCGAGAGCAAGGTGTTGGAGTCCGGCGGTAGCCACACGCGGATCACACTGGGGGCCAAGGGAATAACGGCGTCGATCATGCCGGGGCCCTGATGACTGAATCCGTTGTGATCGTTGCGCCAGCACGTACTGGTCAACAGCACGTTGAGCGAAGCAACGGATGCCCGCCACGGCAGGTCGACAGAATGTTGGAGCCACTTGGCGTGCTGGATGAGCATCGAGACACTCACCATGGCAAACGCTTCGTAGCTCGCGAACATCCCGTGTCGGCCGGACAACAGATAGCCCTCGAGCCAACCCTCACAGAGGTGCTCACTGAGGACCTCCATGACACGACCGTCCGCGGACAGTCCGTCGTCGTAGTCGGTGATCGGCAGTTGCCAGCAGCGGTCGGTTGTCTCGAACACGGCCCCGAGTCGATTGCTCGACGTCTCGTCCGGACAGAAGAGTCGGAAGATCCCGCCGCTGTCCTCGGTTTCGGTCGCGGCGTAGATGTCGCGCAGAAGCTCGCCGAGCACTCGCGTCGTCTCGTGGAAGGTCGAGCCCGGGGATTGAATGGGAAGCGCGTACTTTTCGAGCGGCGGCATCGGGAGATCGACGCGAAGTCGTCCACCGTTCGCGTAGGGAGTGCTCCCCATGCGCTTGTCCCCCGCCGGCGAGAGCGCCGCCAGTTCCGCGACCAGTGATCCGTTTGCGTCGAACAACTCGTCCGGACGATACGACCGCATCCACTCCTCGAGTTGCCGCAGATGTGATTCGTTGGTTCGCACGCCGGACAACGGCACCTGGTGCGCACGATGTGTGCCCTCGACCAAGATTCCGTCGACGGTGTGTGGACCGGTCCATCCCTTCGGCGTTCGCAAGACGATTGCCGGCCACGAACCCGACCACTCCTCGCCACGGCGTGCGGCACCCTGCATCTCGCGGATCTTCTCGTGTGCCTGCGAGATCGCTTGATACAACTGAGGAAACACCGCGTCGGGATCGTCACCGGAGACGACGATCGGCGCCCACCCCTGGCCGCCGAGGTAGGCCTGGATGTCTTCGTCGCTGCTGCGTCCGTACACGGTCGGGCCCGCGATCTTGGCGCCGTTCACGTGCAGGATCGGCAGCACCGCGCCGTCGCGTCGTGGATTCAAGAATGCCGGTAGCTTCCACGAGCCGGACAACGGCCCGGTCTCCGCTTCGCCGTCGCCGATCACACAGGCCACCACGAGATTCGGATGATCGAAGGCAGCGCCGGCCGCATGGGCAAGGGCGTAGCCGAGTTCGCCGCCTTCGTGGATGCTTCCGGGTGTCTGCACGCTCACGTGGCTGGGCACCCCGCCGGGAGCCGAGAATCGCCGACACATCCGATGGATGCCCTCGGCGTCGTCCGACACTTCCGGATAGATCTCCGAATACGTTCCCTCGAGATACGTCGACGCGACCAGCGCCGGTCCCCCGTGACCCGGACCGGTGACGTACAGCCAGTCCGCATCGGTGGCGACGATGTGCCGATTGAGGAGCGTGTAGATCATCGACAGTCCGGGGCTGGTCCCCCAGTGCCCGAGCAATCGAGGCTTGATGTGCTCGGCACGCAACGGTTCACGCAGAAGCGTGTTGTCCTTCAGATAGATCTGCGCAACGGTCAGGTAGTTGGCCGCTGCCCACCACTTCAGGTCGAGCGCGAGCTGGTCTTCGGAATAGTGGTGATCGGTCATCAACGACTCCCGTACCTCACGAGGGTGCCCGAGCAGTCCGCCCGAGCCTGTGCTCAGAGCCGAGCCTAGGCGTAAAAAGCATCCGAGTCAGTCGGTACAGATGATTCGACGACCATGATCCCCGGTTGCATCCTCGACTGCCTCCCGCGACGACGCCATGCCCAGACGGGGACCGGTTTGGTCTTGTCCCCCCGTGATGCGCTACGCTAACGCAGCCCAATCGGCACACCGAGTATTCGGTGCGCCCCCGTAGCTCAGGGGATAGAGCGTTCGCCTCCGGAGCGAAAGGTCGCAGGTTCGAATCCTGCCGGGGGCACCACGAAAACGCAGGTCGGCGACAGATTTTCGACCTCGTTACGGTGCCATGCCAACAGATCCAGAGTCTTTTCCCCGACTACTGTCGATCTCATGCCTCGCGTCGATCCCGCTCCCACGTACACGATGCGTCAGCTGGCTGCGTTTGTCGCGGTGGCCGAGACCGGAACGATCAGTGCCGCAGCCGAGCGCCTGCACCTCTCTCCTTCCGCCCTGTCCTCGGCGCTCACCGAACTCGAACGCGCGCTCAAAGTTCAACTGTGCGTTCGCCGTCGCTCATTCGGCATTCAACTGACCCGCACCGGCGAATCCGTTCTGGTGCGCGCCCGCGCGCTACTTCAGCAAGCCGGGGAACTCGAGTCCGACGCACTCGGAACCGGCGGAAGCGTGTCAGGGCCCATTGCGATCGGCTGTTATCCCGCGCTGGGGCCGACGGTTCTGCCGTCGATGATCGCCGGGTTCACCCGTGAGAATCCCGACGCGCAGGTGGAGTTCCGCGAGGACACTCAGAATCGACTCCAGACACATCTCGAGAACGGCGAGTTGGACCTCGCGATCGCGTACGACCTGGACCTCTCGCCACAATTGCGCACGGTTCCGTTGGCCGTCCGCGAACCCTTGATCGTCCTGGGTGCCGAACATCCGCTCGCGCGGTCCGAGCGACCGATCCATCTTCCGGACCTCGCGGAACACCCGATGGTTCTCCTCGACGCTCCGCCGAGCACCAAACACGCGCTCGATGTCTGTCGCGCAGGCGGATTCATCCCGAAGGTTGCATACAGAACCGCGAACTTCGAGACGGCGCGGGCATTTGTCGGGCGCGGACTCGGCTGGACGCTGTTACTCCAGCGCCCCAAGATGGACGTCACGTACGAGGGGCTCGAGGTGGTCGTCAAGACCATCGCTTCCCCTGTCGTGCCGTCGGTGCACGTAGTTCTCGCGTGGCACCAGAACACTCGTCTCAGCCGCGTAGCACGCGCTTTCATAGAATTCGTTTCACCCTCGGAACCTGCCCAATAGTCCCACTACCAGGCAGCGGAGCTGGTTCCACGTATTTTCCGTGCAAGAACCTCCAATTCTTTCGCTTTTCAATTGTTGTGGCGCACGTCATTGTTTCTTCAAGCCACATTCATCTCGAAAGGCACTTCATGACCTCCATCGCCTCACCGACCGCTACGCGCACCGCCGCGACGGTCAAGGCGCGCAAGGCCGCCCTCGGCAGCTTTGTCGGCACCGCCATCGAGTGGTACGACTTCTTCATCTACGGCACCGCCGCCGCGCTCGTGCTCGGCAAGCAGTTCTTCCCCGGCACGTCCGATCTGGCCGGCACCCTGGCCGCCTTCGCCACCCTCGCCGTCGGATTCGTCGCGCGACCCATCGGCGGAATCGTGATGGGACACTTCGGCGACCGCATCGGACGCAAATCCATGTTGGTCACCTCGTTGATGCTGATGGGCTGCGCCACCGTTGCCATCGGCCTGCTACCCAACTACGCCGCCATCGGCGTCTTTGCCCCCATACTCCTGGTGGCTTTGCGATTCGTTCAGGGACTCGGCGTCGGCGGCGAGTGGGGCGGCGCAGTTCTGGTCGCCACCGAAAACGCACCGGAGGGCAAGAAGGGGCTGTACGGCAGCGCACCACAAATCGGTGTTCCCGCAGGCGTACTGGTGGCCAATCTCGTCTACCTCCCCCTCGCCGCCTTCATGGACGACGATGCATTCAACTCCTGGGGATGGCGACTCCCGTTCCTGCTCAGCGCAGTTCTCGTAGGTGTTGCGATGTGGATCCGTCTCGGCCTCGAGGAAAGTGACGAGTTCACCGCTTCGAAGTCCGAAGCACCGGCGGAGTCCATGCCGATTCTCGAGGTTCTCACCAGACACTGGAAGACAGTGCTCCTCGCCGGCGGAACCTTCATCGCCACCAACGGAATTGCGTACGCGTACATGGTGTACGTCCTCAAGTACGGCGAGACCGAACTCGGCTTCGGCAAAACCACGATGCTCTTCCTCCTCATCGCATCCTGCCCGTTCTGGATGGCGGGAATGGCTTTCAGCGCTCACAAGTCGGACACTCTCGGACGCCGAACCGTCTACATCCGCAGTTCGATCGCGCTGGTAGTGGCGGCAGCGGTGTTCTTTCCGCTGATCGACACGGCAATCGTCCCGGTGATGCTCGTCTCGATGATCGCCCTCGGCTTCACGCTCGGCTGCTGCGCCGGGCCACAAGCGGCACTGTTCGCCGAGTTGTTTCCCGCACATATCCGCTACAGCGGAGCGTCACTCGGATACCAGATCGGCGCAATCCTCGGCGGCGGTCTGGCCCCGATGATCGCGACTGCGCTCTACGCCGCCTTCGACACCTCGTTCGCCATCACCGTCTACTTCGTGATCATTGCCGTGATCAGTCTGGTTTCCATCCTGCTACTCCCGGAACCTCAACTGATCCCGAAAACCACTGCCGCACAGAAAGCCTCGTGACCATGTCGACCTACTTTCATCCGAAGAAGTACGCACCCGAGGATTTCGCTTCCACGGCGCCTTCGGCCGACGCACTTCCCGTCGTGATCGTCGGAGCCGGCCCCGTCGGCATGGGCGTAGCCATGGGCTTGGCACAGCGCGGCATTGCCGTCACGATTCTCGAAGCGGCCGATCAGGTCTCGTTCGGCAGTCGCGCGATCTGCGTGTCACGGCACAGCCTCGAAGTTGCCGAGCGTCTCGGCTTCGGCGCCGAGCTGGAAGACATCGTTCTGCCGTGGGTGGGTGGCCGGAGCTACTACCGTGATCAGGAAGTGCTGCACTTCCGCATGGCGTCCGCCGATCACGACGCACGCGGTCCGATGGTCAACGTGTCGCAGTCCGAGTTCGAGCAGATCATGACGGACAAGTTGCTCGCTCACCCTCTGGTGAACTTCCACTGGTCGTCGTCGATCGCGGGCATCGTGGCCGGCGATGACGAGGTGACGCTGACCGTCGACACCGCGTTCGGAACTCGCGAACTGCGTGCGGCCTGGGTCGTTGCCGCCGACGGTGGCCGTAGCAAGATGCGCGAACTCAGCGGAATCCGCTTGCAGGGCAACAGCTACGAGGGCAACTACGTCATCGCGGACATTCATTGGGAATCGGAACTACCGGCCGAGCGTCTGGTGTGGTTCGACGCGCCCAGCAACCCGGGGTCCACGATCATCATGCACCGCCAACCGCGGGACATCTGGCGCATCGACTACCAGCTCGACGCGTCGGACGATCCCGAGGCAGAGACGCAAGAAGATCGCATCCGCGACCGCATCACCCGCCACCTCGAATGGCTGCAGAGCGATATCCTCTGGACCCTGGAATGGTTCGGTTTCTACCGCGCCCATGCACTCGCCCTGGAAGATTTCACTCACGGCCGTGTGCTCTTTGCCGGCGACGCCGCGCATCTTGTTCCGATCTTCGGTGTTCGCGGCCTCAACTCGGGTATGGAAGACGCCGAGACCTTGGTGTGGCAACTGGCCGCCGTCATCAACGGAGCTGCCGATACCGCCATCCTCGACGCGTATTCGAAGGAACGTCGCAGCGCGTGGCAGCAGAACGTCGACAACGCAGGCAAATCGACGCTCATCATGTCGCCCGGCAGTCACGGCTACCGAACCACCCGCGACGCCGTACTCGAACTCGCCACCAAGCGAAGCGAATTCGCGCACCTCATCAACCCGCGCCAGTCGAGTGCAACGCATGCCCGTCTCTCGCCGCTGACGTGGCCCACAGCTGCGGGCACCGAGGGCGTCCTACCCGGGGATCCGTTGGAAGACAGAGTCGTCCAGGTCTCGGTCGACGGTTCGAAAACCTCCTTGAACAGTCTGCGCGGTACTGGATTCGGCCTGCTGGCTTTCGGACTGTCAGCTGAGCTGGTATCCGAACTCGACACGCAAGCCGAAATCCTTGGTCAGGCGATTGCTCCGGAAACCGTACGGGTGATCACCGCGGGAACTACCGACTCCACGATTCCCGATGCCGAAGGCAATCTCGCATCTACCCTCGGTGCTCGTGTCGGCGAGATCATCGTGATTCGGCCCGACGGATTGGTGCTCTGCCGCATCAGCGATCCCACGCAATTGAACGACGTGGCCAAGCACCTGACGGCCGGTACTGCGCCCACGCACTTCGATGCAGCACCGTCGGCGACTACTGCGGTGATCGACGACGAGGGCCGCCGCGAACACGTCTGGTTGGCACTGTCGAACGCACTCGATCAGGCTGATCCGTCCGACCGCGAAGCCATGTTGGTGCGGCTGGCGCTGATTCTCGGTTCGCAAGCTACGTCGACAAGCTTCGATGCAGCCCTGAAATCTGCTGCTCGCTAGTTCAGACACAGCAACTCGGCCGCGCAGGATTGTCTCCTACGCGGCCGAGCGCATTCGCGGATGAAGCGAGTATTCAGTTGACCTCGGCCAATTCCTTTTCTTCCTCAGCGCGCCTGTCACTCGCCGAGTTTCCCCTCAGCGACCTTCCACGTACCAGCGGCGAGACGGTGATCGCCAAGCCCACCAGCGCGACTCCGGTAACCAGGATCAGTCCGGGATGGAACTGTTCGAATCCGGCGGTACCGGCACCGGATGCGGTGTGCGATCCGGCGGTCACGAGGGCAGTAGTGAGAGCGAGCACGAGCGCCGCACCGACCTGAGCGGACGTGTTCACCAGCCCGGACGCCAAACCCTGCTCCGAATCGTCGACGCCGGAGGTGGCTTGGGCCATGATCGAGGTGTACCCCAAGGCGAATCCGAGTCCGAGCAGGATGACGCTCGGCAGAATCGCCACGACGTACGACGGTGAGTCGCTGCCCGCGAAGAGGAACCAGAGGTACCCGACGCTGAGCGACGTCAGTGCCGCGATGATGAGCTTGGCACTGCCGTACAGGTCGACCAGCCGTCCGACGAACGGCGATCCGAATGCGACGATGATGCCCGCGGGGAGCAGTGCCATCGCCATCTTCAGGGGCGACCAGCCGAGGGCCGACTGCAGGAAGATCGTCATCATGAACTGAAAGCTCAGGTAGGAACCGAAGAGCGCGATGATGGCCAGATTGGCACGAACGATGGTGCCGACGCGCAGAAGCCCAAGTCGCACAAGTGGATGAGCCACCTTCTTCTCCACGAAGAAGAACGTCGCAAGAAGCACGGCTGCGACGGCGAACGAACCCAGCGTCATCGGGTGTGCCCACCCACGGGTCGGAGCCGAGACCATCGTGTAGACCGTGAGAAGCATTCCCGTCACCAGGGTGACGGCGCCGACGAGGTCGTGTCCCCCGGTATCTGCGGGACGGTCCCGCGGAATGAGGAAGTACCCACCGATCAGCGCGATGACGGCGAACGGAACCGGCATCAGGAACGTGAATCGCCAACCGGCACTGGTCAACAGCCCGCCAAGGATCAGGCCCGAGGAGTAACCACTGGCACCGAACACGGAGAACACCGACAGCGCACGGTTACGGGCCGGGCCCTCTTTGAACGTCGTGGTGAGAATGGACATTGCGGTCGGAGCGGTGAAGGCCGCAGCCAACCCCTTCACGAATCGTGATGCGATCAGCAGTGTTCCGTTGTCGACAAGGCCACCTACCAGCGAGGCGATGGCGAACACGGTCAGCGCGATCAGAAAGACCTTCCTGCGCCCGAGAAGATCGGCGGTACGTCCACCGAGTAGCAACAAGCCGCCGAACCCGAGGACGTAGCCGTTGATGATCCACTGCAGCGAAGTAGTGGACAGGCCCAGTTCATTGCCGATGGACGGTAGAGCGACGCCCACCATCGACACATCGAGACCGTCGAGGAACAACACGAGGCAGAGCACCGCGAGGATGCCCCACAGCTTGAGGGACCAGCCCTCCCCTGTGGCCGGGTCCGTGGATTCCGTAGAACCCGGGGTTTCCGGCGAATCGAATGGTTTGAGTGTCGAGTCTGTGCAAGTCACGTCAGCGAGAATAGATGCACATGCACATAATGCACAAGCATTTAATGCAATTGCACGTAATCGAGTCTTCAACTAGAATGCGGTCGTGACGTCGGAATCCGAATTGCGCAACACCTGGCGCTCGCTGTCGACCAGCTACAACGACATCGCGTGCGAACTCGATCGCCAGATGCAGTCGGCGCATGGGCTGAGCATGAGCGACTTCGAGGCTCTCGACCGGCTCATGGACGCCACGTGCGAACGTCCACGCATGCAGGAGCTTGCCTCGGAGATGTACCTGAGTCCCAGCGCGCTCTCCCGTAGCGTGGCCCGTCTCGAGAAGGCCGGACTGGTTCAGCGAGCACTGTGCGAAGCCGACCGGCGCGGGGTGTTCGTCGACGTCACCGACAAAGGACGTCAGGTACACGCGGACGCCAGCAAAATCCAACTGGCCGTATTGGATTCACGCCTGCGCGAGCAATAGCCGTACGGCGGAGGAGCACCGCACCGCGCCCGGCCACCGGGCCCGGACCGTTCCGGACTAGACTGAGCACATACCGACGCGCCTTTCTGTTGCCGTCGGCGATCGACAGCAGCGCAGCCGGCACGCTTTCACGCGATCCTGGCCGAGGCAATCTGCCAGCGTTCCTGCGGCTTCTGCTAGTCCCTCAGGCGCCTGCCTGACATCTCTACCTGCTCCTATCGAGAGATACACAATTGAACAACGCACGCACCCTTGGAGTCATCGGACAGTCGAGCAAACCGGCAGAACGCCGGTTGCCGATCCATCCTGCGCATTTCGATCGCATCGATGCCGAACTACGTTCTCGGATCTACCTCGAAGAAGGCTACGGCCACCCCTTCGGTTACTCCGACGACTACCTCTCGCGCCTGGTGGCCGGAATCCGCACGCGCAAGCAGATTTTGGCGGAAACCGATGTGGTTCTGCTACCGAAGCCGTTGGTGCGTGACCTCGCCGAACTCCGATCGGGTCAAGTGCTCTGGGGCTGGCCCCACTGTGTCCAGGACACCGAGCTGACACAGATCGCGATCGACAAGAAACTGACCCTCATCGCCTTCGAAGCCATGAACTTCTGGCACAGCGACGGATCGTTCAATCTGCATGTGTTCCACAAGAACAACGAGTTGGCCGGCTATTGCTCGGTACTGCACGCCCTGCAGTTGATCGGTTCCACCGGAGACTACGGCCGCCGTCTCACTGCTGCCGTGATCGGTTTCGGTGCCACTGCACGCGGCGCCGTCACTGCACTCAAGGCGCACGGTATCCATGAAGTCGACGTACTGACTCAGCGCGGCGTCACCGCCGTCAGCTCCCCTATCCACTCGGCGCGCATGGTTTCGTTCGACAACGACAACGGTGACGTCCGCGGCAGCCACGTCATGCTCGACAATCACAGCGTGCCGGTGCCGGGTTTCCTGGCCGAGCACGACATCGTCGTCAACTGCGTCCTGCAGAACACGGATGCCCCGCTGACGTTCCTGACCGAGGAAGATCTCATGGACTTCCAACCGGGAAGCCTCATCGTGGACGTCTCGTGCGACGAAGGCATGGGGTTCAGCTGGGCTCGTCCCACCTCGTTCGCGGATCCGACCTTCATCGTCGGCGACAACATCACTTACTACGGCGTCGACCACAGCCCGTCGTACTTGTGGAACTCGGCGTCATGGGAGATCAGCGAATCACTTCTTCCCTACTTGCCCACTGTGATGGCAGGAGAGACGGCTTGGAAGGCAGACGAGACCGTCGACCGCGCCATAGAAATCCGTGACGGCGTCATCGTGAATCCGGCCATTACGCGTTTCCAGCACCGCTCGGCGGACTACCCGCACGCTGTCATCGCGGAGTAGGCGCCTCGATCAGGCCTGGCCGGCTGCCGCGTTGATCGGCGCCATGTCGAAATAGTCGCGCCAGGCACTGATCTTTCCGTCCTCGACTTCGAATACCCCCATGACCGGGAGTGCTACCTCGGCACCGTTGATGGTGAAGACGTCGACGCGCTCGTTCATGACGGTGTTGCCGTCCGCAACCTGACGCTTGATCTGAAAGTCGATGTTGCCGAAGGCACCGACAAATTGCTCGATGAACGCCCGGACGGCCTCGCGACCGACCACGGGCTCCATCGGGATGTTGTGATAAACGACGTCATCGGTGAAGTGCTCAACGATCTTCGCGACGTCGGCGTTCGCCCAGAGTGCACAGAATTCGGTGATCAGCTTGACCGGTGTCATTGTGTGCCAGCCTCTTTCGAATCGTTTTCGTGGGGTTCGATGATTGCCAGGATGCTCTCGATCTCGCCTGCCGGTATCCCGAAGTACTCGGTGACGAAAACCGTACTGGCCGGGGCTTGGCCAGGTGTTCCGAGGTCGAGCAGGTACCGCGCCACGACGCTCTCGCCCCACTCACGCAGCGCGAGTTCACGTATCGCCACGATTCCGCGATATTGCTGCCCCTGTTCGAGTTCGTTGCTGATGAAAGCGCCGGTATCACCCGTTCGCTGTCCGTTCTCGACCCGCCAGGCGTCGGCGGCGAATCGGACCTTCGTTGCGTCGTGAGTGAGCAATGCGTTCACGTATTCACGCGCCATGGCGACGCGTCCGCTGACCGCAGACTCCGTGGAGTGCTTGGCAATTGCGCCCAGGATCGACTCTGACAACTCCGGTCGGCAGATCACGAGATCCGGTAGGTAGGGATGTGATTCGTTGTAGAGCAGCGGCGAACCGTCGATGCGGCTGCAATGCAGCCCGGCCGCCTGCGCAACTCCGACCGGTGCCGCCGAATCCCATTCCCACTGCCCACCGGCATGCAGGTACGCGTCGACCTCTCCGCGCACCACCGCCATCGCCTTGGCGCCGGCCGATCCCATGTGCACGACGTCGGCGCCGAGTTCGGACGCCACGGCTTCGGTGAATGCGGGCGGTCGCGAGCCACTGACGACTACTCGGAGCGGCGAGTTGGCAGCAACCGAGACTGCCTCGTCGCCACTGGAGTACACCGCTCCGAGCGCCGGCTGCGACACCGCGGCTGCGGTAATTCCACGACCGCGTTCCCAAAGCGCCACGTGCACTGCCCAATCCGCATGATCCGGCAGGCCGTATTCCTTGGAGCCGTCCAGCGGATCGATGATCCAGACCCGGGATGCCTCCAGACGATTGCGATCATCGGCCGACTCTTCCGAGAGCACGGAATCTTCCGGGCGCTCGGCGGCCAACCGGTCGAGGATGTAGGAATCGGCTGCCTTGTCGCCTCGTCGGCCCAGCTCACGACCGTCGTCGACGCCCAGGCCTTCGGCTCGGATCCCCAGGAGGATCGCACCAGCGGCCTGCGCCAATTCCGCCGCGAGTGCCTCGTCGGCGATTCTGCTGTGTGTGGATTCGCTCACCGGTCCAACACTTCCATAATTCGCAGCGCAAGTTCGGTAGGCGTTCCGTCTTCGGGTCTGATCACCAGCTCGGGGCTGGCTGGAGCCTCGTAAGGATCGTCGACCCCGGTGAAACCCTTGATTTCCCCGGCCCTGGCCTTGGCGTACATACCCTTGGGGTCTCGGGCTTCACATTGCTCGATCGGGGTGTCGACATAGACCTCGACGAACTTCAGTCCAGCAGCCTCGTGGGCCGCCCGAACTCGATCGCGGTCCTCGCGGTACGGACTGATCAGGCAAGCCACTGCCACTGCACCTGAATCAGCGAACAACTGCGCCACGGCGCCGACTCTGCGAACGTTTTCCGCTCGGTCCTCGGCACTGAACCCGAGATCCGCATTCAGGCCGTGCCGGAGGTTGTCGCCGTCGAGTCGGTACGCCGGGATACCCGCGGCCACCAACCGGCGCTCGAGTTCCACCGCGATCGTCGACTTACCCGAGGCCGAGAGTCCGGTGAGCCACACAGTCCCACCTGTGGTCGCACGCTCCTCGCGAGAGACCTCCGAACTGTGCCAGACGACGCGCGACTCCTTGAGCGTCGGACCGTTGATTATTCCAGCAGCAACGGTATTGCCCGTGGTCTCGTCCACGAGAATGAAGCTGCCCGTCACCCGGTTGCGGCGGTAAGGATCGAACATCAACGGTTGCTGCGTCTTGATCGAGATGCGTCCGATCTCGTTGAGGGACAGAGATTCTGCATTCTCGTCGCGGTGCAGAGAATTGACGTCCAGGCGATAGTCGAGCTTGACGATCTGCGCTTTCGTGGAGCGCGTGGTGTGCAGCAACGAGTAGCGGTTGTTCTCCGACAGGGTGGTCTGTTCAGTCAACCAACAGACCATCGCATCGATTTCCTGCCCGACCTGCGGCCGGTTGTTGAGCCGACACAATTGGTCCCCGCGGCTGACGTCGAGATCGTCGGTCAGCTCGATACATACGGCCGACGGCGCAAATGCCTCGTCGATCACGTCACCGCCCGGCCCGTGGACTGCCTTCACCGTCGAGGTGAATCCTGAAGGTAACGCCACGATTTCGTCACCAGGCTTGAAGACACCACTGGCAACCGTTCCGGCGTATCCACGGAAATCGTGGAGGTCGGCATCCGTTTGCTTCTGCGGACGGATCACGTACTGCACCGGAAACCGAGCGTCGATCAAGTTGCGATCCGAAGCAATGTGCACCTGCTCGAGATGGTGCAGCAGAGAAGGCCCGTCGTACCAGGACATGTTCTCGGTCCGGGCAACGATGTTGTCTCCCAACAGCGCCGACACCGGAATGAACGTCAGGTCGTGGACGTCCAACTTGATCGCGAACTGTCGAAACTCTTCCTTGATCTCCTCGAACCGTTCCTGAGACCAGCCCACCAGATCCATCTTGTTCACGCACAGCACGAGGTGCGGAATCCCCAGGAGCGTGGAGAGGAATGCGTGCCGCCGCGTCTGTTCGAGCACGCCCTTCCGTGCGTCCACCAGGATCAGGGCAAGATCGGCCGTCGACGCGCCGGTCACCATGTTGCGGGTGTACTGCTCGTGCCCGGGAGTGTCGGCGATGATGAACTTCCGGTGAGGGGTCGCGAAATACCGATGTGCCACGTCGATCGTGATGCCCTGTTCACGCTCAGCGCGCAATCCGTCGGTCAGTAGCGCGAGGTTGGCGTACTCGTCTCCGCGCTCTCGACTGCTCCGCTCCACGGCCTCGAGTTGGTCCTCGAAGATCGACTTGGAGTCGTAGAGCAACCGGCCGATGAGTGTCGATTTTCCGTCGTCGACGCTGCCCGCCGTGGCGACTCTCAGCAGTTGCGGCATCAGAAGTACCCCTCTTTCTTACGATCTTCCATGCCGGCTTCGGAAATTCGGTCATCAGCTCTGGTTGCGCCACGTTCCGTAATACGGCTCGCTGCAACTTCTTCCACGACAGCAGCCGGCGTTTCGGCCGACGATTCGACGCATCCGGTACACGTTGCGTCGCCGACCGTACGGAAGCGCACCAACGCCTCGTAGGACTCTTCGCCGTCGCGAAGTTCGAGGAAGCGGGTGCGTGCCAACATCATTCCGTCGCGCGGAACCACGTCGCGACGATGGGCGTAGTAGATGCCGGGAAGGTCGATCTGTTCGCTCTCGATGTACTGCCAGATGTCGAGCTCTGTCCAGTTGGAGAGCGGGAAGATCCGAATATGTTCGCCCTTACGGTGTTTGCCGTTGTACAGGTTCCACAGTTCGGGTCGCTGCACCTTGGGATCCCACTGCCCGAACTCGTCCCGGAAGCTGAACACCCGCTCCTTGGCGCGTGCCTTCTCCTCGTCTCGGCGAGCACCACCGAACACCGCGTCGAACTTGTTGTCGCGAATTCCGCGCAGCAACGCGTGTGTCTGCAGGCGATTGCGACTGGAACCGACTCCGGTGTCCTCGATGACGCGACCGGCGTCGATGTCGTCCTGCACGCTGGAGACGACAAGACGCAGGTTGAAGCGATCGACCGTGCGGTCGCGAAATTCGATCACCTCGTCGAAATTGTGACCGGTGTCGACGTGCATCACGGCGAACGGCAATGGGGCAGGCCAGAATGCCTTGGCCGCTACGTGCAGCATCACGACGGAATCCTTACCTCCGGAGAACAGGAGGACCGGCTTTTCGAAAGTCGCTGCGACTTCGCGGAATATATGGACCGCCTCCGCTTCGAGTGCTCGCAGATGCGACAACTCGTAGGCGGGCGGGGTCTGGAGTGTTGCCATGTCTTTCGCTCCTGAGCATCACGTACTCCGTGCGGAACACCATTTCCGCATCGGTACATTTATGTACCGGACTGGTTCTAATTTGAACGCAATCACAGAATAGAACTCGTTCTACCCAAAGGTCAATGACCGGCAATCAGACGTCACAGACCGCGAACCGGACTCCGGCCACCAACTTCCGCCGTCACCGCATCCGCTGCCGCAACCAGCGCCGCGGCCCTTCGCTCGATCTCGGCGCCCGTAATCGCCCCACCCACATACAGCGTCAACACAAGCGCCTGATGCCCCTCGGCGTCGTAGGTCGGGGCCGCGATGAGACTGACGGGATGCTCGTCGTCGGAACTGATGTCGCGTCCGAGGTACACCCTCTCGCCCAGGCTCGACACCATCTCACCGAGCAGTTCACGCACCTCGGGCGGGAGATCATGCGTCGCAACACCCGCCATCAGCGCGTGAAGTCGCTGCCCGACGGGGTCCAGACTCTCGACCAGGTACCCCGCGGCGCGGCACTCGCGGACCACGTTCCACAGACGCTCGCGATCCAAGCGCACCGGCAGGCTCGGCTCCTTGGTGAGCCAACTGTCCATGTCGTGATCCGAACCCCAGAGGACGTACATCAGTCCGACCGGCGGAGCGAACGGATACACCTGCCCGACCTTGGCAGAGCGACGGGCGCCGATCGGTCCGGTCACTTCGAGAACACTGATCTGGTCACCGATCACGCCGGACGCCGTGCACGTCGTCCCGAACTCCGCACTCACCTTCTCCAGATGGGTGCGGGCAATAGGGCCGACGGCAAATCCTCGCTGAGCTGCACGTCCGGCCGCAATCAAGGCCGGACCGAGCCCGTAGGTCTTCGACACCTCGTCCCGAGTCAGGTATCCACGATCAGCCAGTGCCGTGAGGATTCCCAGGCAGGTGGGCTTGCTGATCTCGAGCGCGCGGGCCAGTTCCGACAGCCCGAACCGCTGATCAGGGCGGCCGACGAGGTAATCGAGTACCTGAACCACCCGCTCGGTGGGAGGCGATTGCCTCCCCCTCGGGCGACCATCTTCAGGCGCCTTCTCCGGTCCACCCATTGACCACTCCCTAGAACGCGTTCTATTGTCGGAATACCCAACATCTACCAAATAGGTACATATTTGTACCACGACGCTCTGGACCGGCGACATAGTCGGAACTGTGAGGAGCCAGCGTGCTGACGGACCCGTTTGCCGAGGCGATCGCCGAAGCCGAGAAATTGATCGAGACTGCGCCGCACATCAGATCCGAACAGGATCTACTGGAGGGATACCAATATCTGGCCGGCGGAATCATCGCGACGACGCATGCCGCCTGGGCCAGCGAAAAGACTCATCCGAGTTTCATCCAGGGCACCGGGCCGTTCACCAAGATGGGTCTCGACAACCCGGACACCCTCTACTTCGGCGCCCGTATCAACGACGACAAAGAATACAAGGTCACCGGAAAGCGCGGCACCACAGCCGATCTCAGCTTCCAGGTGTTGAGCGGGAACTACACCAACTCGAATGTCCCCGGAAGCGAGATCGCCTTCGACGACCGCGAACTGGAGATAGACGACGACGGCAACTTCGTCGCTTGGTTCGGCCCCGGCCCTGCCGACGGCCGAGCCAACTACTACACCCTGGCGCCCGGTTCCTCGCAGTTGGTCGTTCGCGAGGTCTACAGCGACTGGAGTCAGCAGCGCGGCGTGATCCGAATCGAGCGCACCGATTCGATCGGGATCGCACCGCCACCGCTGACCGCCGAAGAGACCGAGAAGCGGTACGCACGGGCCGGAAAGGCACTGGTCACGCGGGTCAAGACGTGGCTGCAGTTTCCGGAGTGGTTCTACCTCAAGCTCACGGTCAACACCATGACCGAACCACGTCTGACGCCGGGCGGACTGGCGACACAGTACTCGTCGGTGGGACATTACGAACTAACCGACGAGCAGGCGATGATCATCACGGTTCCGGCGTCGGACGCACCGTATCTCGGCTTCCAACTCGGTAGCCTCTGGTACATCTCACTCGACTACGTCAATCATCAGACCTCCCTCAACAACGGCCAGGCACAGGTGGATCCGGACGGGATGGTCCGGATGGTGGTCAGCGAGAAGAACCCCGGTGTCACCAACTGGATCGAAACCGTCGGGCACCCGCGCGGCATTCTTCAGTTCCGGTGGCAGCGGGTCTCGCGCGAGCTGACGCCCGAGGACGGCCCCACCGTCGAGATCGTTCCAGTGGAAGACATTGCGAAGCACCTGCCGCATTTCGACACCAACGCCATCAGCGCCGAGGACTGGGCAGCGCGAATTGCCCAGCGCCAGGCCGCCATCGACAACCGAATGCTGGGGTAAACATGACCGCCTTGCTCGAAGACCGTGTAGTAGTCATCTCCGGGGTCGGCCCCGCTCTCGGCCGCGCTCTGGCGCTTCGCTGTGCGTCAGCCGGCGCGAGTCTTGTTCTCGCAGCGCGCACGCAATCGCGGCTCGACGACGTCGCGAAGGAAATAGTCGATGCCGGTGGGCGCGCCGTCACCGTTGCCACCGACATCACCGACCAGGCTTCCGCCGAGAATCTGGTGGCCGAGTCCATTGCCGCCTACGGCAAAGTCGACACTCTGATCAACAATGCCTTCTCGATTCCGTCGATGAAGCCATTGGCTCGCACCGATTACCAGCACATCCGCGACAGCATCGAACTGACCGTACTGGGTGCGCTGCGCCTGACTCAGCTGTTCACGCCGGCACTTGCCGAGTCGGACGGCTCCGTGGTGAACATCAATTCGATGGTGTTGCGGCATTCGCAAGAGCGTTACGGCAGCTACAAGATGGCGAAGTCGGCCCTGCTCGCCATGTCGCAGTCCCTGGCCACCGAACTCGGCCCGCAGGGAATTCGTGTCAATTCGATTGCACCCGGCTATATCTGGGGCGACACCCTCAAGGGTTACTTCGCGCACCAGGCGGAGAAGTTCGGCATGACCGTCGAGCAGATCTACGAGCACACCGCGTCGAACACCGACCTCAAGCGCCTGCCGACGACGGATGAAGTATCCGATGCGGCGATCTTCCTGGCGTCCCCGATGGCCAGCGCGATCACCGGCCAATGCATCGACGTCAACTGCGGCGAATTCCATCACTAGGAGCACCATGACTGAACGCACTCACGTCGGCACCGTCGAGGATCTCCATGCCTCGGCGACAAGGATGACCGGCCTGACGGACTTCGGCGTCGACGATTACACCGAAGCTCTGTCAGTCCTGCTCGAGTCTTACGACCGCGACGAGGATCTGACACCCTTCGGCAGCAAGATCTCTCGGGTATTCCTACGCGGCGCCCTGGTGGCACGTCTGCTCAGCGAATCCGCATGGAAGGAACATCCGGAACACGCCGACGTCAAGATCGAGCGGCCGATCTTCGTCACCGGATTGCCACGCACCGGCACCACAGCGCTGCACCGCCTCCTCACGGTCGACCCGGCTCACCAGGGTCTCGAGATGTGGCTGACCGAGTTCCCCCAGCCGCGTCCACCTCGCGATACCTGGGAATCGAACCCGGTCTTCGCCAAGATCGAGGAGACGTTCGGCCAACACCACGTCGAGCATCCCGAATTCATGGGCGTGCACTACATGTCCGCCAGTGAAGTCGAAGAATGTTGGCAACTCTTGCGTCAGACGTTCAAGTCCGTGTCGTACGAGTGCCTGGCAAATCTACCCACGTACTCCGCATGGCTGAAGGACCAGGAGTGGTCGAACGCCTATGCACGACACAAGAAGAACCTGCAGCTGATCGGTCTGCCCGATCAGGATCGACGGTGGGTCCTCAAGAACCCGAGCCACCTGTTTGCGCTCGACGAATTGATGGAGGCGTACCCCGACGCTCTCGTCATCCAGACTCACCGCTCCCCCACGACAATCATTCCGTCGGTATGCAGCCTGGCCGCCCAGGCGACAGAGGGTTGGTCGAACACGTTCACCGACAAGGTGATCGGCGAAAGTCAGCTCGAATTGTGGGCCAGGGGACTCGAGCAGTTCGACGGTGCACGCGCACACCACAATCCGGCTCAGTTCATCGACGTCGACTATCAGGACTTCGTCACCGATCCGCTGGGCACCGTCGAGAACATCTACGCGCACTTCGACATCCCGTTGACCTCTACAGCGCAGCAGTCGATGGAGGCCATGCATGAGGAAAGCCGCTCGGGTGCTCGCAAACCTTCGCACAAGTACACGCTCGAGGAGTTCGGTCTGACGAAGGAGCAGGTGGAAGAGCGATTCGGAACTCGTTGAGAACCGCTGGCCGTCGACCTTGCTGACAACTGAAGCCCCGCCGATCGGCGGGGCTTCAGTGATCGAAACACGGTCAGCTGCCGAGATGCTCACCCAGCAGTCGGTCCAACTCGTCCGGCGCCTCGTCCGGAATCCAGTGGCTCACGCCGCTGAGAACCTCGAACCGGTACGGGCCGTCGACAAACGCGGGGGTGAGCGCAGATCCCTTGGGCCCGATGGCAGCGTCGCCGTCGCTCCAGACGTGCATGGTCGGCACGGTGACCCGGGCAGTTGCGGGGTTCGGCCTGGTCATCCACATCGCGCGATACCAGTTCAGACCACCCCGCAGGCGGCCGGGAGCCAGCATGGCATTCAGATCGCGTCGTGCGTTCTCCGGCGTCTGCCCGCTCGAGATCAGGAACTTCTCACCCGCCGACGTGGAGGACAGAACCTTCTCGGGAACGAAGGGCAATTGGAACGCCCCCATGTACCACGATTTCAGTCCCTGTGTGCTGGTCACCATCGCCTTGACGAACGCCAGTGGATGCGGAACCGACACCGCGGTAACGGTGTTGAGCAAATCCGGCCGCTCGGCAGCGACCTGCCATGCGACTGCGGCACCCCAGTCGTGGCCGACCAGGTGCACCTTGCCCACCGCGAGCGCGTCGATCAGTGCGACAGTGTCAGCGGCGAGTTCGGACCCGCGGTACGCCCAGCGCGCTTTCGGCCTGGCGCCGGGTGAGTACCCTCGCTGATCCGGCGCCACGGTGCGGAAGCCGCGGGTGTGCAGCAGCGGTGCGAGCTGATCCCACGAGCTCGAATCCTGCGGAAAACCGTGCAGGAGGACCACAACCGGACCGTCTGCCGGCCCTTCGTCGCGTACGTCGAAGGTCAGCCCGGACCGGGAGTACGAGGTGAGGCGATCCGCCGGTGTAGTCATAGCGCCACGCTAGCCTTCGTGACCCCTGTGATCGGAGCCTTTTCACCAGCGCGCAGGAACTGGCCTGTCTTTTCGATTCCGAATCCCGGGGCGAATTCGCCGTCCCGGTAGACGAGTCGGCCGTTGATCACCGTCGCGACGGCTGCGTCGTCGCTGCGGTTGACCATTCGGCTGATCCCACCGTACTCGGGGACCTTTGCCTCGAACAGGCCGTCCACCGACTCGTCGAGCCCGGCTGGATCGATGACAACGAAGTCCGCGCGGTCACCCTGGCGTAGATGCCCGGCATCGATGCCGTACCAGTCCGCCAGTTCGCCGGTCAGGCGATGAATTGCCCGTTCGACCGTGAGGAACGGTTTGCGGTCACTCTGGGCGTCCTTGACACGCTTGAGGAGTCGCACCGGATAGTTGTAGAACGCCATGTTGCGCAGATGCGCACCCGCATCGCCGAAGCCCATCTGCACGCCGGAACTCGCGGCGAGTTTCTTGGCGAACTTGGGACGATGATTGGCAATAGTGGTGCGCCAGCGAAGTTCTCGTCCGTACTTCACCACCAGATCGAGGTATGCGTCCACGGGGTGCACTCCCCGGACGTCGCCGACCTGACCGAAGTTCTTGCCGATCAACGTCTCGTCCGGGCAACCGACGATGACGGCGTCGTAGAAATTGCGGTGCCAGATGCGAGGGGAGAACTTGTTGTCGTAGTCCTTGCGGAATGCGCGGCGGTACGACTCGTCCTGGAGCAGTTCGTTGCGCTCCACCTGGTCCTTGAGGTGCAACGCGGCGGCGCCGGCACCGAACTCCTCGAATACGACGAGGTCGATTCCGTCGGCATAGACGGTGAACGGAACCGGAAGGTGCTGCCACTTGAAATCGGTCTTGGCGAAACGGTTGAGCAGCGGGGCCGCAGCGAGCATGAAGTACACGATCACCGGGTAGGCCTTCGAATCCGCACCGGAGAGCAGCGACGTCTTGAGCGGCTTCTTGCGTCCGATGGCAGAGCTTTCGGCGAAGAACGCCGCGACGTTCGGATGCAGGTTGATGGTCGGAGCGCTCTGCAAGATCTTGCCGCGATCACGAAGGATGCGGTTGAGGAATCGGAACTCCTTCCACCGTGCATACGTCGACGGCAAAGAGCGGGAACGGTATTCGTCGCCGTCGATCTTGTCGAGGGCGTTGGTCATCGACGACAGGCCCAACATCCCCGCATCGATGGCGTCCTCGAGCATCGAGCCCATCCGGCCGAGTTCCGAGCGGGTCGGCTTGACCTTCTTGTCGGTGCCGCGCCCCAATCCGAGTACGTGCGTGCGGATGTCGGAATGGCCGATGAAGGCCGCGACGTTCGGTCCGAGGGGAAGGGCTTCGAGTGCAGCGGTGTAGGCCGCGGGTCCGGTCCAGGTCTTGTTCGCTTCGAGGATGCGCAGCACCGCGTCGTGGGGCACTGCTTCGACCCGGCTGAACAGGTCCGCAATTTCGCGCGGGGTCGAATACACAGTCGACAACGAGCAATTGCCGAGCACGACCGTCGTGACACCGTGGCGAACCGATTCCGGAAGCCCTGGACTGACCAAGGCTTCGGCGTCGTAGTGCGTGTGGACGTCGACAAAACCCGGGAGCACCCACTTGCCGGCCGCATCGATCACCTCGGTGTCCGGCCCGATCTCGAGGCCCGTCGTGGACACCTCCGCGACCACGCCGTCTCGAATTCCGAGATTACGACGCAGACCTGGAGCCCCCGTCCCGTCGAACCACAACCCGTCGTTGACCACGATGTCGAAAGCAGACACTGTCGGACTCCTCGCCTCACGTATGTGTTACCTCACGTTATAGACAGCGTTGAGTAAAAGTCAATGAACCTTCGGAGCCAATACATAAGATGTCGGAATGGCTGCAGTCCCTCGCTCCCCCGAAGACCGTCAGAGGCAAATCCTCGAGGTGGCAGTACACATGTTGCGGACCGAGCCTTTCGACCAACTGTCGATGGACCGAGTTGCCGCCGAGGCCGGCGTCTCACCGCCACTGCTGTTCCATTACTTCAAGAACAAAAAGGGCTTCCAGAACGCCATCCTCGAGGCTGCCTCGGCCGATCTCGAAGATCGAATGCGACCTGACCCCGAGCTCCCCATCACGTCCCAGCTGCGTTCAGGTATCGAAACTTTCGTCGACGCCGTTATCGAGCACCCCACCATTTACCTCGCCGTGATGCGGATGGCCGGCAGTGGCGACGTCCGGATGCGCACGATCTACCGTGGGATGCGCCGCACTTTCACCACGTGGATCGTCGCTGCGCTCACTAATCTGGGCATCGAATCGAACGCGACCGTGGAGGCGACAATCGCCGGGTGGCAGGCGTTCATGGAGGAAATCGTCGTCAACTGGATCGACGAGCCGACGCTCGAGCGAGGCGAGATGGTCGACCTCTGTGAACGAATTTTCTACCACTGCCTACCGGCAGCAGGCATCAGCGTGGAGCAAATAGTGGCAGCCACCGTCGTCGCGACGGCCAGTGAGTCCGGCGCAACACAACCGTGATCTTCGCGCCGGGGTTTCACAGGTGGTCACGATTGGGTATCTTGCTTGCAGTGGCACTGGACCACGACCCCAACACATGAAGGATCCAACATGGAGTCTGTCGAAAACGTATTGCCCGAGGGTGTCAAGCTCGAAGACGTCTTGAGTGTCCTCAAGGTCGCAGTTGCGGGCATCGGCCTCATCAGCGCACTTTCGGCATTCAGCTGATCGCAAAGCGTCATCGACAGGCCGGACTTCGGGGAGTCCGGCCTGTTTTTTGTTTCCATTCCTGAACAAACCGTGAACTTTTCAGCAACTTCAGCGCAAAGCGGTCATTTCAACCCAAACAAGCGTCCAGTTTGCTAACTTGTGTCTGCGACACAAGGTCGTACAGAAACACCACGCAGACACAACCTTGTACATACAAACCTGTACATACGACACGGAGGACCGAAACATGGGTTCCATCAACACCCTCAGCGCCGTCATCGACATCATCAAGGTCGTCCAGCCGTTGATCGCCAAGCTCAACCTCAGCTGATTCGCTTGCACCACACCCCTGCCAGGGCGTAACTCGAGATGGGGCCGACATTGTCGGCCCCATTTTCCATAGGTGCACTATCTCAGCCGAGGGCCTTCTTGATCTCTCCTGCCAGTACCGACGCCAACTGCGGCGGCACCGCATTGCCGATCATCGTGCGCACCGCTCCCCACTTGCCTTCGAATACGTAGTCGTCGGGAAATGTCTGGAGGCGAGCAGCTTCTCGGACGGTCAACGACCGCGTGTGTTTCGGGTGCACGTTGCGGGAAGCCGAGATCATCCCGAAGGTGGTTCCGACCGTCGACGCCGGCTCGTCCCACCGCAATCGCTTGTACGTCGTGTTGTAGCCGGAGGACGGTCGCATGGCCGGATCTTCGTTGTCGTGAGCCGACATTCCTTCCGGCACATCACGCAGCCACCGCAGGACGTGCTCGGGATGCTCGACGGCCCAGTGCAGCGGGTCCGTTTCGCAGGCCTGTCCGGATTCCAGCGGAGCCAGGTCGACGGTGGCATCGCGGAAAGTCCTCAGTGGCGCAACACCATTCACGCCGTGAGTCTTCGGCGGAAAACGCAGCGGACCGATACCACTGTCGCGGCGGGTCGCCACGATGAACACTCGTTCCCGGAACTGCGGGACGCCGTAATCCTGCGCATTGACCGTGTTGACCGACGCGTCGTAACCGCGTGCAGCCATCTCGCCGAGTATCCGGTCGACGACCATCCCACCGTCCGGGTCATTCATGCTGAGTAGCAATCGCACGTTTTCCATCACCACGACCTTCGGCTTCACCAGGTCGGCGAGCTCGAGCAGGTTCCGGAAGAGATGGTTGCGCGGATCGTCGCGGTCGCGTCGGCCGGCGAGGCTGAAGCCCTGACACGGCGGCCCCCCGGCCAACACATCGATGTCCACTTGTGCCAGAAGGTCTTTCACACGGGCTTCATCGATTGCCCGGATGTCCTCGCCGAGGCACCTCGCGCCGGGGAAGTTCCGATCGAAGGTCGCGCGCGCCTCAGGAACGACTTCGATGTATCCCTCCACCGAAAATCCCGCCATCCGAAAGCCTTCGGCCATACCCCCACAACCGGAGAACGCCGTCAGTACGGTGGGGGCTCCGCTTCCTGCCGCCGCGACCGCACGCCTGGCCACCGAGGCGGGGACGTTGACCGGTGTCGCTCGACGCGCACGGCTACTACCACTCGATCGCTTCCGCGGGGCCGCGTACGTGCCCTCACGCTTTGCCGCTTCCAACGCGGAGAGGGCTGTGAGAACTGCGCGCGCCACCGGTGGCTTCGGATACGCCTTGTCGAGTTCCCACGCGGAGACGACGGCTGACGAGACTCCCGCTCGGCGGGCGAACTGGAACTGACTGATCCCCACGTCCAAGCGCCGCGATCGCAGGTCCTGTCCCGAAATCAATTCAGTGCCTCACTCAAGTGGTCCGCTCGCTCCGGCAGCCCAGACTATCGCAGCCGACACCGCGAACCAGGACCGCACAAGAGAGACCGGCAGGCGGTATGCCTGCCGGTCTCCGACACGAGCGGATGACGGGATTCGAACCCGTGTGAACGGCTTTGCAGGCCGGTGCCTAGCCACTCAGCCACACCCGCGTCAGTGAGTAACTCTGCCCCGAGTGACAGCGCCGAACCACAGTTCCGCTCAGCATGATTCGAGCGCAATCCCACAAGGCGTTCCAGTCTCTGGGAAAACTGCGAGCCCTTCGGGAACAAATCGGTCAGTCTCGATGCTGACTCCCTCGGTGGGCGCAGGTCATACGAAGTGCGGCCCGAAATTTCGCCCGAACGACCGAGCAGTTCGCCAGACCCAGACAACCCAGAAGGTTTCATGAGTGCCGAGAACACCGCCATCGCCCCGCCTGTGAAGGCAGCTCCGCCCTTGGAGGCGGCCCCGCTGGAAACGAGCAGTGTCGACCGTAAGCCGAGCGTCGGAAAGATCCTGGCCCTCGGTTCCATGACGGCACTCGGACCCTTCACCATCGACATGTACCTGCCCGCGCTACCGGATATCGGCGCCGATCTCGGAGTCTCGTCGTCAACGGTTCAGCTGACGATCACCGGAACCCTCATGGGCCTCGCGCTCGGCCAACTGTTGGTCGGGCCGCTCTCGGACACGCTCGGCCGCAAGAAGCCGCTGCTGGCCGGAATCGGCGTCCACATCCTGGCTTCGCTGCTGGCGGTCTTCGCACCGAGCATTGCGGTCCTCGGAATCCTGCGGGTCTTCCAGGGCATGGGCGCGGCGGCCGCGGCAGTGGTCACCATGGCGATCGTCCGCGACCTCTACAGCGGCAACACCGTTGCCGTCGTGATGAGTCGGCTGATGCTCGTGCTCGGCGTTGCGCCGATCCTGGCGCCCAGCATCGGTGGCGCCCTCCTCGTCGCCCTCGACTGGCGCGGGATCTTCGTCGTCCTGGCACTGATCGGCGTCGGCACGGCGATGATCGGTGCGTTCGGACTGTCCGAAACACTGCCGAAGGAAAAGCGTCGCCCGAGCGGATTGACGTCGGTTCTCCGCACCTACGGCTCGCTGCTCGGCGACCGCACGTTCATGGTCCTGACGCTCGTCTCCAGCGTCGGCATGGCGTCGTTGTTCGCGTATGTCTCCGGGGCGTCGTTTGTCTATCAGGACCAGTACGGCCTCAATCAACAGGAGTTCGCGCTGCTCTTCAGCGCGGGCGCGATCGCGTTGATCGGTGCTTCGCAGGTCAACGTCCGGCTGCTCGACCGGTGGACTCCTCAGCAGATCACCAAGTGGGCCCTCGTGGCTGCGGTTGTCTCCGGCGCTGTAGTCATTACTGTCGCGGTCCTGGAACTGGGCGGGCTCGCCGGATTCGTGATCGCACTCTGGGTCATGGCCGGCGCAATCGGGTTCGTTCTCCCCAACGCCCCGGCACTGGCTCTCGCTCGTCACGGCGAGGCGGCCGGTACTGCGGCGGCGATGCTCGGTGCCTTCCAGTTCGGCGTCGGTGCGGCCATCGCGCCGGCCGTCGGTCTACTGGGAAACACGAGCACAGCCCTGGCCGTCACGATGACGGCGTGTGTGTCGCTCGGTCTGATCGCTCTTCTGGCTACGACCCGAAAAAGCGATCGGACCCGAAAGAGCGATCCGACCCGAACGAGCGAATCGGTCTAACCGGCAGCGGAGAACCACTCGCTGTAGAAGGTGGCAAGTCCCAGGACGCACGAGATCGCGACGAAGATCCAGAATCTTGCGATCACGACGGTTTCCGGCCAGCCGAGTAACTCGAAGTGGTGGTGGATCGGGGCCATCTTGAATACGCGTCGACCGGACGATCGGAAGACCAGAACCTGGATGATCACCGACAGGATCTCAGCCACGAACAGGGCTCCGATGATGACCATCAGAAGCTCGGTGTGCGTCGTGACGGACAGACCGACCACCAGGCCGCCGAGCGCCAAGGAGCCGGTGTCGCCCATGAAGATCTGAGCCGGTGCGGCATTCCACCAGAGGAAGCCCAGGCACGCCCCGCCTGCCGCAGCAGCGACGATCGCGAGATCGAGAGGGTCACGAACGTCGTAGCAACCGGCGGCAGGCTCGAGGACACACGAGTTCCGGTACTGCCAACCGGCGATGACGACGTAGGTCCCCAGGATCATGCCCATCGAACCGGCCGCGAGACCGTCGAGGCCGTCGGTGAAATTGACGGCGTTGGACCAGGCGAACACCAGAATGCAGAAGAAAACCACAAAGCCGATGGCACCCATGGAGAACACCGAGATGTCACGAACATGGGACAGGTACTGGCTTCCGGGAGTGACTCCGTTGTTGTTGGAGAACTGCAGGAACAGAATGCCGAAGATGATGGCGCTCGCCAGCTGACCGACAGTCTTTGCCGTCTTGTTCAGCCCGAGATTGCGCTTCTTGCGGATCTTGATGAAGTCGTCGAGAAAGCCGACGATTCCCAGTGACGTCGCCAGCGCGAGAACCAGCCAACCGGATGCAGACAACCGCGGTAGCCGCGAGCCGAAACCGATGATGTGTGCCGCCAGGTAGCCCGCCCACATGCCTGCGATGATCGCGATGCCGCCCATCGACGGGGTGCCACGCTTGCCCTGATGGCTCTGCGGACCCTCGATCCGAATCTCGTGCCCGAGCCCCTGCCGCGAAAGCACACGAATGAGAAACGGAGTCAGGAAGAGCGCGACGAACAACGAGACGCCACCCGCTACGAGGATTGAAATCACCCGTGGGACTCTACAGACGTAAGCGGCTGCGACACACAATCAGACAAGGCACCCGACCGCTTCGCAGCATGGGATGATCGAACCTATGTCTCCCCCCGCGCCGCTCCCCCTCGACCCCATCGAAGAGGCGCATCGTCAGTGGACGGAGCACGGTTGGAGCGATGTCGCCGACGGCATGGCTGCGGTCACGTCGGTGATGCGTGCGCAGCAGATCATGATGGCGCGGGTCGAAGAGGTACTCAAGCCTCTCGGGCTGACCTTCGCCCGCTACGAATTGCTGACGCTTCTCACCTTCACCAGGTCGGGCGCACTCCCGATGGCCAAGGCCAGTGCCCGCCTCCAGGTTCACCCCACCAGCGTCACCAATGCCGTCGACCGCTTGGAGAAAGCCGAGCTGGTTCGGCGGGTCCCCCATCCCAGCGATCGACGTGCGACGCTCATCGAGATCTCCGACGCGGGTCGCGCGCTCGCCCTCGAAGCCACCGAAATGCTCAACAGCAAGGTGTTCGCACACCCCGGACTCCAGCAGGACAAGCTCGAGCAATTGGTGACGATCCTCACTGAACTTCGCAAGACTGCGGGTGACTTCGACACCGGCGGCGCACCCACCAAGTGGTGAACCGACCACCCGTACACACAAAAAACTGCCCTCACACTCTCGACGAGTGTGAGGGCAGTTTCAGCTGTTTCGGAACTCAGCGGTACCCGAATTCAGCGGTGCTTGAATTCTGCCGACCGCTTCTCCACGAACGCGGTCATGCCTTCCTTCTGATCCTCCGTCGCGAAGGTCGAGTGGAACACCCGACGCTCGAAGCGGACGCCCTCGGCGAGGGTGGTCTCGAAGGAGCGGTTGACTGCTTCCTTGGCCATCATCGCAATCGGCAGCGACATCTCGGCGATGGTGGTTGCGGTCTTCAATGCGTCGTCGAGCAGATCGGCAGCCGGAACGATCCGAGCCACCAAGCCGGCGCGCTCGGCTTCTTCTGCATCCATGTTGCGGCCGGTGAGGCACAGTTCCATGGCCTTGGCCTTGCCCACCGCGCGCGTAAGACGCTGCGAGCCACCGATACCCGGAATGACACCGAGCTTGATCTCGGGCTGGCCGAACTTCGCGGTATCCGAAGCGATGATGAAATCGCAGAGCATCGCCAGCTCGCAGCCACCACCGAGCGCGTACCCGGAGACGGCGGCGATCAGCGGCTTACGAGCTGCTGCGACGCGGTCCCACGGGGTGAAGAAATCTTCGACGTATGCGTCCATGTACGTCTTGGACTGCATTTCCTTGATGTCGGCGCCGGCAGCGAAGGCGCGCTCGGAGCCGGTGATCAGGATGGCTCCGATACCGTTGTCCGCTTCGAGGTCGGCGACCGCGGCGACGACCTCGTTCATCAGCTCGGAGTTCAGCGCGTTGAGAGCCTTCGGGCGGTTGAGCGTGATGACGCCGACGCGACCCTTACGCTCGAGGATGATGGTGTTGAAGTCGGTCACTGCTGTCCTTCGGTCGAACGGTCACGGATGTCGTTGATGATGGCAGAGAAGTCCTGACCGCCACCGCCCGCGGCATGGAAGCGACTGTAGAGTTCGGCGGCCTTGAGCCCGATCTCTGCATCGACGCCGTTGGTGCGCAGCGCATTTGCAGCCAGACCGAGGTCCTTGTCCATCAGTGCGACGGCAAAGCCTGGCTGGTAGTCGTTGTTGGCCGGGCTGGTGGGCACCGGTCCAGGCACCGGGCAGTTGGTGGTCAGTGCCCAGCACTGTCCCGAAGCGTTGGACGCCACGTCGAAGAGCGCCTGATTGCTCAGGCCGAGCTTCTCGCCCAGCACGAACGCCTCGCTGATCGCGATCATCGAAATGCCGAGGATCATGTTGTTGCAGATCTTCGCAGCCTGGCCGACACCGGCGTCGCCGCAGTGAACGACCTTGCGGCCCATCACGTCAAGCAACGGTGATGCTGCCTGGAAGTCCGCTTCCGAGCCGCCGACCATGAAAGCCAGCGTGCCGGCTGTTGCTCCGACGACTCCACCGGAGACCGGTGCGTCGACGCTGCGGTGACCGGCTGCTTCGGCTTTGTCGTGTGCCTCGCGGGCATCGGCGACGTCGATGGTGGAACAGTCGATGAACAGCGTGCCTGGTGTCGCCACCGGCAGCAGTTCCTCGTACAGACCGAGAACGTGCTTACCGCTCGGCAGCATCGTGATCACGACGTCGGCACCGCGAACGGCGTCGACCGCCGAATCCGCTACCGATGCACCGTCTTTGACTGCCTGCTCCAGCGCCGCAGGTGCCAGGTCGAAACCGACGACCTTGTGTCCGGCCTTGACGAGGTTGGCCGCCATCGGGCCACCCATGTGACCGAGTCCGATAAATCCAATGGTGCTCATTAGTGATGCTCCTTCGGCGGTGATCAGTTGCCTTGCGGTTGGGGGGTGAGTCCGAGCTCGTTGTCGCCCAGCGGGGCGAAGTAGGCATCGACGGATTCTGCCGTGACCTCGTCGAGAGTTGCCGGCGACCACTTCGGGTTTCGGTCCTTCTCGACGATCTGAGCGCGAATGCCCTCGACCAGATCGTGTGAGGCGAGCGCAGCCGTCGAGACCCGGAACTCCTCGTTGAGGACCTCCTCCAGGCCTGCCGCTTCTTTGGCGTGTCGCAGGGATCGCAGGGTCACCGACAGTGCGATCGGGGACTTGCCGAGAATCTGCTCTGCCGCCTTCTCCGCCTCGGGGATTCCACTCGCGCGAAGACGCTCGACGATGGTGGAGACGTCGTCGGCCGAGTACGCGGCGTCGATCCAGCTCTGCTGGGCCAACAGCTCCGACACCGGAGCCGGCTCCGCGTACTGCGCCACGGCGTCGGCAACCGAGGACGACGCGAGAGCGGCGATGAACGTCTCGATGTTCTCCGACGGGATGAAGTGATCAGCGAAGCCCGCTGCGATGGCATCCCCGGCGCTCAGTCGCGCCGTGGTGAGCGCGATGTGCGTTCCGAGTTCACCGGGAGCACGCGAGAGCAGGTACGTTCCGCCCACGTCAGGGATGAAACCGATTCCGGTCTCGGGCATTCCGATCATCGAACGCTCGGTCACGATGCGAATGTCGCCGTGTGCGGACACTCCGACGCCACCACCCATGACGATCCCGTCCATGATCGCGACGTACGGCTTCGGGTAGTTCGCGATCTCGGAGTTGAGGATGTACTCCTCACGCCAGAAGTCGAGCGAACCGGTCTTGCCGTCCTTGGCGTCGTGGTAGATCGAGACGATGTCACCGCCCGCGCACAGACCGCGTTCGCCGGCGCCCGTGAGTACGACTGCCTTGACGTCGTCGTCGGACTTCCATTCCTCGAGTGCCTTGGCCATCGCCTTGACCATCGAATGGTTGAGGGCGTTGATCGCCTTGGGCCGGTTGAGGGTGATGAGCCCCAGTCCGTCACGCTTTTCGATCAATACCTCGAGCTCGTCGCTCATGCTGCTCCCTGCTTTCCCTGACCTGATGCGACCACGCTGCGCGCGATGACCACCCTCATGATCTCGTTGCTGCCTTCGAGGATCTGATGAACCCGAAGATCGCGGACGATCTTCTCGATCCCGTACTCAGCAAGATAGCCGTACCCGCCGTGAAGCTGGAGAGCCTTGTTGGCAACGTCGAATCCGGTGTCGGTCGCGAAGCGCTTGGCCATCGCACACAGCTCCACGACGTCGGACGCTCCGTCTTCGAGTGCTGCGGCGGCGCGCCACAGTAGTGTCCTGGCCGCTTCGAGTTCTGTGCGCATGTCGGCGAGCTGGAACTGCAGGGCCTGCGATTCGATCAGCGCCGAACCGAAAGCCTTGCGGTCCACCAGATATGCGACGGCTTTCTCCAGCGCAGCTTGAGCTCCACCCACCGAGCAGGCGGCGATGTTCAGTCGGCCGCCGTTGAGACCCTTCATGGCGATGCGGAATCCACTGCCCTCTTCACCGAGCATGTTGGCAGCGGGAACGCGCACGTCTTCGAAGATCACCTGACGAGTGGGCTGTGCGTTCCAGCCCATCTTGACCTCGTTGGCGCCGAACGACAGTCCGGGTGAATCCTTGGGCACGATGAACGCCGAAATGCCCTTGGCACCTGAAGATCCGGTGCGCGCCATCACGACGTACACGTCGGAAGTGCCTGCGCCGGAAATGAACTGTTTGACGCCGTTCAGGATGTAGTCGTCACCGTCGCGAACGGCCTTGGTGCTCAGGCCTGCAGCATCGGAGCCCGCACCGGGTTCGGTGAGGCAGTAGCTGCCCAGTTGATCCATCGAGCAGAGTCCGGGCACCCACTTGTGGCGCTGTTCGTCGTTGCCGAACTGGTCGATCATCCACGTGACCATGTTGTGGATGGAGATGTATGCGGCGATCGACGGATCGCCCTTGGCCAGTTCTTCGAAGATCCGGGCAGCGTCGACGCGGCTCAGTTCACTGCCACCCACGTCTTCACGAATGTAGATACCGCCCATCCCCAGGGACGCCGCCTTACGGAGGACGTCCACCGGGAAATGCTTGGTCTGATCCCACTCCACTGCGTTGGGCGCCAGATGCTCGGCCGCGAAGTCGCGGGCAGTGTCACGAATCGCCCGCTCGTCATCGGTCAGAGTAAACATGGAAGGTGTTCCGATCAGTTCATCGTGGGGATGACGAAGTGGTTGGTCTCTTCCTTCTTGCCGGAAGGCCAGCGCTGCGTCACGGTCTTGGTCTTGGTGTAGAAGCGGAAGGAGTCGGGACCGTGCTGGTTCAGGTCACCGAATCCGGAGCGCTTCCAGCCACCGAAGGTGTGGTAGGCGATCGGGACCGGGATCGGCACGTTGACGCCGACCATGCCGACGTTGACGCGAGCGGTGAAGTCACGTGCGGTGTCGCCGTCGCGGGTGAAGATGGAGACACCGTTGCCGTACTCGTGTTCGGTCGGAAGACGCAGCGCCTCTTCGTAATCGGCAGCGCGGACCACCTGAAGGACGGGTCCGAAGATCTCTTCCTTGTAGATGCGCATGTCCGAGGTGACGTTGTCGAACAGGGTTGCGCCGGCGAAGAATCCGCCTTCGTGGCCTTCGAGAGTGAAGCCGCGGCCGTCGACGACTGCCGTTGCGCCCTCGTCGATGCCGATCTGCACGTAGTTGTTGACGCGGTCGAGGGCATCCTGGCAAACGAGCGGGCCGAAATCGACACCTTCGTCGTCACTGCGACCGATCTTGAGCTTCGCGACGCGCTCCTTCAGCTTCGCGACAAGAGCGTCCGCGGTCTCCTCGCCGACGGGAACGGCAACCGAGATGGCCATGCAACGCTCACCGGCACTGCCGTAGCCTGCACCGATCAGTGCGTCGGCAACCTCGTCGAGGTCGGCGTCCGGCATGACGATCGCGTGGTTCTTGGCGCCACCGAAGCACTGTGCACGCTTGCCGTGAGCTGCGGCGGTCTCGTAGATGTACTGGGCGATCGGCGTGGAGCCGACGAATCCGACGGCCTTGATGCGATCGTCGGTGAGCAGGACGTCGACAACTTCCTTGTCACCGTTGACGACGTTGAACACACCCGCGGGCAGGCCGGCTTCGAGGAACAGTTCAGCCAGGCGCAGCGGGACGGAGGGGTCACGCTCGGAGGGCTTGAGGATGAAGGCGTTACCGGCAGCGAGGGCGGGGCCGGCCTTCCACAGCGGGATCATCGCCGGGAAGTTGAAAGGCGTGATGCCGGCGACGACGCCGAGCGGCTGACGCATGGAGTACACGTCGATGCCGGTGCCGGCACTCTCGGTGAATTCGCCCTTGAGCAGGTGCGGAGCGCCGACGGCGAATTCGATGACCTCGAGGCCACGCTGAATGTCACCCTTGGCGTCGGCGACGGTCTTGCCGTGCTCGGACGAAAGGAGGCGCGCCAGAGAATCCATCTCGGCCTGAGCGAGCTGGAGGAACTTCATCAGCACACGGGCGCGCTTCTGCGGGTTGAACGCCGCCCACACCAGCTGCGCCTCTTCGGCATTGGCGATGATGGCTTCGGTCTCGGCCTTGCTCGCGAGGGGGACGCGGGCCTGCACCTTGCCGGTGTTGGGATCGAACACGTCCGCAAATCGATCAGATGTCCCGGGAACACGCTTGCCACCGACGAAGTGCGTCAACTCGTGAACCGTCGCATTTTCAACCATTGTGCTAACCCGTTCCTTGCTCGTATGGACCGCCCAGGAGGCAGCAGTGAATATGTCTACCATCCTATAGTTGGATGTCCATGTATGTCTAGAGCCGAACGGCCGTGAGTGGTTAAGGAGTCCCAGGGCTCTCTAAGCACTCACAGCGCGGAGCGCTGACGCCGCATCCTGCGCGACGTCGGCATCGGTGACGTCGTAGCCATCCGATCCCCCGCCAGGGCCGCCGGACACCGCGACGACCGTGCGTGCCGAGAGATGCACCGCATCGACGCCGACGGCAGCGATTGCCGGGATGTCGTCGACGGTGATTCCGCCACCGGCCATGATCTGGATCCGGCCCGCGGCATGTTCGACCATTCGACCGATCTCGTCGAGACCCTCACTGCAGGTATCCGCACCCCCGGACGTCAGCACGCGGGTCACGCCCAATTCGATCAGTTCGTCCAGCGCGGTCAGACGGTCGGCCACCACGTCCATCGCACGATGTACCGTCACCTCGACCCGCGCACGGTCCATGCATCCGATGATGCGACGCAGCACGACGGTGTCGATCGTATTGTCTTCTGTCAGTGCGCCGATCACGACGCCGGAAGCTCCTCCGGCCACGGCAGCACGTACGTCGTGCTCCATCACCCACACTTCGTCGGGTGAGAACACGAAACCTCCGGCGCGCGGACGGATCAACGGGTGAACCGCAATCCCCACTTCCGACGCAGCCTCGATCACTCCGATGCTGGGCGTCAATCCCCCCGTCGGGCCGAGTGCCGCACACAACTCGACTCGAGTCGCTCCTACCGAACGCGCGATCCTCGCCCCCCGCACGTCCTGCACAGCCAGCTCCAGAACCGTCATGTCAGAAGGACTGCCACGACGGCTTGTGTTCGAGCGCATACCGGTAGTAGTCGGCAAGTTTGAGCGAACTGGCAGCAGCTTCGTCGATGACGACGGTGACATGGCGATGCAATTGCATGACCGAGGCCGGGCAGAACGCGGACAACGGACCTTCGACGGCGGCGGCGATCGCATCGGCCTTGCCTTCGCCGGTCGCGATCATCACCAGATGCCGTGCATCGCTGATGGTTCCGAGCCCCTGGGTGAGTACGTGGTGTGGGACGTCGTCCACACCGTCGAAGAAGCGTGCGTTGTCGATCCGGGTCTGCTCGGTCAGCGTCTTCACGCGGGTTCTCGAGGTCAACGACGATCCGGGCTCGTTGAAGCCGATGTGGCCGTCGGTACCGATGCCGAGCAGCTGCACGTCCACTCCCCCGGCCGCCGCGATGCTCTGGTCGTACCGGGCGATCTCCTGCTCCGGGCACGGCGCTTCACCGTTGGGGCTGGACACCATCGCCGGATCCAGGTTGACGTGATCGACGAACTCCGACCGAATCACCGAGTAGTACGACTGCGGATGGCGTTTCGGCAATCCGAGGTACTCGTCGAGCAGGAATGCCCGGGCCAGCGAGAAGTCGAGTTCGGCGTCGCGATGCCGCGCTGCCAATTCACGATAGGTTCCGATCGGCGACGACCCCGTTGCAAGCCCAAGCGTCGTCGCCCCGGCTCTGACATATCCTTCGACGATGTCCGCGACGGTCGAGTCGACCTCCGCGGGTGTCGGCTGAATTACGATTTCCATGATTGTTCCTTTCCGGCGGCTTTTCCGCCGAGTAGTACACGCCCCAGACGCAATTGACGATCGGTGACCAGGATGTCGGCTCGGCAGCCCACGGCCAGCGTTCCGATCAGGTCGCCAAGCCCCAGCAACCGCGCTGGGCTCCGAGTTGCCGCTGCAACAGCGTCTTCCATCGCAACCCCGCCGTCGAAGACGGTGCTGCGCAGTACGTCGAGCAGCCTCGCGGTCCCTCCTGCGATCGCGCCGGCAGAGCCGTCGATTGTCGCGAGCCGTGCGACTCCCCCGTGAACCGTGACGTCGAGGGCACCGAGTTGGTAGTCGCCGTCGTCCATTCCGGCAGCGGCCATGGAATCACTGACCAAGGCGATCTGGTCCGGTCCGACAGCGTCGAAGACCATCGACACGGTCTCGGGTGCAAGATGCACACCGTCAGCGATCAGTTCCACCACCATCTCGCCTCTCGCGGCAGCCGCCAGGCACGCTGCGACGGGCCCCGGTGATCGATGATGCAGCGGCGGCATCCCGTTGAAGAGGTGGGTCGCGCTGATCTGACCAGCCCAATCCCCCTGCACTGCAGCACCGATGCGCGCCGACGTCGTTGCCGCATCCGCATCCGTGTGACCGAAACTCGGCACGATGTTGCGATGACGCATGATCGCGAGCAACTCTTCGAAGTTCTCGGTCTCGGGCGCCAGAGTCATGGACCGGACGGTCCCCCGTGCGGCGTCACACACGGCTTCGAGCAGAATCGGATCGCCGGGAATGATCGCCGCCGGATCCTGGGCACCGCAGCGGACGCCGTTGATGAACGGCCCCTCGAGGTGAATACCCAGAAGTTCTCCGCGTTCGACCAGATCGGCGAGCATCGTTGCTTGTCGCAGCAGAACTGCGCGCGGCGCGGAAACAAGGCTGGCCAACATCCCGGTCGTGCCGTGCTCGCAATGGTGCGCCGCCGCGCGACTCGCTCCCTCCGCGTCGGTGTTCGGGAAACCGGCACCCGCTGCGCCGTGACTGTGTACATCGATCAGCCCAGGCATGATCACAGCGTCGGTCCGATCCGGAATAGCCACGACCGGTGCGGACGCCACGTAGTCCGCAGCCGAGCCGATCCAGCTGATCTTCTCGCCGTCCACGACGACAACCCCGTCGTGAATCTTCCCGATCGGAGAGCCGATCACCGTTCCCCGCAACACGATCGGATCGCCTACAGCGCCCGAGCCTGGCGTACTCATACGGACTCGCGGATCCGGGCGACGGCCGCTCTACCCTCGATCGGGTTTCGCGCGCCCCGTGCCGCCGCGGCCATGTCCTTGCACACCGCCAGGTCGAGAGAGGCCAGTTGCGCGCGAACAGCACCCAACGCGGGGACCGACATCGACAGGCTCGTGATGCCCAAACCGACCAGAACCGGCGCCAACAGCGGATCCGACGCGGATTCACCGCACACACCGACAGGTTTCCCGGCGTCGGCGCCTGCCTGACCGACCATCGCGATCAGATCGAGGACCGCCGGTTGCCACGGATCGAGTAATTGCGCCAAGCTCCCGGCCATACGATCCACCGCGCAGGTGTACTGGCTCAGATCATTGGTGCCGATACTGACGAAATCGAGATGCTCCAGGAGGTCCCTCGCCCGCAAAGCTGCGGCCGGAATCTCGATCATCGCTCCCACCTTGCCGATCCCCCGCGAACGCGCAAGTTCTGCAAAGTCTTTCGCTTCGTCGGCCGTGGCCACCATCGGCGCCATGACCCACAACTCGGCGCCAGACGTGTTTCCTGCGGCAGCAAGAGCGTCGAGCTGACTGATGAGCGTGTCGGGATAGACCGTGCCGACACGGAGCCCGCGGATACCAAGGGCCGGGTTCTCCTCGACCCCGAGATCGAGAAACGGCAACGGCTTGTCCGAACCCGAATCGAGAGTGCGGACCACTACCTTCTCGCCGGCGAAGTGCCCGAGCACCGACGCGTATGTCTGTGCTTGCTCCTCCACCGAAGGTGCGTCGTGGCGCCCGAGGTACGAGAATTCCGTACGGAACAATCCGACGCCCTCACAGTCGGCCGCCCCGGCCCGCGCAGCGTCCTCGAGGGTTCCGATGTTGGCCGACAACCTCACCGCGAACCCGTCACGCGTGCGTCCTGGGCCGTGTGCCGAAGCCGACTGCTCTGCCACGAACGATGCTTCGAGGACAGCGCGCTCACGCATTTCTGCCGAGGGATCGATGGTGACCGTCCCGGTGGTGCCGTCGAGGATGAGGAGTTTGCCCTCCGTCAGCTGATCGGTTCCCGAGCAGTTGACCACGGCCGGGATTCCGAGCGACTTCGCCAAGATCGCCGTATGGCTGGTCGGACCTCCTTCCGAAGTCAACAGTCCGACCACGTCACTGTTGCCCAGCGTCGCTGTATCCGCCGGCGCGAGGTCGCGCGCCACCAGGATGTACGGGTAACCGGGGGTGGGGATTCCGGGCATCGGCTCCCCGCGAAGAACGGCCACGGCTCGCTGCCCGAGATCGCGCAGATCGGTTGCCCGTTCGGCCATGTACCCGCCGAGCGCCGTGAGCTTTTCGCAGAATGCGTCGAAGGCAACTGCGACGGCGTGTGCGGTCGGCAGCCCGGATTCCAGGTTCGTCTTGGCCGCCTTCACGATGCCCGCATCGCGCGCCATCGCAGCCGACGTCGTCAGAATCTCCGCGGAGACGCCCTCGACTGTCTTTGCACGCGAGAGCAGTTCCTCCGCGACGGCGTCCAGCGCCTCACGGATCCTGATCAGCTCCGCCTCGGGACTGCCCGTGATCGGGTCCGACGCCGAGGTCGGCTCAGGCGTGGAGAATCGCAACCACGGCGCACAGACCGAACCCGCGCTCACTCCGATACCCGCGATGCGGTTGTCCACACTCGCCGTCATCAGGCTTCGTCCAGTTCGGATGTGAGAAGCTCTGCGAGCGAATCGAGCGCAGCATCGGCGCCGTCACCGTCGGCACGCAAGGTCACCGAATCCCCGAATGCGGCACCGAGAGTCATGACAGACAACATGCTGGAGGCATCGACGGGTTCGCCGTCGCCGAGCGCAATGGTGACGTCGACCGGTAGATCGGCTGCGGCGCGCGCGAAGAGCGCTGCGGGTCGTGCGTGGAGTCCGACGCGGGATCCGATTGTCGTGGTTGCGATCGCCATGTTCAGCGTCCTTCCAGTTCCTTGTCGAGCTTGTTTTCCAGTTCGGCGACGAGCGGGGCGTCGGTGCGACTGTCACCTTCGGCGGCCAGTGCCAGTTCGGCCTCGAGCAGCGCGGGGTCGGGCTCACCTGCGGCCACCTCGACCTCTTCTTCTCGTCCCGGCGTGCGCAGATTCCACTTCTTGATGACGAAGCTGAAAAGGAAGTAGTAGATCACGGCGTAGCCGAGTCCGATCGGGATCAACATCCATGCGTTGGTTGCCTTGCCGAAGTTCAACACGTAGTCGAAGAAGCCTGCGGAGAACGTGAATCCGTCGTGAATCCCCAGCGCATTGACCAAGGCCATCGACGTTCCGGTCAGGAGCGAGTGGATGACGTACAGGGGCCACGCGACGAACATGAAGGAGAATTCGAGCGGCTCGGTGATACCGGTGAGGAAGGCGGTCAGGCCGGTGGAGAGCATGATGCCGCCGACGAGCTTCTTCTGAGAAGGCTTGGCGTTGCGCCAGATTGCGAAGGCCGCGGCGGGGAGGGCGAACATCATGATCGGGAAGAAGCCGGTCATGAACGTACCGGCGGAGGGGTCACCGGCGAAGAACCGGTTGAGGTCACCGCGAACGATCTGACCACTCGCGTCCTGGTAGTCGCCGATCAGGAACCACACGGCGGAGTTCAAGATGTGGTGCAAGCCGGTGGGGATCAGGAGGCGGTTCGCTGCGCCGTAAATGCCGCCGCCCACAACGGTATTGGAAGCAACTGCTTCACCGACCCAGTTGAGGCCGGAGTTGAACAAGGGGTACACGAATGCCATCAGGACACCGACGACAAGACCGGTGATCGCTGTCAGAATGGGAACGAGCCTGCGCCCGTTGAAGAATCCGAGATAATCGGGAAGTTTTGTTCGATAGAATCGCTGCCACAAGATCGCCGACAGCAAGCCCATCACGATGCCGGCGAGCACACCGTAGTTGATCAGGGATTGATCCCCGTTCGGGTCCGTCTTCCCTTCGAGGACGATCGGCGACATCGCCTTGAACACACCGTCGATCACCATGTAGCCGACGACGGCGGCCAAGGCAGTCGAGCCGTCGGCCTTCTTGGCCCAGCCGATCGCGATACCGACCGCGAAGATCAGCGGCAGCCACGTGAAGACTGCTTGTCCTGCCGCAGAGATCACTGCCGCAGCACTGTGCATCGAACTGAATCGCCCGAGCAGATCGTCCTGGCCGAGGCGGAGCAAGATTCCCGCAGCCGGCAGAACGGCGATCGGAAGCATCAAACTTCGGCCGAGGCGTTGAACCCCGGCGAACACTTTCGATTCCTTCTTCGGGGTGTCTTCGAGAGTCATCAAGGACCTTCTTCGTTCGCCGGGCCGCGTCGCGATCGGCCGCTGGTTCTGGAAATTCGGGTGTCGTACACGTGCGGGTTTCGTGAAAATGCAGGTCACGGTTCTTGCTCGCAAGTGAGGGCAAAACCGTTTTGTCGAAACTGTTGTGGAGCCGGACTTCCAACGGGTACTGTCCGGTCATAACCAGTTGTAGTTTTACCTGGTGGAGGCGAGTTGTCAACACCCAAATGTGACATACGTAACCGGGATAGCTTTGACCAGCAACTAGTCAGCCCACCTGTACGACCGTTCAACGATCACGACCAACCCGACAATCAGGAGCAGCAAATGTCGAAAGCGGAAGCAATCATCAAGGGCCTCGGCGGCGCAGAGAACATCGTCGAGATCGAGGCTTGCATCACCCGCCTGCGTACCGAGGTCAAGGACGGAGCGAAGGTGAACGAGTCCGCTCTCAAGGCTGCCGGCGCACACGGCGTACTCAAGGCCGGAACGGTTGTCCAGGTCATCGTCGGGCCCGAGGCCGACACCCTTGCCGAGGACATCGAGGACATCCTGTGACGGTCGTCCTCGCCCCGCTGCCCGGCCGGGTCGTCGCACTTGCCGACGTACCGGACCCGGTGTTCGCTCAGCAGATGGTCGGCTCGGGCGTCGCGATCGAACCCGCTCGCGGTCAGGGCCCGCTCACGGTCGTGGCGCCGATCAGCGGAAAGATCCTGAAACTTCACCCTCACGCATTTGTGATCTTCGGCGAGAAGGCCACGGGCGTGCTGGTCCACATCGGCATCGACACGGTCAAACTCGAAGGCGACGGATTCACCCTCATCGCCGCCGAGGGTGACACCGTCAATGCCGGCGATCCCGTCGTCAGCTTCGATCCAGCGCACATCGACACGACCGGTTACTCGGCGATCTGCCCGGTAGTCGTGATGGATTCCAAACCGGACACCGTCGAATCCCCTTCCGTCGGTGGGGACGTCGCCACAGGCGACACTCTGTTCGACTGGTCGGCGTAACACAAAGGGCGGGCACACCGGAAGGTGTGCCCGCCCTTTCGTTTCGAACGATGGCTACTGGTCGCCGCGTGTCTTGGGCCGCGCTTGGCCCTGGACTTCCATCTGCAACTGGTAGCGGTCGGATCGGTACCAACTACGAGTGTGCTCGACCGGTGCGATCTCGCTGAACGACACGCGATCGAAGTACAGAACCGGGGCGCCTTTACGAGTACCGAGGAGAGTCGCGATCTCCGTACTCGCACCGTCTGCACTGACCGTCTGTTCGGCCCGATCGATCGGCTTGTCGTACTTGTCGGCGGTCGCTCGGTAGATCGAACCCGTCAAGTCCATGTCGAGTAGACCCGGCAACAGTTCGGGATTGAACCAGCCGTCGTCCACACTCACGGGCTCGCCGTCGGCGAGGCGCAAGCGCTTGACGTGGTAACCGTCGGAACCCGGTCGCATATTCAGTGCGGCAGCAGTGCTTTCGGGGACCGGCCCCTGCTCGCTGACCAGGACCACTGTCGTGGGGTGATGCCCCTGGGCGCGCATTTCCTCGGTGAAGGATGCAAGGTGCAGCTTGGACTGGACGGCACGGTGCGCAACGAAGGTGCCCTTGCCACGCACGCGAATGAGGTGTCCGTCATTTACCAGTTGTCCGATGGCCTCGCGAACGGTGATCCGACTGACGCCGTAGTCCTGCATCAGGTTTCGCTCACTGGTCATCAAGTCGCCAGGCTGGAGTTCTTGGGTGCACTTGCGCAGGAGAATGGTGCGCAGCTGTTCGTGTTTGGGTATTGCGCTGTCGCGCAAATGAACGGGCATCACAGCGACTGTCCCTCCGAGAAATGAATAGTCGTCTATTCGCCAACGATATGAAATCGCAGGCAGGTCCCGACCGGACCGGTCCAATAAACGATACTGGAATTCACGACAGGAAACTAGCACCAGTCCGGAGTTGTCCGATTTCAACCGTCCAACCGTCGGTAGATGGACCGTATTTCATCCAAGGCGACGTTCTGCTGAGCCATGTCCAATCCCAGTGCCGCAACCACCTCGCGCAACCGCCGGATATCCAGATCGTCGATCGCCGCACGAAAAGGCACCTTCGGTAGCGCCGGCAGGGCAGCCGCGATTCCGAACCAATTCTCGACGTCCACCGCAACGGTCGACTCGTCTTCCACTCCCCCGATCAACTGCTCAAGGTCGACCCCGCGAAGTCTCAGCAACCTCAGCGGATCGGTGTCGATCCGCTCGGCGGTCAAGAACGCCACGGCCGCAGCGTGTTTGCACGGCCACCCGTCATCGGGGCAGGTGCAGTCGAAGCGGAAAGCCGACGGGCCGTCCGGTATCAGTTGGGCGGCAAGCATGTCCGGGACGGTGCCGGACACCAGTGCGGCAAGGCTTCCCGGCACTCGGCGGATCTTGGTGATGATGTCGTCGATATCCGATTGATCGAGGGTGTCGATCGACAGCGTGGAAACGAACGGCTGAAGTTGGCTGCCCTGAACCTCGGCCGTCACCACTCCTGGTTCGATGTCGAGCGCCAAGACCTGACCCGAACGCGCATACGTACGCCCACGCGTGACGCGAGGTTTGTCGCCGATCTCTTCGACGACGCGGACAAAAGCCTTGCCCCAGAACGTCCTCCCGAACGCTGGACGAGGCTTGACCGGCGCGGGTGCCCGCCGCCGAGGCCCGGTGTACTCGCTGAAATCGGGACCCTTACCGCGCGGACTCATTCGCCCACCGCGTCGTCGCCGAGTCGCAACAACTCGTCCAATTGCTCGACGCTCATCTCCGTCACCCAGTTCTCACCGGTCCCGACTGCAAGTTCGGCGAGTTCACTTTTACTCGCGATCATCGTGTCGATTCGCTCTTCCAAGGTTCCGACGCACACCATCTTGCGGACCTGCACGTTCTTTCTCTGACCGATGCGGAAGACACGGTCCGTAGCCTGGTTCTCCACCGCGGGGTTCCACCATCTGTCGAGGTGAACCACATGGTTGGCCGCTGTGAGATTCAGGCCCGTGCCGCCGGCCTTGAGCGAGAGCACCATGATGGGCGGGCCGCCTTCACCTTGGAACGCCTCGACCATGGCGTCGCGCCCGGCTTTCGACACTCCGCCGTGGAGGAACGGAACTTCGGTGGTGAACCGGTCTGCCAGGTACGGCACCACCAACTCGCCGAACTCACGAAACTGTGTGAACAACAGAACCTTCTCGTCGTCGCCGGTGACCGACTCGACGATGTCCTCGACCAGTCCGAGCTTTCCCGAACGGTGTTGCCCACGTCGCATCACCGGCGATCCGTCGCGCAGGAAGTGCGCCGGATGATTGCATACCTGTTTGAGTTTGGTCAGCGCAGACAAGACGGCGCCCTTGCGCTTCATACCTTCCGTCCCCTTGATCTGCGCCATCATCTCGTCCACCACCGCGCGGTACAACGCGGCCTGTTCCTCACTGAGATTCGCTCGAACCGTCATCTCCAACTTCTCCGGGAGATCCGCGATCACGGCGGGATCGGTCTTCACGCGCCGCAGCACAAAGGGGGACGTGACGGCGCGCAGTCGCGAGACGGCAAGTTGATCCTTTTCCCGCTCGATCGGTACGACGAACCGTTTGCGGAACATCTGCTCCGAGCCGAGTACACCGCGATTGGCAAAATCGAGGATGGACCGCAACTCGTCCAGTCGGTTCTCCACCGGCGTTCCGGTCAGAGCAACGCGATGATCCGCGGGGATGCTGCGAGCAGCTCTCGCCTGAGATGTCTTGGCGTTCTTGATGTGTTGAGCCTCGTCGAGCACTACGCGCCGCCAGTCGAGTTCCTTGAGGGCCGCGACGTCGCGGGTCATGAGCGCGTAGGTGGTGATCACCAGATCACTCTCACGAACAGCGTGTTCAAGCTCCGCCCCGGTAGCGCGGTCCGAACCGTGATGAACGTAGACGCGCAGGCTCGGCACAAATCGCGCCGCTTCACGCTGCCAGTTTCCCACGACCGACATCGGACACACCAAAAGTGTTGCCGTCTTGGACTTCTCGTGGGCAAGTAACGCCAACAATTGCAGCGTCTTCCCCAGCCCCATGTCGTCGGCCAAAACCGCGCCGAGACCGAGTGCACTCATGTAGGCCAACCAGTCGAGACCGCGTCGTTGATACGGACGCAAGGTCGCGTTGACCGTCGACGGCACCGCGACCTGCCGCGGGGCCACCGACTGGTCGAGTAGTGCGGATGCCCATCCGGTCGCCTTCACTTCCTCGACCGGTAGGTCTTTGAGGTCGTCGGCTATCAAGTCCTTGATCAAATCGACAATCGCTCGATCCCCGCTCGAATGCCGCTGACTGACAAAACGAGCCGCGCGGGCCAGTACGTCTTTGTCTGCCTGCACCCACTCGCCGCGCAACTGGACCAGATCGGACTTCGCGTCGACGAGTCGGGTCATTTCCTCGGCGGTGAGCACCTTGTCTCCGAGCGCCAATTCCCAATCGTATTCCAGCAATTGATCCATACCGACCGTGCGATTCTCCGCAACGATCGGAGACGACGCCGAGGTCACCCGCACACGCAGCGAAGGAGACACCACGTTCCAGGCGCGGGGAAGCAGCAGCGTGATTCCCCGCTCTCGCAAGACAATCGCGCCGTGTCCGACCAGGTCCATCACGACCGGCGTGGGCAGCAACAGATCGAGACTGTCTTCGTCGCGCGGCACGTCGCGAAAACGTGGGTACGCCTTGATCGCCTCTTCGAGCTTCCGACTGCCGAGCTGGATGCGTTTAGGGTCGGCCCGGTGCAGTCGAACACGCTCGGGCGCTTCGCCTTCGGGACGCAGGCACACCTGCAGACGCCACAGCGCATCGTCGTCCGGATCGGAATTGTCGTCGAGTTCCGGCTCGATCAGCCGCAGAACCAGGTCCGGCTCTCCGGCGGTGAACGTGGATCCCCATTCGGCGAGTCCCTCGGCCGCTCGTACCGACACGTCGTCGAAAGGGTCCCCGGACAACACGGCCTGCCAGAGCGAGGTCTGCATCGCCGGCACCGAGCCACCGAGAACACGGCGGGCGATCGGGTCCGTGAGTTCGTTGGTGATGTCTTCGATCATCGCCCTCGGCGAGCCGACGGCCCGCTGTACCGGTGGCATGGCCACGACCAGTTCACCGATCCACGCGCGCTGACGTTCTCCCACCGACAACTGCCAGCGTGGCCACCAACTTCCTTCGGCCCGCGTCAGCGCCGGCACCACCCGCCCGGCACGAACCCAACGGTCGATCCCTCGCGCCACGTGCACGAGAAAATGCAGGTCGCCTGCGATTCGCTGGTCATCAGCCTTGAACCGCAACAGGAGATCGACCGCGTCCGGCGGTGCCAACGCAACGGCTGCGTACTCACTCTGCAAAGGCCCGCCAGGCACGGGCGGCATGGGGACGTTGACACGATGACGGAACTTGCGGTGCAGGACAGCACTGACCGGATCACGGGGATCGTCGGTCCCGGCACCGTCGTGCCCGTCGACCCACAGTTTGAGCCCCGATCCCGGTGACCAGAGTCCATGCAGCATCCGACCATCCAATCAGGTGCCACCGACACCGCTGTTCGTCACCACCCTTCCGGACCGCCCTTCCGGCATGCCGGGGCAATAGGCTGGCAGGCATGACGACGGCATACGGCTTCACCGAGTACGGCGGACCCGACACACAGTCCTACTTCGACGTCACCCTGCCCCCACCGGGTGCCGGCCAACTGCTGGTGTCGGTCCGAGCGGCAGGCGTCAACCCAGCTGACTGGAAAGTTCGCGCGGGTACTCGAAAAGATACTGTCCCGGTGACGCTGCCTGCGGTTCTGGGCCGCGAAGTGTCCGGTGTTGTCATCGGAGTGGGTCCGCGGGTCACCGAGTTCGAGGTCGGCGACGAAGTGTTCGGCGCTACCGCGACCGGCTTCGGCGGCTACGCCGAGTCGACCATGCTCAACGTCTCGTCGACAGCACACAAGCCGCCTGCCGTGTCGTGGGCGGATGCCGCGGTGTTGACGGTTGCGGCGGGGACGGCCTACGACGCGCTCCACGGCCTCGGACTGAAGCCCGGGGCAACACTCCTGCTCCTCGGCGCCGGTGGCGGCGTCGGCCGCAGCACCATCGCGCTTGCATTGGCGCAGGGTGTCAACGTGATCGGTGTCGCGAGCGAATCCAAGAGAACCGCGATCGAGGACGCGGGAGCACGCTGGGTCGAGTCGGGAGACGGATTCGCAGACGAAGTGTCCGCGCTGTCCTCAGGTGGGGTGGACGCGGTTTTCGACCTTGTCGGCGGGGACACTCTCGCTCGCGGTGCTGCGCTCACCCGACCGGGTGCGCCCATCCTGAGCATCGCCGATCCCCTGGCGGCGAGCCGACTCGGCGGCGGTGGTGTCGAACGCCGAAGGACCACAGCAGTATTCACGGAGGTCGCGGCGCTCGTGAGCGACGGGACCCTCGACCCGTCCGTGTCCGGCCGCTACCCGTTCTCCCGCGCCGGGGAAGCGCTCGCTGCAGTCGAAAACGGCCATGCCGCCGGCAAGGTGGTGATCGAGTTCGGCTGATCTCTGTCGGACGCCGATGGTTCAATCACCGTCTACGACGGGCGGGGGCACAGGTGGTTGCACGGTTGACTGCGATCCTTGCAACGCTCGTGCTCGTATGTCTCGTCGCGTCCTGCGGATGGTTCGGGAACGCGCGTCTCGATTCTGCCCCGGGCAGCCCGACTCGATCGGAACTGGAGGAGCTCCTGTCCCGGACCGCGGTCGTCGACAACCGACCACATCCGGGTGGATACGAGCGCGGCTGCGGTAACGGTGAGGCCTGCGTATTCGGCCCCGCGTGGTCCGACGACCAGGACGCACCAGGTGGCCACGACGGGTGCGATACCCGCAACAACGTTCTGGCCCACGATCTATCGGACGTGGTGTTCAAATCGGGAACACGTGACTGCCTCGTATTGTCCGGCGTGATGACCGACCCGTACTCCGGTGACCGCGTCGAATTCGAACGAAGCCGGGCCAAGTCCGTCCAGATCGACCACGTCTTCCCACTCGCCGCGGCCTGGGACTTCGGCGCGAACTCCTGGACGCCCGAGCTTCGGATGAGGTTCGCGAACGACACGTCACTGAACCTGTTGGCCGTCAACGGCCCCGACAACCAGTCGAAAGGCGACAGCACGCCCAGCGACTGGTTGCCGCCCAATCCTGCGTACCGATGTTTCTACGCGGGCAAGTACTTAACCGTCGCGATTTCCTATGGCTTACCGGTCAGCCGGGCGGATCACTCGGCGTTGACAGAACTCGCCACTCGCTGTTGAGCTACCGGCCGTCCTTCACCACTCGACCGCTCTGAATGACGAGTGCGATGCGCTCACGATCAGCGAAGATGGACGGATCCGTCAACGGATTGCCGCGGAAGGCAACGAGGTCGGCGAACTTGCCGACTTCGATTGTGCCGACCTCGTCGGCGATGCCGAGAATGTCGGCGTTGATCCGGGTAGCGGAAACCAATGCGTCCATCGGGGTTTCGACCTGGGCACGCAGGACCAACTCCATTCCCCGGCCCGTCTGATCGGTACCGATGAGGTCCGATCCCAATCCCACTCTGACGCCGGCATTTCGAGCGGCGAGGAGTCCGTCGATCTGACCCTGCATCATCTGGCCGATGCGCGCCGAAATCGATTCGGGTAGACCCGCTGACGCCGCGCTGTCCGAGAGCGCCTGCACCACAGCCAAGGTCGGTACCAAAGCGACGTCGTGCTCGGCCATCAACTTGGCCGTCTCGTCGTCGATGTCGGAACCGTGCTCGACGCATTTCGCGCCGGCGGTAACCGCGTTCCGGATTCCCTCGTTGTTGTGAGCGTGCACCGTGACATACGTACCGCGCGCATTGGCTTCCTCGACGGCAACTCCGATCTCGTCGACCGTGAACTGCGTGTCGGTGAGCTTGTCATGAGTGGATACCACTCCCCCGGTGACGCACAGTTTGAGGAAGTCGGCACCTCTGCGGAACGTCTCACGAACGTTCTTTCGCATTTCGTGCGGGCCGTCGGAAAGCAGAGACATACAACGCAATCCGGGGATGTCATGATCGGACCAGTCCGAAGTCGGCTCCCACTCGGCCGCCAGGTGTCCGTGTCCGCCGGTCTGGCATTGGATCGGGCCACACTGAATGATCCGCGGCCCCGGAATCTTGCCCGAGGCGACAACTCCGGCGAGTCCACCGTCGATTCCGCCGCAGTCACGAACCGTGGTGAATCCCCCGTCGAGAGTAGACGCGCAGGTCGCGAACATGTCTGCGGCCAGTTCGGCTACCGATATCTGACGCCGCAGGCTCGGGGCGAGATCACTCGATCCACCGAGATGAACGTGTGCGTCGATCAGTCCGGGCGTGATCGTCAACCCGGTGCAGTCCAACACCTCCACCCCCTCGGGCGGCGTGCCACCGATCGCACTGATGCGTCCGCTTTCCACAGCAACAGCACAGTTCTCGATCGGTTCGGCTCCCGTACCGTCGATGATCGTTGCACCGGTCAGCCATACGACAGACATATTGAATGTTCCTCCGACGTGTACCGATCGCCGGAAGAATCCGCCGACATACCGAATAGGGTTCGGTTAGTATGATGCATGTCGGCTCCTGAAATCAAGGAGTTGTCATCAATCGATCGAGTCCGAGATTGCCGACGAATCCCTCACCAGGAGAATCGATGCCGCGCCCCACCCAGCCGATACTGTCCACGGGCAACATCACCGACGCGGCCCTGGATGCTGTCGACGCGACCGGTGACTTCACCATGCCCGGAATCGCCAAGCAATTGAACGTGACTCCGTCTTCGCTCTACACACACGTTTCGGGTCGATCCGAGATCGTCGAACTCATGCGCATCCGCGTGATGTCGTCGATCTCGGTCCCGCAACCACCCGCAGGGTGGAGCGAGCGGGTCAGCGCCTGGGGGTGGGCCTATCGCCGAGCTGCGGTCGAGCATTGGCGTCTCATCCCGCTGCTCATGACGCGAAGCGTCCGCACCGAGGTGACTTTCGACATCGATACCGCACTGGTCCAAGCATTTTCGGATGGCGGGTTCGATCCGATCGACACTCGTCACGCAATTTCCACGCTGGACAGTTTGGTCCTCGGATCGGTCGTCAAACTCTCGACGCCGGATGTCGCGTGGACTCAATCCTCCAATCCGAGCGAGATCACCCGCGAGGCCACGACCCCACTGCGAACCGACGACACCTTCGACTTCGGCCTGAGAACGCTGATCGCCGGATGGATGGCCCAGTGCGTCGTCCGCCTGTATACCGAATCCCATTCGGATCTACCTGTCACTTCACCGTGAACGACCTCGTATGCCATCCCGTGGCGCCACCGGGAATCGGCGGAGTGCGCTCTTCCACCTGAACGTTTCCGTCCAAATCCGTCGCCCTGACCTGCACGGTGTGCAAACCTGAGCCTGCATCCCACATCCACGACCATTGCCGCCAGGTGTCGATCGAGTACTCCTGCGCCAGTGTCGCCGGTTGCCATTCGCCGTTGTCCACGCGAACCTCGACCTTCTCGATCCCGCGATGCTGCGCCCAGGCCGTTCCCGCCACCAACACCTGGCCCGGCTCGATCGGCGCCAAAGCGGCCGGCACCTCGATACGCGACGACGTCTTGATCGGTGCCTGCGCACCCCAACCGCGCTGGGTCCAATAGGCCTCGACCTTGTCGAAGCGCGTGAGTTCCCACTCCGTCACCCACTTGGTGGCGGAGACGAAACCGTACAGGCCGGGAACCACCTGCCGAACGGGGTAACCGTGCTCGAACGGCAACGGCTCACCGTTCATCGCCACGGCGAGAATCGCGTCACGACCATCGGTGACTATCTCGACGGGAGTGCCGACTGTGAAGCCGTCGACGCTGGTCGAGAGAAGCATGTCCGCGTCGGGATGGACACCGACTTCGTCGAGCAGGTCCTTCATGGGATAACCGATCCACTTCGCGTTCCCAGCCAGGACACCACCCACCTCGTTGGAAACACACGTCAGCGTGATCACCCGCTCGATGGGCGTTCGCGCCACCAGGTCGTCGAACGACAACGTCATCTCGCGGTCGACCATGCCGTGAATCCGCAGTTCCCATGAGTCCGTCGTCAATTGCGGAACGAGGAGAGCGGTGTCGATGCGATAGAAGTCGTCGTTGGGCGTGATGTACGTCGACGCACCCGCAATCCCGATGTCCGCACCCGCCGGAATCGGCGGCGCCGGGTCAGCGGCGGTGGGCACGACAAAGTCTTCACGATTCGCTACTGCTCCGGCGATTCTCTGCCCCACGAACTTCCCGGCGGCACCCGCTGCCGCAGCCACTGCCAACGCCGCACCTGCCAGCAGAAGGAACTGACGACGAGGCAACCACGAGTCGGCGACGCCCGGCGAGAGCGGCACCTCCAGTTGCGTGATCAGCAACCGCAGAGTCGCGACACCCGCGACCACGCCGACCAGCGTCGGGAACACGTACATCGCGTCGGCAGTCGGGCGTTGCAACGCCGCATACACGCCAACCGCACCGAGCAGAACGAGGATGAGGCTGCCGATCGGGCGACGTCGCCGTTCCAGGAGCCCGGCCACCGCGCCGAGCAGAACTATCAAGATCGACATTCCGATGAACAGCGCCGGCTTGTCGTTGGTGCCGAAGGTGTCGATCGCGAACTCGCGAGCCCAGGCCGGCGTTCGGTCGACGGTGGTTGCACCGACTGCGTAGAAGGGCGACGCGTCCGGGTTGATCGGCAGCGCCACCAGTTCACCGACGCCCAGGACGACGCCAGCGGCCAACACTCCGGAGATCGCGTGTGCTGCCCACCTACGACGCGGTGGGCGAGATTCGGTGCTCGGGTGCTCGTCGATGTTCTGTGTGACCATGTCGTCTCGGCTCTGTGGGTGCGAGTGGTGCTTCGATCGGGTACCCGGCATTCGGCGCTGCGGGACGCCCGGATGGGTGCACTCCTCCATCAAGAACTACTCCGGACACGCGATTAGAGTGGGAACGATGACCGTCGACCTCAACAAGGACACGCTCCTGTGCATGTCGCTCTCCGGGCGACCGAGCAACATCGGCACCAGGTTTCACAATTACCTCTACGAGGAATTGGGTCTGAACTTCGTCTACAAAGCCTTCACGACCGAAGACGTACCCGCGGCGATCGGCGGCATCCGAGCACTCGGGATTCGAGGCTGTGGGGTGTCGATGCCGTTCAAAGAACAGGTCATCGAGCACATCGACGTCATGCACGATTCGGCCAGCGCCATCGACTCCGTCAACACGATCGTCAACGAGTCCGGAGTGCTGCACGCCTACAACACCGACTATCAGGCGGTGGCCGATCTGTTGCGTGACAACGACGTCGATACGAGCCTGTCCGTCGCTGTCGCCGGCAGCGGCGGCATGGCAAAAGCAGTCGTCGCCGCGGTACGCGACACCGGATTCACCGACGTCACCGTGATCGCCCGCAACCAGGAAGTAGGGTCGGAGCTCGCCGAGCAGTACGGCTTCGACTGGCAGGCCGAACTCGGTGAGCTTCGTCCCGGTGTGCTGATCAACGCCACTCCGATCGGTATGTCCGGCGGCGCAGAAGCAGATGCATTGTCATTCCCCGAACAAGCAGTGCGCGCCGCCGATGTCGTCTTCGACGTCGTCGCGATGCCTGCGAACACGCCGCTGATCGCGTTGGCGACCGAACTCGGCAAGACGGCGATCACGGGAGCGTCGGTCATTGCCCTTCAGGCCGCCGAGCAGTTCGTGCTCTACACCGGCGTTCGTCCGAGCGCGGAGCAGATCCAGCGAGCGTCGGAATACTCACGGACGTAGGAACCACGTCATCGTGAACGAGACCGGGGAGACTCCACCTCAACAGCTGGCGCGGAATTTCAACGAGTTGTTGCAAGAACTGCGCGTTGCACTCTCGGGTGTTCAGATCCTGTTCGCCTTCTTGCTGGCCGTGGCATTCACCGAACGCTACGAGGAGGCCTCGACGTATATCCGCGGCATCCACTTGGTGACGGTGATACTTGTGGCCGTCTCCTTCGGGTTCCTGATGGCGCCCGCGGTGTGGCATCGTATGCTCTTCCGCCGTGGGCACCGCGAGAACATCTTGCCCATCGCCAACCGATTCGCGCTGTGCGGCATAGCTTTTCTCGCCGCCTCCATGACCGGCACGGTCCTGCTGATTGCCGAGGTCGCCGTCGGCGGAGTTGCCGCGAAGATCTTGGCTGCGTGCGCCGCTATCATGTTCACAGCACTGTGGTTTCTCGTGCCGTCATTCATCGATCGCGCCAAGGGCTGACTCAGGCTCCGGTTTCGACAGCGCGAGTGCCGTCGTTCGACCACTGCGACCACGAGCCCGGAAACAGGGTCGCGTCGTACCCGGCGATCGCGAGTGCGGCAATCTCGTGCGCTGCAGTCACTCCGGACCCGCAGTACACCGCCACCTTGTCCCCGACGCCCAGGCCCGCGAACCGTTCACGCAACGCGGCCGCATCCAGGAATCGACCGTCGCCGGTGATGTTCTCTGCGGTCGGTGCGCTGACCGCACCGGGAATGTGACCCGCGACGGGATCCATCGGCTCGACCTCGCCGCGGTACCGCTCCCCGGCTCGGGCGTCGAGCAGGACACCGCCCTCGCTCGTCCAGTTGCCGACGCCGTCGATGTCGACGGTCGGCATGTTGCCTCCGGTGAAAGTCACATTGCCCGGGCTGACGGACTCGCCGATACCGGCCGCCAACGGCAGTCCCGCGGACTCCCAGGCCTGCAACCCGCCGTCGAGGAGTCGTACGCCCGAGAGTCCGGCCCACCGCAGCAGCCACCAACCGCGGGCAGCGGCGGTATTGCCGGTGGCGTCGTAGAGCACCACCGAGTCACCGTCGTCGATTCCCCAACGCCGCGCGGCCTCCTGCAGGTCTTCGAGTCCAGGCAGCGGGTGCCTTCCCTTGTCCGTCGACGGCGTCGAAGCCAGTTCGTCGTCGAGGTTCACGAATACCGCACCGGGAATGTGTCCGTCGCGAAAATGCTGCTCGCCGTTCGAATCACCCAGCGCCCACCGGACATCGAGCAATCGCGGCGCAGCTCCGGCCTCGATGAGAGCGGACAGTTCTTGGACGTCGATCAGCACGGGAAGTGTCATGAGCCCATCCTGACACGATCTCTCACGCAACCCCGAAGAAGGCACCGAGACCCACCAACAACACTCCAGTCACGACATCGATGCGCTTGCCGACGCCAGGACGACGCAGCTTCTTGCCGGCTCCGGCCGCCATCACCACCACGATCGCCCACCACAACGCCGCGGCGACCACCGTCGCTCCCGCCAACATCAGTGTGCGCAGCCCTGCTCCTTCACCGGGCTCGATGAATTGTGGGAGTAGCCCGAGAAAGAACAACAACGCCTTCGGGTTCAGCAAGTTCGAGAGGAAGCCGTAACGAAACGCCGTGGTGACCGCGATCGGTTCTTTCGCTGCCGGAAGTCCCTCGTCCGAGGCTCGCGCCTTGAATGCACTTCGGATCGCGGAGATGCCGAGCCAGGTCAGATATGCCGCCCCGGCGTAAGTGAGCGCGGAGAGCAACTGCGGACGCGTCGCGACGAGTGCGGAAAGGCCCAGTGACGCGGCCGCCGTGTGAACGAAGAGCCCCGAAATCACGCCGGCCGCCACCACCGCACCGGTCCGTCGATCTGCCAGAGAATGACGCAGGATCAGGACAAAATCCGGTCCCGGCGTGAACAGGACGATGGATAGCAGGGAGCCGAAAGCAAGCCATTGACCGACACTCATCCGAAATACCTCACACCCGAGCTGATTCGAGACACATGTTCATGCCAGGAGTGTGCAACTGGATCCGGGAACTTCAAAACGACTCCGGATATAGTTCGGCAGATGACGAAGAATGAGCCTCTGGATCCGGTGGACTGGAAGATTTTGGCCGAATTGCAGAACGACGCGTCGATCACCAACAAGGTGTTAGCCGATCGTGTCGGCTTGGCGACGTCCTCGTGCCACGAGCGCGTACGACGCCTGCGTGCCAACGGAACGATCAGCGGTATCCATGCGGTTGTCGACCCGGCCGCGGTGGGCCGCTCGATGCAGGCGATCATCGCCGTGCAATTGCGACCGCACCGACGCGACCTCGTCGACCGCTTCACAGCGGACGCGCTCGCGTTGCCGGAAACCCTTGCGCTCTTCAACGTCTCGGGGCCCGAGGACTTCTTCCTCCACGTCGCGGTCCGCGACAGTGCGCATCTACAGCGAGTATTGATCGACCACCTCGCCGCGCATCCCGAAGTCTGGCACGCCCAAACGCACCTCATCTACGGCAAAGCGGTCACCTCACCCATCCGGCCGGACAGGTAAATCGCGCCCCGAGCGGGTCGGGCAGAATCACTGACCATGTCGGACTCCACAGAAACCACCGAACCGGAAGCCGTTCGTAGCAACTCGCAACCGATGAGCGCAGGCATCGTCACGGCCCTCGTCGGCTTCACCAGTTCGTTCGCGGTGGTGCTCACCGGCCTCGCCGCTGTCGGCGCTGACGCGACCGAGGCGGCGTCCGGACTGCTGGTTCTGTGTGTGACCCAAGCGTTGGGAATGCTCTGGCTCTCACGCCGGTATCGGATGCCGATCACCCTCGCCTGGTCGACGCCCGGTGCCGCTCTGCTCGCCGGCGCCGGGGCGGTCGAGGGCGGGTGGCCGGCGGCGGTCGGAGCATTCATCGTCGTCGGAATCGCGATCGTGCTGACCGGACTGTGGCCGACGCTCGGAAGGATCATCTCGGCAATCCCGACGCCCCTCGCGCAGGCGATGCTCGCCGGAGTTCTGATGCCGTTGTGCCTGGCGCCGATCATCGCCGTCCGGGACGCACCGGCAGCAGTCGCGCCGGTCATCCTGGTTTGGCTTGCGGCGCAGCGCTTCTCCAAGCGATGGGCGGTTCCGCTCGCGTTTCTCACCGCAGCGGTCGTGATCGGGATCAGCCTCGTCACGTCGGATCGAGTGCTCGACGCCGGCGCCATGATTCCCCGCATCGATCTCACCGCGCCGTCGTGGACCTGGCAGGCGATGATCGGCATTGCGATTCCGCTCTACATCGTCACGATGGCTTCGCAGAACATTCCCGGTGTGGCCGTGATGAATTCGTTCGGCTACACCGTTCCCTGGCGGCCGTCGATGATCGTGACGGGTATCGGCACCATCGTCGGCGCTCCGGCCGGTGGCCATGCGATCAACCTCGCGGCGATCAGCGCAGCCCTGGCCGCCGCCCCCACCGCACATCCGGATCCCAAACGTCGATGGATCGCTGCCTTCACCGCAGGCTGGGCCTATCTCGTTCTCGCTGCCGGCGCGGCCGCCGTGGCCGCTCTGGTAGCCGCCGCTCCAGCCGGAGTCGTGGAAACTGTTGCCGGACTGGCGCTTCTGGCAACTCTTGCCGGCGCCCTCACATCGGCGCTGAGCGAGGCGAGTGAACGTGAAGGTGCCGTGGTCACGTTTCTGATCGCCGCATCCGGGGTCGGTATCCTGGGAATCGGTTCGGCATTCTGGGCACTGTTGGTGGGACTGATCGTGCGTGCCGTCCTGCAGGGCACCACCCTGCCCTCACTCTCGCGAAAGTCGTCACTACAGTCGAAGCCGTGAGCACAGCGCAAACGCCCCCGTCGATCAGCGAGTTTCCCGTTCTCTGGCCCGTCCCGACGCGGTGGGACGACAACGATCACTACGGCCACGTCAACAACGTGACGTACTACTCGTACTTCGACACCGCGGTCAACGCCTGGCTGATGTCTTCCACCGGAACCGACATCCGCAATCTGCCTGCCATCGGCGTCGTCGCCGAGACATCGTGCCGGTACCTGAGCGAACTGTCGTTCCCCGAGCAGTTGCAGGTGGGTATCTCCGTCGAGAAACTCGGCACCAAGAGCATCGTCTACGCCCTGGCGATATTCCACGAGGTCGACGATGGCAATTGGGAACCCGCCGCCACCGGACGCTTCGTCCACGTCTACGTCGACGCCGACACCCGTAAGCCGGTGGAGATCCCGGCCGCCGTCAGATCGGCAGCCGGGACCTTGACCGAAAACTAGCTCAGACCGAGCTGATCTGCCGTCAGGACGGCGCGTGCAACGATTCCGTCGATCAGCGCGACCGTCGGGCCGCCGTGCTCGGCCTTGTTGCGCGGATCGTCGAGGATGCGTCGCAGCACGCCCTCGGCGATGATCGAGAGCTTCCACAGCGCGAGTACGTGCCAGTATCCGACGGCTGACACGTCGCGGCCCGTCGCCTCGACGTAGGCCGCGACCAGCTCGTCGCGGTTCGGAAAGCCCTCCAGCGTGGACGCCATGAACGGACCGGCAACTTTGTCACCGGCTTCCGGCCAGTACGCGAGCAGTGCACCGAGATCCGCGAGCGGCTCACCCAACGTGCACAACTCCCAGTCGACGACCGCAACGATGCGCCCCTCGACCGGATCGGTGATGACGTTGTTGAGGTGGAAGTCGCCGTGAACCAAGGTCACTTCGTTCTGTTCCGGAATGTTTCGGTGCAGAATCTCGGCCAACCGGTCGACGTCCGGAACATCGCGGGTCTTCGACTTCTCCCACTGCGCCGACCACCGTTTGAGCTGACGCTCGGCAAAGGGCTTTCGGCTGGCCAGATCCTCGAGGCCGGTCTCTTCGAGGTCGACCCCGTGGATGCTCGCGAGGGTTTTCGGCATCGCCAGTCCGACCGCACGACGCTCGTCCTCGGTCAACTTCTGAGCCACCGGGACGCCGTCGATCACAATGCCGTCGATGTAGCTCATCAGGACCAGCGGAGCGTCCGTGATCTCCGGGTCTTCCGTGATACCGAGGATTTTGGGAACCGGAACCTTGGTTCCCTGGAGCGAGGACAGAATGCGGTGCTCACGAACGACGTCGTGCGCCGACGCCAACAACGTGCCCAGCGGAGGTCTGCGCAGTACCCACCGTCCTCCGCCCGCATCCGTCACGGAGTAGGTCAGATTCGATTGCCCGTTGCCGATCCTCTCGAAAGTCAGTGGTGTCGTGGCGCCGACCCCCAGTTCGGCGATCCACGCGGAAACAGCTTCTTCGTTCAAACCGACTGCAGTCACCGCACCGATGCTAGCGGTTGACACCGGATCGGTTGGGCGTACCGACACGTTTGTTACTCGCCAGTTCTCAGTCCAGGTCTTGATACGGCAGTGAAAATGCTTGCGGATTTCCCAATCAGGGGGATCCTGATGGTAGAGCGACAACTGCATACAACACATCGGGATTGTGCGGCGTACTCACGAGGCGCGCCGGGCACGAGCAGAAACCGAGGTGAGCGAAGATGATCGACAACCTCGATTATCCGGTCCAACTCATCCAACCGAACGGCGCACGAGTGTGCCGGCCCGAATTCGACCGTCTGATAACAGACATCGGGCCTGAAGAACTGCTGTCGTTGTATCGCGATCTCGTCGTCAGTCGCCGAATCGACACCGAAGCTGTTGCCCTGCAGCGTCAAGGCGAAATAGGTTTGTGGGCTCCGATGCTCGGCCAGGAGGCCGCGCAGGTCGGTTCCGCGAGAGCGCTTGCCTCCGACGACTTCGCCTTCACCAGCTATCGCGAACATGCCGTCGCGTACTGCCGGGGAGTTCCCCCCGAATTGCTGACCACGATGTGGCGCGGAATCTCCCATTCCGGCTGGGATCCAGAACAATTCAACGTCACCAATCCGGCGATCGTCGTCGGCTCTCAAGGGCTGCACGCCACCGGATACGCATTGGGCGCACATCTGGACGGCGCCGAGATCGCGACGATCGCCTACTTCGGTGACGGCGCCTCGAGTCAGGGCGACATCGCCGAGGCGATGGGATTTGCTGCCAGTTTCCGTGCCGGCGTTGTCTTCTTCTGCCAGAACAATCAGTGGGCCATCAGTGAACCGGTATCCCTGCAGTCCCGCACACCCATCTCACATCGGGCGATCGGTTACGGCATCCCGGCGATCCGCGTCGACGGTAACGACGTCCTCGCCGTTCTCGCAGTCACGCGCTGGGCGCTCAATCGCGCACGGGAAGGCAGCGGCCCGACGTTCGTCGAGGCGATCACCTGCAGAATGGGCCCACACACGACGTCCGACGATCCGAGCAGGTACCGCGCCGATACGGATATGTCGGAGTGGAGAAACCGCGATCCGCTCGAGCGCGTGCGTCTGCTCCTGGAACAACGCGGCCTTCTCGGTGAGAAAGAACTCACTACCATCGCGGCGGCCGCCGACGACGTCGCATCTGGACTACGACGCGCAACCATCGCGCTCGCCGATCCGCCCCCGTCAGCGCTCTTCGATTACGTCTACGTCGAGGCACACCCACTGATCGACGCCGAACGTGAAGAGCATCGCGCGTATCTCGGCAGCATGGAAGGGGCACTGTCATGACCGTCATGAATCTGGTGACCGCACTCAACACCGGCCTGCGACGCGCACTCGAAGACGATCGTCGCGTGGTGATCATGGGAGAGGACGTCGGCCGTCTCGGCGGTGTATTCCGGGTTACCGACGCCCTGCAGAAAGATTTCGGTGATACCCGGGTGATCGACATGCCGCTCGCCGAATCAGGGATTGTGGGAACGGCTTTCGGCTTGGCTCTGCGCGGGTACCGGCCGGTCTGCGAGATCCAGTTCGACGGTTTCGTCTACCCGGCTTTCGACCAGATCGTCTCGCAGGTGGCAAAGATCCACTACCGCACCCGGGGAGCCGTGACAGCGCCACTGACGATTCGGATTCCCAGTGGCGGCGGAATCGGTGCCGTGGAACATCATTCGGAGTCGCCGGAAGCCTACTTCGCTCACACCGCAGGACTGCGGGTGGTGTACCCGAGCAATCCGGTCGACGGTTTTCACATGATCCGGCAATCGATTGCCGCCGACGACCCGGTGATCTTCCTCGAACCCAAACGGCGGTACTGGGATACCGCCGAGGTGAATACCGATGCCGCGCCCGAGCTTCCGCTCCACCGCGCCCGTGTCGCCCGCTCGGGAAACGACGCGACAGTGGTCGCGTACGGATCCATGGTCGCCACCGCACTCGACGCCGCACGGATTGCCGAAGACGAAGGCCGCGATCTGGAGGTGGTGGATCTGCGTTCGCTCTCCCCCGTCGACTTCGACACGATCGAGGCGTCGGTGAACAAGACAGGCCGGCTGGTCGTCGTCCACGAGGCGCCGAAGTTTCTCGGCGTCGGCGCCGAAATCGCAGCACACGTCGCGGAACACTGCTTCTATCAGCTGGAGTCACCGATCCGTCGGGTCACCGGATTCGACATCCCCTATCCGCCTGCCAAGCTCGAGCAATTCCACCTTCCGGACGCCGATCGGATCCTCGCAGCGCTCGACCGAACGCTGGCAGCATGAGTACGACGCACGAATTCCGGTTGCCGGATCTCGGCGAGGGCCTGACGTCTGCCGACCTGGTCGAGTGGACGGTCAGGGTCGGTGACACCGTGGCACTCAATCAAGTTCTCGCCCAGGTCGAGACAGCCAAAGCTCTTGTCGAACTGCCGTCACCGTATGTCGGCGTTGTCAGTGAACTTCTCGCCGAACCTGGCACCACGGTTCCGGTCGGTACTCCGATCATCCGTATCGAGGGTTCTGACGATTCACATGATCCACAGCCGCCGAGTGTGCTGGTCGGGTACGGACCCGCGGCCGAGAGACCGAGTCGGCGACGGCGCAGGATCACGCCGGACTCACTATCCGCGCCGAATATCGAGCGTCGGCCCGCAACACCCTCGGCGCGGCGCGCGGCCCGCGAAGCCGGCATCGATCTGAGCGAAATCACCGGCAGCGGATTCGACGGCGCCGTCACGGCCGCTGACGTCGCAGACGCACTTGCCGTGAAGGCGCCTTCGGATAACGCGACACGCCTGGCCTCGTCCGGCATACGGAAACAGATGGCGTCGGCGATGGTTGCCAGCGTCCGCGCTCCGCAGGCCAGCGTCTTCCTCACCGTCGATGTCACGCCGTCGATGGAACTGCTCGGCAGGCTCCGTTCCTCGGACGCGTTCACCGGACTTTCGCTCACTCCGCTGACTCTCGCGGCCAAGTCAATGGTGACAGCGATCGCGGCACACCCGACGGTGAACGCGCATTGGGACGAGACCCGCGGCGACGCCGTCGTCGACGATCACGTGAATCTCGGCATCGCCGTCGCCTCCGAACATGGGCTGTCCGTGCCCAACATCAAGAGCGCCGAGACCTTGAGCCTGGTCCAACTCGCACGCGCGGTCACCGAACTGACCGTCGCTGCCCGCGCGGGAGTGACTGATGTCCATCACTTGACCGGTGGCACCATCACGATCACCAACGTCGGAATCTTCGGCGTCGACGGGGGCGTTCCGCTCCTCAATCCGGGAGAAGCCGTCATCCTCTGTCTGGGCGCAGTGAGCGAGCGTCCCTGGGTAATCGAGCGCAAGATCGAAGCGCGGAGCGTCGCGACACTGACGTTGACGTTCGACCACCGGATACTCGATGGTGAGCAGGCCGCGAGATTCCTCTCATTTGTCGCACAGATGCTCGCGGACCCGGACCTGTTGCTGTCTCACCTGTAAAAAGGAACGAGTGAGCGTCAACCCCACCGACCGAGTAGTCCCCACCTCCGCCCTGGTACGCGCCCGGGCCGGCATCTTCGGCATCTTCGGCATCAACGGATTTCTGCTCGCGATGTGGGTCGTCCACATTCCGTCCATCGAACACCGTGTGGGAATCAGTCACTCGACGCTCGGCTCACTGCTTCTCCTTCTTGCTGTCGGAGCCATTGCCGGTATGCAATTGAGCGGTCCGCTCGCCGATCGATACGGCAGCAGGCGCATGGTCATCCTGGCGGGTAGCGGACTGGCATTCGCCACTCTCGGCCCGGGATTTGCCACGAACACCTGGCAACTGGGCGCCGCACTTGTTGTATTCGGCTTCGCGAACGGCGCGTTGGACGTGTCGATGAACTCGCAGGCTGTCGAGGCCGAACAGTTGTACCGGCGCCCGATCATGGCGGCCTTTCACGGCATGTTCTCGGTCGGCGGCGTATTAGGGTCCGTCATCGGATTCGGCACTCTCGCACTGGATCTTCCGCCGTACGTCACGCTCAGCATCGCGTCGGCAATCGGCTTGCTCGCGGTCTGGTTGTGCTCGCGACCCCTGCTCCCTCACGTCGACGTGCATGCCGAAACCGCGTCGACTACCGGAAAGACACACGGCAGATTCTCGGCTCGCGTACTTGCCCTCGGAACCCTCGCCTTTGTTCTGATGCTCGCCGAGGGAGTGGCAAACGACTGGAGTGCGCTGCAGGTCAAGGAAGATCTGGGTGTCTCGAATGCCGTTGCTGCACTGTCGTTCGGTGCATTCTCGGCCATGATGACCGTCGGCCGGTTCACCGCGGATCGGATCAGCGCGGCGGTCGGCCCGGTGGCCGTGGTTCGCTACGGCGCGTTGCTGTCGTCCGTCGGCATGCTGACCGTCGTGGTATCCGGTTGGCTACCGCTGACATTGCTCGGCTGGGCACTGTTCGGCGCAGGCCTGTCTGGATGCATTCCGCAGATCTTCACCACCGCCGGAAATCTCGGCTCGGGTTCGGCTGGTACCAACATGTCTCGCGTCGTCGGCATGGGATACATCGGATTCCTCGCCGGTCCGGCGACCATCGGGTGGGTCACCACGCTTGTGCCTCTCACCACAGCAATGTTGATCCCGTTTGCATGCGTCCTGGTCGCAGCGGGTTGTGCGGGTGTCGTTCGGCGCGATTCTCCGACCGCCTACAGACCTCACAGCTGATCCTCACGATCGGCACAGACTCACCAGGGATGCTGGTACTCGTGACCGTCTCGACCTCCACCCAGCACCCCACTCCCTCCACAACCACTCGCTTCCTCGTCCTTGCTGCGATCGCCGTCGTCGCGCTGGGCGCCTTGTATATTTTGCGACCCACCTCGCCTGGCGTGAACGTCCCGGAACAGGTGCGCGCACTTGCCGAGTGGACGGTAGGCCGATTCGACGTCACCGCTGTACTCGCAGCCACTACCGCTCTGGCCGTCGTCTCGATGGTCCGCGGACTGCCGTACGGCATCGGCGCGATCCTGCTCCTCGGAATGGGCGCTAATCTCACCAACGCGGCATTCGGTTCCTGGCTCCCCGATGTGCCCCAGGACCTGTTGCCCAGCGGTCACGTGGCAGCGGCGACCGCGCTGTACTGCTCGGCCATCTTGATCTCCGCCCCGCAGTGGCGGCCGGTGGTCGCCGGTCTCGGATTCGTCGGAGTTGCTGCGATCGGTGCCAGCGCACTAGCCGCCGAGCTGAGCGGCCTTTTCGGAGTGATAGCCGGCGTTCTGATCGCTCTGGTATGGGCCTGTGCCGCAGCCATTTTGATGGCACGATCGCCCATCGCCGCGAAACGTGAAGAGCTACGCCCGGATACGGCAGCCATCGCGTTCTCCAGGCACCGGAGCATCCGACTTTAGTCCTAAATCTTTGGTATCCAGAGATTTTCGCCGATAGCTCTCCCGCGACGGCGGGGCATGACGTATGTTCTGAAATGTCCGAATCAAGTAGTTCCACAGCGAAGGAGTCTTTACCGTGAGCCTCGAAGATCTGAACCCGCTCGAACTGATCCAGAAGTTGATCGAACTACTTTCCGGCTTCTCGTCCGACCCCGAAACCCCCGAGGTCCCGTAAAACGTCGCCAGAGGCGCCTGTTCCGAGTTTCGTCTCGGACCAGGCGCCTTTGTCGTTTCAGCACACGCCGTTGCAGCACAAGAAGTCACTGCAGCGTGAGAACACGAAAAAGGCGTCCACTCGCGGTTGCGAGTGGACGCCCCTTCCGAGTTCCAGCGCTACAGCGCCTTGAGTTCTTCGGTAACCTCGGAGACCGACTTCTTGGCGTCACCGAAGAGCATCGAGGTGCCCTCGGCGAAGAAGAGCGGGTTCTCGATACCGGCGAAACCGGAGTTCATCGAACGCTTGAGCACGATGACGGACTTCGACTGGTCCACGTTGAGGATCGGCATTCCGTGAATCGGTGAGCTCGGATCGTTGCGCGCCGCCGGGTTGGTGACGTCGTTCGCGCCGATCACCAAGGTGACATCGGTTCGAGAGAACTCGTCGTTGATGTCGTCCATTTCCTTCATCGCGTCGTACGAGACATCCGCTTCTGCGAGAAGAACGTTCATGTGACCGGGCATACGACCGGCGACCGGGTGGATGGCGTACTTGACCTCGACGCCCTTCGACTCGAGCAACTTCGCCATGTCCTTGACGGCGTGCTGAGCCTGCGCGACCGCAAGTCCGTATCCCGGTACGACGATGACCTGGTTGGCGTAGGCCATCTGGATAGCCGCGTCGGCGGCCGAGGTCGCCTTTGCCGTGCGCACGACACCGTCGGAGGATGCAGCTTCGCCGCCGCCACCACCGAAGCCGCCGGCGACGATGGCCGGGATAGACCGGTTCATGGCCTTGGCCATGAGGTTGGTCAAGATGGTGCCCGAAGCACCCACGATCATGCCGGCGACGATCATCGCCTGGTTGTTGAGCGCCAAACCTGCAGCAGCAGCTGACAAACCGGTCAGAGCGTTGAGCAGCGAGATGACGACGGGCATATCCGCGCCGCCGATGGGCAGCACGACCATCAGTCCGAGGATGCCCGAAAGCACGAGGACGCCGACGATCCACAGTGAGCTGGTCGGGCCTTCCGGCGAGATCGCCTTGATGCCGATGATCACCGAGAACGCGACTGCGGCAATGAGCAGCAGCGCATTGAGCGGCTGCTGGAGCTTACCGATTCCGATCGGACGACCAGGCAGAGTTTCCTGCAGCTTCAGGAACGCGATCACGCTGCCCCAGAAGGAAATCGATCCGATCACGGCAGCAAAGAGCGAAGCGATGACGATGTGCACCGTCGGCGACTCGCCGTGCTGGAATGCGGTGAATCCGTCCGAGTCCAGGAATTCCGCGTACGCGATCAACGCGACGGTGCCACCACCCACGCCGTTGAAGAGCGCGACCAACTGCGGCATGGCCGTCATCTTGGTGCGGAGCGCCGGCGGGACACCGAGCACGACACCGATGACCAGGCCGGCAGCGATGAGGATCCAGTTACCCATTTCCGCATCACGAATGGAGATCAGCGTTGCAACGACGGCGATGAGCATGCCGACCGCGGCGATCTGGTTGCCACGGACTGCTGTCTTCGGGCCGGTAAGACCCATGAGGCCGTAGATGAACATCGAGAACGCGACAATGTAGAGCGCATTGACCAGGTATTCCATTACTGGTCACCATCCTTCGACACAGACTTGGCGGCCGGCTTGGCCTTGAACATCGCCAACATGCGGTCCGTGACCACAAACCCACCGACAACGTTCACGGTTCCGAAGACGAGCGCGACGAACAAGATGATCTGCAACCCGATCGACGGATCGTGCACCTTGCCCAGGACGACCAACGCACCCAGGACGACGATGCCGTGGATGGCGTTCGTGCCTGACATCAACGGGGTGTGCAGGGTGTTCGGAACTTTGGAGATCACAGCGAAACCGACGAACCCGGACAACACCAGGATCGCGATGTTCGCCAGAAGTGATGTGTACATCAGGCGCCCTTCTCTTCACGGGTGACGCACGCACCGGCCAGAACCTCGTCGGAGAAATCAGGCGCCAATGCACCTTCCACCAACATCAGTTCGATCAGCGCGGAAATGTTCTTCGAGTACAACTCGGACGCATGCTCAGGCATCGACGCCGGCAAATTCAGCGGAGAGCAAATGGTCACGCCGTGCTTGACGACGGTTTGACCCGGCTCGGTCAGCTCGCAGTTACCACCGGTTTCACCCGCGAGGTCGACCACGACACTGCCCGGCTTCATGCCTTCGACCGCGGCGGCGGTGACCAGGCGCGGCGCGGGACGACCCGGAACCAGAGCCGTGGTGATCACGACGTCGAAGCCCTTGATCGCATCCTCGAGTGCCTGCTGCTGCTTCGCGCGCTCCTCGTCGGTCAGCTCGCGGGCGTATCCACCCTCGCCCGCCGCGTCGATTCCGAGGTCGAGCCACTGTGCACCCACCGAGCGCACCTGGTCTGCGACCTCAGGGCGCACGTCGTACCCGGTAGCGCGGCCACCGAGACGCTTGGCTGTCGCCAGCGCCTGCAGACCTGCAACACCCACCCCGAGCACCAGAACCGTCGCAGGCTTCACCGTGCCTGCAGCGGTGGTGAGCATCGGGAAGAACCGCGTGGACTCCGATGCCGCCAACAGAACAGCCTTGTATCCGGACACGTTCGCCTGCGAGGACAACGCGTCCATCACCTGTGCACGGGAGATACGGGGAATCGCCTCCACGGCATATCCCTCGATGCCGGCGGCCTTCAACTCTGCAATGCGATTGTCTGCGTTACGCGGGTTCAAGAAACCGATGAGCTTCGCGCCGGTGCTGATGCGGGCGATTTCCTCTGTCGACGGAGGCGCTACCTTGACCACCACGTCAGCAGTCCACGGATCGCCGATCTTCGCGCCCGCAGCGGTGTACAGCTCGTCGGGAATCAACGCCCCCAGACCGGCCCCGGACTCGACGACAACGTCGACACCCTTGCCGATCAAAGCGGACACAATTTTCGGCACCAACGCGACCCGACGCTCACCGTCACTCGATTCTCGAGGGACGCCGACCGACGGACGCACTTGTGCGCTCTTCGATGTTTCCATTTTCCATTACCTTCTGCGGTTGGTGGTTCGCCTGCTGCGACGAGCGGCAACCAGCATGTGATGAGCGGAAGATGACCCGCTTTTGGGTGAATGGTGACTGATAGTAACCAGAGTTACCGCGGCGTAGGGAAACCGACGACGCACTTTCTCCATCTGAATCGAGTCCGAACAGTATGTTTGGACTTACTTGGAGAAGCCTACTGTGAGGCCGATCACACTCGAATGGCGGGCTATTCCACTATTTGAAACGTCCGAAAGACGTAAAGGCATCAAAATGACGCGCCGAATCATCAGGGTCGAGCGAGTTTACGAACCTACTTCCGAATGTAACGCCGTCCGACTCCTCGTCGACCGACTCTGGCCACGCGGCGTCAAGCGCGAAAACCTGCAGTACGCATCGCGCCGGCATCGGATGCTCGACCCGTTGTTCTACTGACAGCAAGCAAGGACCTGCCATACAGCCACGCGCAGGTCCTTGCCGACTATCTCGCAGAATTACTCTGATGTCCTAGCATTTCCTCTGAAGGTCAATTGCTCACATATTGAGACCGCAACTTGTGCTTCACGAGTTTTCCTGTGGCGGTCCTAGGCAATTCGTCGGCAAAGTCGATGCTTCGCGGAGCTTTGAAATGTGCAACCTGGCTGCGGACATATTCCAGCAATTCCTCGGCGACATGAGCACTCGGCTCGATCCCGTCCGCTAGTTGGACAACCGCCTTGACCTGCTCGCCCATTTCCTCGTCGGGAACACCGATGACCGCCACGTCGAACACCTTCGGATGCAAGGTAAGAATGTTCTCGGACTCCTGCGGATAGATATTGACGCCACCAGAGATAATAGTGAATGCCGCGCGGTCGGTCAGATAAAGAAAGCGCTCCGAATCGATATAGCCGATATCACCACTCGTCGTCCACGTCGGATGATCCGGATGCTGCGCGGCGGCCGTTTTCTCGGGATCGTTGTGGTAGCGGAACGGCAGAGTCTCCCGTTCCCAGAACACGGTACCGATCTCGCCGACCGGAAGATCGCGCCCGTCGTCGGCACAGATGTGCACGATCCCCATCACACCGTCACGACCGACGGAACCCGGATGAGACAAAGCCTGCTCGCTGTTGATGAAAGTGGCGCCCGAGCCCTCGGTCGAGGCGTAGTACTCGTGGATCACCGGACCCCACCAGTCGATCATCGCCGTCTTCACTTCGGGCGGGCAGGGAGCGGCCGCGTGAATGGCGACTTTCACCGTCGAGACGTCGTAACGATCGCGGGTCTCCTTCGGCAGTTTCAACATTCGAACGAACATCGTCGGTACCCACTGACTGTGCGTCACAGCGTATTTACCGATCAACTCCAGCGCGGTCTCGGCTTCGAATGCATCCATCAAGATCACGGTTCCGCCGACCGAATTGATCACGCCGCAAAAGCGCAGGGGCGCCGCGTGATAGACCGGAGCCGGGCACAAATAGACTGTGTCGGAATCGAATCCGTACATCGGCGCGAACACCGCGGTGTACGGATCCATGGTGGTGTCCACCTCACCCTCCGGAAGATCTCCCTTGATTCCCTTGGGTCTGCCGGTGGTTCCGGACGAGTACAGCATGTCAGCCCCGCGTGGCTGCGAGTCGAGTGGATCGGCGGACTGAGCATCGACCGCATCCTCGTAGTCGTCGAAACCCTCGAGAGCGCCGCCGTACACCAGCCGATGGCGAACACGTGGAATCAGCTTCTCGTCCAACGGAACTGCTGCCGACGCCTGCCCCGACGCCACCAGAATTGTCGCCTCGCAGTCGTCGACGATGTAGGCGGCCTCCGCAGCCGTGAGATGCCAGTTCACCGCAGTGATGTAGAGACCGGATCTCAACGCTGCCCAGTACACCTCGAACGCGCGGAGATCGTTGTTCGAGATGAGAGCGACGTGGTCTCCAGGCTTGGCACCGACACTTCGGAAGTATCGCGCCAACTGCGTCGACCGTTCGTCGAGTTCCCGATAGGTGATGGACTCACCCGTCGCGGGGCGAATGACGGCGGGCTTGTCCGGCGTGGACTGGACGAAATTTCCTGGAAACACGAAGACTCCTCTGTCGGTGACGACAACGCCGCGTGAGCCTGCTTCGGCGTCGACAATCCTGGTCTACCACAGGAACTCTGCTTCCCTCGGAGGTTTGGCGACACCGACTCGAGGCCTGGGAATGACCGCTCACTTATCCGGCGCGACATACAGTGAGGAGAACCGAACCGTCCGAAACAGGAGATGTCCGCATGAGTGGTTGGCCCCAGGACGCAGTAGTCGACGCGTTGACCGAGGAATGGCGAGTCATCGACGCGCTGCTTGCCGAACTCGACGGTGACCAGTGGTTGGCACCGTCGAACCTTCCGGGGTGGACGGTTCACGACATCGTGTCGCATCTGATCGGTACGGAATCGCTGCTCTCCGGTATCGAACCACCGTCGATCGACCTCGACGTCCACGCATTGCCCCACGTCCGCAACGAGATTGCGGCGTTCAACGAGCGCTGGGTCGAAGGCCTGAGGCGGACACCGCACGCGGACCTGTTGGCGCACTACCGCGATATCACCGCCAGCCGAACCGAGGCACTTCGCTCGATGACGGGCGCCGACTGGGACGCCGAGACACAGACACCGGTCGGTCTTGCGCCTTATGGCCGGTTCATGCGTATTCGGACCTTCGACTGTTGGATGCACGAACTCGACATCAGAGATGCTGTCGGCATCCCGGGCGAGGAAGGCGGATTGCGCGCGGAGACTGCCTTCGGCGAAATCACCAGCGCGCTCGGTTTCGTCGTCGGAAAACGAGGAAAGGCGCCCGAGGGAGCACGGATCACTTTCGAACTCGAAGGGCCACTTGCCCGTTCACTTCACGTCTCGGTTGATGCGCGTGCAACGCTCGTCCCGGAGCTGGACGGGCCGGCGACCACGACAATCTCGATGAGCTCACCACTCTTCACCCGAATTGCCGGTGGACGCGTCCACGCGTCCGATCACCGAACCGACATCTCGCTTCGCGGTGACACCACGGTGGGCACACGCGTCGTCGACAATCTGGCGTTCACGATTTGAGGGTTGGGTGGATAGGGCACAAAGGTTTCGAAGGTCGCGAAGGTACTGAGAAGTGAAACTGTTTCTCTCGTCCTACCGATTCGGCGACCACCGCGGGGCCTTTGTCGATCTTGTAGGCCGCGGCGCTCGCATCGCAGTGATCGCTGCGGCTGCCGATTCGTGGCCGCTCAATGCCCGCAGTTCGGCAGTAACAAGCGAATTGACCCCACTACGGGCAGCGGGTTTCACGGCAGAGGAAGTGGACGTCCGCGACTTCGCGGGTGCACCGGAAGCACTCGAAGCCCGGCTTCGCGAATTCGACTGCCTGTGGGTCCGCGGCGGAAATACGTTCGTTCTGCGTGCACAGTTAGCCCGAAGCGGCGCAGATCGGGTCATCGAGATGTTGGTTCGTTCAGGCGTCGTGGCCTATGCGGGATACAGCGCGGGAGCGTGCGTGGCGACTCCGACTCTGATCGGGCTCGACGCGTCGGACGACCCCGCTGAAGTCATGCCCACATGCGGTATCGACCCAATCTGGTCCGGGCTCGCGCTGGTCGACTTCGCGATAGTGCCGCACGGCGGCGATTCGCTACTCGAAGATCCACAGGTGACCGCGCGGACGGTTGCGGCGCTGACCACTGCGGGCGCGCAATTCACCGTGCTTACCGATCAAGAGGCGATAGTCGTCGAACGCTGATCGTGACGCAGACTGAGCAGTCCACTTCGGCCGGACTGGATCAGCCGTGCTCTGCCACTGCGGTTCCGGCTGCCGGCGACTGACGCTCGAGCCTCGTCCACGCAATCTCCCAGCGCTTGACCGAGACCTCGTCGGCGTCCTCGAGAAGGGCGTCGAGGAGCAGGCGTGGGTTTTCGCGCCATGCCAGCTCAGCGGCATGGACCTCCGCAGCCGAGAACAACCCGGACGCCTCGAGGTCGCGAATCCACTCGCAGATCTCGCCCCGGTGGATCCGTGCGATGGTCTCGTATCCCAGACCTTCGTCAAGGAAGTCGTACGAAAAAATTGCGGCAAAGTAACTGTTCGACTCACGCTGCCCGAAAATCATGTGCGTTCCTTCCTCGAAGTTGTCCGACGAAGACTCGAAATCGAACCGTTGCGAAGCCGCGCCAAAGTTTTTTTGGCGAAGTTGTAACGCTTCTTCTATCCCCGACGATTCAAACGCTAACCCCCCAAGCGGGTCTTTGGGATCACGTCCGAGAAACGATCTGATGACCAAGGCAATACCCCTGGGGTTTCCGGGCGCTCGCACCCTACGCCGGCACGCAATCAGCGCCCCGCTGACCTGCAATTTGCCCGTTTCAGGCCCTCCACTTAATCCATCCGAACAGATGACAAAAAACTTTGTGATGAGTCCCACATATTGGGATGTTTACGATCGCGATGCATATGTATCACCCATTGTGGGCACAAAAGTACGGGCAAATCGGCACGTACAGACCAGTTTTCTTCGTTACGCGCAGCGACGAAGGTCCCTTGAACGGTCGTCCAGTTGTAGTTGCTCTAAGTAACGGAACTCACGGCGGCAACCGATATTGCGGACGGCCTGCCAGGTAGCGTGACTCCACAGAACGCAGACGCGGCCCGCCGCAGCCGGCCGCCCTTTCGAAACGGAGCCCGAAGATGACCGAGACAGTGGCGCACAATCCCGCGGAAACGCGCTTCGAGATCCGCGTCGACGGCGAACTCGCCGGTTTTGCCGAGTACTCGGACCATTCCGGCGTCCGTGATTTCCACCACACGGTGACCTATCCGCAGTTTCGTGGGCGCGGGCTTGCAGCCATCGTGGTGCGTGAAGCGCTCGATCAGACCCGGAACGAGGGATTGAAGATCCTTCCGACGTGCTCGTACGTCGAGAAGTTTGTTGCCGAGAACCCCGTTTACCAGGCATAACCGAACGAGGACGCTCCGCGAAAAATCACTCGCGGACCTGCAGACCCCGCTGCTAGCGTCGATGGTGCCGTCGTCGAAATCCCAGGCGGCACCGTCTCGGGGAAGGAAAGAACGTGGTCGCCTCAGCAAATCGGCGTCCACCTGCGTCCACGGACGTAGCTACCCCCAGCTATCTCCCTCTCGTCCTGGTCAATCTCGCGACGCTGTTCTCGGCGATCGGCAACGGTATCGCCATCGTCGTGCTCCCCTGGCTTGTTCTCGAACGAACCGGCAGGGCAACCGACGCGGCAATAGTTGCCGGCGCAGCAGCCGTTCCACTACTCGTGTCGAGCCTGTTCTCAGGGACCTTCGTCGACAAATTCGGACGTCGTCGAACGTCGATGATTTCCGACGCTCTCTCTGCGATGTCCGTTGCAGCGATTCCGCTCATCGCGGCCACCGCGGGCTTGACGATCCCGGTGATCGCGGCGTTGGCCGCACTCGGCGCCGTGTTCGACCCCGCCGGAATGGCGGCGAGGGAGTCGATGCTGCCCGCAGCAACGCGGACCGCCAAGTGGAAGCTCGATCGAACCAACAGCGTGTACGAGGCCAATTTCAACGTCGCATATCTGATCGGCCCTGGCATCGGCGGTGTCCTGATCGCAACGATCGGAGCGGTGAACACGCTCTGGGTGACTGCGGCAGGTTTTGTGTTCTCGATCGTCGTGGTCGCCTTCATCCGGCTTCCCGGCGCCGGAGTGCCCGAACACGAGCATCGGCCGAAATCGATCTGGCACGGCACACTCGACGGTCTTCGGTTCGTCTGGAACAACAAACTGCTGCGCACTCTGGCGCTGATCGACATGGCCGTCGTCGCGCTCTACATGCCGGTGGAGAGCGTCGTGTTCCCGGTGTACTTCACGGAGTTGGACCAACCGGCCCAACTCGGATCGGTGTTGATGGCATTGGCGATCGGCGGCATCATCGGCTCTCTCGCCTATGCCCCGCTGGCACCGATCATGTCCCGGCGCCTGATCATGATTTTTGCTGTCGCCGTCCTCGGCATAGCGATGCTGGCCATGGCGCTTCTACCGCCGCTGTGGGTGATCCTCGTACTCGCCGGACTACAGGGTCTCGTCTACGGACCAGTCGGCCCGATCGCCAACTACGCCATGCAGACGCACAGCCCGGAGCACATGCGCGGACGCGTCGTCGGTGTCATGACGTCGACGGCCTACGCCGCCGGTCCGCTCGGCTACCTCGCGGTCGGCCCTCTGCTCGATCAACTCGGAATCGCGTCGACCTTTGTGGCACTGTCGATTCCGATCATCCTGATCGCCGCGGTCTGTGCCTCCCTGCCGGTGCTTCGCGAACTGGATCGTCCGCGGCACTCGACCGACGTCAGTTGAACCCCATCACGTCGTTGCCCCAGGCGACGCGCAGTCCGTGATCAGGGTCGCTGACGAGGGTGTCGGCCGAGTCGATCAACAGCGTCGACCGCTTCTCCTCCTCGTACGGCGCCCAATGTTTCGAGCCGTCGAGAGCTGCCGGCACGGCATGCCTGGCGAAGGCCAGCCATCGCCGTTGGATACGGCCGGCCACCTCCATCGCAGCCTTCCGCCCACCCAGCCAGAAGGTGGGGTCGACGTTCAGGGTCCCGAAATTGCCGAAAACATAAGGTAATTCCGTCGCGTGACCCGCGCCGATCCGTGCGGCTTTGAGCATCGGCGTCGCGTGATCGAAGCGGTACACCCACGTGGGGGAATGCCTGCAGTGAGCGTCGGCGATCCACAGAGTCGGCATGCGAAACGCCGCGTCCCGTGAGAGCGCCAGCGCGCCACTCGGTTTCGCGTGATCTGGGTAGGCCGACATGATCTCGGCAAGTTTGGTCGCGGAGATGTCGGGGTGATCGTCCGCCAGTAATTGGAGCATTGCCTCGACGGACTGCGCGCTCACCGGCATCAGTGGCGACTTCATGAACTTGAAGATCGACGCCTCGTCCTTGTTGGAACCGATGATCAGTGGGATTCGGTGCGCGTAACCCTTCTGGAAAGCCGCAACCGGGTAGTGCGGCACCAGATCGCGATCGACTACGGGTGCCATTGCCAAAGTTCCCGGAATCCGTGTCGGAATCTCGTTGACCAGGTCATCGCTTGCCTTCACGAGAAGTTCGAGATCCGTGGTCAGCAGATCGCCTGCGTCTTCAGGGTCGATCGAGAGCAGTTCGAGAAACCGCTCTGCCACGGTCTTGGCGCGCTCGGCCCCGTAGACGGAGGTCGCGGGAGGACTCTGGGCAATCGCACGATGGAACAGACCTTCGGCGCTCGGACAGGTCATGAGCGTCGTGATGGATCCTGCGCCGGAAGACTCACCGAACACGGTCACCGCACTCGGGTCACCACCGAAGGCGTCGATGTTGTCTCGAACCCATTCGAGCGCCGCAATCTGGTCTCGCAGACCACAGTTCGATTCGAAAACGGTATCCCCGGTGGAAAACGCGGACAGGTCCAAGAATCCCAGTGCGCCGACGCGATAGTTGAAGGAGACGAGAACGACGTCACCGGTTTCAGCCAGATGACGGCCGTCGTAGATCGTTTGGGCGGCAGACCCGAGGCAGTAGGCGCCGCCGTGAATCCACACCATCACCGGTCGAGGCGTGCCGTCGGGTCGCGGGGCCCAGACGTTGATCGACAAGCAGTCCTCGTCGATCTTGAAAGCCCGATCGATCGGAACCGCCGGACTCTGGCCTTGCGGCGCGATCGGCCCGAATTCACGACAGTCGCGCACCCCGTCCCACGGCTCTGCGGGTTGCGGCGCGCGGAACCTCCGTGCACCTACCGGCGCTGCTGCGTAGGGCATGCCCTTCCACGCGAACACACCGCCATCCGGATACCCGCGGGCTTCTCCGCCTCTGGCACGGATCACCAGTGTTCGGTCCTCGCCGAGATTTGGTCGAACGTCGGTCTCCATGTCTGAATCCCCTCCCGACCCGCGCGTGTGGCAATCAAGACCAAACCTACCAATCTCGGACGGGTGTGCGCCGAGTACACAATCCCTCGGTGTTAAGGTCGCCTAGTTCTGACACGGGGTGCTCCGCATGGGCGGGGCTGAGAACACACCCGGGAACCTGATCAGGTAATGCTGACGAAGGGATGTCATGGCTACTACGCAGCCTGCATATAATTCTGCCGAAAACTCGGTGGCCACAGCGCCGTCGACGGATCGGTTCACCGATCGACTCTGGGCCGAGACGAAGGTCCTCCGCGAGTCGATCGACTCGCTCGAGTTCCTCCGCCGCCTCGGCGACGGAACGTTGCCTCTCGACGCGTTCCGCACGTACATCGAGCAGGACAAGCTCTATCTCGAGGGATATTCGAAAGCGTTGTCCCTGGTCGCGGCCCACGCCCCGGATCCGCAGGCCGCGGGCTTCTGGTCGAATTCCGCGTCCACGGCAGCGACGGTGGAATCTGCGCTTCACGACGGATTGCTGACCGGTGGAATTCTTCCACCCGGTTCGCAGCGGCTGGAGCATTCGCAGGCCTGCCTGGGATACGTCTCGTATCTGACGGCGACTGCGGCAACGGCGCCTTACCCGGTCTCCGCAGCGGCAGTACTCCCCTGCTTCTGGATCTACGCCGAGGTCGGCCGCGATCTTGCCGCTTCAGCGCGCGAGGTACTCGACGCCGATCCGTCGCATCCGTACGCACAGTGGGTCACGACCTACGACGCACCCGAATTCCACGAGTCGGTGGCGCAGGCTCGCGTACTGGTCGATGTTGCGGCTGAAGCTGCCACCGAGACAGAGCGAGAGGCGATGAGTGAAGCGTTCCGCATGGCCAGTCGCTACGAGCTGATGTTCTGGGATTCCGCACTCCACCAGCAGCCTTGGCCGGCGTCGTGATGTCGTTTGCGGCGCTACGCCGCACGCTTGCCACCTCTGCCGCGATCGCAGCCGCATTCACGGTTCTGACCGGATGCGCCTCTGACACCGGCTCTTCCGACGGGACCATTCGGTTCGCACTCGACTGGACACCGAACACGAACCACACCGGTTTGTACGTTGCCCTCCAAGAGGGCTACTTCGAGGACGCCGGTCTGGACGTCTCGATCCTGCCGTACAACAACACCTCGCCCGACACCCTCGTCGACGCCGGTAACGCGGAGTTCGGCATCAGCACACAGAGTCAGGCCACGTTCGCCCGTGCGGCCGGCGCCGCCACGACGTCCGTCATCGCGCCACTTCAGCACCGCGCCACCGGCATCGGCGTGAAGGCGGATCGTGCGGACATCACGCGTCCGCGTGATCTCGACGGAAAGACGTACGCCGGGTTCGGCGATCCGGGTGAAGTCGAGACGCTGCAGCAGATCATCCGCAACGACGGCGGAACCGGGAACTTCACGACGGTCACGCTCGGAACGTCCGCGTACGAAGCCGTGTACTCGGGCCAGGCAGACTTCACCGTCTCCTACTTTGCTTGGGAAGGCCTCGAAGCGGAGCGAAACGGAACTCCGATGCGGTACTTCCAGTACACCGATTACGGCTTCCCCGATGCGTATTCGATCGTGATCAACGGCAACCAGCAGTGGTTGAAGGACCATCCCGACGAGGCACGCAAGTTCGTCAAGGCCGTTCAACGCGGTTATCAGACTGCTGCCGACAACCCGGACCAGGCCGCCCAGGACCTCATCGACGCGAATCCCGGAGCATTCACCGACGAAGACCTCGTCCGTGAGAGCCAGCGGATGCTCGCCGCCGACTACATGAAAGACGCCAACGGCGTCGTGGGCGCCCAGAATCTCGAAACCTGGTCGGGCTACTCGGGATTCCTCTTCGACAACGGGTTGCTCGCCGGACCGGATGGGAAGCCGTTGACCCAGAAGCCGGACTGGTCGGAGTACTTCACCAATGAGTATCTCGACGCGTCCTGACGTGAGCGGGCGATTGGTCTCGACCACGCGGCGGGCGCTTCCCGCGCTCGCCGTGGTGGTGCTCCTCGTGGCGGCGTGGCAGATCTACGTCGAGATCAGTGGGATTCGGCCGCAAGTACTCCCGTCTCCGGGTCGCGTTGTTTCCCAGGGTTGGGACAACCGCGAGATCATCGCCGACCACGCCTGGTCGACATTGCAGGTCACGTTGGTCGGCTTCACCGTTTCATTGGTGTTGGCCTGGATTCTTGCTGTGGTCGTGGACTTTTCGCCGTGGTTGTCACGCGCGCTGGTACCACTTTTCGTCGTCTCGCAGACGCTGCCGATCATCGCCATCGCGCCACTGATGATCATCTGGTTCGGCTTCGGGTTGCTGCCGAAGGTGTTGGTGATCGCACTTGCGACGTTCTTCCCCATGACCATCGGACTCATCGAGGGATTTGCCGCGGCCGACCGGGAAGCGGGCGCTCTCCTGCGCAGTATGGGTAGCACTCGCTGGCAGGAGTTCCGCTACGTCCGCCTTCCTTCGGCGATTCCGCGATTCTTCACCGCCCTGCGCATCGGCATCACTTATGCGGTCGTGGGTGCGGTGTTCTCCGAATACGTCGGCGCAACTTCCGGTTTGGGCATTTACATGAGCACCCAGAAGAACTCCTTCCGCACCGATCTGGTGTTGGCGGCCGTACTGGTGACCGCGTTGATCAGCGTCACGCTGTACTTGCTGACGTTCGCCATCGAGCGCATCGTTGCACCATGGGCGATGAACGAAAGGTCGCGGACATGACTGACCCGATGGTCGAGGATGCAATGGTCGAAATCCAGGACCTGACCAAGAGGTTCGACACGGCCGGAGAATCACGTCTCGTACTCGATTCGGTGTCCTTCCGCGCCGACGCGGGCGAGTTCGTGTCGGTGATCGGGCCGAGCGGCTGCGGCAAGAGCACGATCTTCAACGTCCTGGCCGGGCTCGAATCCCCGACCTCGGGTTCGGTCCGTGTCGGCACGCGCGCAACGGAATCCGAAGCAGCCACCGAGGTGCACACCGCGTACATGCCGCAGAAGGACCTTCTGTTTCCTTGGCGCTCGGTATTGGACAACACGGCCCTCGGTTTGGAAGTCCAGGGAGTCTCAAAGAAGGACGCACGCGAGCGCGCTCGGGAGTTGTTCCCCGCGTTCGGGCTGACCGGATTCGAGGACGCCCGCCCGTCACAGCTGTCTGGCGGCATGCGCCAGCGAGCGGCAATGCTCCGCACCGTTGTTCAGGGCAAGCCGGTCCTGTTGCTCGACGAGCCGTTCGGCGCGCTGGACTCGTTGACCCGCACCGAGATGCAGGCTTGGTTACAAGACGTGTGGCAGCAGTACCGGTGGACCGTTCTGATGATCACCCACGATATTCGTGAAGCGATCTATCTGTCCGACCGCGTGGTTGTTCTGTCTGCGCGTCCGGCAACGGTCAGATGCGTCGTCGACGTTCCCTTGCCGAGGCCACGAGAACTGGGCATGATCACCACGCCCGAGTTCGCCGAGGTCGAGCGTGAGCTGCTCGCCGTGCTCCACGACGAGACTCGCAAATCGATGCGGCCGTAACGGTTACTGACAATGCGCTGAGAACGCGCCGATTTCACCTGCCGTTCAAGAGAAAGTGCATCGCAACGGTGCAACTTCACGTAGGATGTCGCGGCGATTTCGCTCAAAACTCCTTAATATCAGCAAGATCCGAACGCTCGACACGCAGTCCGTGAACGCTGCACAATTCTCCGTACTCTTCGGTAACGTACACTCGGTCGCCTACGGGACCAACGGCCAGAAGGTAACTGGACGGTAAAGCGGGATCGTGGAGGCACAGTCATCGCAACAGATTTGGAAAGGGACAGCGTGAGCACACTGCAGTCAGGTCAGAGCCTCGGAGTCGGCCAGGAACTCAAGTCCGACAACGGCGCGTACACCCTCACCTTGCAGGACGACGGCAACCTGGTTCTGTCCGAGGGCGGACAGGCTGTTTGGGCCGCAGGCACCAACGGATCCGGCGCCAACCGCGCCGAGGTGCAGGCTGACGGAAACTTCGTCATCTACAAGGACTCCGACGCCGTGTGGGCATCGCAGACCGCAGGCAACGACGGTGCCTCCCTCTCGGTTCAGGACGATCGCAACGTCGTTCTGTCCGCCGGTGGAAATGCTCTGTGGTCTTCGGACACCGCAATCGAGGCCCCGGCCGCCGAGGCTGCTCCGGTGCCGGCTCCGGCACCCGAGCCCGAGGCTGCACCCGCAGCTCCGGCAGCGCAGAGCTACACCGTCGAAAGCGGCGACACCCTGTGGGCGATCGCAGAGCGTTTCTACGGTGACGGCAACCAGTACCAGCGCATCGCGGATGCAAACGGCATCCCGAACCCGGATCTCATCAACGCCGGTCAGGTGCTGACGATCCCCGCCTGATTCACTGCTTGACCTGGCCCTGGGTGCCGACGTCCGCGTCGGCACCCAGGGCCTTTTGTGTTCTACGCCACACAGATTCGCGTCCCGCCCAGCAGGCCCTGATACTCCATTGCGGCATCTTTTCGCCTACAGTACTTCCGTACTGCTCCCGAAGGACAGGTGTGCATGAAAGACAGAACAGTCATGATCGGCGCTGTCGCAGTGGCCGCTCTCTCTCTGACATCAGGCCTCGTGTTCGGTGGAGCAGCCGGCGCATTCGGTGCCGGCGGCCCTGTGGTGACACCTCCCGCTCTGGTCTCGTCGGTTTCCGTCGAGTCCGTCGCCGGGATCGAACCCGCCGCGTTCTACAGCTCGGTTGCAGTCCCCACGGTTGTCATTCCGCCGACGCCTACCTGGCGAGTCGCAGACGAAACGACTGCTCCTCGTAATCAGCCGCTCGTGGTGACCGCGACAAGCTCGAGTTCCGCTACCTCGACTACGACGGCAACGAGCACGACAACACCGGTCTCGTCCACGACCACCGCGTCGGCTACCGCGACGTCGTCACCGACTGCGACAGCCACGACCACCAAGACCAGCACCACCCCCGTTGTCACGACCGGGTCCACGCCTCCTGTCGTCGAGGTCTCGCCCGTTCTCGCCGGATAGTCCTCGGTCTTTCGCCTGCATACCGCCTGGCGTGACGGCGGTTACAGGCACACTTCGGTCGCCACTCTCGAATACCCGATCTACCTGCGGCAACCTTGCGCGTCGTCACGGTTCGTCGCCCTCTGCAATCCGGTCGACCGGAAAAGGACAGCAGCATTGTCGGAGCCTCGCGATACCGTATAGGTCTGAGCTTTTGCGGAAGGAGGTGGCTGATGAGCGCAATGGGCTTCGATCTCGATGTCAGTGTCGACCGTGCGTGGGCAGAATTTCAACGTCGCCTCGGCGATCACATTTCCATCATGGTCGACGGCGACGTGCTTGCCGTGGAATCGTCCACCGGCGACTTCGATCCTGCTGACGGCGCAGCGCCATGCGTTCAGTTCCTCGTGTGGGACGAGAACACAGTCCGCTGCGAGGTTCCTTCCAACGACTTCCTTCATCCGCGCTATCGACTCGAAGATGCCGACGAACAAAAGTTGATCGCACTCGGCTGGAATCCGCCTTCCGAAAATCTCGACGATCCGAACAACTCCCCAGCCTTCTGCGTCGACAAGGCGCAGAACTGGGCCGATCAGCTCGCAGCGATGACTGTCGCGGCATTCCGGGACGTGTTCGGTGTGCAGCACCCGGCTTTCCTCTCCAGCGATCTCACCGGCAACGAGCAGACTCCGGATTTCGATCCGTCGGTTGTCGAGTCGACCGAACTTCCGACACTGGACCCCACTGCGGCCTACATGCCCAACGATGTCGACCACCTCAAGGAGTTGGTCACTCTCGCATTGCTTCCCATGCTCGGCACTCTTCCCGAGCGGGACAGCGACGGCGACATACCCATTCGTGTCGGTTCGACTGTCATGTTCGTCGGTCCCCTGTCCGAGTCCATGGACGTGCAGTTGTTCTCCCCGCTCGTTCAGGACATCAGCAACCGCACTCGTGCAGCCGAGGTGATCGCCGATCTCAACCGCAAGTGGTCACGCATCAAGTTCGTCTTGATCGACGACCGTCTGTCGGTGTTCCTCGAGGTGGCGGGTTCGCCATTCGTTCCCAAGCAACTCACGGATACGTGCGCGGCCCTGACGTCGTTCCTGCGTACCGTGGACGACGAGTTCGCCGCGCGCGTCGGCGGAGACCTCTTCTTCGCGAACAAGAGCGGTGATTCCTCCTCGCTACAGCCCGATCTGACGGCCGAGGACCTGCCTCCCGAACTCGAGACCCTGCTGCACCTCGATCTGGATGTGGCCGAGGATCTCGATGCGGTAGCCGATGTCTGCGGTCGCGATCGCGATCTGATTCTTCAGCTCCTCCACATCAGTAACGAATGGCAGATTCAGCTGCGTAGTCAGGCCGTCGACGCCCACAGTCGCGGAGATGCCGAGGAAGCCGCGGGCTACGAGGATCAGGTCGGTGGGTGGGAACTCATGGTCGACCGTTTGCGTGGGGCTTTGCGACTGGTGGTCCTGCCCAATTCTCGAACCGAGACGCCGTCCAAGCCGCAACCTGAGCAAATGGGCTTGTTTGCCGACCCCTTGCAACAGAGTCTCTTCGACGATCCGTCCTGACACGACAGATCGCCTTTCCCACTATTCGAAGTGGGATTTGAAGATCTGGCCGTGGACGCCCACGGTTCGATCGACTACCTGTGAGACCGTGAAATCCGCTGCGGCAGAAAGATAGGCGTAGGCCGTCGCTCGATCCATTCCGCGATCATGCTCGAGGAAGTCGAGTGCGTTGACCACCGCACGTCGCATGGCTCCGTTGAGGTCACTGTTCTGGCCATCGACCGAACCGTTGGGGTCGGACAAGCCGATCGGAATCCAGGCCTCCTCGGTTTCGGCGAACGGGTATCCGAATGCCACCGATGGGGCGTCGCCGGAATCCCTCTTGCACACACTGAGTCGGAACGTGCCGCGCAGCGAACCTTCCATCGCGGTCAACGCGGCCTCGCCGTCACCCATGGCCATGTGTGGGTCACCGACGTAGAACAGGGCACCTTCGGCAAAGACCGGCAGGTAGAAAGTTGATCCGACACCGAGATGCCTGATGTCGATGTTTCCGCCGCCCAGCGTCGGAGGAATGGAGTTCGACGACGGGGATGTCGGATCGGCATCCGTGGAATAGGCAACTCCCATCATTCCCATGAAGGGCCGCAAGGGAAACCGCACCTTGGACTCGCCGAAGGGCATCACACCCTTGCCGTCTTCGATCGCGGTGAAAGTGGAGACCCCTCCGTACTTCAACGGATCCTTCGTCGCCCGCCCGTCCGTGGCGACCGGCGGCATGACTTCGTCCAGAGTGATTCCCGCGGGAGCGGTTCCGTCTGCCATGACAGCAAGAGCGCCCTTGCCGTGCCTGCTCGACACAACACCGTACGGCACGCGGGGAATCGCTTCGAGTGTCTCGATCTTGAGTACGTCTCCAGGCTGTGCGCCTTCGACGAAGACCGGGCCGGTGACGACATGTGGGCCGTCCTTGTCGAAGTTCCGTTCGGTTCGGTTGTATTCGGCCGCAACGGCAATCGCATCCTCGAGCACGTCTTTCTCGGAAACGCCCTTGCTGCCGAAGTATTCGAGGGGATTGCGCCCTTGATCCTCGAGGATTCCCTCGTGCGAGAGGGCGTCGATGGTGACGGTCTGGCCCGACTTCATCCGCATCACTTCGCGGGCGTGGACGTTGGGCACATAGCCCCACATGACGTCCGACGGATCCGAACTCAGATAGTGGTCGCCGCTGACGTTTCCACTGCCCGGTTGCAGAATCTGCACACCATCGGCGAACGGCAGTGCAGAGGAGGATGATCCAGCTGGCGACGCGTTGGAGTGCGCGCACCCCGAAGCCACACCGGCAACGCCTACTCCCGCACCGAGAGCCGCGACCGCCCTCATGAATCCGCGTCGGCCAAGACCTTTCGTCAGGTCTTCGGCTGCGTTGCGGGCAAGCGTGTTTTCCATCGAGTTTCCTCCGGAGTGCGTGACGATGTGCGACTGCGAAGAAAACTAGACCCGATTTGTTACTCGTTCATTACCATTTCATAGCAAGGAAATGCCGTTGACTGAGAATGAGTTCAACGACGGCGAAGCCGCCAGAGCGACGTCGTTTCGCGAGCCCGGGCAGCGTGAAGCGCATCGGTTCGGTCACTGACCTTTGCGTGCGTCGGTTTGACGTCCATGCGGTCGACAACAGTGAGCCCACCGGCCGCGATCAGATCGTGCAGTTCGGATCGCGTTCGGAGACCGAGGTGTTCGGCAATGTCCGAGAGGATCAGCCACGCTTCTCCCCCGTCGTCCAAATGCGCTGCGACACCAGTCAGGAAGCCCTTCAGCATCGCTCCAGCGGGGTCGTAGACGGCGTATTCGATGGGCGAGGTGGCCTTGGCCGGAATCCAAGGAGGATTGCAGACCACCAACGGAGCGGTGCCTTCGGGAAAGAGGTCTGCTTCCACCACGTTCACCTGATCGCCGTAGCCAAGCCGCGACAGGTTGGTGCGCGCGCATTGCAACGCCCGGGGGTCCTGGTCAGTGGCCATCACTGTCTTGACCCCGCGCCGCGCCAGGACGGCAGCAAGAACGCCGGTACCGGTGCCGATGTCGAAAGCCGATTCCGTCGACGGCAGCGGCGCAGACGCGACAAGGTCGACATACTCGCCGCGGACGGGCGAGAACACACCGAAAGCGGGATGAATTCGTGCGTCGAGCGCCTCGATGAAAACACCTTTGCGATGCCACTCGTGAGCGCCGATTGCGCCGAGGATGTCTCGCAACGAGCGAACCGACGGCTCACCGGTGATCCCGAACGCCTCGGTCAACGCTATTTGCGCGTCCGGGGCACGCCGGAGTGGAATCGACAGATCGGCGTCCAAGGGAATGAGCAGCATGCCGAGAATCTGCGCGCGACGTCCTTGGGTCTGCCGGTGGAGGTGGAAAGCTTTGGCGGGATCGTCGGACGCTCGGCGCGGCTTGCGGTCGATGCGCGATGCAACGGCCTTCGACAGTTGGCGAGCGTTCTGAAAGTCTCCGCGCCACAGCAACGCCGTGCCTTCGCACGCCAGGCGATAGGCGTCGTCGGCCTTCATCGTGTCGTCGGCGACGACGATGCGCTTGGGCGCCGGGGCATTGCTCGTCGAACCCCAACGGGCCGATTGCTCGGCATCGTTCTCGGTCCACACAGCGAATTGTTCAGTCATGTAAGCCCTTCCGGCGTCCGACGCATAGCGGCCGGTCTACCGGCTGATGTGGTCCAGATCTGCAAAATCTGCTTGTCTGGTGTCCACACTAGTCGGGACCGGCCGCGCTACATGACTGCGAGAGGGATGTCAGCCCTTGGCGACGCGAGCTGCCTCGGCGATGCGAGCCTCGGCGACCGCGTCAGCAGCCTCGCCGGCGAGGATTCCGTCCTTCTTGGACTTCGCGAAGATCTCGGTGACCGTGTCGAAGATCTTCTCGACCTTGAGCTTGACCTCTTCGGCCGAGTTGCCCTTCAGCTCGCCGGCAACCTGGATGAGGCCGCCGCCGTTGGCGACGTAGTCGGGGGTCCAGGTGATGCCGCGGTCGCGGAGGATGTTCTCGACCTCGGGCACGGTGAGCTGGTTGTTGGCAGCGCCGCAGACAACCTCAGCCTTGATCGAGCGTGCGGTCGTATCGGTGAGGGTTGCGCCCATCGCGCAGGGTGCGTAGACGTCAAGGTCGGCGTCGATGATGCTGTCGACGATGCTCACCTGCGGGAAGTCCGCCTTGACGCGATCGAGCGCTCCGGCGTTGACGTCGGTCGCGAGAACGGTCGCGCCGTCTGCGAGGAGGAGCTTGATCAGCTCGTAGCCGACCTTGCCTGTGCCCTCGACACCAACGGTCTTGCCGGCGAGAGACGGAGTGCCCCAATGCGACTGTGCCGCTGCGCGCATCGACTGGAATACGCCGAGGGCCGTCATCGGAGCGCTGTCGCCGGAACCGCCGACGGTGGCGTTGCGGCCGACGACGAAGTCGGTGTTACGACCGATGATGTCGAGATCGTTGGAGTTGGTTCCCACGTCACCAGCGGTGATGTAGCGGCCGCCGAGGGTCTGGACGAATTTTGCGTAGGCGCCGAGCAATTCGTCGGTCTTGGCCGTTGCGGGGTCGCCGATGATGACGGCCTTGCCGCCGCCGAGGTCAACGCCCGCAACCGCAGCCTTGTAGGTCATGCCGCGCGAGAGACGCAAAACGTCTGTGACTGCGGCGGATTCGTCGGAGTACGGGTAGAAGCGCGTTCCGCCGAGTGCGGGGCCGAGCGTCGTGGAGTGGATGGCGACGATGGCCTTGAGGCCGCTCGCGGGATCCTGGAAGAAGCTCACCTGCTCGTGGGGGTAATCGCGCAGGTAGTCGGCGCGATCGAACACGCCCGCAGTGTCGTCATGGGAAACAACGGAGTTCACGGGCTCGGCGGTGAGAGTCATTGTGGGATAGACCTTTCCGAAGAATAAACGGGGCGCAGTCGAAATATTGGGGCGAAATGGCCATTGGGTACTATTGGGGACAAATAACCCAAAGAGAATCCCGCTGAGCAATTCGTGGAACCAATGCTCTGCCTGAGCTACGATTTGGTCAATGCAAATCTCTTGAACTAGTCAATTCGATCATCCAGTGACCCATATCACTGAGGAGAGGTTCACAAAGTGCTCAGCATCGACAAGCTCGACGTCCAGTTGCTCGGACTGCTCAGCAAGGACTCGAGGATGAGTGTGGCCGAGTTGGCCAACTCGTTGGGCGTCGCCCGCAACACCGTCCAGTCGCGAATGAAGCGCATGGAATCCAACGGACTTCTCACCGGGTTTCGGCCGAATCTCAATCTCCCCGAGGTCGGTATCCCGATTCAGGCATTTGTCGGTCTGGAACTCGAGCAGGGCAAGATCAGCGCAGTCGCTCGCAGTCTGACCGAGTTGCCCGAGGTGATCGAAATTCACGCCACAACCGGTCGCGAGGATTTGCTCGTACGCGTCGCCACCTCGACGCACGCGGCGCTGCAGAAGTTGGCCGAGCAGATCGTGTCACTTCCAGGCGTCACGCATTCGACCACGACCATCGCTCTGACCAATCCCCTTCCGTATCGAATTCAGCCTCTCCTCGAGCACCTCACCAATGACGCCGGATGGGGTCGTTCGACCGCCTTCCCCCGTCAGCAGGACTAGGACGGGTGGTCGCGTCGATGCTTCCCGGTGCGCTAGTTTCATGGTTATGAGTGAGATCCAGGGACAGCGCATCGCGTTCATTCAGGCGACGTGGCATCGCAACATCGTCGACCGTGCACGCGACGGATTCACCGACGCGATCGTCGAGCTCGGCTACCCCAAGGACACGGTTGATTTCTTCGAGGTACCGGGAGCTTTCGAGATCCCGCTGCATGCTCGGCGGTTGGCCAAGACAGGCCGCTACCAGGCCATCGTTGCCGCAGGTCTGGTCGTCGACGGCGGTATCTACCGGCATGACTTCGTGGCGACGGCTGTCATCGACGGTCTGATGCGCGTGCAGCTCGACACCGACGTTCCGGTTTTCTCGGTGGTCTTGACACCGCATCACTTCCACGAGCATGCCGAACATGTCGAGTACTTCAGCACGCATTTCGTGAAGAAGGGCGCCGAGGCTGCGCGCGCCGTAGACGCCACCGTCAAGTCGTTGAAGGCCCTGCCCACCAGCTAGTCGTTACCCAAGTCTCGCTGAGCCGAATGCCATCGGCTCAGCGAGATTTTTTGTGTCTATCGAGGGGTGTCGACTCTTGCCAGTGCGGAGGCGTTCGAGTCGTCGACTTCCCCGTAGCGGTCGACACATTGCTGGAAGAAGTCCCGCATCTCGGTGACCAACTGGATGTGGCTGTTCAATGACTTCTCCAACGAATCTTCACCACCGACGGCCTTCTTGGAGAACTTCGCGGCGAGGTCCTGCCCAGACTTGAGTGTTCCCATCGCATCGAGAAACTGGAGTGACGCTGCCTCTCGTTCGACGGCCCACAATTCGATCAACAATTCAGAACACGACGCGACCAAACCTTGTGCCGCCTTGAGATCAACACTGATCTGATCTGCCTGCCAACCGCCAAAGAATCCGGTCATTTCGTTCCCCTCTAGTGTTCCGCTACCCGCAGTCAGTCCTCGCTCTAGCGTGGCAAGGCCCCCTCCAGCGCCTCGGCATATCTGGAGGCAATGGAACACATTGAATCCTCTTGTTGCTGAGAATTTTTTGCGTCGGCCGCTATCCAAATCGAACCAAGTGATACGTCCAGACCCACGTAACAACGATCGATATCTGGGTCACTGGCACTGTGAAACCGAAGCGCCGGCCGACCACCGATCGACAAAGTCTCAAACCCCGTAAAGCTTGCATTTGCCTTCGCATCGTCAAGAGAGTTCTCGCCGGAGAAGACGATCACGTAGTACCCGGACTGAGTCCACGAGCAAATCTTCCAACCCGGTTGCTCGACGCCGGCGATGTCAACTTCCTCGGTAGTCGGATCAAGCCCGACTTCTTCCAACACCGAGTCCGGAACGTCCTTGCATGGATCGAACAAACCCTCTTGGCCGGATGCAGGCTCAGCCGCCCCCTCCACGACTGAGCTGCATCCTGCCGCAGCCCACACCAACACCCCAGCCATGAGCAGTCGCCCAACCCCTACCGACCCCCGCATGACACCCCCTGTTGATGTGGACCCACTGTATTGGATGCACCGGAGGCTCGATCGGTTCCCGCAATCTTGAAATTCCCAGTTCAGGTTCGCCGGTTCACTCAGAGCGCATCGTCAGCGATTGACGCTCAGCTCAGCAGTCGCATACTGGAGAGGTTGACTACAACTTCGGGAAGGCACCGAGTGAGCGCACCGAAAGCCCCGGCCAAACCAGCGATCCTCAGCGTCGACGACGATCCTGGTGTTTCGCGTGCCGTCGTTCGAGACCTTCGCAAACGGTACGGCGAGAAGTACCGAATCATTCGCGCGGAGTCCGGCGACCAGGCTCTCGAGACCTTGCGTGAAATGAAACTTCGCGGCGATGCAGTCGCTGTGATCGTCGCCGATTACCGCATGCCTGGTTTGAGTGGAATCGAGTTCCTCGAACAGGCAATGGACCTGTATCCCGTAGCTCGGCGCGTTCTACTGACCGCCTACGCCGATACTGATGCTGCGATCGACGCCATCAACGTCGTTGACCTCGACCACTACCTCCTCAAGCCTTGGGATCCCCCGGAAGAGAAGCTGTACCCCGTCATCGATGCGCTGCTCGATGCCTGGGCAAGCTCGAGTCATCACCCCGCCGAGGAAACAAAGGTGATCGGCCATCGTTGGTCCGAGCGATCATCCGACGTTCGAGAGTTCTTGGCACGCAACCAACTTGCCTATCGCTGGTACATGTCGGACGAGCCGGAAGGCCAACGACTGCTCTCGGCTGCCGGTACCGACGAACTGCGGCTTCCCGTCGTCATCGCATCCAATGGGGATGTCCTCGTCGAGCCCACTGACGCCGAACTTGCCGACAAACTCGGGTTGAGTACTACTCTCTCCGAAGACTTTTACGATCTCGTTGTCATCGGCGGCGGCCCTGCGGGTCTGGGAGCTGCCCTGTACGGCGCTTCGGAGGGACTTCGGACGGTCCTCATCGAACGGCGAGCGACCGGCGGTCAGGCCGGCCAGAGTTCACGAATCGAGAACTACCTCGGCTTCCCCGACGGAGTTTCCGGCGCACAGTTGGCCGATCGGGCGAGGCGCCAGGCGACCAAGTTCGGCGCCGAGGTCATCACCGCTCGCGACGTCACCGGTTTGGAAATCAACGGCTCGGCCCGCACAGTACGTTTCGACGACGGTTCGTCGGTCGACGCCCATTCGGTCATCTTGGCGACCGGTGTTTCCTATCGCCAACTGTCGGCGCCGGGGCTCGATACCTACACCGGCCGAGGGGTTTACTACGGATCGGCCGTCACCGAAGCCGCTCGGTGCAGCGAGCAGGATGTGTACATAGTCGGCGGCGCCAATTCGGCAGGGCAAGCTGCGGTCTATCTCTCCCGCGGAGCTAGGTCCGTCACCATTCTCATTCGCGGCAACTCGCTCGAAGCCTCGATGTCCTACTACCTGATTCAGCAGATCGAAAAGAATCCGAAGATCACCGTGCGCACGTGCACGGAGGTAGTCGGCGCTGAGGGTGACGATCACCTCGAACGAATCACACTGCGTAACAGAGCCACCGGAGAAGAAGACACTGTCAATGCTCAGTGGTTGTTCATCTTCATCGGAGCCGCTCCCCTCACCGACTGGCTCGGCGACGTGGTGGTCCGCGACGGAAATGGCTTCGTTCTTGCCGGCCCGGACCTTCCGTCCGAAGGCGTCACCCCGGACGGGTGGCCGCTCGACCGCGCACCACATCATCTCGAAACCAGTGTCCCCGGAGTGTTTGTCGCCGGGGACGTACACGCCGAATCGGCCAAGCGCGTCGCGTCGGCCGTCGGAGAGGGCGCGATGGCCGTGATGTTCGTCCACCGCTATCTCGCTCAACAATAGGGAGATTCGATGTCCATTCCTGAATGCAGCCCAGACTTGCTCCGCACCCTGTTCCTGTTCGAGAAGCTCACCGACGATCAGCTCGAATCACTCTGCCAGGCAGGCCATATCACCGAGATCGATCGAGGTCAGGTCTACCTCGAAGGTGAGCCTGCCACCTGCTTCTACGTCCTCATCGAGGGCGAGGTGGTGCTGTCCAAGCTGTCGGGCGGCGAAGACATCGAGATCAACAGGACCACCCAGCGCGGCGTCTACTCGGGAGGCTGGACGGCGTATCTCGGCGATCGTGTACCGCAGGTCTACGCGGGATCGATGCGAGTGACGACTCCTTCGACGTTTTTCGTCCTGGACGCCGACAAATTTGGCAACGCGATGCGCGAGTGGTTTCCGATGGCGGTACATCTACTCGAGGGTGTCTTCTTCGGCAAGAAGAACACCCAGCAGATCATCGACCAACGAGAACGACTGCTGGCGCTTGGATCACTGTCGGCGGGATTGACTCACGAGCTCAATAATCCTGCAGCCGCGGCAGTTCGAGCGACGGCGTCGTTGCGCGAGCGTGTTGCAGGCATGCGTCACAAGCTGGGAATGGTCGCGTCAGGCACCTACGACCGCGATGCCCTCGTCACGCTCATGCGGCTTCAGGACGAGGTTGCAGAAGTTGTCGCCAAGGCGCCGACACTCTCTCCCCTCGAAGCCTCCGATCGGGAGGATTCGTTGGGTGAATGGTTCGAGGATCATTCGATTCGGGAGGGTTGGGATCTGGCTCCGACCTTCGTGCAGGCTGGTCTCGACACCGCTTGGCTCGACAATGTTGCTGCAGCCGTAGACGATTCGGTGCTGGAAGGCGCAATTCGCTGGCTGAATTACACCATCGAATCCGAACTCCTGATGAACGAGATCGCCGACTCCACAACGAGGATTTCGACTCTCGTCGGTGCAGCCAAACAGTATTCTCAGATGGACCGCGCACCCTTCCAGACCATCGATGTCCACGAACTACTTGACAGCACGTTGATCATGTTGGGGCAAAAGATCGGAAGCGGAATCGAAGTCGTCAAGGAATACGACCTCGCGCTGCCACCGATCGACGCGTACGCCGCCGAACTCAATCAGGTGTGGACCAACCTCATCGACAATGCGGTGTCTGCCATGGACGGGTCGGGAACACTCACCGTTCGGACAAGCCGCGATGGCGACCGCGTGTGCATCGAGATCTGCGACACCGGTGCCGGGATTCCCGATGACGTCATCGACAGGATCTTCGAACCGTTCTTCACGACTAAGCCTGTTGGCGAGGGAACCGGTCTCGGTCTTGATATTTCGTGGCGAATTGTGGTTGGCAAGCACCGTGGCGAACTGCGGGTGACGTCGGAGCCCGGTAACACCCGGTTCAGAGTTTTGTTGCCTATCGCGGGCACACCGCGGGATACGCGCGACGACTAGTCGCCCTTGTACGGCCGGTAGGCAAAGCGCACGATGAAATGACCGACTTCAGTCAGCGAGAGGGTGGACCATGACCGACGGGCTTCCAGCAGGGATCGATCCGAGCGTGCCGCCCAGTGGCGCGGGATGCGTCGAATGCGATGCGAGCGGCGGTTGGTGGGTGCACCTGCGTCGATGCGCGCAGTGTGGTCACGTCGGTTGTTGCGACTCCTCACCGTCACAGCACGCGAGCAAGCATGCGGCCTCGACGAAGCATCCATTCATGCAGAGCTACGAACCTGGCGAGGATTGGTTCTGGAGCTTCGAAACCAACGAGGCATACGACGGACCGGAATTGGCTGCGCCCACTTCACATCCCGTAGATCAGCCAACGCCGGGGCCTAAGGGCCGTGTCCCGGCCGATTGGCAGCGACACATCCACTGACTCAGTTCGGTTTGTCGATCGACCTCAAAGTCGAGACGTTCGACGACTCTTGATCGAATGCGTTGTCGATGCAGGCTTGAAACTGAGCCTGCATCGCCTCCACGACCGCGACATGACTCGCCAGCACATCGACCAGCGCATCGGGCCCGCCGACCGCTTTCTCCTCGAACTTAACCTGCAGTGCCCGGGCCGATCCGAGAGTGCCGAAGCCTCCCACTTGACCGAGAAAATTCGCATCGTCCGACAGTGACCTGAACAGCGAAATTAGATCATCACACGCCTTCGCCAAATCCTCTGCAACCCTCTTCTCCAGATACAAATCGGACATCACATACTCCAATTCACTACGAGTCGAATCTCTTCCGAGCGTTATTCGGGAAGCAGCGGTAACACGGTCAGGCCGACCCGCTCAACCAGTTCACACGGCGTTTCGGGGCGCTGGTCACCGACTTTCGCGCCCACTCGAATCATTGCCGTGGACTGAGCAGTCGCGAAGGCGATATTGCACGCGGTGTCCGCCTTGTCATTGTGTTCCTGGAACATCAGAACCTCTCGGCCGCCAATTTGAATTCGACGTAGATCGCGCATCACCGGATTTGCTTCGACGTCCGCCAGCGGGTGTGTTGTGGAAGTCAGACGGAGGAAGAACCAAGATCCTTCCCACTTGCATATATTGAACCCATCGATATGGGTGTCGACGATGTCAATCTCCATGGTTGCCGGGTCAACTCCGACTCTCTCCAATTCCTCATTGCTGAGAACCTCACACGGATCAAACATCCCAATCACATCGACAGGGAAAGCCTCACCCTCGACCGTCGAGGAACAACCCCCAACCAACAATGCGGCCGCGACGAAGACCACTGCACCCCTCATTCCCACAGCACTCCCCCTCGTTCGCGGCCCGCTCACAGGATTAGACGCTCCCCAGCACCGATCGGTTCCACCCCATTGCATTCCGTTGCAACCCTTCACTCGCGCCAACAATCGGCCTAACGTCGATCTACCAGGGGATTCACAACGAAGTGAGGTGCGGATCAATGAAGGCAGCACGGTTCCACGGGCAGAAAGACATCCGGATCGAAGAGATCCCTGAGCCCGAATTGCGGCCAGGGACAGTCAAGCTGAAGGTCGCATGGTGCGGAATCTGCGGCACCGATCTCCACGAGTACCTCGAGGGACCGATCTTCATCTCCGCACCCGGACACCCGCATCCACTCTCACACGAGAATGCGCCGGTCACGATGGGCCACGAGTTCTCCGGCACGGTCGAAGAGGTCGGCGAAGGTGTCACGGACGTCGAGGTCGGTGAAAATGTCGTCGTCGAGCCGTACTTCGTCTGCAACGAGTGCGCCCCGTGCAAGGCGGGCAACTACCACCTGTGTACGAAGATGGGGTTCATCGGCTTGGCCGGCGGAGGTGGCGGGCTCAGCGAGAAGGTTGTCGTCGATCGTCGCTGGATCCACAAGATCGGCAACATCCCGCTCGACGAGGCAGCTCTCATCGAACCGTTGAGCGTCGCCCATCACGCAGTCGTACGCAGTGGAGCCGAAAGCGGCAACGTCGCAATTGTGGGCGGAGCCGGACCGATCGGACTCCTCGTTGCGGCAGTTCTCAAAGGGCTGGGTGTCACGACGATCGTCACCGAACTCAGCGAAGCCCGCAAGGCCAAGGCCCTCTCCAGTGGCGTCGCCGACTACGTCATCGATCCCACCACCGAGGACGTCAAGGCGCGCGTCCTCGAACTCAGCGGAGGTATCGGCGCAGACATCGGCTTCGAGTGCGCAGGCGTCAACGCGGTCCTCGACACCATGCTCGACACGGTCCGGCCTGCTGGAGTTGTTGTCAACGTGTCGATTTGGGGCAAGCCCGCGACCATCGACATGCAGAAGCTGGTCCTCAAGGAAATCGATCTACGCGGAACCATCGCGTATGTACGCGACCATGAAGCGGTCATCAAGATGGTCCAGGACGGTGTCGTCGATCTGGCGCCATTCATCACCGGTCGTATTCAGCTCGAAGAGTTGATCTCCGAAGGATTCACCACTCTGATCGAGCACAACGACACTGCGGTCAAGATTCTCGTCAGGTCGTGACCGGACGGGGCACCTCGGGACCCACCGCGGTCAGCGACCCTGGTGCCCGCCCCTTGCCCCATCCGATCTTCTCTCGGTAGCGGCCGATGTGATCGTCCTCGATCACATCGGCCGTTTCCAACGGTGTGGATTGCGGATGCACATACAGCGCATCCGTCGGGCAATAGGCCTCACACATAAAGCAGGTCTGGCAATCCGATTGGCGCGCAATCACCGGGACGCCCGAGGGCGTCCGGTCGAAAACATCTGTGGGACAGACGTCTACGCACTTGTCGCAGCCGATGCAGTCAGGCGCAGACACCAGCTCGATCATGACGCCACCAATGCAGACCCGACAGGTTCCGACGTTCGGGTCCATACCGAATCCAAACCTCCGGTGAGAACGTGATGATGCTGCGTTCCATCGAGTTCGGGATAATCGTCACGCTTGCTCATTCCCCGAGTCTCGGTCCGCGCCAACGTCGAGTGGTACATCCAGCGACCGACGGCCGTGATCGCGGCAGCCTGCCGCGCCGCCATCCGACCTGCTGGATCCGCGCCCAGATCCGCACTCACTGCACCCCACAGCGATTCGAGCTCACCGAGCGCTGCGGATACTCGATCACCGCTGCGGAGGTAGTTCTTGTCGAAGGGAATCAGCTGCGCCTGAGCAGCTTTCACCACATAGTCGGCAGCAAACCCGGTTCGTACCGGATTACGCAATCCGACGGTTCCGGCTCCGCGAAGACCACTGGCAGACCCGCGTCCGAGCGACAGCGCATAGCGCGCAGCACCGGTTCCCGCCCACGAACCAGAAGACATCGCCCACGCGGCGTTGTGACTTCCCCCGCCGGTAAACCCTCCGCAGATTCGCTCTCGGGTTGCAGCGTCCCCGGCGGCAAACAGTCCTGGAACGGATGACGCGCAATCGTCGTCGACGACGTTGATTCCCCCAGTGCCGCGCACCGTGCCTTCAGCGAGCATGCCGACCTCGAATTTGTCGGTGAAGGGATCGATTCCGCGGCGATCGAATTGCAGGAAGAAGTTGGGTTGCCCTAGTCTCATTCGACGCTGCACCTCAGCGTCGGCCCGATCGATCTGCGCGAAGACGGGCTCGCTACGCAACGTGCTGGCGATGACGGACCTCCCCTTCGCCGAACCGGCCCCTTCGAGCACTCTTCCGTCTGCGTGGAAGAACGTCGCGTACGCGTAGTAAGCCGTCTTGGTGATCGTCGATCCGGCCGCTGCGATTCCGTACGCGTTCGAGAACTCCATCCCAGAGAACTCCGCTCCGACTTCCGCTGCCATCAATGCACCGTCACCGGTATCGACGTTGGTACCCAGCGCACCGGACAGAAACGCACAACCTCCGCTGGCGACCACTACCGCGCCTGCCGAGACGCGGTAGTCCTGATGTTCGTGACGCTGGTATCCGGCGACTCCGCGAACTCGGCCCTCACCGTCCACCAACAACTCCAGTGCCGGCGAATGGTCGAGGATCCGCACCCCGGCTCGACGAATCCAGGTGCGCATCCGTCGCATGTACTCAGGTCCCTGCAAGCCGGTACGGATCTGCTTGCCCGTGCTGGGGTCGACGGGGAACGGATATCTGCCCTCCACCGCGAGGAGATCCATGTTGGAGTAGGTCTGCTCGAGGACGCGGTCCATCCAATGGTGGTCGGCAAGATATCCGCCGAGCGCCTCACGACCGGCCTTCGCCCGCTCGCGGGCAGTCGTATCCGGTTCGACGTACCAGACACCTGTTCCGGAGGGGGCCGTTGCGCCGCTCGTTCCGCAGTAGCCCTTGTCGACCAGGACGACGTCTGCACCGGCCTTGGCCGCGCGCAACGCTGCCCATGCGCCGGCGGGGCCACCACCGATCACCAATACATCGGTGGAGAGTTCGAGGACGTCCGTCACTGGCCAGCTCCTGTCAGAGGTCTACGCAACACTTCTGTTGCCGCAATATTCCTCGAACGAACTACGCAGCGCCACAGTCAGAATCACTGTGAACTCAACCGGTCACCATCGCATCGACAGAGCGCTACGACGCTTCCCGCTCCTCACCGGTGCACAACGCGGAGTACTTGGCGAAGGCTTCCTGCAAGGTCAGCGATTTGCGTCGCTCGGTGATGTCGCGGGGCTTTCCCTGCACAACACATCGACGAGCATGTTCGATCACAGCTTCACGTATGACGCTGGAAATGTCCGCGCCCGTGAGCTCTTGGAGGGTCTCTAGGGCCCTCAGTTCCTCTACGTCGAATCTCACCGTTACCGATCGTCTAGCCACGCTCAGGATGTTACTTGCGGGTACACCAAATTTGGTGAGTTACGTATGCGTCGCATCGAATATCTTTGGGCGCCAAAACCTTCGAATTCGGATCTACGTGGGTAAATCGTTTTCCACCCGTGGCACTCATGTAATGCAACGCACACGGCGCCATCCAGCGTGCCGACGGACACTGTCGCTGTCTATGCTTGCGAAACACTGCCTTCGATCGGAGATATACCGCGTGAGCATCGACCACATCGTTTCCGCAGTCGACGGCGACGCTGCCGAGCGAATCAAAACGGCCCTGGCCGAGAGAGCCGCAACCTCGACGGACACGACCACGCTGGTGTTCGACGGTGTCCGGATCGAGATTCCGCCATCGGTCGGCGACGCCGTCGTGCAGCTCCTGACCTACCTCGCTGCCGGCGACAGCGTCGCCCTCGGGCCAGTTGCAGAACTCCTCACCACCTCGCAGGCAGCAGAGATCCTCGGCGTTTCGGACACGTATGTACGTAAGCTCGCCGACGCCGGGAAACTCCCGATCGAACTACGCGGCACCCACCGCAGGTTCCGCCTCGATGACGTGATGGCTTACCGCGAGCAGTTCCCCAAACGCGCCTAGCTCTTCGCGTACATTCCTTCGATCTCCTTCGAGAACCGATCGACGACGACATTGCGCTTGATCTTGAGCGTCGCTGTCATCTCACCGTCTTCCTCGGTCAGATCGCGATCGAGAATGACGAACTTCTTGATCGACTCCGCATGCGAGACAGCGGCATTGGCGTCGTCGACGGCCTTCTGCAGCTCCGCTCGAAGGTCCTTGTCATCACGTAGTTCGGCGACGGTGGCGCCGGAAGGCTTGCCGTTCTCCGACTTCCACTTCTCGAACACCTCCGGGTCGACGGTCAACAGCGCCGTGATGTAGGTCTTACCGTCGCCGACGACAACTGCCTGCGAGACGATGGAATGCGAACGGATACGGTCTTCCATCGGGCCGGGCGAGACGTTCTTGCCGCCCGCCGTCACCAGAAGATCCTTCTTGCGTCCGGTGATGGAAAGGTAACCGTCGCTGTCGAGTTCACCGAGATCACCGGTTCGCATCCAGCCGTTGACGAATGTCTCTTCGGTGGCCTTGTCGTTCTTCCAGTAGCCCTTGAAGACGACTCCACCGTTGAGTTCGATCTCGCCATCCTCGGCGATGCGTACCCCGTTGCCGCCCATCGGCTGTCCGACGGTTCCGATCTTCTGAGCACCCGGGACGTTGACGCAGTGCGCCGCTGTGGTTTCGGTGAGGCCATAGCCTTCGTAGATCGGAACTCCGAGCCCACGGAAGAAGTGCCCCAGTTCAGGAGTGAGCGCGCCGCCGCCGGAGATCGCGAACCAGCACTCGCCGCCGAGAGCCTCACGAAGCTTCGAATACACGAGCTTGTCTGCCACTGCGTGCTTCGCCTTCAAGATCAGCGAAGGACTGCCCTTGTCGAGAGCTTGGCTGTACTCCTTCGCGGTGGCTTCGGCGAAGGCGAAGATCGCGCCGGGGACCTTCCCACCGGACTCCGCCTTGCGTGCTGCGCCGTCACGAACTTTTTCGAAGACACGCGGAACACCGAGGATGGTGTTGGGCTTGTACCGCTCGAATTGAGTTGTAATGGTGGCAAAGTCGGACCAGTGCGCCTGCGACGCACCAGCTTCGAACGTCGCGAGGGACACCGCGCGAGCCAGCACGTGAGCGAGCGGCAGGAAGGTCAGGACTCGGTTTCCCGGAACCGCCACCTTGCCGATCGATGCCGTCAGAATCCCGCGCACCTCGGACAGGAAGTTGCGATGCGTGAGGATGCATCCTTTGGGACGACCTGTCGTGCCGGAGGTGTAGACGAGTGACGCAAGATCGTCGGCCTTGATGCCCGCGAGCCGCCTCTTCAGCTCGGTGTCGTCAACGTCGGCACCCTGTGCGGTCAGCTTCTCCACAGCGCCGTCGTCGATCTGCATGACGGCCTTGAGAGAGCTTGGCGCGTCCTGGAACAGCTGCTCGTGCGCGCCGGTTTCGACGATCGCGATGACGGCCTCGGAGTCTTCGAGGATCCAGCTGACCTGGCCCTGAGACGACGAATCGTAGATCGGGACGGTAGCGGCGCCGGCGGCCCAGATGGCGAAGTCGAACAGCGTCCACTCGTATCGGGTCGCGGAGAGCAGTGCGACGCGGTCGCCTGCCTGCACCCCGGCTGCAATGAGACCGTTTGCGACGCCGGTGACCTGCTCTGCGAACTCTTTGGCTGTGACGTCTACCCAACCCTTTCCCCTGGGGCGGGAGAACACCGTCAGTTCGGGCGTGCGCTCGGCGTGAGTGAAGACGGTGTGCACCACGGACTCGTTGTCGGAGATGGTGAACTGGGCTTTGGCGCTGTACTCACTCACAGGGTGTCATCTCCGTTGGTCTGCGATTCGATGCTGATTCTGAAGCGGTGTAGTGCGCGGGCGAAGTCTGCGACCTCGGACTCGGTCCAATCGTGCAGCCTGCCGGCGACTTGGTCGAGCCGACGCGCGTCGGCGGCGTCGAGGTATTTGCGGCCAGCCTCCGTGAGGTGCAATGGATTGCCCTGACGAACGGATCCCGGATCGGCATACACCCAGCCTGCCTCGATACAGCCGCGAACTTGGCGCGAGATGGTCGAGCGGTTGACGCCGAAGACTTCTGAGATCTCCGTGGCCTTGCAGCCGTCGTTGCGGCCGATGAAGGAGAGGAAGGAATGCTGCGCGATCGACGGGTGGTCATCGGAATGCCGATCCCCCGTCATCAGCTGCCGCGTCAGGTGCACCAGCTCGTCATGAACAGCTGGTGGACCGGTGAGCGCCATTGCTCCGTCGTGTTGCACTGAGCAACTATAACGCCGACCCCTGTGTCCGACGCAATATGACCGCCGCCACCGACAAGAAGTCCGTCGGTGGCGGCGTGAAGAGTTAGACCAGATCCTCACCGTTGCGGCGAGCAGTTGCCCAATCCTTGAAGAATCCCTTGCTGATGACTCCCAGCACGACCAAGACCAACGCCGGCCAGATCAGAACATAAATGGTCAGTAGGGCTGTACTCATTCGTATTCCTTCTACTTGTCTCGACGGTTACTTTCCGGACGCTCCGACAGCAGGAAACTCCTCCTCGTCGAAGTCTCCGGTCCGCTGCTTGATGAGTTCGAAATCGAACGTCTCACGCTGATTGACGGACATCGCAAAGCACACGACGGTACTGACGGCATAGGCCACCAAAGATCCGCTGAGCGTTGGGTAGTCGTGCAGGAAGCCGATCGCGAACGGCGCGGACAGCACGATCGCCAGGCCACCGACGATCTGCGCAACCTTCAGACCGAAGAATCCAAATGTCATGAGCCCCAGCACTACTCCGATGCCGACAACGGCAACGATGTCGGAGAAGATCCCGAATATCCCATCCATCGGCACCCAACTGAATCGGACGGGCAAGAAGGCGGCAAGCGCCACCAGCACCGACACAGTGAAGGCCTTGTTGGTGACCTTTCCCCAATAGAAGCTCGCGATAACCGGGAACACCAGCGCGCCCCACATCGCGCCGACGAACACCAACAGATCCAGAATGCTCAATTGCAGACTTGCCAAGGAGATAGCCGCCGCCGTGGCAACAATCATCGTTACTCGGCCGATGAGCAGCATCCGTCGAGGGTTCGCATTAGCCTTGCCTGCGACGGCTTGGCCGTAAACGTCGGTCATCACGATGGACGAGAGCGCAGCAAGGTCCGAGTCCGCCGTCGATGACAGCGCGCCGATGATCATGACAAAGAAGACAGCCAGCAAAATTCCGGGCAGGTACGACGCGGCCATCTGCGGAATCAGGTTGTTGACGTCACCATCCATCGGCTCGATTCCGAGGTATAGAGCGAGAACACCCAGCATTCCGACGCCGATGACCGTTGCGCCGTATCCGACGGTGGCGGTGATGAAGGTGGGCTTGATCAGGTCTTCGCGGACCGCGAACAGACGTTGGGCAATGGTCTGGTTGCCGATTGCGTAGGCAAGAACTGCCGCGATGTACGGCGCACCCTGTTCGAAGAAGGCAACGCTCGAGAAGAAGTTGCCCTGCTCAGCAGTAAGGTTGCCTGCCCCGGATTCGAAGGCTGCCGGGAACCCCGCCGCAAAGAAGATGAACGGCACCAAAACCGCTACCGCACCGAGCATTCCGATCAGCTGAACGAAGTCGGTCAACACCGAAGCGCGGAAGCCCGACCACAACGTGTACAGCAAAACGCCCAGCGCAACGATGAACACACCCTGAATGAAGTTGAACGGCGAAAGCAACGCGATCAGCAGACCACCAGCGAGGAAGTTCGACATCAAACTGATGAGACTACCGACGATATTGGAGCCCGCGAGCATCAGCTGACTCGAGCGTCCGTGCCGCGCGTACATGACCTCAGCCAGGGTGTGGGCTTTCGGCGCTACTTTGCGAATTCGCTGGCCAAACGGATAAATGAAGAGAATCATCAACGCGCCCCATAAACCGTAGTGAATGGGGCCGGAGATTCCGTAGGTGTAGCCAGAAGTGGCAGATGCGTACATCGACGACGCCCAAATCCAGGTGGCCGTCATGCTCGCGGCCGAAACACCAAATCCTAATTTGTTTCCGGCGGTCATAAAACCGTCGGCATTTTCCTGTTTCTTACCAATACTAAGAGAAATCAGAAATGTTCCACCATAAAAAGCAACAAGCAGTGAAACAATTACCAAGGTACTGAACTGGACCATGTCGGACCCCGTCACATGCCACATCCTTCGCACATAATCGGCAGAGCAAAGCACAAAACTCCTGTTCAGGATCTTTGCGCTTCGTTTCTGCACGCCCTAGGAGCGACCGCCATACCAACACCGGTCACATATTCAATTGACTAGCAACACGCAATTCGTCTTTTCGGAAACCCAACCTCCACAAAATAAATTTTCTGCGCAAGCTTTTGGCTCTACCACGCAATTCAACAACTGAGAATCGACCATAGCATGATGGCAATTTCGAACAAAAACTCCGATATTTTCCCACCCGAAAATATTCATGTTTCCGCCGCAGTAAAATCGTGCGCTTCCAGCGCATATAACAACTCCGCATCGATTGAAATCGATGCTCGATTCGATCGCATACCTACATCGACAGGACCATCCTGGCAAACCGTCGGCCCCACTCTGGATCGGCGGAAACATGCTGGTCCAGCGGATTGGAGACAATCGCCCCGATCATTCGCAGGTACACGAGAGTGTCTCGCACCATCCACGTCCAATCGTCGTCCCCGAGTCGTGTTCCGTCTGTTGTCGACCAACCCAATGCCGTGAGGCCTTCGATCATGACTTCACTACGTTCGGACTCCGACAAGCCGGCAGCCAACGTAAGGAACAGAATTCGGCCGGCTTCCTGCGCCAACTCACCCTTTCCCAACGGCATGGCCGTCACGATGTGACGCCACAGCTCGCCTTCATACGCAAGAACTGACGCGCCGAGTCCAGTCAAAATCAATGTGCCTCGGAGTTTTCTGACCAATCGCAGTGTCTTTGCGACTTCAACGAGAACTGCCAATTGCGAGCCGCTCCCTGCCGTGACACCGATCCACTCACTGTCCCAATCGAGTTCGTCTCGGGCAGACGCAACAAGGTCGGGAGGCAGTGACCCGAACGCCGTCAAAACAATCCCACCACCTCGCGCGGAGTTCAGCAGCCACAGCAGTTGGCGGGTTGCTCCTTCACGCATCACCTCGAAATAGTTGTCATATCCGCCACGAAGCTCCGATTTGGCAACTGAGGCAAACAGTTTCGGCGCGGAATGAACCGACAGGCGGCGCAAGAACTTCTCGAACACCGAGCTTCCCACAGGTGGTGACTTATGCAGTGCCACTGCAATGGTGACTGCTGCATTGGACTCTGCGGGAACAAAACGTTCGGGATCGAACAGTCCGGTACTCGCCTGCACGTTCAGGAACTCGCGATACCCGATCGGACCGCCAGAATCCTCCGGCGGGCACGCTCTCTCGCCGTCGAGACAGGATGGCTCAGAAATCGGCTGGTCTTCGACAATCTGCTCGAGAACCAACGTGTGACTCCACCTTGCGCGGGCGTTGTACTCATAACGGACGTACTCCCCGACCGCGGTAACTGCCTCGTCGATCCGGACTTCGTCCTCACCAAACTCGTCTTCCTGGTATCCGTCGCGCTCGATCACCTCTGGCGCGATATACCGATCTGGGCCATTGTCCGTTGAATGATGGACACTCACCCACTGATGAGCGTGTTGATCTCCCCACCCCATCACCGCCTGCACAATCGAATGAAGTTGGTCCAGTTCGATATTCGACGGGACCGAAAACCGTCTCCAAATAGGCGGCGTGATGCAATCGAGTTCGATCCGCATGACAAAGTTCGCCACCTCCGGCCGTCGACGCTGATTCCGCATCTGCCTCGGCGTAAGGACCTTCATCTGGCTTTGCGCCGCTTGATATGCAGGTACCAAACGCAGATGTGAAGCTCGCCGAACTCGCTGACCCGTCATGTATGGAGGCTAGATCTACCTACCGACAGCCGAGATACTCACTGCCACAAGGTTGCCCGATTTGTCGGGGCTCGCATCTTGTCGCTGGTCGGCTGTCAAGTCCAGATCAACACGGACCTACCAGGCATCTTTGATCATCCACTGCGCGGACAATAGTGTGCGCCGATTACCGTAGACCTGACAGCTACCGCACGAAAACAGTGCCCAGCGCCTGCTCGGACTGGCACAGAACATGAGGATCCATGAGCGACCAAGACACGACCGCCGACCAGCCCCTCCATATCAACGGCGCCATTGCCTTGGTGACGGACGAGCGCGACGAATTGGTTCGCCTGTGCGTTCAAACTCTCGCCGAACTACTGGGCAGTGAGCCTGCCACCGATGACGACGGCGACATTGTCGTGCCGGTTCACGGGTTTGTCGTCTACGTAACTGTTGCGGATGACGGCCCTCAGATCAACGTCTGGTCCTCGGTCCTGACGGGCCTCGGCAATCCCTCGCACGCTGCGACTCGACTGATCGAACTCGCGCAGGAATGGCCACGCCTGCGCTTCGCCTTCAGCGGCGACCACCTACTGGTCTCCACGATGCTCGACGCCGATCCCTTCGCTCCGCAGCATCTGCTGAGCCTGATCGACGAGGTTCACGACTTCACTCACGAACTCGACGACGATTTTGCTGAATCCTTCGGAGGGTCCCTCGACTGCGACGCGGATGACGACAGCTACGCCGGAGACTGCACCACCGGTGGCTGCGGCGGAGACTGTGACTGTGCGTGCGGCGATGATGCAGACGGCGAGCTCAGCATCAGGGCGGTCACCTCGACGCCCAGCGAGTAAGCAATAACCCACGGCTAGTATTGCGCGCGTGCATCTCTGCGATTGCAGAGATGCACGCGCGCTGACGTTTGTTGCCACTTTCCAGTACCGCCGGAAGCGACAACATCCAGCCTTCGGCGGCGAACGCTATTCCAGTCGATACCGTGAAATGCAAGCGCGGCTATCTCGTTACGGTCCGCCAGCCGGCCGCGTTCGCTGGTACCAGGCGCGAACCTACGATCTGCGCATCCTCGACCGTGACACCCGGCGTTGCAGTTTCGCTCCTCGTAGCATTCATCTGGCTAGCCGAGGTATCGGAGTCAGGTAGCTGTGCCTTGTGGATCGAATATTTCAGGGTCTAGACCCTATTTCTCAAGAGGCGCAGACAGGGCGAACGCGCAACGCCCAGCCTGTTCTGAAATTCGCAATCCCTCGTTCATCAGTCACAGACAATAAGAGATCTCACATGAAAAGTATGCGAAACGATAGTGGGAATGTGCCGCAAAACGCCTAGACACTGCAGACCAGTCAGTGCCATGCCCTAACGTAATTAATTTGATCGTACGGAGTTGGAATCTTCGTCCGGGTAAATTGTGGAATACGATTCGGAGGAAAAGTGAACGAGCGTGAATCAGCACGGGACCGATGCCGTACGGAAGTTGATGGCATCTCCATCGAACTTCATACTCACCCCGCCGTGAACCTGGCTCTGGTCCACAACGGAGTACCGCTGGTACGGGGGCTCTCGATCACTAACAACTCCGAATCGCCCGTCGTCGATATGAAAGCAACCGTACAACTGCACGGTGCCGGCCAGGAACTCTCACCGGCTCGAACTGACATCGTCGACGGTTCTCTCGCTCCCGGTCACGAGGCGTTCTGGGACGACTACGCGGCCGTCGTGCCAACTGTTCCGCACCTTCGAGAACTGAACGAGAGCTACCCTGCCACCATCGCGGTCACCGTCTCACGCCTTTGGGGCGATGACATCGCGTTGAATGTGCCGATTAGAGTTCTAGCCCACAACGAGTGGTTCAATGCCCCCGAGTTCTTCGATTCACTGGCAGCCTTTGTTCAGCCAAACACCCGAGCTGTGAGCAATGTTCTCGACGCCGCGTCCGAGCTTCTTGGCAACCTCACCGGCTCCACCTCACTCGAGGGGTATCAGCGCGGACCACAACGTGCTGCAGAGATCGCGGCAGCAACCTACGAAGCCCTACGCCTCCGTCAGATTCGCTATATCGATCCGCCTGCCTCGTTCGAAGGAACGGGCCAGAAGATCCGAACGACGGCACAGGTGCTCGATGAACGTTTCGGAACGTGCATCGATCTAGCAGTCACCTATGCAGCATGTTTGGAAGCGGCCGGACTGCGACCGGTCATCTGGCTTGTCAAGGGACATGCATTCGCTGGATTCATGCAAGAAGAAGCTCACCTCTCACACAGCGTCATTCTCGAGTCGAACGCGATAGCCAATCTCTTCGATTCCGGAAAAGTCGTAGCCGTCGAAGCTGCATACTACGACAGCAGCCCCGAAGGATCCTTCAAAAATGCTGTGGCACATGCTAGACGCCACTTCTCCCAGCCGGACGACCTCCATGGACTTGTCGCGATCGCATCCGCCCGCAAGGACGGTGTGCGGCCGCTTCCAACCTTCGACGAATTCGCATCGCCAATATCCGAGCGCACCGCTGCCGGCACAATTCAGCCGGACCTCAGCCTGCCCGATAACCTTCTCACTAAACAGAATTCGGTTGACACGGTCTTCGATGCAACTGACACTTCTCCCCCACGAGTTCAGAAATGGAAGCGATCCCTGCTTGACCTCAGTACACGGAACCGTCTGCTCAATTTGAAAGAGTCGCGGGAAGTCATCGATCTCCATGTCCCCATCGGCGGACTCGCATTACTCGATGATTTGGTGCATGCAGATGTTCCCATTGAGCTCACTCCCCACGACGAACTGAGTTCGATCCACGAACTCCAAGGCGCACGCCAAGCCCAAGACATCGATGATGCAACGGTTCTCGACTATTTACGCGACCGAAAGCGAATCTATGCAGTCGTCAAGCACGACGTATACACAGCCCGACTCAAGCACCTGCAACGCACCGCGCACACCATGTTCGAGGAGACCGGCAACGCCAATCTCTATCTGACATTCGGCGGTTTGATGCATGCCACCAGCACCGGACGGCCAGCGCGAGCTCCCCTATTTTTGTTGCCCGTCAAGGTTACTGGCGGCTCTGGGCGCAGCCCCTTCAGGATTGTGGTCGACACGTCCGGCACATCAACACCAAACTACTGCCTCGTCGAGTGGCTACGGCTCAAGCACAGTGTCTCGATTCCTTCTTTGGAGACGCCACCTCTCGATGAGAGCGGCATAGACATCGACGCAGCTCTCAAGGGCATTCGCTCGGCGATGATCGAGCACAACTTGGATTTCCGCATCGATGAAACTGCGTCACTGGCCATTTGCCAGTTCGGAACTTTCGGCATGTGGAAAGACCTCGACGATCACTGGGACCTTCTCGAGCAGAGCCCCATCGTTCGTCATCTGACTCATCATGCTGGTGAGTCGTTCCGAGATTTACGTCGCCCGGACGGTACCGAGATTGAAGCTGTAACGGTCAAAGAACTCGACGTGCCCGTCCCAATCCCTGCCGATGGCTCACAGCTCCGTGCAGTGGCATTGGCAGCGGATGGTCACTCCTTCGTCCTGGAGGGCCCTCCCGGTACCGGCAAGTCACAAACCATCACCAACCTCATTGCGCACACTCTGGCTCAGGGCAAGACCGTGTTGTTCGTAGCCGAGAAGCAAGCCGCCCTCGAGGTGGTGAAAAAGCGGCTGACAAAGGTCGGCCTGGCCGAATTCACACTGGACCTACATGGAAAGAGTCAGAGCGCTAACGCTATTCGCGCTCAGCTGAAGACCGCGATCGATCATTCTGTTCACTACAATCAGCGCGCCTGGTCAGCAAAGCTCGCTGAGTTGCGGGCCAAGCACGTCCCGCTCGACGACTATCCGTCCAGGATTCACACCGAGAACGGCGTCGAGCACACACTGTGGACTGCCTACGACACCGTCCTCAGCCTTGGCGACGGCCCGACGGCCACAATTCCTGCGCCTTATGTTGCGTCCCCTAAGGTCAGCGTTCGAGCAGTCACCAACGCATTGCAGCAATTCGAACGTGCTGCCCGGTCGGTCACGATCAATCGCGTCAATCCGTGGACCATCGTCGGAGCGATCGATCCGGCAGCATCGGAAGACTCATTCCGCTCCGCTTCGGCGCAGATGAACTCCGCACTTGCGCTCGTACAGCAGACCCCGCCTGCTTTGCGGATCATCGAGCGGATGCGCACTCCCTCCGAGATCGAGGTCTTGTTGCCGCAGGCCCGCCGGCAGTCGAACTGGATGATCGCCGACCCGGCCGTAGTCGAGCGCATGCAGGGCACCCAATGGACAACGTCCCGCACTTCACTACTCAGTGAGCTGACCCTGCTCCAACAGCAATGTGCGCCACTCACTGCAGTTTTCATGCCGAACTTCATCGGATCTGGTTCCGTCGAACCATTAATCGTAGCGGCCGAGGAGGTCAGCAAGGGCATATTCGGCAAAAAGAAGCGAACCGAGCAATTCATCCGCGATGTTGCACCGGCACTATTGCCTGGCGTGGCGATCGATCCGGACACCGCATTGCCGTTGTTGCGATCGATTTCCAGCGCACGCGAATTGACTCGACAAACTGTCGAACACATGCGCACCCTGCTCGGGCCATTTGCTCCCCCGGTCTGGAACCCTTTCAACGCTGACGCAGCACAGCAACTTCAGCCGGCGTTCGACTTCATCGATATGTCAGGTGACTACATCCGCGCACACCCGGGCATGTGGCGGATCCTGGTCGAGTCCGGTCTTGTGTCCCAACAGAACATCGATGCGCTCGCAGCGGTGTCACAAGCGTGGCTCACCTGGAAGAAACTCCTCGGGTTCAGCGACGCCGAGTTCGACCGTTGGTGTGATGAGTCCCATTGGCTGACCGCGTGGGGTCGCGACTCAGAAGCCTGGAGATTTTCGATCGATGCAGACGCGGGAGCGTCCGTTCGCAAGTGGTCGACAATGTCGACATTCCTCGAGCCACTGCAAACTGCCGAGCTGAATGTCTTTGCCCATGAACTTCTCACGGGCGCTATCAACTCTTCGGACGCTGAAGTCGCTTTCATCCGTGGCCTGGCAGTTGCTTCGCTGAACGAACACAGAAGAACGCAGGGACTCACCAATTTCAACAAGGCACTCAAGGATGGCGAGACTCTCGACTACGCCCGAGCCTCGGCGGCTCAACGCGAGGAACAGATCGCAGCCCTGCCCGCTGCATTGCTCGACCGACGCCTATTCAAGGCCGGTGCGCTGTCTGGCGAAATCGGGCAGCTTCGACGCCAACTCGATACCAAGCGCGGTGGAACCACCTTCCGTCAGTTGATGACTCGCTACTCAGACCACATTTTGGCTGCAACGCCGTGCTTCTTCGTCAGCCCCACGTCCTTGGCTCAGTTCGTGCCGCCGGGATCAGCCACATTCGACGTAGTTGTATTCGATGAGGCCTCGCAGGTCACTGTCCCTCAAGCCATCGGCGCGCTGGGCCGCGCCCGCTCGGCCGTGATCGTCGGCGATTCGCAGCAAATGCCGCCGACTGCAATCGGCCAGGTGACCGCAAGCGATGGCGACGATGTCACTGAAGATGACGAGGTCATACCGGAGGATCTCGAGAGCATTCTGACGGAGTCCGTTGAATCTGGGGTTCCACGGCTGTGGCTATCCTGGCATTACCGGAGTCAAGACGAATCTCTGATCGCCTTCTCCAACCGCAAGTACTACGAGGGACGCCTCGCGAGTTTGCCTTCACCTGGCGGCGATGCCACAGCTGGCGTCGAATGGCGAAGAGTGCCGGGACATTTCAATCGCGAGACTAAACAACTGCACCGAACCAACATTGTCGAGGCGGAAGCGATTGTGGCCGAGATTCGCCAGCGCCTGTCGAATGCCAATCTGGCGTCTCAAAGCATCGGCGTCGTCACGTTCAACGCACAGCAACAGACCCTGGTGCTCGATTTGCTCGAGAAGACCGGAGACCCATTGGTCCTCGACCAACTGCGCACCGACAAGGACGACGGAATCTTCGTCAAGAATCTCGAGAACGTGCAGGGCGACGAGCGAGATGTCATTCTCTTCACAACGGCATTCTCGAAGAAGCAGGACGATTCGAAGATGCCACTCAACTTCGGTCCACTGACTCGTACTGGTGGCGAGAAACGATTGAACGTCGCCATTACCCGTGCCCGCCGAAAGGTTGTCATCTTCACCTCGTTCGAGCCTTCGGACATCGATCTTTCACGCACCAAGTCGGTTGGAATGGCGCATCTTCGCGGATATCTGGAACTGGCTGCACAACCTGATCACTCCGGGAACTCGTTCCAACCACGCCCCCAGAATACTTCCGATCAGATCCAGGAGTCGATCTGTGAAGCCTTACGCCAACAGGGATACGAAGTCGAAGCAAATTACGGTCTCTCAGACTTTGTTCTGGACATAGTTCTTCGTGAACCAGAATCCGAATGTTGGCAGGTCGCAATCCTGCTCGACGGGCCGGCGTGGGCTGAGCGTCCGACGGTTGCTGACCGCGATCTGACACCACAGCTTCTCGAGTCGATGATGCATTGGGGAGCTTCAGTTCGCGTGTGGCTTCCCAGTTGGATCGACAACCCCGAATCCGTTGTCCAACAAATCAAGGAAGCCCTGACCAGATCGAAGCGCCGCATGGCCGAACGGCAAGCCCAGATCGACGCCGCAGCACTGGCTCAGACCGAAGCCATCGCTGCCGCTGCGCTGGCTGAACTCGAAGTGTCGATATCGGTCGACTTCTCAGCCGACAACACCCGCTGGCTGAAATCGGATGAGCCCGACCACCCCGCTGAAGTGTCCGACGAACCCATCCTGATCGGTCGGATGACTGCAGTTGATACGCCCCCTGCCAGTCCTGTTGCCCGGGATTGGGATGGACGCGGAACCACGTATCTGGAGGCGCCCACAACAACGCTCGGACCACGCGGTGATCTCGATCGCGTGGATTCACCCTCGGTTCAGCAAACGATCCTGAGTGCAGTGCGGGAAACAGTAAACATCGAAGGCCCGATCTCGATGGACCGTTTGGCCCGTGACGTCGGCCGGCGCTTCGGTCTCGACCGTGTCTCGGCTGGGAAACGGGAGACGATCGTTCGTTGCATTCCGGCCGAGTTGATCAAAAAATCAGGACTCGGCGACTTTGTCTGGCCGAAGGAACTCAACCCGATTGGCTGGCGTGGCTACCGCACCACCCCGGCCGAGATCACGCGAAGTTTGATGGACATTGCGCCCGAGGAGATCGTGAATGCCATGATGGCGGTCTGTGGTAGCAAGTCGGATGTAGACTCCCTGCATCGTCGAACTTTGGCAGTCTTCAATCAGAAGCGACTGACCACTCCAACCCGGGAACGACTCGACGCTTGCATTCACCTCGGGCTTCAATCCGGTCAGCTGATCAAGATCGGTGAGCACTACCGCGCAGGATCGTAGCGCGGCACGAGTCGCTCAATCCGTCAGGTCGCGCTTCCGCTAATGTACTGAGCGCGGCCCGACGGACTTCCGCTGTGATTCACAGCCACGGACATGCCCCCACCCGCACGACTCGATTCGTGCTGCCTGGGGGATCTCACTGTGACCTTGCTTCGTACTTCTGCCAACAGGATTGGCGCGATGGCGAATCCTGATTCCTTGGTGGAACAGCTGTTGGAACAAATGCTGTTTCGTACCGGCCGGCGCGCAAGTGAATCGGAGCAGAAGTCGTGGAGCCGCAGCCTTCCCGTTCTAGCCAGTGATTTGATCGAAGCCGGTCTGGGCGGCGTCGAGATGTTGGTCGAGTACCACTTACCTCTCACGTCTCAGCGCGCTGATGTCGTACTGGCCGGACTACATCCGACTACCGGCCGACCGTCATATGTCGTGGTGGAACTCAAGCAATGGTCGGCCGCCCAGCGATATGAAGGCAGCATTGACCTCGTCGATGTGCCGGGGATGCCTGGTGGCCCCAAACTGCACCCTGTCGCACAAGTCAAGGGCTATTGCGAGTACCTGTCAGATTTCGCGAAGGCTCTTGCAGATCAGCCCGATGCGGTTGCCGGCGTGGCCTACCTCCACAACGCTACGGATCCCGCAGCCGTCGCAGAACTACGGTCGTATCCCGCTTCCCTCGGCGGCCGGTTGTTTACCGGAGCCGACCGCGGAGATATGCAAACCTTCCTCAAATCTCGGCTCTCGACTGAGTCCTCCGGACACACTGCCGGTGATACGTTGATCCGTTCCGCAGTGGCACCATCTCAACAATTGCTCAAGGTAGCTGCCGCCGAGGTTCGCGATCGACCGCAGTTCCATCTCCTTGGTGAGCAGCAACTAGCTGTCGACCTCGTACTCCACGCAGTGGATCAAGCTCACCAACTCGATCACAAGCGAATCATTATCGTCACAGGAGGGCCTGGCAGTGGAAAAAGTGTCGTCGCACTGTCCTTAGTCGGTGAACTCGCGCGGCGCGGTCGAACGGTATTGCACGCCACAGGTTCCCGATCCTTCACTCAGACACTTCGCAAGGTCGCCGGTGCTCGCGCTCCACGGGTGCAGAAGATGTTTAAGTATTTCAACCAATTCATGACCGCTGACCGCAACGGACTAGACGTACTAGTTCTCGACGAAGCTCACCGTATCCGTGAGACCTCAGTCGACCGCTACACCAAGGCAGAGCTTCGAACGGAGCGTCCTCAGCTCGACGAATTGATGGCAGCAGCACGCGTCCCCGTTTTCCTGCTCGACGAGTACCAGGTGGTGCGACCCGGCGAGATGGGATCACTGGAGCAGATCGAGCGACATGCAAAGTCTCTCGGATTGGAAACGCAGCACGTTCACCTCGGTGAGCAATTCCGTTGTGGTGGTAGCGAAGAGTACGTTCTCTGGGTCAAACAGCTTCTCGGACTGGCAGAAGGTGAGCCCGTAGCCTGGGCTGGCGATCCGCAGTTCTCAGTTCGTATCGCCGACACACCGCAGGAGATGGAACATCTGCTGTCACAACAGATCGAACGTGGATACTCGGCTCGCATGACGGCCGGGTATTGCTGGCCGTGGAGCAACGCCGAGAAAGATGGCACTCTCGTGCCGGACGTAGAGATCGACAACTGGTCCCGTCCCTGGAACAGCAAGAGTGACAGAAGAATCGGAGACGCACCTCCGGCCCCGCTTTGGGCTACGGAAGACGGAGGCTTCGGCCAAGTTGGATGCGTCTACACCGCGCAGGGGTTCGAATACGACTGGAACGGTGTCATTCTCGGACCGGACATCGTCTGGCGCAACGGCGCATTTACTACCGTTCGCACCGCCAACCGCGACCCGGATCTCAAAAACACCAAGAAGATCGGTGACGTCCGGTTCAATCGCTTGATCCGCAACATCTACAAAGTTCTGCTCACCCGAGGAATGGTTGGGACTGTCATCTACTCGACAGATGAAGAGACCCGAAAAGCATTGCGTTCGTTGGTGAGCGAACACCTCTGACCTTCCGTTCGAAACACACTTCTCACAGAAAACGAGCTCGGCCCGACAGGCTTCCGCCACAGGACATGCCTCCACCCGGTGCGATACCGGATAGGTGCATGACTAAATGTCCGCTTGGATAGTTCCGATAGACGGCGATAAGCTTGAGAACTGGGAGATCGCCCAAGCCAATAGCTTCTGGGACATGCCCAAGCGTTTCAATATCCAACAAGGCGACGACGTTTTCTTCTGGCTTTCCGGCGAGAAGCCCAAGGTCGCGCATGCAGGCATGGCCGGCTGGGGAATTGTGTCCTCGGGAGTGGAAGTCGTGGATCCAAGCACGCTTCCTTGGACCGATCCGAACTACGGCTACAAATACAGGTTCCACTTCCAGCTGGTCAACACACAGAGAACCGTCGACCCCCGCTGGGGCGAGGCGCAGAAGCTGCTCGGGACCGCATTCACGGCGCAAGCTCCCCGCGAATTCCAAACCACACAGCAAGTCGATTACTTGCGATCACTATTCGCCTCCCAAACTGACCGCACCATCGGGCCGTATGCGACGACTATCACCGTCGACTCGTCTGTGGTTCCCTCACGAATCGACGACCCGTACGTCCAAGGCGAGGACATGCGCAAGCGAGCCGAGCGCTTGATCGTGATTCGCCAAGGCCAGGGTGCGTTTCGGAAATCTCTCATGGACAACTACCACGGTGCCTGCGCTATGACCGCAACCTCTGTGCCATCAGTGCTCGAAGCCGCTCATATCGACCGCTACTTTGGTGAGAACACGCATCACGTAACCAACGGGCTTCTGCTGCGTGCCGATCTCCACACGTTGTTCGATCTCCGACGCATCACCGTGGACGAGAATTTCCTTATCCGAGTCGATCCCAAGCTGACGGGCACGGAGTACGAGTCTCTCGATGGCATGCCACTTCGGTTGCCCGCCAACCTAGCTCACCACCCAGATCGGGGTGCTCTCCACCGGCACCGCGAAAGCTGCTCCTGGATGCCCAATTCATCGGCCACAACCTAAACTTCAGGATGCCACGTAAATCTGCGTACGATGCCAGTCCAGGTAGGCGATGTCTGGCCGGTCGGCAGCATCGGGGAGTATCAATCGGTCTGTGAGCGGTGGCTTTCCGAGCGCCGCCCGCAGCGGGCCTTCGGTCAGCATCTCGTTCTCGACACCAGGTGCGTAGTGAAGGTTGAGTTCCTTGTCGACGGTGATCAGTCCTGTGTCAAAGGCTACGTCGTGGGTCGGGCAGGCGGTGAAACCATTCCGGTGGTCGAGGCGTTCCCTACCGGTGCTGTCACGCCAAGGTTTTATGTGACTCGCGGTGAGAAGTCGTGGACGACGACGTCCGCCGATATTCGCGCTGAGTCCACAAAACACGCATCGGTGCTGGTGGTTACGAAGAACGCCTTCTGCGAAACGGTGCTGCCCCACACGTACGGTCGAAGTTAGCAATCGTTGCGTGGTTTCTATCGGAATGTCGTCGCGCTCTTTGGACCACTTTTCGAGAGTCAGTTCCAATGACTTCTCGATCTCGCTCTCCACCAGCTCTTCTTGACCCGCGAGCCACAGTATTTCGCCGTGCTCGAGCCCCAGGAAGTCCGGCAAAGTAACTTCGTCGATTCCGTGTAGCCTGGCCGACCGCAGGATTCGCAGGTAGACGTCTTGAAGAAGCTCGCTGTCTGAGAGCATCCGCGCCGCAACTTCGACTTCGTGCCGACCCCCGTTGCTGCGACTCCCGTCGAGGTTTGCCATCTTCGCAATGAAGCTGGTCGGTGGACGCTTGAACAATCGCGCCAGGTGTTGCACAGGCATGCCTGCACGATGAGCGGACCCGCTACCGAACCTGCTGTGGTCGACCAACAAGGAAGCGCATAGCGACAGCACCACTTCGGATGGCACAAAGTTCACTTGGTTCGTTTTTGGCGGAGGAATTTGGCGTGCCAATACCGACGTCCACTGCTCTGCCAAAGCCGCTGGTGTTGGGTCGATAAACTCAGAAATCGCCAACGGCGCCAATATCCACTTCCCTCCTCGAGGTTGACTGCGACATTCATACAGTAGCCGGCGCCCGAAATCACCCACCGCCGCCGAGAGGTAACGAGTCACGACCAAACCACGACATCATGCGTATCCGGCCGTCACGGCCCATCCACAACTAAGGCGGCCGATACATGTGGCATGAATCCCCAGCTGGCATAGCTGATTTGATGAGTTCACCCAGGTTCACAGATGTTCTCGCGCCTGGTGCCGTCAATCCCAAGCAGTGGGCCAAATACAACATCCTTGTCGAATTCGACGTGATCAGCCGAGATCTCCTCTTCGATATGGCCGAAACTGCCCGCAAGTCCGATTCAGACGACGACCATCTCCGACTCTTCTGGCACGCGCTCGCATGGGGTGCAATGGGTAACTTTCGGAACGCAGGCCAGATTGCGCATTCAGCGCAAGACGAGGCCGGACGCCTACGACTAGTCCATGCCGTCCGAACGGCATCACTCGCCAGTTATGCCGGCGATATCACGAGCGCGTACCGAGCTTTTGTGGAAACGAAGATCAACCGCCTCGGTCCCGCGTTCTTTACCAAGATTCTCTACTTCACCGGCAATCGGGAGTCCGTGGATCCCCGCTGCTTGATCTTCGACGCCCATGTCGAATCGGCCCTACCTACCATCACCGGCCAGTCGTACTCCAGCACAAAGCGCACTACAGACTATGTGCGCTATTGCGCGGACGTTCATGACTGGGCCCACAAGTACGGGACAACACCGGATGCCGTAGAGGGACGCTTGTACCAGCTCGGCCAGCTCACTGGCGACAGTCGGCGACGGTGGCTCAGCGCTGAGGTGTCGTTGCACCGAGAGGGACTGACGCCCGTCACCTTCGACAGCATCGTCGAACGGCTCGCCACCACCAGATAGAGTCCGAAATCGGCATGCGTGGCGTCGTTGCGCCGGTGCCGGTTTCGCCAGCAACGATTGATAGGCTCGTCAGCAAAGTACGCGACCGCCGTCGGCCGCAACGTACGAGAGCAGTGGGACGGTGACGTGACACAAGGAAATGACCGATGGGTTGAGGTCTCGAAGTCTGCATTTGCGCACGAAACCGAGGGTCTTCAGTTCCTTCACGACCTCATCCCCAATGCATCGCCTTATCGGGTGTGGACCAATTTCGAGTTCATGGACAACCATGGACTCTGGCATGAAATCGACGCGTTGGTGCTCGGTCGGCGCCGGTTACATCTGGTTGAGCTCAAGCATTTTGTAGGAACCCTGCGCGGTACTGAAACTAATTGGGTTCGCACATTACCGAGTGGAAAGATCCGCACCCAGAAGTCTCCACTCCTCCTTACTCGTCGCAAAGCGCAACGCCTCGCGTCGCGCATCGAGGAAGAAGCTCGAAAGGTCGCTCTAGAAAATGGCCTCAATCCCGCGAAAGTGCGCCAGGCCCTTCCCTTCACTCAAGAATCCGTATTTCTTCACGGCGCACCGTTTGATGTTGAAATGCCCGACCTTGCGAAATCCGGTCTATTTGGTATCGATGGCCGTGAAGATCAAACGAAGCTGCCGGGTATTTCCACGAGGCTTCTCGAGCCCCCTACCGACGGTCGGCGCGTCGACGAAGATGTCAGCGTCATCATCGCACTGGCTCTGAAGAACCTCGGTATTGCGCGTCGCACTGAACGTGATGCCGGCTCCTGGACGATTTCCGGTGCACCGCTAGCCAACGGCGATGACTGGCAGGAATGGTCAGCGAAGCACAAGGGCACCGACGAAGAGGGCCGTGCTCGCATCGTCTCGTTCCGTCCTGGCACCCCGGTTCATGCTCGCGCGGCTGCGCATCGTCGAATGCAACGCGAATATTCACTGCTCAGCTCGTTGCGTCATGAGTCCATCGTCGTACCACGCGATCTGGTGCAGGACGACGACGGAAACACCGTGCTCGTCTACCCGGATATCCCAGGGCTCGAGGCACTCGACTTGGCGCTCGCGACAAGGACTCTCACCGCTGAACAGCAACTCTCGGTCCTCACTCAGGTGGCTGAAGCACTGTCCTATGCCCACCGCAACCACGTAGCGCATCGTGGTCTTGGACCCAGCACCGTCTTGATCGACACCGACAAACTCGACGCGGGGTCGGTCATGGTGAGACTGGTCGACTGGTCGTGGGCTGGCCGTGTGCACAGCGGCGAAACTCGTTCCGCCACCATGCTCGGCACGGCGCTGGCGCCGGGTGGCATCCCCACCGACGAGGTCTATCAGGCGCCGGAGGACAGGTGGGCGGCCGACGCTGATCGTACGGCTCTGGACGTGTTTTCTCTGGGCGCTTTGGCTTACTTCTTACTGTCCGGTGGCCAGGCACCTGCCCGCGATCGCGCAGCACTCTTGGAGCGCCTGCGGCAAGAACAAGGGCTTGACCTAGCAGCTTCCGGCGGACGTTTCGTGGACGAGACACTGCGCGACCTGGTGCTGCACGCAACGCATCCTTCCGTGTCAACCCGGGTGGAGACCGACAAAAAGAATGGTCAGCCAAATTTTGGCGCGCAGCAGTTCGCTACGAAGCTAGCTACGTACCGTTCATTCCAAAATCCGTCACCGTCGCTCCCCGAGATCGACCCGCTGAATCCTCCGACCGGTGCTCTACTTTCCGATCGTTTCGAGGTAGTTCAGATCTTGGGAGCCGGGTCCACCGCCCGCGGAATCCTCGTCACAGATCATGACTACGACGGCCGGTTGCGGGTCCTCAAGGTCGGTCTCGACAACAGCGCAACGTCACGGTTGCGTGAAGAAGCCGAGGTTCTCACCCAGCTGGCCCAGCAGAATCCCGCGGTGCCGGGTGTAGTCGAGCTGATCGAGGGCCCATTGGAGCTCGAAGCTCAGCGAACTGCGTTGCTGCTCAGCAATTGTGGTGACAAGACCCTGGCCGATGTCATCCGATATACGCCGCTTGCCGAGTCACAACTACGTACCTGGGGCCTCGAACTACTTAACGCGGTGGTGGCACTCGATACGGCCGGTATCACTCATCGTGATATCAAACCGTCGAACCTGGGCTTGTCCCGACCGGAAAGCAAAGCCCGCGCCGCCAAAGTGCGATTGGCTTTGTTCGATTTCTCGTTGTCCCGCGCACCGGTTGATCAGCTGGACGCCGGTACACCACCCTATCGAGACCCCTTTCTCGGAAGTGGGATTCGCCAGGCTTACGATTCGGCAGCCGAACGCTACTCTGCTGCAGTGGTGCTGTACGAGATGGCAACTACCGCGACGCCCACCTACGGCGACGGGGTGAGCGACCCCACCGTACTCACAGATGATGTCGCGATCACGGTCGAAGACTTCACGTCGAGCGGTCTCTCGAACACCCGTGCCGAAGCACTTTCCGAGTTCTTCCGCACGGCGCTAGCACGAAACGTCAAGGACCGTTTCGATACGGCCACGGCAATGCGTACAGCATGGGAATCGCTATTCAAAACCAAGTCCACAGGGCCTCGCACTGCTGTCTCTACACCCACCAAACCTGCTCAACCTGAATCAATGCCAGCAGCCTCGCAGCTTGCAACATATTCGTCGTTGAGCGTTCTCGCCGCCGAGTTCGCCCGCGCCGCAGGCAGTAAGCGGTCAACCAGCCGCCGGCAGGTCGTGGAGCTAGTTCTCGGCAGCCACGAGGACAGCCCCGCTGATCCGTTTGCGACCTATCAGTCCTTAGCCTTGCTCGCACACGTCACACCCGGGCGCGTCGCACAGATCTTCGGTGACTTCACCGAAATGTGGTCGAAAAATCCCCAGCTCGCGGCGACAGTGCAGTATCTCTATCGTCGTGGACAGGCGCTGCTTGAATCCTCCGGTGGCGCTTCCACTCCCGAGCTGTTGGCCCGCGAACTCACCGGTACGCTGCACACGCGTGATGTCGACAATACACAGCGCACTTCGCTCGGTGTATTGCGACTTCTACTGGCCTCCCCACCCGCGGCGACGGAAGGAGACGACGCCAATACCGACGAACGGGTCGACACGAAGTTGCAGCTAGTGCGACGTCACGGTTCCGGCACCGTCGCGATGATTTCTACCGCCGCTGTGCCCCGCAAACTCACTGCCGGGTTGGCTACCGCTGTCGAGAAACTGATAGCAGACGCGAACATGCAGGGCTCCCTCCTGATCAGACCCGCTGACGCGGAGCTTCCGCTGCGCGCAGTTGCATCGACGATCTTGGATATCGCTCCTAGCGACGTGGAGATTCCAGGACACACGCTGCTGCGCATCGGCACGGCCGCGTCGACCGAGGTTGCTTTGTCCGCGCGCGACGAACTGCACTCCGTCGCACTGCCGATCACTGACGCACTGAAACTCGTGCTTCACGGTTTGGCTGAGAGCGATTCATTCAGTCGCAACGAACTGGAGTCGCGCGTCACAGCGCGCTTCCCGGAGCTCACCAAATCGCTGCCCCGCCGCCCTGACCTCGATGCCGTGGTTCAGTCCGTGGTGCCGAACATCCGCTGGAACGAGTCGAGCAGCCGTTACGAATTCGAGAATGCAACCGGACATTTGTCGAGCGTCCCCACGTTTCACACTCGGTTGGCGCGCCCATCGATCGCACCCGACGGTCGCGGCAGCGACATCGAGATGCTGCTCGAGACGAGCATCCGCGACCGCACCTTCCGCGCATTGGGGGTGCCGATGGGTGTCTCCGACGACCTCGCAACCGCCCTCTCGACCCGCTTCAGTGCAGAACACATCGACGTCACTGACGTCGTACTTGGCCACCTCCGATCTGTAGCTGATCAGGCGGGCGCACCGTGGGATGCGATCCTCGCTGCAGACGCCGGCCCAGCCGCTGAACGAGAGAATCTGAAAGGGTTTGTTTCGCAGGCAATTCCGACGCTTGTCGAGGCAGTAAATCAGGCAGACGGACCAGTGGTTCTCACTGACCTGTCGATGCTCGCGGGCTACGACCTGCTCGCAGCAGCCTTGATGAACTGGATTGACATCACGGCGCCGCCCGCACACGCAGTCTGGGCGTTGATTCCCCAGCCTGAAGAATCCGGTGGCAGACCGGGTGCGCGCGTGGACACCACCGCGTTGACGCGAATGAGTCCTGAGCAGTTTGTCCAGGTAGACGCGAACGGACTCAGCACACTACTGGCGTTAGCCACATCGCCCAAAAACGCCGAACAGCAAGTACCGAAACGCAATGAGAAGGAGCCTGTCTAATGGCATTGGCCACGATCGCCGGAAACCAACTGACGACCGCGCTGAAGCCACAACTAGCGTTGCTGGTTGACGACATGCGGGCGCGTCTCACCGCAGACAGCGTTGAGTTGACGCATTGGCGGTCCACTCACCAGGCTGCTGTTCAGGAAAAGCGCACCGCCGTGTCATGGACCGATTGGTCCGAAGATCAACTCACCCAGGCCGCTGTCGGCTGGCTACTCACCAGCGTGTTCGTTCGCTTCTGCGAAGACAATCTGCTCCTCGGTGACGCCGCGGTGTGGATCACGCACCCAGATTCGATGCTGCGCCAACGCGCTATTGATGCCGAAACCTCCTTCTACCGTGAGCATCCCGACTACTCCTACCGCGAGTGGTTGGAGCAATCCTTCGAGGCACTGCGCAAGTACCCGGCCACTCAATCACTAGTCGACGGCCACGCTGCGCTCAATATCACCGCACCGTCCTCAGATGCGATCCACCAGCTGCTCTCGTTCTGGCGCCGCACCGATGACAACGGCGAACTGGTATGGACGTTCCGCGACGATCAACTGACAACACGGTTCCTAGGCGACCTCTACCAAGATCTATCGGACTTCGCAAAGAAGAAGTACGCCCTCCTCCAAACCCCCGAATTTGTTGAAGAATTCATCCTCGACCAGACCATGGAACCAGCGCTGAAGGACCGCCCACTTGAGGGCTTCCAGATCATCGACCCCACCTGTGGGTCGGGTCACTTCCTGCTCGGCGCCTTCACCCGTCTCGTTGAGCGTTGGCATCATCACGCACCGGGGATGGAACTGCGCACCCGCGTCGACAACGCTCTCGCTTCGGTGTACGGCGTGGACCTGAACCCGTTTGCAGTCGCGATCGCGAAGTTCCGACTGATCGTTGCGGCGTTGCAAGCCTGTGGCGAAACGACTTTGGTAAACGCACCGAAGTTCACACTGAACCTTGCCAATGGCGACTCGTTGCTGCACGGACCCTCGGAAGCCGACGGAAAAGTCGCAATCGACTACGGAGACCGATCCTTCGACAAGGACGCTGCGCTTGATGGATTCACGTACAGCACCGAGGATGTTGCTCTGCTGAGGAAGATCCTCGCACCGGGCCAGTATGACGCGGTGGTCGGGAATCCGCCATACATCGTCGTGAGCGACAAAGCACTCAACGCTCGGTACAGGGAGATTTACCACTACTGCAAGGGGAAGTACGCCCTCACAGCACCTTTCATGGAAAAATTCTTCCAGCTCGCTATACCTGGTGATCGCCCGGGCTGGGTTGGACAGATCACCTCGAACTCGTTCATGAAACGAGAGTTCGGTGTTCCGCTAGTGGAGGAATACCTGACAAAACTGGATCTAAGGCTCGTCGTCGACACCTCCGGTGCCTACATCCCAGGCCACGGAACACCCACCCTGATTCTTGTCGGCCGCAATCAGCGAACGCTGCACGCCAATGTTCGCGCAATCTTGGGCATTCAAGGTGAACCTGGTGCGCCGGAGAATCCGGCAGAGGGCAAGGTTTGGACATCGATCGTCGAACACGTCGGTCAGCCCGGATTTGAAGACCAATGGATTTCAGTCGTTGACTTGCCAATGGCGAACTTGCGAATGCATCCGTGGAGCCTCTCCGGCGGCGGCGCTGTGGAATTGTCAGCGGCGATTGAAGCATCTACAGCAAGACAAATACGAGATATCGTCGCTATGACAGGATTCGTTGCAATTACCGCGGAGGACGACGCCTTTTTTCTACCGAACACGGCCGCTGCTACCAGGCTGGGCATAGAGGAAACGCGACTGATGGTTGAAGGAAGCAACGTTCGCGATTTTGCGATTATCGACCCAATAACGTCTGTGTGGCCATACGACCTAAATCTTGAAGCTTCTACTGAGCCTTGGGTTTTCCAATACTCCTGGCGAAACCGACGTGTCCTTCAACGCCGCAAGCGGTTTGGCACATACATAGAAGAAATCCATTCAATTCGATGGTGGGAATACGGCGAATTGTATCGCAACAAACTTCGATCACCACTCTCCATCACCTTCGCGTTCGTTGCGACGCACAACCATTTTGTGCTCGACCGCGGCGGCAAGGTGTTCAAACAGTCTGCACCCGTGATCAAGCTGCCAGAGGGTGCGACCGAGGACGATCACTTTGACCTGTTGGGTACCCTCAATAGTTCGACCGCATGCTTCTGGCTGAAGCAGAACAGCCACAACAAGGGTCGCCCAGGAGCCGAAGCCGCTGGTGCCGATGAACCGTGGGAACACCGCTTTGAGTTCACCGGGACGACCCTCCAAGACTTCCCGCTTCCAAAAACCATGTCACGCGGTCGAGCGCAGCGTATCGATGCCCTCTCACAGCAGCTAGCAACGCTCGAACCTGCCGCAACCATCAAAAGAAATGGAGCCACTTCAGCACCTATCGACACGGCACGCATCGAACACGCAAGAATTCGTGCCTTGATGATCTCAGAGCAGGACGAACTCGACTGGGAGGTTTACGGCCACTATGGGCTCATCGCCGATGACCTCTCACTCCCCGTGGGGACGGTCCCCGGAATTGCACCCGGAGAACGAGCATTTGCGATCACCTTGGCACGAAGAACGGCGGCAGGTGAAGTTGAGACGAGCTGGTTCAAGCACCACAACCACAAGTTCACACCGATCATCGACCTGCCTTCAGACTGGCCCGTCGAATATTGTGAACTCGTCGAGAAGCGTCTGGCTGCGATCGAATCCAACCCCTTCATCCGACTGCTCGAACGCCCCGAGTACAAGAGGCGTTGGGCCGGCGAATCGTGGGACGTCAAACTTCAGCAAGCACTGAAGGATTGGATTCTCGACAAGCTCGAAGAGCCCTCGCTGTGGTTTACCGCGCAGGGCGCTCCGCAGTGCCTGTCTGTGGCTGAACTTGCCGGGCACGTCGAGAAGAACGCCGAATTCATCGAGGCACTGGACCTGTGGGCTGGGAAAAAAGATGCCCCGGTTACAGAGGCCCTCGTCAAACTGCTATCCGACGAGGCGGTGCCCTACCTGGCGGCTTTGCGCTACAAGGATTCTGGACTTCGCAAACGTGCCGAGTGGGAACGAGTCTGGGCGCTACAGCGCGATGAAGATGCCGGATTGATCAAGGCTACCGATATTCCAGTCCCGCCGAAGTACACCGGTACCGATTTCGTCAAACAGTCCTACTGGTCACACCGCAGCAAGCTCGATGTACCGAAAGAACGCTTCATTTCGTACCCGGGTGCGGGCCGAGCCACCGATTCCACACCGCTGCTCGGCTGGGCCGGTTGGAATCACGCTCAGCAGGGCATTGCTCTCGCCACCATCTACGCCAATCGCGAGTCTGAGGGCACGGCGCTCACCGAACTGGTACCAGTAGTCGCCGGTATCGCCGAGGTTTTGCCGTGGGTCAAGCAGTGGCACACCGGAGTTGACCCCACTTTCGGGATCGACCTGGCCGAGTATCTCACCGGACAGCTCCACGAAAAAGCCTCCGCTGTCGGCATTCCCGTCGGCGATCTCTCAGCCTGGCGTCCCGCCAAAACCGCTCGAGCCCGCAAGGCTGCTCCCAGAAAGGCCGCGCAGTGACGTTCCCCGGCACCTCCGCATCATCCGCCCGCACTCTGCGGGAGACCTTCGCGATTTCGGAATCGCACGGCACCAATGATTACGTTCTTCGCCTGTCCGACTCTGTCGCCGATGATCGGTTGGCCGCGACCGTCGACTCGTATGTCGTCACCCCTGCTATTGCCGAAGCGTTCAATCAGGCGTTGTCCGTGGTCGAAGAGTCATTGCGGACCGGGGAGAGTAAGTCTGCGTACCTCAACGGATCGTTCGGCTCCGGTAAGTCGCACTTCATGGCTGTGCTGCACGGCGTTCTGGGCCACGCACCGAAGGCGCTATCGATTCCTGAACTGCAACCGATCATTGCTCAGCACCAAGCAATTTCGAATGCCAAACTCCTCCGCCTGACGTTCCACTTCCTGGATTCACAGACCATCGAATCAGCCTTGTTCGATCAATACCTGCGTCAGATCACAGCCCTGCACCCGAACGCCTTGCCTCCCGTGCTGCACTCGGCCGGTGGACTGTTCGCCGATGCTGATAATCGTCGTGCCGAAGTGGGCGAGGCCAAGTTCTTCGCCGCCCTCAATGGTGTGGACGGCGGAGAGCCGTCGGGCGCGGTGAACTGGGCGGCACTGGGACAGTCGACCGGCACTTGGTCTGCCGAAAGTTATTCAGCAGCAACCGCACCCGGTGCGGATCCGGCGGAACGCTCCCGCTTGCAGCAGGCACTGATTGCCTCGTACTTCACTAGCTATTCCCGCAATACTGACTGGCTTCCCCTCGAAGACGGACTCGCCGTCATCTCCGACCATGCGAAGTCGCTGGGCTACGACGGTGTTGTCCTGATGCTCGATGAGCTGGTGTTGTGGTTGACCTTCCTCATCACCGAACGCGACAAGTTCAATGCAGAAGTTCAGAAGATCACGAAGCTGGTGGAGACCAGCCGCGGCCGGCTTGCAGTTCCGATCTCCTCGTTCATCGCGCGGCAACATGACCTTGCAAAGTGGGTCGCTACCGGATCCGAATCCGGCGCAACTCAGCAGGCTCTCGAACAAGCTTTTGCGCATCAAGCGGGCCGGTTCGGCAATATCGAGCTTGGTGACGAGAACCTCCCGTTCATCGCAAAGAAGCGACTGCTGTGTCCCCTCGACTCGGCGGCCCAGGCTGCTCTGGACAACGCTTTCGCGCATCTGGACCGCAACCCGAAAGTCTGGGATGTACTGCTCGATGGCGTCAATACCGATGGGCAGTACCGCGGTTCCGATTCTGATGCGTTCAAGCTGACCTACCCCTTCTCTCCCGCTCTGATCGCAACACTGCGTGCCTTGTCCGGGCAGATGCAGCGTGAGCGGACGGCACTGAAGGTGATGCAGCAGATGCTGCAGGACAACGCTGATCGTTTGACAGTCGACAACGTTATCCCTGTCGGCGAAGCGTTCGACTACATCATCGACAGTGCAAACTCGACGCCGATCAACGACACTGCCGCCAGCACATTCAAGACCGCGCGCACACTCTGGATCGAGAAGCTGCGTCCGTTGTTGTTCCGCACCGCCGGTATCGAAGAAACAACCGCGGACGATGCCGTACCACCAGGGTTGCGCGCAGATATCCGGATCGCAAAAACATTGCTGATGTCAGCGGTCGCGCCAAACGTCCCGGCGCTCAAACAGATCGATGCCAGCCGCCTCGCGTCGCTCAACCATGGCAGCGTTGTCAGCATCATTCCCGGTGATCAGATCGGCCAGATCACCAACAAGGTCAAGCAGTGGGCTGCAGAGATCCCTGAGCTGTCCGTCACTGCTGATGCGAACCCGATCATTTCCGTCACTCTCGAGTCTGTCGACTACGAGCGCATCATCACTCGTGCGCAAGCTGAGGACACGGACGGCCGGCGCCGGGAACTGATGCGCACCCTGCTCTCCGAGCACTTCGGTGTTGTCGGCGTCGATCACACCGTTGATAATGCCTTGCTGCGCAACAAGGTTTGGCGGGGAACCGAGCGCCCCGTCGAAGTGGTATTCGGTAACGTCCGCGATCGCGGGTATCTTCCCGACGAATCATTCCGGCCCACCACCGCCGGTGCATTGCGGCTGGTCGTAGATCTTCCGTTCGACGATTCCGGCCACACCACGTCCGAAGACCACGACCGTATCGAAGCGCTGCTGCGCACTGGCCAGGACCGATTCACCGTGGCCTGGCTGCCCAGCTTCTTCTCCGAGAAGGTCACCCGGCAACTCGGCCTCCTGGTCATCCTCAACTATGTGCTCGCGGGTGATCGTTGGGCGTCGTACGCGAATGAGCTGTCCGAAGCGGACCGCGCCGCTGCCCGCTCGATCTTGCAGCAACAGCAGTCGCAGGTGCTCGGGCAATTGAGCAACGCAATCCAGGTCTCTTACGGAGTCGCCAGTGGTGCCCAGTTCCCCGAAGGACAGCCCCCCTTACGTTCTCTGCACGCCGGTTTCGCAGTGCAGCCGCCGATCGGAAACACACTCGGCGAAGCCGTCGACCGTCTGATCACCGACGCCTTCGACGCGCTCTATCCGGATCACCCGGAATTCACGCCCGTCGACAAGGTGATAAGCCGCCGCGAACTCAACACTGTGTTGGCACGGTTGCGTGAGGCACAGTCTCAGGTGGACGGCCGGTTCCCGCTCGAACGTAGCGAGCGGGACGTCGCCCGCCGTGTCGTCGAGCCGCTCGGTATCGCGAAAACCAATGAGACGCACCTGATCTTCGGGCCTGAACAGTTCACGGCATGGCGTACCCGCATCACCCAGGAACTCTCTCGCTTGGCGATCGACGAACAGTCCGACGTCGATGTCGAGGTGTTGCGCACCGCCATCGCAGCCAGCGGACCCAAACGCGGCCTGACGTCCGACATGATCGATCTGATTGCCGGGGCGTGGGCTGCGCAAACCAAGCGCTCCTGGTTCCTGCACTCGAGCCCGATCGACGAACCCTCCATTGGCGATATCCGCCGGGGTACCGCGCTTCGCCTCGAACCGCTGCCGGATCAATACGAATGGCACAAGGCCATTACGCGGTGGAAGACCTGGACTGGGCTCGTGGTCAACGAGTATTTGACTGCTACGAACCTTGCCGCGTTCGCGGACAATGTGCGCTCGTATGCGCGCACCACATTCGTTGGCCGCAGTCAGTTCGTGAACGCACTCGGTGCTGCCTACACCTACTTTGCGCTCGATCCGGAGAAGGGCCGGTGCGCGTTGGCCGCCGATGTCGCGGAACTGTTCGAGACGAGGTTGACGCACGTCGACAACTTAGGTCTCGTGGCCGCGATTGCTGATGCGCCGTTACGCGGCACAGATGTCGAGGCGTCAAAGTCACTTACTTCTGCCGCGTCGATTGAGCAGGCTCTCATCCGCTACCCGCTCGGTCAGTGGAACGTGCTCCGCGATGCAGCCACTTCGGATACTGACGAGGGTTCAGCGAGCGCGCGGGTCATTTTGTCCAAATTGCAGCAGGCATTCGAATCGCACGAGGCAGTGCAGAGCCTTCCTCCCGCTCTCGAGAGTGCCGCTGGTGACAGAGATACCTGGCTCGAAGAGGCTGCAATAAGAGGACGCAACAAGCGGGACGATGCGGATACGGGACGCGAAGAGCAGGACCGCAAACGTCGGGAGCTAGAAGTTCAACGCGAACTTGAACGCCAACGTCAGGAACTCGAACGCGAACGTCAGGAGCTAGAACACCAACGTGAACTCGAACGCCAACGTCAGGAGCTAGAACGCCAGCGCGAACTTGAGCGCGAACGTGAGGAGCGAGAGCGGAAGCCAGTTGGTGAAACCACTGAGACCATCACAGTCGCGGACACTACCGCTGCGTCCGCTGTTGAGGCTCAGCTCCGAAAGATGCTCGACAATTACCCGGACGCTAAAATCACCGTGACTATTACAAGGCTCGAATCGTGACCGTGCCAACACGTCTCCCGGAGGCTGATGCGGCCGGCATCCGCACCGCGATCGGTCAATTCCGTGCCAGCCGGCATCGCCGCGGGGTTATTGCGCTCGCAGCGGCACCCGTGTGGTCTGGCGCTGACACTTTCGAGCTCGACGGCCAGAGCGTGAAGATCCGAGTTGGTCCGAGTGTGCTCGCGATTCGTGACGCGCTGACCGAGCGACACCACTTCGATTGGGTTGTGATCCTCACAGATCGGGAGTCAGCCGAACTGCCCGCTGGAGTTGTCGATCACCTGGTCTCGGGCAGGCTGTCCAATCTCGATCCGTGGCCCGCGCTTAGAGAGAAGTTCCGGGCAAACCGACAAGAGTTCAATCTGCTCTCCCTCGACAACGACGCCGCCCGCTCCGCATTGCGCGAACTCGGCGATTCGGTGCCGCCCGCCCCGGGTGGTGTCCTGACCAACGACCACCTGTTCGGCGCCCTCGCTCAACGCAATTTCGGGCTGACTGCCAGCGAGGTCACTCCTCATCACGTGTCTCTGTGGTCAATGAATACCGAACGGACCAAAGAGTTTTCAGCGTGGCGTGACCGGACCGCGCCGGTCTTAGTCGAACAGTTCTATCTCTGGCTCGAACGCACCCTCGGGCCGCTAGGTCGCTCAATGACGATAGTGTGGCGCACCAGTGGGCCAGCGCAATTGGTTCCCCTCGGGCTCGTCGCCGCGCTGATCGACGATTCCGCAGCCGCATCCGCCGCCTTCCCCACGTCGATCGACGTGACCGTCAAAGTGCGTACGCTCCTCGAAGTCGAGCTCGGTCACTACACTTTGACGGAGCAGCAGCTCTCCGCCTGGGGCAATACGGCAGCCCTCGCTGTTACCGGCGCCGATGTTCCGGATGATGTCCTGCGCCGGGCCGAGCAACTGGTGGTCCGTTTGCAGGCGACGTCGTTGGTTGGTCGATCGGACGTTCTGTCGTCCGCGCGCCCGCCTCGTATCGCCCGGTTCGCAGCAGCTCTTGCTTCCGCCGAACAGATTCCAGATCTCACAGCAGTGGAAAATGCGTGGGCTGACGTAGTCGCACATCGTGAATCGCGAGTGGACTCCCCCGACGCACCACGCGACGTCCGGGTAGGCGCCGCTGCCCTCCGGCTACTGCGGTGGACGCGCCGCGATGCCCAACGACCGTCGACACTCGCCGGGTGGCTGACGTACTACCGCAGCGAATTGTCTTGGGTGGACGGTGCCGTCAACGACGCCTTTGTCGGTGCCGACGACCCGACCCTCGCGGCGGCGGCACATCGGATCATCACGACCGTGCGGGCTCGTCGCGGAGAGCAAGACCGACAGTTCGCGACCCTGCTGTCGTCCAGCGGCACTCATCACCTGAACGGCCCCGGCGCCCCGATGTACATCGAGGACATCCTCGACCGTGTGGTCCTGCCGCTCACTGTTGCTGCGCCGGGTGCCAGCGCGCTCAGCACGGCCACTCGATCTCCGGTACTGCTCGTCATCGCCGACGGAATGGGTGCCACCGCAGCCAACGAGGTTGTTGCCGACGCACTCCGTCGCTATCGCCCCCAATGGCAGGAATGCACCCTGGTCTCCGAGGAACCGAACAGTGCAGCTCTCGCTGCCCTGCCGACAGTTACCGAATTCTCCCGCTGCACACTGCTATCCGGCGCACTCCAACGTGGCGGACAGTCTGAGGAACGCCGAGGATTCGCCTCGTGGCTGCAATCGCACGCATTGCGCGGCGCGGGTCAGGTGCTCTTCCATAAAGCGGACCTGGAAGCAGTCTCGCGCGGCAACGCGCTCGCGCAGGACGTGCGTATCGCTGTCGAAAACACACAAGACCGCCCCGTCATTGCCTGTGTCCTCAATGACATCGATGATGCCCTCGATCGGTCCGATCCGATCGGCACCACTTGGACCACGGCGGGTTTCAAGCATCTCGATGCGCTCTTGTCTGCTGCGGCAGCAGTCGGTCGCACCATTGTCCTTGTCAGCGACCACGGTCATGTCGTCGAGCGTCGTGAGCAGCCAAGTGTGCAGCGCGGTCAGCAGGTTTCGGCTCGATACCGTCTAGCAGCGGGCGCCGATGCAGCCTCCGTGCCAATTGACGAGGTCCTGGTCGAAGGTCCGCGTGTACTCACCGACAGCCACAGCGCGGTCCTCGCGGTGGACGAGCAACTGCGGTACACCGGGATGAAGGCCGGCTACCACGGCGGCGCCACGCTAGCCGAGGCGGTCATTCCCATCTCGATTCTCGTCAACGGTGCCGTACCGCCACACCTTGGCCTCGAGGTGTCGCCTTCCCCGGTGCCCGCCTGGTGGGAACCGAGTCGCACAACAATTGCCTTGCAGACTTCGGTCACCGCTGCACCGGCCGTTGTGCCGAAGCGAAAGAAAACGGTTGCGCCCAAGGTGTCACCGCAGTCCGATGCGCTGTTCGATGTTGGTGCTCCCGCCGCAGCAATGGCTGCGTCACCAGTTGTTCCCGACGGGCGCGACAAGGTGTCAGAACTACTCGGGACCGCACTGTTTGCACAGCAGTACAAGACATTCGGACGCAACCTCGAAAAAGCTGCAATCGAGACTCTTCTCCATGAGACGATTGCCGGCAACGGAGTGCTATCACTCGGACGCGCTGCCGAAATACTCGGCGTCCCTTCGACACGCGCCAGTAGAGCATTGTCGGTCGTGGCCCAGATCTTGAACACCGACGGCGTCGTAGTTCTCAGTGTCAACGGCACCGAACTGGAAGTGGAGGCTGCCCTGATGTTCGAGCAGTTCGGAGTCCCCCAGTGACCGCCTTGTCACCAGTTCGTCGACGCGAGATCCTCCAGTCGCTACGCCAGGGCACCGTGCCCGATGGCAACCTGGACGTCCTCGCTGTCGGGATTGACCGCTTCGCCACCACCATCGACGAAGATCTTGACGCCGTTGCCTCGGGGGGAGCGATCTTCAAAGCCGTACGCGGCGAGTACGGCTCGGGTAAGACATTCTTCTCTCGGTGGGTCGAGCAACGCGCGATGCAACGTGGTCTCGCCGTCGCCGAAGTTCAGATCAGCGAACTCGAAACCCCGCTGCACAAGCTCGAGACCGTGTATCGACGGACTATCGAAGAGTTGCGGACCTCGGCCTTCGCCAAGAGCGCGTTTCGCAATGTCATCGATGCCTGGCTGTACGGGATCGAAGAAGACGCAGCCACCGCTGCCGGTACCGACGAAGCGACTGCCGAGCAAATCGCGGCTCTACTCGAGCAGCGCCTCGCCAGTGTCGCCACCGCCACCCCGGTGTATCCGATGGTCCTGCGCGCCTACCGCGATGCCGTCGACCGTGACGATGCCGCAACCGCCGATGCTCTCATCGCGTGGCTCGGCGGTCAGCCGCATGTGGGTGCCGCTGCGAAACGTGTAGCCGGAGTGCGTCAGGACGTCGACCATTTTCTTGCGATGGGCTTTCTGCAAGGACTCCTCGCAGTCCTCAAAGGCGCACGACACCCCGGCCTCGTTCTGGTGATCGACGAAGTCGAAACATTGCAGCGGATGCGCTCGGACAGTCGCGCGAAGGCCTTGAATGCACTGCGGCAGTGGATCGATGAGCTCGACTCCGGCCGCTACCCCGGCCTCTACCTGATCATTACCGGAACTCCGGCGTTCTACGACGGACGATTAGGGGTGCAGGCATTGCCCCCGCTCGCGCAGCGTCTGCAGACGGACTTCGGGACGGACGCACGATTCGACAATCCTCGCGCTCCCCAAATCAGGCTCACCGGGTTCGATCTTGATCGCCTCGTCGAAGTCGGCATCCGCGTTCGCGACGTCTACGCCGATGGATCGTCTGAGTCGGACCGAATCCGCACGCTGGTTGACGACGCTTACCTGCGCGACCTGGCCGATGCCGTTGCCGGCGAGCTCGGTGGGAAAGTCGGGGTATCCCCACGCATCTTCCTCAAAAAGCTTGTCGCGGACGTACTGGACCGAGTCGATCAATTCGCCGACTTTGATCCACGCCAACACTATTCACTAACCATCGCCGACAGTGAGAAGGCCGAAATCGTTCAGGCCACCAGCGCTGATGAGGTCGAGCTGTGACTGCCGGTTTCGACCGACTCGATCCGGTTATCCAGCACCACATCGTCAATTCACTCGGGTGGCCCGGATTGCGACCCCTGCAGGACGAATCGGTCGCGCCAATCAGCACCGGGTCAGACGCAATTCTGTTGGCACCTACCGCGGGCGGCAAAACGGAAGCTGCAATGTTCCCGTTGCTGACGCGTATGCAGACGGAGCGATGGACCGGGATCTCTGTTCTCTACATCTGCCCGCTCAAGGCACTTCTCAACAACCTTCAACCACGCATCGCCGGTTACGCCGAGTGGATGGGACGCGACGCCTCAACTTGGCACGGTGACGTGACATCCTCCGCCCGCGGCCGTATAAAGCGCGACCGCCCGGATGTTTTGTTGACGACGCCCGAGTCCCTCGAATCGATGTTGGTTTCTGAAGGCGTCGACGCAGCTGAGGTACTCGGCGGTGTCCAGGCAGTTGTCGTCGATGAAGTTCATGCGTTCGCGGGTGACGATCGCGGGTGGCATCTGCTCGCCGTACTAGCCCGCCTCGAAACATTGTTGGGCCGCAGGCTTCAGCGTGTCGGGATGTCAGCCACCGTCGGGAATCCAGATCAGCTGTTGAGCTGGTTGCAAGGCGGCTCGGTTCGTGCCGGTCTCGTGATCGCGCCATCGCTTGACGGCGGCGCTGTCGTACCCGACATTACCGTCGACTCAGTGGGCAGCGTCGAGAATGCCTCCAAAGTAATTGCCACACTGCACAAAGGCGAGAAGCGGCTAGTGTTCGTCGACTCGCGACGACTGGCTGAGGAACTCGGCAAGTCTCTGAGAGAGCGCGGAATCACGACCTTCGTTTCCCACTCGTCGCTCTCTGCTGCGGAGCGCCGAGAGTCTGAGGAAGCCTTTGCTGAAGCGCGCGACTGTGTCATCGTCGCAACGTCCACTCTCGAGCTCGGCATCGATGTCGGAGATCTTGACCGCGTCATCCAGATCAACGCGCCTCGCACGGTCTCGTCTTTTCTGCAACGACTAGGTCGGACTGGGCGGAGGCCTGGTTCCACCCGCAACTGCCTGTTCCTGTGCACCACGGAAGAAGCAGTCCTCGACGCTCTCGGTATGTTGCAGTGCTGGTCATCGGGTTGGGTCGAGCCAGTTCTCCCCACCCCCGAGCCGCGGCACATTGTGGCGCAACAGATTCTGGCATCTGCATTACAGACCAGGCGAGTACCACTCACTAACTGGCAACAAGGCTGGGGTTCACTCCCTCTCTTTGACGACACTGCCCCCGAGATCATGTCTCACCTCCTCTCCGAAGGGTTCCTTGAACAGGACTCCGGAACCGCATTCATCGGGCTCGAAGCCGAGAAGCACTTCGGCCGCCGACACTTCATGGAACTCCTCGCAGTGTTCACAGCTGCCCCGGAGTTCAAGGTGCTCGCTGGTCGCGACGAAATCGGGTCAGTCGAGACAGCGCTGCTGACCGAAGAAGTAGAAGGGCGTCGAATCTTGTTGCTGGGTGGGCGTTCTTGGGCGGTCACCCATATCGATTGGAAACGGCGATTCTGCTACGTCGAGGCCACGGAGATCGCAGGAAAGGCCAAATGGAGCTCGATCCCCGATGGTCCCTCCTTTGAAATCGCGCGTGGGATGAGGGGGGTTCTCCTCGGCTCGCTTCCGCAAGGTGTCACCCTCACCCGTCGTGCGGTGACGACGATCGACGGCATCCGTGACGTCCGATCTGGCACCGTCACCGACGGATCATTCGTCATCGCCCGGGACGAGCGTGAAGACTGGCGCTGGTGGACCTGGGCAGGTGCGAAGGCGAACCGAACCCTTGGCGCTTGGATTCCGGACCTGATCGTCCCGTGCCAGATGTCGCGGGCAGACTGCGTACGCCTGCATCGCGACCTAAGCGTTCAAGACATCCGTGACGGACTTGCAGCTGCGCGCGCCCACGATGCGCCGCGACCTCTACCTGCCGTCGACAAGGGTGCGCTGCGCGGCCTGAAGTTCTCGGTCGCGCTGCCAGAGCATTTGGCCAGCCAAACGATGTCCAGCAGACTGGTCAACTCGGTCGGATCAAAACTTGTTTTGGCCGAAACTGCTCAAATTCAACAGTGACTTCCCTAGTGGCATCTATCGGAGCGAGGCTGAACCCACCTGGACGAGATTCTCGAAGCGCACCCACCGGCGCACTTTCACGTCAGCGCGGGAGTTTACTCCCCTCGTGAATCCAATCCGCCCTAGCACGAGGGATGGCCGCGGCGCTGATCTCAACGCATTTAAGCTCGATTGATCGACGCATATCCATCTAACATATGAATGACCATGCCAGTCGCGCCATACGGCCAGTTTCGTTCTGGATCACAACTCTCCACCCCCTTCACGGCTTACACTAGTTCTTCGCACAAAGAGCAGCGTCGGGCCGCTAGCCTGCAAACCAATGCACACTCGCACCCACTATGGGACCGGAGTCTGATGTCTGGAAAACCTTCAGATAGCTGCTGCACGGCCTATGGCCACCGGCTGCATTACACTCTCGTCAAGGAACTCCGAGACGAGCACGACCACTACCACGAAATGAAGGACTGCATGGACGCTCCAGACCCGCAAGTCGAGATTAACCGTAGCGATGAGAATGAATTATTCGGAGAGACCGAGGACGATCTTGCAGATCTGTCAAACGCGGCAACCTTCGATGCTCTGGTTGTATCCACCGATTGGACAACGGAAACCCTACTAAATCAGATCACGCGGGGAAGCATTGAGCTCGATCCAACATTCCAACGACGCGATGCCTGGGATCGGCAGAAAAAAAGCAGATTCGTCGAATCTCTGATTGTTGGCCTCCCTGTGCCACAAGTCGTACTCGCCGAACGGTCAGGAAAACGCGGAGAGTATCTCGTACTGGATGGCAAGCAACGACTACTCAGTATCCAGCAATTCAGAAAAGGCGACTTCCATCTTGCCGGACTAGATCTGCGTTCAGATCTAAACGGTCTAACATATGATCAACTTCCCGATTCGGAACAGCTGGCGCTAGACAACCAAACACTAAGAACAATAGTGGTTAGAAACTGGAAACGCGAAGAGTTTCTATACCTCATTTTCCTCAGACTTAACACAGCCAATGTTCCACTAAGTCCGCAAGAGCTTCGACAAGCATTACACCCAGGTCCTTTCGTTTCATTTGTCAACGAGTTCACTGCCGACAATATCGAGTTCTCCTCTTTATTAAAGAAGAGCACAGTTCCCGATTTTCGAATGCGCGACGTCGAATTGCTAGTTCGATACTTTGCGTTTACACAGTTCCTTTCTGAATACCATGGAAATTTGAAGAATATTCTGGATCTGACCTGCGAGACCTTAAACTCAAGAATGAAATCGAACGGCACTGAACGAATCGTACGCGAAGCAAACCAATGCCTGGAGTCCATTCAGGCCGTCAATACCATATTCCAAGGAGACGCCTTTCGCCGGTGGAATGACGGCAAAGATGCCTATGAAAGGCAATTCAATCGAGCAATATTCGATGTGATGACATTTTATGCGCGCCAACCCGAAGTCAGGACAGCGATGCTCGACAACGCGGAAAAAGTTAAGGCCGCATTCACAAAAACGTGCAAAAATGAAAGATTCATCCGGTCAATTACCGTCACCACCAAAAGTGCTGAATCGGTATACGATCGCATTTCCATCTGGGGAGCATCGCTTGGGGAATCCCTGAATCTAAGACTTCCCATTCTGGAACGAAACGAGGACGGAAGAATTGCCTACAAGAAGGTATAATACCCTCACCGCCAGAGTATCCAATCTCGAAAAGAATCTATTGCCGACGATCTCTCCCAGCGGCAAGTACACACCCAACCAGTATGACCTCGCAAGGTCGTACCTGATCCTGTGCCATGCCGAAGTCGAAAGCTACCTGGAAGATATAACGCTTTCTGTTCTACATTCGGCAAAAAAGCGATGGACTTCCGAGAATCGAGCAGGAAGATGCCTCACCGCACTTCTAATGTACGAAGAAAAGAAAATGCCTACGCCAATTTCCTTAGATAAAAAGAAACCCAATGAAACGATGAGCGGATTCATAAGCAATGCGGTGAAGAACCATGAAAGGTTTATAACGCGAGAGAACCACGGAGTCAAAGAGACCAACATACTCCGTCTCCTACTCCCTGTCGGCCTTCTCGAATCAGACCTTGACCCTGTCTGGCTGAGTAGCATGAATAGCTTCGGGGTGTCCCGTGGAGTCATTGCACACAGTTCAGCCCGTCATGTGAGCACACCCCCAGACCCGTTGAGTGCTAAGAATTCCGTCGCCAGCGTCCTTGGCGGATTGATGCTGATTGAGCCTAAAATAGTAAAACTTCGCCGCCAATAATAACGTCCAACTGGATCCTTTGTATGTGACGCCGCACAAAGGGCGAATTGAGGTCGTTCTTGCCGATATCATTCAAATTATTCAATGGCTCGTTGCGGCGCGACGTTGAAGACCGTACGGAGATAGTTGCACAGGCAGTACGCGAAATTAATTTGGCCTAAACCGACGCATCGGTGGTCGTCGACACCAAGTTAGGTGTCCGACTTCCCCATTTGACCCGATTACCAGTGTCTGTTCACCAACTGTCGTGCAGTCTGGTCACCAATGGTCATGCAGTCTGGCATCCGGCGGGCTGCCTGGAGCGGCTGCAGAACTCGCTCCGCACTGCATTAACGGAACGCACTCCCCTTCGAGGTCAGTGCCTTCACCCGCTCGACGGTCCAGGCCGCCAGCACATCAACCTTCCGTTTACGGCCGGTCGCCTTGTGGGTATCCATTTCCTGTTCCGCGATGATGTCCTTGATCCTGTCGGCATCGAGGGCCGAAAGACGCTCCAACAGAACCTCTTCCCCATCGGCTTTGAAGACCTCGAACGGATCGAAAGCGCCGGGCTCCCGCTTCACCTTCGGAGCCGCCGCACGACGGCGCGGCGCCGGTACTGGGTCAGCTACTGCAGCGGCGGATCCATCGGCCGGAACTGCGAAAGCGCTTTCGATTGCCTTCGCGAACCGTGGGGTACGGGCAGCTTCCTCCGCGACTACCTGAACCAGCTTGGCCAGCAACACCGATGCCGAGGCATTAGTTGCACCCAACTTCAAGAGCGCAGCACCGGTCTCCTGAACCTGCACCCGACGACGCGCCTCATCGATACCCGCACTCATAGCTTCGCCTGCGCTTCCGTGAGAATGTTCTGCGTAATTGCACGCATCTGATCGAACTGACCTGCATTGCCGTACTTCACCTTCAAAGTGCTGTACGGGTGAAACTCCGCCGACGCGGCAATCTGATTCGACTCCGCGAGATACTCCGGCAATACGTGAGGGACGTTGGGATCGCGTCGAAGATTTCGCACAGTCGTGCGGTGCACCGCCGAGTTGGACTTGTACTTGGTGATCACCAACCCGAGTTCGAAGAGTTCACGGCCGAGTTCTTTGCCGAACTTCGCGATGTGCGTCTGGATCTGCGGAATGCCGTACGTGGAGAGTACATCCGGGATCGTGGGGATCACGTAGCCGTCAGCCATGGCCAATCCGTTGAGTGTGATCGGCCCGAGATTCGGCGGGCAATCGATCAGAACATAGTCGTAGTACGGCATCACCGGGGCGACGGCATCCCTCAACAATTCAACCGGCTTGGTGGAGTTCCGATCAGCAACCCGAAGGGCACTGATCTCCTCCTGCAGCTCGATCAAATCGAGAGATGAGGGAAGCAGATCCACACCCGTCACTCGCTTTACCGGCGAGACTCCGCGCTGAATCGAAGCTTCGAGATCGAAGTTCGACGTGCCATCGACAGCGTCACGGAAAATGGTTGCGCTGGTCAGCCCTTGCTTGTTGAGTTCGAGCCAGTGATCCTCGCTGATCATCATCGTCGTGAGATTGATCTGCGCATCGAGGTCGATCAGCAGCACGCGCTGACCGAATTCGAGCGACATGAACTCGGCCAACCCCGCGGTGATCGTCGTCTTACCGACGCCGCCCTTGAGGTTGATCGTCGCAATCGTCTTAGCCATCAGAACCCATTCCTGTCTCCCACCACAACACACCTAGTTCGCATCGACGATCGCCCCTGTCCCTGACTGCTTCACCCGAAAACCGATTCGCCCCAACGGCTCCGCCGCGTGCGGAAGCGCGTACGAGAACAACGTCGCAAAATCGCGCGAGTCCACGGGACCAGCCTGTGCCCGTTTCAACTGACGAGGAGCCGGATCGTTCGCCAATACCAGAATCAATGCACCGCGAGTCTTCCGATGAAGAGCACCCGCAAGCGGTCCACCGTTCTTCTTCGGGCTGCCCGCAATGTGCTCGATCGCATCGCGCTCACGGACGGCCGTACCGGTGAAACCTGTTCGGTACTCGCGTTCCTGACGCTTGCGATTGACGATCGGAAGTTTCTCGTGCCAACCCTTGATCTCGATCGGCTCCCGGGTCTTGGGGTACGGCAGCAGAACTGCAAAATCCTCGAGCAATCCGGATGCGATTGCGGTCGAAAGCGCTTCGCGGTGGGGACCGAAATCCCACCCGTTCGCCCACTCGAACTGGTCGACGGCCTCCAACACCACATGGGCAGGGACAATGCCGTATCGCGCAGTGAACGATCGCGAAACATCATCCTTGTCAACGAAATTGAAGGACCCTGTTTCGCCCAACGACTTCAATAATGGTGCAACCGCGTCGAAGTGCCGAGCGTTGATCGAACCGTCGCCTCGCGGGGGCTGCATCGTGAAGCTGAAACTTTCACCGCCCATGCCTCGATAAACCAGATCGGCGTTGAACATCTTGTTTCGAGCCGTTGGCCTCAGCCACGGCAGCTGCTGAAACACCATCGGCGGCACATCGCGTGGAGTGACCCACGGTTCGCCCTTCTCGTTCACGCCGCTGAACCTGGTGAGCTCGTTCCGGAACTCCTGCTCGTCCCGAACGATCGCCTCGAACGCCTTGTACATGTCGTAGTCCGCGCCGGCGGGTCCGCCAACCGTGCGGCCGATGAACAGGCGCACCAGGTCTCGGTACCCGGGGCGGAAACCGAACCATCGTCCCATCTGCATCAATGTGTCAGCTTGGCCCGTTCGACGCGTGTAGTAGGTGATGGTCAGGCCCTCGACTGTAAAGCCGCGACTCAGCTTCGTTCCGCCGACAAGGATCTTCCACACTCCTCGTTCTTGGAAATCGAGGGAATCCTGCTTGTAGTCCTTCTCCGCCGCACCATTGACCACGATGACAGGGCTGGTGCCCTCGGAAATCTTGTCGTAGGCGGCGCCGATGAACTCCTCAAACTCGACAAAAGACTCAGGGTTCGGCAGTTCACTGCCCCGTGCCGCACTCACCACTGCAAAGTCCTCGGCCCAGAGCTTGTCAAGCCTCGCGAGACTCTTTGCCTGGCTGTACCCCGCCGACTTCCACAAGGCCTTGAAATCGTTCGCCACCGCGTCGTGCTCGGCCTGCTTCACCGATTCGTGCACCAACATCGTGTGGTGCCGATACGGCTTGACGCCCTTCGATTCCCGGAAAAGCTTGATCGCCCCGGTCAGGACAAACGAGTCGAGAGCCCGCAATTGTTCGGCAGAACGATCCTCGTCGCACTCGGCCCGGAGATCCCGGACGTACGCTTTCTGGTTCGAATTGGCCGGAGTCTTGTCGTCGTCTTCGAGATCGTCTAGATCGTGGAAGTCCGCACCACCCATGTACGGGCCGGGCCGCTCGAGACTGACGATGAAGTCCGAAGGAAAGACGTTGACGCTGTCTTCCGGATCGACAAACACATTGGCAAAAGGTGTTGCGGTGTAACCGATGTACTGGGCACGCTTGAGTAGACCGAGGATCTCAGCGATCTGTCCGTTGATCGCCGTCCGCTCGATCTGCTCGGTTTTCATCTTCTTCGGATCAATTGTGTTCACCGATGCCTGATCTGCCTCGTCGTCGATGATCAGGGCAGGGATCTGATCGAGTTCGGTCGGGACTTTCTTCAGATCGGCCACCAGCTTCTTGAGGCTGGAGACGTTCTTCTTCACGACCGCGATACGAATATTGCTCGGGTACAGATTCTTCGGATCATTCAGAGGAAGGGAGTGATCCACTGTTTCGAAGTGCAGTGCGCTCAGGCCCGCGAGCAGGCTCTTGTAGTCAAAGGTCGAGGTGGTGAGCCGGCGGATGGCCGGGATTTCATTAGTCTTGTTCGGATCGATTTCGTGTTCGAGAAAGTTCCCGTTTCGCCAGTCCTCGTCGTTGGCGTAGTCGTCGTCCACACCGGCACTGATGTTTTGACGACCGACCAATTCCATGTCGAGGCGTCGCTGAGTCTGGCTCCGGAGAATCTCGATAGTGCCGGTCAGAACGATGACCAAGCGGTACCCAGCGTCGATCGCCTTGGCCACTACGCCACTGAAATTCGCCGTCTTCCCGCTCTGGACGTAGCCGACCACCAAACCTTTGGACTGATACGGCTCGGGCCGCGTCGGATCCGCAAGCCGGTGCACAACCTCAGTGGTTGCAATGTCCAGCTTTCCGATTGTCGCCTCGTCCCAGTTCTTGTCGGCTAGAACTCGCTTGTAAGCGCGCCAATAGAAGTCGTGCTCGCGCCGACGCTCGGAGGTGTACCAGGGGTCCCACGGCTGCTGAGCAGCAATGACAACCGGCCCACCTTCGCGAGGGAAGTGCGCATCCATCTCGGCGTGGGCGTCGACCGGCAATCCCAACAAGTCGTAGATCCGAGCCCGCCGTTCCGGACTTTGCGGAACAGTCGCCCCAACCCATGTCTCAACACTTTCCGCATCCCACTGCCGCAGACGCGAGGTGAGCGCCGTTCGTACACCGACAGCATTGTCGTCGAGGAACACATCGATGATGTCCGCGATGGTCAGGCCGTCCGGATAGCTAGCTCGCAGGCGCGCGTTGACCGGGTACAACACGTTCTCGGGCGGAAACCCGTCACCGAGTTCACGTGCAACCGCACGGAATACTTCATCACTCACTGCACTACCTGCTCCCGGTGCGCTGACACTGCGGAAATCAACACTTCCTGCCACGCCTTCGTCTTTTCTCTCTGACGAGCGCTGATTCTCGTTCCTTCGAACATCTCGCCCACCAACAGGAAGACAAGAGTCTTGAGCACCGGAGCATCAGCCGGGTCTAGACTGCGACGTCCGAGCAGATCACGCCGAAAACGCGCATTGATCCACAAAGTTCGAGTCTTGAGGTCGACTTCGAAGAACTGATCACGCGCCAAAGCTCGCCAACCCACGGCAACCGGATCATCACCGACGCTGAATTCGAAGGCGTCGCTGAAGGAATCGAGCACGTCTTCCGGAAAGCCGGATGCCGGCTCGATGACGCTGATCGGCCGAGGTGCAGAACTTCGGGCTGCCCGCACGACGCGCTCGGCATCGGTCAGATACGAACGGAATCCACCGTTGCCATCCGTGAAGACGGCCCCGTCGACGGCAGCCGACGCAGTGGCGTCGAGCGTCACCCCCGATTTCTCGGGATTGATGGTGATGTGCTGCAGCAGAGAATCGTTCAGGTCGACAGCAATTCGTGCCAATCCGTAGTCCGGTCGGCCCCGCACTATCGCGTTCCAGCCGCCGATCTGCAGGAGTCGATCGTGCCGATAGAAGTAGAGCCCCTGCTGGTCACGGCCAGGGGCGCCGTGGATGCGAAATTCCGGTGCATTGCTCCGGGCGGGCCACAGGTGAGCTTCAGCGGTTACTGTGGCACCGGCGATCGACACGGTAAGTGTCCGAGGGTAGTTGGGGTCGCCGGTGCGCGGATACCGGAACGGGTCGATGGCACTGACTGTGCGCAGCGCGCCGGCGCGTCCCGCTTCGACGTCGAAGACATCGACAGTCAGAGCGATCCGGCCGGATTCGATGAGACGGTGAAATACGACGCCGAGGTGACTGCGCACGTCGTTGATGGTCTGTTCGAGCCAGCTGGTCTGCTCGTCCGCGTGCGCGGACATGAGAAATGTTGTGATGCCGCGCCATTCGACAACAGTTCCGGTGTCGAAGGGAAAGCGGGGCGTGACTGCGTCGAAGAATTCTTCGGCTTGCCGGTCCTCGATCACCGAAACTGACTGACGCCCCTGCACTGAGGTCGAGTCGATCTCGCGGCCCTGCGTCGGGTGCCCGGACTTTCGAGACCACACTCGGAGCAACCGAGCCTGACTCAACGACGCCGCCTTCATCCCTACACCGAAATGACCCAGGTCCTCGGCGGCATACTCGCGTCGACGGCCGTAGGTCATCGCAGCATCGATGGTGTCACTGTCCATGCCGGAGCCGTTGTCGATCACCATCATCGACACGATCCGTGTGCCGTCCTGAACGAACCTGATCAGCACGTGCGAAGCCGCGGCGTCGAGGCTGTTGTCGATCAGATCGGCGAGCGCTGTCGCGATGGTGTGGTGCAAGCCAATGGCGCCGGCGAGGGACTCGTCCGCGGCAAGGATCTTGGTGCCCACTATGCGGGTGTCCGCGACGTCAGTCATGGGATGCATCCTTACCCTCTACCTCGTCGATTTCGGATGCTTCGCCGCGCCTCCATGCCGCCTCCAGGAAGTCCAGAACCACGTCTTCACCACGATCTTCGTACGCGCGCAGTATTTTTCGTGGACGGTCTTCGCCGTCCAGACACACGGCCTCGGCGAGAATCCGCACCACATGTCTCTCGGCAGTTCGCAATGGCTCGCGATTGCCAACCTCTGCGAGTGCCTGACGTAGTGGGTCGATGTCAGAGTGGACGATCGCCGGTCGAACCACGCGGAAGGTTCCGTCTTGCCACAGCTCGAGCAACACGTCTTCGCCCTCGACAGTGGAGAGTTCACGCAGGAATCGGCGGATAGTGCCGAACGTCGGCTGCGCTCCGGTCCACCGAACTGCTTGAACGCCGAGGTGGCTCTCCAACTCGATTGTCTCGCCGCGCACACAGCCGGCAGCGACTGCAACACCGGCGGGTACGGCAAACCCGGAGCCCCGCAGATGATCTGCGGTCACGGTCAGTCGATACCGCCACGTACTACCTGACCGGTACAGGCGGCGAGTCAACTCTGGCGTCTTCGCAGTGTTGCGTGTCCGCTTGCGCCGGACTATCCCGTCACCACCAATGTTGAACTCACTGGCTTCTTCAGCCTCTCCCGAAGAAACCGATTCCTCCCCAACGGAATCCGCGCTTCCCCAGGCGTGCAGCCGCCAGACTGCGCCGTCGAGCGCCACGCGATCGTCGGCCTCGAGCGCGCGCTCGATCGACCGGTCACTGCGATCGGACTTCAGCAACTCCACTAGCTCGACGACGGACTTCGGCGATCCGACGGCTTCGAGCGCGCCGACTGCCAGATCGGAGATCCGACGCGCACGCGTCAGCGCAGAATCCGCCACTACGACGACCCCGCACCACGCAAGCCACTTCTCCAGTTCGCCGCGTGACATCGACACCACTTCGGCGACGTCGTCGAGCGCAACCACACCGTTGGGCGATTCGAAGTCCTCGAGCAAAGTTTGAGTGCGTTTCTTGGCCGCCGCGACGCCGGGAGCGGCTGCCCAACCGTCAGTCACCTCGAAATAGTCATCGAGGCGATCCAGAACCAACCACAGCGGAACTCCGTAACCAGGCACCTCCGCCGCGATGCTCGGATGCACTTCGAGAAGCCGATCAAGCGAAGCCACCGGCTGAATCTCGACTCGCAAGCTGGCAAGCAGGTTCCCCACGGCCGTCCCGAATCCGCACGCCGCGTTGAGTTTGGCTTTCACGTCGGCCTCAATCTGCCCGACTCGCCCCGAGCCCACTCCGAGCTTGGCCCCGATCGCTCCCCTGCGCTGCGGCACTCGCGCCACGATCCGCTCACGCAACACCAACGACTCCCGCTCATCCAGCTGCGAGAAGAGATTGTCGATCTCGTCCATCGCGTCGGTTCGGTCGGTGTCGGGCAGATCGTTCGGCGTCAAAGCCGAGATCCGGGCGGCAACTTCCTGAATCGAGGCCGGAGATTCGTCGTCGATCTCGACGGTGACGAGTGGTCTGCTGTCCTGGCCTCGGACCCGTCGCCACATTGCGAGCTGCGCGAGATCGTCGAGCAGCGCCGTGATCGCGGGTGGGGCAACTGCTTCCTCAGCGGTCTCGACGCGGGCGAGCGGAGTCGACATGACCGCACAGACCAACAGGTTGAGCACTATGTCGTGCACCGTCTGTTCGCTCGTTCCGCGCACGCCGAAGATCTCAGCGGTCGTGTGCGTCAGCAGTCCGCCGATTGCTTTGTCGGTGGTGAGCCGAGACAGTGCCGTCACTGCGCGGGTATCGAGGCTCAACGCCTCCAGCGGGAGATCTTCACCAAGGAGCGGAAAGCTCTCTCGTAATACCGCTGCCGCGTGGTGGGCGATGTAGAGGGACGCCAGCTCGGCGAGAACCTTCTCGAGATCGACCTCGAGAACAGTGAACGACGGCGCTTCGCTGAACCACCAATCGGGCGACGGGGCCAGCGGCTCGAGCAGCGCCGCACGATCGGATACGTAGTCGTCCAGCCAGGGAAACAGATCGACCCACAGCGTCTGACTCAGCTCGTTCGCGGGAAGCGAGTTCACACCCAACGTCAACGCACTACTCCCACTCACGGATACCTTCATTGCGGTCAAAACCGACCGCGATGTCGGTAACAAGTTACTGCAGCTTGTGAGCCGTCGCAGCGCCGGACCTGCTTACCCGACAGTCAGGCTTCTCCGCTCAGTCGACGGCGGTGAAACCCTTCGCCCGATCTTCGTCGGCCGAGGTCCACAGCGTCGTCGACAGTTCGGCCTTCACCAGCGGGATAACCTCTTCCGCAAATCGGCGCAGGGTGTCCTTCTGATGCTCGAAGTCGAGCACATGATTGACCGACACCGATTGGAAATCGTGGCCGTAGCTCTGGTGGTAATCGACGATCTTCTCGGCGACTCGTTCCGAAGACCCGACCAACGCCGGCCCACGGTCGACGGCCTCCTCGATGGTCCGGAAGCTCGTCGACTTTCCGACCGCTTTGGGGTCGTGCTTGCGTTTGTCAGCTTGTGCAACGGCGCCCTCGTAGATCGGACGGAACTCTTCGATGGCCTGCTCGGTGGTATCGGCGAGGAACAATCCACCCGAACCCGAGCCGACGTACGCCTTGGACGGGTCGTGTCCGTACGCCAGGTACTGCTCGCGGTAGTGGTCGATCAGCACTTTGTAGTTCTCACGAGGCTGGAAGGCGTTGGCGGTGACGATGGGGTCGCCCCACTTCGCCGCGAGTTCGACGGCCTCGAACGAGGTAGCCGATCCGTGCCAGATCCGGAACGGACCGTCGTACGGACGCGGTAGCGTCGTCGCGTCCTCGAGCGATGGTCGGTGTGTCCCCACCCACTTGACGTTTTCCTCGCTGATCAGCAGTTTGAGGAGTTCATAGTTCTCGGTGAGGTACTCGTACTGCTTGGCGATATCCAACCCGAGGAGCGGGTACTGAAGGACCTCGTTGCCCTTGCCGATCACGATCTCGAGGCGTCCCCGGCTCAGCTGATCGATGGTTCCGAAATCTTCGGCGACTCGAATCGGGTCGAGTAGCGACAGAACGGTGACACCCGTCGAGAGCAGGATTCTGTCTGTGGCCTGCGCAATTGCCCCCAAAACGACGGTTGGCGCCGACGAAAGAACCGGCCCGGCGTGGCGCTCACCCACCGAGAACGAATCGATACCCAGTTCTTCGGCGAGAACCGCCAGTTCGACGACGCGGTTAAGCCGATCGGACGGGGCAACTTCCTCGCCGGTCACTGGATGGGGTGGGTTGAAAATGATGTCCAGAACCTGAAAACGCATGACCCGTCTTTCTCGATAACCGCACAGCGCGCCTGTCCCTCGGAGGCTAGTGCGCGACTCGTCGACGGATCCGCCATCCGAGGACGCCCCTGACACGGCGAAATCACGAAAAACCCTATTCAACAACTACTTTCGACTCAATGGCATCATTCGGTCGATAAAACTCTCCCCGATCCGAAGTCGACCGAAAACATGCCGCACTCCCGCCAGGCAGGACCTGTGTCACCAACCAAACGAGCGCACGGTAAACATGAAGTACTAAGAGTGCGTTCCCTTATCGTTAAGAGGTACTTGATATGAACGGTGCGGCAGCCATCGGTGATGGCATATTTCAGATTCCTGTCCCGATCACGGACAACCCGCTCGGGCACACGCTCGTCTACGCCATGGAATCCCCCGGCGGACTGATCTTGGTCGACGCTGGTTGGGGCGACGACAACGGCTGGCAGGGCCTCAACGCCGGGCTCGCCGAGATCGGGCATTCGGTGACCGACATCGAAGGCGTCGTGGTCACGCACTTCCATCCGGACCACACCGGCCTGTGCGGACGGGTCCGCGAGGCATCCGGCGCCTGGATCGCCATGCACGAGGACGACCACTACTTGTTCGATCAGATGGCCACTGCGCGTAACGAGGAGTGGATGGCGTACCAGCTCGACAACATGGAACGTGCCGGAGCGCCCGCAGCTGACCGTGATGCCTTCCGACTGGCTGCCGCGGGTGAGTCTCCGGTGGGCCCCGAGTCCGCTCCCGACCGCCTTCTCGCGGACGACGAAATCATCGCGCTCACCGGCCGCGGCCTCCGCGTTGTCTACACCCCCGGCCACACGCCTGGTCACGTCTGCTTCTACCTCGACGACGCCGACGTCATGTTCACCGGCGACCACGTCCTGCAGAAGACGACACCCCACGTCGGCAACTTCGTGTACCCCCTCGACGAGCGTGATGCCCTCGCCGATTTCCTCGACTCGCTCGCACGGGTGCAGAACATGAACATCACCCGCGGTCTCGGCGCACACGGCATTCCGATCGACGACGTCGGAGGTCGCGCCGGCGAGCTGATCGAGCATCACCAGGAGCGACTCGATCACCTGCTGCAGGAGTTCGCCGACGACAAGCTCACGGTGTGGGACGTCGCGGCAAAGATGAAGTGGTACAAGCCGTGGGCCGAGATCTCCCCGATGGGAAAGACGATGGCGTTGTCCGAAGGTGCAGCTCACCTTCGCCATCTGGTTGCCCGAGAGCAGGTCTCTCAGGTTCCCGGCTCCGAGCCCGCGCTCTTCGCTCGCTCCGTCTGAAAGATCAGGGCCGACAAGCACTCCGCTCGTCGGCCCTGATCTCTATTCCGCTTCGGCCTGATCGACTATTCGGGTCGACGCCGATCGCGGGACCACCACCACCGGAACCGGTGAGTACCGCACGATCTTCGCTGCCCGACTGCCGAGGAACACCCGCGCCAGTGGACCTGCCTTGCTCGAGCCGACAGTCAGAACGTCACCTCGGTCCCACTCGACGCCCTCGAGCGCCTCGGCCCAGTTACGACCATGGCTGATAACCGATTCCATGACGTCGGGTATTTCGGGCAGTGCACGCACGCGCTCGAAGGCAGCGTTGGTTTCGCGCTCGACCACCTCGGCCCACTCAGAGATGATCGGTGAATCCCCCTCGGTCCCGAGTGTGGTCGTGTACTGCGCGTTTGCGCGAACTGCAAACGCCGCCAGTCTGAGTCCGGCATCGACACGCGCAGCCACGGTCGCGGCGGCGAGCACCAGATCGTCTTGATCGGGTGTGCCCGAGTAGGCGGCGGTGACGCGGCGAACCACCTCACCGGGCTTGGTTCGAAATCCCCTCGGCGCCAGCGCGACCGGAACGTCGGAGCTGTGCAGCAAGCGTGAGGTGACACTGCCGAGAGCCACGTGACCGAACACCCCGGCCGTAGACGAATCCAGGACGATCATCTTGGCTTCGTGCTCGTGAACGAGATCGAGCAGGCCACTCGACGTCGACTGAGCCTCATGCACGACATAGGTCACGTCGACGTCGGAGGGCATTTCTGCCCGCGCTTTCGCCAGTGCCGCTTCGGCTTCGGCTCGCAACTGCTGGTGGTATTCGGCGTCGACCCGCGCCATTCCGGGCGGTGGCGGCGAGGGAATCACCGCGCAGATCACCAACGGTTCACCGGACGAGCGCGCCAACAGCGTTGCCAGATGGACGGTTCCGGAACTGTCTCCATCGGGTGCGTATCCCGCGAGCAGCGTCATGACTCGGACTCCGAGCCCAATTCGGCGCGGTTCTTCGCACCGAGGCGCGAGTGCTTCATACCGTAGGCGAAGTACCAGATGATCGCGACGGTCACCCAGATGAGGAACACGTAGATCGTGACGGTTCGGAGGTCCTTGATGATCCACAGACAGCCCAGGATCGAGAGGATCGGCGTCACCGGATAGCCGGGAACTTTGAAGCTGCGCGGCAGGTCCGGGTCACTGCGCCGCAGGATGATGACCCCGATCGAGACCACAAGGAAGGCCACCAGGGTTCCGATACTGGTCATTTCGGCGAGGAAGTTGATGGGAATGAAACCGGCCAGAATGCTGATGACGACGCAGACGATAATGGTGTTGGGCACCGGCGTCAGAGTCCGCGGGTTCACCTTGTGGAAGATCGACGGAATCATGCCGTCGCGTGACATCGCGAACAGAATGCGGGTCTGACCGTATATGACCACGAGCGTGACGCTGCAGATCGAGATCACCGCACCGGCGGCCAGAAGTGTTCCCGGCCAGGTAGATCCGGTCACCTGTTCGAGGATGGCGGACAGCCCGGCTTCCTGACCTTCGAACGATGCGGAATCCTGTGCACCGATCGCCACGGCGACAACGGCGATGTAGATCGCAGTGACAGACACGAGCGCAATGAGGATCGCGAGAGGGAGATTGCGACGAGGGTTCTTCACTTCTTCGCCGGCGGTGGACACAGCGTCGAGGCCGATGTACGAGAAGAAGATGATTCCGGCGGCGGACATGACGCCGCTGAATCCGAACGGTGCGAAGTCGGCGAAGTGATTGCTGTTCCATCCGGCGATGCCGACCACGATGAAGAGCAGCAGAATTGCGAGTTTGATCGAGACCATGATGGCGTTGGCCTTGGCCGATTCACTGGCGCCGCGGATGAGCAGAACACCGCACAGGCACACCAGGATCACTGCGGGCAGATTGATGATGCCGCCCTGCTCCGGCGCTTGTGACAACGCGTCGGGAATCTGGAACCCGAAGAGGTTGCCCAGTAGCTGGTTCAAATATTGCGACCATCCGACGGACACCGCCGCGGCCGAGACTCCGTACTCGAGAAGCAGACACGCGCCGACGGCCATGGCCGGAAGCTCTCCGAGCGTCGCGTAAGCGTAGGAATACGACGAGCCCGACGCTGGGACAGCTCCGGCCAACTCCGCGTAACAGATCGCCGTGAGTCCCGCAACGATACCGGCAACAACGAAGGAGATGATCACTGCCGGACCGGCAACCGGGACCGCCTGCGAGAGGACGAAGAAAATACCGGTGCCGATCGTGGCGCCGATGCCGAACATGGACAACTGCGCCAAACCGATACTGCGGGTCAGCTCACCGCCGTTGGTATCTGCGCCGGTCTCCTGGTCTATCTGCAAAGCCGGCTTGCGCCGAAGTACGTGTTTGACGAGAGTAGCCATCGACGCTCCTCTAGAGTGCCTGGTAGGAAACTGTTGTATCCTCATACTGCACGTAAGTGTCCTGCGACACAACAGTTGGAGCAAAGTTGCCCAGCTCACGCCAACCGTCCGGTCTGAAATGCCCGGATCGTGAACCGCCTTCGGAGAAAACGGGGAGATCATGACCGGACCGACCATCACCGTCGACCTGCGTCGTATCGAACAGAATGCGCGCGTCCTCGTCGAAGCGTCCAATGCCAAGGGTATTGCGGTGGCGGGCGTCAGCAAATCTACATGTGGCTCCCCCAAGGTGGCGCGAGCAATGGTCCGCGGCGGCGTCGCACAGATCGCCGACTCCCGCCTGGACAACCTGGCCCGCATCCGCCGCGACGGCATCACCGTTCCCCTGATGCTGATCCGCGCACCGTCGTTGAACGAGATCGACGACACGATCCGCTACGCGGACATCAGCCTCAACTCGGAGTTGACGACGATTGTTGCTCTGGGCAGAGCAGCACGGGCGCGAGGAGTAATCCACGACATCGTGCTGATGATCGACCTCGGAGACCTCCGCGAAGGGATCCTGCCGGCGGAGGCGTTGGATGTAGTCGCCGAAATCCTTCCCATCGAGGGCATCAGACTGATCGGAATCGGCGCGAATCTCGCGTGCGTCGGTGGCATCCAACCGACCGTCGACAACCTGTCGAATCTGGTCTACCTAGCCGACGAAATCACGAAGCGGTTCTCGATCGAACTGCCGATCGTTTCCGGCGGCAATACGTTCTCGCTGCCACTACTCGAGACGGGCACGATGCCCGAGGGGATCAACCATCTGCGTTTGGGCGCCAGCATCGTTCTGGCCGAATCACCTACTCCCCCCGGACTGTACGAACTGCTGAACAACGATGCCTTCACTCTCACCGCGGACATCATCGAGGCGAAGGTCAAGCCGTCGCGGCCGTATGGAGTCTCAGGCGAAGATGCATTCGGCCGACGCCCCGTCTTCGACAACGAGGACAAGCCGAGCCGACGCCTGATCTTGTCCATCGGCCGCGAAGACATCTCGCCGGAAGGCTTGACCCCGATCGATCCGCGCCTGAAGGTGATCAGTGCCAGCAGCGATCACCTCCTCGTCGACGCCGGAGAAACAGGTGACGAATACCGACTGGGTGGCACGGTCGACTTCACGATCGATTACGGCGCGCTCTTGATGGCGATGACGTCGCCCTACGTCGAAAAGCGTTATGTCCTGGGCACCGAACCGATCGACGCCAATGCAACAGTCGAATTGATCGACCTCGAAACTGCCGGCCTGGCACGCCATCTCCTCGATCACGGTCTACGCGAAGACATGTCCGGAATCGGATTCAACTGCATCCAAGCCGAGAACGCTGCCGCGGATCTGACGACGTTGCCGCTGAGGCTCACTTCCGAGGCCTGGCAGAACACCAGAATTCCGATCGCCACCGAACCCGGAACCGATTTGGGTGCAATCATTTTCGCCTCCCACGGCGATATCGACCAATTGCTGTCGTCCGCGGCGGATCTGCACGGCCCCAGTTTGGAGAACACCGTCTTGGTGGGGGTCAAGAACGCCACGGTCGATCACAAGCGCGCACTCGACGAGTACGGGGTGTTGCTGGTGACGATCGACGAGATCGATCGTCATGGCATGGCGGCCTTGATGCCTCGTGTCCTCGCCGCGGCGGGCCAGGGTGTGAACGGTGTCCACGTCCATTTCGACATGGACATCATCGACGGGCGTGTTCTCGGCGTCGACGACACGACGCATCTGGGCGGCCTCACATTCCGAGAAGCGCACCTGGCCGCCGAATTCATCAGCGAGACCGGCCTGACGAGATCGATGTCGATCGGAAGCGTCGCAGCGGCGGACTCGGATCCTCTCGGCCGTCAGGCGACCTTCGTCGACGGATTGGTTGCATCGCTGCTGGGGCGCAAGGTGGTCAAGGCCTGACGTTGTCGGCAGCCCTTGCGAGAATCGTCCGATGATCACGCGGAGCCCCGGTCAACACGTATTCATCGCACTCGGCACGCCATGGATCGATGCCGTAGTCGCGTTTCTCGAACCCAGAGCACGTGTGGATCCCTGGATCATGCACGGAAAGATGGCCATCGGTGACCTGGTGATCACTGTTCTCGACACCACTCCTCGCACGGTGCTCTGCATCGAGACGGTGGCTGCGCCGTTCGACGGCACGTCGCGGATGGAAGTCGACGAAGAAGTGAGCGCGCTCCGCTCTTTACCCGTCGTTCCCGAACTCGAACAACGATGGTCCATCACTTTTCCCACGGATCCAGGGCCGGTCGACGACGCACTGGCCGACCGGATTCTCACGGCCGTCCGGTCCTACGGTGCGCCCTACATCGGCGACATCGACACACTGGATCCGATGTCCACGGCTGCCCACGCCCGAACGTTGATGAACGAGCTCGGAGACTGCACCGGTTGCAGCTCACCGATGCCGTTGCGAAAGTTCAACAGCGGCGATCGCCTTCACTTTCATTCCGCACCACGGATCTTCAGGCGGGCCGAACTTGGGGACGACTACCCAGCAGTCCTGTGCCGCAAATGCACCGGAAGGATGGCCACTTCCGGGCACACCAACTTCATCGACTACATGCTGTCGAAGAATCCACTGTGCCCGCAGTGCGGTGCACACAGAACCGCTCAGTGTGCCCCGGGGATGCCGGTCCATCCGTTCGATCACCTACCGTGGCTCGCCGGAACGGGCTGCGTCGTGGGACCGGACACCCCGGAATGGACGTGCCGAGCGTGCAGTCACTCATGGGGACAGATGTTCCCGCCGGATCACCCGCAGCACGACTGATCAGTTCGCGGCGAAGCCGGGAAGCCGATCGATGTCCGCGATGATCGAATACTCCGCGGCGTCACCCTGGAGGATTCGACTCTGCTCGCCGTGGACGTCGACGGGGACGTCGCCGGCCAATGTCACTCGGTGCACACTGCGGGCCTGAGTCCCGTAGTCGGCGATACCGTAATGCTGAGTCGCCTGGTTGTCCCAGATCGCCAGGTCGCCGGCCGACCAGTTCCATCGAACAGTGTTTTCCAACTTGATGATTCGTGCCTGCAGGATCTGGTAAAGAGCGACCGACTCCGACGGCTTGAGCCCGACGAACTCCTTGAAGAAGTGACCGAGCAGGAGGGTTTTCTCCCCCGTCGCCGGATGGATACGCACCACCGGGTGTTCGGTCTCGTAGATCTCACGGGTGAATTCGGCGTAGTAGGCCTGGCGCTGCGCGTCTACCGGGTTCGCCTGATCGACGACCTCGGCATAGTCGTAGGCATTGGTGTGAACGGCCCACAAATTCTCGACCAAGACCTTGAGTGAAGACGGCAGTTGGTCGTACGCGGCGGTGGTCGACGCCCACGTGGTCGCTCCGCCGTACTCGGGAATGGTCGTCGCTCGCAGAATCGAGGCTTTCGGGATGCGGTCGACGAACGTCACGTCCGTGTGCCAACTATTGGCGGCGCGGTCGAGCACCAACAGCTTGTCGCCCCTGGACTTCACCGTCGGGTGCGGGGTGGTCTGGGTGCCGAGGGTTCCGGCGAATTCGTACTGCGACGTGTCGTCGAGATGCTGCTGCCCACGGAAGAACACAACCTTGTGCGCTGCCAGCGCATAGTTGATCGCGTAGGCAGTCTCTTCGGACAAGTCTCCGGAGAGATGGACGCCGTCGATGCGGGCGCCGATCAGCTCGCCTACTTTGTGGACGGTGATTCCGCCGGCAGCGTAGATCTGCTCCGGGGTCTGGGTGACACGTTCGAGTTCGGTGACGGACATGGCGATCTCCTGTGAGTCGGTCAAGCCTACGGGCGCGGCAGTCGTCATGGCGCTGCCTACTGTGAACACTCAATCATTTACGCTGCGCGCCCGAATACGGTTGAACTCGAGGTGATCTCAAAGTTCGCCGCTCCCTCGCCGGAGAATCTTGCCGCTCACTGGGACGAGGCCATCGTCGTTGGCGTCATGAGCTGTAGCGTGCGACCTGCCGCACCCACGTCTACGGAGGACAGCATGCAACCCGAGGGCCCTGCCGAACAGATTCGTTCAACGCTCGCTCGCATCGCACATCTTGCCGATACCGGCTCGGTCGAGGATTACGTGGAGCAGTTCACCCGCGGGGCCGAATGGAACATGCCGGCCAATCCCGATCGCGGTATCCCCGCACAGGTACGACGTGGCCGTGAAGAAATTGCTGCTGGAGTAGTCGAGCGCAGGGCGGCCGGAATTCAAGGGCCTGGCACGTTCACGCGTCACGTCACCACGGCGATCGCCGTGGACGTGACCTCGGAAACTACAGCCCGCGCGGATGCGGTGTGGACGTTCTACGTCGACACGACCACAACTCCCAAGCTCAGTGGCGTCGGGAGCTACGCCGACGAGTTCGAACTCGAAGATGGGCGGTGGCGACTGTCGCGACGAGTGATCTCGCGCGGCTGAAGAACACACCGGCCCGCCGCCGAAGAAGCAACAAACCAGCGTTGCCGTAGCGGGCTTCCTTCTCGGCGGTACGCATTGCGTGATCGACGACGGAGGTCAGTCCTTCCCAATCGATCTGGCGCAGTGGAACTTCCACCGAATCGAACTGTGGAAGTTCTGGTAGTCGCGGTAGCTCTGGGAGGGCCACTGCACCAAAATTTCCGTCGAGCCAGTTGAACTCGGGGCCTTGCACAACCTGTTCCGCGAGGAACGTCGAATCGAGCCCCGTCATCGCCGTCGCAATGTCGCCCAATTCCGGAACTTCGACAAATCTAACTGCCGGCGGATCGAAGGCGTACACGATATCGGTCGACTGCTCAGTCGTACCGTGACCATTCGAAGCTACGAGACGAAACTGACCGGATTGCTTCAACGTCAGCCGGTGCCGCGACGCACCAATTCCGAGCGCATGCACTTCACCCCAAGGCGATTCGAGACTCAGCCGTCGATGCCCCCTAACGCGCCAAGTGACTTCGATGGACTGATAGCGCAACCCGTGTTCGGGAAGCACCTCGAACATCTCGATCACCGGAGGGGCAGAATGTGAGACAGTTTGGGAATACAGATACGAGTACCATTCGAAAGCCGACGGTCGAGCGTGAGGGTCTGTCCCGAGTCCTCGGTCGAACATACCGATTCCCTCATTGTCGATCCGGGCGCCCAGCGAGAACAAAGGCGCCGGACTCTCTTCGGCCTCACCGAGAATGCGGCGGAACAACGCGGCAAGTTTGAATCGATCAGTGCCAACGTCGTGCACAGTCTGCCCGCGGGCACATTCAGTCGGGCACATGCCCACTGAATGCACCCTCTGTTGCTCTCCAGAGAATCCCCCGACACGCATGAACTCTGTTCCGACCAGCATCACGTCGATGGGTGAATCACTTGTAACCACCTGTAAGGGACCGAGTTCGCCGAACACCACCCCGCGAGAATGCACGAAATGAATCGCTCGCGCTATCTGTGCGCAATAGGCCACTCGCAGAATAATGTCGTGTGATTCGACCACAACTGAGGCACCCACAGCGCGTGCATGATCAGGATTGTTCAGCCAGTCCAGTGTCCGGGGAACTGTGACCTCTCCCGAATGCGGAGTGCGTACGCGCTCTTCGAAACGTGGTTTGACGACCGCGGTGAGGTATCCGACGGAGTGACCTTCTGATTCGACCAACGCCAGCGGCCACAGAAATAGCGCATCGAGCGTCGCTCGCTCGGCTTGCGGCAACTTCTGTCGAAAATCGATCAGAGATTGAACATTGGCGACGGCACCACCGTGTGCATTGTCGAATTCGCGGAAAAGACAGCGAAATCCTCGTCCAACCCCTTTCCGGGCCTTAACCTCACTGGACGGATTCCCGTCCGGCGCAACAAAACTACGGAGAACGCTCAGTTCAGCGATATCGACCTTCATACCCTGACTCTCCACAGATCTCTCCAATCACGACACTGCATAACCGACACCCCGCATCTGAGCACTCAGCGACGCGCTTTCTACCAACGAGCCACACGAAGAATCGTGATGGGAGGGAACACCGCGTATCAGCCCTCGAACCAACTGATGAACCAATGTTTGACAGGTACTCATGAACATGAGTGGGGATGTTGACTCGTCCGCCACAGTTCGACGGGTCATGGCATCAAACCGTTCATGCACCGTGAGCAACGCATCCGTCGAGCCGTCCCCGACAACCCAAACCAGCAAAGGTGTCAACGTGTCGATCCCACTATCGCCTGCGCGAGCAAGAATCGAGTCAGCCGGACCGACAACGACTGACAGCACGGTTCTGAAGTCCTTATCTCGGCGCCTTGGCCCTGGATGGCCGTAAACACAGTCCACGAGACTGTCGAAGGACGCACCTCCACCGGAGCGAGAAACGCTGAGCACAAGCAGGTCCGACAAAATTGGCCGACGGGCGCACTCGTCACTGAACCAGTCAGTCAGTTGTGCAATGTATTCGAAAGTCTGTGACATGCCATCATCCGCAAGGGACCGAACGTCGATGTGGGATCGGATCATCGTCTCGATCTCGAAATCTTCGATCATTGTTGCATCGACTCGGGTGGCTGCAGATGCGCTGCTGGGCCATTAGCCCACGTCGTGTCGGACATCCAGTGCGGCAACGGACCGGCGGACACACCGCCTGGCGCGGGACTTTGCGGGTAGCTTCCGCCCACTCGACTGGCAGTGCCGATGGATGAAGAAGCATGCGGCTTGTCGAGCACTACTGGTCCTGTCGCAGCCAACGGCCACATCGTGGCAGTCTGCTCGGCGGCAGGCTGGGACGTTTCAATCCGAGAATTCGACTGGTCACTTTCGGCGCCGGAGTGGCCATCAGGCCGGACTGGTGGTCCACCCACCAGCTCTCTCTCCCATTCCCTCAGTCGCTCGGCAGATACCCGCTTCGCGTGACGGCTCCACTGCTCGAGAGCGTCGTCGACAACTTCCGTTTGATGCGCGACTACGGTCTCGTTGACTTTCAGAACAGTCTCTTGCTGCTTGTTTATGCGATCCTGTTCAGCCTCGAATTCGGCGTCCCTGCGGAACTCTGCCACTCGCTTGCGGGTATCGATGTCCTCGGTCGCATCACGCTTTTCCTCCTCTTCGAAGGCTTCTACCAATTCGTCGTAGGGCGTGCGGGTTCCCGCATTCGACATCACCTTGAATAAAACCGGAAGAAGTTCGACAAGCATGAAGAGGATAGACACTGCCAAGTGCGCCATGCTCGCCGTTCCGTCGCTACCAGACAGGTCGTTGAGTGCCTTGAGTCGGGCGATAATTCCCTTGTTCGCCTGTTCAAGTGCGTAGGAACCGTTCTGTGCGCTGTCGACCTGAGAACGTAACGTCTCGACACTCTGCTCCGCAGTCGGCAAATCCTTCTCCGCGTCGGCTACGGCCTTCGTACTTTCCTCCAACAGAGTCGTTTTCAGCCGCTCTATGATGCTGGCTTTCTCGCCCTCCTTGACCTTCATTTGTTCGAGAGTGTCTTGCCACAATCGCTCGGCGTCTTCGGCGAGTCGTTTCTTCTCGAGACACAACGCCGCACATCCTGGCACCCCGGTACCCGCTGAACCTTCTTCTTCCGCGAGCGCTCGTGTGCGCGCACTGTCGGCATCTGCCTTCTGCTTTGAGGCGGTCGCCCCGAGCTTGTCTATCTCCGCCTGCACCAATCCGACCTCCGGGTTTGCCGCCGGATCGGCGGTAGGCCCCGCATTGATTAGTGCGCGCATTCGAGCCAGTTGCGCCTCCGCGTCCGCGAGGTCGGAACTCAACGTCGAATCCTTGAGATCCGTCCGCAATTCTTCCTGCGAGGCGAGTATATTGCGGTTGAGCTGCGTCTCGATCTCACTCTCGAATACCTTGAGCATCAACGGAGTTGAGATGACGAAACCGATGACGATCGCCAACACGACCCGAGGAATTGCGAGCATCAAACTACGGCCGATTCGCTTCTCGTGCGATAACCCGATCACCAAGAGTCGGTCGAGATTGAGAATCGCAAGTCCCCACACCACACCACCCGCGATGGCCGCCCATCCAGTTGCGATACCGGTGATAGACAACGCGTACGCAGCCGAGATCGCCGCAAAACCCGCGGTCGTCAACAACACCGACCCCATCGCTGTCTGCTTGGCAACCGATCCTGGAAGCTTCGCCAAGACATCGACACGTGAGCCCGCTAGGCGCGCAAGATAATACTTCTTAGTCATACCGATCCATTTCAATGCCTGCGAGTAAATCCTCGGGTCAATGCCTGCGAGTAAATCCTCGGGCTACTTGTTGCGATGACCGAATCTGGCCAGAGCGAGAGGGAAAAGAACGTAGATCATGCTGAGAGAGAACAACATCGGCACCGCGGTAGGCATCTGCCACAATCGCAAATACCCTACAGTCGAGTAGCAGGAACTGGCCGCGGTCGGGCCAGTCCAGGACTGGATGAACTGGCAAGGTGCGTACGACGGCCACGTCGGCGTGGCGCCGTAGACTGCGTGTGGCGTCTGATCATCTCTCCATTTGTCGGTCATCTCTGCCACGACCGATGGAGCAGACATCGCTCCGAGATCGCCACGGAAGAACACTTGCACCACAGGAATGGACAGTGCTCCGGCCAGAACCACAAGGACTGCATAGGTGAGCACCCGACGAGTCGTGCCGCCGCCTGTTCTCGAACCGAGCCTCTGCAGCCCGGATTTGATCCAGCGGTGCAGGTTTCGCACGTAGATGGGTGTGAACAAAGCAAATATGTATCCAAGAGGACGCCAAACGAGGGATCCGAGTGCGATCACCGACAACACTGGCATCATCGTGACCACCAAGACAGACGCCGAATAGGGGTTGGCCAGGTATCCACCTATCGCGGTCAGACGGCGGACAGCTGTCTCGATCACCCGTGGCCGTCCACGACGACGCCGTATGATGTTGCCAATTCGGCAAGTCCTCCGTCGAAGCCCTGCCATACCGAACGCACACGCCAGCGGCCGGCTCGGGTGTAGAACTCGCCGACGATCATCGCTTGCTCGGTGGTACCGTGCGCACAGAACGAGTCTGCAATCGGGATCTCGTTGTCCGTCAGAATCATTCGCAAAGGGTTCAAGGAACTGAACGACCCTTCACCGGTGATGACGATTCCCAGCGCCACTCGGTGATACCGCGAGGCCAACACGCCGAGATCGAGATCCACACGCTGCATGTCAGGGCGCAGCACCGACAGTTTCACGGCCCCGTTCCCACCTACCGGAGCGTTGTAGAAGATAAAATCCTCGTCATTGCTGACCTTGCGGTTCTCGTCCAGGAGGAACACGACGACGTCGACCTCGAGCGAGTTCACCGCCGGCTGCGTCCACGACACCGAACAACCCCATCGAAGGGCGTCCGGCGAAAGGTCCATGACCTCACCCATCACCAGACTGCGGAGTTTCGATTGGCTGGCAACAGAATCCGTAGCCTCACTGTCGCTTACGCCGCCGGAGGAAGTGACCGCCGTACTCGCCACTACCGGCTCAGGAATGGCCGGGGCGACCATTTGGTCGCGCCACATGGCTGCACTTTCGCGGCCGTACACATTTGCCACAGCTCCGACTGCGATGTTGAACAATTCGGACTCGCCACACAGTGACTTTGGCGAATGCGCGCGTATGACATTCGCCGCACTGGACATGGAATCGTGCATCTCCGGTGTGGATGCCACCGTCATCGCCAATGGCCACAATCGATAAACACTTTCGTCTGCGAACTCCTTATCGATCTTCTCCTGAAGAGCGAGCGCTGCAAGCGCAGTTTCATGGTCGACGATCAGAGCCTCGGCCAGCAGGGACCACTGGGTGACGGTCACGGACGTCCCGCGTTCAGTCTGGTGGCCGTCGACCGACAACTCCCCGAGACTGCAATTGTCCTCCTCGCCGATCACCACCCCGGTGCTCGCTTCTGCCCATCCAGTGAGCTCTGTGAGCGCGACCGTAACGAGGTGCACTTCCTCGCCCACTGATCCACGGCCCTCCGCGTGCTGCCATCGGAACTGTTCGGCCGAACTCGGAGCGAGAAACATCGACACCGCTCCACGCCACAGCCCGGCTACGGTGTCGTCACGTACACCGAGAACGACAACGGAACCACCGTCCATTGCCGCGCCGACGGCGTCGAGCAGCAGACTTAGTAGGCCTGTTCGCCAAGTACCCGCTTCGAGGAGGAAATCGAGAATCTGGGAGCTCGTAGGTGCACTCGCCCCAGGAACCGATTGAGTCATGAGGTCACTGCCAGTGCCACACGCCGCGGGTTGCGAGCACCCAGCGAACCGGATCGAGACATCTGAAAGGCGTAATTCCGCTGGCATGCAAACGGTCACCGACCGGAGACTCCCCCAATGCAGAGACCGCGAAATATCGATTGGCCAATGGACGACCTGTGTGAGGTTGGTCCACCGACATCACCATTGGCGTTGCGTCGAGCTTCTTGAGCAGACTGCGAACCTCCTGGTTGAGAAGCTGGCCGTCACCGTCGTGGTAGGGGGCCGGACGGAGACTGAAATCACGTGAGAACGCGGCACCCGGATTCGACATGATTCGACTCCACTCGCTGCCTTCTACGTACTGAAGGGCTTGCAGTGCATCAAATTTCGACAAGATAATAGCCAAATTGGGAGTGCCCAGCCCAACAATCCCGAGGACAGTGCGAAGTACCGTCCTGGGATCTCCGCCGACACGCTCTTGTGAAGGCAAGAGATCGTGGAGTTGGTTGGTGACCGCCTCCACCTTGAGTGGATCGAACATGAAAAGTACGCCGTCGGCATGTGTGAAGAACTGGAGCCATGGGGCCCGCGCATTCTCAGGGTTCTCGAGATCCTCTCCCGCAACGTCACGGATTACCAGGATCTGGGACACGTTGTTCCAATGCCCGAGGCTGAAGATCAACGGGTCACGCTGGTAGGGATTTCCGGTGTGGGCGGCTGGGGTGGCTTCCAGGATTCCACGAGCCTCATACAGCGGCGCTTCGTAATGATCTCGATACGTGGCTTCCGTTGTGCTGTCGAATGGTTCGACTACGGCGTTGAAAGATTCTCCCAGCAACTGCAATTGCTTGATCAGTACTGCAATGTAGACCGTCTTGCCCGTCGCTCGCGCACCGGCCATCGCGATACACGTGACTTGTGCATTTCGCCACCCGTCGACGAGGACATAGTGACATGTTGGACATACTTCGCGGGCGGGTCCACCGAGTTCGAGTTCGGCATATTGCGGCGGGGGCGCCCAGCCCGCGTGGGCGTCGGCCGGTCGACGCAGTTTGACGATCTTGCGTGAAAGAACTTGACCACCATGAAATGCCCCGGCAATCGGGTCCGCCTCGGTAGCTGTACCAGACACCAGCGTCCAGGCAAAGTGATCAGGCGTCAGGCTGACGAAGCAGCGTGGGCATTTACTCACGAGAAACCACCCGGATTCGAACCAGTCATGACTGGTGACAGTAATTGTGTTACAACCCGGGATAATGAACTCGGGTCCGAGGCGAGTGTCGATACGACCCGCGGAGAGATTACAACCATAGAAGCGCCAGTAGGAACAACCTCCGGAACTGCTTCCGTAAGGAGCACCAGGACACGGGTGATCAGCGGATCAGCCTCGGCGATACCGAGATCCGCAGGCACACCGTCGGTAATCGTGTAGACCATGCGCCTCACCGTTGCTGCCTGCGCAGAAAGTACGGATCGGAATCCAACTCCCAGGGGTACGGAATCCAAAACCTCCTGTACGACCGAACGAAGCTCACGCAGGTCACATTCGGGAACTGTATTCAACCGCACGCCCAGAATCGAAACCATCGGCGCGGTGTCACCCAGCACGGTGGACACACCTGCCAGAAGATCGACGATCGCCGCCGCACTGAAATCATCGAATCTCGGTAGCATCGACATAGAACTGTCAATATCAATGCTCACCGCGTATCCATCGGCATCACGAAGTCGATCGGTGCGCAGTACGCCACGGGCACTCGATCGCGCGACTGCCGCCAACTCACCCAAGGCCACATCGATTTCCGTTCGCCTCGAGGCGATTTCAAGCGAGGATACTCCCACCGAGATAATTGCCAGATCGGCACGATGCAGACCCGAAACATCCATTGGACGAAGTTCCGCACGATCGGGATCCGGGTCGTTCTGACTGTCGACGCTTATCGCCACACGCAGAATCGTTCCCTGAGGAAACGCGATGAGTCCATTTCCTGGTCGAGCGGACACGGTTGTCACGTCGGCAATGCGGGGAAGAATCATCAGCCCCGCCCGCGGATGCACGGCACCCGCCGATCCGCCGGATTGCGCCGTCGCCGAAAGCTCTATACTAACTGCTCCTGCGTCGGCAGTGACAGCCAACGGCCGGCGTGGGAGATCTACCCTCCCCGCCCCATCAAGCACATATGCAGGCATCAGGTGTTGTCCTTTCCGAGACGACCCAGTGGGCCTTGCGAATGTTCCCATTCAGATGTGGGCATAACCAAGTGCTCGAACCATTGCCAGACAAAAGGTCGGTACTTTGCGATTGCGGCTTGCGAATCCACATTCGGCCTGCGGCGCACTTCTTCACGAAACATATCTGCGATCGGGGACAACACTTCATCGCCGAACCCTCGTAGATCCGAGAGCGATTCCCGCGCCAAGGATTCCAACAACCCGGCCCCGTTCTCGCTACCCAACCCCAGACTGGTCAATAGGTCGGGACGACGGCGTGCCTGCCCTGGGGCGCCGTCCGTCAGAAACATCACGGTCACCAGGAGCCACTCACGATCGATAATTCCTGACCTGATCAGCTCGGCGATGTTCGATCTCGCGTAGTCGCTCGGCCCCAGAATCGAGTGTCTCAAGCCGCTGATCTGTGCGTCACCCACAAATGGAACATGTGGCGCAGCACATCGATCGCGCGCCCAGCGTGAAGCGAAAAGCAACACCACCAACCGATCCAGAACGTCTCTCGACAATTCAGCGATCTCCGCGGCGTTCATCCGGCAGAAGCTGATCAGCGCCGGGCGCATGAGGTCCACCACCCGCTCCAACTCCGCGAATCCCGAGTATGCCCATCGATCAACCAGTCGTACGTGCGCCCAGGACAGCGCCGTCGCGTCGCCGTGGACATCACGCAGACCAATCGTCAACGCCAATCGTCCGACCTCCGCTTCTCGCACCAAATTCGCACAGACGAAACCGATTTCAGGCGGTTGCCGCGATGAGATAATCGTCGACTGTAGGTATCGTGGAGGAACAACATCGGGGAATCGTTGAGCAAGAGTCAACAAATCTTCGTGCAGCAGGTACTCCGGCAAGAACAAACTCGTCGCATCACCTACAAAGTACGACTGGGCCGCTTCAGCGTCATTCTTCGTTCGGCTCTCCCACAGCACCCGCCACAGCGCTAGAGGCACAAACGGAGACCACTCGCCTAGGTGACAGCGAGGTGAATCCGCGACCGTACGAAGTACCAGGTCCGCCACCAACGCGACTGTCGGCTCCTCAACCGCCGTCGCGTTACCGCGAATCCCACCGTCAATTTGCACATCTTCGGTAGGCAGCATCCATACGATCGCTGCACGAGGTACCCGAAAGCCCAGTGGCCGAACAGTAAATGACCCATTCACTCGCTCGTCGACAACGCACCCACGGATCAGCTGTCGTAGCGGAACGCTGATCGCACCAACTGAAGCGGTGAATGTCTGCACTGTCGACTCATCGAGAAGCAAAGGAACGACCGCACGGACAATCAGTGCCCGGACGGGAGCTTCGATCCCTTCGTCGAACAACCCCGCGTTCATGATCAAGTCAGCGAAACGAACGATTTCGATCTCCACCGACTGCGAATTAGCCGACCGCGCAGGCATTGCCTTGATACTCAGCTGATCGAGGAAACCATGGGCGACCGATTGCACCGTTCGTAGCAGCTCGGGAGTCGGCCGAGCGTCCAGCCTTCCAAAGATGTTCCGGAAATCGAAGCCTCTCGTCGACCATCCCGGGGTTTCGCGAACGATTCCGAGAAATCGAAACCATCGCGCTTCGGATTGCTCCGGCGTGAGATTCGGCATCGCGAGGATGCCAAGATACCCCTCCGAAACGCGTTGTTCCTGTTGAATCGCGCCGGATGGCACGACTGACGGAGCATCTCCGCCGCTACCGTCGAATGGGTCCTGCCGAGATCCGTGATATGCGGTTCCGGTTTGCGCAATCGACAGAGCCACCGGTTGCTCGGATCCGATACGGCGAACTGGTGCCTGAACGCGATCGATCACACGGCGTGCCTCGCTCTGAGCGTCACTGAAGATGTCGTTGCGCATGACGAGCTCGGCCAATGGCCACGCGGTTTCAGCGATGGAAACAGGGCCGGCTTCAGCGATGTCATCCAACTGCGTCAACGCCTCGACTGCGGTATCCGGGTCCAGAAATACCGTCTGCGCTAAGACCGACCATTCCGTCACCTCGACTTCTGCATCACGTTCGGTGCGGTGAGATTCGTGGTTGGCTCCGTCCGAGCTATCCAACTCGCCCAACGAGGGTGTCTCGAGCTCGCTCAGTACGACAACACTTCCCGGGAGCTCGAGCTCCGCAAGATCTTCAATCGGCACACACACCAGATGCGCGTTCAATGCTTCGAGGTCTTCCCGACTTGGGTGACGTTCGTAGGTCGAGAAGTAGAATCGCGCAGCAGCTGACGACGCCATCAAGGCACTCACCGCGCCAACCCACAACGCCCCACGATCCGGATCCTCGACGCCGAGAATGACAGTGCCCCGCTTGACGATCGCTTCGTGAACGGCATCGAGCAACACAGAGAGCACGCCGATCCGCCACACACCCGGATCAAGCACGAAGTTCACGATCCTCGACAGCTCGAGGACCTCCCCCTCCGGAAAAGGCTCTGTCTCGACGAGTTCGGATCGAGCCACGAGCTCTGCTCCGAACGGTGTCAACCACCCCGACGAGCGCCACAGCGAAATCGGCCTGCGAAGCGCTGAAAGCAGTGGGGCTCGATCGACGAGCACGTGCACAAAGACGTTGCCTGGTCGACCCGATGCGTCGGAACCCGCCTGCACAGAATGCCAATATGCGACGCTGTCGCCGATCAGTGGGCCGTAGTGCAAACGCCGTGGCCGACCTTCGATTTCTTCTTGCGTCGGAAACGTCGGTAGCGCAACTACAGTCTCGAACCGGGTGTTGATACCGACGCGCACCGCATCTTGCTCGAACTCGTCGAGCCCGCCTGCAACAGCCTTGACCTGCCAGCCGCCGAGTACCTGACCCCGTCCAGCCGTCGGTCGATCGAACGACGTATATGTCAACTGACCGAAACGAGGGACTGCTCGCTGATCGCCCGCCAGGGCTCCGGTCGTGAAGTCGGTTTCCGAGAAGCCGCCAGTGGTCATCCTGTTTGCCCGCCCGCAATTTCGCGTCCGTCAACCCAGAGCTTCTCGACAGCTGGGTCGATCAGTGCAAAAGTGCTTCGATGCGTCGGCAGTAGATCGGCAAAGAGACGGACGTAACCGTAGAGTCCTCGAACGTCGGCACTCCACGTCACTCCCCGGTCCGCTCGATTGAGCTGTACCGGCTGGAACTGCTTCGCACGCCCACCTCCGTCCGTACCCGCTGCCCACACATCGACCGCGGTTCCGTCCATCGAACTCAGCGGCAGTCGATTTGCGTTGTAGACCAGGATGAATGGTGGCGAACCATGCGTGTCGCGCTCCGGAGCCAATGCAATGTCGAGCACCAAACCTGCGCTGCGCGCGATGATGTCGTATTGCACGCGAAGGAGTCCTGGATAGTCGACTACGCTCGGGGCACCCAACACCTTGTTACCCGCCGTGTACGAGACGGGCACTACGTGCACCGAGCAACCGTTGGCGGGCAATTGAGATGGGAAATGCAAACCCCCGTCCCGCTCGTATCTGCTCCTTGAGATTTCATGGCCGGCCGGCTGTGCCAGCGCACTTGCCGAATCCATGCCGCGACTGCTGACGTGAACCTCGATGGCTGCTGCACCCTCCGGCCAGGCAAAGGTCAGCAGTTGCTCGGCACAGCGTTCTACGAGACGCAAATGCCGGACGGCGCCCAACGGTCTTGTGGCAGTTACTGTCTTACCAACCTGGACCGCGTTGTCGAGCGTCGTGACTGGTGTGAAGTAAGCGCGCGTCCACCCACGCGGCCACGACACCTCGGCCATCACGCAGTTTCCGGTTTGTGCACCCTTGATCGGATGAATCAGGCGAGCATCACTCGGCAACCCGCCGGACGCCTCCAACGCCCCCTCCGCCAAAACCGATTCCTCGACACCCGGCTTCGGGCCTGTTTCGGTTCGGTAGATGACAACCTTGCCAACTGGAGGGCTGCTCCATTGCAGATCGAAGCGTGGTTCGTCGGCGTCGCCGTAGGTATCGACCGAAAGATCGAGTACCGGTGACAGAATCACCGAGACCTGCACAACCTCCTCGACTGGCGGAGACAGCTCGGTACCGCTCCCAACCGGGACTTCACAGATCGCCCGATATAGATAGCGCTGACCACGCTCGGCGGTAGAGTCCACGAACCCGCCGAGATTGTCGTCGTCGGGGTGAAGTCGAACCTGACCGGCAGACCCGAGGGCGCCCGAAAGAGAAGTCCTCATCACGCGAACGACTGTCACGCCCGGCCAAGTGTCCCAGCGACCAATGATGGTGCCTTCGTCCTCTGAGATCGCCAAATCCACTACTGGACTGATGATCTGAGCGGTGCCCAACAACGTCGGCTGCTCGGAGGCGGCATCGGCGACAGTTCGCCCGACGTGACACCAGACCTGAACAAAGCGCACCGCAGAACTCGGTGGCCGCAAATCAGTCAGCGAAGTTTCCGTGGTCGACCCGAGTAATTCCCCAACTTCTGGCTTGTATGCGGCGTGCTCTTCGCTGGAGACGACGCGATAGACGACTACTTGATCTCCGGCGACCTGAAACGGTTCCCACGCGATGCGGTACCCACCCCGGGACCTCTTCGCCTGTAACTTGGCATCGCTTGTCCCGTCGGTCGAGTAGTCGAATTCGCAAAAATCGTCGGACGTCAGATCCAACGTGTTGCCGATGATCGGCGACGCCGGCGCCGAAACTGCCTCCGCAGGTTGCGAAACCTGCGCCGGGTTCGCTGCGTCGCGGTCCGAACCGCTCTCTTGAACCCCCGCGATTACGTTCGCGATGTGGCCGGCCATTGGTTTGGCCGTGCGTGGGAGCATCGATTCGATCTCCGAGGTGGTTCGCCTGTTGGAGCGCGCAATCTGAGTGAGATGCGCATCCTTGATCACCCCGATTTGAAGTTGATCTTCGGCAATTGCACCCGTCCTCCACTGGAGGAGCGCTTCAAGCACCTGACCGCTCATCGCTCGACTCCTCAGAAGTTCATGCCGTCAATTGACGGCGCCCGGAAGGGATCGGAAACAGGTGATTCAATGGACGAACGTCCGAATCCGCCGAGTGCTTCAGAATCAGGAGACACGGGAATCTCGTACGAATAGTCATCGTCTACGGTTGTGGACGGCTCACCGAATTCGAGTTCCTCGCGCGACAGACCCTCACTGAACTGAGTGGTGACCGCGATCAATCCCAGTCCGAGGCGCACCTGATTCGCTCGCCCACCACATACCGCCGCGCGTCCACTTGTCGAGGCGAGATCCGTGAGCATCGTCCGATCGAAGTATCCGCCTTCCGCGAATTCACCCGAAACTCCAACACCGGCCATGAAACCGTCGATCGACTGCATCGTCGACTGCCCCTCGTCATGCACCTCGACCGACGCCACCAGGTCGTGAATCAAAGACGCCTTGGGTCCGGCGAGTTCTTCTAATGCTCGTTCCCAGACAACATCCGCACCGTCCAGCACAACGTCACCGGCCGCCAACTTGTCAGACCACACGTCAAGAGCTGAACCAGAACCGGTGCCCTGCTTGGTATAAAGCAGTTCCGGATTCTGTCGAACATCCAGACCCAGCGCCCCCACATGATCGCCGGCGGAGCGAGTCAATCCGTCCCACGGTGACGTCATCCACCCAACTGTGAATAGTTCACTTCGTAGTCGTTCGGCGACCTCGGCAATTCGACCCGGCGCCGGTCGCGCTGATCCGATCCCAGCAGAACGTGGCAGCCCCCAGTCGATTTGACGCGTCGACCCCGACCTTGCCGGCGCCCGTCCGAGAGGCTCGGACAAGAAGGAGCCGAGTGCTGCACTCCAGGACACGTGCTGGCGATAGGCAGCGGAGAGTCGATCCAAGTCGCGCAGTGCGGTGCGAAGGTTCACCTGATCCGCTTCCAATTCACCCGCAGCTCTTCGTTGTCTGTTGATCATCTGGAACAGTTCTTGCTGGCTTCGGTTGAACAGAATGAACAAGCTGGAAAACCAAACGAGCACAGTCACCAACACGATCAGCGTTAGATGCCACCAAAGCAACGCTTCACGGTAGGTCGCGTACCCTGCAGTGCCGAGAATGAGCACGGTGACGAAGGTGATGACCTGTGCCCATCGAGCGAGACTGCGCTGACGCATCCTTATGCCCTCGGACTGGTCCTCGAATCCGGTGTGCGCCCGCAACCTCGAAAGTAAGCCACTGACTTCTGTACGTGCCGCATGTATTCCGCCTGCCAGAATCTGGCCGAAAGCGAATCCGTACGAACGTCGAATGGTCTGCCCCCAAGCATCGACTGCGCTGGCTGTTCGACGAGCTTCCAAGCCCAGAACTTGATCTTGCTCGAGTTCACGCAACTGCGAACGGAATTCGGAGATAGCCAGCACGTCGTGAGCGTCCAAGCTCGAGACGCCGGTACTAGCCGCGATGATTCCTGGTACCTCGGTGAATCGTTGAGCCCTGCCCGGAACAATATCGCTGGCAGTGCGAATGACGGCGCGATTTGCACCGACTTGAATGGGTGTCAACCCCTGTGACCGCTCACCCGCATCCGCCAAAGTCAAGGCGCCAGCGCAATAGTCGTTCCACAGCCTCGAGAGGTCTGTGGCTGCGGAGTGGTGACGACTCTCGGTTCCTGGATCCAATGCCGTCATCATCTGATGGGACGCTTCACTGAAATCGTTCCACTTCACCGAACGCCCATCGGGTCCCACACCGTTGACGACAATCGTGTACGCAGATGAATCGGAACCGAATACCGCTGAGTTGACCGTTGACGCGACAGCTCCCGAAATGCCCTTCGACACTCGGTTGTAGAAAGCCATCGGAGCGTTGCGCAGAGCTGAACCCATGAAACTGAAGAACATGACCAACGCTCGCCACAGCCCGATCGCCTGCGACCCCACGTCTGTTGGTTTCGGCACACGAACCCCGACGAGCATGCCGCGATGCTTTGTCCACAGGTTCTGGGCCATCGTCCCGGTAGCCAAGGGAACGTCCTCGACATAGACCACGCTGCCGCCCGCATCCAAAGGCAGCGGCAGTGGCCCACCTATATCGAGTACTCGCTCCCGCAGATCGTGCTCGGCACCCGACGTCTCCAACCTCCGATAGAACGAACGCACCAGGCGAATCGCATCGCCCGGAACGATATGGATGTCGTCAAACGGGGCATGATGAACGTGAGCCCACAAACCGGCGATTCCGGCGACAACCGGAGCCGCGCTTCGTCCGATCTCGATCGGGTCCGTAGTCGGGAAAAGGGATACGTGACCCATGCCTGGACCATTCGAATCCTCGGGAGCAATCAACAGATTGTGCCAACCCGCGAGGGCCGGAGCCGCCGAGTCCGGCACCCGTAAACCACCGCGAGTAAGTATCATCCTCATTCGAACCAGCTGCGCGCTACCCGAGTTGGACACCAGCATATCCGCCACCGCACGTTCGGAATCGACTCGAACCGTCCGAGCACCCTCGATGAAGGGCACCAGGACACAGAGCCTGACCCGCGCAACCCTCGTCGACGCCAATACGTCCTGTAATGCGACCTTGGCTGTCTCACCGCCTTCGACCGACAGGGCACGCACACCCGGGACACCGGAGAGTCCTTCATCTTCGTCGATCCACAAGAAGGGGTCGAGCAGCCCCGCTGCCGACAGGTCCGTGAGGACGTCACGTACGCCGTCGGACGGCCCGTTCGACGCGAGAAAAACCGTCAACACACTCATGTCAGAACTGTCCTAAGTCGGGAATCACGATGTCGTTGTCTCCGTAACCGGCCGAAGGCATTGCGGGAATGCCGGTTTGAACCGGCCGGAGCGCTGCCTCTTCGCATTCCTTGACCATCGACGACAACTCGGCCGTGGCCCAGAAGACGTCTGGTGCGAGGTCTCGAAAAATCGGGGTCTTGGCAGCTTGACCCCTAGATGTAATCAGGGAAAAGGTGCCACCCCCGGCCGCTCCGCCTTCTCCTGGAGCCATGTAGTGATGGCCGGCAAATGCGTTCAGGCGATCGAGCCACTCGATAGTCTTCGCGCTGCGTTCCTCAATCGTGGAAGCGTGGCCGGACTCAGGTACCGCTGATGGCCACCCTGTTTGTGTGTCGCCTGTGCGCAGCCAGTCCGTCATCGCGGCCTTTGCTGAGATTTCGTTGATCCCGCGCGCCGGATCCTCCAGCGTCGCATCATAAATCGATCTCAGCGCCCGATACGGATACAGCGAGGACATCACCGGCTGCTGATGCGACTGAGCCATCGCCAGCAGCACCGACTCGAGGACGGCCGGCAACCAGTCGTTGTTAGCGCCGAAACGAGATGGAGGTGTAAGCAACGGATTGGGGAAGTCCAGCCATGCACTGTCGGACGCTGACCACACGCGGACAGGTTCAATAAAAGGCGGCGCTGGAATTCGGATCCGACCGAGCACCAAGCCGAGGAACCAGCCTGCCGTCATCGCACGGCGCTCGTTCTCGTGCATCGGCAACGAGGCTGCCAATGGCCTGGACCGGCGCATAGACCAGAACGCCTCCTGCTGCGAGGGCGTCGAGTCAGCCCATTGTTTCGCGGCCGGCTTGAGTACCGAGTCGTAAGCAAGCGGTGAGTAGTTCGGGTACGAACCAAAAATGTCGAGCCTTTTGAGCCCGCCCTCGTCAGTCAGAACACGACCGAACCCGTCCGCGGTCTCACGGTCGATCTTCGGATTATGACTGATCACCTGCTCCAGCAAGTCCGAGACGGGCAAGTTGAGAAACGGCACAGCGGAGAACTTGTATCGGTAGGCGATCTGCTGACCCGGATGGAGCGCTTCCATTGCCTGCTGGTTGACGCTGGCCAAAGGACGAGCCAGTGAAAGCGCTTCACCGAACTTCGAAATCAGAAGCGAAGTTCGTTGCGACAGTTCGTATTCTGGCACGCCGGCCGCCACGATGTAGTCCCGCAATGTGACTTTGCAGAACCGGTCGAAAGATTCGCCTGTCCGTGAAACATATGACCTGGCACGTCCTAGCAACTCACCGCTACGCAAGTGAATGTCGTAGCGAGCAGCCGAGGGAATGAGCGCTTCGTTGGTTGACGGATTGACTGGAAACGCTTTGGATCGCCAGGTCGCGGTCCGTTCGATCAACGGCACGACCTGGCCCGGCGCTCGCGAGCCGTCAGTCGTGGGCCAGAGTCCCGTGACGACGCGCCTCGCTGCGATCTGGACGGCAGATTCGAATGGAGGTGGCACGGCTGAGTCGTCCGCAACCGCCATCGGAAGGTCACTTCGGTACTGCGACAAGAACTCCGATGACGGCGTCAGCATGACCTCGTTGTTGGCCTCGGCAAATCGCTGCGGAACACGTTCCGCGGCATCAGACGGCCACGCTGCGTACTGATCTGTCTCCAATCGTGCCAGCCCGACATCGATAGCCGGCGACTTACTCGCGATTCGCAACACGGTCTGAGACTCGTTGAGCGCAGTCAACAGCGGCGTCATGATCTCGGGGACCAGCGCTGCCGCAACGTCGCGGACCTTGCCTGAGAGGGTCGAATATATCTGCCGATTGACATTCTGTTGATATTCGACGACCACAGAATCGATGACTGCTCGGCTCATCGGGATCGTACCGTTGAGGCTTGCGAGGGTTCCCGTTACGCCGGGCGTCGGAGCTGCGATGTCTGCAGGTGACAACTTCGACAGATCTTCGGCGGCTGGACGGATAACGTCGCGCAGATAGACCGCAATACGATTGACAATGGCTGTGGCGTATGGCAATCCGAGAGTGGCCACGGCTTCGGCGACCGTAGACTCAATGTTGTGGACGATACGATCTTGCCACCCGAAAGCGTACAGAAGTGCGGCGTTGTCAGACGCTGTCCGCAAGGCCGTAGAACGCCCACGAACAGCATGGTGGACATCGGGAACCCACTGCTTGGCGTTCATGCCGTCCCCGGACGGAATGAACGGGCGAAGTTGCGTTTCGACGATCTGGCGAGACATCCGACCAACCTCATCCCAAGGCAACACAGTCCCGGTAATCCATCCACCGACATTCGCAGGTGAAGCACCACCTCCTGCATTCCGATCGGACAGTCCGACACGTGCCAGGATCGACGGCCACTGACTGTCGAGGATGGAGTTGACCTGCTCTTCATCGGACGCCGGGTTACCCCGCTGAAGGTGACCGTCCAGCAGTCGATCGACACTACTGCGAGCGAGCCGCTGGGCGGCGTACTCGGCGTACCGGTCGCGGCCCATACTCAAACTCGAGAACCCGAAAGTGCCCCACGGCAGGCTGTCCCATGCCCCGGCGCCCCATCCGATGTGCTCGCGCAACCCCGCCAACCCACCACCGTTGGTCAAGTCGTACTGGATAAACTGCCGAGTAGCGGCACCACTCATCATCAGACCCGAGAGACCTCGCCCCAGACCGCGATAGATCGCGTTCTGCGAACCGTCACCGAACGGTGCGCCTTCGGTTCCGACTCGGCGGCCGACTGGGAAAACCCGAGCGAAGGGCACTTCGGCTCCGTCACCGTTCTGCTGGCCCAAAGCTTTCAGGATCGCAACGTCGTGCTCACGCGCGGAACCCAACTGGCTCGCGACGATTTCCCCGAGCATTGCGAGGGCGTTGGCGCTCACCCCGGTAGTGGCGCTTTTGCCCAACCCGTCGAAAATGTCGGGGGCAACCATGAACACACCCATCATCCGAGGATCCAGACGGGGTACGAGGGTGAGAAGTCGGCAGACGTCCAAAGCCATCGACGCTCCCGCACCGCCGGCCATTGAAGAGACCACAAGTACGATCGGGGACTCGCCCGGGTCGAACGAACCACCACCAGGGACATCGAGCGCGCGCATTTCGGTCTCGGTCGCCACCGTGAACAGTGTGTCCCAAGCTCGCTGCAACACTTCGCTGATCCCGGTTGTCTTACTCAACGTGATCATGCGGCCGAGAGCCCGGAACTGACCTGCGCCAGAACCGATCGGCACAGGCACATTCCGCGGATCGCGAGGCGCCCACGTGGCGATCGAGCTCAACTGTTGACGCGCGACCAGCTGGTTCGAGAGTGCGTTGTCCAGGACCGCATATGAATCTCCTTGCGGCCCGCTTCCGAAATATGTGCCGCCCTGATCGCGCACGTTGTTGAGACCGTCGGGCCCAGTCTCTGGAGCAGTCGGCACATCGAGGCTCACGAATTGCCAGCCGGCAGGGATCTTTTCGATACCAGCGGCGGCGAGATCAGAGCGCAGCTGATCCATCATGTAGGACAGCGTGACTGCTCCCGAACCACCGCAACCTACTACCAGGAAACGCCTCATACCGATCCTCTCGAAATGATGATGCTGAACGTCATTACCTGACACGCCCATCCGGTGGCGCGAAAGGGTCGAACCCGCTCGGTGGCGCGAAAGGATCGGGAGCATCCGTGATCCTCGTGGCCGTATCGCCGCCTGTTCCACCGCCTTGTGCTCCGGAAGGCCCACCGAATGGGTCGCCCCGTCGGGAATATTGCTGCTCGGATGCAGCACCCGGCGATTCTCCGTCGGAGCCCGATCCTTCACCGAACTGAGTCCGCAAGTGTGTGACCGCCGCTGGAACACTCCGCCTGGCGTCCTCGATCAAGGCGTCCACACGAGCCGAATCGGAATCAGTGCCTACAAGCAAGAGGAGCACCGCCGCCTCAGCGGGACCTGAAGGATCGTGGAAGACAACCCAAGTGTTGTGAACCGCCAAGGGAAGTCGTCCGTCTCCTTGTCGATCGGTGGCGGGCAGAACGCTCGACGCGCCACGCATTCCCGGCACGGACGCACTCACGTACCCGGCACCTATTGGCGACCATCCAATCCGCGTCCGCAACTGAACCCCGTCGGCGTCCAGAACCCGTGCGGACTTGTGCATTCCACGCACCGATTCCACCAAATCGCGTTCATCCAACTCGAAAGGACGCCCCGCGCGAAGGATGGACCCTTCGCGGACTTCGATCGGAATCTGACGGGCCTTGAGTCCCACTGCCGGAATCTTTGCGGTCATCCACTTCGCCCCGTACAAAAACACCAACGGGATACCCGGCCCGAGCAGCAACGCTAAAACAAGAGTCACCCAGAAGCGTGCGGAATCGACAGGCTTCTGTACGTCCGCGCTGAATTGAACCGGAACCGTGATCTCGCGGTCGCTCTCGCCCTCAGGTGAAACCATCAGCGAAAGTGTTCCACTGACAGTGCCGTTAACCGCGTTCTCGATCGACAGGGAGACCGGCAGTCCCGCGTCGGATTCGGCGCAATCCGATCGCACATCACCGTTCGCACCAACCACAGTGAATGTTCCGATACCGTCTGGCACGCCGGTGAGCGCCACAGGGGTACCTGGATCGAAACGAACGCAGCCTGGCCCTGTCACACTGATCGTGCGATCGAAGCTCCCGGCACCCTCCAGCGTGCCGAAATCGATACGCGCTGGCACCGACGGATATCCTATAGGTGGAGCGATCTGAAGCGGAATGTCGACTGACTGAGGCGTCAGCTCAGTGCCGGGCTCGACACCGCCGTCAGCCCGCGTCGCGTCTGCCGTAGTCACATTCAATGTGAGCCGCAAGATCGAACTACCGGCAGGCACCTCTGAAAGGTCCAGCTCTACCGAGTCTCCAATTCGATCTTTGAGGAGCGGCTCAGCGACTTCATGCGTCTGACCTGCTGAATCAATAATCGCGACAGACAAGAGCGCTTTGCCGAGGAGAGTCGCGGGGTCAATCGGCTTGCGATCGGCCCCCACGACACCAAGTTCGACAGCACTCGTCTTCTCCCCTGAATGAACTGCCGTCGTTTTTTGCCCGAGCCAAGCGGGATACAGGTTTCCGGAGATGTGGATGTTCGACTTCGAACGAGCTTGCAACGCTTCTCCGGTCGGATCCACGAATGCCAGAGCCCACACTCCCTGCCACTGAACCGAATCGGCGTCAGACATCGCAAAGGAGATCGAGTTAGGAGATTCCCATCGGTATTCGACCTCGACCCCGCCGAGACGACCACGGCCGTCCTCCCCAATGGCCGTCAGAGGCAGCGGCAACTTCTCACTATTCGGCGCTACCAGGGTCGGAACCAGTCCAACCGCGTCAGTGAAACCTAGAACGTTAACCGCGCTGATCGATCGGTCGAGAACAAACCTGTGCTTGCCTTCCTCGCAAACTTCACGCGAACAGACACCGCTTTCCTGTGAAAGCGGTGCTTGGCCCGGTGTACTCAAGGTGTCGAAGGCAAAAAGAAGATCGTCGATGTTCTCCGCGAGAAAGAACTCTCCAGGCGATGGAGCCTGAACCCTGCCGCACGTTGCGCTATCCGGAGCCAAACCTGCGGTGATCGATCGCATGAGGTCGAAATCCTGGGCTACGGAAGTTCCCGCGGCAAGGCCGATTCCGAATACCTTGACACCAACACTACGAAGCTGGTCGGCTATACCAGCGGGGCGACAAATCGACTCAGTCGCCGCCGCGATCACTTGGTTCACTCCGATACCCGAATTCAGAGACGCCCCCGGTGCATACGGCTTGCTCTCGTCGCGCTCCGAAAAATCGAGCTTTCCGTCAGAGAACCACGCCACGGCTTGGCAACGGTTGGAACCATCCGAGGTACGCGGGCGGTCGGCGAGCGTTCCTCGCGCGCCCTCCAAGGCGTTCCAGTAGTCCGTGTCGATGCCCTGGTTTCGATTCCGAAACGAATCCACGGACTTTTGCAATTCAGGGAGCGAACCGGCGTTCAGTGGCGTCCATGACGATTGGAGGTTGTACTCACTGGAAAATCCTGCGATTGCGACATTGAGATCGACTGCTGCGGTGGAACCGAATGCGGTCAGCCGATCCAGGAGAAAGTTAGCGGCACTTACTCGCGCAGCTTCGGGATCGGAAGCCTGCAAACTCGACGATTCGTCGATCAGGAGGAGCAGGTCGCCGGTTTGCTGGGATGCAAGGCAGGAACCGAAGTCCCCCACCGCCGAATCTGAACCGTCGGACGGCAGCGCCGATGCAGCACCAGTCCCGGTCACGAAATTGAGGGCGAGTAACCCGAAAACCAACAGCGCACCGGCGCGCACTTTACTCACAGCCGTCCAATCCAATCTGCGATATTCCATGCACTGATCAAAACGCCGGCACAGGAAATGACGAGTACAGCGCGGACCACCCATGGGATCCACACCGGTTGTGAGTAGAACGCACTCGCTCGTGCACGGGTATCACGCACTGTGAATGCTGCGAGAACGCCTATCGCGACAATGCCGCTGAGAGTCCAGGCAACGACGGCCAAAGTCCCCGATGCGAAGGAGCAGAGCGCAATGACAACGCCGACCACCGCCACAAAGCCCGCAGCGCTCAACCAAACGACCGGCGGGGTCACGGCACGAACGGTTGCCGGTCCGACGTCAGAACCGAAAGGTCCCGGACCACTACTCGAATATTGTGGACTCAAGCCTGACTGCGCAAACTCCGAGGGCGCCAACTCCGAGGGCGCGAAGCCTCGGTGATTGCCCGGATCTTGATCGAACGCCCCCGAAAATCTGGTGAAATCGGCCGAATCAGGCTCTCGCCGAGTCCCCGAATCTGTTTCCGGGCGCGAATAGTCACTGAAGTCGAACGGGTCGGGTGAACTCGCCAACGAAGCACTCCTTGCAATGAATGATTGAAACGGGTCTTCCAAAACTGGAGGGCTTTCGAAACAACAGGTCGTCCAGACCGACTACGGCACTCGGTCTCCCACATAGTCTCACTACGTGCGTCAGAAAGTGATCACCGCTGGACGACCGATGGCAGTTGCACGAGGACATATCACCACATGTGTCGGACATATTTCGCGCCGACCCGCAAAAGGGAGGAAGTTCGCGTCGACAATCATCGCAACAAGTAGTACTAAAGTATGATTCTCGATCGATTCAGTAACAGTAGAGGATAAGCACAACACTCATCCGCCGATTCCTTTCACCTATTTTCATGCGATTCTCGCCCCGACGAGTTGGTGTCAGTCTTCTTCGCCGGTGATCGCCTCACACCAGTCTTCGACCTGATCGATCCCCTCTTCCGTCCATTCCGGGCTCATGTCTTCGAGTGCATCGAAGACAACCTCGCAGGTCAGCATCTCCGGTGAACCCTCCGACCCCGCTGCCTCGGTTCGCTCCGCAGACGCTGTCGCAACTGGGCCGGCGGCCAGCGCAACCGCCATCGCGCCTGTTCCGACCATCGCTTTCACACGCATCGGTTCTCCTCCTTCACTCTCGCTTCGGTCCTCGGGGTACCCGACTCGCCCCGCGCTACCCATCCCCGTCACTCATGTCCGACTTTCGGCGCCGACGGCATAGACTGAGCTCGTCGCCACCACGCTCTCGCAGCGTCGGGGGCGACAGATACACAGCTGGATCAGAATCGGAAGGCATCCCATTACAGAATCTCCCGCTCCGCACGACATCTACTTCGTACCTCCGGAGCAGGACAGCCCCAATCCTGTGGAGCCGGCGTCGGCCGCGTCACGCGCACGGATGGGCGAGCTACCCGAGACCGTCCGATTCAAGAATCGTTTTGCCCTCGCGATCACGACCACCACGCCGCTCGAAGCGATGGTCGAAGATCTCCTCTTCATCCGCGACATCCTCGACGCCGCAGGAATCGAGTATCTACTCGTCCGCGGAAACGACGAGCGCCCGGTCATCGCGGTCAGCTGGACGGAACGCAAGAACCTGCGGCAGGCACTTGTCGAGGGATGCGCAAACGCACCCTTCTATTCCAAAACCGTCGACGCGAAGAAGAGTCCAGCGCTCCTTGTCGCGGACGGTGCCCTGTCGAAAACCAACAAGTCACGGATCTTCCGCTTGTTCCGTCCGAGGGTTCACGTCGCAAGCGGTATGAACTACGGCGCGAACATCGGCGTTCAGATCGAATTGTGGTCGATTTCCGACGAAGAAATCGTCCTACCCGTCGAGAACTCACTGACACGACGAACCGTCCTCCCCGAAGAAGCTGTCCGAGGAACCGTCGAGCGATTCGGCCGGATCTGGCCGACCATCGAGAACATGTTCGCCGATCATGCCTCCGATATCAGCTTCGATATCGATCTTGTCTTTTCCTGGGTCGACGGTTCTTCCAAAGAGTTTCAGGCTCAGCGCGCCAAGCGCATGCAGAACTACATCGTCGGCGAGGGCGACGAATCAGAAGCGCGCTTCCGTCAGATCGACGAGCTCAAATACGCACTTAGATCTATCCACATGTACGCGCCGTGGATCCGGCGGATCTTCGTCGCAACCGATTCCGATCGTCCGGACTGGCTTGCCGACGATCCGCGAGTCACGTTCATGCCCAGCGAAAAGTTCTTCGCCGATCCAAGTGTGTTGCCCACCCACAATTCTCAAGCTGTCGAGTGCCAGCTGCACCATATTCCGGGTCTGGCAGAGCATTTCCTCTACTCCAATGACGACATGTTCTTCGGTCGCCCCGTCGGCCCTGACATGTTCTTCTCCCCCGGTGGGATCAGCATGTTCATCGAGGCCGACACCAGAATCGGATTGGGACACAACGACAACGACCGCAGCGGGTTCGAGAATGCGGCCCGCGTCAACCGCCGTCTGCTGCAGGACCGCTTCGGTCTGATGACCACCAGACATCTGGAGCACGCAGCGACGCCACTACGCAAGAGCGTGATGGCCGAGATGGAACGCGAGTTCGCCGAAGACTTCGCGGCCACTGCAGCAAGCACCTTCCGCGCGAGTTCCAATATCTCGGTGACCAATTCGCTGTACCACTACTACACGCTCATGAGTGGACGGTCGGTGGTGCAGAAGTCCGCCGCCGTCAAATACGTCGACACGACGGTCAAGGCCGGTTTGCGCGACATGGACTCACTGCTCGCCAAGCGCTCCATGGACTTCTTCTGCCTCAACGACGGCAGCGCTCCAGAGATCGAGCTGGAACTTCGGACACGCAAGATCACGGAGTTCCTGGAGAGCTACTACCCCATCCCGGCGCCCTGGGAAGCCTAGACGAAACAAGGGCCCAGCCGATTTCGGCTGGGCCCTTGCTACTTCGGTCGATCAGCGTGCTGTCACATGCTCCCGTTGCACCGGAATGGGCAGACCGAGATTGTCACGCAACGTCGTTCCTTCGTAGTCACTGCGGAGAACACCTCGATCCTGCAGCAGCGGCACCACGTCGTCGACGAACTCGTCGAGGCCGGTCGGCACGAGGTGCGACCCGAGGATGAACCCATCCGAACCGTCGTTGCTGACAAACGAATCTATTTTCTCGGCAACCTGCTGCGGTGTACCGACGATCGGTCCACGCTCGAACTGATCGATCACCACTTCGCGCAGATTCAACTTCTTGCTCTCCGCTACCGCGCGCAATTTTGCGACGGTCGCGAAACGATCTTGGTGAATGAAGGCGCGGCCCTGGATGATCGGCGGAGCCTCGGGATCCGGAGCGATATCGGGTAGTGGTCCTTCGGGGTCGTACTTCGACAGATCGAGATTCCAGATCTGTTCGAGCAGAACCAAAGCGGTCTGGCCGGTGACCTGCTGGTCGCGAATCTCTCGGTACTTCTCGATCGCATCTGCCTCCGAGGTGCCGAGAACAAAACTCGCCGACGGCAGGATCTTGATGTCACCCGGGTCACGTCCGGCCGCAACGGCACGTGCTTTGATATCGCGATAGAAATCGGCCGCCTCGGGCAACTGACCGTACGGTGAGAAGATCGCGTCGGCATTGCCGGCAGCAAAATCGCGCCCCTGCGGCGACACCCCGGCCTGCAGAATAACCGGGCGCCCTTGCGGGCTACGCGGCACTGTGAATCGGCCGTTCACATCGAAATGCGATCCATGAAAAGCGAATTCACCGGCATCCGGTCGCGCGAGAAAGCGCCCTGATGCCTTGTCGGCCACGATGTCGTCATTGCGCCACGAATCCCAGAGTTGACGCACCAGCGCTACGGTCTCCTCCGCACGCTCGTATCGTTGCGCACGATCCAGGTATCCGCCGCGACGAAAGTTCTGGCCGGTGAATGCGTCGAACGAGGTGACGACGTTCCAGGCGGCACGTCCTCCGGACAACTGATCGAGCGTCGCGAATTGGCGGGCCAGTTCGTACGGCTCGTTGAACGTGGCGTTGATGGTGCCGGCCAATCCGAGGTGTTCGGTTACTGCCGCCAACGATGCAAGGACCGTGAAGGTGTCCGGCCTACCGATGATGTCTTGGTCGAAAATCTGTCCCGCACGCTCACGAAGGGCGAGGCCTTCGGCGAGGAAGAAGAAGTCGAATTTCCCACGCTCGGCGGTTCGAGCGGTGTGCTCGAAAGAATCGAACTCTATCTGGCTGCCCGCCTGCGGATCCCACCATGCAGTGTGATGGTTGACGCCGCCGAGGTAGGCACCCAGGATGACCTGCTTACGCTTCTGAGAACTCATGAGAATCTATTCCTCGTCTGTCAGGCGGCCGGAGTGCCGGCGGCGTAGCGGTTGGGAACGTCGATGGGTAGACCAAGGAGTCCGCGAAGATTCGTCTGCGGATATTCGGTGCGGAATACGTTGCGTCGCTGCAATTCAGGCACCAGCTCACCTGCGATCGCGTCGAGGTCGTCCACGACGACGCCGGGCCGCAACCGGAAGCCGTCGATTCCCAACTGCTGCCACCGGAGCAGAAGATCTGCCAACTCAGCCGCGGTGCCGGTGAAGGTCAGCGCGTCCGAACGGTATTCGGCGCCGGCCTGCGCGTCGAGGCGAGCGAGCCGTTCCTTTCCGGTTTCTTCCGGAGCATCGAAGAATACGACGATGTCGGTGAAGACCCGAAGCGGTTCGCCGGTGCGCTGCACGTGTTCTTCGGCTGCTCGCACTTCACCCAGGATTGCCGTGACCTGCTCGTCGTCGAACGGCGTCACGAACACCAGATCGGCCGTCCGCGCCGCCAGCTCGTACGCGACCCGCTGATGAGCCAATGCGGTGACGACGGGATGCCCCTGCGGCGGGCGCGGAGTCACCGACGGTCCACGGACCGAGAGGTACTTTCCCTCGAAGTCGATGTAGTGCAGCTTGTCCCGGTCGATGAATCGGCGCTGCTCCACATCACGGATCTCGGCGTCGTCCTCCCAACTGTCCCAGAGTCTCCGGACGACGTCGGCTGCCTCCGCAGCTTCGTCGAACAGCGCGCGCACGAAGTCCGGGAGGATGCCTGAAACGATCGACTGACGGTCGGCATCGGTGAGCGCTGGGATGTCGCGGCGGCCGAACTGTGCTGCCTCGGATTCCGACGCCGAAACCTTCACCTGCCATCCGGCGCGACCGCGCGAGGTGTAGTCCAGCGTGGCAACGGCTTTGGACACGTGAAACGGCTCGGTGTGAATGGTGGTGATGGTCGGGATCAAGCCGATGTTGCTCGTGATCGGTGCCAGTCGGGCGGCCACGAGATGCGCGTCGAGCCGAGCGCGCACCCGATCAACCGCGTCGTCGACAGGCTCGAGTGGGTTGGCCGGCACCGAGAGACTGTCCTCGATGGTGACGAAATCGAGCAGACCACGCTCGGCGGTCGTCACCACGTCAGTCCAATACGACGCGCTGAACAGCTCACTCGGGCGCGAGTGCGGCTCGCGCCAGGCTGCAGGGTGCCAACCGGCACCGTCCAGCGCTACGGCGAGATGCAGCGGAGCAAGATGAGAAGAAGGGGTCGAGGTCATCGGCGCATACTCCTGTTCGAGAACTACTCGGGAGCGCACAGTGCCGACCGCAGAAACCGTCAGCACCCGACTGACGGTTCTCGTGGCGACTGCCGCTTGCGACACGCACCGCGCGTATCGCCAGGTGTGATTCCGGGGCACCCCATCGGCATGAAGGGTTGCCGTCCAGCTAGCCGGTCCTTGTTGCTGGAGCTCTGCACCTACCTCGACGGTAGTGAGTACGCGACCGCCCGGCAATCACCCGGAACTGCGCGTGGGTGCCGGAAACCGCCTGCCACCTCAGATGATCGAGCGTGCCGCCTTTTCGCTCTCGAGGATTCGAATGCCGGCAGCACTGAGTCTCCGGGCACCCTCGGCCGCGTCGACGGGCTCACCGACCGTCACGTGCGCGCCGAGTGGAACGACCGAATGAACAATTGTCTCGTCGTACACGTGCACCAGATTGCACCCCTGAGCCCCGTCACGACCACGCTGACCACCGACTTCCACATTCAAGTCCTGGGTGTAACACGTCGACGACGCCACGGAAACCGGAATGCCGGCGAACGTCGCCGTCGTCGAATAGTGCAGATGCCCAGCAAGAATCGCCCGGACGTCGCTGCCACGCAAGACGTCCGCCAACCGGGACTGATCGCGCAACTCCACCAGAACCGCGAGATCCTGAATGCACGGAACCGGCGGATGATGCAGCGCCAGAATTGTTCCGTCGGGCGCCGGCACCGCCAATTCTGCGCGTAGCCAATCCAATTGGCCATCCGTGATCTCACCGTAGTGATGCCCGGGAACCGACGAATCCAGGGTGATCACCCGCAGTCCGTCAAGGTCGTAGACGTTGTCGACGGGATGATCGGTGGCGTCCTCGCCCAACAGCAGAGATCTGAACGTAGGGCGGTCGTCGTGGTTGCCCATCGCCCAGACGACCTGCGCATCGATCTCGGCCGCCACGGGTTCCACGATGGCTTTCAATTCCGCGTATGCGTCGGGGTGTCCCTGGTCGGTCAGGTCGCCGGTGAATATCAGTCCATCCGGGCGTGCGCCCGAGGCCACGATCCCGCTGAGCACTTCCCGCAATCTCGTCGACGCATCCACGGCGTCGTACAACTCCCCCTGAGCCACCAGATGCGTGTCACTGAGGTGCACCAGGAAATGCTTCGGACGCGGGTACTCGGCATTCCGAACGCTCATCGGTCTCTCGCTTCCGCTTGCCGACGCGTAGGCGCCGGTGCGGCACCTACTGATCGTCGAGACTAGTCAACCGACCAACAGTGACTGATCGGGGCACACCCGACGAACACGAAGCGAACTCCCGCGGCGACCCTCGGGATCGAGTAGTTGAAGCTGCGAGTAGTGTGTGGACAGTGTTGTTCCTGACCAGTCGGCGTTACGTCGACCTTCGCCTGCAGGCGAGCGCAATGTGTACGCGCTCGCTCTGACCTGACGCGTACCAGGAAACACTTCTTCGAATCTGCCCGGCCTCTGGTGCCGCGCTGCGTTTCGCTCCCTTGATTTTCGAAAGGCATAGTCATGCCCAGCTCCACCTCCACCGGCGTGCCGGAAAAGTCCACGTCCCGTTTTCCGTCCTGGGCGACGGCATTCGGACCGCAGATCGTCGCCGGTCTCGTACTCGGTGTCATCATCGGTCTCGTCGCCCGGGCAATGCCTGATGCAGCCGACGGCAACGTCAACTGGTTGGTCGGCACCGTGCAGACCATCGGTTCGAGTTACGTCAAGCTGCTCACCGTTGCGGTTATCCCGCTGGTGTTCACCGCCATTGTCAGCTCCATCGCCAACCTGCGCCAGGTCGCCAATGCAGCTCGCCTGGCCGTGCAGACCTTGCTCTGGTTCGCGATCACCGCTTTCATTGCTGTGATCATCGGCATCATCGTCGGCCTGATCACCGATCCCGGTTCACGGACCGATGTCGCCGCCGAAGCAGCAAAGGAACCCAAGAGCTCCGGCTCGTGGTGGGCCTTCATCACCGGACTGGTTCCGAACAACTTCCTGGGGCTGGGCGCAAAGACTTCCGTCGCCGAAGGCGTGGCGACTACATCGCTGAGCTTCAACGTCCTGCAGCTGCTCGTCATCGCCGGCGCAATCGGCATTGCTGCACTGAAGATCGGCCCCAAGGCTGCGCCGTTCCTCGAGTTCAACGCGTCGCTGCTCGCGATCGTCCAGAAGGTCCTGTGGTGGATCATCCGCCTTGCCCCGATCGGCACCGCTGCGCTGATCGCCAACGCTGTCGCCACCTACGGATGGGATGCGATCGGGTCGCTGGGCGTCTTCACCGCCGCCATCTACATCGGTCTGGCGATCGTGTTCTTCGTGGTCTACCCCATCCTGATTGCCGCACACGGCCTCTCGGTTCGAAGCTTCTTCTCCGGCGTCTGGCCCGCAACTCAGCTCGGATTCGTCTCGCGCTCGTCGATCGGCACCCTGCCGTTGACCGAACGCGTCACCGAACGCAACCTCGGCGTTCCGCGTGAGTACGCCTCGTTCGCCGTTCCGCTCGGTGCCACCACGAAGATGGACGGTTGCGCCGCAATCTATCCCGCGATCGCGGCGATTTTCGTCGCAGGCTTCTACGACGTTCCGCTGACCTTCACCGACTACCTGTTGATCGTCGTCGTCTCGGTCATCGGCTCAGCGGCAACGGCCGGAACCACCGGTGCGACAGTCATGCTCACACTCACACTCTCCACCCTTGGTCTTCCCCTGGCCGGCGTCGGACTGCTCCTCGCAGTCGAACCGATCGTCGACATGGGCCGTACCGCAGTCAACGTCACCGGCCAGGCACTGGTCCCGGTCATCGTCGCAAAGCGTGAGGGAATCCTCGACAAGGAGCGCTTCGACGCTCCCCGCAACGGTGATCCCTTCGCCGAGGAACTTGTCGACGCGTAACCCTCGCTGACAACAACAGCGTCCCCGCACCTGAGCAATATGGTGCGGGGACGCTGCTTTTCACCCGGAACTGCACAAACTGTTGCCGAACCGTCAGACGCCCAACGCCCGGGACAAGGTCGGCCACGCCTTGGGTAGTCGTTCACGCCAATATGCCCACGCATGTGTGCCGTTCGGCTCGTAATCCACCTGCGCCGGAATCTTCAGCTCCTGCAACCGCGCGTCGAACATCTTGGTACAGGCGTGCGCAGCAACCTCGATGCCGCCGCCGATCACCAGACGCTCGAGTAGTTCCGGAGTCTGCAGAGTCTCGTCGGATCCGGGACGACCATTGGCCGTCGACACGTAGATCTCCTTGCCACGCAGCTTCTCTGCGTTGATCAACGAATCGTGTGCCTCCCACTCGGGGCCTCCTGGCACACCCCAGATGTTGGCCGGATCTCCGCTTCGCGAAGAAATCGTGGCCTGGACGGCAGTTCGGCCGAGCGGATCCATCGTGGAATAACAGCCGCTGAACACGGCAACGCCGCGATACATGTCCGGAAAGCGTTGGGCGAGCATCATTGCACCCATTGCGCCCATGGAATTGCCGGCAATCGCGTTGATTCCGTTGGTCTTGAGTCGCGCGTCGATCAGCGGTGGCAACTCCTCGGTGATGAAGGTTTCCCACTTGTGCAGTCCCAGCCGCGGATCCGGATTCTCCCAGTCCGAGTACAGGCTCGCGATTCCGCCATTGAGCATCACGACGTTGACGTTCTTGTCGGCGAAGAACGCCGGGGCGCCGCCGATCGTCATCCATCCGCTGCTCTTCTCTCCGGCGTCGACGCCCTCGAGCATGTACAGCGCCGGGCGCGGAACCGAATTGTCCGCGGGTAGCAAGATCTCGACGCCGACCTCGCGTCGAAGTGCGGGCGACGCCACCGTCAGCCTGACAGCCTGCGGTGCGGTCACCTTCTCGCCGACGATGGCCGGGACGACGATGTTGTCGCGCAGCTCCGGCTTGGGGCCCGGATCCTCCTGAAGCGGTCCTGGGATCGTCGACCCCGAACTCACGCTGCCCTCGACGCTGCCCAGACTTCCCGAGCTTCCCGAGCTCCCGGAACTCGGCGCTGCCGTCGACAGTCCGCCCAACTGCAAAGAAAGTGCACAGACGGCCAAACACACCGCACCTGTGCGCGCAGATCGGATCCACGCACGCCGCTCAGTCCTCATGAAACTCCCAAACCAGTCAAAGATGTTTCCGTGAACATACCGTGCAGTTCGGACTTTCTTGGACAAACGACCACGACAAGATCTGTCGGTCACCGCTACTAGGCTGGCCCCGTGCAACCGGATTCAGTCAGGGCCCTCGACCTCGACCGAATTCGCGCTGTCGTGGGCACAACCACCTACGAACGCGGACTTACCTACCTGCGGCAAAATGCAGTCGAATCCATCGCATGGAACGACACCGCTGACACCTTGACCGGCGCTGTATCGGGAACTGCGCGAGAGCCGTACACCTGCACGATTTCGGTAAGTCGCAGCGCGGCCGGTAAAGCAACGTTCACGCGTGGCCTCTGCACGTGTCCCGTGCGGATGAACTGCAAGCACGTAGTCGCGTTGGTGCTCGCAGCGGTGGCCGAGGCGAACAAGACTCCACAACACCTCGGATGGGACCGCGCGCTCGAGGAGTTGCTCCGACCAGACCCGGCCGGCCGCACTACACGTGGGCTTGGCATTCAATTCACCACCCGAACCAAGGGCGCATCGACAAGGCTCATCGTCAAACCCGTACAACCAGGAGCGAGAGGGTGGATCTCCGGCGGGCTCGCCTGGAACAAACTCGGAAGCACTTTTCAGTTCCCCGCAGATCACCTCCGGGTTCTACGCGACATACATCTCCTCCACAGCGCCGGCAACTACTACCGAAATCAAAATGCCGCGGAAATAGATCTTGCCGGGTTCGCGAGCCCGCAACTCTGGTCTCTTCTTCGTGAGGCGATCAGCGTGGGTGTTTCACTCGTTCACTCGAAGGCCGGCCTCGGCAACATCTCCCTGCTCGACGATGCCAGCATCTGCCTCGACGTCCACGGTGCAGAAGACAACAACCTCCGCCTGACGCCCCGAATTCAGGCCGGTGGGCACATCGTGACTCATTCCCACTGGGGACTGGTCGGCACGGCGGCACATGGCGTCTTCGCGCTCGACGCCGCCAACGCGATCACTCTCGCACCACTGCACACGCCGATAACCCACCAATTAAGGCAGTTGATCGACTCCGGAAAATCGGTCGACATACCCGCCGAGCATCGGGATGCATTCACTTCGCGGTTCGTGTTCAAACTCGGAAACCTCGCTCCCGTCATATCTTCCGACGGCGCCTACAACCCACCGACTGTGTCCGGTCCTCGGCTACAACTGATGGCCACTTACGCGGACAACCACCGCATCGACATCGAATCGGCATGGAAGTACACCGTCGATGCCGACGAACTGATCATTTCTACCGCAGACACAACCACCGACGAGTCCGAGATCCGCAACCACGTTGCCGAAGATGCCATTGCCAAGAGCCTCGGTGCGGCCGCGGCGAAGGCCACTCTCGCGGGAACTTTGACCGGCCTCGATTCCATGCAGTTCACACTCGACCTCCTGCCCCAACTCGAAGCGCACGACGCCATCGACCTCACGGTTGCAGGAACCCCCGCCGACTACCGGCCTGCAGACGACGCTGTCGTGATCGGCCTCAGCACATCAGCCCCCGACGGGGACAGCGGATCCGACTGGTTCGACCTCGATGTCACCGTCGATGTTGCGGGACAAAGCGTTCCGTTCACAACACTGTTCTCTGCTCTGAGCAAGGGCGAGACTCACATACTGCTACCGGACGGCGCCTTCTTTCGGCTCGACGCACCTGAACTACTCGGCCTGCACCGTCTCATCACCGAAGCGCGGTCGCTACTCGATCGGCCTACCGGCAAACTCGGGATCAGCAAATTTCAGGCCGGACTGTGGGAAGAATTGACGGCGCTCGGAAGGGTCGAACATCAAGCAGCAGCTTGGAAGAAGCAGATCGCAGGATTGCTCGGCAGTTCGGGCATCGATCCCGTCGAAGTCCCGGACACGTTGACGGCAACGCTACGTCCCTATCAGGTCGACGGATTCCGTTGGCTCAATTTCCTCCGACTGCACAACTTGGGCGGCATACTCGCCGACGACATGGGCCTGGGCAAGACCCTGCAGACCCTCGCAATGATCTGCGCTGCAAGGCAATCGAATCCGGCCGCGCCTCCCTTTCTGATCGTCGCTCCCACCAGCGTGGTCTCCAACTGGAAGTCCGAAGTGGCGAAGTTCGCACCGACCCTCCACACCGCTGTCATCACGGATACTCTGCGGCGCAGAAGAACCGACCTGGCAACACTCGTCGACGGGGCGGATATCGTCGTGACGTCGTACGCTCTCTTTCGCCTCGACACCGATGCGTATTCCGCCGGCCGCTGGTCCGGACTGGTGCTCGACGAAGCCCAATTCGCCAAGAACCACAAGTCCAAGGTCCACCAGTGCGCGAGGGCGGTGAACGCACCGTTCAAACTCGCGATCACCGGTACACCCATGGAAAACAATCTCATGGAGTTGTGGTCGCTCCTCGCAATCACTGCACCAGGACTGTTTCCCAGCCCCACGACCTTCACCGACGTCTACCGCACTCCCATCGAAAAAGACGGTAATGCAGAACGATTGGCGCAACTGCGACGACGCGTCAAACCGCTGATGGTGCGGCGCACCAAGGAACAGGTGGCTGCAGACTTGCCGCCCAAGCAGGAGCAGGTACTCGAGATCGAGTTGCATCCGAGCCATCGCGCGATCTACGACACCCACCTGCAACGCGAACGGCAGAAGATTCTCGGACTGCTCGACGACGTCGACAAGAACCGATTCACGATCCTGCAATCGCTGACGCTGCTACGCCAACTCAGTCTCGACGTCTCGCTGGTCGACGAGGAAAGCGGACCCGTCCCATCGGCCAAGGTCGACGCTCTCGTCGAGCAATTGGACGACGTCATTGCCGGCGGACACCGTGCGTTGATCTTCAGCCAATTCACCGGGTTCCTCGGTTCTGTCCGCAACCGACTCGACGAGGAAAGAATTCCGTACAGCTATCTCGACGGTTCGACGCGCAATCGCGGTGAAGTGTTGGAGGAGTTCAAGTCTGGTGCAGTCCCCGTCTTCCTGATCAGCCTCAAGGCTGGTGGCTTCGGCCTCAATCTCACCGAGGCCGACTACTGCTTCATTCTCGACCCCTGGTGGAACCCGGCCGCCGAGGCACAAGCGGTCGACCGTACTCACCGCATCGGGCAGACACGAAACGTCATGGTCTACCGCCTCATTGCCAAAGACACCATCGAAGAGAAGGTCATGGCGCTCAAAGCCAAGAAGTCGGCATTGTTCTCGAATGTCATGGACGCCGAAGGCACACTGGGCACCGGACTCGACGCCGAGGATCTTCGCGCGCTGTTCGAGTGAGGTGCCTATTCGGTCGAACCGCACCTACCCGCTCACGGTAATGTGAGTCGCGAACGGACAACACAGAACTCCCGAACGAAGAAATCCACTTCGTTCGAACGAGAGGAACCTGAATGGGCGTCACACTTGCCAAGGGCGGCAACGTATCTCTGTCGAAGGCCGCACCCAATCTGACCAAGGTCGCAGTCGGTCTCGGCTGGGATGCACGCAGCACCAGTGGTGCCGACTTCGACCTCGACGCCAGCGCGTTGGTCACCGGCCCGGAACGCAAGGTCCTTTCCGACCTTCACTTCGTCTTCTACAACAACCTTCGCTCGCCCGACGGATCCATCGAGCACACCGGCGACAACCTCACCGGTGAAGGTGACGGCGACGACGAGGTCATCAACGTCGACCTCCCGGCTGTACCGCCCAACGTCACCAACATCTTCTTCCCCGTCTCGATTCACGACGCCGATGCGCGACTCCAGTCCTTCGGACAGGTCACCAACGCCTACATCCGCGTCGTAGATCTGTCGAACGGCTCCGAACTGGCACGCTACGACCTCTCCGAAGATGCATCCACCGAGACAGCCATGCTTTTCGGTGAGCTCTACCGCCACAATGGCGAATGGAAGTTCCGTGCAGTCGGACAGGGATACGCATCGGGACTGGCCGGAATCGCCCGCGACTACGGCGTGAACATCTGATCTCTATCGGTACACGAAACGGGGTTCGATTCGGCATTGCCGGATCGAACCCCGTTTCGGTTGTCTGCGTCGAAGCGCGAGTTAACGCCGCAGGATCGCCCTCGCGAGGTGAACAGCCCAGGGCGAGTCCGCTTTGCTGCCGAACTTCCCCAGCTCGTACCCCGTAGCGCCGATCAATCCGAGCACCTCTACGGTGCTCCCGGACGTGTCACGTCTGGAAGTCTGAGCTCCAGCCATCAGGATGCTCGACGACCGAATCGACTCCAGCGCTCCCGCGACGAAACGATGACGATCCGCCGGGGACATGCCGGCGGCTACGGCAAGGAGGACGAGGAGTTCCACCGCTCTCTGCGAGCCGCCGGGCGCAACCGGAACTCCCTCGACGATCACCGACCACGTCATTGACGCGTCCCGCTCTGCCGACTGTCCCCGCTTCGTCAGAACAATCTGCCCTTTGTGCTTTCGCACCAGGCCGAACTTCTTGAGCACTGCGAAGAGTGATCGCCCTTGTGGAAGGTTTACAGGTCCCAGTTCAGGTTCGTCGAGCATCGCGTCGACCGTCGTGAAGAAATCATCGGCACCGATCCCTTCGACACCGATCAGAGCCAGAACCGCTTGAATGCGTTGGCCCGCCTCGACGTGGACCAACTCCCCGATTGCCGACTGATCGTCAATGCCTGCTCGGGCGAGGACCGCGTGCAGTTCCGGGACTCGCGAGGGTCCCAGGCATTCGACGAGCTTTGCAATGTCGTACGACGCAGCGATCTCGTCCGGTCTAGGACTATGCAGTCGATTATTGACCTCAGCGATCTCGAATCGTGTCGGCTCGAAATCAGTTTGTGGCCATTCGAGGGTCCATTCATGGGAGCGCAGCTTCTCCGAAGCGAGAACACCGAGGAGTTGCTCGTACTCGTCAGGTCCGACGCATTCCTCCGGCGGACAAGCACCGCGACCCGCGGCACACACAACTTGGAACCCTTCGGGCAGTACTTCGGAAGATTCAAGTGTCAGCGTGTGGCGCCAGTTCCCGAAGCGTCCGTAGCGATAACTGATTTCATCGCCAGGCGAGACCATGACCTCGTCCAGGCGTACCGCGGACTCTACGATCGCCGCTCGGCCGGCCCGACGCTGCTCGGCGTTGCTCCCGGAAGCTACGTACTCTTCGACCTCGCCGGGAAATCGGCTGCCGGACTTGGACCACGCGTGCGATTGACGGTCACTCCACCCCATTGCCCGTTGAACCACCGAATGCAGGTCATCCAGATTCAGATCCGACGCGACGAGGATTCGTCGCCAGATCTGAGTGGAAACATTGTCGACACTGATACGTATCGCGTATTGCGCCGGTACCGCGCGCCTCTTCGAACGCAACGATCGCGCAATCTGAATGCCCCCACGCCCTCCGCCAGCTTCTTGTACAAACCTTTGCAGTTCTTCAGGTTCCGTCGGAACGAGTCGCAAATGCGACACCCTCGAGCTGCTCAACCCCACCATGAGACTCAGCCTAGGCCAAAGTGCTAGGGACGAAGACACAAAATCGGAGAGTACTTCGGACTTATGAGACGGTTCACAATCTATACCTTGGCTAACAAGTCGCTACGGGCATCGGCGACGGCATCTTCCTCGCCCAATCCCTGCCCTGATGGTGTGAACGTACCGTTCCCCTCGCCTAAGAGGGTGAGAGTGTCGTTCACTCGATCCCGGACGGGGTGGTGAGTCGGCGGCGTGTCCGCCCTTGATGGTGCGAACGGTACGTTCGGTCGATCTGAGGCGACGAAAGTGCCGTTCGCTCGAAGTCGGGGGGTGTTTCGGGGGGGGTGTTTCGGGTACGAGAAAGCCCCCCAACCAGTACTGGTTGGGGGGCTTCTCTAATGTGTGTTCGGCGGTGTCCTACTCTCCCACACCCTGTCGAGTGCAGTACCATCGGCGCTGAAGGGCTTAGCTTCCGGGTTCGGAATGGGACCGGGCGTTTCCCCTTCGCTATGACCGCCGTAAC